>OKWR01000001.1_pt1 | contig 687567 bp, 444 predicted proteins | sample 1607101 | NCBI WGS metagenome assembly OKWR01 (sample SAMN04414076, study PRJEB24778) | human gut metagenome | material: faecal | host: Homo sapiens
GGCTTTTTACTTAGGGAGAGGGAACAAAGAGGAATGCACAAGGCCGAATGCTTACTAGCATAATGACATTATCCTTAATACTTTATAGGAAAAAGGAAGTAGCATATCAAGTTTCTCCTCTGTAATTCAGCTTTCTATATGACGGGATTAGGTAGTTTAATTCTTTAATTTCTAACGAAGTGATCTCTTTTAACTCTTTCGATGAATAATTCAGGCTAAAAAGGAGGTATGTGTATGAATTCGGGCAAAGTTTGTATTGTATGTATTAAGACTTTGAAAACTAGTGCATTACAAACTTAAAAACATCTTTTTTATCTGTTTTTGGGTGTAGGATGGAACTTTTCTACACTTTTCTACACCACTTCATACACCGACTATCTGTTTGATAATCAGATAAAAAAGATAGTTGGTGTAGGATGTAGGAAAGATTGATGTAAACTCGACAGTATGTGATTTCTGCTTTTAATTAGTTTTTCTCATATAAAAGCACTATCTATGCAATAAATATAATGAACTATTTAAAAATGATATTATGAGAAACAAAACTATTTTTAGAGTAGCGATGTGTATAATCATATTGTCGACTTTCGATGAGGTTCTATCGTATACTCTGTCTGTGGCAAAGATGAATGTGTCTGAATTTGAATCTCCTTTGGGCGAACGGTATAAAGAGTCGGGAATGGGGATTATGCGCGAAGCCATGCCGCTGTTAATTAGTAGGTTACAGATGGATATGGGAAAGGAATTGCGTCCGGAAATTGACAGGAGTACGGAGGTAGTGGATCAAACAAAGAAGAGCAAAAGACACGAAAGTAACGTTTCTTCAACCTATTTACTTTGATTGGCAATGGTTGTATTACAGTCCCGGTTTTGTGATAATAGACAGAAAAACGGGTGATGAATACCATGTGAGAGGATATGACGGAGGAGCTCCCCAAGATCGATTATTGACTGTGGAAGGTTTTAACTCCAAATATATCTATGTCAGTCTGCTTTTCCCTAAACTGAAAAAGAGTGTAGAGGTAATTGATATTCTTGAGTTGCCGCATGAAAAAGACAAATTGCCTTCCAATGATGATGGAATTGCAAAGTCATACTATGATGTAAAGGTAAAAGATTATCTTTCCTTCTCCAATAAGAGAGGCAAGAAGATATATTATTAAAAGCTATAAATAGGAGGAAGGAGTCTGAGATATATCTAATTTTAAAAATCATATATTTAATTTTGAAAGTCTGTGGGCAGGTTAAGCTCTACATTTGTATCCTATAGAATAATTTCAAATAATAATGATATGAAGAAGAGACTATTCAGCCTATTTGCGTTGGCTATTGGATTGCAAACGGTTGCTTTATCCCAAAAGAATGAGTGGAGAGATCCGGAGATAAATGCTGTGAATCGTGCTCCGATGCACACTAATTATTTTGCTTATGAATCATACGATGCTGCCCGTACAGGTGTTAAGGAAGAATCTGATAATTTTCTGTCTCTGAATGGGATGTGGAAATTTAATTGGGTAAGGAATGCTGACCAGCGTCCGGATGATTTTTATCAGTTGGGTTATAATGATAGTGCGTGGGATGAACTGAAAGTACCTGCTGTATGGGAGTTAAATGGTTATGGTGATCCTATTTATGTCAATGTAGGATACCCATGGAAGAACCAATTCAGAACTGATCCTCCGAAAATACCTGTAGCCAACAATCATGTAGGATCTTATCGAAAAGAGATTGCCATACCGGCGGAATGGAAGAATAAGCAGATCTTTGTGCATTTTGGTTCTGTCACTTCTAATATCTATTTGTGGGTAAATGGTAAGTATGTTGGGTATAGTGAAGACAGTAAATTGGAAGCGGAGTTTGATTTGTCGGGTTATCTCAAACCGGGAAAAAATCTGATTGCATTTCAGGTGTTCCGTTGGTGCGACGGGTCATATCTTGAAGATCAGGATTTCTTCCGCTTTTCGGGTGTGGGACGTGATTGCTATTTATATGCTCGCAACAAGACTTGTATACAGGACATAAGAGTTACTCCCGATTTGGATCAGCAATACACCAACGGATCACTGGACATTGCTCTCCAGATGAAAGGACGGGGTACTGTAGAGTTGGAACTGTCGGATGCGAAAGGCAATGTAGTGGCAAACACCCGGGTGAATGGTTCGGGCAGTCTTTCGACTGTTATGGAGGTTAAGAATCCTCTTAAATGGAGTGCGGAAATGCCCAATCTTTATTGCCTGACCGCTACTTTAAAGAATGGCAATGATATTTTAGAAGTTATTCCGGTAAAAGTGGGTTTCCGTAAAGTGGAGATTAAGGATGCCCAGCTGCTTGTGAACGGACAGCCTGTACTGATTAAAGGTGCCAACCGCCATGAAATGGATCCCGATTATGGATATGTTGTTTCACGGGAGCGTATGTTGCAGGACATTCGGATTATGAAACAATTCAATATCAATGCCGTGCGTACGTGTCATTATCCTGACGATAATCTTTGGTATGAATTGTGCGATGAGTATGGTTTGTATGTCGTAGCTGAGGCTAATGTAGAGGCGCATGGAATGTTATATACTAATAATCAGCTTTCTAAACATGCTTCCTTTGCCAAAGCACATCTGGAACGTAACCAGCGTAATGTGCAGCGCAGTTACAATCATCCTTCGGTCATTATTTGGTCATTGGGCAATGAAACCGGTCCCGGCCCTAACTTTGAAGCTTGCTACCGTTGGATAAAAGCGGAAGATGAGACACGCCCCGTGCAGTATGAACAGGCCGGTCATGATTATTATACCGATATTTTCTGCCCGATGTATTTGTGGTACAGTGCGTGTGAGGATTATGCCAAGAGTAATGCTACTAAGCCGCTTATACAGTGTGAATATGCGCATGCTATGGGTAATTCTATGGGTGGATTCAAAGAATATTGGGACCTGATACGTAAATATCCGAAATTCCAGGGTGGGTTTATTTGGGACTTTGTTGACCAGTCTGTGCGTTGGAAAAATAAAGACGGTATTGAAATATATGCGTATGGCGGAGATTTTAATAAGTACGATGGTTCTGACAATAATTTCTGTGATAACGGTCTGATAAGCCCTGACAGGGTACCGAATCCGCACATGTACGAAGTGGGTTACTTTTACCAGTCCATTTGGACACATCCCGTCAGCCTGCAAAATGGAGAAATAGAAATCTTTAATGAGAATTTCTTCCGTGATCTTTCCGCTTATTATCTGGATTGGCAGTTATTGGCAGATGGTGAATTGGTAGAAGCCGGCACTGTTGGCAATCTTAATGTTGCTCCTCAACAAAAGGCGAAACTAAAACTGGACATCTCCGATGTAAATTCGTATAAAGACAAAGAACTATTACTGAATGTGTCTTATAAACTTAAAAAGGCTGAAACCTTATTATCTCCCGGATTTACTGTTGCAAAAGCTCAAATGCCCGTCATTCCCTATAAAGCACCCGATATGGCATTAGTGAATGTGAAGAAAACGAATATAGAATCGGTTGCTCCTTCCGTGAATAATGATGATGGCAATTATCTGATCATTGAAGGTGAGGATTTCATTATCGAGTTTGCGAAGAACAATGGTTTCCTGAGCAGATATAAGGTTGCAGGCAAAGAATTAATGAATGATGGCGGACAACTCGTGCCTAATTTCTGGCGTGCGCCTACTGACAACGATTATGGTGCCAGGTTGCAGCATAAATACAGGGTATGGTTGAATCCAAAACTGAAAAGAACTTCATTTACCAATAAGCAGGAAAATGGAACGATTGTAGTTGAGGCCGGATATGAAATGCCTGATGTATCTGCTAAATTATATCTGACTTATGTGATAAATAATACAGGTGAGATAAAAGTTACCCAGAAAATGGTTGCCGGTGAAGCAGAGAAAGTGCCCGATATGTTCCGCTTCGGCATGCAGATGCAGATGCCTGACGAGTTCTATAGAATCAACTATTATGGCAGAGGTCCTGTGGAAAACTATTCGGACCGTAATCATGCAACGGATTTGGGAATTTATCGCCAGACGGTGGCTGAACAATTCTATCCATATATCCGTCCGCAAGAAACGGGTACTAAGACTGATATACGTTGGTGGAGACAACTGAATGAAGCGGGTTCCGGGTTGCAATTTGTTGCGGAAGCACCGTTCTCGGCATCGGCTCTGAATTATACGATTGAATCTTTGGACGACGGATTGAATAAAGATCAGCGTCATTCGCCGGAGGTAATCCCGGTGGATTATACAAATCTTTGCATAGACAAGGCTCAATTGGGGCTGGCTTGTGAAAATAGTTGGGGAGCTATCGCTTATCCGCAATACCGCTTGCCGTACGGTAATTATGAATTCAGTTTTATAATGAAGCCGGTATTTAATAAAGTTTATTGATGTGATAAAATCGGATTATGAGAAAATTGTGTTTGTTGTTCTTATTGATAGGAACCTATTGTTATGCCGGTGAAAAAAAATATACGGTTGATTCGCCTGATGGAAAGATACAGTTAGCGATTATTCAAACGGATGCCGGTGAGCTGACTTATCAATTATCCGTGAAGCGTAAACAAGTGATTGATGCTTCTGCATTGGGGTTTAAAACGGAAGATGGGCTGACTTTTCCTTTCCGGGGATGGAAAATGGGAAAGGTTACTCGTAACAAAGTGAATTCTGTTTGGAAGCCTCTGTGGGGAAAGCGTGCCGTGGTACCCGATAAATACAATGAGATGAAGCTGTCTTTTGTGAATGAAGCGAAATCATCGGATGCTTTGGAGGTAGTGGCACGGGCTTATAATGAAGGTGTGGCTTTTCGCTATGTGTCGCCTCAAGGTACAGGTTCTGCATTGGAACTTACTACTTTTAATTTTGCAGGTGATTATACTGCATGGTTTTATAATGGTGAAAGGCATAATATCGGTCCGGAACGATTGACGGAAACTGATGGTGAGCGCTTGCCTGTGATGACGGTGAAGGCTGCGGATGATTTATATCTGGCTGTCCATGAAGCTTATCTGGATGAAGGGGAACCTTTGAAACTAAAGTCGGAAAAAGGGCAATGTTTGTTTTCTGTGTCTGTAAAGCCGCATTTGCTTCATGCGGGGTATCAATCGGCATGGCGTGTGGTTCTTTGCGGCAATCGTCCGGGCGATCTGGTGGATTCTCATCTCTTGGAATTATTGAATCCTGAACCTTCCGGAGATTATGATTTTTCATGGGTAAAGCCGGGAGTTGCATTGTGGGACTGGCGTATCAATGGTGCTCAATGGGAAGGATTTCATTATACAATGTCTTATCCTTCCTGGGAAAGGATGGTTGATTTTGCCGCAGAACAGGGTTTTGCCTATCTGGTTCTTGATGCCAACTGGTATGGACCTGAGTTTGAGCAAGGTTCAGATCCTGTTAAGGGAGATAAGGCCAGGGATGTACGAAAGTTGATTCAATATGGAAAACAGAAAGGAGTAGGCATTTGGCTGTATCTGAATGATGTAGGAGGACGTAATTATCCGTTGGAGGAAACTTTGAAGCAATATGGCGCATGGGAAGCTGCCGGGGTGAAGTATGGTTTTATGGCTGGAGATGCTGAAGAGAAGAATACCAGAACGAGGAGTATAACGGAAATGTGTGCACGGTATAAATTATTGGTAGATTTTCATGATTATCCGGTGCATCCCTATGGACAGATGCGGACGTGGCCCAATGCTGTGACGCGTGAATATTGCAAGGCTCAATTGGACGGGCATGAGATTTTCTATCCCAAGACCTTTGTTACTTCGGTGTTTGTAAATATGATAGCCGGCCCGATTGATATGAATAATGGTATGTTTGACTTGCGACAAGGAAAAACGACGCGTTCGGATAATAACCAGGAGGTGCCTTCAACGGTGGTATCAGAAGCTGCACGGACATTGATCACTTTCTCCGGTGCAACGATTATTCCGGATATTCCTGAATATTATCGTAAATACCCTGCTTTACTCCGCTTTTTGTCTGCACAGAAGATGCCTTGGCTGGAAAGTAAGACTTTAGATGGCGAAATAGGTGAATATATCGTGATGATGCGTCAAGCGGAAGATGGAGTATTCTTGGTAGGAGCTGCAACTAACGAAGAAAGTAGAACTTTACGTGTGCCGCTGTCTTTCTTAGGTAAAGGAGACTATGAAGCGGAAATTGTAGAAGATGGGGAGAATGCCCATTATTTGAGTAACAGAGAAACGATTAAGGTTTCGAAAAAGAAAGTAACGCGGAATGAAGTTCTGAATATAAAGTTAGCGCCGGGTGGCGGGACTTGTATCCGTATTTTTAAGAAGGTGTATCATAATGCAGTACTATCTCAATTCCCGGGAGGAGGGGAGCTTAAGTTACTTTCCAGTTTTGACACACCTTCTTAATTGTGCTGGTTCTTATCACATCCACTTGACAGGGTGCCCTAATGCCCGTTTTATCGCTTCCATTTCGGCGCTGTGCCACATCTCGTGTTTGAAGCACCAGGACAGCGCCTCATACTTATTATTGGCAACCGGATGTTTGAAAGGAACAGGTTCTAAGTTCTCCGATAAGATACGGTCGTCCAGCAGGGATAAGTTGCGGATGCAAATCTCGTGAACGGCATCTAATTGCTTTTTTAACTCTGCTGTGGGAATTAAATTCTCCTCAACGGAACGATGTAATGTCCCCATCCCATTGAAGATCTTTACGTAATCAATAAGCGGAATGAGTTTGTAGACCTCTTCATTTCTTCCTGTAACGCAGGTTATGGCATGGAAGTTCTGGCTGATAATCAGGTGTCCGATCTGCCATGCAAAGTTAGAATCGGTGTTCTCAGGGATGGTGTACCATAGACTTTCCGGGAGTTCGGATACCAGGCGGTTTACAAAATTCCGTGATTCGATGATCTGTTCTTTTAGAAAATCAATCTTGCTCATAATTCATTTGTTTTAAGTTATACATGGTAGTTAGTGAGCAAGTCTTCCGTTCTGTGACAACTCAGGGCATTATTTTTTCCCAATAACTCTTTCTTGGAAGCTCTTTCTCAAATCTCTGATAAATATCGACGAGGCGGATAATCTTCTTTACGGCTGTATATTCTTTTTCTAAATTGAGTGAGGTGACATGCCTACATATCCGGCATTTGCAAGTCCCCTGTGGGTTATATAGCGGACAGGTGCCATCCATAAAGTGGGTAATCTTGTTGATGGAGCGGGAAGAAATCTGCCTGATGTTGTCTTCTGTCATACCCATGATTTCGCTGATCTGTTTGTGGGGAAGGTTAAGGTTTATCTTGAATATGAATATCAGTCGGGCATCATTGGTTAAACAATGAAGTTGGGCTGTCAGGCACCAGTCGCAGCATTTTTTTATCCATTCGTGTTCGTCTCTGTCCTGTTCGGCAGGATCAATGGCGGGAAGATCACGGAACTCTTTCAATTCGTTCATGGTGGCGATTCTTTCATTCCGGACATAGCGCAGTATGGTACGTTTGCATATTGTGTATATCCATGTAGATAACTCAGACTGCCCATTGAAGGAGCCGATACTCCTGATAATTTCGTACCAGACTTCCTGAGCGGCTTCTTTTGCTACTTCCTTGTTTTGTATCATGCGGTGCGATATGGAGGATATCATTGTGCCATATTGTTCTACTATCTTCTCTAAGTCCGGTTTCATATTGTATATATTGGTTACGTTGAGGCTGTAAATGTAGCTAAATATTAAGAACCGAACTAAAAAGCAGTATACGGTTATTGTAATGTATATAGTCTGAATAAGTTTAATACCCTAAGAATAAAAAATATATCTTTGTGAATGAACCTGTTAATTGTCGGACGCTAATAAAAAATACGTATGAAACATCTATGCTTACTGTTGTGTTTTTCTATCTATTCTCAGCTGTAGAGTTCAGGAAGATAATGAGGATTTGGCAAAAGAGGTGATAATCTCGGGCCGTGTATTGAATAGAGAGGTCTATCCGAAAGAAAAGGAGGTAAAGCTTGTGCTTCCTTGTATGCCTTATCTGGAAACAATATATACTTCCCCTATAGCAGATGACGGTACTTTCAGTTTTCGTTTTAGTCCTTATGCTTCAACGCGCGAGGTTGTTCTTCGCAATTATGCGGAACACTTGTATGTACACCCGGGTGATAGCCTGCATGTTGAAATTGATTTCAGTTGTAAAAGCTCCTTATCTGAGGCAACCTCTGCTTGCGCTCTATCAGGATAAGGCCAGTTATCTGAAATCTCCTGAAAAAGTATCCCATTATATGCTCTATGGCAATAATGCCGATGGGGCAACTGCACGGAAAGAAATGCCGTTTATGATACCTGTATACAATCTTTTGGAGAAGTATGCCGGTAAGGTGATTTATGTTAATTTCTGGGGAGTTATATTCCATTGTCCGCTTTTATGTGGACACTTGTCCGGAAATGAACATCGCCTAAAATTGAATATTCGTTGATAATCAGTGCTTTATTGTTTTGGCACGCCAATTGACTATATATAGTCGAAGGCGGTTGACAAAGACTTCCTCTCAAAAATCAAGAAGTAATAACAATAAAAAAATAACGATTATGAAAACAAATTTAATTTCTAAAGCAGTGGTAATGGTAGCAGTAGTAATGGCAAGTGTAATGAATTTCTCTGCAAGTGCAAGCAATCCTACTCAGTACGTAAAGAACGAAGAGATGACCGGCGAGTTGATGACCGCAAAGACTATCTTTAAGAACGAAGACGGTCACTTGTTCCGCCACCTCCGTTACACCTACACTTACGATACTGAAAATCGTGTAACCAGCAAAGAAGCCTCCAAATGGGATAGTGTGAAAGAAGCTTGGGTTCCTTACTTCAAACTGAATGTAACATACAGTGATAATCAAGTAGAAGTAAGCTATGCACGCTGGAATTCAAAAGATCGTGTTTATAATGACAAAGTAGAAAAGAGCATTTACGAACTGAATGATACTGATGCTACTTTAATGTTGGCAAGTACAAAATAAAATAGTTTAATATCAAGAAGAATCGGCTATGGAAAAAGAACATTTTCCATAGCCGATTTTTTTTGAAAAACAGTCTTCAAAATATAAAGAAAAGACTTGTACTTCTTGCTCTTTCTCTTATGATTATAATGACATTTGTCCTACCTTTTGGACTTCTTTCTGGATAAATACTAAATAAAAGTTCTTTGGAAAAGCAAATTGACAGAATGGAATTTGCAATTTGTCATAGCTTCAATAAAATAGGCATTATCCAAATGTAATTTTTTATGGCAATTTATAGAGTGAATAAACTGAGTTTTTATATCTTTGGACATCATTAAACCACAATGAACAATGGATGAAACATTAAGGAAACAGATTGATGCTTGGGCAGAAACTGACGAGCATGGTAGAATTGTTGATATGTTAGGACAGATTTCGCCTGAAGAAAGAGATTCTGAAGCTACAGGTTTGCTGGCACGTGCATATAACAACCTGGGTGAATATGAAAAAGCTTTGCCTTTCCGGAAGCGGGTGCAGGACTTCTGGAAGTGGTTTACCGATAACGAAGAGGAACTTTCCCGGATTGTTGAGAACCGCGGACAGCTTGATAGCGGTGATGCTGTTGAGTTTGTTACCGTTGGTACGAATTTGATAGATGAGGATGTGCATTTTAACCTGGGTGGAGACTATGAATTCACATTCTCCGTAGAGGGCAATACACATTTGTTCTATCTTTATCCCTACATCGTGTCGCAGATGCCTGCACAATTCAAGGATAAATGGCACTTTTTTCCTTTCAATCAGGGGACGGATGCAAGTTTCTCTTTCGGCATGTATGGGGCGAATGTAGATATGGCTCAGGTGCAGGTATCTGCAGCTTATCAGGAAGATATCAATGCTTTCAATATCCATTTCTATGAAGAACAGCTATGCTCTCTGGAAGAAGCACAAAGCTATAATGCTTATTATATCATGATGGAGATTATGCTGGGCGAGGGACTTTCTTACCAGTATATTGCCAGTGTGGAGCGTGCAGATGCTCCATTGGAGAATATGATAAAGCTTCCTGAACTCAGAGCCTATATTACAGATACATTAAAGGCTCATGGTAAGGATATATTTGATAATCCGCAGCAAGTCTATACCAGCTATCGTTTTGAGCCTCAGGAGAATGAGGAATTACGTTTTGACGTCATGGCAGGCAGCTCCTGCTTCCAGCCTTTGGTAGCCAATTATTATAATGGTTCCACAGAACTGTTCGACCGTTTGAATGGATTTGGTGCGCAGGCTGTATTTATCGCTTTCCCCTATGAAAATAAGGAAGAAGGTGATGGGAAGAAAGTGCTGGATTTCCGTTATGAACTGGAAGACCGCCTAGCGGCGGAATTGCTTGAACCGGAAGGTTTGGGACTTTTATTAGGGGGAGCTATCGGTACCGGTACCTGCTACATTGACCTTCTTTTGTTTGATGAGTCGGCATTTATGGAAAAGATTGTTCCATTTCTGAAAGACTATCCCCAATATCACTTCTATCTTTCCGACTTCCGTCAGGGTAGTGATTTGTGCAGACTGTATGAAACGGAGGATAACGAGTCTGAGGAATAAAAATGAATCTATAACTATAAATATATCACAACCATGAGTATAGGTTTCAGATTAACAACGAAATGCAAAAGTATTTCTTCATTCCAGAAATTGTTGGATGTAGTTGCTGCCCGGCATGAGGCATCTGTCAGTCATACAGAAGATTATTCTGAATTATCAGTCTGCCGTTTAGGAAATATATTCTTCAATTATGAACAGGAAGAAGATGATATAGCTGTCATAGGTGATTGTCAGACTAACCTGTTGGGAGCAGGTTTTCATAAGGCTGCGATAGATATCGTTGACGAGTTGGTGGAACTGAGAGACTTCTCTACTGAGGTGGAGGACGATACGGAATATTATGAGCACAGGGACTTTGAGCGGATGCGTTCCGAACATTTCTATCGTTGGTTGAACGCCATTGTAGAACTCTGCCGTGAACGTATGAAGGAGAATTGCAGCATATCTGCCATTTGTTGGGATTGCAATATGTACATGCCCCGTGGGATAGAAGGAACGGTGGTATCTCCTTTCGGAAGAATATGTCCGGAGCACTTAGTCGAACGGATAAAAGATGAAGGTATCGAGAAGTTGGCAAGCGAATTTTTCATGTGGAATAATGAAGAGCGTGATGCATTATTCTATCGGAATACGGCTTTGAGTGCCTTGTGGGAAGATTGCTATTTTATGCCTTCCGCGCGTAGCGAAGAAGATATGGAAATCAATTCGTTCATTATAGAAAACCTGGAGAAGGCTGCTGCAATGGATACGTCTCTTGCTTTCCCGAAAGAAGACTATCTGTTGCTTTGTCGTTTGGCGGAAAAAGAGCCGGTAGATGTTTCTGCATTGCCGGATTTCATAAATGAATTTCCGATTGGTTATCGCAAGAACAAAGTGACCTATACATTAGGAAATCTGAAGTTTGATCTTCCGGGTAATTACCTTTATTTTGAAGAGGATGATTCTCGCGGGTATTATGATGGAGAAGACGAGAATTGGCATGTAGTGCGGATGTTGGCGTATTCTATGCCCGATGACGAAGCGGACTATCTGGAAGATGATGAGAATGTGCTGATTGAAGAGAAGTTTTTTGAAAACGGTAAGTGCAGGCTTTATGATCTGGGTGGAGAAGAAGACAGTGATGAATATGTGTGCCAGTGCCAGATTATCACTGAACATCAGTTCACTCTGTTTACTCTTTCGTGCGAGGGAAAGGATGAAGCAATGGGCTTTTCAGCTGACTTTATTGATCATCTGACTGCTACCAAAACGAACAAGCATGATAAGTTGCTTCAGCAAATAGAACAATGGAACGCGGACGATGAAGAACAGAAGATAATTGACGCTATTCTGAAAGTTCCTGAAGAGGAGAGAACTGCGGAATTGACGGGGCTTCTGGCCCGCTCATACAATAATCAGGGGAATTATAATGAAGCCATTAAACAGCTTCTTTCAGTAAAGGAAGAATGTAAGGAAGATGCGCTTTGGTTCTATCGACTGGGTTATGCTTATTATTATCTGAACCAACTGGATAAGGCACAGAAAGCCTTTGAACGTTCATTGGAATTGGATCCCAGCGATGAAGATGCGAAGGAATATATTGAAAATTGTAAGAATGGTGTTTTGCCTCATAATCCTGAGATGTACGAAGAGGAGGAATTGGATGCTCTTGAAGCGCATATTGACAAGTTCTTCGGTCATTCGGATCATGTGTTCCATGAGATCGCCTCACCGGATATCCATGTGGATATCTTTATTGTCGAGCCGACGGCTGAAAGGAATTATTACACGCTGGTCACATCGGGCATGGGTGCCCATCGGATGAATGTACCTAAGGAACTGGCTGAGTATAAGCTGGAGCGTGCGGAGATAGTGGTATATTTACCTGCCGACTGGAATATTTCTGACCATGAAGAAAAGAATTACTGGCCGCTACGTTGGCTGAAGATACTTGCCCGTCTGCCATTAGAAGAGGACTCTTGGTTAGGTTGGGGGCATTCTGTACCCAACGGGAAACCGTTTGCAGAGAATACTCAGCTTTCCAGTGTATTATTGGTCAATCCGGAGAATGTGGAAGAAGGAGCTGCTGTTTGCCAATTGCCTAATGGGGAAGAAGTGAATTTCTATCAGATGATTCCACTGTACGAAGAAGAAGTCCATTTCAAGATTCAGAATGGTGCGGAAACATTGTTAGGGAAGATGGGAGAAATAAGTGCAGTGGTAGATATTCATCGTTTGAATGTCTGCGAGGGATTTGGGCGGCCGGAAGAATAGAGATTTCACCACAGAGTAACACAGAGTTTCACGGAGTTTTATTTTTTTGATTTAGAAATTATTGAACTCTGTGTTACTCTATGGTGAAATCTCTTAATCCTGAGAAACAAAAGTGATAACGGAACGTGCAGGAATTACTGCTATCTGTTCGTTTTTCAGTTTCTTAATGGGTAGAAGATCTTCATCAGCTTCATCTGAGGTGCGGTAGCCTTGCCATGACTTTACTTTGGGACCATCCACTTTGAAAGTGAAATTTTTCTCCTGATCAGCGTAGTTGATAACTACCATTACCCATTGTCCGTTTGTATTCTGATAAGCAGAACACATGAGTCCTTGGGGATCAGTATCTCCTTCCGGGATTACCTGTCCGGATTTGTCTGTTGCCTTAATAGACATGCGTACAGCTCCCGGACGTATAAAGCGGCTGTAATTACCTAATATCCATAATAATTTGGAGTCTTCCACTTTACCGTCATGAAGATCGGGATCAGTGTATTCGCGTAGCAATCCGTCTTTGTAGTCACCTCCTATGGCACGCCACCACTGCCAGCTGCGTGCTCCTGCATAAACAATGTCGTGATGAATGATACGGGCCACATAGAGAGCTGTTTTCATTGTATGATCAAATCCACCGCCTCCGCCAATTTCTTCATCGTTCCCCATAATGCAGGTTTCCGTTTGCCAGAAGTCAACTTTGTATTTGTCCAAGGTATCACGTAACTGACGACGGTAATTTCTCAGACTTTCTAAAGGCGTATTGGTCCAATAGCTGTGCCCTGCAATGAGATGGGGGACATTCGGGGTATTTCCTAGATAAGTATCTACACTGTCGGGGCAGAAGAAAGATTGTATTTCGTATCCACGTTCATGGTTTGTCATGTGTGTGGAGAACATACAACGATAGTCTGACGCTTCGCAGATGGTGATTTCCGTATCAATACCCTCTTTCACAAACTCTTTGCTGATGAGGCGTACGGCACGGGCAATTTCTTTCTTTGTTGCCGGGGTGCCTTCTTGTTTGGGACCTATCCAATTCCAGTGTCCGTCCGGTTCGTTGAAAGGGGAGAGGTAATTGAACTTAATGCCGTCTTTCTTTTCAACTCCTTTTATCACATTTGCCAGAAAACGTGCGAAGTCTTCATAATGTTCCGCTTTCAGATTCAGTGTGCCGTCACGTCCGGTGTTGGTGGCAAGCCCGTTTTGAGTGAAATAAACGGGTGGAGAGTTTAGGAAAGCAAGGAATTTATTGACTCCACGTTCCTTTGCTAATCGGAGGAAATTACGCTGTCCCTGTTGTTTGTCCCAGTCATAACTTCCGTCCGGTTGCAGGAAACATTCGGTACGCATCCAAGGGGAGCCTATCTGACTGGCTTCGCCCTGTTCCGTACTTCCTGCACCTACATTGAAGCGCCACAGAGAAAGCCCGATTCCTTTGGGCTTTCCGTTAGCGTCATTGTCAGTACTGAACAACCAGTCGGCTACTTGGTCCTGTTTCTCCTGAGGCCATTTGCCTATGATGTGCATGCTCCAGGCGTCCGAAGCACTGAAATGATCCATGGTTTGCTGAGGCTGTTCGGGAATAATCTGATAGTTTATATCTGCTTGTGGTGAACACGAAGTAGTTATTGCGGCGAGGGCGAGTAATAATACTTTGTATTTCATATGAATATTTGTTTTTAGAGGATTATTTAGCATTCAAGACAATCTCTGTTCCTTGTAAAAGTGGTGAAGTAAAGTTTACGCGAATCTGACCTTTCTCACCTGTGGTTTGTATGTAGGTAAGCAGACGTCCGTGGAAGGCACGATGGTGATTATCGGTGTAGTCACTCATGTCGCTGTTATCGGAACCTTCGAGCCCCAGTAAATGTGCCGGGCCTTCGATGGTACAAGTAATGTCATTATCGCCTAATTTCACTACGACACCCTTTTCATCTATCACTTCTACAATGAGATGCGCTGTAGCGCGGTTGCAAGATAGATTGGTACGATCGGCACTTACACGGAGAGCGTAGGGACGACCGGAGGTTTTGATGGAATAGCTGGATAATATATTTCCGTCTTTATCGCAGCCTTCGGCTTTCAATTCACCCGCCCGATAGGGAATATCCCAGTAGATGATACCTGTCTTTTCATCATAGGGTTTCATCTCACCTAGCACTTTTCCATCAAGTAACAGACGTGCTTGTGGGGCATTGGTATAGCAGACTACACGTATTTCCTGACCGGGATCATAGTTCCATATATCCCATGCATCGGGTGACAGGAAGGTACGCCGGGAGTTTTTAAAACGATCCGGTATGGGATAAGTACCCACATAAGTAACCGGTTTTTCGCACCATAAGGAAGCACGGAAGTGTCCGCGGGGTTTGGGGAAACTACCAAAGTCGAGCAATCCGGTATATAGTCCGCGTGAGGGCCATGCACCCGATTCACCAAGGTAGTCGGTACCCGTCCAGATGAATTGTCCGAAGATGAATTCTTTATCCTTTACGGCATACCAGGCTTCAAGACCGGAACCGTTTTCGCTACCATAAATGACACGGTTGGGGTAGGTGGCATGATCTTCATCATAGCGGTTTTCAGTATAGTTGTATCCTACTACATCGATGGCTTCGGGATATTCTGTTTGATTGGACATAACAACTCCTGCCAGTGCTCCCGTTACGGGGCGTGACGTATCGACAGCACGGACGCATGCAGCCAGTCGTTTGGCTATCTTTCCGATACGCATGGCATCAGGAGCATCCGATTTATAACCGCCAAACATGGGTTGATTGATGGTGGATCCGTCAAGAATGGGATGCGAGTAAGGATCATTCGGATAATCTACTTCATTACCAATACTCCACATGAAAATGGAAGGATGATTGCGGTCACGACGTACCATATCGGTTACATCCTGTTCAATCCATTCTTCGAAGAAATCGAAAGAACCGTCATAGGCGGGTTCCCCCTTATTCCAGCCTTTCACCCATTTACGTTTCGGGAATTCCCATTCATCGGATGCTTCATCCATGATGAGAAGTCCCAGTCGGTCGCATAGATCATATACGGCGGGAGCCTGTGGATTGTGGCTCATGCGGATAGCATTTACACCTATTTCTTTCAGATTGTTTAAACGGCGCTCCCATACTTCCGGAGGTACTACAGCACCGAGTACACCGGCATCATGATGCAGGCATACACCCTTGACCTTCATCCAGTTGTCATTGAGCGCAAATCCTTTATTAGGGTCAAACTTCAGTGTACGGAGTCCTACTTTAGTCTCACATCCGTCGATACGTTGTCCATTGCTGAGCAATTCCGTTTTTAGTGTATAAAGGTAAGGATCGTCCAGATTCCAATGGTGAGGGTTAGTTATTTTCAGTGTGAGATTTTCTTTAGTAATACCTTCTTTACCGTCAGAAACACGAGTGCGGCGTTGCGCTACTTGTTTGCCGGCAGCATCGTATAGTGTAGCCGAAAGTTCAAGTCTGTCGCTGGTTGCTATGTGTTTCTGTACTTTCATATCGACGGCTATGGTAGCCTGTCGGTTGGTCAGAGAAGTGGCATGCCAACCTGTGCCCCATTGTGCCATGTGTATGTCAGGAGCGGCAATTAGCCATACGTCACGATATATGCCCGATCCTGTATACCAACGGGAATCAGCATAGCGGCTATGGTCCACACGTACACTTAACACATTGTCCCCCTCTTTCAGATAAGGGGTCATGTCGTAGAGAAATGAGATATAACCGTTAGGGCGTTTGCCAAGCAGATGTCCGTTTAAATAGACTTCACTGCGATTGTATACTCCTTCGAAATAGATATAATGGCGTGGAGCGTCATCCGTGATCTTGAAATGTTTGCGATACCAGCCGATTCCGCCAGGTAAATAGCCGGTGCAGCTTGCTAAAGAAGGTGAAAGTTGTCCTTCAATAGACCAATCATGCGGCAATCTGAGTTTGCGCCATTCGCTGTCATTGAAGGCGGGATTTACAATGGTTGAGTCATCGGTCAGCCGGAAGAGCCAGTCTTCATTGAATTTGGTGGCATTACCAAATGAAACCTGCGCCTGTGACTGGAGGCCGGTGAGCAGGACTGTCATGAATACAGTCAGCGTGAATATAGCGTTTTTCATTTTGGGTGATTATTTTAGATTATACACTACTGTGGTTACACTTTCCGCTTCCAAAAGTACGGATTCTCCAGCAGATACGGTGGCTTCTGTCATTTTTTTGCTATTGGTAGTGGTGTAGGTCCGTATTGATGTAGCTTCGTTGCTCCATCCTTCATGAGTTTCGCTCAGGCGGACATTCTTGCTGGACATATTGGTGAAGACGGCTACTATTTTATCTCCTTGCGGGGATAGCCATGCTGATCCAAAGAAGTTGAGCGATTCGGTCAGCTGCATGTTGATACGTTGGTATCCGGGGCGGATGAACAGACTATAATTACCTAATACCCAAAGGGTGGCAGTGGGTTGGAAGGTACCTTCTTTTTCTATGTTGTCATTGTTGTCGTTGATTTCTCCACCGGGTACGAGGGATATCAGAAGAAAACGGTTTTTATGTCCCCAACGGGCTACGTCCATGGAAGTCCAGTAGCTCCATGAAGATACTCCTGCTACGGTAAGGTCATTGTGTATCACTCTCGACATATAAAATGCGATATCCATTTCTGTAGCATTGTCATATCCTACAAATTCTGTGTTGCTGTAGTTGTCTCCCAGCATGCTCCATTCACTTTGCCATACATCTACACCATATTGTGTTGCTGCTTGTGCCACCTGCTTACGTACGCTGCGCATACCGTCCCAAGTACCATCGGTCCAGTAGCTATGACCGCAGATTAGTTTCTTTACATGATTTAAGTCACCTACATAAGCTGGCGAGCCGGGGGTGAAAAAGGCAGACATAACGTTACTGCGATTGGCATCGTCTTTGGTCTTATATAAGTATTCCCAGTCGCCCGATTCACCGAGCAGGATATCGGTAGACAAATTACGTTCGGTTAAGGCATCATCCAGTTCGCGGGCCAATCTGGCAACTTCGTCATTGGTCCATCCGCTTCCTTCTTGTCCTCCATCCCAGTTGTATTGCGGTTCGTTGACCGGTGAGATGTGCGTCACAGGATAACCTTTATCTATGTAGTATTGAGCTACATCGCCCATGTAAGCGGCAAAGTCATCGTAGCAATCGTTTTTCAGGTTTGATACTCCTCCTTGGTTGGAGAAACCTTTGCCGTTCTGTGTATATTGTACGGGTGGTGTATTGCTGAAAAGGACGATACTTTCGCAACCGAACTCTTTAGCACGGTTCAGGAAATAACGTTGTCCTTCGCAACGATTCCAGTCAAGGGTCAAATCGTTTGTCAGGTATGACTCTGCGCGACGGGATTTATCGGTAATGCCGCTTGCATCGCCTTGTTCAGCTGTTCCACCACCCAGATTTACACGCCACATGGAGAGACCGATACCTTTGGGGCTTCCTGCCTGGATTTCGGAAGAGAAGAGCAATTCGGTGATTTTGTCACGGCTGTTGGTCCAGTATTTACCTACATAGGAAGGATTCCAGCAGTCTGATGCACCGAATCCTGTGATAGTCTGATAGGTTTTTCCGGCATTAATGGTGACTAGTTTCTCTACACTATTCGGTACATCCGGTTGATCGGGGGTATCGGGTGTAGAAGGAGAATCGTCACTGCAAGCCATAAAGGAAAGCAGGGACAGCAGAGTGAAATAATATTTTAGTTTCATAAATATTCGATGGTTTAAAAAAGACTGTCGCGGATAATCTATTATGAAACTATCCGCGACAGAGTATAAAGACCTATTGAAGAATTCTATTTAGACATTCACCGGGGTTAATTCCAACCCGGATTCTGAACGATAGAACCATTAGACATTGTGATTTCATACAAAGGAATGGGGAATACCATGTCGCGGTTTTCACTGAAAGAGATCCCCTTGTTACTAGCTTCTCCTTGATTATCCCATTCGAGAGCATCACGAGTCGCTTCATCGGTATTCCATTTTACGAATGTTCCGTTAGGGCCCATCAAGTTACAAATAACTTTCTTTCCGTTGCTGTCAGTCCAACGGCGGATGTCATACAGGCGATTTTGTTCAAAAGCCAATTCAAGACGCCGCTCCAGACGAATGGCCTTTTGCAATTCTGTTCCGCTAGCAGTAACATCAGCCAGTTTTGCACGTTTGCGCACTTGATTGAGGGCATCACGTGCAGATTCGTCATCATTCAATTCATTGCAAGCCTCAGCATACATCAAAAGAACATCGGCATAACGTAAAATACGATGGTTCAAAGGACTCTTGTCCGTATTGTAGATTTCCGGGCGGTCTTTCAACGGCAGGAAATACTTGCGGATGAGACGGGCAGATTTGTGCTGCGCAGGATCAACGATATAACAATCAGGATCCCAACCATACTTATCAACGTATTCCTGATATTTGTTCAAGGCTTTACTTGTCTCTACAAACTCCGTGAATTGGTCTTCACCGGCAATCTCCGTACAGCCGGATTTAATGATAGTCCACTTCAGCCGTTCCGTATCACCGGCATCTATATAGGCCTGTTCCAGATTGGCAGTAGGCTGACACCAACTCCAACCGTCGCCCGGGCCGTTACGGGCACCAGTGATGGTGGCAAGCGAACCGCCTAAACCTAATGTTGCATGATATTCGTATTGAATTTCAAAAAGGCTCTCTTCACTGTTGTCATAAGCCAAACTCCATACATCACCAAAGTCAGGGAGCAATTTATATTCCCCTTCGTCAATCACGGTCTTCAACGCCTCGCGGGCATCCTGCCACTTCTCCTGATAGAGATAAACCTTACCCAGTAATCCCAAAGCAGTGCCACGGGTGGCATGCCCCACTTCGGCTTCATTACGTTGTGGCAAAACTTCGGCAGCGGCCGCCAAGTCGTCCTCAATAAATTTATAGATAGCTTCTTCTGTTGCACGTTCGGTTCCTTCAGTTTCTTCCGGCATCTGGAAGCTGGTCATCAAAGGCACCCCTCCAAAATTTCTCACCAGTTCGAAATAATAGTAAGCACGCAGAAAACGAGCTTCTGCTACCAGGCGGTCCCGGGATTCAGTATCCGGAGTCTCAAGAGCCGAAATACGGTCTATAGCAATGTTGCATCGCAAGATACCTTTGTAACGGTATTGCCAGAAGTTGGAAATAGGACCGTTGCTGGCACCGTTTCCTTGATAATGGGCTAATGAAATATAGTCACTCTGGCTCTGTGTCGTATTGCCCATCCAGGCATCGTCACTGCACATTTCAGAGAGCAGCCATACTGTATTGATTTGCCACCATCCTCCATAAGTAAGAGCCTGATAACAGCTCGTAACGGCGGATTCACATTCTTCTATGGACTTGTAATAAGTGTCCACGTTCAACTGCCCGCGCACGTCTTCGGTCAAGAAGTCCTCACAAGAGGTAAACATCAGCGAAGCAATCAAAACTACTATTGTAAATATTCGTTTCATGGATAATCAAGAATTAAAATTTAAAGTCAATGCCGAACAAGAATGTTCTCGGATTAGGATAAGCCACGTTGTCGATACCGGTATTGATGGCGCTGCCAGAACTATCAGTAGTACCGTCAACCATAGGACGTTCAGGATCCATACCAGAGTAGCCGGTAATGGTAAACGGATTTTGCGCGGAGAAAGAGAAGCGCAAATCAGCACCACCCACCCATTTTTTAGGAAGTGTATAACCTATTTGCAACAGTTTGCAGCGCATGTAGGAGCCGTCTTCCACGTAGAAACTGGATACACGATTATAGTTCAGGTTCAAATCGTTGCTCGACAAGCGGGGAATATCATTACTGGTACCTTCACCATGCCATGCTTTTTCCAGTGTGCCTGCCCAGACATTCTGTCCGCCGGCACCGGAATATCTGCCTTTGGTGATATTGTAAATATCATTACCAAACGTACCATAGAAATTGGCGGAAAAATCAATATTTTTATAACGCATACCGATGTTCAGCCCCATCATCAAGTCGGGATAAGGATTACCGATATAAGCTTTGTCGTTGGCATCGAGTACACCATTATGATCCAAATCCTTGAAACGAATGTCACCCGGTTTCGCGTCTGGCTGAATCTGTGTTCCGTGTTCGTCGGTATGCGCATATACCTCTTCCCAATTCTGAAACAAGCCATCGGCTACATAGCCATAGAAGCGAGAGATAAGCCCGCCGTCTTCATTGCGGATAATCTGATCACTGTTGAATCCGCCCACATTCATAGGACCGTCGCCTGAGAACTTGATAGCCCTATTGCGTACGGCAGAAAGATTCAGGCCAAGATCATAAGAGAAGTCCTTGCCGATTTCATCACGCCAGGTAAGTCCCAATTCCCAGCCACGGGCTTGCATGCTACCAATATTCATCCAAATCTGGCTGTTCCAGTTATCATAGCCCAAAGCCAGGATATTCTGTTTCTGATAGAGCATATCCATAGATTTCTTTTGGAAATATTCGAATGTAACGCCCAGGCGTGAATTAAGGAAAGACATATCCACACCTACGTTCCAGTCTTCCACAGTTTCCCATTTCAGCTGATTGTTGCCTACTGTAGACACGTAATAACCGTTCGTCAGCGTATTGCCAAAATAATATTGAGTTTCGTTCAACAGGGTTAGGGTAGCATTGTTGCCGATGTTCTGGTTACCTACACGTCCCCAGCCACCACGTATTTTCAAATCATTGAAGATTTCCTGATCCTGCATGAATCCTTCGCTGATGACACGCCAGGACGCAGATACAGAAGGGAAAAGGGCGTACTTGTTGCCTTTCGGGAAGCGGGAAGAGCCGTCGGCACGAAGAGAGGCAGAAATGTAGTAACGATTATTATAGTTATACATGACGCGTCCCAGGAAAGAGACCAGCGTATTGTAAGTAGTCTCACCGTTGGCTTCGTCCGTACCTTGCTGTCCGGCATTTACTTCCTGCATCTGGTCCAGATTGTTGGGAACATTGTCACGTCGGGCTTGCGTGTTGTACCATGCGAAACGTTCAGCGGTAAAACCGGCCATAACGTTCAGGTTGTGTTTCTCGGCAAACGTATCCATATAAGTGGCTGTATTCGTCCAGTTCCAGTCAAACCATTCCTGATTACGACGGGTAATTTCGCTCAATGTTTGTTGTTCCAGAGGGTCCATGCTAAATTCGGGAATGAACGTGTCGGAACGACGATAGTGCGCATTGGCACCAAACTGGGTACGCAAGGTCAGCTTTTCTATCGGATTCACCTGCAAGTAAGTATTCAAGATAGCCCCCATTTCCCGGGAGTGCGCGTTTTGACGGGCTACCGTACCTGCCGGATTCCATTCCTGATTATTATAGGAACGTTGGTAGTTGTTGAACTCATTGTCTTCCCATTGATCCTGAGGACGGAACACCGGAGTTGTTGGGTCCATAGCCATTGCTGCCGAAAAGACATTCGGAGTATCATCCCAGGATTCTACACGCGGAGCAATATCAACGCCCAATTTCACATACTTATTGAATGTGTATTCGGTATTCAGACGGATATTGATTTTATCCCAGTAACCTACATCGAATTGTGAATTGTTACGGTAGTAACCTACACTGAAATTGTAGACAAGCTGTTCTGATCCACCGGAAACACTGAGTGAATGGTTTTGTACCAGAGCAGTTTTATTCACCACCGTGTCCCACCAGTCGGTCCCGTCAGGGTTGGTTGTAGCACCATTATCTTTCCAGATGGAACCCAGACCATCGTTCGTATAACGGGTATTGAACACTTCCTTGTATTCGGCAGGACCGGCAATATTTGGTTTAGCTACAGTCTGGAAGCCCACAGAGGTAGTGTAATTGATGCGGGCCTTGCCTGTTTTACCTTTCTTGGTGCTAATCAAGATGACACCGTTTGATGCACGCGTACCGTAGATAGCTGCGGCCGAAGCATCTTTCAACACTTCCATAGAAGCAATGTCGTTACTGTTCAGGAAGTTGATATTATCACCTACCGGCATGCCATCCACTACATACAGCGGGTTAGTGTTGTTCATCGTGGTTACACCACGGATGAGCACTTTCGGAGTAGCACCTGGTCCACCACCGCTGGTGACTTGTACACCATTGACCTTACCTTGCAAGGCGTCCATAGCGTTACCCGTCACGGTTTCAGTGATTTCTGTGCCTTTCACTGTAGCAATGGAACTGGTCAAGTCGCTCTTCTTTACGGCACCATAACCTATTACTACCACTTCGTCCAGCAATTCACTGGATTCCTTCAACACCACATTAATCGTAGTGCGCCCCTCTACCGCTATTTCCTGAGAGTCAAAGCCAATGGAAGAGAATATTAATACGGCATTCTTGCCTACATTAGATAATGTATAATCACCGTCGATACCAGTAATCGTTCCTGTACCGGTACCTTTCACTTGAACTGTAGTTCCAATCAACGGTTGTTGGTCGGTGCCTGAAGTCACCACGCCTTTTACCGTTATCTGCTGCGCATAACCGCAAAGGCTTATCAGCGCAAGACACAATAATAGAATTTGTTTTTTCATATTTAAAATCTAATGTTACTTTTTCATTTAGCAGGAACAATCTTGCCGCGCCCCAAGTGTGCATCAAACTCGAAGCGGTAGTTACCGGCAACCGTAATCGTAGGCTTCATCCAGTTATCGCCTACAACCGTTCCGTCTTCCCAGCGCATATTCGTACCTTCCCAATTGGGATTCACATCTCCCTTCTTGCTGTAGTAGCCAAACTTTTCTACCTCTTGAGAATTGTCGCAACGCCACTCTACATGGTCCCACCATCCATCGGGATGAGAATTGGAGATGATGAAATTAAGTTCCTCACCGGCTTCAAGTGTCCAAGTTCCGTTTTCAGGATAATAGAATAGGTGAGGATTAGTTGTATCCTGAACAAACAAATGATTGCCCGCATCTTGAGGAGAACTGCCCCAGCCGATATAGAAATTTATAAAATCGGCTTCATTGCCATTTTCCCAACGGTCGAAGCATTTCTTGCCATATTCATATTTTATAGGAGTAGTTGCTTCTGTTACCGAATAAGTTCGCATACTGTAAGTGGCATCCTTCACGTTGATGTCTATTTCATAATAGACGCCCGCCTTATCAAGAACAATGGGTTTTGCTGTTTCAGGATCGTCTGTCAGTTTCAAATTATCTTCCGGATCGAGACCGAAGCAGATAGGAGTAAAGTCTGTCTTCTGTGGTAAGAAGAAGATTTCCGTACCGGCAGCTTTGTTATAGTAACGTGCCCGATATTGGAACTCACCCGTATGGTTAATCAGCATCGGCACACCGAAGACATCGCTGTTCAGTTCTTCTACAGTCTTCACGTCAGCCAGATACATCTTGGAGAAGTCGGGCATTTCGGAAACATTGATAGTGCTTGTTGCTGTCGTCTCGTTTCCTCTGGCATCCACAGCCGTCATCGTAATGTTGTAGCTTTGTACTTCATTCGGGAGAATGATTTGTTCTGTGAAGCTCAATGAAGACTTTCCGTCAGCCTCTACTCTACGATTATCAAAACCATCTATACCAGGAATATTGATAATCACATAATCCAAGATACGGTCATCTGTAACAGTAAAACTCAATTTGAACTTTGTTTCAGACTTCATTAGTACTGTAACCGCAGCGTCGGGAGCGATAGTGAAGGTAGGCGAGGCAAAGTCACCATCCATCGTTACCAACACATCTTTTGAAACCTCACGTCCTCCCACATCAATCACTGTAACCTTCACAGTGAAACGCTCACCGATTTCGTCACGTTTGATGTTGTAAGAATAACTCAAATCGTACTCCGTCTTGGGAGCGCCATAGATTTCAATCAAGTCAATAGTCTTGTTCAGATAGAGGTCTGGACATTGCAGACGAATGGAAGCAATACCGTCGGTATCGGTCAGTTTCCCTTCGATTGTAAAACTATGTCCGGCACCGGATTCGATGTGTTCCGTGGTCAAAGTCAGGGTCGGGCTCTGTCCGTCCACATCAGGATAGCCATCGTCGTCGCTACATCCTGTAGTCCATAAAGTCAGTGATAAGAATGCCCAGAGTAGGGCGGCATTGAATAAATGCTTCTTCATACATATTACTTTTAAAGTTAAACAATTAGATACATTCTTTACTAAAATATCACTTTTAGATGATGCAAATGTAAGCTATCTTAGGTTTCTTGAACTGCATAAATCTTGCAGTGAGGGGATGTAAATCTTGCAATGAACGATTTGTGTATCTGAAATAAAGAATTTATTTATACTTTTGGATTGCAATAGAAAATTGATGTCATGAAAAGCAGATTATTATTTTACTTACTGTTGTTACCTGCCCTTCTGACGGCACAACCTTATGCTGTCAGGCAATTGGGAATTGAGAAGGGATTATCCAATAACTATGTGGTTAGTATAGCCCAGGACAAAGAGGGCTTTTTATGGTTTGCGACTGAAGAGGGCTTGAATAAGTTCGATGGAACACGCTTCATTACTTACTATAAGAATGAAACAAAGAATGGCTATGGCATTACGGGGAATGAACTGAACTGCCTGCTGGATGATCCGAAGGATTCTATCTTATGGATTGGCACACAGAGGGCGGGGTTGAATGCTTATAATTATGTAAAGGACACCTTTACATTCTACCGGCATAATGAGGCTGTGCCTGAAAGTATCATTACGGATGACGTAACCAATGTTATTGCCGCTGCTGATGGAAATCTATGGGTGACAACTTATTGGAAAGGAATTGAATATTTCGATAAAGAAACGGGTCACTTTTCTCATTATAATACGGCAAATATACCGGGGCTTGTCAGTGATAACATCTGGACTGTTGCTGATGGAGGGAATGGTAAGTTATATGTAGGTCATGTCCATAATGGTTTTAGTATTCTTTCCATTAAAGATAAAAGGGCGAAGAACTTCATGCATGATCCGGGTGATCCGCACAGCTTGCCGGGTAATGAAGTGAGATGCGTATATAAGGATTTGAATAATAATATCTGGGTAGGGACAAACAAAGGTCTGGCATTGTTTAATCCCGAATCAGAGAATTTCATCCAGTTTAATTCAGACGGGAATCTTTCGCACTATATCTACGACATTAAGCAGCTTGGCGGGAATAAGTTGTGGATAGCTATGGAATTTGGCGGAATAGCCATAATGGATTTATCGCAGCGTTTGTTCCTGCTACCCGAACAGACTCAATTTCATTATATCAGGGAAGGAGATGACGGATACAGTCTCTCTAATTCAAGTACGAGGTGCATTTTTCAGGATTCATTCAAGAATATCTGGACGGGTGTATGGGGTGGTGGCATAAATTTCTTAAGCTATGAGCCACCTTTGTTTAGTGGTTATTACTATTCTCCCAATCAGAATTCAATGAGTCGCCTGAATAATAAAACAGCAAGCAGCGTTTGTGTGGATAGCCAAGGTAAATTGTGGATTGGAACAGATGGGGGAGGAATCAATGTCTTTGATCAAGGTAAACGGGTATCCGTTTATCAGGAAGAGATTGAAGATATGAGTGGAAACTCTGTGCTGGCCTCACTGCGCGACTCGGAAGATAATCTGTGGTTCGGCTTATTTATGGGTGGAGTGAATTATTACGATGCGAAGAGAAAGATATTCCACCGGAACTTCCTTAAAGAATTAGAGCACGAGGATATCCGTTCGTTCTATGAAGACAATCGGCATATTCTGTGGATTGGTACCAGTCGTGGTATCTACAAAGTTAGTCTGGCTGATAAGAAGATCGTGGGACATTATGAGTTTGAGAATAATCTGGTGCGGTGCGTTATGAAGGACTCTCAGGGACGTCTGTGGATCGGTTCTTTTGGGAGTGGCCTGGGGATAGGAGATGATGAGTTGCAGGATATCAAGCTCTTTAATATGGAGAACCTGTTCCCTTCCAATACCATCAATGCAATTTATGAAGACAGCAGGAAGAATGTATGGGTCGGGACAGGAGAAGGTTTGGTGTGTTTCTCCTCGCCATCCGATTGGGAATATAAGGTTTACCGCCGTGAAGAAGGCTTAACCAATACACATATACGTGCTATAACGGAAGATGCGAATCATAATATCTGGGTGAGCACCAATAAAGGAATCAGTTGTCTGTTGCGGGATAAGGATGTTTTCTATAACTATGACCATTGGGATAATGTGCCGATGGGAAATTTTATGAGTGGCAGTGTAGCTAAGGATCAGAATGGAGAGATTTATTTTGGTTCCATCAATGGACTTTGCCACTTCAATCCGGATTTTGTTCTGACAAAGCGTGAGTCTCCTGCGGCTGTTATCACGGAAATGAAGATATTTGCTCCTTTGGGTAATATGGGAGACAATGAAGAAGTGGTCAGTATTGACGGTCAGTCGAAAGTAAGGCTGAAGTATATGCAGAATAGCTTTAATATTACTTTTAATATACGGAACTATGCATTGGTCAACCAGGTGGAGTATGCCTATATGCTGAAAGGACTGGAAGATGCATGGTATACGGTGACAGACCCCAATAGCGTAACCTTCCGTAATGTGCCTCCCGGTGATTATCATTTCATGGTAAAAACCCGTATCAAAAACCAGGAATGGTCGGATGAGGTTACAACTTTGGATATCCATATTGTTCCGCCTTTGTGGCTTACCTGGTGGGCGAAATGCAGCTATATATTGTTGAGTGGAGCCATCCTGTTCTTCATTCTTTATGCTTACAAGAAGAAGCTTGATATGGAAGTTCTGTACGATCTGGAAAAAAAGAATCATGTGCAAGAGCAGGAACTGAATCAGGAGCGTCTGCGTTTTTATACCAACATCACGCATGAACTTCGTACACCGCTGACATTGATACTGGGTCCACTGGAAGATATGCAGAAGAGTAATTCGCTTTCCAACAAGGATGCCCAGAAGATATCAGTCATCCATCAAAGTGCCATACGATTATTGAATCTGATCAACCAGATACTGGAATTCAGAAAGACGGAAACACAGAATAAGAAGCTTTGTGTGGCTCATGACAATATTGCCAATCTGGTGTACGAAATAGGACTTAAATATAAAGAACTGAATCGTAAGCCGGATATTGAGTTTCGCATCGAACTGGAAAAAGAGGATATGCCTCTATACTTTGATAAAGAGATAGTGACTATTATCCTGGATAATCTGATCTCTAATGCTATTAAATATACCGAGAAGGGTTCTATCACCCTGGGATTGCACAATGTGGTACGGAATAATATCAGTTATACTGAAATAAAAGTAAGTGATACAGGTTTTGGCATTACTCCTGAGGCATTACCCCATATCTTTAATCGTTATTATCAGGAAGGAGGCGATCATCAGGCTTCGGGTACTGGTATCGGCCTGGCACTGGTGAAAAATCTGGTGACGTTGCATGAGGGGGAAATAAAGGTGGAGAGTACCTTAGGCACAGGTAGTACCTTCTATTTCAGTTTATTGACTGATAATACTTATCCTCATGTATTACATGCCGATTCACCGGAAAGAACTGTAGATGAAAAGGAAGAAAAAGAAGAGATTCCTGAGTCAGCTTCCGGTGGAAAGCGTATTATGTTGATAGTGGAAGATAATCAGGACATCTGCAATTATATTGCTGAATCCTTCTCTGATGATTTTGAAGTGAAAACAGCGGCGAATGGCGAACAGGGGATGGAGCAGGCATTAAATAGTATTCCTGATATCATTGTGAGTGATATCATGATGCCTGTGATGAATGGAATTACGATGTGTAAAATATTGAAAGAAGATGTGCGCACCAGTCACATTCCCATTATTCTGTTGACTGCTAAAGATTCGTTGCAGGATAAAGAAGAGGGATATCAGGTGGGAGCCGATTCTTATCTGACGAAACCTTTCAGTGCTACTCTCCTGCATAGTCGTATCAACAATTTGCTTGAATCCCGCAAGCGGCTGACAGAGCGTTTTAATACCAGTACTCCACATCATAATATGGATGAGAAACGTGCTTTATTGGCAGAGTCTTTGAATAAACTGGATAATGAGTTTATCGAGAAGATAAATCAGCTGATAGAAGCCCGGTTGTCATCCGAGAAGATTGACATAGGTTATCTGGCTGATAATATGTGTATGAGTAAGTCTACGCTGTATCGCAAGATGAAAGCTTTGACAGGCTTGTCTACCAATGAATATGTTCGTAAGATAAAAATGCAGCATGCTGAACGGTTGCTTCTGGAAGGCAGGTATAATATCTCCGAAGTTGCTTTCAGGGTAGGTATAAACAGCGTGGTTTATTTCCGGCAATGCTTTAAGGAAGAGTTTGGGGTATTGCCTTCGGAGTATTTGAAACAATAGCCGATTACAGTAGTTACCCGTTGGCGGGATTCTGCAAATAGCCTATTGTCAAGCGGAAGGTATAGTCGTAATATTACGACTTTCCTTGTGGTTGAGGAGGGAGATACCGGTATTTTGTCGCACCTCTATTTGTTCTATTTTGTTTCTTCCTATTGAAACAAAAGTGCCTTGCCTATGGAACAAAAGTTTCACAGGTAAGAAATGATGGCTGATCAATAATGCTTGTAGTTATCATTAAATATTCGTGCTTAATTATCTGATACTATCTGTCATCCTGAGCTTATCGAAGGATCTCATTCTCTTCATCATTGCAAAAGAGGAGATACTTCGACTACGCTTAGCATGACAGATACTCCCAAAGCATAAACTAATTATGCTCACTTGCTTATCAATTTCATTGAAGAAATTTATTTCTCTTCGAATGTATTGAAAGAGTGTGGTTGAAGTTCAATGTTCAGGTAACGGTCCCGCAACTTCACGGTTACTTTTTTAGCCTCATCATTAAAGTTGCCGGCTATCACTACCTTTTTCTTTTCTGGAGTTTCCACTACCAAGACCGGTATTCTTCCTTCTGTTGAAGGCTTGTAGGCTATTACACGTGAACCGGGTGTTACGAACTGGCTATAATGTCTTACTGCATAATACTCCGGTGTAAGAGTCGCCGTACGGGATTTTGAATCAACATGTATCAAAGCGTTCTGTTTCCAACCCCAAGGACTTTCACCGTTATCGCAGAGGGTATTGTTCCAGAAGGTGTACTCTTCGCAGCCATTACCCAGGTAGTGGTTAATCAGATGGAAGGTGTGTTCGCCCGCTCTCCAGTCGAAGGTACCCCCACCGCATTCGCTTTCTGTCTGCATATATTTGTACTGGGGGTATTTGGCACGTATTTTAGGCAGTATCTGTCCTCCTTCCCACTGAAAGCCAACTCCCTGAACGCTTTGTGGCATGCGTGGATCGGAAAGTATTTTATCAACATAGTCATAGCGGTTGGTATTGAAAGTACCAAGGTAAAGAGCTACTTCCGGATGGCGCTTCTTTAATGTGGGCGCCAGATACTCTACGTTGAAACGTACGGTACCCTCAGCTGTCCAGGCACAACCGGGATACGGGGTATAACTGTATGCTTCATTCTGATACATGATCATATCGATGGGAATTCCTTGTTCTTTATAAGCATCAATAAATTTGCAGAAGAAGTTGGCATAGGTTTGCAGATAGCGTGGATCCTGAATCATGTAGTCATTCACTGCGAGTTGTCGGGGGAAGACGTTATCGCGTGTCTCCGTATTATCCTCATAGAGTACTACATCAGACAGAGGCGACATCTTATTAGTCCTGTCACTGCGAACCGGATAGTCATTGTTAATTTTCATCCAGCTGGGAGGTGACCAGGGAGACATCCAGAAAGTCATATCCGGATTATACTTTTGCGCTGCACGGACAAAGGGGATAATAGCCAGTTTATCACGGTTGATATTGAAATACTTCAGTTGGAAGTCGCCCGATACTTCGTCGCAGCTATACCAGTCGCGGGCATAGTCATTGGCATTCATCGAAATACGGCCTCTGCTGAAACGAAGTTCTCCTTCAGGGGAAAACATTTTCTTCAACAGGTCATCCTGTTCATCACGGGTGAGCATGTTCAAGGCATCCCAGCACAGTTCGTTGAAGGTGGTTCCCCATGCTTTGAATGTGGTGCCTTCTTCCGTTCCGCTGACATCTAAAAGCGGGGTTTGGCCGGCGCTCGATTGTAATTTCACTTTTGATTGTTTCCAAGTGTTGCCTTCGGTGCTGCTGACCCAGTTGAAATTCTGGGCATAGGTATTAGCAGCCAAAGCGGTGAGACAACAGATGAACACTCTTTTGATGTTTTTTTCTCTCATGATAATAGTTCACATTTAAGTTGTTAATGATACTGGCAATATTGGTTACGAAAGAATCCAATTGTGAGCAAATTACGGTAAAATAATGGCATTAATAGGGACACAAATGATTCAAAAAGGTGGATAAAAACATTCAAAAGAATTGTTTTAGAAAGTGAGGGAGACTTTTGGGCATAAAAAAAGGAGTACCGCTGTACTCCAACCTTTGTTAACCTTAAATCTAATACTATGAAAAACACAGTGCAAAGATACGGACTTCTGGGATATCTGCAAATAAAACAAATAAAAAAGAGTGTTTTATAACATGTTTTAGTAAAAGTGTTGTTTTTGTTAAGGCTTACTAAGGATTTGAGTCCCCCCAGTACTTGTTTTCTAAAAAAGAATTATCTTTGCATGGCTGCGAAAATAGCTGCACTTTTGCATATTAATAAATTTATAAAGAACAACTACTGTGAGCGAAGAAGATATTGTCCTTACCCCGATGATGAAACAGTTCTTGGACCTGAAAGCCAAGCATCCTGATGCCGTTATGCTGTTTCGTTGCGGCGACTTCTATGAAACTTATTCTACTGATGCTGTTGTTGCAGCTGAAATCCTGGGAATTACCCTGACTAAGCGTGCCAATGGTAAAGGAAAGACTGTTGAAATGGCGGGATTCCCTCATCATGCACTGGATACGTATCTGCCTAAACTGGTACGTGCCGGGAAACGTGTAGCCATCTGTGACCAGTTGGAAGACCCGAAGATGACCAAGAAACTGGTGAAGCGGGGTATTACGGAACTGGTAACTCCCGGTGTTTCCATCAATGATAATATACTGAATTACCGGGAGAATAACTTCTTGGCTGCCGTACATTTTGGTAAGGGAACGTGCGGTGTGGCATTTCTCGATATATCTACGGGTGAGTTTCTTACAGCAGAAGGGCCTTTCGACTATGTAGACAAGCTATTGAATAACTTCGCGCCCAAAGAAGTACTTTTTGAACGTGGTAAGCGGGGGATGTTCGAGGGAAATTTCGGAAGTAAGTTCTTTACTTTCGAACTGGACGACTGGGTATTTACAGAGACTACCGCCCGGGAGAAACTTCTGAAGCATTTTGAAACGAAGAATCTGAAAGGTTTTGGTGTAGAACATCTCAAGAATGGTATCATCGCTTCGGGAGCCATCCTGCAATATCTCATCATGACGCAGCATACCCAAATCGGGCATATCACTTCTTTGGCACGTATTGAAGAAGATAAATACGTCCGTCTGGATAAGTTCACGGTCCGTAGCCTTGAGTTGATAGGCAGCATGAATGATGGAGGCAGCAGCTTGCTGAACGTGATTGATAAGACTATCAGTCCGATGGGTGCCCGTTTGCTGAAGCGCTGGTTGGTGTTTCCGTTGAAAGATGTACTGCCTATCAATGAACGCTTGAATGTAGTGGAATATTTCTTCCGTCAGCCGGATTTCAAAGAACTGATCGAAGAACAGTTGCATTTGATAGGCGATCTGGAACGTATCATCTCTAAAGTGGCTGTAGGACGTGTTTCTCCTCGTGAAGTAGTTGCATTAAAGGTGGCTTTGCAGGCTATTGAGCCTATTAAGGAAGCTTGTATGGAGGCGGATAATGCCAGTCTGAACCGTATCGGTGAACAACTGAATATCTGTAAGTCCATTCGCGACCGCATTGAAAAAGAGATTAATAATGATCCTCCGTTGCTGATAAACAAAGGTGGTGTTATGAAGTCGGGCGTCAATGCCGAATTGGATGAATTACGCCAGATAGCTTATTCCGGTAAAGATTATCTGCTACAGATACAGCAACGGGAAAGTGAGCTGACTGAAATTCCCAGTCTGAAAATCGGTTACAACAATGTATTCGGTTACTATATTGAAGTGCGCAATACACATAAGGATAAGGTACCACAGGAGTGGATACGTAAACAGACCTTGGCCAATGCCGAACGTTACATTACACAAGAGCTGAAAGAGTACGAAGAGAAAATTCTCGGCGCCGAAGATAAGATATTGATACTGGAAACCCAGCTCTACATGGAATTGGTGCAGGCTCTAAGTGAGTTTATTCCTGCCATTCAGGTGAATGCAAACCAGATCGCGCGTCTGGACTGTTTGCTGTCTTTTGCCAATGTGGCACGTGAGAATAACTATATACGTCCTGTCATCGAAGACAACGATGTACTGGATATCCGCCAGGGACGACATCCGGTTATCGAGAAGCAACTTCCCATAGGAGAGAAGTACATTGCCAATGATGTGGTGCTGGATAGCAGTTCACAACAGATCATCATCATTACCGGTCCGAACATGGCGGGTAAGTCTGCATTGCTGAGACAGACGGCGTTGATAACGCTACTGGCACAGATTGGCAGCTTCGTACCTGCCGAGAGTGCACATATTGGTTTGGTGGATAAGATATTTACCCGTGTAGGTGCCAGTGATAATATCTCTGTCGGAGAGTCTACTTTCATGGTGGAAATGAACGAGGCGGCTGATATTTTGAATAACCTTTCTTCGCGCAGTCTGGTGCTTTTTGACGAGTTGGGACGAGGTACATCTACGTACGACGGTATTTCTATTGCCTGGGCAATTGTAGAGCATATCCATGAACACCCTAAAGCAAAGGCACGTACGTTGTTTGCTACGCACTATCACGAGTTGAACGAGATGGAGAAAAGCTTCAAGCGTATCAAGAACTACAATGTTTCCGTTAAGGAGGTGGATAATAAGGTCATTTTCCTGCGTAAACTGGAACGTGGCGGTAGTGAACACTCCTTTGGTATCCATGTGGCAAAGATGGCGGGTATGCCGAAAAGTATCGTAAAACGTGCGAATGACATTCTGAAACAGCTTGAGGCGGACAATCGTCAGCAAGGTATTGCAAGTAAGCCGATGGCGGAAGTAGGAGAGACGCGTGGCGGCATGCAGCTTAGCTTTTTCCAGTTGGAAGATCCTGTGCTCTGCCAGATACGTGACGAGATTTTAAATCTGGATGTGAATAATCTGACCCCGCTGGAGGCATTGAATAAATTGAATGATATTAAGAGGATTGTAAAAGGGAAGTAAAACCCAAAATAAAATAATGAAAGGAAATCTTAGCCTTATTCCGCCAGTTTGAAGAGGCCGCTTCCGAATATGAAGATGTAGAATGCTGGAGTGCAAGAGAATTGCAGATATTATTAGGCTATTCTAAGTGGGAGAACTTCATCAAGGTGATTGATAAAGCTAAGGAAGCTTGTGAACATGCCTCAGAACATGTTCTCGATCATTTTCCTGACGTCAGGAAAACGATCGCAATGCCTAAAGGAGCCGAAAAAGCTATTGATGACATGATGCTTACCCGCTATGCCTGTTATCTGATTGCACAAAATGGTGATAGCCGTAAAGAACAGATCTCTTTTGCGCAGAATTATTTTGCGGTGCAAACCCGGAAAGCGGAATTGATAGAACAGCGTTTACTTGAGTATGAACGTGTAAAAGCTCGTGAAAAGCTTGGACAGACTGAAAAGCAGTTATCAGGTGTTATTTATGAAAGAGGGGTAGATAGTAAAGGATTTGCCCTTATACGTTCTAAAGGTGACCAAGCGTTGTTCCGTTTGAGTACACAACAATTAAAACGTAAAATGGGAGTTCCCGATAGTCGTCCTGTAGCTGATTTTCTTCCTACTATCAGTATTAAAGCAAAAGATTTGGCTGCTGAAATGACAAGTGTAAATATACAGACTAAAGATTTAAGAGGGATTAATCCGATTGGTCAGGAGCATGTAGATAATAATACTGCTGTTAGAAATATGCTGTTACAGAGAGGGATTGTTCCTGAAAGTCTTCCTCCTGCTGAAGATGTGAAAAAAGTACAGAGGAAACTGGACAGTACGGAAAAGAAAGTATTGAAGGAAACCAAAAGGAAATAATCTATGGATTTATATGTTGAGGTTGTAACCTTTGTTACAACCTCATTTTTTTTCTTTTAGTCTGTCAATTCCTTCTTCACACTATCCTTCTGCTGTTCCCTATATTGGCGTGGTGGCATACCGAAACGCTGGGAGAATAACTTATAGAACGTTCCGCGGTTATTGAAACCTGTCTTGTCCATAATTTCCTCAATGGTATAGTTCTTTGTCAGCAACAGTCGCTCGGCCATTGTGAGGCGATATTCTTTGATGATATCAGCAGGAGATTTGTCCGTTATAGGCTTTAATTTACGGTAGAACTGACGGGCGCTATAGCCCAGGTCACTGCTCAATAGTTCAACGGATAAGTCAGGGTTTGTGATATTCTTTTCTATGGTTTCTATCACCTTATCCAGGAATTCCTGATCTTCTTTGTGGATACAGTTCCCGTTTTCCACTTTGAATGAACTGAATATGGAACTATAATATTCTTTCAGGTCCGATTCTCTTTTAATCAATCGGTAGACTACTTTCTCTAAGTATTTTACATTGAAAGGTTTCGTCACATACACTTCTGCACCAGCCTCAATGCCTTTCACCTGATCGTCTTCGTGATGAAGGGCAGACAGTAGAATGAGTGGAATATGGCTCCATAACTTGTTTTGCTTGATTTTCTGGGCAAAGGAAAGCCCGTCTATTTCAGGCATCATCACATCTGAAATAATCAGATCCGGCTGCTTCAGTTCCAGGCTGGCCAGAGCTTCTGCAGCGTTATTGAAAGATAATACATTGTATTTATCTACAAATATTTCCGAGACGAACCATAACATAGAAGGATCGTCGTCAATGATCATAACCGTGTGCTTGGAAGTGTCGAAATTAACAGCGGTCTGTTCCAGTTCCATGGGCTCCGTATTTGTATTCAGAGGTCCTGTTTCATACACTTTTTGGGGCGTTTCTGCTTCCTGTGCAGTGGGCGATAGTTCCGGTAAAGTGACTGTAAATGTTGTTATCTCATTCTGAATACTGCTGACATTGATTTCACCGTTCAGCAGAGTAACCATATTCTTACAAATGGCCAATCCCAGCCCATTCCGTGAATTTTTGCCATTCATTTCAAAAGAATCCAATATCTTATAGCGATCGAATATCTTTGCAAGATTCTCTTTCGCTATCCCCTTTCCTGAGTTGGATATATTAAGGGTTAGAAGCTGGTTTTCTACTTTCAGGCCGATGGTGATATTCCCTTCTTCCGGAGTATATTTGAAGGCATTTGAGATCAGGTTATTGACGATCTTACTGAAACAACTGATATCCGTGTTCCATTCAATGTCCGGTTCAATATCCAACTGATAGTTCAGATTTTTATTTTCAGCCAATTCACAGAAGGATTCCGCTATGTTCCGGAGTTTGTCCGATACGGATAATCTTTGGATAGAAAGTACTTTATGACCGGTTTCCAGTCTGCGGAATTCCAGCAGCTCCAGAATCAAACCATTCAGTTTCTCTGCATTCTGCTGTATCATCTTTCCGTATTTGCGGATGTACGAATCTGATTGAGGATAGGCAAGTATCTTTTCGCACGGACCGTAAATCAGCGTCAGCGGCGTACAGAATTCATGAGTGATGTTGGTAAAGAAGCGCAGCTTAGACTCATATACTTCTTCTTTCTTTTCCCGGTTCAATTTCTCAATCATACGGTGTTGCTTCCGGCGGTATTGATGAACTATCCTGTAAACAGCAAGAATGCAGAACAAAGCGATTAATATGAAATAGAGAATATATGCCCAATTACTTAAATACCAGGGAGGGGCAATCTGAATCAGAAGTGTCTGCGGTTCGCACTCTTTTCCATTCATGTTATTCTTGTATTTCACTAACAGGGTATATTGTCCGGGTGCAAGATTGGAGAAGATAGCGCTGGCCGATGTTCCACTTTCTATCCACTGGCTGCTTACTTCGTCCAATTTGTAAGAATAAGAGTAATTGTTTCCATTTATATAATCTATTGCCATAAAATCGATACAGAAGAAGTTCTGGCTATAATCCAGCTGAAGTATCTTCTTTCCTTTCTTGTCGTGGAGGAAATCATGAATATTGTATTCTTTTCCGAAGATGGATAATCCCTTCAGACTTATCTGAGGCATATAATCTGCCATAATATAAGCGTTAGACTTGACGGTAACAAATCCGTTTGTCCCTCCGAAGAACAAAGTTTCGGTTCGTAAGTCTTTATAGAAAGCTCCATCACTGAATTCAGTGACTTCCAGTCCGTTTTCCCGGTTGTAAGTCTGTCCGGTATTGGTTTTAGGGTTGAACCTTACCAGTCCTTGATTCGTACTGATCCAAAGGTTATTTTGTTGGTCTTCCAAAATGCCATGTACTGTGTTGTTTGAGAAAAGGTCAGCCCTGTCATGATAATGTGAGTAATCTTCATTGAAGTGAAGTAGTCCGGAACTGGTTCCCAGCCAATATCCTTTCTTATTTTTATAAATGGCGAAAATATCATTGGCCGTCTGACTGTTCACTACATTATCAAACCTGTATGGAGTTAGCTTTTCGGTTTCGACATTCAGTCGGTAGGCTCCATAGCCACGATTACCGAACCAAAGGATAGAATCATTCTCCTGGAAGGAGGTAAAGAAATAATTGGAAGCCATACGCCCGTCATCCAGAACAATTCTGGTAGCCGATTTTACGGAAGGAGAACTACCGGCTTTATCCAAAATAACTTTTACGATACCTTCACCTACAGTGGATACCCATAAAGTGGTATCATTTAATTCGTTGATGGAGTGTACATATTTCACCTTCTTTCCATCGGCTATCACTGTAAACGCTTTCAGCTGTTTATTTTGGTATGAATAGTAGTTGAGCCCGTTTTCCGTTCCAATCCATAGCCTGTTCGCAGAACCGGGGGCAAAGCAATAGACGGTGTTGTCGGTTAAGGCACTGTTGCTGATGGAGATCCGGTCGAAAGAAGCTGCTGCATTGGTTTCCGGAGAATAATTCCTGATGCGCAATATACCTCCTCCTTTGGTTCCTATCCATAAGGTTTGTTCCTCGTCGTAGTAAACGGTACGTACGGGGTTGTTTATCTGGTATACAGGAGTATCCAGCAGCGTATTGGTAATGGAGAAAGTATCATTGAAATACATGTATACCCCTTGTCCGTCTGTTCCTATCCAAACAATATCCTGATATTTGTCCTTCATCAGACAGAAGATGCCGGAATGGATTTCTGTATCTTGCATCTGGTATTTTATTTTCTGATCGGACATATATTTCAATACGATCAATCCGCTGCTTTTGAAGCCAATGTAATAGTCGTTTTGTTGTTTGATGATGGAAGAAACTTCTCCGCGTGTTTCGACTTTTGTTTTGAGATCTGCAATAAAGTATTGCTGTTGATTGCCGAAGTCATATTCATAGAGTGAGTAGGTCTTATCGATGAAATAGACCAGATCTTCTTCTGCGAATGCCCATAATAACTGTTCGGAATGTTTGAAAAGATTGTTGGGGGTGAGGGCTATTTCTTCTTTATTCTTGATTATCTGATAGCTGCGGGTGTCATTATTCGAAGTGAATACCCATAGAATATTGTTTTTGTCGATGATAGTGGATAATACGTGTCCGAATGCTATTTGAGGTACTTCCAACTTTTGGAAGAGTTGCTTTTCCGGTTGATAGTAATAGATATATCCGTCGTCTTTTACAATGAAAAGGTCATTATCCCTGCTTTTTGCCATATAGTTCTTGTCTTTGAACTCCGTAAAGCTTTTGGATGTCTGGAGTTTAGTATCCAAACGGTCCAGTCCATAGTTGGTCTGTATCCATAATACATCCTTTTCAGTCTCCATGATGTCGTTAATCAGGTTTCCGGATAATGGGGCTTTCGTCGGGCTGACAGGATTATATACATGGATATTGGTGCCGTCGAAAATATTCAGACCATCACATGAACCGATCCAGATGACTCCCTGATGATCCTGGTAAAGGGATAAGATAGCACTGTTGGATAAGCCGTTTTTGTTTGAAAATTGCCGCAGACTGTATGCATGAATCAAATGCGGAAAGCAGCATAAGATGCAGATAAGCAGTGAAACTTGGGGGAAGTAGTGTCTGTTTTTCATATCTGTATATCGGACTAATTAGGTATTGCAAAGATAGAGAATTATGGTTGGATATGGTTGGGAAGCATAGAAAAAAGAGTAATACTTTTCTGACTTTTTTGTGCGTTTTACAGCCATAGCCATGTAATTACACTTTTATGGCATAAATATAGGTATGCTTTTAGGTAAGTGCCGCTATTTTTGCGATTGATAAATATCTGTATTATTCACAATAGAATATTTTACTATGAAATTACCAGTTATCCTATTAGCATCTGCGCTACTTTGTTCAGGTAGTATGCATGCACAGAGTGCAAAACCGGAGAAAAAAGCGAAAGCTTATATGGTAGCAGATGCCCACCTGGATACCCAATGGAATTGGGATGTCCAAACCACCATCAAAGAGTATGTTTGGAATACCTTGTCCCGTAATCTGTTTCTGTTGAAGAAGTATCCCGATTATATCTTCAATTTTGAAGGAGGTGTCAAATATGCTTGGATGAAAGAATACTTTCCCAGTGAATATGAGCAACTCAAAGCATTTGTGCGTTCAGGTCGCTGGCATATCAGTGGCAGTAGTTGGGAAGCATCGGATGTGCTGGTACCCTCTGTTGAGTCTTCCATTCGTAACATCCTGCTTGGACAGGAATATTACAGAAAAGAGTTCGGGACAGAAAGCACGGATATTTTCTTACCCGACTGTTTTGGCTTTGGCTGGACGCTGCCTACTATTGCCAAACATTGCGGTCTCATCGGCTTTTCTTCACAGAAACTCGACTGGCGTAACCATCCTTTTTATGGAGAGAGCAAACATCCTTTTATGCTTGGATTGTGGAAGGGGATTGACGGTTCTTCTATTATGCTTGCTCATGGCTATGATTATGGTAAGCGCTGGAATAACATTGACCTGTCGGAAGATAAAGAATTGCTGGGACTGACTAAGCGCACTCCATTGAATACGGTTTATCGCTATTATGGTACGGGTGATACGGGTGGTTCTCCCTCAATAGGCTCTGTCAGTTCTGTAGAAAAAGGTATCAAGGGGAACGGACCGTTAGAAATAATCAGCGCAACGAGTGATCAGTTATTCAAGGATTATCTTCCTTATGAAAAACATTCGGAATTGCCCGTTTTCAACGGTGAATTGCTGATGGATGTACATGGAACCGGATGTTATACTTCACAAGCTGCCATGAAGCTTTATAACCGTCAGAATGAACTTTTGGGAGATGCTGCCGAAAGAGCGGCCGTAGCAGCGGATTGGTTGGGTATAGCCGGTTATCCGGGTGAAAGTCTGACAGAAGCATGGAAGCGTTTCATTTTCCACCAATTCCATGATGACCTTACCGGTACCAGTATCCCACGTGCTTATGAGTTTTCGTGGAATGATGAATTGCTTTCATTAAAACAATTTTCAGGTGTCCTGACAGCTTCGGTAGGGGCTGTTTCTGAGAAAATGGATACTCGCGTCAAGGGTATTCCGGTTGTGTTCTACAATGCACTCGGATTTCCGGTTACGGATGTAGCGGAGGTAGCGATTGAAGCTCCTAAATTTCCTAAAGGTGTCAGTGTTTATAATGCGGAAGGCAAGCAAGTAGCTTCCCAATTACTTTCTTACCGGAATGGAACTGTGCATTTATTGATAGAAGCAACTGTACCTGCTACAGGATATGCCGTGTATGATGTCCGACTTTCCGGAAGCCAGAAGCAGGCAGATTCTTTTGTTTCAGAAACAACAGTGGAGAACTCTGTCTATAAAATCTCATTGGATAAGCAGGGAGATATAATCTCGCTTTACGATAAGAAAAATAATAAAGAACTTGTAAAGGACGGCAAATCTATTCGTCTGGCTCTTTTTACTGAGAATGAATCATATAATTGGCCAGCTTGGGAGATTCTGAAAAAGACTATTGACCGTGCACCTGTTTCTATTACTGAAGACGTGAAAATGAATCTGTGTGAGAATGGTGCCCTGCGCAAGACTTTGTGTATAGAAAAGCGCCATGGCAAATCGTTGTTCCGCCAGTATATCCGGCTTTACGAGGGAGAATTGGCTGACCGTATAGACTTTTACAATGAGATAGACTGGCGGTCGACGAATGCACTGCTGAAAGCAGAATTCCCCTTGAATGTTGATAACGAAAAGGCGACCTACGATTTGGGTATAGGCAGCGTTCAGAGAGGTAATAATATATTGACCGCTTATGAAGTATATGCCCAATATTGGGCGGATTTAACCGATAGTGACGGCAGTTATGGTGTTTCTATTATGAATGACAGTAAATATGGCTGGGATAAACCTGATAATCATACACTCCGCCTGACATTGCTTCATACACCCGAGACTAAGAACAACTATCCGTATCAGGATCGTCAGGACCTGGGATATCATACTTTCACTTATAGTTTGGTAGGGCATGCCGGCGGTTTGGACAAGGCGCAGGTCGTTAAGGAGTCTGAAGTATTGAATCAGCGTCTGAAGGCTTTTGCTGCCGAGAAACATTCCGGAACATTGGGCAAAGCCTTCTCTTTCGCATCTTCGGACAATAGTAACGTTGTCATCAAAGCTTTGAAGAAAGCGGAAAGTTCGGACGAATATGTGGTGCGTGTGTACGAAACGGGTGGCAAAGCTCCACAAAATGCAGTGCTGACATTTGCAGGAACTGTTACAAGTGCCGTTGAAGCAGATGGTACGGAGAAGAGTATAGGAAGTGCGGACTTCAGCGGTAATCAGCTGGAAGTCTCCATACAGCCCAACAGTATCAGGACCTATAAAGTCCGTTTCAATGATAATAAGAAGGAAGAATTGCGATGCGAACAACTGCCTCTCAATTATGACCGTAAATGTTTCAGCTGGAATGAATTCCGTTGGGAGGCTAATTTCGAAGCCGGTTATTCTTATGCCGCTGAATTAATACCTGCTGATATAACTGTTAATCGTGTTCCTTTCCATCTGGAAACAAAAGAAGAAATGAATGGCATGTTATGTAGCGGAAATACCTTGCAACTGCCTGCCGGACATTCCTATAACCGTTTGTATATACTGGCTGCTGCGGCAACTGCTGAAGAAGATGTTAGAGGCGTATTCCAGGCAGGGAAGAATTTGCAGGAGATTGTCGTTCCTTCTTATACCGGTTTCGTCGGACAATGGGGGCATACGGGCCATACACAAGGCTATTTGAAAGATGCAGAAGTGGCCTATGTCGGTACGCACCGCCATTCCGCTGAGGGAGATCATGCTTATGAATTTACTTATATGTTCAAGTTTGCCATTGACATCCCTACTAAAGCAACTGAGGTTATCCTGCCCGATAATAAAGATATTGTTATTTTTGCTGCTACATTGGTTGAAGAACCATATACACCTGTTAAAGCACTATCTACTTTATTCCATACTGCCAATGAAGATGATGCCAGCTTGCAGAAGACAGCAGAACTGAAGATCAATCTGTTGAAACCGGAACATATCGTTGCTTGGTCGGGATATACCAACGACAATGAGAAACCTGCATTTCTCATTGATGGAAACGAGAATACTAAATGGTGCGATACTTCTATGCTTCCTAACTATATTGATTTTGATTTGGGAATGGAAAAGGAAATAAGCGGTTGGAAGATGGTGAATGCTGCTCAGGAAAGCTATTCTTACATCACTGGCAGCTGCTTCTTGCAAGGCCGGAATAACCCGAATGAAGCATGGCGCACATTGGACTTTGTAACCGGAAACAAGCAGAATGTTATCAACCGTTCTTTGGGTAAGACTGAGAAGGTACGCTATCTGCGTCTGTTGGTTACTCAACCGGTACAGGCCGCTAATGGCAAGGACACACGTATTTATGAGTTTGCAGTTTTTTAATAACTCGTTGACGGAATTAATGTCTTTCTGTAGGGTTATGGATTAATTCACCACAGAGTCTCACAGAGTTTTTACCAACTATCCGTTCGGAATAAATCACCCATGCATAAAAGAAGGTGTGTCAAAACTGGAAAGTAACTTAAGCTCCCCTCCTCCCGGGAATTGAGATAGTACTGCATTATGACACACCTTCTTCAAATAATGTATATGGTGTGCTACTTCTTGGAATAATGAAATCTCATAGAGAAGAGATGTGAACCTCAATTATATCATCATTCACAGAGTAGACAAGACGATGTTCAACACTGATTCGTCTTGACCATTTACCTGCCAATTCATATTTTAGCGGCTCTGGCTTTCCTAATCCTGTGTAAGGATGTTCTGCAATGTCATTCAGCAAAGCGGCGATTTTATTCAGAATGGCTTTATTACCACTTTGTGAGAAGTAAAGATATTCCTTTCGTGCTTGTTCTGACAATGTTATTCTGTACATGACACCCTATTTAAGAAATCATCTATGCTTTCTCCTTCATTTTGTGATATGAAATTGCCATTCTTTATGTCTTCCTCGCCTTTGCGTATGGCCTCCATCATTTCAGGTGAGGACATGATATATTCAGTTTCTCTCAAAGAGTTATATTCATCCAGAGAAATCATCACTACTCCCTTCCCATTTCCGCGATTAATAATTATGTATCGCAATCGTCAACTACTGCGTCAATGTACCCTTTAAGGTTCGCTCTTAAATCTGTATAATTAGCTGTTCTCATAATTCTTCCTTTTTATGATTATGCAAATACATGTACTTATATGCGTACCTGCAAGTTTAATTAGTTAATATTTAAAGTCATTGATGGGCTTACTCCAGTATTGTTTCCTCGGAATATAGTCTCGAAAAGACAGACGGTTCATCACTTCGCGTACCCAATACTGTGTTTTTCAGGGCTGCCCGGTGTAGTAAATACAGAGTCGAGCATAGCTGCAAAGTTCTTTCATCTTTCATTGTTGTCTCATTCGTTGGCTTTTCCGCTGAAACTGCCGTTTGAAGGATGGGGAAGTGCTTTCAGGAAGATTACATCACTTCCTCGCACACCCGCATTTCCATCCCTTTATATACCACTACAATCTTGTGCAGTTGGGTGTGGCCGATGGCACGTTTCACTGTGTCCGTGTCGGCGTAGCGGTTGGCTTGGGCAATGGCTTCCCGGCGCAGTTCTTCCACGCGTGTTTCGGGGTCTTTATACTTGGCATACTTCAGTTCCACGATGTAACTGTGCGTCATGTCGGAGTAAATCTCCAGCATCGGACAGAGGAAGATGTCGACATATCCAGCCTGCGTGTCCTGTTCGGAGATGGGACGATAGAAGCGGTTCTGAGCAGTCATGGCGAGGGTGAAACCGTGGACGAAGAATTCGCCCTTTTGCTTGTCGCGCTGTGAGGCATAACGTTTCAGGCAGTCGGCGATGTAGTCGAAGTAAGCTTTCCAATCGCCCCGATAGGCTAATGCGCTGGATAGTTCGCTCTTTTCATAGCTGCTGAAGCTCAGGTCGGCATCGTTGTAGGTATTCAGCAGATAGGTGTAGAGTTGTTCCTGTACCACCATGTTGGGGATGGTCAGTTTGGTTTTTCCTTCGTGCATGCCGCTGATGGTGAGCATCCCGAAATAGTAGAGCAAGCTCACGAAATTATCAGGATTGGTGATACTGGCGGCAGGGAAGCCGTCTTTCAGATCACCGGTGATAAATCCCTGGCTCACTAAAGTCTGAATGATGGAAGCGTCATGGGCAAATTCCTTGTCCTTGCGGATAAGCATGCGCAGCTTCTCGTAGTCGATGCGGATATTGCTTTCTATCATGTTTTGCGGTGCTTTTCCATTGTCAATGTAGTTCTTGACGAAATAAAGCACCATGTTAGAGTTGTACATCGTGGTTTCACCGTAGCAATCTTGTGCAAAACAGTAATTGTCGTACCATGGTTTCATCATTTCTATCAGCTCGTCGACGGTATGACGGAAGGGGCTGTTGGTTGAATAGTAGGTCAACATTTCGCGTACTTCCTCTTCTGTGAATCCCATCATTGCGTTGAATTTCGGTGAGAGTGAGTAGTTAGTACCGATGTTGAATCCGCTGGTCAGGTCGTCCATCGTCACGGGGCTTACACCGGTGATGAAGCAACGCTCGATACTGGAATAGGTGCCTGCTTTCACCTTGTTGAATAGATTCCGCAAATAACCTTCACTATGCGTCTCGTCAGTGTATCGGCGTAAACTTTCGGGATTGGAAAGGATAGCATTGGTGAAGTGGTCGTATTCGTCGATGAAGAGATACATTTTCTGTCCGGCACGCTCGCATGCCTGATAGATGAACTCCAGTTGCGCTACAGCTCCGCTTTTGGTGTGCAGTTCTTCCCAGGTGTCCGGGGGGAGGAGGTCGGCATATTTCTTACAAAAACTCTCGATGGTGGTACCGCAGTGTTCATCCAACCCTTTGCGGTAATCATTCAGCTCGCCGCTGATGCCGGAAAAGTTGAGATAGAGCACGAGGTAGCTGTTTCGGTTCGGTGTGGGGTGCTCACCAATGTAGAGGCCACCAAAGAGGTCATCGAACTTATCGCGGGTGTTTACATCGTAGTAGTGTTGTAATATGTTTAGTGTCAGGCTCTTGCCGAAGCGTCGCGGACGGATGAAGAAAAAGAAACGATCCGCCTGTTCTATCAGGGGGATAAAGCAGGTTTTGTCTACATAATAATAGTCTTCGCGGCGAATAACCGCAAAGTTCATCATTCCGTAGGGAAGTCTCTTCCTGTTCGGTACTATATATTCCAATGGATCCATTTTCTGTCCTCCTGCTATTATTTTTTAATCTGTTGCTTTGTAGCATAACGACACAAAGATAACAAAAGTTCTTATAGCGACGATGCGTTTTCTTTCACTTATTTTGAAGGGAAGTGTTTCTAACTTTATCTCTTGAGTTCCGCATCCCTCGACATTCCATAATATCCCGGCATGGGGCGATAGATTGGCTGTGCGCGCCTTCCTACATTTGTCAGTTTGCCCTCTTTTTGCAATCGTTGCAGATGGTTGTTGGCGGTGGTGCGTGTATTGCCATAATGCTTGTTTCTTAATGCTTTAAATGTATATACTTGTTGACCCGAAGGTGCTGTCTTAAAAGTGAACGACCGGAATCGGTCGAGTGAATGACTGGAGTTGGTAGAATGAGTGAATGGAGTTGGTCGAGTGAACAACTGGAGTGGGTCGTTTATAAGTCAGCATACAAAGATAGTGATATTAGTAAGATTTACCTATGAAACTCCTTACTTTCTTTCTAACAGTGTTTTCTGAGAAATAGTTAGTGGAATGCTTGCAAAGCGCTTTCCCGTTGTAGTAAATTCGTAGCTGATAAGTATGCCGAGAATAAAATGCCATTGCTGAAGAACCTGATGCAAATGTCTGATTTGAATATCCGTAAGGCCTATCAGCAGAGTTTCCGTCAACTGCCCCGTGTCGCCTCATTTTATTGATACCAGCAATCGTTTCGACTTACTTACCGACCCTACGGGAAGTCACCGTTTTCTTTGCGTGGAAGTGGAGCGGATGTTGCAGGTGCAGAATGCGGTGTTCTACCGTGTTTGTCACGCAGAGGATGTTTTTCATAGTTATTTTCGTGTGGCGAATCCCGGTGAGAAGAGTCTTGGCCTTACGGCTGCCCGGATTTTCAGGGAACTTCAGCAAAAGAATTCCGCTGCCATGCGCAGTGTCAATCCTATGCGCTTCGGCCAGGTGCTGCTGAAAGCGGGGGGGGCGTCGTCACACGGAGTATGGAAATGTGTATCAAGTGGTAAGGAGGTAGTGAGACTGAAGTATGTTTCTGCGGTTGTGATGGCGGCTGAAAGCTGAAAGTATCCCCTGAAGGGATGCTTTCAGCGTAAAAGCCGATGGAATAGGAGAGATGGCAGGTACTGAAAGAACTGAACGCATTTGAGATGTACCAAAGTTGTGTATAGATCGTACCTGCTCTCTATTAAGATATCGTTAAATCTATTACCATCCTTGATTCTGCGGATAACGTTCACCGGTCGTTACACGGTCAATCATTTGTTGTGGAATAGGACGTAACCAATGTCTGTCTTCCGTAATGTTCGTATTAGCTTTACCATCGTCATACTTACGTACACGATCGATTAATGTCCCGGTACGGGCTAAGTCTGCCCATCGGCAATGTTCTGCAAGTAACTCACGGGTACGTTCTTCAAGAATAAAGTCGAGAGTAACATCGCTTGGAGCGATATCCAGTGCACCAACTTTGCCGTTTTGTTTGTCACGGGCACGTTCTCTGATCACATTTATATATTTAGCTGCATTGGTATTGTCACCCAATTTGAAAGCAGCCTCAGCGGCCAGCAAATAAGTTTCACCTAAACGATAAATGATGTAAGAACGATCTGTATTGTCATTAGGAATAGCACGCGTTCTGTCCAGGAACTTCATGATAGTTGGGAAAATGGCGCGACCATTGTAAGCGTCAGGGGTAAAAATCAGATAGTGATTACCTTCACGGTTTTGAGTTTTAGCTCTGATTTCCTCAGCAGGCATATAATATCCCGGATAGTACATGGCAGTATCACCAACAATGGTATAGTCCCAGTTAAAGCTTTCGTCCTTGCCGTCAATGACATAATTGACAACACCGCCTTTTTGCGTTTTAGTGGCATACCATACTGTCTGGAAAGTTGCTTTATAACGTGTATCTTTATCACGATTATTGAAAGCATTATATGTATAGCCGGTAGGATTAATCCAAGAGTAACAACGTCCGTCATTAATATTACGCTCACCCAAATACTGGTCATAGCCATTCACAAAGTAATGGTTCAGCGTGCTGCGTCCGCCAAAAGTGTTGTCATCATCCCAGTCCATACGGGCTACAAACAGTTCTTCCTTGTTCTTGCCGGAAGGTGCATCATTCGCTTCATCGAAAATATCTGCAAAATTGTCCATCAACTTCAGTCCCAAAGAAGGAGCATCTGCGATTAGTCCGGTTGCCATATCAAAAGCCTTTTGATAATATTCCTTAGCTTTGGTGGTGTTATAGTACTTCGTTTGCGTATTTCCTTTATAAGATGGATTAGCAGGGTCTTTATCGAATACCCAGGCTAATGTCAAATAAACACGTGACAACAAGTGGCGGGCAGTTGCGGCAGAAGCACGGCCTGACTCCAGATTGTTCAGCTGTGGGCTGGGTGAACAGAGTCTGATGGCATTCAACAAATCAGGGATAATGACCTCTTCATAAACACGTACCATATCATGGCGTTCGGCCGAAGTGCTGGGGGATGCATTATAGGTAGTAGTCAGTGTGACGTCACCGAATTGCTCCACCAAATGAAAGTAATTATAAGCTCGCATAAAATAAGCTTCACCTAAGTACTGATCACGCTGTGCAGCGGTTAAGGCGGTGGTGGTAACATCTACTTTAGCAGCATTTTCAATCATATAATTCAAGGTGTTGATGTGAATATAAGCATCGTTCCATAACTTTCGTGGATATTCATTATTTGCATTATATTTTTCTAGATCGTAATTTGCCAGATCTGCACATCGGTTACTTCCCCCTATATTATTTTTTAATTCATCCGTTCCCGGATTCATCAGACCATGAATGCCTTCTTCCGCACTATATGTGGAACGTACATTGGCGTAAACAGAGTTCAAAGCCATGCCAAAGCCTGAAGGCGTCGCCATGAAATCCTGCATCACATTCGAGTGATTTTCTTCTTCTAGGAAATCGGAACAACCGGTTGCCAGCAAAACAAGTGATGACAAGGCAAGTGTTGATAATATTTTTTTCATATCTATTCTGCTATTATTCGATTATTAATTTAGAAAGTTAAGTTCAAACCAAACACAAACGTACGTGTAGGAGGAGTCTTTAGATTGATGGTATTTGTAGTCTCCGGATCAATACCGCCATCCTTACGGTATTCTTTACTAAACCAAGTGTAGAGATTTGAGCCTGTAGCATATACACGAGCTGACTGTACATTTAACTTGGAAAGAAATGTCTTGGGGATATTATATCCTAACGTGATATTTCTCAGTTTCAGATAGGAGCCATCGTAACGGGCCAGTAACCCTTTATTGGAAACTGTAGCGGTAGTTGGTTTTGGCCAACGGGCAGTTGTGTTGTCCGGTGTCCAATAATCTATATTCAGGTTGTTATAACCACCCTGCAAAGTATTCATCCAGCCGTTATGCATATCCGAAGTAATAGTCCCGCCACAACGGAATGTCCACAAGAACGAAAGATCGAAGCCTTTCCAGGCAAAACGGTTGTTGATACCTCCTTCAAATTTGGGAGCACGCTGTCCGATAAATGTTTTATCATCTTCATTGATTATTTGCTTGGCTTTCGGAGTTACACCATCTTCTTCATAATCTATATGATGGTTTTTGATTTTAACAGTACCGATTACTGAATTGGCACCGGAAGTTGCGTAGCCGAATGATTCTGCCAGTGCACGGTCTTCAGGAGTATCCTGCCACAATCCATCGTGCTCGTAGGAGTAAATCACATATCTGTCTTGTCCCAAGAAGAATCCGGCATCCTTGTCAAATTCTACTCCTTCGCCAAGATTCATGATCTTGTTGCGGTTGCCGAAGATATTCAAGTCGGTTGACCATGAGAGTTTATCCTGTCCGTCTCCTGCAATATTCACCGTAGTTACATTGAACTCCAGACCACGATTTCGGGTAGCACCGCGATTGGTAAGGTAGGAATTGGAATAGCCTGAAGTAGAAGGCAGGTTCACGCCCAACAACAAATCCGTAGTATTCTGCTGATACCACTCGATAGTACCTGTGATGCGATTGTTCAAGAAGCCGAAGTCTACACCCACATTCCAGGTTTCGGTATTTTCCCATCCCAAGGATTTATCCGGCACAGAACCCGGACGAACCCCCATCACACCGTTTGTCCCTAACAAGTACTTGCTGCCGGTATCCAATCTTGACATAGTCTGATAAGCACTGATAGCCGTACTACCCACATTACCCCAACTGAGCCTAAGTTTCATGCCGGAAAGAACATCTGCATTGACATTCTGCATAAAATTCTCACGCATCAAATTCCATCCCAAGGCAACAGAAGGAAATGCATGCCATTTGTTGCCATCGGCCAAGCGGGACGAACCATCGTATCTTACTGTTGCCGTCAACAAATACTTTTCTTTATAATTATAGTTCAGACGCCCCATATAGGAAAGTAAGCCCCATTTCTCATAGCTGCCACCACCGGTCACATTGCCTTGTGCAAGTCCCGGATTATAATACTGAATATTGTCATCATAATAATCATTACCCGATACGTTGTTCTTTGTGAACTCTTGCTCTTGTGCGGAAAACAGTCCGGTAACATTAAAATTATGAATGTTGTTGAAAGAGTAGTCCCAAGTCAAGATATTCTCCAATGTATAGTCTACGGTGTGCTGGTATTCTCCAAAAGACCAGTCAAGAGCTCCCATACGTTTAGTCGTATTGGTGGCTTGGAATTGACCGATTGAATAATATTTCAGATTTACACCACCGTTAAAACGATACTTAATGCCGAAAGGTAATTTCATGTCAATGTAACCGGTTGTGAAGGTTGACAGACTTTTGCGGTCGTCTACCACACTGTTCTTTTGTGTATCCAGTAGGGGATTCCATACATTTTGTCCGCTGCCGGGTAGGTAAGTACGCAGAGAACCGTCTTCTTTGTACGGAGTAGTGAAAGGAGAAGCACGCAAAGCCATTTCCATCGGATTGGTATCCTGCCCTTTATTGATGATGTAAGTGTTTAAGGTAGAGAGACCTACTTTTAGGAAGCTGGTTATTTCCGTGTCAAGAGAAAGTTTGGCTGTCATACGTTCAAAGCTATGTGCCTCATAGTTGTTCTGTCCTTTATAATAGCCTACGGAAGCACTATAGGTCGTACGGTCATTACCGCCATTGACAGCTACCTGATGATTTGTTGTCATGCCGTTTCGGAATATCATGTTCTGCCAGTCCGTATCGTTTCCAGCCAGATAGCCTTCCATTTCCTCTTGATCACGGAAGACATCTCCCACGCGCATCAGGTTTGGATCATCAATTCCGGTGTAGGCATCCGGGTTGGCATTGTAGGTGGCCCATTTTTTCAGTTGTATATATTCGGAGCTATTCATTACGTCATATTCTTTAATAGCAGTCGTAAAACCATAGTAGCCGCTATAACTAACGTTGACTTTTCCCTTGTTTCCACGTTTCGTCGTGATCAGGAGTACACCGTTGGCACCGCGGGAACCATAAATGGCTGTTGCCGAAGCGTCTTTCAATACACTAATGCTTTCTACATCATCGTTATTGATTTCGTTCAATCCACCGGAAAAAGGAATTCCGTCTACTACAATTAAAACATCATTACCTCCATTGAGAGAACGCTCCCCGCGTACGCGAATCTGCGGAGAAGCCCCCGGATGTGTATTTCCGCCTGCCATTTGTACGTCCACACCGGCAGCAAGACCTTGCAATGCCGTCCCGATGTTTCCTACAGGTGCTTGTTGTAGTGCTTCGCTCTTTACGTTCACCATGGCTCCGGTTATGTCTGATTTCTTTTGAGAACCGTAGCCTACAACTACCACTTCGTTCAGCATCTCGGCATCATCAGTCAGCACTATTTTGACTGAAGGACCTGTCAATTTCACTTCCTGTGATTTGTATCCGATAAAAGAGATAAGCAGAACCGAATTTTTAGGAGCGTCAATAGCAAAATTGCCATCTATATCCGAAATCACCCCAGTATTAGTGCCTTTTACTACGATATTGGCTCCAATCACAGGTTCACCTGTGGAGTCTACGACCTGCCCTTTCACATGAATGGCTTGCTCTATAGCCGCCATGACATTTACACTATTTACGAGAAATAGGCATACCACTAAAGGTATCCATAATAAATGTGTTTTTCGTAACTTCATAATATACAATTTAAATTAAACGATTTGTTATTTAATTATAGTTCATATTCTATATGTTGTGACTGAATGTCACCTTTTCGTCTTATTGTAATTCAGAATTATCTTTTCGCCATCCTTTTCTATCTCTATACAGGTTGAATTGAATGGGGCTTTGCAGTAAGGATTATCATATCTATACTGCCAGCGCAATGGCATTTCTTTGCCTTTCACATAGAGAGGGCTGTCCCAACCGTATGAAACCGTACCTTCAGATGGAGATTCATAACTGATGTCTAATCCGTCACTATGAACCGATGCAGTAGATATGACTTCTATAAACTTCGAAAAACTACCCCATTGCGATTTTGAGCCTGTCTCACAAATCCAGATATTCTGTCGGCCCTTCGCCAGTAGGTCACAGACCTCTCCTCTGTCATCAGCTCTTAAATCTGCTGTGTTTCTTGAATATAAAGCTACATAGCCATCCTCTTTACGTCCAAATATCCAGGAACCGGAAATATGTACTTCATCAAAAGCTTTCACAGGGAAATAAGCATGGGAAAAATCATTCTTTTGATTGGCTGGTGTGTTATAGATGCAGATTACCACATTCTTACTTTGAGCAGCACGAGGCAGAATCTCATTGCCAGCCCAATAGTTAGGCGACCAACGTAGATTCTTTCCGCCTGGGTGATTGGTATATACCAAAGCTTTATTGCCCAAGGTTGCCTGCCATATATGTTGCTGATAGCCCGGAGCGCCTTTTCTGTAGTCTAACGCACAGCTCAACATATAATCAGGAGTACGGTAAGTCTCTATATTGGCCTCAGAAAGCGCAAAACGATCCAGATGCATATCCACAAGTTTACCATGTTCGGCAATCTGCGCATTATATTTTTTGATGTATTCATCATAGTTCCGATAGGGCCATACATCGTATTTTTCTGAAATCTGTTTGGACATACGGATAGCCATCGGATGTATGAACTCCTGCATACCCCAGAAGAGGTGGCAGTCCAACTCCTTATCATAGGAAATGCCATAGGCAGGAGCATCTTCCACGTTCATACTTACCCGTTGACGGTTTAATAGAGGAGTCTTATAGTCCACTGCTATTTTTCGGATGACTTCCGGACAACGGTACGAACTGGTAGAGAGAGCTACGGGTGCTATCACCTCATCCCGGTCATAAGTCCCCACGCCGAATACCAACTTGGCCAATGGAGCCGTATTGTGGGCTCCCATAATAATGGAATGGGCATAATTGCGTCCGCTTGCCGAGCCAAGGAAGCCCTCATAGTTATTCAACGCTACGTCAAACATAAGTAAATCCAGCACCATGCCGGCCTTGGAACGGATATCCGTGTCTTCGGCAAAATCATACAAATTAGCCAGCAACAATACTTCCACCTCGTAATAGGTGGACATCCATTCGCTGAATCCGAAACGGAAACGATATTCCAACCATTTCATCAGCCTTTCTTTAGCGTGTGCCATGTGTTGCTTGCCGTTCATTCCATTGGTAAACTTTGTTTTTTTATAAAGCTGACCTGCTAGTAATTCTGCGGTATGATAAAGCGCCTGATGGTTTTCCGTATGATAGCAACGGTAGGTTGTATCGCGGCGGCCGTCATCCCACCAATATTTAAAGTCCAGAATACACTCTTCAATGCTTCCTTTTATTTCTGCTGGAAAGAAAGATTGCTTCTTGTCCAGATAAACCATGCGAAGCAGACAATTAAGTGTAAAGTCATTGCAATCACGGTTCGATTTAATGACGGAAATTACCTCTCTCATCTTGTCCATCTCTAAAGGGCGACCGGAGGCGGCACGTGCTGCTTGGCGGAAAACACCGTAAAGAGGGTGTCCGCTTCCATTCTCTGAATAGTAATCTAAAAATAGAGCACGGCGTTTTTCATAGGTACTACGGGGGGAATTCCAATAGTCATCGGGCTGACGTGCCTGGGTTGGTACGGCTAATAGCCATACCAACAATACTGTAAACATCATGTATTTCATTTGTCTTTATTTACTTGTAGAGTCCTTTCCAATCATGTGGGAAAGGAATGTTTTTATAATATTTCAATGAATGTTTGGGCTGTTCAAGATTTGCAGGGATAGGCAGTCTTGAGTATTCCTGAAAGAAAAGTAAGCAACCGTCTCGCCACCAGATAGCTTCCTGTTCCTGGTACTTCAATAAAGATGCGACATGCTCAAAACGTTCACGGTCTATCTTACCATCCAGTTCGTTCCATATTGTCTGTATCTGCCGGACTTCATCCACACCTTTGTAGTAGTGATAAACTAATTCATCCCATAAATTCCTTCCTGAAGCCATCTTGTAGTTCCAAGGAACCCGATGGAACCATAGCAGATATTCCTGAGGACACTGCTTGATATCATCAAATATTTCGCCGACTGGGTTGTGATATTGTCCGGTAGCTCCTGTTCCCTTGGCAGTTCTGTTTACGCCGATACTATCCTTGGTTATTTTATGATAGTCGAAAGCAGTCCATACCGGATCGTCGTGCCAAGGCTCAGGTCCGTTATGTGTATCATAGTTCATAATATGATTCAATCCGAGAGGCATTGTATAGTTGACATAGGTTTCACGGGACATCATCATAATTTTCAGTACCGGGGAGAGTACGCTTTTGTCATTGGAGAAGGTCATTCTTGCCCAGTCTTCTGCTATTTTGCCTGAGCTTGTATCTGGATTCCATGACAAACGACCGAAAGCATACCAGTTGGCTTGTCCGAATAAATGTCCTGTCCAATTAAGGTCTGTACCTATATTAGGCACACCGGCAATGGCTGAAATGCCATGGGTCTTCTGATAATTCTGTAAAACCTTTGAAACGGTAGAGCCTTTGCCATTCTCATAAGTATCTGATTGAAGGACCTCTTCGAACAGAGTACCCAGATATACCAGATGTCCTGCATGTCCAAGGTTCTCCTGCGTTATCTGAAACTCTAAAGATAGTGGTGTATAGGGCATACCACCGAATAATGGGTGAAAAGGTTCGCGTGGCTGAAAGTCTATGGGACCGTTTTTGGGCTGTACAAAAACATTTTCTGCAAACTCACCATCAAGTGGTTTAAATTCATTGTACCCGTTTATCACACGATCTACATGACGTTCGTTCTGATAGACAAACGCTCTCCAGAATACAATTCCTCCATAAGGTTTTAAAGCCTCAGCAAGCATATTTGCACCATCAGCATGAGAACAGCCGTAATCTTGTGGTCCGGGTTGCCCTTCTGAGTTTGCTTTTACTAGAAAACCACCAAAATCGGGAATTAAAGAATATATTTCTTCCACTTTATCTTTCCACCATTTTCGTACCTGAGGATCTTTTGGATCAGCTGTATTCAGTCCGCCTATTTCTTTAGGTGCGCTAAATTTTGCTGTCAGATATACTTTTATGCCATAAGGGCGGAATACATCTGCCAGTCCGGAAGCTTTTACCAGCCAATCAGTCCGCAAACTTTTAGCTTGTGCATTCACATTGTTGAGTACCGTTCCGTTGATACCGATGGAGGCGTTGGCACGTGCATAATCTGTATAGCGTTGTTCTTTATAAGACGGAAGCCTTTCCCAATTCCAAATACTATAACCTGCATAACCACGTTCTACTGTTCCGTTTAGGTTATCCCAATGATTTAATACACGATACTTCAGTTTGGGATTTTCCTTAATATGTAGTTTATCCAAAGACTGATTGGTCTGTATCAATCTGAGATAATGGAAAACGCCATATAATACTCCGATATCTGTTCGAGCTACTATGGCTGTAGCCTTTTTCCCTTTTATGGTACAATTTAAAATTAAATAGCCTTCATCGGACAAACCGTTAATTTCGGCATGGAAAGCTTGTTCCTTAAACAAAGGGACAGATTGAGGTGTACCGACTATAAGCATATTATCCTCTAAAGTCTCCTCTTCCGTATAGGGTATATTTAACAATCCGGACAGACCAGCTTGTAACTCTTTCTTTGCAGCAATCAGACTTTCTGTTTCTCCAGGAAACATGACTTTACGGTTTTTCAGACAGTATGAGGTGTAAAATTCTCCCTTGCTTACCAGCTTGTAACGTAGCCACAGCTCATAACCGTTTTCTGCATGCAACCATTGTGAATAACATAGCAAAAGAAACAGACATATATTTTTCAAATTCATGATATTGTCTCCTTTTTATTCGATTACGCCAGCCCAACCACCATTGCGGACCAGTTTCATCGTTAATTTGGTAGAACTTGTGACTTCTGTTTCTTTCTTTTTATAGTCCATTGCCTGCCGATCTGCATTGATGCCATCCTCAAAATAAGTAAGATGTAGTTTTTTGTTTTCTGGCAGGAAACTTAAATCTACCTCAAGTTCACGTCCCATATTATTGGTGATGGCGCCAAGAAACCATTTTTTTCCACTACGGCGGGCTATAACGACATATTCTCCCACCTTGGCATCTAATACTTTAGTTTCATCCCACACCACGGGAACACTAGATATGAACTCTGTACAAGGACGCTCACGGTAATAATACACAGGATTGTCGGCCAGCATCTGTAAGCCACTCTCAAATACCACAAACAGTGCCATTTGGTAAGCACGGGTTCCTGACCCCATCGCATTGGCGCGAGTAGAACGGTTGTCTTCCGGTTGGGCAGAAAGCATAGAACCAGGGGTAAAATCCATGGGACCTACTGCATTACGCATAAAAGGCAGATAGATGGAATTTGCCGGTTTGCAGTTACCACCTTGCTCCATACCCAGTACTCCTTCATACGAGAGAACATTCGGATATCTGCGTTCCAAACCTGCCGGTTTGAATGAGCCATGGAAATCTACAAATAATTTGTGTTTAGCAGCTTCTTTAGCAACACGCTCGTAGTAGTTTACCATCCATTGATCGCTACGATCCATGAAGTCTATCTTCACTCCAGCTATTCCCCAGTCGGCAAATGTCTTGAACAGGTCAAAATGATTTTCTACCGTCAGCCAAGTTAGCCACAACACAATCTTCACATTGCGTTCCTTGCCATATTTAATCAATTCCTGCAAGTTGATTGTAGGATTCGGCGTGAATGGGTCACGGGTGCTTTTGGCCCATCCTTCATCCATAATGATGTAAGGAATACCGAAAGTCGAAGCAAAATCAATATAGTATTTATAAGAATCCATATTGTAACCGGAACGAAAATCAACTCCGTACAAACGGGCATCATGCCACCACTCCCAACTTACTTGGCCCGGCTTAATCCAACTGTAATCTTCCAGTTCACAAGGAGAAGAAAGATTATAAACCATCTCATTGGAAACAATATCCCTGTCATCATTCGAAATTACAAATAAACGCCACGGAAAGTTCCTTTTACCGGAAGTTTTGGCTATATAATCGGCTTCTTTCAATATTTTTAAGCTACGGTCACCGTCCTCGCCAAATTCCAGCGGACACTTTGGAAAAAGCGATTGCATCCCATTATCACCCGTACTTTTCAAGAACATACATGGATAATCCTGTAAATCAGCTTCTGATATCAGTATCTTGTATTGTTTATCCGTTTCTAAGAGTACCGGCAGATAGCTCATACGGTCCGTCGACTTATACTCTTTAGTCTGTATATGTGTATATGGATATTCATAGGATGTTTTAAAGCCGTTAGGTTGAGACATATGGGCTAAATAGTCAGCCGGAAAGTTGATTACGAAATCTTCTCCCTTTACTTCAATCTCACCTTTCTTGTCCGTTAGGAAACGATAGGCCATTCCATTATCAAAAATACGAAACTCAATGGCATAATTTCCTGCCATATTCATGCGTAAAGTATTGCAATGATTCTCTACAATTGCATTTTTTAGTGGAATTTCCCGTTTAACACTTTCTTTAATCTTGCTACGTTTCAAGCTTTTCAATTTCGGTTGTTTCCCTAGTACTTCATTGTCTAACGTCATAGTTAATGAACAATTACTCAGTAGCAGGTCACTACCCGAATATACAGAGTAGTATATTTTGTCTTTTAACTCTATATTCACTTTCAGTTTACCGTCCGGTGACAGTACACTGATTTCTTTGGCAGAAATTTTTCCTCCGTACATGCACAATAGTGCTATCAGTACAGGTGTAAAATACTTATGTATCATTGTTTTTCTATAATTAGAGGGTTATCTTTCCAAAAATGCATTTACGCACCACAACACAGGAGCCTGTCCGTGCATATTACCCAATAAAGTACGGCGGTTCAAGTAGAACTGACGATCGTTCGTCTTATTAGTACCTTCACATACGCCTGCAATATCCCCGTTTTCATCGATATGCCCTACTAAAGCAATCCAGGCTTTTCGAACCACCGGAGTATAGACAGCCTCATCCAGCCAACCTTGTTTTACGCCTTTTATCATTGCATAGGTAAACATAGCCGAACCGGATGTTTCCGTCCAAGTCGTTTTGTCATCTACCAATTGTCCCCATAAACCGTCTTCTTTCTGATATTGGCGTAAAGTATCCATCATTTTCCTGTATGATTTCAAAATGCGGACATGATTCGGATTATCCTTAGGTAAAAGTCCGAGAAGTTCTGTCATTCCGGCTGCCATCCACCCATTACCACGTCCCCAGAAGAACGGGACATCTTCCGCATGGTAGAATAATCCGTTCGGTCGCTGTATTTTATCAAGGTAAATCACCATCTCTGCGGCGGCACGGTCTATGTACTGACGGTCTTTGGTTATAAAAAAGGCTTGGGACTGAATAGCTGAAATCATAAACATATCGTCAATCCAATAGCGTGTCTGCCAAGACAACCCTTGATTCAGCAATGTTTGATATTCTTCTTTATGCTTTGTTTTACGAGGCATCTTCCATTGCTCATCGGCATACCAAATTCCCATGTGATAATAAATCTCCTTACCTGTCTGCGCATATAGTTGCAAAGGTATAGTTCCGAATACGGTATGATCTACATGGTCAGGTAATGGTTGCAAATGACGTTCCGGACCGAAAATAGGTAAGAAACGCTCTTCCAGTTGCCGGAGCAGTCTCTTATTATGGGTTATATCCGCATAACGTAAAGCGCCGAACCAAGCACATGTCTCAGGATAAGTGATTTCATTGGGGGGAGCTGGATTGCCATTAAAATTGGGGTGTGGAACTTCTACAAAACGCTTGCTGACCAATTCACCTATCTCTTTAGGAGATACACCTTCAGGCCAATTCTTAAATGCTTTTTGTGCCGATACCCAAATGGGTACAAAAGTTATTAAACCTACTATTATTAATTTACGCATATTGACTTCTCCTTTTATTTGATATTGTTCAATAATTCAAGCTTTCCTTCATTCACTAATTTCAGTATCAGCTCTCCAAAAAGAGTATTCTGCCATGCAAACCAGGCGCGGGTAAAGTTTGCCGGATCATCTTTGTGGAAAGATTCGTGCATAAAACCTGTACCTGCATCCGTATTAATCAACATCTTGATGCATTCTTTAATTTCCTGATCGTCCTGACTGGTGAAGGCTTTCATCATGATGCTCATGGGCCATACCATATCATATCCGATGTGAGGACCGCCAATACCTTCTCCCGCTTTCCCTTTGAAAAAATAGGGATTATCTTCGCTCCACACGAAGCGGCGGGTATTCTGATAAATAGGATCGTTCACATCCACATCACCCAGATAAGGCATAGCGAGCAGACTGGGCACATTGGCATCATCCATTAGCATATGGTTGCCGAAACCATCCACTTCGAAAGCATAAATAGTGCCGTATTTCGGATGATTGTAAGTGGCGTACTTCTGCAAAGCCAACTCTACTTCGTCAGCCAGAGCTGTACATTCCTGGGATAGAGAGCTGTTATGGTTTACAGTTGAAAGAATTTCCGCAGCTTTTCTCAAGGAAGATACAGCAAAGAAATTCGACGGAACAAGAAACTGAAGTGTGGTGGCATCATCCGAAGGACGGAAACAGGAAACAATGAGTCCTACAGGGTTGACCGGAGCACCCAGACCATTATTGTTCAGTGTGTCGAGAGCACGCTCTGTCTTGCGTTGAAATTTATAAGAACCTACACCGTCTTTGCGTTGCTGTTCTTTGAACGTTTTCAGGATGTTGGTGATAGCCTCTATCCATGCTTCATCGAAGACGCTGGCATCACCAGTCTCTTTCCAATATTGGTAAGCCAGTCGGAGAGGGTAGCAGAGGGAGTCTATTTCCCATTTACGTTCGTGCAGTTCGGGTTTCATGTCTGTCATATCTGACATCCAGTCGCCACCAGTAGGGCCATCGTTGTATCCGTTGGCATAAGGATCGATATTGATGCACATGAATTGACGACGGATTACGCCTTCTAACATCTTCTTCAGTTCAGGGTCTTTATGTGCCAGTTGTACGTATGGCCAAACTTGTGCACCGGAATCACGTAACCACATGGCATGGATGTCGCCGGTATAGACAAATGTATCGGGTTTACCATCCAGCAAACGATAATGTACGGTGGTATCCAGTGTGTTCGGGAAACAGTTTTCGAACATCCATGCCAGTTTGGAATTGGTCAGTAACTTTTTTACCCGCAGGATTTCGGCCTCTACGGCTTTAGACGTGTAGAGTCTGTTTTTTACGGCAGGACGGTTTGTCTTGTAGGCAGCGGCTATCTGAGCATGATTCACCACTGTGGTGTTGTCCTGTTTCAGGAATGCTTCCATGGCTTTGGCATTGTTGTGCATGCAGAACAACGCTACGGCGCATAAACCGATATTTCTCTTTTTCATGTTTTTAGGTATTAGTATTTTTTTCTTATTATTTGATGGCTGCAAGGCGGGCATACATTTCTACCATGGCAGCTTGTGTAAGTAACCATCTTCTGTTATCCTGGGTCTTTCCGCTGAAGTCTGTGTTGAACAGTCCTTTCTCATCCCGTGCATGTCCCCAGGCGTAATCCAGACTTTTGCTGAAAGAGTCCAGATAAGTTCCGTTTTTATCCGCTTGATAGAGCTCGATAAAACCTCTCAGCATGACTGCAATGAACCATACATCTCCTTTTTTCAATAGTTTGAATGGTTTTCCGTTTTCCGGTGTATAGTCCTGAAAGAAGTAGTTATGGCATCCTTTAGCGATGTTTTGTGCATCAGTCAGATACTTCTCTTGGCCCGTGAACTGGTATAGCAGGCTGGCTGACTGCATCATTTGTCCACTGTTGTAGGCAAATTTGGCTTTGTCGACTTTTCCGTTCAGATTGATATTGTCAAAGTATAAATAGTCTGTCGAATCTTGCAGGTTTGTTTGCGTCCATTCATAGAGGCGTTGCCCTTTTACGAAATAAGCACTGTCTTTAGTAGCTTCGAAAAGCTTTAATGCGAAGACTGAGCCGGGAGCATTTGAACAAGTGTTCTTGGATTCTTTCCTTTGTTCGCACCAATAGATACCACCTCCCAGGTTATCATCCGTACCGCTTTCGATGAAGTTCCAGATGAGTTGTGCTTTCTGTAGATATTTGGGTTCTTTAGTGAGCATATATGTATCGGTGAAATCGATGCCTAACCAGACATTGTCATCGTAGAAACGATCGGATTGCGGTGCACTGTTGATATATGAAGCATAAGCTTCGGGAGTTCTCCGGGTATCGAAGTATTCTTCCAGACCTACCAGTACTTTATTGTCGAGTACTGATTTGTACTCTTTATCTCCTGTAGTGGCGAATAATGCATTTACGGCTGAGAAGGTTCCGGAATAGGGCCATAAATAAGAATAGAGATTGGGCATATTCTTTTGTTCCTCAGATGCCAGATAGGTTGCTGTGTACTCTCCGATATTGGAAGGGTAATTTTCACGCAACAGGCATGTACCGGAAACGGAATAGTTCAGGTATAAAGAATCCAATGTTTGCTTAGCTCGTGTCAGGGCAAGTTCGTTGCCCACGGTAGCTTGTTTTTGCGTGTCGCAACTTGTCAGTGCCAGTACACACATTAATAGACTGAAAAGCGTTTGTTTTGAATTCATCATTCTTAGTTTAAATAGTTATGTATGTTTGTATATTCATTTTTCTTTTTTAGAAAACAGGTAGTAGTTTTAAGTCTGAACTACCTGTTTTTTGTTCTCCTGTTTTGGAATCTTTCTTACCTATTTGTTACCTAAATGATATCTTTTTCTGTTTGCAAAGTTACCGGTATGTGTCAGATATGATATATGATTTCGCGACATAAATGTATTCCTGAGGGGGAATGGCATAAAAATAGATAGATGTGTCACAAAAACATAAAGCAAGAGCAGGGGGAGTAGGGGGGATCACGGGCTACAGGATTTGCACAGATTAAAAATGAATTATATCAGATTAATCCGTGTGAGTTGGTGTTATTGAATTCGGAGAATGTAGACTACATCCAGTCCGAAGTTCGTTCTATCAAGCGAGAAATGTCCAAAAACAAAGGGTATAATCTGAAGGTAGAATCGTTTTGCTTAATTTATGTAAGTTCGACTTTGTGGCATGGGTTGAGACCAAGATATTTGAAGTTCCCTTAAATGATATTCTGAAGCGGGAGCATGCCTCGAAGAGTAAGTGGCAACGTAAATAGTGTGAATGAGGATGCATCAGAATTGTGTCTGGTGCATCCTCATTCTTCTTTTATTTCTGTGTTTTCTTCTTTCCGTAGAAGAACATGAAATACACTCCTATGATAACAAACGGAACACTGAGCCATTGTCCCATATTCAGCGACATGCTATTCTCGAAATCTACCTGGTTCTCTTTCAGGAATTCTACGAAGAAGCGGAATACGAAAATTTCTGTCAGGCAGAGTCCGAAGAAGAAACCACGATGCAGCTTCTTGCCGTAATTCTTATACAGGAAAATCATCAGTAGGAAGAAGATGAAGTAGGCAATTGCCTCGTAAAGTTGTGCCGGATGCCGGGGAAGCATATCTACCCGTTCGAATACAAATGCCCAAGGCACATCGGTCGCTTTACCGATAATTTCAGAATTCATCAGATTGGCAAGACGGATGAAGCAGGCGCAGATAGGAGTTGACACGGCAATCATATCCAATACGTCCATATAGTGCATTTTCATCTTGCGGCAGTACATCCATAGGGCTATCATCAAACCGAGCGTACCTCCATGACTGGCGAGACCTGCATAGCCGGTCCATTTCCAACCTCCATCGGGCAGGAACTGTATAGGCAATATCATCTCCCAGAAATGATGAAGATAGTATTCCGGCTGATAGAACAGGCAATGTCCCAGGCGTGCTCCGATGAGGATACCGAAAAAACAGTAGAAGAACAGCGGTTCAAACTTGTCATCGCCGATTTTCTTGTCTCTGTACTGGTAGCGGACTACGAAATAGGAACAGGCGATACCGATGACCCATAACAGACCGTAGTAGCGTACGGGAATATGACCGAACAGATTGAATAGTTCGGGATTTGGATCCCAATTGATGCTGAGTAATGGAAGCATAATATATCTTTTTATTAAGTTTATTGTTTCAACTTCTGAACTTTTCCGCCACCATCCGATACGTCGGAATATCGATTCCTTGTTCTTCGGCAGCAGTAATCATATCGAACAGTAATCCTTGTACTTCACTTTCATGTCCTTTGGCTATATCCTTCTGCATGGAAGCGGTACTTTCAGGGGCAAGTTTATCGATTACTTTGAGGTTATACTCCACAATGTCTTCTTTGAACTTAATACCCAATTTCCGCCCCAAAGCGGCACTTTCTTTTGAAAGGCCAATGAATGTGTCCCGAATCTTGCCGGGCTTCTGTACTTCGCCCATAGGCACATCGTAATAAGCTCCGGTAACAGCCATGGCAGAGATGAAAGACCATTTCACAAAAGTATCCCGATTGATGTCCGGAGATATCTCTGCTTTGATGCCACTTTCTTCTAAATCCTGCTGGACAGCCTCTAACGTTCCACGGGGAACAACCGTACCTTTATGTGCCCCGTAAACCAAGCGGAATATCTTTCCCATCTGGGTAATTTCACCTTTGCCTGATACGAAACCGACAATGTAAATACAGCCATCTAGTACCGTTACTCCGGGTACAAGGCGCTGAATGCGCGGACCTGTGCCATATACATTGAGAATGGGAATAACAATAGTGTCTTTATGCGATATACGCTTGATCAGGTCAGTGATCGAATCAACCGAGTAACCTTTGACACATACGAAAATGACATCAGCGCTGCCGTTATATTCTTCGGCAGTATATGCTTTTACCGGTAGTGTATGATCACCTTTCAGGTCAGAGCACAGATGCAATCCATGTTCGCGTATGGCAGTCAGATGTTCGCCGCGGGCTATACAAGTCACATCTTTCCCGGCAAGAGAAAGAAAAGCGGCGATACTGCCTCCTACGCCGCCTGTACCGGCTATGAGATATTTCATAACCTGTAATTGATTATACGTTAAAGCGGAAGTGCATGATATCGCCATCCTGCACTATGTATTCTTTTCCTTCCACGCCCAGTTTTCCAGCTTCGCGTACAGCTGCTTCACTACCATATTGAATAAAATCTTCGTATTTGATTACTTCTGCACGAATGAATCCTTTCTCAAAATCCGTGTGAATCACTCCGGCGCATTGTGGTGCTTTCCATCCTTTTTGATACGTCCATGCTTTCACTTCCATTTCTCCGGCGGTGATGAATGTTTCCAGGTTCAGCAATTTATAAGCCGATTTGATCAGACGATTTACACCGGATTCTTCCAATCCGACCTCTTCCAGGAACATTTGGCGGTCTTCATAGGTTTCCAGTTCGGCGATATCCGCTTCGGTCTTGGCAGCTACGATCAGGATTTCTGCATTTTCATCTTTCACGGCTTCGCGAACCATATCTACGTATTTATTCCCATTTACTGCACTTGCTTCGTCTACATTGCAGACGTACATTACCGGTTTGCTGGTCAGCAGGAATAGCTCTTTGGCGATTTTCAATTCGTCTTTAGTCTCGAATTGCACGGTACGTGCACTCTTGCCCTGTTCCAAGGCTGCCTTGTATTGTACCAGTACATCATAAGCCAATTTAGCAGCCTTATCCCCACCTGTCTGTGCCTGTTTCTGTACTTTCTGGATGCGGCTTTCAATGGTTTCCAAGTCTTTCAATTGTAATTCGTAGTCGATGATTTCTTTGTCGCGTACCGGATTGATACTTCCGTCTACGTGCGTCACATTCTCATCGTCGAAGCAACGCAGCACATGGATAATAGCATCTGTCTCGCGAATATTTGCGAGAAATTTATTACCTAATCCTTCGCCTTTACTGGCACCTTTCACCAGCCCGGCAATATCCACGATCTCCACTGTAGTGGGTACGATACGTCCCGGATGTACCAGTTCGGCAAGTTTTGTCAATCGTTCGTCGGGTACGGTGATGACGCCCACGTTCGGTTCTATTGTACAAAAAGGGAAGTTTGCCGCCTGCGCTTTTGCGTTGGACAAACAGTTGAAAAGCATCGATTTACCTACATTCGGTAAACCGACAATACCACATTGTAAAGCCATTATCTATTTCGTTATTACTTAATTTTCTGACTGCAAAGATAGGTATTCTTCTGTTTATCTGACAAAAGATTAGGGTTTTATTAACGTCGGACAATGTCTTTCGCTCTTGTTTTGGGCAAAACATTGAGTTGCGTGACGTTGTTTCCTTCGCCTTTCACGCGTACTACAGTGTTGTTGTATGCATGAAGTTTGAAGTCCACTTTCCATGATTCGGGAAAGGCCGGCAATATAAGAATCTGTTCGTTTACATTCTGCAACAGCATATTTTGTAAGCCGATGGCAAAGGCTCCGCCGTTGTCGAAGTCTGGGATGTAGTCACTACCAGGTTTCCAGAATGCCGGGAAACGTACTTCGGGATCTGTTGCGTGGATGTTTTTCAATATATATTCTTTGGCCTGTTCAGCCAGTCCGAGTAAGGGGGCTTGTATAGGGTCTTGTGACCAGCAAGTGGTTTGCTTAAACTGTCGGTGGGCAAATGTATTTAGGGCAATGTCTAAATCGGGCCGTCCCAGTCCATATAGCTTGAAGGGAAAGATGGCGTAGCACTCAGGGTTCTCGAAATTGCGTCCTTCTCCGTACTCTTCGGCAGGGAGCAGTCTCTTCCTGTCTGTCGTCATGGGTAGATCGGGAAGAGCTTTTAGACATTCGTCCCATTCTTTTAGTAATGCAGGTTCGATAATACCGGCGGGTAGTTCATTTAGCTGAGTGATATTGTATTTTAGACCGGCAATGTAATCCATAGGATTTAAGCAATCCCAAAACTGTTCAATGGCATTGGCAGGAATGAAGCGCAGAGTTTGGTTGATTTGGGGCCAGTGCTGGTTGAAAAAACGAATGACTTGGGTGGCGAAAGGAACTATATAGCGATGGGCGAATGCTTCGTCTTTTGTATAATTGTAACTGTCAATCATTTCCGAAAGCATCTCTAGCGCACCGGAATAGTGGTAGCGTATCCAGCGTGTTTGTGGTGCTTTTCCCTGATTGTTCCAGCCCCAGTCGTCTTGAATATACATGCCGAAGAAATTTAGTGTTTCGGGGAAGAATGCACCTTCATGTCCGTAATAGATGCGGGTTATGTCGGTCTGTAAAGGCAGCATGTTGAGGTACATGTCGAACCATGTTTTTTTCAGATCGAAGTCTCCCGATGCGGATAATGGCCAGTAATAGAGTCGACAATTCTGATACCAGTAACCTGGTCCCCATGTACGGTAGTCTCCATTTTTGCCTTTGTAATCGAAAGTGAAGTTTCCTCCATTGAATTTAGCAGGATATGCACCACGACTTTGGCAAGCCATCATGAAGCGTTGCAATAGGTAGGCGCGAGTGATTGTTTCGGCATCTTTGTCACCGGAAAGGAATATCCAACTACGGTTCCAAAAACGATCCCACCATTCCAGGTGCTGTCTGTAAGACGTTTTAAAAGGAGTGTTGTTGACAGTGGTAATAAGTGCTTCCAGTTGGTCATCCCATTCTTGGATGGTAAGAGTTTGTGCTGTATAAGGGTAGATAGAGAGCATGTGCTTTTTAGTTTCTTCTGAAGAAATGAGTGTACTATCATTTTCGGGGTACATGTTTTCGCCGATGATGGCAGCGCCAAAGGTACGATTCATGTATGGATCCGGATACTTGCCGATCAGTTCAGAAACATTTTGATAGGTGAGTATGGTTTCGAAGAATGAACTTTCATTACGGTGATACCATTGGATGCGGTCCGGTTTACGTTCCAGTACGTCAGCGCTTTCTGATGGACGGATAGGTCCATCTATCAAGCCGCGAAAACTAGATGCTAAAGGATCGTCACCTCCTTTTAATGTAAAGGGGTGGGGGCGCATAATTTCTGTAATGCAGCTCATGGAAATATTTTTGTCGGAGTTGGCTTCTATACGAATGACTGGCTGGTTGGCGTCAATCCATAACTTAATATGAGTAGTATTTCCTTTTTGATTTGCAGATATGTTGATTTCTCCTTTATGCAGGTTCAGTTCTTGTGAAAAAAAGGCATCTTCGATGAAAGGGTTAGGGGTAAGCTTTATTCGAACTCTGCCTGTTTTCAATAGCCGTGTAGCTTCGCTCCATGTATCTGACTTGCCGATATATAACATTATGTCACCTCCTTTTTCAACCCATACGTTTGCTGTGATATCTCCGTTACCTAATGGCATGGATTCCATAGAACCAGTAGCACTTAGAGTGTTCCACACTACATTGTATTGGTTCAGTTGTTTCTGAACATCGGTGGGTAATTCGTTTTTTGCGGAAGCCTCGTTTAGTCCATTGACGAAAGAAAAGAGGCATAGGCAGGTTGCCAAATGAAAGAGTTTGTTTTTCATGTTTTTAATGAAATTAGGGTATAATACTTGAGTTGATGGCACAAAGTTAACCCATCTCATTAATGAAAAGCTTAATATTGTCTTAATGAGGAAGTGAAAAGGTAAGGTCTGATGATATTTCTTAGTATATCTGTGGCTTAGGTATTTGGATTTTAATTATTCATCTCTTCCGAAAATAATTGATTGAAAATTTCTTTGAGTAAATCTTCATTTAAGATAATGGTCTGTAATTCTTTTAACCGTTCTGCATTCTTTGATTCCGGAAACCAGAGCTTCAAATATCCTCCCGGCGCATATTTGTCCATCAGATGTTGATGAAAACGTTGATAGTGCCATTCCTTATCTGCTTTCGGTTGTTGCTTCAGTCCGTATTGTACTGTTCGGCGCAAGGTGATGATAGGGTCAATTACGCGATCTGCTTCTGCTATTATTCTGCCGTAAATACTGCGTGGTTCATGGTCGGTAGAGGCCCGGTGATCTTCCACGGCTTCTTTCATGGCTTCTATCTCTTCTTCATTGAACCATTGTCGAAGTTTAGCATCTTGTTTGAGTATTTCACCTGAAACCAGATGGTGTGTGGCACGGTCACGGCAAAGTCCGGTGTCGTGATAAGCGGCAATAGTGTATGCCATACTTTCATTTACATCATACTGCTTGGCAAGCGAAAGGCTTTCTTCGATAACAGTCTGTACGTGCGAGAGGTTATGTGCCTTGTCGAACTTCTCATAACGTGGAATGATCTCTGTTTCAATATAGTGGGTGAGGGGTGCAGGTATCATAAGTAGATTTTGTTTTTGAAGGGCAAAGTTATGAAAAAAGCCGGAATACATCACGTATTTCGGCTTTCATTGGTGTACAAAACTTATAAAGGTTTCGGCTTGTTCAATTTGTTAGAATTTTAAGAGAGTATCTGTAAGATTTACAGGTTTGGATTGTCCATTGTAACCGTCATATCAGGTACAAGGACGTATGTTTTTTGTTTGCTGTTCCATTTATAGTAAGTGGTAGTGATGCTTTTTCCTTGATAGGCGTAGCAAATGCGAAGGTCGTTTTCCCAAGCATTCTTTTGGCTGTTCCACTTCATCGTTTCACTTTCCGTCATACGTTTTTGGTCATCATACTTGTAGCTGTACTTCATATAGTTTGCTAAAGTTCCACTGTCCATCTTGTAAACGGTTTGTCCAACCATCATTCCGTCTTTCTCTTCCGAATTGTAAATAAGGTTGTTCTTGTTAGCTGCAGAAGCTGCCATAGCACTAAAAAGAATTACTGCTGATAAAGCAACTGTTTTTAAAAATACTTTTGTTCTCATGGTTCTATATGTTTTTTAGTTATCTCTTGCTGTATTCTATCAATATGTCATTAAATCCGCTGCAAAGGTAGGTATTTAATTGACATAAATATCATATATGGATTAAATATAGTCAAAATGTCAGATATGACAGCTTTCTTATGCTTTCTTTTTGCCAAGATTGATGACAAAAAAATATCCGGCAGTGATGTTGCCGGATATTCTGGTGAGCAAACTGTATTTCGAACAGATTACTTCAGTTGCTTTCTGATTGTAAGTTAAATAAAGTTATAGGTGGAATTAATGGGCTTCCAACCAGTTCTTCCCCCACCCACAATCGGCTCTCAGGGGCACGTGCATACGATATGCGCGCTCCATTTCTTCGATTACAATTTGTTGCACAAACTCTTTTTCAGCCTCTGGAACGCTGAAATTTAGTTCGTCATGGACCTGTAAAATCATCTTTGCTTTCAGATTGTTACTTTGAAAGCGTTTGTAGATGCGCGCCATGGCAACTTTAATGATATCAGCTGCACTCCCCTGGATAGGCGCATTGATGGCATTGCGCTCTGCATATCCGCGTACGGTTGCGTTGCGGGAGTTAATATCGGGCAGGAAGCGTTTACGGTGGAAGATTGTTTCCACATATCCTTGTTCGCGTGCTATCTGAATGCTTTTATCCATATATTCACGAACTTGCGGGTAGGTTTCGAAATATCCGTCGATCAATTCTTTGGCTTCTTTACGATCCACATTCATACGTTCTGCCAATCCAAAGATAGAAATACCGTAGATGATACCGAAATTGGCTGTCTTGGCTTTGCGACGCATGTCGGAAGTGACGTCCTTTATGTCTACCTTATATATTTTAGCGGCAGTGGCGGCATGAATATCATAACCGCTGAGGAAGGCGTCAATCATATTCTTATCTTCGCTTAGATGCGCCATAATGCGCAACTCTATCTGTGAATAGTCGGCGGAGAAGAACTCGCAACCATCGTCCGGAATGAAGGCTTTACGGATTTCCTTACCGTCTTCGTCGCGGATAGGAATGTTTTGCAGGTTCGGGTTGCTGGAACTGAGTCGTCCGGTAGCTGTGACTGCCTGGTTAAAAGAAGTATGAATACGCCCTGTGCGTGGATTGATCAGTAGGGGGAGAGCATCAATATATGTTCCTAATAATTTCTTCAATCCACGGTATTCGAGGATCTTTCCGATAATCTCATGTTTATTGCGCAGGCTTTCCAGCACCTCTTCCGAAGTGACGTATTGTCCTGTCTTGGTTTTCTTCGCCTTATCCGTAATCTTCAGCTTGTCGAACAGGATTTCGCCCACTTGCTTGGGTGAAGCTATATTGAACGTTTCCTCTGCCAGTTCATAGATTTCTTTTTCTATCTCTTGCAGGCGGACAGTGAAATGTTCGGAGGTTTGTTTCAGCGCTTCGGTATCAATGCGCACCCCGTTACTTTCCAAATTGGCAAGTACGCGTACGAGCGGCATTTCTATTTCATAGAAGAGATGTTCAACCCCCTGCTTCTTCAATTCTTCTTCAAGTACATTCTTTAACTTTAAAGTAACGTCTGCATCTTCGCATGCATATTTGTAAACTTCTTCTGGTGGAAGGTCCCGCATGTTCTTTTGGTTCTTTCCTCGCGGACCGATAAGTTCATCAATATGGATGGTTTGATAATGCAGATAGATTTCTGCCAGATAATCCATGTTATGACGAAGTTCGGGTTGCAAGACGTAATGTGCGATCATGGTATCGAAAAGTTCACCTTTCACTTCTATCCCGTAATTTTGAAGAACAAGAATATCGTACTTGATATTTTGTCCGACTTTCATTGAAGTTTCATTTTCGTAGAGCGGCCGGAACTCATTTACTATTTTTAACGCTTCTTCCCGTTCTGCTGGAACCGGAACATAATAAGCCTGATTTTCGGTATCGCTGAAGCTCATCCCTACCAATTCTGCTTCCATTGGTTCGGCTGAAGTCGTTTCTGTATCTATTGAGAGAATTTTAGTTGTAAGTAACTTTTTAATAATTTTGATCCTTTTTTCTTCTGTATCAATGAGTTGGTAGTCGGCGTTGATGGTTTCTAAACGCGCGAGATTTGAATTTTTGGAATCTTCCGGCCCGTTGGGCGCAAATTCTTCAAACAAATTGCCTTGAACCGGACCGTTATTTTGAGTAAAAAGCGGGCCTGGTGAAAAAAGATCGGGAGCAACGGAAGAAGGGGAGGAGGAGCTGCTCTTTTTGAGTACACGGTCAATGAGTGTACGGAATTCCAGTTCTTCGAAAATTTTCCGGAGTTCTTCTTCATTCGGTTCTTCACGAACGAGAGCTTTCATGTCAAGTTTGATGGGAACATCGATTTTGATTGTTGCAAGGAATTTGGAGAAGATAATCATTTCCCGGTTATTTTCGACTTTCGTCTTCAATGCACCTTTTAGTTCATCGGTGTGCTCCAGAAGATTTTCGATACTGCCGAATTCACTGATCAGCTTTTGTGCGGTTTTCTCTCCGACACCGGGACATCCGGGAATATTATCGGAAGCATCTCCCATTAATCCCAGCATGTCAATAACCTGCTGGGTGGACTGAATGTCGAATTTAGCTTTTACCTGTTCTATTCCCATAACCTCAAACCCGCCGGTATGTTTGGGACGGTACATGAATACATTTTCAGATACTAATTGGCCATAGTCCTTATCGGGAGTCATCATGTAAGTGGTGATGCCTTGTTGCCCTGCCTCAGTGGCAAGCGTGCCGATGACGTCGTCGGCTTCGTATCCCGCTACTTCCAGGATGGGAATGCGGTATGCACGTATAATATCCTTTATAATAGGTACGGAAAGGCGGATAGCTTCCGGAGTTTCCTCACGTTGTGCCTTATATTGTTCGTAGGCCTCATGGCGGAAGGTCGGTCCGGCGGGATCGAAAGCGACTCCGATGTGAGTAGGGTTCTCTTTTTTGAGTACTTCTTCCAGGGTATTTACAAAGCCCAGAATGGCGGAAGTATTGAACCCTTTGGAGTTAATCCGAGGGCTCTTGATGAACGCGTAATAAGCGCGATATATCAATGCATAGGCATCGAGAAGAAACAGTTTATCGTCAGAATTCATATATTTATCCTTTTTTTCATGGTAAAAGTACAAAAAAATACCGTATTAAGTGTTTTATTACTATTTTTGTGGGAAAATAGCGATGCATGGACAACTCATCACTCATAAAAACTCCGATAGAGGCAGAACTGGACGATTTCAAAAAGCTGTTTGACAATTCTCTTACCAGTTCCAACTTTTTGCTGAATGAAGTAATCTCACACATTCGACAAAAGAACGGGAAGATGATGCGTCCGATTTTGCTGCTGCTTGTGGCAAAGCTATACGGACGGATTTGTCCCGAATCACTTCATGCGGCGGTTTCCCTTGAATTATTACATACGGCCAGTCTGGTACACGATGATGTGGTGGACGAAAGCACCGAGCGTCGCGGACAGCTGTCGGTGAATGCCATTTATAATAATAAGGTAGCGGTACTGGTGGGTGACTACCTTTTGGCAACTGCACTTGTGCAGGTAGGCATGACGCATAATTATGCTATTATTGATGTGGTTTCCCGTCTGGGACAGAATTTGTCCGAGGGCGAGCTTCTTCAGCTTTCTAATGTAAGTAATCTCCAATTCTCCGAAGAAATCTATTTTGACGTGATCCGTAAAAAGACGGCTGTACTCTTTGCAGCTTGTACCAAATCGGGTGCTCTCTCAGTAGGAGTGACCGATGAACAGGCGGAATTTGCACGTCAGTTTGGTGAATATATCGGTCTTTGTTTCCAGATAAAGGATGACATATTCGATTATTATGATAGTAAGGAGATAGGTAAACCGACGGGAAATGATATGCTGGAGGGCAAACTTACCCTTCCTGTTCTTTATGCCTTGAACTCTACCAAGGATGAAAGTGCGGAAGAGATTGCTGTCAAAGTGAAAAATGGTACTGCCTCGGCCGATGAAATCGCCCGATTAATCGAATTTGCCAAGCAACAAGGTGGCATTGAATATGCAGTGCAGACCATGTTTGCCTACAAGGAAAAAGCGCTTTCATTATTGGCGTCCTTGCCTGATTCAGATGTAAAAGCCGGCCTTGCAGCTTATCTGGATTATGTAGTGGATCGCGATAAGTGATTTCCCTGTAAATTTTGTATTGCCTTTATAATATAAAAGCCTGACAGAATTTCCTGTCAGGCTTTTATATTCAGTTTTACTTCTATCTTTAGAAGAACTTCATTTCCATGCCTTTGATCTCCGAAAGCAGAAGATTGGCCAGGCGGCTGGTGCCTAAGCGGAACCATTGGTTGTTGAGCCATTCTTCGCCAAGCACCTCTTTGACGATAGTGTAGTAGATGACAGCGTCATTTACGGTATTAATGCCTCCGGCAGGTTTGAAACCTACTTTATTGCCGGTTTTATCGTAATATTCTTTAATAGCCCGGCACATTACATAAGCAGCTTCCGGGGTTGCGGCGGGTTGCTGTTTCCCGGTAGATGTTTTTATAAAGTCTGCGCCCGAATACATGGATAGGATAGAGGCTTTCATGATATTGGAAGCACTCTTCAGAGCGCCTGTTTCCAGAATCACTTTCATGTGATGTTCCTTGCAGACATCTTTCAGTTCCTGTATCTCTTCGCACATGTTTTCGTAGTCTCCACTCAGGAATTTGCCTACTGAAATTACGATATCTATTTCGTCTGCACCTTCCATCAATGCCATGGCGGTTTCTGCGACTTTTACTTCTGTGAAGGTTTGTGAGGAAGGAAATCCTGCCGATACACAGGCAATTTTTACATCTTCTACTTCCAGGGTACTCTTTACGATTTCTGCGAAGTTAGGGTAAACGCAGATAGCGGCGACATTCTCCAAATCGGGGAATTCTTCGTCGAACTGGTTTACTTTCTGCGTGAATTTCATCACGCTTTCATCGCTGTCCGTAGTGTTCAATGTAGTAAGATCAATGCAGTGGAACAAGAATTTCTTGACTTCCTCTGTATGGTTTCCGGGTACTTTTTCTGCAATGATTTTCGCTACTTGGGCAGCTACTTCCGCATCGTCCAGCTGTGTGTTGTACTTTGCCAATGCGGCATCATACTTGTTCTGGGTAGGTTCATTCTTCTCCATGGTCTTGCAATTTAGGATTATTGATATGACGGGTGTTATCCCGTTGGGTTTTCTTCTCCAGATTACGGGCAAAAGCTTCAGTGACGTTTACACCTGTCTGATTGGCAATGCAGAGTAGTACCCAGAGGACATCCGCTATTTCGTCTTCGATATTATCTTTTTCTCCTTCTTTGAAGGATTGGTCACCGTATTTGCGGGACATAACTCTTGCCAGTTCACCTACCTCTTCGGTAAGGACAGCCATATTGGTGAGTTCGCTGAAATAGCGTACACCATACTTTTTAATCCAGCAATCTACCTGATGCTGAGCTTCTTCTAATGTCATCATTCCTTGTTTTTTGTATCCATACAGATGGTCACAGGACCATCGTTCAATAATTCTACCTTCATGTCGGCACCAAATTCTCCGGTACCTATTTCTTTGCCTAATAGAAAACTCAAATCTTTGCAAAACTGTTCATACAGCGGAATAGAAATATCGGGCTTTGCTGCACGTATATATGAAGGGCGGTTGCCTTTCTTTGTAGAAGCATGCAAGGTGAACTGGCTGATTACCAGTATCTCGCCATTAATATCGAGGATTGATTTGTTCATTACTCCGTTTTCATCGTCAAAGATGCGCAAGTTGACAATCTTTTTGCAAAGCCAGTCAATATCTTCCTGTCCGTCGGTTTCCTCAATACCTACCAATATCAGAAGCCCTTTCCTTATAGCGGACTTGCATGTTCCGTTGATCGTAACAGAAGCATGTCCGGCACGTTGTATGACTACTCTCATGTTCTTTTTATCCTAATCTTTTAAAACTTTTCCGAGTTGCAAAGTTACGAAATAAATTCGTGATTGCCTGCCATTTGTAGGTATGAATATTCATTCTTGCCCTAATCGCTATTGTTCACTTCCGCGCCAAAGTATTCTCTAATAACTTTCGCTTTAGCTTCTCCTGTAACCTTTGTAAGTGCCTCCAGGGATGCTTCTTTAATGCGCTTCACGCTCTTAAATTCTTTTAGCAGAGCTGCTTTTGTCTTTTCTCCAATACCTTTTATCTCATCCAACTCGGAAGCAATCTGTCGTTTGCTTCGTTTTTCGCGGTGGAAAGTAATGGCAAAACGGTGTACTTCATCCTGTATCTGCGTCAATAATCGGAACAGGGGAGTGTTTTGTTTTAACCCGATAGTCTGCGGTGGAAAGCCATAAAGCAGTTCGGATGTGCGGTGTTTGCCATCCTTGGCAAGTCCGGCAATGGGGATATTCAGATTCAGTTCGTCCATAACTTCTTTTACAGCGCCCATTTGCCCCTTTCCACCGTCGGTGATAATGAGGTCGGGTAGGGTTGCTTTCTCTTCAATAGCGCGCTGGTAACGGCGTCTTACGACTTCTTTCATGGAGGCGTAGTCGTCTGCACCTACTACGGTCTTGATATTGTACTTCCGGTAGTCCTGTTTTGAGGGCTTGGCTTTCTTGAATACCACGCAAGCGGCAACCGGATCGGAGCCTTGGATATTTGAGTTATCAAAACACTCTATTTGTATGGGTAAATGTTCAAGGTGTAACTCTTCCTGTATCTCTTTCATCAAGCGGACGCTGCGCTGTTCCGGATTCAGCTTTTCGGCTTGCTTCATACGATCGGCCTTATACTGCTTCACATTCAGAATGGAGAGATCCAGCAGTTTCTTCTTATCCCCCCGTTGAGGAATTGTGAAAACTACGTCTTTCAACTCCATATCCACCTCGAAAGGCACGATGATTTCGCGTGAAAGACTCTTGTATCGTTCTCTCATTTCAATGATGCCCAGCTGGATAAGCTCTTCTTTGGTTTCATTCAACCGTTTCTTGTACTCAAATGTAAAAGCCTGGTTGATTGCCCCGTTTGTGATATGCAGATAATTGATAAATGCAGATTTGCCATCGCTGTCTTCCTCTATGGAAAAAACATCGATATTATGCAGAACATTGCTTACTACCTCTGACTTGGCACGGTAATTTTCAATCAGCATGTATTTACTCTTGACCTTTTGTGCCTCTTCAAACTTCATTTCGGCGGCCAGTTCCTGCATTTGCTGAAAAAGCATCCGTTGTATTTCCTGCGTATTACCTTTGAGGATTTCCTTGATTTCTCCGATGTTTTTCATGTAATCATCCAGTGATTGCTTTCCGACGCAAGGCCCGGCGCAGTTCTTGATATGATATTCCAGACAAACATTGAATTTGCCTGCCCGGATATTCTCGGGTGAAAGGTTCAGGTTGCAGGTGCGTAACGGATACAGGTGCTTGATAAGATCGAGCAATGCATTCATGGAAGGTACATGGCTGTAAGGGCCATAGTAAGAGGAACCGTTGCGTATGATTTTACGTGTCTTGAATATCCGGGGAAAATACTCGTTTTGAACGCAAATGGACGGATATGTCTTGTCATCTTTCAACAAGACATTGTACCGTGGCTTATATTTCTTGATGAGATTATTCTCCAGCAGCAAGGCGTCCTCCTCAGAGTTCACCACAATATATCGGATATCGGCTATTTTGCTGACGAGTACTCTTGTTTTTCCCGGTTCGTGTTCTTTGTTGAAATAGGAGGAGACCCTTCGCTTTAAGTTTTTAGCTTTACCTACGTATATGATAACCCCCTCGGTATTCAGATATTGGTAAATACCGGGACTCTCCGGAAGGTTTAATACAATTCCTTTCAGATATTCGCTGGTTTTAAGTTCGGGGCTATTCTCCATGTGGTTCTCAGGCTCTTCCTTTGTTTATAATGAAAGTACTGACTGTACGTCTACGTCTTTGTTGAATAAGTCTATTCCGTGCAACTCCTTCAGTTCTATGATGAAGTTTACATATATTTTCTTCGGATTCATCTTTTGCACTAGTTTGCAGGCAGCCTCCATTGTTCCGCCTGTGGCGAGCAGATCGTCATGTAGCAAAACTACGTCGTTCTCGTTGAGGGCGTCCTTATGTATCTGAATGGTGTCTTTGCCATATTCTTTATCGTAGCTTTCCTCAATGGTTTCTGCAGGAAGCTTTCCGGGCTTGCGGATAGGAATGAAACCTGCACCCAAGCGGGTGGCGAGGATAGGTCCCATAATGAAGCCTCTCGATTCAATGCCTACCACTTTTGTGATACCTTTGTCCTTGTACATTTCATACAATGTATCTGAAAGTTCCTGAAGCCTTGCAGGATCTTTAAACAATGTAGTTACGTCGTAGAATAGAATTCCCGGAATAGGGAAATCGGGAATTTCCCGAATGCTTTTTGCTAGAGTTTCTTTGCTCATAATCAGTATTTTTAATGCGTTTATTGAATTCTTTGTTTCACGTGGAACGTATATGCTTTATCTGCCCGAAAGTACCAGTAGTACGTTTATATCGCTTGGTGATACGCCCGGAATCCGGCTTGCCTGAGCTATCGTTTCCGGATCAATCTTCATTAGCTTCTGTCTTGCTTCGGTGGATAGGGATTGAATGGCATTATAATCAAACTTCCCTTTTATTTTGATGCTTTCCAGACGAGCCAGTTTATCTGCAATCATTCGTTCACGTCCAATGTAGCCTTCATACTTAATCAGGATTTCAGCTGCCTCAATTATTTCTTCTTTTCTTTCAGTAATTTTATCCAGCTCCCGACGGAAAGCGCTGACATGCTCCGCCATGTTTTCAAGCGTAACTTGCGGACGGTTTATAAGGTCGATCAATTTGCATCCTTGGCGAAGGGGAGTAGTGCCTAATTGCTCCAATACCGGATTGATTAATGCCGGTTTCATCGAATAGTTACGGGTGAATTCTATGATGCTATTGATCGAGTCACGTTTCCGTTTCAGTAACTCATAGCGGTCGCTCTTTACAAGCCCGAGTTTCCATGCCTTTTCGGTAAGACGCATATCTGCGTCGTCCATACGTAGCAGGATGCGATACTCGGCGCGCGAGGTGAACATACGATAAGGTTCATCCACGCCTTTGGTTACTAGATCATCGATTAATACGCCGATATATGCTTCGTCTCGTGCAAGGGTAAATGGCTCACCGCCGTGACAGTTTATATGTGCGTTGATTCCGGCAATGATTCCTTGTCCGGCTGCTTCTTCATATCCGGTGGTCCCGTTTACCTGCCCTGCAAAGAATAGATTTTTAATTTTCTTCGTTTCCAACGTATGTTTTAGTTGGGTAGGGTCAAAGTAGTCATACTCGATAGCGTATCCGGGACGATAAATCACCAAATCTTTGAATGCGGGAACTTTTTTCAGCGCTTCTATTTGTATATTCATCGGGAGTGATGAAGAGAAGCCATTTAAATAAAGTTCCTGAGTTGTTTCTCCTTCCGGTTCCAGGAAAAGCTGGTGTTGCTCCTTATCGGGGAAAGTAACTATTTTAGTTTCGATGCTGGGGCAGTAACGTGGACCGATACTCTGAATCTGTCCGTTGAAAAGGGGAGAATCCGGCAACCCTTCACGTAATACACGGTGTACTTCCTCGTTCGTGAAGCAAGTCCAGCATGGAAGTTGTTTTAAGTGGCGTACACTGGTATCCAGGAATGAGAATTTATGAAAGTCACATTCTCCATCCTGCGTTTCCATGTATTCATAGTGCACGCTCCGTCCGTCTATGCGAACAGGCGTACCGGTTTTCATACGTCCGTATTCAATGCCATGTCTTGCGATGGATTCGGTTAATTCGTAAGATGCAGGTTCTGCCATACGTCCTCCGGCAAGCTTGGTACGTCCTACGTGCATTAATCCGTTCAGGAAAGTGCCGGCGGTCAGTACGATGCATTTTGCACGGAAGGTTACATCGAGTAAAGTGGTTAAGCCTGCCACTTCTCCGTTTTCAACGAGAATTTCGCGTACTGTATCTTGCCAGATATGCAAGTTGGGGATATTTTCTAAGATTTCACGCCATGCCCAGATGAACTTATTGCGGTCGCATTGTGCACGGGGGCTCCACATTGCGGGGCCTTTGGAGCGGTTCAGGATACGGAACTGGATGGCGGTCTGATCGGTCACTAATCCCATATATCCACCTAAAGCATCTACTTCGCGTACAATTTGTCCTTTGGCAATACCGCCTACGGCAGGGTTACAACTCATTTGTCCTATCTTATTCATGTCCATGGTGATAAGACAGGTTTTTGAACCCAGATTTGCCGCAGCAGCTGCGGCCTCACAACCGGCATGTCCGGCGCCAATCACGATAACGTCGTATTTAAACTCCATTCATTCAATGTCTTTAAAACAGTGCAAAGTTACGAAAAAAACTACTACTCATCCAGTTTTTCTTTTTCTTATCATTGTTTAAGGGCAGGTTAGTGGCTTGTGAACCACGCCAATTTCTCATTTTTTTGCGGAAGAACTAATATGCTATGCCCACTATTTTTGAGAAAAAGTTCTTTCTGTTCTTTCAGTTCTCCACGAACTTCCTGTTTATCGGCATTCCGACTGAAGCATGCCTGAAACAACTATAGACTTAGGTGTTTCAGCCGGAATGCCGATGAACAGGGGGCTCGGAAAAAAACTGAAAGGCTGCAAGAAGAAAATAACACTTGGTGTATTGAGTATAATTATAACAAGCAACGTCATGATGCAAAACTAGCAATATTCCGCATTACGGCATTGCTAGTTTTGCATCATGACATTGCTTGTTGTTTCAGGCATGTCCGATTCCGTGATTGATAGGACGAATATATCGTCACTGTAGCGACTATAACAAACTGCATTTCCATATTATGTGAGAAAAGTGTGTATGTGATGCGGACTAACGATCTATATATCGGTGGTATTGGATATATAGATACTGCATGTCCGATATATAGATGCTGCATGTCCGATATATAGATGCGACATGTCCGATATATAGATGCTGCGCGTCCGATGTATATAGCTAATATCCAGAATATGAGTTAAATTTCTATTGGTTATGTTTTGTGCATTTTTTCGGTTATGAATATAATTTAGTTCATTACCATACCGTTTAGAAGCAAAAAAAGAGTTTTTTCTATTTGCCGCCACAACTGCGGAGGATGCAAGGCATAAAATCGAGGAATTTGCTGATGAACTGCCATGTAATATTCGCTTTGAGCATCTACAGAATGGTGTTCCTATTTCATGGGTGCATGTTGATGTCAGGGATAACGCCAAGAATGAGAAAGTGTATTGGTTTGATGTTTAGGATTTCTTGAGAATTAAGTCTTTGCAAGGTGTTAACTTCTTGTAAACAGACTCTTGACTTCTTGCGGACAAAAAGTTAATAGTTTGTCTGCAAGAAGTTTTTATGTAGCATCCATTTATACCGGAACCATCCTCATAATTCTGGCAGCTATATTACTCTTCTATAATTTCCCATCTTCTTTATTTTCTGCTATTGGATCTCACAAATTGGTATATTTTTCTTGTGTATCTTTCTATCTTAGCTAATAAATGGAAAGATTATTGCATTTATTGAGCCAATTGCGTTATTCTGAAAATGAATTTGTAGCTAACTTTGCTTCCAAACATTAAATAGAGTTACATACCATGAAAAAATTATTCATCTCGTTATTTTTAGTAACGTTTTTTATTTTGGAGAGTTCGGCTCAATGGAAACCGGCCGGAGATAGAATAAAGACAAAGTGGGCAGAACAGATCAATCCTTCCGATGTATTGCCCGAGTATCCAAGGCCCATCATGCAGCGTAATGACTGGAAAAACCTGAATGGTTTGTGGGATTATGCTATTATTGATAAAGGTGGACGTATTCCAACGGATTTTGAAGGCCAAATTCTCGTACCTTTTGCTGTAGAATCGTCTTTGTCCGGAGTAGGAAAGAGGGTGAACGAAAATCAGGAAGTAATCTATCAACGGAGTTTTGAGATACCTTCAGCCTGGAGAGGAAAACAGGTTCTGCTACATTTTGGTGCCGTTGACTGGAAAACCGATGTATGGGTGAACGATATTAAGGTTGGAAGTCATACCGGAGGATTTACTCCATTCTCCTTTGATATAACTCCTGCCTTGTCGGCTAAAGGCAGCAACCGCTTGGTTGTGAAGGTTTGGGACCCTACGGACAGAGGTCCTCAACCACGTGGTAAGCAAGTCAGCAGACCGGAAGGTATCTGGTACACTCCTGTAACGGGTATCTGGCAAACTGTATGGCTGGAACCTGTTGCTGGTAAACATATTGAAAATCTTCGTATTACTCCTGATATTGACCGTCATCTGTTAACGGTAAAAGCTGAACTGAACACCAACAGCACATCAGACTTCGTAGAGGTGAATGTGTATGATGGTAATCAATTAATTGCTGCCGGTAAGAGTATTAATGGAGAACCTGTAGAAGTGGAGATGCCTGAAAATGCAAAACTGTGGAGCCCTGATTCTCCTTTTCTTTATACTTTGAAAGTTACTTTAAAAGAGGGGAATAAGATTGTAGATAAGGTGGATAGCTATGCGGCCATGCGTAAATATTCCACTCGCAGGGATGCCAATGGTATTGTACGTCTGGAACTGAATAATGAAGCACTGTTCCAGTTTGGCCCGCTTGATCAAGGTTGGTGGCCTGACGGTCTGTATACAGCTCCTACGGATGAAGCTTTGCTGTACGACATTCAGAAGACTAAAGATTTCGGTTATAATATGATCCGTAAGCATATTAAAGTAGAGCCTGCACGTTGGTATACGCACTGCGACCGGCTTGGAATCATTGTGTGGCAAGACATGCCGAGTGGTGACCGCAACCCGCAATGGCAGAACCGGAAGTACTTTGACGGTACGGAAATGAAGCGTTCAGCCGAATCCGAAGCTTATTATCGCAAAGAATGGAAAGAAATAATGGACTGTCTGTATTCTTATCCTTGTATTGGTACCTGGGTGCCATTTAATGAGGCTTGGGGACAGTTTAAGACGGTTGAAATTGCTGAATGGACGAAACAATATGATCCGACCCGTTTGGTGAATCCGGCAAGTGGCGGTAACCATTATACTTGTGGTGACATGCTTGACCTGCATAATTATCCGGCACCTGAAATGTACTTGTATGATGCTCAGCGTGCAACTGTTTTGGGTGAATACGGTGGTATCGGTCTTGTTCTGAAGGATCATATCTGGGAACCGAACCGTAATTGGGGTTATGTTCAGTTTAATTCTTCCAAAGAAGCTACGGATGAATATGTGAAGTATGCCGATATGCTGTATAAGATGGTAGACAGAGGATTCTCCGCAGCTGTCTATACACAGACTACTGACGTGGAAGTGGAAGTGAATGGCCTGATGACCTATGACCGTAAGGTTATTAAGCTGGATGAAAAGCGTGCTAAAGAAATAAATACACGTATCTGTAATTCGTTGAAAAAGTAATCTTCCGGGAAGGAGGAGGTTATGAGCCGAACGATTATAAAGCTTTTCTTTTATTTGTGCATATTGACGGTGTTGCCGTCATATGCACAAAATGCTGTTCATTACTATTTTAAGACAATGGACATCCGGAACGGTCTCTCACAGAATACGGTATATCAGATTTTGCAGGACAGGAAAGGCTTTATGTGGTTTGGGACTAAAGACGGTCTGAATCGTTATGATGGTCTATCTTACCGCGTATACAAAAAGGAAAATTCCGGTTTAGGCAAGAATTTCATTACTGCACTTTATGAAGACCATGAAGGGAATATCTGGATAGGGACGGATGGGGGAGTCTTTATCTATAATCCGGTGCTTGATTCTTTCACAGCTTTCAATCAGACGAGTGATAAAGGAACTGTCATTAAAGACTTCGTAACCATGATTGGAAGCGATGAATACGATAATATTTGGATATCGGTGGAGAATCAGGGCTTGTTTTGCTACAACCATGAGAAAAGGTTGTGGAATTATCTGCATGATTCGGGCATGTCCAATGTAGCTCGTTTCTGGCTTAACGAAAGTACCTGCTGGTTGGCTTTGTATGCTGACAATCTTTACTACACAAAGGATAATTTTGAAAGTCCGCTACAACCTTTTAAGGATGCAGATGGCAATGAGATATTTAAAGGAGATATCATTAACTGGCATGTCAGTGGTCCGCACAATTGCGTTTATATAGCTTCGGTTAACGGATTGACTGAGATAAACTTTACCACCGGTAAAACTCGCAGATTGTTGGACGCTTATGTACGCGTATTACAATTCAAATCCGATGACGAGCTGTGGGTAGGTACGGAGTCTGGCCTGTATATATACAATCTGGTAAATGATAAGGTGACACATCTGTCGGTTCCTGATCAGGATGATTCTTATGCATTGTCGGATAACGCCATTTATTCACTGTGCCGTGACAAGGAAAATGGTATGTGGATAGGTTCATATTTCGGTGGTGTGAACTATTATCCCTATCAATGGACTTATTTTGAGAAGTTCTATCCAAGGGATGATCTCAGGAACTTCGGGCGTCGGGTACGAGAAATATGCGAGAGCAATGACGGTACGTTGTGGATAGGTACCGAAGATAAGGGATTATTCAATTATGACCCTGCAAACGGTAAAATAGTGCCTTTTGATCATCCTGCCATTTACAAGAATGTTCATGGACTTTGCTTGGATGGAGATGATCTATGGGTGGGCACCTTTTCGGGTGGATTAAACCGGGTGAATCTGCATACCAGACAAGTGAAACATTACTCCAGAGGTGAAACTCAGAACTCGATGTCCGCTAATGATGCTTTTACCATTTGCAAAACCACTATAGGCGATGTCTGGATTGGCACAACGGCCGGTCTGTTGAAATACAACCGCTCTTCTGACGACTTTACACGCATTACTGAACTGAAGAACATGTTTACTTATGATATATTGGAGGATTTCAACGGCAATCTTTGGTTTGCTACTTTCTCCAATGGGGTTTTTTGCTACAATGTCCGAAGTCAGAAGTGGAAAAATTACCTGTCGAATGAAAAAGATTCTGCTTCGCTCTCTTACAATAAGGTGATCAGTATCTATGAAGACAGCAGAAAATGTCTGTGGTTTATGACCTTGGGTGAGGGCTTCTGCCGTTATAATCCGGAGACGGATAACTTCACCCGCTATGATATGTCGAAAGGTTTTCCAAGTAATACGATCTATAAGATGGTGGAGGATAAGCGGGGAAATCTCTGGCTTACAACTAATAACGGTCTTGTCTGCTTCAATCCGGAGACAGAGAGCAAGCATGTCTATACCACGGCCAACGGATTGTTGAGCAACCAGTTCAATTTCCAGTCCGGATATTGTGACAAGAAAGGATGTATTTACTTGGGAAGTATCAATGGATTTATTGCTTTTGACCCTGAAACTTTTGTTGAGAATACTTTTCTTCCTCCGGTGGTCATTACTGATTTTTATTTGTTCAACAAGCGGTTATCAGTGGATAGTCCGGATTCTCCTATGGAGAAGAGTATTACTTATTCAGATGAAATAGAGCTTGATGCCAATCAGAATTCCTTTTCTCTTCAGGTGGCTGCCTTAAGTTATCAGGCTCCCGAGATGAATCGGCTGGAGTATAAACTGGAGGGTTTTAACAGTGAATGGTATACGGTAGGCAGGAACTCCATGATCAATTACTCCAATCTGCCTTACGGAAGTTATACGTTGCGTATAAAGGGATCTAATAGCGACGGTAAATGGAATGAAGTGCAACGTGTGCTTAAAATACGTATTCGACCTCCTTTTTACTTGTCTACTTGGGCCTATGTCGTTTATGTACTATTGGCTTTATGTTCTCTGGTTGCCGTTATTTTCTATTTTAGGAAAAGAACCCAACAGAAGCATCAGCAGACCATGGAGAAGTTTGAGCGTGAGAAGGAGAGGGAACTGTACATGGCTAAAATAGATTTCTTCACGAATGTAGCTCATGAGATACGTACGCCGCTTACACTCATAAAGAGTCCGCTTGAGAATGTGTTGTCATCCAAATCGGTATCTGATGAAATCAGGGATGATTTGGAGATAATGGACCTGAATACAAACCGGCTGCTCGATCTGGTCAATCAGTTGCTCGATTTCAGAAAAACGGAGACGCAAGGATTCCAACTGAATTTTGTGGAATGTGATGTGTCGGATATCCTGCAAAAGACGTGTAAGCGTTTTAGACTTTCGGCACGTCAGAAAGAATTGGAATTTGTTATTGACTCTCCCGAAACGGTGTATGCTTCGGTCGATAAGGAAGGATTGACCAAGATTATCAGTAATCTGCTTTCCAATGCCATCAAGTATTCTGAAACTTATATTCGCGTTAGGCTGTATGTGGAAGAAGATAAACTGTTGTTTTCGGTTTGTAATGACGGTCCTGTTGTTCCGGCAAAAATGCGTGAAGAGATTTTTAAGCCGTTCATCCAGTATAAGGAGGGAGTCTTGAGCTCCGTATCCGGTACCGGTATTGGGTTGGCATTAGCCCGTTTGCTTGCCGAACTGCATGAAGGTGCATTATATATGGGAGATTCCATGGAATGTAATTGTTTCCTGTTATCACTTCCGCTGAGGCATGTACAAACTGTCACAATAGAGCGAAAAGAACCGGTAATGAATGAAGAATCATCCGGAGAAGGAGAACCGGGAACCGGTCGTAAACAATGTCGGTATACCCTGTTGGTTGTAGAAGATAGTTTGGAGATGCGGTTGTTTGTGACCAAACAATTGTCATCGGAATATCAGGTGCTGACAGCCGTCAATGGTATAGAAGCATTGAAAGTTTTGGGAGAACATACGGTCAATCTGGTTATTTCTGATATTATGATGCCCGAGATGGATGGATTGGAACTGTGTGAACATCTGAAGTCGGAGCTCGATTATAGTCATATTCCCATTATATTATTGACAGCTAAAACCACTCTTCAGGCAAAAATAGAAGGTATGAGGCTTGGTGCGGACGTTTACATAGAAAAGCCGTTCTCTGTGGAATACCTGAGAGTGTGTGTGTCTAACTTGTTGAGCAACCGCGAGAAGTTGCGAGTTTCTTTTGCTCATTCTCCTTTTGTACAAGCTAACAGTATGGCGATGACTAAAGCAGACGAAACCTTTCTTAAAACATTGAAAGAAGTAGTTGTGGCCAATATGCAAAATCCTGAATTCTGTCTTGATGATATGGCGAGCCTGCTGAATATGAGCCGTTCGAGCCTGAACCGGAAAATAAAAGGGATACTGGATTTGACCCCGAATGATTACATTCGTCTGGAACGTCTGAAGAAGGCGGCGCAGCTGTTGCAGGAAGGAGAATGTAAGATCAATGAAGTGTGTTACATGACTGGGTTCAATACCCCTTCTTACTTCACAAAATGCTTCCAGAAGCAGTTCGGAGTTCTGCCTAAGGACTTTCTAAAGTGACAACAGGGGCGATTGGTACTATTTTCGCATTGTTTGGATAAATATTTATGCTCTATATCTCAAGATTTTGCTATTTTTGGACTGTCATTTTATATCGCTGTTCCGCCTTCAGTAAAAGACGGGAAATAGGCTTTATTTTAAAGATTATATTATGAAAGATACATTGATCAGCAGGAGAGAGTTTCTGAAAGATATAGGGATGATTGGAGCCGGAGTGCTGCTGTCAGCAAGTCCCTGGCTTTCTGCTTTTTCGGAAGTTGTAGAAACATCCGGTGAAAAGTGCCGTCTGGCTATCATCGGTCCGGGTTCAAGAGGACGTTTTTTGATGAGCTTCCTGGTACAGAATCCTAAAGTAGAAATTGTGGCATTGTGCGATATCTATCAGCCCTCTATTGAAAAAGCACTGGAGCTGGCTCCGAAAGCTAAAGTTTATGACGATTACCGGAAAATACTGGAAGATAAAACCGTTGATGCCGTACTGGTAGCTACTCCGCTTAATTCCCATTGCCAAATTGTGCTGGATGCTTTTGATGCCGGAAAACACGTGTTCTGTGAGAAATCTATAGGCTTTACGATGGAAGAATGTTTCCGCATTTATAGTAAGCACATCAGTACGGGCAAAATATTCTTTACCGGACAGCAACGTCTTTTCGATCCGCGATACATTAAGGTCATGGAAATGATTCATGCCGGTACTTTCGGTGAGATAAACGCCATCCGTACTTTTTGGAACCGGAATGGAGACTGGAGGCGGGAAGTGCCTTCACCTGATCTGGAACGTCTGATTAACTGGCGTCTGTATCGCGAATATTCCAAAGGACTGATGACCGAACTGGCTTGCCATCAGTTGCAAATAGGGAGCTGGGCACTGCAAAAGCTTCCCGAGAAAGTGATGGGACATGGCGCTATCACCTATTGGAAAGACGGTAGGGAAGTATATGATAATGTAAGTTGCATATATGTGTTCGATGACGGAGTGAAGATGACATTTGATTCTGTCATATCCAATAAATTCTATGGTTTGGAAGAACAAATCATGGGTAATCTGGGGACAGTGGAACCGGAGAAAGGAAAATACTTCTTTGAAAGTGTCCCTCCTGCACCTGGATTTTTGCAGATGATTAACGAATGGGAGAATAAAGTGTTTGATTCCTTACCTTTTGCCGGAACAAGTTGGGCACCGGAAACTGCCAATGAAAACAAAGGGGAATTCATTCTGGGAGAACGACCTAAATCGGATGGTACTTCTTTGTTATTAGAAGCTTTTGTTGAGGCTGTTATTACCCGTAGGCAGCCGGAACGCATAGCCGAAGAGGGCTATTATGCAAGTATGCTTTGCCTGTTGGGCGATCAGGCTTTACAGGAAGAACGGGTACTATACTTCCCCGATGAATATAAAATCAATTACCTGAATCATCAAGTTAAAACACCTGAAGCCATATGAAAAATACAGTCATTACTGCTCGCCGGAAAAAGATAGAACTGCTGACTTTGCTGGCGTGCTTCATTATAGGCAATCTGGCAAATCTGTATGCCATAATTTCTTATGAGACACCTTTCTCGGAGATGCTGACATCCTTTTTCTATGTCCTTGCATTTTCGGGCGTGCTTTATGTCTTTTGGACAATCCTGCGCATTCTGTTCTATGGGATAAGAAGTCTGTTTTTGAAGAAAAGAGATGCGGCCTGAAGATGATAAAGATTCAGTAACTTAATTAATACCAATGATATATGACGACACGAAGAGATTTTTTGAAAACAATGACAATGGCTTCTGCCGGGCTGGCATTTGGAGCTGGTGATGTGCTGGGAGCCCGTGCTTCCACGACGCAAAGGAAAGTGACGGATAAAGTGAAGATTGCCTATATAGGCATTGGAAACCGTGGCGAGCAGATTATAAGCGATTTTGCCCGTACCGGTATGGTAGAAGTTGTGGCTCTGTGCGATGTGGATATGGGAGCCGCTCACACCCAGAAAGTGATGAACCAGTATCCTAAGGCGAAACGCTTCCGCGATTTCCGTCAGATGTTCGACAAGGCGGGCAATGATTTTGATGCGGTAGCCATAGCTACTCCCGATCATTCACATTTCCCTATCAGTATGCTGGCTTTGGCATCAGGCAAACATGTGTATGTGGAGAAACCTCTGGCACGTACTTTCTATGAAGGAGAATTGCTGATGCAAGCTGCACTGAAACGTCCGAACCTGGCTACACAGGTCGGTAACCAAGGACATTCGGAAGCTAACTATTTTCAGTTCAAGGCGTGGATGGATGCCGGTATTATCAAGGATGTAACGGCTGTGACGGCACACATGAATAATCCCCGTCGCTGGCACAAATGGGATACCAATATCTATAAGTTCCCTTCCGGCCAGCAACTGCCGAAAGACATGGAGTGGGATGCCTGGTTGGGAGTAACTCCTTATCACGAATATAACAAAGACTACCATTTGGGACAGTGGCGCTGCTGGTACGATTTCGGAATGGGCTGTCTGGGTGATTGGGGTGCACATATCCTGGATACGGTTCACGAATTCCTGGAATTGGGATTGCCCTACGAAGTGTCTATGAAATATGCCAACGGACATAATGACTATTTCTTCCCTTATTCTTCCACTATCCTGTTCCGTTTCCCGCAACGTAAGGGTATGCCGCCGGTTGACATTACATGGTATGATGGTCTGGACAATCTTCCTCCTATCCCTGCCGGTTATGGTGTATCCGGTTTAGATCCTAATATTCCTGCAACTAATCAGGGAGATACGCCGGCCTCCAGTCTGAACCCCGGAAAGATTATTTATACAAAGGATTTGATATTTAAGGGTGGAAGTCATGGCAGCACACTTTCCATAATACCAGAGGAGAAAGCTAAGGAAATGGCAGGTAAACTGCCGGAAGTACCTAAGAGTCCGTCGAATCATTTCGAAAATTTCCTGTTGGCTTGTATGGGACAGGAAAAGACCCGCTCACCGTTTGAAATTAACGGTGTGCTGGGGCAGGTATTCTCATTAGGAGTGATTGCTCAACGTCTCAATACGCAAATATTCTTTGATCCTCGCACCAAGCAGATTACAAATAATGAGTTTGCAAATGCAATGTTGACCGGCGTACCGCCTCGTAAAGGATGGGATGAGTTCTATAAACTGTAATTGCATAGTATTAAATAATCAATAGAAGAAATATCAATATGAAAAAGAATTATTTGTTGCTTTTGTTTGTGTTTTGTGCGTCTGTAGTTTCGGCGCAAAACTGGGAGCCGCTTTTCAATGGGAAGAACCTGAGTGGCTGGAAGAAGCTGAATGGTAAAGCCGAATACAAAGTGGTGGATGGTGCTATTGTCGGCATTTCGAAGATGGGAACACCTAACACATTTCTGGCTACAAAGAAGACGTATGGTGATTTTATCCTGGAGTTTGATTTCAAAGTAGATGATGGCTTGAATTCGGGTGTGCAGCTGCGCAGTGAAAGCAAGAAAGACTACCAGAAAGGACGCGTGCACGGCTATCAGTTTGAGATTGACCCCTCTAAGCGTGCCTGGTCGGGTGGCATCTATGATGAGGCCCGTCGCAACTGGCTTTATCCGCTGACACAAAATCCGGCAGCTAAAAGTGCTTTCAAGAACAATGAGTGGAATAAGGCTCGTATCGAGGCTATAGGTAATTCTATCGCTACCTGGATCAATGGAGTGCCTTGTGCCAATATCTGGGACGATATGACCCCTGCCGGTTTTATTGCTTTGCAGGTACATGCTATCGGTAATGCTGCCGATGAAGGAAAAACAGTCAGTTGGAAGAATATCCGCATTTGTACAACAGACGTAGAGCGCTACCAGACAGACCGGAAAGCTCCGGAGATAAATGTTATCCCCAATACCATCTCTCCGAACGAAGCAAAAGAAGGTTGGACACTTCTTTGGGACGGTAAGACTTCAGAAGGTTGGAGAGGAGCCAAATTGAATTCTTTCCCTGAAAAGGGTTGGAAAATGGAAAACGGCATCCTGAAAGTGATGAAGAGTGGTGGTGCTGAATCTGCTAACGGCGGCGATATCGTAACTACCCGCCAATACAAAAACTTTATCCTGAAAGTAGATTTCAAGATAACTGAAGGCGCTAACAGTGGAGTGAAATATTTCGTAAACCCCGATATGAATAAAGGAGCCGGTTCGGCTATTGGTTGCGAGTTTCAGATTCTTGATGATGATAAGCATCCTGATGCTAAATTGGGCGTGAAAGGAAACCGTACATTGGGTTCACTTTACGATTTGATTCCTGCTCCGGCAGATAAACCTTTCAACAAGAAAGATTTCAATACGGCTACGATTATCGTGAAAGGTGACCGCGTAGAGCATTGGCTGAATGGTGTGAAGCTCATCGAATACACACGTCAGAACCAGATGTGGGATGCACTGGTTGCATATAGCAAGTATAGAGATTGGCCTAACTTCGGTAATTCAGAGTCTGGAAACATTCTTCTGCAAGACCATGGCGATGAAGTTTGGTTTAAGAATATAAAGATCAAAGAGTTGTAATTAATAGTATGTCTTTGAAAAGGGTAAGTTGCAGAATTGTGGCTTGCCCTTTCATTTTTCTTTAGGAAACACAGACTTGAAAATGCCGGACGTTATTAAACATCTTTATAAATATTCACCTTCTCAGGGTGGCTTGCTTTATGCCTGGTTTCCATCTATGCATACACGTGTCGATATAATGCTGTGTGGCAGGCAGGGGGAGGACATTTTATTGTCGGTAGTCGATGCGGTGTACAAAATGCTGTGTCGTTTAGAAAAGATGGCCAACTATTATGATGCGGATAGTGAACTGGCATATTTGAACCGGACTGCTTCTGCACATCCGCAACAGGTCAGCCACGAGCTTTATGATATGCTTACTTTCTGTGTAGATTGCTATACCCGTACCGCTGGATGCTTTGATGTGACTATTCATTCGGCTGATTATACACCCAATTTAATCCGTAGTGTTCAACTATCACCTCAGGAGCGTACCCTTCTCTTTTTGCAACCGGGAGTGACTATCAACCTTTCCGGATTCCTGAAAGGATATGCTTTGGAAAAAACACGGAAATTACTGCAATATTATGAAGTGAAGGATGCATTGATCAATATGGGAAACAGTTCTGTATTGGCTTTGGGGCATCATCCCTTGGCTGATGGATGGAAGGTCGGTTTTGGACAGGGCGCTGTTCCAAAGGGGAGGAAACCACAAGAGTTGCTTCTTCAGAATGAATGCCTCACTACTTCCGGTAATGATTCGCATGAGCGAAAACATATTATTAATCCCCGGAACGGAAAACCGGTGGAAGGGAAAAGAGAAGTAGCGGTGGTTACGGATAATGGTGCCATAGGCGAAGTTTTGTCGACCGGTTTATTTGTAGCTGATGCCCGTCAGCGGGAAATACTGGAAGCGGAGTTCCGTCCGCGTTTGATTCTTGACCTTTAAAACAACTTTTCAACTGAAGTAGTGGGATATTTAAATCGTATCTAAGTCGTATCTGAGCCGTACTTGCTCCGTACATTCTTCGCTCAGAAGTACCTCTGGACGAAGAAACTACGGATTTGATACGGAGCAAGTACATCTCGGGTATTCTGTATGCAAGAATAAGACCTGTTTGTACAATATCTGTGTCAGAGGTATAGCCGGATACGCTACTAATACCTTTTTGCCTCGATTATTCTATAAAATGATTTTTTCGTTCTATCGGAAATTGCACATAAGCGCTACCTTTGAATGGCTGGAATCAGCTTGTTAGTATCCGGAAACTATCAGGAAGAACCGGTCTTATGGAAAACAGAAAATGATGTTTAATTAAAACTTTAAATCTTATGCAGGTAAATACAAAATTCCTCGTGTGTTCGCTTATATATATGGGGAGTCTTTCTGCGAACGCGGCGGGATCGTCTTCTTTGGCAAATGAAACGGTGCACGTATCTATCCTTTCGGCGGATCAAACAAAAAATGAACGGAACATTACAGGACGTATAATCGACGGAGATACCGGAGAGGCTCTTATTGGTGTCAGTATTCTGGTAAAAGGAGCCTCTATGGGTACGGTGACCGATGTTGATGGGAAGTTTTCATTGTCTGTGGCTACAGGAGATGTCTTGGAGATATCGTATATCGGCTATAAAAGTCAGTCGATAGTGGTTGGCAATCAGAGTGTCTTGGACATCAGGATGATGTCCGATAACGAATTGTTGGATGAAGTGGTAGTGGTGGGCTATGGCTCTCAGAAAAAAGTGAATCTGACGGGCTCTGTTGCTACGGTTAATTTTGATGATAAGACCTTGTCGCGTCCCGTAACTACGCTTGCTTCTACTTTATCGGGTATGGTGGCCGGATTGAATGTGATGCAGACATCCAGTAAGCCCAACTCAGAATCATCTACTCTGCGTATTCGCGGTACAGGTACTTTAAATGATTCTGCACCATTGGTGCTGGTCGATGGAATGGAGATGTCGCTGAATAATGTCAATCCTAATGATATCGCTTCTATCTCCATCCTGAAAGATGCCGCTTCGTGTGCTATTTATGGTAACCGGGGTGCTAATGGTGTTATTCTATTGACTACCAAGAAAGGTACGGACGGGAAAATCAATGTGACCTATTCAGGAAAATTCTCCTATAATACACCGGCTAATCTGATCCGTATGGTTTCAAACTATGCCGACTACATGGAATTTATCAATGAGGCTTCGGACAATGCAGGGCAGGCACAGGTGTTTAGCCAAACTACCATTGATACGTGGCGTGCAGCGGCCAGCAATCCGAATGGAATATCCGAATCGGGCTACCCGAATTATGTGGCCTATCCGAATACGGACTGGTACGATGAGGTGTATAATCCGAAATTGATGCAGGAACATTCTATTACGCTTACCGGTGCGGAAAAGAGAACCCGGTATAGCCTGAATGCTACGTATGTGGATAATCCCGGTTTGGTGGTGAATTCAGGAATGAAGAAATATTATATGCGCAGTAATCTGGAGTCGCAGGTTGCCAGTTTCTTGGCTGTGGGACTGAATGCATGGGGTTATCATGTAGATCAGGAAAGAAATAATGTTGATAATCTGAATGGTTTGCAAATGCAGAAAAGTACGCCGGGAACCTATCCGTATTATGATGGGAAATATGGAGCTCCCGAAGCCCTCGAAGAAGATCCGGTAGTTAACAATCCGGCCTATTATCTGAATAGTGCGGGAGGCTTTTATAAAACAACGAAATTCTTTGTGAATCCTTATATTAAGATTGATTTCCTTAAGAACTTCCATTTGACTTCTAACTTCTACTACGATCATTATCGGCAGGAGAATCTGTGGCATTATTCCGATTATCAGGAAAGATTTTCATTCCAACGTGGAGAAACGATGAATGTTCCTCCTACTTCCGAATTGCTTGCGGAGTACCCTGTGAAATATTATATTGATGGAAATCAGAGCTGGAAAAATACTACCACCTTAAACTGGGGACAGATTTTCAAAGGTAAACACGATGTGGCAGCCTTAGTGGGCTATGAGGAATTCCGCAAATGGGCACGTACTACCGACATTAGTAAGAAAGGAATGCTTGATACCAGTCTTACAGATTTTGACGCATTGACGGAGCCTGATTATATCGATGGAAGCACTACAGAGTTTTCATCCCGTTCTGTCTTTGGTCGTGTTACTTATACGTATGATTCCCGTTACTTATTTGAGGCGAATGTCCGTTATGACGGTTCCTCCCGTTTTTCTCCGGAGAACCGCTGGGGTATATTCCCATCCTTTTCGGCAGGGTGGCGTTTGTCGGAAGAGAAATTCATGAAGAAGCTGAATTGGCTCGACAACCTGAAACTACGTGTTTCCTGGGGACAACTCGGAAATAACTCAATCGGTAACTATGAATGGCAGGCTGTTTATGCTACGGCTCCCCATTATGCTTTTGGCAACAAGGAGGTTCCCGGACTGGGCATGGGAAGTTTTTCCAACTACAACCTGGAATGGGAGACAACTACGGTTACCAACCTGGGTATCGACTTTTCTATGCTGAAAAACCGTTTGAGTGGAACAGTGGAGGTTTATAATAAGTTGACGGACGGTATCTTGTATAATCCGACTTTGTCACCTACTTTGTCTGGGTTCAGTTCTCCCCGACAGAATATTGCAGAGGTTACTAATAAGGGAATTGAAATAACCTTAGGTTGGAATGATCGGATCGGTTCTGTCTCGTACGGCATATCCGGAAACTTCTCTTACAACAAGAATGAAGTAACCAAATACAAAGGAAAACTTGTCCGCGGATGGCAGCAGAATGCGGATGGTAGTTCCACTTATTATACCAATCTGGGTGAGGTTTCAACAGGAGACTTACAGCGTGTTTTGGAAGGGCACATGATCAATGAATTTTATGTGCTGAACGTATATAAAGGCAATAGAAACTATTTTAATGCCGACGGTACGGTAAATCCGAAAGGAGGGCCTTCTGACGGAATGATCCGTACGGAAGATGATATGAAATGGTTGCAGGCCATGACGGATGCCGGATATAAGTTCTATCCGAAACAGGGAATCGGCAAGAGTAATATCTGGTATGGTGATATCATTTATGCAGACTTGGATGGAGATGGCATTTATGGTGATGACGATGACAAGGATTTCCAGGGTTATTCTAAAACACCGAAGTATTACTTCGGCTTCCAGACAAACCTGTCATGGAAAGGCATTGACTTCTCTATGAACTGGGCTGGTGCTGCCGGATTCAAAATCAACTGGTATCAGTCTGGTGAGAATAGCAGTATAACCTGGTTTGGGTATGGAATGGGTAAAGATGTAGCTTATGACCATTACTTTTACGATCCTGAGAATCCGAATGACCCGCGGACGAATCTTACTTCGGCGAATCCCCGTCTCACCATGGATAAGGCAGCTCAGGTAAGTGTTTCCGGCCAGCATATTCTGCATAATGGCAATTATCTGAAACTGAAGAATCTGACAGTCGGCTACACGCTCCCCAAAGATTGGGTACAGAAGGTGTGCATGCAAAATGTGCGTGTCTATGTTTCGGGAGAGAATCTGTTGACGATTACTAAGTTCAAAGGTATTGATCCTGAAATGATGAGTGGAGTGGGTTATGCTCCTATGAGACAATATGCTTTTGGTGTAAATGTTACTTTCTAAAATAAAATGGTATGAACAAGATTAATATAAACAGAGGAAGAAATCTGATGAAAACAATGGCCGCAGTGGTCCTTGTGGGAATGTCAACCGCAGGTTGCGTAGATATGGATTTGTCACCCAATGGAAAGCCGGCGGAAGGGAATGTATGGTCGACTCCTACCTTGGCGGAACAGACGGTAGCGGGTGTGTATAATCAACTGTATGTGGATTATAGCGATGTTGCCAACGGATGGTTTGATATATGGTCCAGTACTATGGATTACGGTATAGGTATAGCTCCTACTTTCAATTTCTTATTTGCGACAAATTCTCCGAGCTCTGTTAAGGGGAGTTCTGCTCCCTGGCAAAGATTCTATAAGGGAATTATCAAGGCAAATGATGTGATTGGCAATCTGCCTACGGTCGAGGGATTTGATGAGACTAAAAGAAGCCGCTATATTTCAGAATGTATGTTTCTGCGTTGCTGGTGGTACTACAGGCTGAATATCTTGTATAATGGAGTTCCTTACTATAAAGATCCGATTAAGGATATTGATGAGGCAAAACTGGCGCGTTCCACTCAGGATGAAGTCTGGGGATATATAGTGGATGATCTGACTTCCTGTATCAATAATCCGAATTTGCCGGATAAATACAGTTCGGATGATGCCAATTACGGGCATATTACAAAAGGTGCAGCCTATGCTTTAAGAGGCAAGGTATATCTGTGGATGAAAGAATGGAAAAAGGCGGCTGATGATTTTCAGGCAGTAAAAGATTGTGGATACACGCTCTATAAAGGTGCGGGTGAGGAGTCATACAAGAAACTGTTTAAGGTGGAAAATGAGCGTTGCGATGAAATGATATTCTCTTTGCAATGTCTGGATCATCCGGATTATACGCAGAAGAAGAACAGAGGTTTCGGTAACAGATGCTTGCCGCCTGACCCTTCAGGCAATGGATTGGGGTGGAATAATTATATTATAAACCCGCAGTTTGCCGAGTCCTACGAAAATAGAGACGGTAGTAAGTTTAATTGGGATGACATTATCCCCGGATATAATGATATGGGCATTGATAAGCGTATGGTGTATTTTCTGCGGAATAACATCACGGAGACTGAAAGAAAGAACGCAGTAGCTGCGGGGGCTGATATGTCCAAATATGATGCTTCCGGTAACGAGGAGAGGATTAAAAAAGCCTATGAAAACCGTGATCCGAGAATGGCAATGTCCGTTATAACCCCTTATGCCTCTTTTCTTGGTGGGGTTGAAGGAACTCCTAAAGAGTATGTGATGCGTTATCCTTTCCGTTCTTATACCACATATGGGGATTTGAAAACAGATACAAGTTTGAAGTTCTATTACTTAAATCGTAAGTTTGTGGGTGAAGGATTAGAGTTGCCGAATATATATTCTGAATTGGATTTGCCGTTTATCCGTTATGCGGATGTTCTGTTGAATTGGGCGGAGGCATTGAATGAGTTGAATGATCTTCCCGGAGCCATAAGCAAAGTGAATGAGGTGCGCGAAAGGGCAGGAGCCCAATTACTGGGAACCAACGAATTTACTCAGGTTACAGGAAAAACAGATATGCACCAGCGTATCATGAACGAACGCCATTGGGAATTAATAGGTGAAGACGTGATTTATTTCGATGAGATTCGCTGGAGAACCTGGAAAGATCTGAAGTTCTATAAGGACAAAGAAGGCAAGATGAATGGTATGACTCAGATATGGGGAACCAGAACTAATAATTATGCCTGGGGAGGAGATCATTACTGGAGTCTTCCGATACCGGCGAGAGAAATGCAAATGAATCCTAATATGGTGCAGAATCCGGGTTGGGATTGATGTGATTGAGTCTCTGCATACTTCATAATCTCTTTATAGGGGTTATGGAGTATGTGTCGTTTTTTTATATGGTTATTAATTAAAATCAGATAGTTATGAATTTTAGAAAACATCTTTTCTCAGGAATCGTTCTCCAGGGAATAGGTTTGTCTTTGTTTGCACAGACAGATAAACCTAATATCGTAGTGATAATGACGGACCAGCAACGTGCCGATTTGTGTGGACGTGAGGGTTTTCCTATGGATATTACTCCATTTGTCGATGAATTGGCACATCAGAACGCTTGGTTCGATAAAGCGTATACGGTTATGCCGGCCAGTACTCCTGCACGTTGTTCCATGTTTACCGGCCGTTTTCCAACTGCAACTCATGTACGTACCAATCACAATGTGCGTGACATTAATTATGCGAAAGACTTGGTAACCGTTCTGAAGGAGAATCATTATAAAACAGCTTTGGTAGGTAAGAATCATGCTTATCTGAACTCAAAGGATATGGATTTCTGGTCTGAATATTCTCACTGGGGGAAGAATAAGCCGGTGACGGAAGGAGAGCGTGCTATTTCCAAATTCTTTAAAGAGGCAGTCGGGCAGTATCTGGAACCTTCGCCTATACCTTTGAAAGATCAGCAACCTACGAGAATTGTGGATGAGGCTATAGAGTGGATAGATAGCCAGAAGGACAATCCGTTCTTTGTATGGGTTTCATTCCCTGAACCGCATAATCCGTATCAGGTTTGTGAACCTTATTATTCAATGTTTGCACCGGATAAGATTCCGGCTGTGAAGACTTCACGTAAGGATGTATTGAAGAAGGGAGAAAAGTATCAGATTCTGGCGGAACTGGAAGACGCTTCTTGTCCTGATCTTGAAAGAGATCTGCCTCGGTTGCGTGGAAATTATATGGGGATGATTCGTCTCATTGATGATCAGATCAAACGCTTGGTTGAGGATCTGAAGGAAAAGGGACTATTTGAGAAAACTATCATCGTTGTTCTGTCCGATCATGGAGATTATTGCGGTGAATACGGACTAATTCGTAAGGGAGTAGGCTTGTCTGAGTCTCTAACCAGAATACCGATGGTTTGGGCAGGCTATCAGATAAAGAAGCAGCCTAAAGCTATAGATGCGCATGTTTCGTTGGCCGATCTTTTCCCTACTTTCTGTACTGCGATAGGTGATTCAATACCGGTAGGTGTTCAGGGACGGAGTTTGTGGCCTATGTTGACGGGTAAAGAATATCCGAAAGAAGAGTTTTCAAGCGTTGTTGTACAGTTAGGTTTTGGCGGAGAAGATGTTCCTTTGGACGATAGCTTGACTTTTGAGCAGGAAGGTGCGCTGGGACCCAATAAGGTGGCTCATTTTGACGAACTGAATACATGGACTCAAAGTGGAACCTCCCGAATGGTACGTATGGGTGACTGGAAACTGATTATGAATAGTTATGGAAAAGGGGAACTGTACAATTTGAAGAAAGATCCGTATGAAATTAATAATTTATTTGGAAATCCCAAGTTGATAGATAAGCAGAGCGAGTTGCTGACAAAATTGTTGGCCTGGGAATTGCGTTTGCAGGACCCGTTGCCATTACCAAGACATCGTTATCATTTTAAGCGGAACCCTTATAACTATCATTTTACTGACTAATGAAGCATGTATTCAGGTTGTGTCAATAGAGTATTATCGAAATAGAATTGTATGAAAAAGAATTTATTTCTTGTCTGTTTGTTTATGTTTGGAACATTGGCATCTTGCCAATGTTCCTCTAAAAAGAGTGCTGACAATGCTGTTGTCAATACCACTGAAACACCTGTGCCTTTGGGTGATCCGTTCATTTTGCTGCACGATGGAGTATACTATGCCTATGGTACGCATTCGAATAAAGGAATTGAATTTTATACCTCCGATGACTTGCTGACCTGGAAGTATGGAGGGCTGGCATTGAATAAGGAAGATTCCTGGGCGGACCGTTGGTTCTGGGCTCCTGAGATTTATTTTGTAAATGGGAAATTCTATATGTATTATTCGGCAGATGAACATATCTGTGTAGCGGTTGCGGACTCTCCCACGGGACCGTTTGTTCAGGATAAGAAGGAGCCGATGATTGCTGATGAGAAGTGTATTGACAATTCTCTGTTTATAGATGATAACGGTACGCCTTATTTATCCTTTGTACGTTTCAATGACGGTAACAACATTTGGATAGCAGAATTGGAAAAGGATTTGATTACTATCAAGAAAGAGACAATGCATCCTTGCCTCCATGTAACTCAGGAATGGGAGAAAGTCTGGCCTCGCGTGAATGAAGGTTCCTATATTCTTAAGCATAATGGAATTTATTATATGTCTTATTCTACTAACAGTTATGAAAGTCCATTTTATGGTGTAGGCTGTGCTACGGCTACCGATCTGATGGGTACATGGACGAAGTATGATGAAAACCCTTTATTGCAAAAGCCCGGTAAGCTGGTTGGAGTGGGGCATAGTGCTATGTTTACGGATAAAGCCGGCAAGCTTCGCATAGTCTATCATGCTCATAAAGATAAGGATAACATTCATCCGCGTGCCATGTACATCGGAGAAGTTTCGTTTGAAAATGTCGATGGAGTGGACCGCATGAGAATTAGTGAAGAGTATATAACCCCTAAACTTGTGAAATGACGCTTGTTTTGAGTCACAGAACTTCGATGAAAAGGGCTATTTTTATCGAAGTTCTGTTATAAACCGTTGTTTGATTGATTTTCTTGAATCTTAAAGGGACGATATTTCTATTTATTGAAATGTTTCTTTTATTGTTTATCGTCAAATTGGGCTATATTTGACGTATGAATCTATAAAAAGCACGAAAATGAAGAAAAGAATAATAGCCCTTATTAGTTTTCTTTGCTATATTATTTGCTGGGCACAAGCAGCAGATGAACATTACTATTTCAAAAATCTCAGCATTCAGGATGGGTTATCCCAGACTACAGTCAATGCTATTATACAGGACAAGAAGGGATTTATGTGGTTTGGTACCAAGGGTGGACTGAGCCGATACGATGGGATGTCATTCCGGAACTTTAAACGTGATATGACTGATAATCATAGTTTGGGAAACAATTTCGTGACTTGTCTTTATCAGGACAATAAAGGGAATATCTGGGTTGGTACAGATGCCGGGGTGTATATTTATTATTCTGACCAGGAGATTTTTATTCCATTTGACCGTCTGAGTGGGGAGAATACAAAGATAGAACGGACTGTTTCCGCTATTTCGGGAGATAAACAGGGCCGGGTATGGATAGCGGTCGAAACACAGGGACTCTTCTGTTATGAGCCGCAAAAAGGCCAACTTCATAATTATACATTGAATGAGTTCTCAGCCAATGTACAGAGCGTTGCTTTTGATAATAGTGGAACAATCTGGGTAGGATTTTATGGCAATGGCCTGTTCTATTCCAAGGATAATTTAAAAACGCTTCACCCTTATCTTTCCCCGAAGGATAGTGATGAGGTTTTTAAGGATGATGTTATCATGAAGATAGTTCCGGGAGCATATAATTGTATCTATATAAGTTCCATAAGAAAGGGAGTGCAGGAGTTGAATCTGACTTCCGGTAACCTGAGAAATTTGCTGTTGATGGATGAAACCGGTGAAATGGTATATAGCCGTGACCTGTTGGTAAATTCGGATAATGAACTGTGGATAGGAGCAGAATCGGGAGTTTATATCTACAATCTTCGTACGGACAAGTATGTGCATTTGCATAGTTCTAAGGATGATCCTTATTCGTTGTCCGATAATGCCGTTTATTCGTTGTGTGAGGATCGTGAAAGTGGCATCTGGGTAGGTTCATATTTTGGGGGAGTAGATTATTATCCGAAATCCTATACTTATTTTGAGAAGTATTATCCGAAAGATGGGGACAATAATTTGCAAGGCAAACGGGTTCGTGAGTTTTGTCAGGATAATAAGGGCATATTATGGATTGGCACCGAAGATGGTGGTTTGAACCGTTTTGATCCGAGCACTAAGACCTTCTCATTCTTTGCACCCAGTTCCGGGTTTACGAATATTCATGGGCTCTGTATGGTGGGTGATAAGTTGTGGGTTGGAACTTTCTCTAAAGGTTTGAAAATTGTAGATACTAATACCGGTAATATCCTGAAAACCTACCAGAAAAATGGTTCTCCACGTTCATTAATTGATAACAGCATCTTTGCTATTTGCAGAACAACGACTGGTGATATTTATTTGGGAACGATGTTCGGTCTGTTAAAATACAATGGACAAACGGATGACTTTGAAAGGATTACAGAACTGGCCGGCAGGTTTGTATATGATATAAAGGAGGATTCGGGCGGTAACTTGTGGCTGGCAACCTATGCAAATGGCGCTTATTGCTATAATGTGAATGAAAAGAGATGGAAAAACTATGTGCACAATGAGGGTAATCAAGAGAGCCTTCCTTATGATAAGGTTTTGAGTATTTTTGAAGACTCCCATCGCCAGATCTGGCTGACTACGCAAGGAGGTGGTTTCTGTCTGTTTCATCCTGAAACGGAGACTTTTACCAGCTATAATTCATCCAACGGATTGCCTAATGATGTCGTTTACCAGATTGTAGAAGACGCGGAGGGTCTGTTCTGGTTGACTACGAATAGTGGGTTGGTACGTTTTAATCCTGTAACTAAACAGGTGAAGGGATATACTACGGCCAATGGATTGCTTGGTGATCAATTTAACTACCGTTCCAGCTATAAGGATGAAGCCGGTAACATTTATCTGGGTAGTATTGATGGCTTTATTGTATTTAATCCTAAGACATTTACAGAGAATAAGAACCTGCCGCCGGTGGTGATTACCGATTTTATGCTGTTTAATAAAGAAGTTCGTGCCGATGAAGAGAATACTCCTCTTGATAAGAGCATTACTTTCTCGGACAGTATTACCCTTCAGGCTAATCAGAACTCATTTTCCTTCCGTATTGCAGCCTTGGGTTATCAGGTGCCGAAAATGAATAAATTGATGTACAGATTGGATGGCTTTGATAAGGACTGGATAACTGTGGGGGAAAGCCCTATTGTGACTTATTCCAATCTGTGGCATGGCGATTATCAGTTTCGTGTGAAAGCGTCCAATAGTGATGGTATTTGGGGACCCGAAGAACAGTTGTTATATATCCATATCCGTCCTCCTTTTTATCTTTCCATCTGGGCTTATTGCATTTATTTATTGTTGTTTATTGTTTGCTTTGTATATACTTTCTGGTATTTCAAGCAACGTAGCAGCAGGCAGCACCGCCGTCAGCTTGAGAAGTTCGAACAGGAGAAAGAACGTGAGATTTATAATGCCAAGATAGATTTCTTTACGAACGTAGCACATGAAATCCGCACTCCGCTGACATTGATAAAAGGACCTTTGGAGAATATCATTCTGAAAAAGCATCTGGACCCGGAAACTCATGAAGATCTGAACATCATGCAGCATAATACGGAAAGGTTGCTGAACCTGACGAATCAACTTCTGGATTTCAGGAAGGTAGAGAGCCAGGGATACAGTCTGAACTTTACCAAATGTGATATTACTAATGTTTTGAGAGAGACTTATATGCGATTTAGTTCCCTTTCGCGCCAGAAAGGTCTCGACTTTACATTGGAGTTGCCGGATGAAAACTTCTGTGCGCATGTCAACCGTGAAGCTTTTACGAAGATTATAAGTAATCTTTTAAATAATGGGATGAAGTATGCTGATAGTTATATGCATATAAAGCTGGAAGTAGATCAGGAAAAGCAGGCTTTCTATGTGGTGACTAAGAACGACGGAGTAATCATTCCTGATGAGATGAAAGAGGAAATCTTTCAGCCTTTTGTCCGTTTTAGCCAGAAGGAAGAGGGAAAGGTTACTACAGGTGCGGGTATCGGTTTGGCTCTTTCCCGTTCGTTGGCAGAGCTCCATCGTGGCACTTTGGTCATGGTTCAGGGAGAAGAAGCGAACATTTTCCGCTTGACACTTCCTATCACCCAGGATATGGTCATAGCTCTGGATTCTGATGTAGAGAATAAAGATGCAGAGTTGCAAGCGGAAACATCCGGTGAATCCTATCCGGATGATAAATTGGAAGGGAAACATTCGAAAGAAAGCAAACATATGGTTTTGGTTGTAGAAGACAATCCGGAAATGCTCGCTTTCATCGAACGTCAGTTATCGTCTCAATATGCTGTAATCACTGCTACCAATGGTAAAGAGGCTTTGGAAGCTTTGGATAGTAATTTCGTAAATCTGGTGGTGAGTGATGTCGTTATGCCATTGATGGATGGTTTTGAACTTTGCAAGACTATAAAATCGAATGTAGGTTATAGCCATATTCCTATTATACTTTTAACTGCAAAGACAAATATCCAGTCTAAGATTGAAGGAATGGAACTGGGAGCGGACTCTTATATTGAAAAGCCTTTTTCACCGGAATATCTCCTGGCTGTGGTTTCTAATCTGATAAATAACCGGGAGAAACTTCGCAGGGATTTTGCTAAATCTCCTTTTGTTGCGGTCAATACAATGGCATTGACCAAGGCTGATGAAGAATTTATCAAGAAGCTGAACGAAATAATTCTTTCTAACCTGTCAAACCAGGAATTCAGTATGGATGATATGGCAGAGAGCCTGAATATGAGCCGTTCCAGTTTCTATCGTAAGATGAAGGGAGTATTAGACTTGAGTCCCAATGAGTATTTACGCATAGAACGTTTGAAGCGTGCCGCCCAATTATTGAAAGAAGGTGAGAGCCGTATCAATGAAATCTGTTATATGGTCGGGTTCAATTCTTCTTCTTATTTCTCTAAATGCTTCCTGAAGCAATTCGGGGTACTTCCAAAGGATTTTGCCGGCTAAAGGGGGCATCCGGAATTTCCGGTGTATGAGTTAAATCATCGGCATTGGAAGTCTTGAACGTCTTTCTTTTTTCTGTTCGTTTTGCATCTATATGTCGGTGGCGTTGGATATATAGATACAACGTATTGGATATATAGATGCAACACATTGGATATATAGATGCAATACGTCCGATATATAGATGCTGCACGTTCTGTCTATACAACTGATTGCCGGGAAAGTTTAAACTCATGTACCGAATGTTCCGGACGCTCCGGCTAAAGTAAGTAAGAAGCAACTTGTGCAAAGAAATGGGATTTTTCAGCAAGCTCAAGATGACGGAGTGAACAAATTCATTGATGACTGATATTTAGTGGCTTTATTTGGAATAAAATTGTGGCTTTTATGCGATTTTGAGATGTTTTTTCTATTTATTGGAATGCTTATTTCGTATTGAGAAGATACTGTGCGCTATCTTTGTAACCGTCTCATAAGAGATTATACCATGATAACAATTATGTGTTTCTTAATGTCTAATAAATAAAGAATTAACCTTATGTGTAAGAAGTCGTTATTATTGCTGTTTTTACTTCCTTTTCAGTTCGTATTCGCTCAAACAAGTTTATTGACCGATTTTCCCGAGGGATATACCCCTAAAGAAGTCGGTAAACGTCTTGCATATCATTTTGTAGATGGAAAGCATATGCTTCATATTGGAAAGTGGATTAGTTATCCGGAGACTTTTACCTGGAATGGAGGGCTAAAGTTTGCTGCACTTACCAATGATCAAGAGCTTGTGAAGCTTTTGCAGAACAGATTTGAGCTTCTGTTCACAACAGAAAAGGCCTTATTGCCTATCATGAATCATGTGGATGTAAATATGTTCGGTAGCTTGCCTTTGGAACTGTATAAGATTACAAAGGATCAACGCTATCTGGATCTGGGTCTTCCTTATGCCGATACTCAATGGCAACTACCTGCAAACGCCAAACCGAAAGAAAGAGAATGGGACCAGAAAGGTTATTCCTGGCAGACCCGTTTGTGGATTGACGATATGTACATGATTACTATTGTGCAGACTCAGGCTTACAGAGTTACCGGTGATCGTAAATATATAGATCGTGCTGCAAGAGAGATGGTGATGTATCTGGACGAACTGCAATGTCCGAATGGTCTTTTCTATCATGCTCCGGATGTTCCTTTCTATTGGGGAAGAGGTAATGGATGGATGGCTGCCGGTATGGCTGAATTGTTGAGCAGCTTGCCCGAAGACAGTGAATATCGTCCACGTATTCTGCACGGTTACCGTACCATGATGAAAAGCCTGAAGAAATATCAGTCTTCAAACGGTTTGTGGCATCAGTTGCTGGATCATCCCGATTGTTGGCTCGAAACTTCAGGATCTGCCATGTTTACCTTTGCTTTCATTAAAGGAGTGAAGAATGGCTGGTTGGATGCCAAGGAATATGCACCCGCTGCCCGCAAAGCATGGATGGCTATGGTGAAATACATAGATGAAAATGATAATGTGAAATCTGTTTGCGAAGGTACCAATAAGAAGAACGACAAACAGTATTACTATGATCGCAAACAAAATGTAGGTGATTATCATGGACAAGCTCCTTACCTCTGGTGTGCCGTTGCACTTCTGGAGGAATAAGATAGCATTACTTTAATAATCTCATATCGAAAATCTATTTATACTTATAAGATGAACATAAGCAGTTGGGTGAAGGCCCTTACCTTTGTTGTACTGTTGTTTTCCTATTCGACAGTAGTAACCGGACAAACCAAAGTAAATGATGTCAGAGACTCTGAACGCCTCTGGCTCGACTCGGAAATTACCCATAATGGAGACTATCAGTGGAAAATGATAAAGGCAGGAGATGTAGCAGATCCTGGAGAAAAGGTATCATTGTCAGATTACCCGACCGCGAACTGGTTGCCTGCCATTGTGCCCGGTACAGTTCTGAATTCATTGGTACATAACCGGAAATATCCGGAACCTTATTACGGAATCAACAATAAGATCGAATCCAAATTAATACCGGATATCTCTGAAACCGGTCGTGACTTTTATACCTACTGGTTCCGGACTGAATTTACAGTTCCCAAATCATTTGAAGGAAAACATGTCTGGTTGCAAGTGGATGGTATCAACTATCGTGCCGAAGTATGGGTGAATGGAAACCTGCTCAGTACTATTAAAGGTATGTTTATGCAGGATTATATTGACGTGACTGACTTTGTGAAGATAGATAAGGCTAACGCATTGGCTATAAAAGTATATCCGGTTGATGTCCCCGGCAGTGCCAAACCCAAGTCCTGGGGTGCAGTGGGTGAGTTCCACAATGGTGGGAACGGAAATATCGGATTGAACACTACTATGCTGATGACCGTAGGCTGGGATTTTACTTTCATGGATGGTATCCGCGACCGTAATACGGGGATCTGGAAAAACATCTCTCTCTATGCTACCGGTAAAGTAGCGTTACGTCATCCTTTTGTGAAATCCGAACTGCGTAAACCTGGTTATGACCAGGCACGTGAGTTCATTTCTGTGGAAGTTGTAAATCCTACTACCGGATTTAGCGGAATTAATTGTACGGTAAGAGGTGAGATTACAGGTGAAAATATAACTTTCGAGAAAAAGCTTAAAGTTTTGCGTGGAGAAGAGAAAATCTTGTCTTTTTCTCCGGATGAATTTCCTCAATTAGTGATTAACTCTCCTCGTTTGTGGTGGCCTGTGAACAAAGGTCCTCAAAACCTGTATGAGTTGAAAATGACCGTATCCATCGATGGAGTAGTTTGCGACTCGGTTAAAACAAAATTCGGTATTCGTGAGATTACTTCCGATACGAATACGCCTGATAAGTCACGTGTCTTTTATGTCAATGGCAAGCGTCTCTTTATCCGTGGAACGAACTGGATACCGGAAGCTATGTTGAGAACTTCTGACGAGCGTACGTATGCCGAACTGCGATATAGCCGTCAGTCGGGTGTCAATCTCTTACGCATGTGGGGAGGTGGCATTGCCGAATCCGATTATTTCTTCCAGTTGTGTGATGAGATGGGACTGCTGGTATGGCAGGAATTCTGGATGACGGGTGATACACGCCATCCGAACGATAAGGGCAATTATCTGGATAATGTGGCATCTACTGTGAAACGTATCCGCAATCATCCTTCTCTGGCTTATTATGTAGCCTCTAATGAAAGTACCGAGGTTACAGGTACCCCTGAATTATTGAACAAACTGGACGGTACGCGAGGATATCAGATGCAGTCAGAATGTGCCGGAGTGCATGATGGAAGTCCGTATAAGCAGGTGAATCCGATGCAGCATTATGAAAATACGGCATCTCCACGTGGAAGCCGTGTCGATGGTTTCAATCCGGAGTATGGTGCGCCTACACTTCCCACAGTGGAGATTCTTCGTGAGATGATGGACGAAAAAGACCTCTGGCCTATCAATAAAGAGGTGTGGGATTACCTGGATGGAAATGGTTTCCACTTGATGACTACCATGTATACTGATTTGGTGAACAACTATGGAAAGTCATCCTCTATTGATGAGTTTGCTCAGAAAGGACAACTGTTGGGTGCCATTAACTCAAAGAGTATCTGGGAAGTGTGGAATTACAATAAGTTGGATTATGGTGATCGCTTCTGTTCCGGACTCTTGTTTTGGTATCATAACTGCTCCATGCGTCAGGTATCTTCCCGTATGTGGGATTGGTCTTTGGAACCCACTGCTTCTTTGTACCATACAGCCAATTCATTGGAGCCACTACATGCCCAGTTCGATTATCTGAAGAATACAGTATCTGTGGTGAACGATTATTATCGCTCTTTTAATAATTACAAAGTGATAGCACGGGTATATGATATCAATAGCCGGAAGGTATATGAAGAATCTGCTTCCGTGAATCTTCCGGAAGATGGAGTAGCCAATGATGTACTGACCATCCGTTTTCCTGAAAACATCTCTCAGGTTCACTTTATCAAGCTGGTGCTGAAAGATGAGAAGGGTAAAGACGTTTCTTCCAACTTCTATTGGAGATCAAATGATAAGTATGAAGGCAGTAAGACTCTGACCGGTCCTGCATCTTCAGGATTTGAAGACTTGAGTAAGCTGAAAGCGGCTAATGTGAAACTCTCTTATAAAGCGCGTCAGGCAGACGGTCGCTATTTCGTAGACATTACATTGAAGAATACCTCCGGTGGTATCGCTTTCTTTAATCAGTTGCAATTCCTCAATTCCAAGATGAGTCCGATACGCCCGTCGTTCTATTCGGATAACTTTTTCTCTCTGGTTCCGGGTGAAAAGAAAACTGTCACCATTGAAACGGCGGAAGAAAAGTTGACTGAGGGAGCTGTTCTGGTATTGAAGGGTTGGAATGTAACTACTCAGAAGTATAAACTCAAATAAAAAAATAACGTGAAGAGATTCCATATTCTTACTGTTCTGTTGTTGCTCAGCTGGGGGATATCCGCTCAAAATCATTTTGATATTGTGGTGGTAGGCGGTAATCCCGGTGGCATAATGGCGGCGATTGCAGCGGCCAGGCAAGGCAAGACCTCGGCTATATTGGAACGTACCCAACATATTGGAGGACTTCCGGCCAACGGACTGGGAGCTACTGATATTGCTACCCGGGAGGCAACTACCGGTCTGTTCATGGAGTTTACTTCCAGAATCAAGCAATATTATACAGAACGGTATGGAAAGAACTCTCAGCAGCTGAAGGATTGCAGTGACGGCTTTCATTTCGAACCGTCTGTTGCAGCCTCTATCTATCAGGATATGCTGAACGAACATAAGGATAAGATTACCGTGCTTCTTATGCGGCAGTTCGATGCTGAAGATCAGAATATCACTCTCAGAAACGGGCGCATTGAAAGCATCTGTATACTGAATCGTGAGAATGGAGAGAAAGAACTTTATCAGGGTGACATCTTTGTGGATGCCACTTATGAAGGTGATCTGGGTGCTGCGGCAGGTGTGCCTTTCCGCGTAGGCAGGGAAAGTAAAGCCGAATTCGGAGAACCCGGAGCAGGAAGAACCTATGAATACTGGAAAAGTCTGCCAGCCAATGGTAGCACAGGAGAGTCTGATAATGCAGTCCAGGCATATAACTATCGCCTTTGCCTGACTAATGATCCTGATAATCGTGTCCTCTTTCCGAAGCCGGCATCGTATAACAGGAATGAATATGTCTCACTGATTGAAGATGTATGGACCGGAAAGAATACTCAACGGGCCATGCTGAAGGTAACTGATGAAATGATGGAAGAAAACCGTTGTCATATCGCTGGCGGTAACCAGACTAAACTTCCAGGAGACAGTTGGGGAATCAGAAAACTGAGTAGTATCGTGAAACTGCCTAATCAGAAGACAGATGGCAATAATCAGCATGCTGCATTTATCTCTACTGATCTGCCGGAAGAGAACTGGCCTTGGCCTACTTCTTCCTGGGAGTGGAGGGATAAGTTTGCCAACCGTCTGAAAGATTATACATTGGGTTTATTCTGGTTTGCCCAGAATGATCCGGAATTGCCGGAGCATTTCCGTAAAGCAATGCTAGAATGGGGATTGGCTAAAGATGAATATCAGGATAATGAATATTTTCCCCGCCAGGTCTATGTACGTGAAGGAAGACGCTTTGAAGGAGTTTACTTCTTTACTGCTAAGGATGCTTTACCCACTGCACCGGGCAAACGCCCGCCTTTGCATGGCAGTAGCGTGACAGCCAGCCATTATGCACTCGATTCGCATGCTGCCAGAAAGCGGGAAGCCGGAAGAGTACATTTGGATGGATTCATCAGCTATCCTACAGCAGTGTATACGGTGCCCTTGGGTGTGATTCTACCCCGGAATGTAGATAATCTGCTATTACCTGTACCTGTATCCGGTTCGCATATCGGATTCTCCACATTGCGTATGGAGCCATGTTGGATGGCATTGGGGCAGGCGGCAGGTATCACTGCTTCACTGGCTATTGACCGTAAAGTTGCTGTTCAGGATGTGGATATGTCCATATTGCAGGATTTGCTGATCGACCAGAAAGCAACGCTGATTTACTTTCGTGACTTGCGTCCGGAAAATACTGGTTTCCATTTGGCTCAATATATGGGATTGAGAGGGTATTTGCCCGGATGGGATGCGGATTTGCAAGGAACGGTCGATGAAAAGACGTTGCAGGACTGGAGTACATTATGTGGGTTTAAGCCCCGGGCTGTTCCCGGAAAAACAACCCGATTGGAAGTATTGACTGAGATTTATAAACATATTCGTCAATAAAACGATAATTTTAACCATGCGAAACATAGATATTAAGATGAAGTTAAAACTCATAGTCGGTTTGATAGGAGTGCTGTCATTGAGTAGTTTTTCTACTCTGCCTTCTTCAGATGATACCGATAAGAAAGAACAGGAGAACTGGGTAATTGGCCCATTTCATCGTCCTGAAGGTGTCAATCCTGTACTCACTCCACAGCCTACCTCTTTCTATTGTCCGATGCGCAAGGAACAGGTGAAGTGGGAGGAAAGTGATATTTTCAATCCTGCTGCCACCGTGAAAGATGGAAAGATTGTCGTGCTCTATCGTGCTGAAGATAACTCGGCACAAGGCATCGGGAAGAGAACTTCCCGTATCGGGTATGCTGAAAGCGTGGATGGAGTAACTATGAAGAGATTCGACAGTCCGGTACTTTTCCCCGGTGGAGATGATTTTGAGAATATAGAGTGTCCGGGTGGTTGCGAAGATCCGCGAGTGGCAATGACCGAAGACGGATTATACGTGATGCTTTATACGGCATGGAACCGGAAGACTCCCCGTCTTGCGGTGGCTACCTCCAGAGACTTGAAGAACTGGACCAAGCACGGTCTTGCTTTTGAAAAAGCGTATGACGGGCGTTTTGCCAGAATTGCTACCAAGTCAGCTTCCATGCTTACCAAGGTGAAAGGTGGGAAACTGGTTATCGATAAAGTAGATGGTAAGTACTTCATGTATTGGGGAGAATATGCTGTGCATGCAGCTACTTCCGACAATCTTACAGACTGGTATCCTGTGCTGGATGAGAACAACGAGTTGTTGAAAATAGTCAGGCCGCGTAACGGATACTTCGACAGCCAGATGACTGAATGTGGTCCTCCTGCTATTCGTACCAAACAAGGCATCGTATTGATGTATAATGGTAAGAATGATAAAAAGAGAGGCGATGCAAATTATCCGGCAGGTGCTTACTGCGCTGGTCAGCTCCTGTTTGATTCCAAAGATCCTTATAAAGTGTTGGGCCGTTTAGACAAGCCTTTCTTCATGCCTGAAGCTTCTTTTGAGAAGAGCGGGCAGTATAAGGACGGAACCGTGTTTATCGAAGGATTGGCCTATTATAAGAAGAAGCTATATCTTTATTACGGCTGTGCAGACTCCAAAGTGGCGGTAGCCGTGTGCGACGACACCAAGAAACTATTGAAAGTGAAGTAATATCAACGGATATTCCAAAGAAAGTAAGTTATTGTAATGTTTAATAGATAGAATTCAAATTGTTATGTACAAGAAAGTATTCGCATTATTATTTTTATTATCATCTTTCCAGTTGCTAATCGCCCAGACTAGTCTTCTGAAGAATTTTCCCGAAGGGTATACTCCCGATGAAATCGGCAGACGTATTGCCTACCGTTTTGTAACCGAGAAACATGCATTGCATGCCGGAAAATGGATTGGTTATCCTGAAACCTTCTATTGGAACGGTTCTCTTAAATATGCGGCGGCAGCCAAAGACAAAGCGCTCATCAAGCTTCTGCAAGCCAGATTTGAGCATCTGTTTACTACCGAAAAGGAGTTGTTGCCCATCAAGAATCATGTCGATCTGAATATGTTCGGAAGTTTGCCTCTGGAGCTTTATTGGGTGACGAAGGATGAACGCTACAAAGAACTGGGATTGCCTTATGCCGATACCCAATGGGAAGTTCCCGAAGATGCCAAACCAAGTGAGAAGGAATGGGCAGAGAAGGGCTATTCATGGCAGACACGTCTTTGGATTGACGATATGTACATGATTACCATTGTACAGACACATGCCTACAAAGTGACCAATGATAGCAAATATATAGATCGTGCAGCCAAAGAGATGGTGATGTATCTGGATGAATTGCAACGTCCCAACGGTCTCTTCTATCATGCACCGGACGTACCTTTCTATTGGGGGCGCGGAAACGGATGGATGGCAGCAGGTATGGCAGAATTGCTTCGTTATTTGCCCAAGAAGCACAAAGACCGTCCCCGCATCATGGAAGGTTACCTGACCATGATGAAAAGTCTGAAGGAATATCAGAATCCGGAAGGCCTGTGGAATCAGTTGCTCGATGATCCCGAATGCTGGACTGAAACATCGGGTTCTGCCATGTTTACCTTCGCTTTTATTACGGGGGTAAAGAACGGATGGCTGGATGCCAAAGAATATGCTCCGGCAGCCCGCAAGGCATGGATGGCTTTGGTGACTTACCTTACCGAAAAGAATCAGGTGAGAGAAATCTGCGTAGGTACCAATAAGAAGAACGACAAGCAATACTATTATGACCGTCCGCGTCGTACTGGTGATTTTCATGCGCAAGGACCTTACCTCTGGTGTGTGGTCGCCCTGATGGAGAAGTAACTTATAAATTATCAATAAATAAACCATGAGTATTTTTAAATCTGTTTTATTAGGAGGTATGCTGCTACTGAGTTCTTCAGTGGCGCTGGCTCAGGTTTCGCTATCGCAAAATAGTAGCGGATACAACGTATTTAGTCTCGTAGGCAAGAAGGATAAAGCCTGCGTGTACTATGACGCACAAGATTTTGAAGTTGTAAAAACAACGGCGGGACTATTTGCGAATGATGTGAAAGAGGTGAGTGGACAAATTCTGGGCGTTGCTACTACCAAGGAAGCTCCTCAGAAGAATTGTATCATTGTCGGAACCTTGGGTCATAATGAATGGATTGACCAGATGATTGCGAAGAAGAAACTGGACGTGGAACCTTTGAAGGATCGTTGGGAAAGCTATCTGGTGCAACTCGTTCGTAATCCGCTTCCTGGTGTAGACAAGGCATTGGTTATTGTGGGTAGCGACCGCAGAGGTGCTGCTTACGGATTGCTGTCCGTGTCAAGAACTATCGGTGTATCTCCCTGGTACTGGTGGGCAGATGCTCCTATTGTAAAGAAGGATCGGTTACACCTGAAAGTAGATAAATATATATCTAAAGAGCCTACTGTGAAGTACAGAGGTATTTTCATCAATGATGAAGACTGGGGTCTCTACCGTTGGTCGAAGAGAAACTTCGAGAAAGAAGTGGGTAACTTCGGTCCCCGGACTTACGCTAAGGTTTGCGAACTGTTGCTCCGCCTCCAGGCCAACTATTTGTGTCCGGCCATGCACGATGCGTCTATGGCATTTCACCGCATTCCCGAGAACAGAGTGGTTGCAGACCGCTTTGCCATCATCATGGGTTCTTCTCATTGCGAACCGTTATTGTTTAATACGGCAAGTGAATGGAAGCGTGATAAAATGGGTGAGTGGGACTACATCAATAATAAAAAAGGCGTAGACAGTGTGCTGAATGCACGCGTGAAGGAATGTGCTCCCTTTGAAAATGTATATACGCTGGCATTACGCGGACTGCACGACAGAGCCATGAATGCAAGCAATGATATGGGCGACCGGAAAGATATGCTTCAGGAGGCTCTGATGGCACAAAGACAGATGTTGATTGATGCCATTGGTAAACCGGGTGAAGAGATTCCCCAAGCATTTACTCCCTATAAAGAAGTGTTGGATGTATATGACGAAGGTCTGGAACTACCGGATGACGTAACAATCATCTGGCCGGATGATAACTATGGTTATATGAAACGTCTGAGCAGCCCGAAGGAACAGAAGCGTTCGGGCCGTTCGGGTGTGTACTACCATTCTTCTTATCTTGGTAAGCCTCACGATCATCTTTGGATGAACACGATTTCTCCTACATTGATGTATGAAGAACTTCGTAAAGCGTATGATGCAACGGCAGATCGCATCTGGTTGCTGAATGCCGGTGATATCAAATCCTGTGAGTTCGCTGTTGATTACTTCCTGACGATGGCTTTCGATATTGATTCTTTCAACTTTGAAAGGGCAGCTAACTACCGTACCGAATGGCTGTGTGCTATGTTGGGCGACCAATACCGCAACGAATACCAGGATGTGGTTAATTCTTTCTATAAGCTGGCTTTCGCGCGTAAACCCGAATTTATGGGATGGGGCTACCAATGGACTACTGATAAGCACGGGAGAGAACGGAATACGGATACGGACTTTTCGCTTACCAACTATCGTGAGGTAGATAATCGTTTGAGCGAATACCGTCGTATTGGAAGCACCGTAGAGAAGATCTTGAACAATATGTCGGACGAGAAACAGAAAGCATGCTTCTACCAGACACTGTATTATCCGGTGAAAGGGTGCGAGTTGTTGAACAGAATGATACTGGACGGACAAAGAAACCGCTGGTATTCTATTCAGCAGAGAGCATCAACCAAAGAACTGGAAAAATCAGCGAAAGCCTGTTACGACAGTTTGGAAGTAATTACCAAGGGCTATAACTCGTTGCTTGGCGGTAAGTGGGATCATGTAATGACGATGAAACAGGGATTTGCCGCTGCTTATTTTGAACTTCCGAAATTGAGAGATGTTGAATTGGCTCCTACTGCTTCTTTAGGCGTAATGGCCGAAGGTGAGGCCGTGTTGAAAGGTCTCCAGAGTTTCCATTCATTGCCATGTTTCAATACTTACTTGCGCCAGTCTTACTATGTAGATGTATTCAATAAGGGTGCTACTCCGTTGAAATGGAAAGCTGCTGTAACAAATGACTGGATTTTAGTTAGTAAGAAATCCGGAGAGACTGCTACTGAAGAGCGTATCGAGGTTTCTATCGACTGGGCGAAGGTTCCTGCCGGTGAAAGAATACTTGGAACACTGGATATCACTTCTGATCGCGGTGAGAAGGAAAGTGTCTATATCTCCGTCTTTAATCCTACTTCTCCTTCATTGGCCGAAATGGATACGCTGTTTGTTGAAAACAACGGATATGTTTCGATAGATGCGGCAAGTTTCCACCGTAAAGTGGAGAATGATGCCATTAAGATGATTATGATTCCGAACCTGGGATGCGAGAATACAGCTGTACAGTTGGGTAATCCTATCGCTCCGGCACAACGTACCGCAGGACGTAATACACCGCGCCTGGAATATGATTTCTATACGTTTGAGCAGGGATCAGTAGACGTTTATACGTATGTGCTGCCTACATTCCCCATCAGCAAGGATAGAGGATATGCCGGACATGAAGCAACAAATGTTGAAACCAAATATGGTGTATGTATAGACGAAGGTCCGGTAATGACTCCATCTACTTCTTCTTTCGAATATGCCCAGATCTGGTATGAAAGCGTATTGAAGAATTGCAGAATCAACAAGACCACTCTCCATATCGATAAACCGGGTAAGCATACGGTGAAAATCATCTGTGGAGATGCCGGAACAGTTCTGCAAAAGGTTGTGTTGGACTTTGGCGGTATGAAGCGTTCCTATATGGGACCGCAACCTACCAGAAATGAACAAGAGGTTGCTAAATAAAAGCCATTGTGAACGGTGAATAGAATTGCTTCCTTGCTTGAATAGCAGGAAATTCTTAAAAAGTATTGCTATATAATTGCTTAAATGGAAGATGTAGGATTCGATAGAATCCTACATCTTTTGTTTTGATACGAATCTTCTATTTATTGAATCGTTTTTAAGGTGTCAGACTGATATAATTCCCTATTTTTGTTGTCGTTATATTACATATAGTCTAATGTTACGTAAAGAGATATCGAATTCAGAAACCATTTAAAATCAATAGTACCATGATGAAGAAGTTGATACTTATCCTTTGCATTTTGCAGGGTGTCCTGTTGTCACTGCGAGCGCAGGGTGAACAGCAGAATATTGCTTATACTGATAACAATGTACGGTTTACGGTCATATCGGATGGAACGCTCCGTTTGGAGTATGCTCCGGATGGAAAATTTGTAGACGACAAGTCTTTTATTGCAGTAGACCGTTTATATCCGCAGGTTGATTACAAACTGAAGACAAGGGGGGCATGGATTGAAATAACCACCTCCAAGATGAAAATGCGTTATAAAAAAGACAGTGGGCGGTTTACGAACAATAATCTGATAATCGAAGCTGTAAAGGGGGCATTCCCCTTCACCTGGAAGCCTGGAATGCAACAGAAAGGCAATCTGAAAGGCACATATCGCACTCTTGATGGGATGGACGGTGATACACAGACTCAAACTTGGGTGTCTGATACGAAGAAAGGGGATAAACTGAAACTGGAAGACGGCCTGTTGGCAACTGATGGTTGGTCGCTCATTGACGATTCCCGCGGACTTTTGTTTGATAATGATCCGGACTGGGACTGGGCTAAGGAACGCCCCGCTAATGAAGGGCAAGACTGGTACTTCATGGCTTACGGGCATGACTATAAGCAGGCTTTGAAAGACTATACTCTTTTTGCTGGTAAGATGCCGTTGCCTCCCCGTTACGCATTTGGCTATTGGTGGTCGCGTTATTGGCTGTATTCTGACAAAGAGTTCCGTAATCTGATTGATAATTTTCATTCTTATCAGATACCTTTGGACGTGTTAGTGGTGGATATGGACTGGCATTATACCGAGAAAGGTAAGGGAGGCTGGACAGGCTGGACCTGGAACAGGGACTTATTTCCGAATCCTCAGGGTTTCTTGAAATACCTGAAACAGAATAACGTGAAAGTGACACTCAACCTGCATCCGGCAGATGGAGTGGCCGCTTATGAAGAGAAATATCCGGAGATGGCTAAGGACATGGGTGTAGACCCGGCTACAAAGCAGACGATCCCTTGGATAAATTCAGATAAGAAGTTCATGAAGAACATGTTCAAGAATATCCTGGCTCCGATGGAAAAAGACGGAGTGGACTTCTGGTGGCTGGACTGGCAGCAGGGAATGTTCGACTCAAAGATGAAGAATCTGAGTAATACCTGGTGGATTAACTATGCATTTTTCAGCGATATGGAGCAACGTCGGGAGACACGTCCGATGCTTTACCACCGCTGGGGAGGATTGGGAAATCATCGTTATCAGGTAGGGTTCTCGGGTGATGCTTTGATTTCATGGAAATCACTTGATTTCCAACCCTATTTCAATTCTACAGCTTCCAACGTGTTGTACGGCTATTGGAGTCATGACCTGGGCGGACATATCGGTAGCCAGATAGATCCCGAAATGTATACCCGCTGGCTACAATTCGGAGCATTAAGCCCGATTATGCGTACCCACTCCCAGAAAGGGGCTAAGCTGAATAAAGAACCTTGGGTGTTCGACAAGGAATATTGTGATATCATCCGTGAAACGATTCGCCAACGCTATGTGATGGCTCCTTATATCTACACCATGGCTCGTAAGGGGTATGACGACGGATTGTCTCTTTGTCGTCCGATGTATTATGATTATCCGGAGAACAAAGAAGCTTACGACTTTGGCAATGAGTATATGTTTGGAGATGACGTTCTGGTTGCACCGGTCACTACTCCAGCCAAGGATGGTTATGCACAGGTACGTGTATGGTTGCCGGAAGGAGAATGGTACGAATGGCATACGGGAGCTTTACTGGAAGGTAACCGGATTGTAGAACGCTCTTTCGCTATTGATGAATATCCAATTTATGTAAAAGCGGGTGCCATACTTCCTTTGTATCTGGAGAATGTGATGAACCTTAACAATAATGACGAAGAAATAGCGGTGACGGTGTTTCCCGGTGGAAGCGGTACAACGGTGTTTAATTTGTATGAAGATAACGGAAATGATAAGAATTATGCATCCGAGTATGCCGTGACTAAGCTGACTTCTGCCCGTAGTGGTAATGAACAAACGATTGTTATCGGTAAGCGCGAAGGTGGCTATAAAGAAATGCCTCTTGCCCGTCCGTTCACGGTGAAAGTGCTTTCATCTCTGCTTCCTCAGTCCGTCACGGTAAATGGAGTTCCGGCAGAATACAGATATTCGGCTGAAGACTTTGCATTACTGGTAGATTTGCCGGAATTGCCTTGTAACCAGGAAAAAGTGATTAAGATCATTTATCCGTCTGGGAAAGTGGATATGAACGGACTTTTAGGGGCATCCAAAAGAATAGCCCGGTCTATGGAACAACTGAAGTATCGTAATTCGTATATTGTCTTTAAAGAAGAGTTCGGCAAAATGGGAAGTCTGAATGAGGCTGTGATGTATGCTCCGTCTGAAATGCCCGCTTTGATTGCTGATTTCTGGAAGAGTTATCATGAATTGCCTTCGGTATTGGAACGGCAGGGTTTGAAGAGCGAGCAAGCGACATGGTTCCTGCAATCCGTTTGCTGGGGTGAAAAGTAACTCCGGATATGTCCGGAATAGGAGTTACTGAATGATGTATCAGTGATTTGCTTGTTGGGATTTATGGAATTGTACTCTTTGTTTCTTTTGCAACTCTTTGATTATCAGTAGGTGAAAATGCTCTATAATGAGGTAACGACAGGATAGGGATGAAGTAACGAGTGAATGGCAATGAAGTAACGACTGATATAGGTTAAGGCAACGACTGTTTCATAATGTAGGATTGCTGTAAATGATTCTGTAAATTAATGATGAAAGTGCACATAGTGCCGAATACTAAAGCTATAGTAATAGATGAAACGATACTTGATGACATTTCTGACCGCAATTATGACCCTTTGCTGTGCAGGAACTGTTTTTCCTTTGCCTTCTTCGGGCAATAGCCATGATATAGCATCATTGCATGCATGGGGGCCTTACTCGAAACGTTATGCCGGTATCTCGCACATACCTGATATGCGTAAAGGGATACGTTTTGACTTCTCGGTGATGCCCGGGTATTACCGGAACCGTCAGTTGGTGCCGCATGTCCTGTTCGAATCATCCTACTATCCGTGGGAAATAAATCCGGAGATGACCTGCATCACTTACCGCTATGAACTGGAGTGGAAAGACCGGGTTTATACGGATGTCACCTATCACATATTGGATGATAACCGTACGTTGGTCGGGATACATTGCGTCAACAATACGAGTATGCCTCAAAATCTGGTATTGAATCAGATGGCATATATAGATTATCCTGAGACATATCCGCAGGTAGCGGTTTCGGATACGTCTGGTCTGCAATGGTATAATGCCATTGATTATATTGAGAATGAACCTGCCAGTAAATCCCCTCAATACAAACTGGTGTATGACGGATGGCAACGGAATGAGGAGCGCAGTACTTCATCACTCGATGGTTCCATACTGGGAAGAGGGTTCGGCAGGAATAAAGGTGACCGGTTGAGCTATCTGGTAGACATTCTTCCGGGGCAGGAAAACGGGGCGATAGGTTTCCGGTTTAAGATGAAGAAAGGAGAGAGTGCCGTACTGTGTCTGAAAGGACTGGTGGAACAATCTGTAGAATTGGAAGGTACGGGGGAATTCTCTTTCTTGTCAGTTCCTTATAATGGAAAGAAGGCCGGAGAATATAAACTGGAACTTGTTTCGGGAAGTACTGTTGCAATCAGTCTGGATGGATTCTTTATAGGGGATGTTGACGGTATAAACAAAGTAAATGTGGTCCGTACGCCGATTCCTTTCACTCCTGTAATGGAGGTGGGAGAAACCAAACAGGATTTTATACTGAAATACAAGGATTGTGACAACTATTATGGCGTGGCCTGGAACTACCAACATTCGGAAGTGAGGGAGATACTGAACGGTGAATTGGAGTCTTTCTTCCGTAGAAGGGTGCATGAACATGTATCTTCAAGGCTAATTGGAGACAGGAACTGGCATTATGCCAATGCTTTTTTGCGCCCTATCGTACTGGAACCTGACTCGGAACAGACCATTTACATGCTGGTGTGCAGTGGGAATAAAGAACAGGTGAAGCAGGAACTGCAAGATTTCCATTCGACACCGGATAAACTGGTCGCACGGATCAGTTCTGCGGAAAAAGCGAAGCCTGAAGACCAGGTGTTGCCAGGCGGAGAGAAGTATCTTCTGGGGAATCGTTTGCTGCAAGCCTCACTCTTGTCGAATATCGTATATCCGGTTTATACGCAGAAGGAATACATCAGACATTTTACGCCGGGTAAGAATTGGAACAGTCTTTATACCTGGGACTCCGGCTTCATTGCGTTGGGACTGATTGATGTGGACCCGGTCAAGGCTTTCGAATGTATCAAGGCTTATACGACTCCGGTGGGGAGTGAATCGGCTTTCATCCATCACGGTACCCCATTACCCATTCAGATGTATGCTTATGCTGATTTGTGGAACAACAGCCTGTCACAGGAAGCGCTGAGATTCTTATATCCCAGGCTGAAACAATATTTTGATTTTATGGTCGGAGCTGATCCGTATTCACCTACCCGAATGGCAGGTTCCGGTCTGCTTCGTACCTGGGATTATTTCTATAATTCCGGTGGATGGGACGATTATCCGCCTCAACATGCATTACGCGGTAATAAATCGCAGTATCAATCGGTGACTCCTGTGGTAACCTCTGCTTATTATCTGCGGGCGGCGAAGATTCTGCGCCTGGCAGCGAAGGAACTGGGGCTGAAAAAGGATGTGAAGGCGTATGAACGGATCATCAAATACTTGTCATATGCCTTGCAAACTTACTCTTGGGATGAAGAAAGCGGATACTTCGGATATGTAGTCCATGATTCTCTGGGAAATGCGACAGATATTTTCCGGTATAAGGATCAATCTAATTTTAATAAGGGACTGGATGGGGTCACCCCTTTGGTAGCAGGTATTTGTTCTCCCGCTCAAGTGGGCCGGTTGATGAAACATTTGTTTTCTCCTGACGAACTGTGGACTAAAGTCGGGCTCTCAACGGTCGATCAGTCTGCTCCTTATTATAAAGAAGATGGATATTGGAACGGTGCTGTCTGGTTTCCCCATCAGTGGATGATGTGGAAGGCTCTTTTAGATTTGGGTAAAGGGGAAGAGGCTTACCGGGTGGCACATACAGCTCTGGATAATTGGGAGAAGGAGTGTGAAGAAAGCTATTTCACATTCGAGCATTTCATCATTTCGTCGGGGAGAGGAGCAGGGTGGCACCAGTTCTCGGGGCTTTCATCTCCTATATTAAATTGGTTTGCAGCATACTATAAGCCGGGTAAAGTCTCCACCGGTTTTGAGGTATGGATTACAAAGAGTGATTTTAATGAGAATCATTCCAGATATAAGGCTGAACTTTCTTTTGATGATTCGACAAAACCTCATGAGCGTTGCATGATTGTCTGTATGGATGCAGGGCATCAATATGAAGTATTCTTCAACGGAAAGCCGGTTCAGTATAGGTCTGGCCATGCAGGAATGTTAGAAATAACTCTGCCGGCTACGAATAAAACAGGGGAACTTGTAGTTCGAACTCTTGATTAGATTATTTTCTGCGAGAGGCATATTTTCTTTCAGATTCGATATCTCTAGAACAAAGGCGTGTTCTATTAAGGATACGCCTTTGTTGTTATTCTGAAACTTTATAAAATTGACTAGTTTCGCAGCTTACAGCCTATGAATAAAATGATAGATACGTCCCTATAATTGAGATTATTGTGTCTATTGCTGTTTTAAACCTTTCTAACGCGTGATTTGGGACATTTTTTCTTTTTTTAGAGATAACTGTATTATTGATTGCTTGTTTGAATATCTATTTTTGTCTTGCTTTAAAGCCAAGTAAGTCTTTACATTTTTTTTAAAATTTAATATTATGAAGCAGAAAATTTCAAAATGCTTTTTTGATGCAAGGGTTAGGATGTTACTCCTCCTCCTGATTTCTACAATTTATGCTCAAGCCCAATCGGGCAGAATCGTTACGGGTGTCGTTAAAGATGCCACAGGCGAAACAGTAATCGGTGTAAACGTTACTGTAAAGGGTAATGCTGCTTTGGGTACTATTACCGATTTAGATGGTAAGTATTCATTGAACGTTCCTGCGCAAAAATCTACTTTAGTATTCTCATTCATTGGTTACCAAACGGTAGAAAAAACGATTGATGCCAATGCAAGAACTCTGAACGTTACATTAGTGGAAGATTCTAAGTTGCTGGATGAAGTTGTTGTGGTGGGTTATGGTACGATGAAAAGAAAGGATGTAACAGGTGCCGTGGCACACGTTGGCGAGGAAGTGACAAAGAATAGAGCTGCAACAAATGCTCTTGACTTCCTGGTTGGTACGGTTCCCGGTGTGCACATCACTCCTTCTACTGATGCAGGTGGCGGCGCCTCCGGGCTTCTGATCCGTGGTAAACAATCGTTGAAGGCCAGTACTTCTCCTTTGATTGTTTTGGATGGTGTGGTATTCTATGGTAACATTGATGATATTAATCCGAATGACATTGAAAGTATGGATATCCTGAAGGATGCCAGCTCTACTGCTATTTACGGTTCCAAAGGATCGGCAGGTGTTATTCTTATCAATACCAAGAGAGGTTCTTCCGAGAAGCCCATTATCAACGTAAGTACAAAAATAGGTGTTTCACAAGCTACTTTTATGCCGGAGATGCCTACTGCTGAACAGTATATGCAGAGACGTGTTGATTACTTCAAAACAATTGATTACTTTAAGCCGGGCGAACAACAGCATGGTTTGGGATATTATGATAATCCCAATAGTCTGCCCGATGGCGTTTCTCGTGAACAATGGGCAAGCTATGACAGCTCTTTCTCCGGTGATTATATTGAAACCTGGATGCAACGACTGGAATTCAATCCTATTGAGGTTAACAACTATAAAGCCGGTAAATTCGTTGACTGGATGGACCTAGTTTATCAGAATGGTTTGAGACAGGATTACAATGCCTCTGTTTCCGGTAAGACGGCAAGAACCAACTATTATGTGTCGTTGGGCTATACTAATAATGATGGTATCGTAGTAGGTGATCAATTCCGTGCTTCAAGATCGCGTGTGAATTTGGATACTGAGATTACGAAATGGTTGAATATTGGTTTGAATGCGCAGTTCGTTCATAAAGGCTCGGATGATATTAAGGCAGATACGGGCGCGGCTAAAGCAGCCAGCCCCTTTGGAGACGTTTATGAGGCTGATGGAAGTATCAAGGTTAGACCTTGGGATGACAACCGTATTGCCAACCCATTACTGAACCGTTCAGTGGACGAAAAATACTACAGAACGCAGACATTTAATTCAAGCGTTTATGGTAAGTTAACTCTTCCTTTTGGATTTACCTGGCAGACAACTTTCAATGTGCGCTACGGCTGGAGAAAGGATTACTATTTTGATTCTGATATCAAGCCGGGTGTAGTAGCAGGTGGTAAAGCAAAACGTGTGGACTATTCAGACTATGAATGGAGCATTGATAACATGTTGAAATGGAACCGTACCTTTGCTAAAATTCATAACTTTGACTTCACTTTCGTATATACTGCTGAAAAATATCAGAACTGGCAAAGTACGGGAAACAATGAAGGTTTCCAGCCGAATGGTGCACTGAGTTATCATGGTATCCAGGCCGGTATAACTCCTACTGTCAGTGCAAATGACGAAATGCAGACTGGTAATGGTTTGTTGTGGCGCTTGAATTACTCTTTGATGGACCGTTATTTGCTGACAGGTTCTGTACGTCGTGACGGTTTCTCAGCTTTCGGACAGAATAATCCTTTCGGTGTATTTTCTACAGTTGCTGCCGGATGGCGTATATCAGAAGAGAAGTTCTTGAAGGATGTTGAATGGATTAACAACCTGAAGCTGCGTCTTTCTTGGGGACAAACCGGTAACCGTGACATCGGCCGTTATGCTGCCTTCTCAAGATTAACTATTACCAACGTTATTCAGAATGGGGTAAACTATAAAGGTGTGTATCCTTCAAGTTTGGCTAACAGAGACTTGAAATGGGAAACTACTACCGGGTTCAACTTCGGTGTTGACTTTGGATTGTTCAAAAACAGACTGAGCGGTTCTGTAGAACTTTATAAGAATAAGACGAATGACTTGTTGATGGACCGTGCTATGCCTGAAATTTCAGGATATGGTAAGATCGCTTCTAACCTGGGAGAAATTGCTAACCAAGGGGCTGAGTTAACTTTGTCAAGTGTAAATATCAATACTTCTAATGTACGTTGGAATACCACCTTCACTTATTCTACTAATAAGAATGAAATCAAACACCTGTACGGTGATATGATTGATGTGCTGGATGCCGATGGTAATGTTATCGGTCAGCGTGAAGACGATGATGTACAGAACGGTTGGTATATCGGACATGCTATTGATGAAATCTATGATTATAAGTGGATTGGCGTATGGCAACTGGGTGAAGAATTGGAAGCTGCAAAATATGGTAAGCAACCGGGTGACCCGAGACTACTGGATGTTAATAACGATGGTAAGATCAATGATGACGATAAGCTCTGGTTGGGTACAAAAACTCCGAAGCATCGTATGACGTTGAGCAGTGACCTGAATTTGTTCAAATGCATCAATTTCTCTTTTGTACTGCGTGGAGAATTCGGTTGGATGGATATTGATAACCTGCCGAGAAACGAAACTAACCGTTACTACAATACTTCAAACTCTGTTTGGACCGAGTATTGGACACCATGGAATCCGAATAGCAAATATGCCCGTTTGGGTGCAAACATCGATAGCCCGGGTGTGAACATTTACGAAAAGAGAAACTACGTAAGAATGCAGAATATGGCATTGTCTTATACATTCCCGAAGAAGTTGATCAACAAGTTTATGATTGATAATCTAAGATTCAGTATTAATGTGGATAACGCATTCGTTATTTCTAAATGGAGAACTTCTGATCCTTTGACTAAGGCCATTACTCCACGCATCTGGACATTTGGTGTAGACATTACCTTATAATCTGATAGAACGATAATTAAATAAAGATATTCAAATGAAAACAAAGAAATATATACTAAAAGGTCTGGCAACTTGCCTGATAGCTGCCAGTCTTTCTGCTTGTGTTGATCTTGAACCGAAGGCGATGTCGTTCCTGACACCGGAGAACACTTTTGTTGATAAAGCAGGTTTGGAAACCATGCTTCGCCTCTGCCGTAAACAGATGAATTTTGAATGGTTTGGAGACGCTTTCAACTCTGGAAACTGTGAAACCTATTCTGTATATGAATATGCTTGGTCTGACTTGGCTGTTATGGGAGGTCCTGAAACGAAGGAAATCCACAATATGGTGACTCAGTTGACCCCTACCACCAATATGTATCTGCACCTTCGTTACTGGGTTTTCGGCTGGAACGGTATCAAGTATGCCAATACGGTTATTACCCGTGCTCCTGAAGCTGACGGTATGGCTTCGGAAGAAGACAGAAACGCTTGTTTAGCAGAAGGATATTTCCATCGCGCTTACTGGTATTATCTGCTGACTAACCAATTTGGAGATGTACCTTGGATCGGAGAAGAAATTACCGGTGCAAAACTGGACTTTAATACCGTTTCCCGCAAAACTATCTTGGCGAATATCAAGAAAGATATGGAATATGCTGTACAATGGTTACCTAAAGAAGTAATCCGTGGTGCTGTGAGCAGAGCCGCAGGTGAACATTTACTGGCTAAGATATGTCTAGCTACCGGTGACTTCCAACAGGCGGTAGATGCAACAACTCGTTGTATCAATGATTACGGATTGCGTCTGATGACCGAACGCTTCGGTATCAATATGGATGATAAGAGTAAGGACGTATACAACGACCTATTCCAGGAAGAGAATATCAGTATTGTTGAGAACAAAGAAGGCATTATGATCGGTCAGGAAATCTACGGTCTGGACGGATGTTCTTCTCCAAGTGGTTCAAAACGTAAGCGTAACTTCGTGCCGCAGTGGCATGCCGGAAGCAAAATGAAGACACCGGACGGAAAGAACGGAACGACTGATGCATCAGGCATTTATGATGGATACGAACAGTTGGAAGAGCTGGGTAGAGGTCTTGCCAAGATACGTCCTACCAACTATGCACAATATGAGTTGTGGAAGGATTGTGGAGATGATATGCGTCATAATTCCAATAACTGGTATGATAAGTCACGTATCAAATACAATCTGCCGGCTTCAAAGGGTGGTAGTGCCGCTTACTTCGGTCAACCGGTAAATCCTGCTTACTGTACCGATACCATGCGCTGTTATTTCTCTTTCCCGATTGTGAAGGTTCTGATTGATAAAGATGATCCGAACGCAGGAGGTAAAGTACCTGTAGGTGGTTTCACTGACCAGTATATCTTCCGCCTTGCCGAAACTTACTTGAATAGAGCTGAGGCTTACTGGTGGTTAGGCAAGAACGATCTGGCTACTGAGGATGTGAATACAATCCGTCGCCGTGTGAATGCACCGGAACTCTCATCCGTTACACTGGAAGATATCCTGGATGAAAGAGCCAGAGAATTGTTCCTGGAAGACCATCGTAAGACTGAGTTGACTCGTATTGCCTTCCTGAAAGCAGAAAAGGGTATAGATGGATATTCACTCAATAACTTTTCAGAAAAGAACTGGTATTATGACCGCATGATGGAGAAGAATAATTTCTTTGCAACAGAATATTATTATTCAACCAATGCATTTATCATGAAGCCGTATCACGTGTTGTGGCCCATTCCGCGTAATGCCATAGAATCCAACACTCAAGGCCGTATCAATCAGAACTATGGTTACGACGGTTATGAAGATAATATCCCGGTAGAAGAACTTGAACAAAGATATAAATAAGATAATATATGAGAAGTAAATATATATTGTTTGCCTTGGCTCTGACAGGAGCCTTGGCATCCTGCTCGGACGACGATAATAAGGGAACAGCAAACTATAAGAATCCTTATTCAAACCCCTTGACTGATTACAGCGCAGCTGACCCTACAGTCTGGAAAGAGAATGACCATTCATTCTATGTATATGCCACCAATACATCTGTAATCCGTAAGTCGGAAGACTTGATTCACTGGACGGACGGAGGCAAGATGTTTGCAACAAAACCTACGTTTGTTACGGAATCGGGTGCAGCAGTCTGGGCACCGGATATCGAAAAGGTGGGTGATAAATATATCTTGTATTTTGCCATGTCTGCCATGGGCAAGCCTGCAACTGCCGGTATCGGTATTGCTTCGGCTGACTCTCCCGAAGGTCCTTTCACATTGGATATATCGGTAGACGGAAAAGGAAAGTTGTTCACTTCAAGTGAAATTGATGTAAGAAACTCCATCGACCCTTGCTACTTTGAAGACAACGGACAGAAATGGTTGGTTTGGGGTAGTTTCAACGGTTTGTATGCTGTGAAGCTGAATGAAGACGGAACGAGAGTATACCCTGACATTGCAACAGCCAAGAAAGAAAGAGTGCAGGTTGCAGGTACTGCTTTTGAAGCGCCTTACATTCATAAACGTGGCGATTATTACTACATGTTTGCATCTGTCGGTTCATGCTGTAACTCTATGTTGAGTACTTATACTACGGTTGTTGGCCGTTCCACTTCTTTCTTAGGCCCGTATGTGAATAAGAACGGAGAATCAATGCTGGACAATAAATATGAAGTGCTGATCAGAGCTAATGATCGTTTTGTAGGACCGGGGCATAACTCGGAAATCGTAACGGACAGTGAGGGTAATGAATGGATGCTATATCATAGTTATGACAGACACACCCCGAGCAAAGGACGCTATTTGATGATTGACCGGATTGTTTGGGAGAATGATTGGCCGGTGATTGCCGGTAATAGTCCATCTACCGAGGCAGAAGCTCCGGTTTGTAAATAAGTAATAGTGAATATATGCAGAAAATATTGTTAATCGGAGCCTTTGTCGCCATAAGCTGTTTGCTTATGGCGCAAGGGCCCGTCAAAAACTATCAGAATCCGGTTGTAAATTATAGCCTGCCCGATCCCTCTGTTATCAAAGGGGAAGATGGTTATTATTACCTGTATGCCACCGAAGATATCCGAAACTTGCCTATCCATCGTTCAAAAGACTTGGTGGAGTGGGAGTATGTGGGTACTGCTTTTACCAAAGGCACTCGTCCGGATTTTGAACCTAAAGGAGGACTCTGGGCTCCTGATATCAATAAAATAGGTGATAAATACGTGCTTTATTATTCCATGTCTGTCTGGGGTGGCGAATGGACCTGTGGTATCGGATGTGCCACTGCCGATAAGCCCGAAGGTCCTTTTACAGATCATGGAAAGATGTTCCGCAGCAATGAAATCAATGTACAGAATTCCATTGATCCTTTCTATATAGAGGATGGAGGAAAGAAATATCTCTTTTGGGGTAGTTTCCGGGGAATTTACGGCATTGAACTGTCGGATGACGGACTTTCTGTTAGGAAAGGTGCCAAGCTCCGCCAGGTGGCAGGAACAGCCTATGAAGGAACATATATTCATAAAAAAGATGGTTATTATTATTTCTTTGCATCTATAGGAACTTGCTGTGAAGGATTGAAAAGTACTTATACTACGGTTGTAGGTCGTTCGAAGAAACTTTTTGGACCTTATGTGGATAAAAATGGTAAGAAGATGCTGGATAACCACCATGAAATACTGATTCACAAGAATGAGGCTTTTGTAGGTACCGGACATAACTCAGAGATTGTAACGGATAAGGCGGGTAATGACTGGGTGTTTTATCATGCAGTCAGTACCAAGAATCCCGGAGGCCGTGTGTTGATGCTAGATAAGGTTGATTGGAAAGACGGGTGGCCATCCGTGTCTGGCAATTCTCCGTCATCAGAATCCGAAAGACCTGTATTGTAAAATAGTAAAATGAAGATTGAATATGAGGTTAAAAAGATTGTTTTTAGGGATAATGCTTTCTGCGGGCATTGCAAATATTGGAGCGGCAAACTATACTCCTGAGAATGTTTCTGTATCTTTAAAAGTTCCGGGAAATGATGCCAAACACTATTCATTAACTCTCCGGAAAGTGCAGGATGGTGTGTATGATTGTCAGCCTTCCGAAAATCTGCCGCTGGTCATTACCCGTCAGGTTACGGAGAAAGATGGAAAACAACGCATCAATGTTGTCATCAAAGCCTTGGAGAATGTGTATTTCAATTATGGAGAGCAGATAAAAACCGGTTATAAGCATGATGACTGCCAGTTCTATATGCCCGGCTTCTGGTATCGTCGTAACCTGCGTTCGCCCAAAGAGGCGCCTTCATTCCATACTTCGGATAGTTGGTTGGTGCGCGAGGACCGTTTGAGCACTCCGCTTACAGCAGCTTTCAACTCTGCAAATGGTAAGTCAATGTCGGTTATCCGCATTGATAAGTTTGACAAGGAGGCGCTGGCCACTCACAAAGAAGGAGAGGTCATTGTGTCCGGAGAAACATCCATAGGCTATACCGGATTTGAGAATGTGGGAGGCATGACTGTGCTTTCTTATGGCTTTCCGTATCGGGAAGCTCCGAAAACTTATATTCGTAAATTGACTTTAGCTCCTTCTGTTGAGGCTTTTCAGTTGCTTCGCAAGGGAGACAGCATTACTCTGGCCTGGGAGTTGGCGGAAATAGATGCCGCTGATTTTTCTGAGTGCGTGCAGCGCACCTGGGAGTATTGCTACGACACGAACCGTCCGCAGCCTGTCGATACACCTTATACGGTGGACAGAATGAAAGAAGTACTCAGTAATTTCTTTGTGGAAAGTTATGTGGACAATACGCCTACTCATTACTATTCCGGTGTGGAACTGAAAACGGCTACTTGCGATCAGGTGGATGTTGCTGAAATCGGATTTGTGGGACGTACGTTGCTCAATGCTTTCAATGCACTGGAATATGGTACACAACAGAATCGTCCGGAATTGATGAATAGCGCCAACAGTGTTTTTGATACCTATCTTCAGAACGGTTTCTCTCCGGCAGGCTTTTTCAATGAGGTGGTACATTACAATCGTGGCTTTAAAGAATCCAAGCACAGTATCCGCCGTCAGTCGGAGGGTGTATATGCCGTGCTGAATTATCTGACTTACGAGAAGCAGCAGAAGCGCAAACATCCTGAGTGGGAGAAGCGTATCAAAGGAATTTTGGATAGCTTCCTGCGTTTGCAGAATGAGGATGGTAGCTTCCCGCGTAAGTTTAAGGATGACTTCTCCATTGTAGATGGAACGGGTGGAAGTACCCCTTCAGCCACCTTGCCTTTGGTGATGGCTTACAAGTATTTCAAGGATAAACGTTATCTGGAGAGTGCGAAACGTACAGTGGACTATCTGGAGAAAGAACTTATCTCCAAGGCGGATTTCTTCTCTTCAACCCTGGATGCAAACTGTGAGGATAAAGAAGCTTCCCTGTATGCCGCTACTGCTACGTATTATCTGGCGCTGGTTACTAAAGGGGCAGAGCGTACGCATTATGCAGAACTGTCGAAGAAAGCAGCTTATTTTGCTTTATCCTGGTATTATACCTGGGACGTTCCTTTTGCCGAAGGACAGATGCTGGGTGATATCGGTTTGAAAACCCGTGGCTGGGGAAATGTATCGGTGGAGAATAACCACATAGATGTGTTTGTTTTTGAATTTGCCGATGTATTGAATTGGCTTTCGAAAGAATACGATGAACCTCGTTTCTCTGACTTTGCCCAAGTGATTTCTACCTCTATGCGTCAATTGTTACCGTATGAAGGACACATGTGTGGTGTGGCTAAAGTGGGCTTTTATCCCGAAGTTGTTCAGCACACCAACTGGGATTATGGTCGCAATGGAAAGGGATATTATAATAATATCTTCGCTCCGGGCTGGACAGTTGCTTCCCTGTGGGAACTTTTTTCTCCGGGACGTGCGGAGAAGTTCTTATTGAAATAAAAAGATGGATATAAAATACAACGTGCATGAGTCATAATCTCATGCACGTTGCATCTATATATCCTGCATATCCGATCTATATATCCTATACGTCCGATCTATATGTCCTGCATGTCCGATCTATATATCCTGCGCGTCCCATCTATAGATGCTGCAAACAGCTACTTGCTTTCGTTTCTTCATCGCATAGCCAGCGCTTTGTTCTCTGCTGCCTCCATAATCTCCCGTTCTCCCGGTCCTTTATCATTAATGCCGCAAAGATGCAGAATACCGTGGATAATAACCCGGTGTAACTCCGTTTCATAGTCACTGCCGAACTGCTCTGCATTTGTACGTACCGTGTCGAGGCTGATAAATAAATCTCCACTGAGGCGATTGCCCTCGCAATAATCAAAAGTGATGATATCCGTGTAGTAATCATGTTGCAGATACTGGCGGTTTACCTCAAGTATTTTCTCGTCGGAACAGAAAATATAGGCGATTTCACCGACTCTTTTCTTGTAAGTGGCAGCAACGGCTTTAATCCATTCTGTGGTTTGGCTCTTTTTGATGGCGGGCATTTCTACACCGTCTGTCTGATAGGAAATCATATCAATTAATAATTAAAAGTTAAAAGAAAAACAGATAGCTGATGATGATGGCGGCGATGATACCTGCAAAGTCCGCTATCAGTCCGCAGGTGACGGCATTACGCGTTTTAGTAATACCCACACTTCCAAAGTAAACAGCCAGGATATAGAAAGTGGTGTCCGAAGCACCGCGGGCTACGCAACTCATTCGTCCTACAAAAGAATCTGCACCATATTCCTTCATGGTGTCAATCATCAATCCATTGGCACCGCTGCCACTCAACGATTTCATCAGCGCGGTTGGTAAGGCGCCTACAAAACTGGTATCTGCGCCAAACAATCCCACTATGTAACCGATGCCGCTTACTAACATATCCATCGCACCGGAAGTGCGGAATACGGCAATACTCACCAGAAACGCTACCAGGTATGGAATGATGCGCACGGCCGTAGTAAAGCCTTCTTTGGCACCTTCTACGAAGGCATCATATACATTGATTTTCTTCCATAATCCCCAGACAATGAACAAAAGAATGATACTGAACAGGATAACGTTGGCAATCAATGTGGAATATGTACCGATTTCTTCACGGCCGAGCTGCATAAACAAGTAAATAAGTCCGGAAAAGAAAAGGCTGATGCAACCGATGAGGATAAGGATGGGCTTATTGATCAGATTGATGCGTTGGGCAATGCTGACAGCGATCACCCCTACAAGGGTGGAAACGGCTGATGTGATCAGTATGGGAATGAATATATCGGTAGGCTGTGCAGCGCCCATCTGAGCGCGATACATCATGATGCTGATAGGGATAAGGATCAGTCCGGAAGTATTGAGCACCAAGAACATGACCATCGGATTGGTTGCCGTGTCCTTTTGAGGATTCAATTCTTGCAGTTCCTTCATGGCTTTCAAGCCCATTGGAGTAGCGGCATTGTCGAGTCCCAACATATTGGCGGAGAGGTTCATAAAGATAGAACCCATGGCAGGGTGGCCTTTGGGTATTTCGGGGAAAAGACGGCAGAACACCGGACTCAGCCAGCGGGACAACGCGTTAATCATGCCGCTTTGCTCGCCGATCTTCATAATGCCCAGCCATAGAGAAAGGATACCCGTCAGGCCCAGTGATATTTCGAAGGCTGTTTTCGAGGAAGTAAATGTTGAATTGACAAGCTCCGTAAAGATTTCTGTGTTGCCCATAAACAGGAGCTTGATGAGTGCCACAATGAAAGCAATTACGAAGAATGCTACCCAAATGTAATTTAAAACCATAAAATAACGCGTTGATTTTCGTGCAAAAGTAGGAATATCTTTCTATTTAGCGTGATAAATGGAAAGATTATTGCATTTATTAGGGCAATAACGCTATTTCGAATATGAAATTCTGGCTATCTTTGCTTTCTGATATTGCGACGGAACTAGAGGGGGAAGGAGTTAAAGCTGATATTGTGCTATCTCTTTTCTTGCTCCTCTAACTCCGGACTCTCATAAAATAATTAACTGATATGAAAAACAAATGTATGTTAGTTGCAGCTTTGCTGTTGTTATCCGGTACAATCTCGGCCAAGGTTGTGTTGCCGCCGATGTTTTCGGATAACATGGTGTTGCAGCAACAGGCGGATGCCCCTATCTGGGGTGAGGCAAAACCGATGAAAGCGGTAAAAGTAACCACTTCCTGGGATGGGAAGACGTATGAAACACTGGCTGATAAGGAAGGGCGATGGAAGCTTTCCGTTCGTACTCCTGAAGCGGGTGGTCCGTATGAGCTTACACTGACCGATGGTCAGAAACTGGTGTTGAAGAACGTAATGATTGGGGAGGTATGGATCTGTTCCGGACAATCCAATATGGAAATGCCGCTGAAAGGCTGGGGCAAGGTTCTGGATTATGAGAAAGAAATAGCCGCAGCCAATCATCCCAATATTCGTTTATTGCATGTGGAACATGTTACCAGTACGCAGCCGGAGACGGATATCAAAATCCGTGATAATGGCTGGCAGGTATGCTCACCACTGACCGTTCCTGAATTCTCGGCTACCGCCTATTTCTTTGGTCGCGAAATCTCTGAAAAACAGAATGTACCCGTCGGGTTGATTCATACTTCTTGGGGAGGGACCAATGTAGAATCCTGGATAAGCGGGAAGGTGTTGCAAGAAATGCCGGACTTCAGTAAAGTAGTGGAAGATATTCGTGCAATGCCTGATAAAGCTACGATGAAAGCGGACTATTTGAAAGCTTTGGAAGTTTGGAACAATCGTGTTGATGAAGGCTTTGCTGCCGGGAAACCGGTACGGGCTGAGGTTTCTTTGGACGATAAGGCTTGGGGCAAGCTGAACTTCCCCGGAATGGTAGATCAGCAAGGGCTTGGTGATTTTGACGGACTGATCTGGCTCCGCCGCACCGTTGATATTCCTGCATCCTGGGCAGGTAAGAAAGTGCAGTTAGTTTTAGGGGCTATTGATGATAATGATATAACGTATTGGAATGGTCGGGAAGTGGGCCGTACCGATGGTTATTCTGTTCAACGCAATTACACCGTTCCGGGTAAGCTGGTGAAAGCAGGGCCGCTTACATTGGCTATCCGTGTGACAGATACAGGCGGTGGCTGTGGCATGCCGGATGAACTTTATCTCCGTTCAGACAATGGAGAACAAATCAGTCTGGCCGGTGAATGGAGATATCAGATAGCGGCCGATGCCCGGAAAGAGGGTATGTTTCCGAAGGATATGTCTGAGGACCCCAATCTGCCGACATCTTTATACAATGCTATGATTCATCCATTGGTGCCTTACAGTGTTCGTGGTGCTATCTGGTACCAGGGGGAAAACAATGCTTCCCGTGCCTATCAGTATCGTGAGCTTTTCCCGCTGGTTATCGAGAATTGGCGTAAGGACTGGGGACAGGATTTTCCTTTCTATTTTGTGCAGTTAGCCAACTTTATGCAAGTGTCTCCCAACCCCGTTGATTCTGACTGGGCGGAACTTCGCGAAGCACAAGCGCGTACATTGTCGGTAGCGAATACCGGAATGGCTGTAATCATCGATAAAGGCGATGCCAATGACATCCACCCGAAAGATAAACAGGCCGTTGGACATCGCTTGGCATTGATAGCCCGTGCTAATACGTATGGAGAACAAATACCTTATTCCGGTCCCGTTTATCGTTCCTATCAGGTGGATGGAGATAAGATTATCCTTTCTTTTGATCATGCGGATGGTGGCTTAAAGAGTAGTGACGGGAAAGCATTGCAAGGCTTCGCCATTGCCGGCCGTGATCATAGATTCCACTGGGCGAAGGCCGAAATACAGGGTGATAAGATTGTGGTGAGCTCTCCTGAAGTGCCATATCCTATTGCCGTACGCTACGCATGGGCCAACAATCCGGTTTGTAACTTATATAATGGTGCCGGACTTCCGGCTTCACCTTTCCGTACGGATGACTGGAAAGGGGTGACGCAGAAATAACATCGATATTTGGCTTTATCTAAGCTTTACCTCATTATGAGTATGACCTGATGTAAATGGCTGTGAACTGGATGCCGTTTTACGCTGCGTTGTGAGGAATGTTCGCTTTGTGCTGCATGTTAAGTGTTAATGTAGTGCAAAGCGAATTTTTTTTTGAAAAGAACTTTGCCCTGTATGAATAAAATTATTTCCTTTGCATCTGAATCATAGTTTCCAAGCGTGGAAGCGATTCTAATAATACATGACAAGACGTTTACAGAGTGCTATTTTCCATGTTTAGGATTACAAAGTAGTGGATATGGAGAAGAAGTTGGTATAGATTCCTACGTCTTTTTTAACTATTGCCAAATCAGGGGAAAACTATAGGCGACAAAACTTTATAATAATGGTAATGCAAAAAATGCAGTTGCGAAGTTTGTGGGGCAAAGGATTTATCTTTTATGTTATTTCGGTGCTGACGATTACCGTACAGTTCTTTTTTTATCTCATTAATAGTCCCCGGCTCTCTGTAATGGATGTCGGCGGATGGTTGTTTTATGTAACGGCTGCTTGTTCGCATGCTGCCTTGTGGGCATTTATACCCTATGCAGTGTCCATGATGGTGGCGCTTATTGTACGGCATAGTAAAGCTGCTGCTATGGTACACGTTATTCTTGTAACGCTGCTCAATGCTCTTGCTTATATAGACGGTAGCGTATACAGCCTCTATAAATTCCATATTAACGGCTTCGTTTTAAATCTTTTGCTTGGCGAGGGGAATAGTGAGATTTTCACGTTCAGCTCCTGGCTTTACCTCAAAATGGCTGGGGTGTTGTTGGGGGTGTTTGCCGTTAATACTCTGCTGCGGTTGCTTGCCGGACGTTGTTATGATCGTTTTCATCGCTGCGGTTTCTGGCCGGCACTTTCGGTGCTGATTCTATTTGCACTGTTTTCCAATCTTTACCATGCTTATGCAGCCGTTATGCAGAAACCTTCGGTGATTCGCAGTGCTTCATGTCTGCCTTATTATTTTCCGCTGACGGCTACCCGGCTGATGATAAAATTAGGAGTAGTCTCATCTGAAGATGTCATCAAGATGAATTTCAAGAATAAAAAGCAGACCACGGATCTCAACTATCCGGTGCATCCTCTGGAGCACGGAGGGCATTCCACCTCTAAGAATGTAGTGCTGATAACCATCGATTCGTGGAACTATCGTGCTTTTAACCCAGATGTAATGCCCTGTATCACTCACTTTACCGATAGTTGCAGCAACTTCACCTCTCATCTGAGTAGCAGTAACGGTACACGCGGCAGTATCTTTGGGCTTTTCTTCAGCCTTTCTTCCATTTATTGGAGCGATTTTGAGTTGTCAGGCATTCAGCCTTTACTGATAGAAGAATTATTGGCGCAGAACTACCGGATAGGTATTTACCCTAGTGCCACCCTTGTCAGCCCGCCATTTGCTAAAATACTCTTTTCGAAAGTTCCTAACTTGCGTACTCATACACCGGGAGAGACTGTTTACGATCGTGACTGCTGTATTACGACGGATTATCTTCAAGCACTTGATACTTTAGGGAGTGGTACACAACCATTCTTCTCCTTTCTTTTTTACGACTTGGCACATGGAATCGAACTTTCTAAGGACAAGCTCTACCGTTTTAAGCCCACTTGGGAGTTTGCAGACTATATGAAATTGGATAACAATATTGATCCGACTCCTTTCTTGAATCTATATTACAACTGCATGGCGGAGGTAGACTCTCTGGCTGGTTGTGTCTTGCAGAAACTTGCTGAGAAGAAGTTACTGGATAATACACTTGTTATCATTACAGGCGACCATGGACAGGAGTTCAATGAAAATCACAAGAACTATTGGGGGCATGGCAGCAACTACTCGCCTGTACAGACGCATATACCTTTCTTATTATATGACCCGGGAAAGCCATCGCATACGTACCGTCATGTCACCACCCATTATGATTTTGTACCTACTTTGATGACTGAAGTGTTGGGGGTGACCAGTCCCCCTTCGGACTATAGCATGGGGCATCTCCTCACCGATACCTGCTCGCGCAATTGGCACGTTGTAGGCGATTATCTGGACTATGCCTTTATTGTGGACAACCATACAATTTTGGAAAAACAACCTTCTGGTTGCATAGAAATCAGTGATAGCCTTTTGAATCCCTTGGAAGATTATAAAATAGATACTAGGAAGTTGAATGAAGCTATTCTTTCTATCAATAGGTTTTATAAATGAGATGAACAAATAATTGATAGCAAGTAGTTGATTTTCATGGTTACGGATGACTGGAAAGGGGTGACGCAGAAATAACCAGTGCGTTTGATTGTATGGCGGCTCCGCTTATTGTCAATTGTAAATTATTGATAATAAGCGGAGTCCTTTTGAAGTTGAAAAGATGTTGCAGGAGGCCAAAGGTGAGAAAAAGCTCCCGGATTGCTTAAAAAGGCACTCAAAACTTCTAAGTCTACTTATCATGAAGTGACGGCCAAGCTGGTTTATGTATCACTCTATCTTGCACAGGGAGATGCGGCAGCTGCCCGCAAGGCATTGGAGGAGTGTAGACGAATGTATATGGAAAAAACTTCAATGAAGCGTCATATACACTAATTATAATTATATAGTGCAGGTACTTGATAACCTGTTGGGCAATGCACCGAGGTTCACTCATGAGGGTTACGTTACATTAGCCTATGAGGTTAAGAAAGAAGAGAATCAATTGATTTTACGGTTACAGATACCGGAATCGGTATTCCCGTTGAGGAACAGGAACGTGTTTTTGAGCGCTTTGTGAAGTTGGATAATTTTAGTCAGGGGGCAGGGCTCGGTTTGCCCATTTGCCGTATTGTTACCGAAAGGCTGGGTGTCTACCTGAGGATTGATAAAGGGTACACTCAAGGTACCTGTGTTATTTTCTGTGTGTTGATGTGAAGAATAAAATAAAAGCAATATTTTTGTATACTATTAAGTTCATATTATGCAGAAAACAAAGAAAATACAGCAGGAGCTGGAACAGTACATTGACCCGGTGAAACGGGAGTATCTTCCCAACTTCTTTAAAACCGGGAAAGGACAATACGGAGAAGGTGACAAGTTTCTCGGTATTGTGGTTCCCAACATCCGTATGGTAGCGAAGCGGCATAAGGATGTGCCGTTTGAGGTAATGGTAGAACTATTGCAAAGCGAATGGCACGAATGTCGCTTGTGTGCCTTACTGATGCTGGTGGAACGCTTTAAAAAGTGCGATGAAAAGGGTAAAAAAGAGATATTCGACTTCTATTTGTCGCAGACTTCCCGTATCAATAACTGGGATTTGGTAGACTTATCTGCTCCGGGTATTGTGGGCGAATATCTGAAGGATAAACCCCGTGATGTTCTTTATCGCTTGGCCGGTAATGAATTGCTTTGGGACCAACGCATAGCAGTGGTTTCTACTTATACACTGATTAAAAACGACGATTTCATCGATATTTTAGCCCTCTCCGAACATCTCCTTTACACTCGTCATGACCTGATGCAGAAAGCTGTGGGATGGATGTTACGGGAAATGGGAAAACGGAACAAAGACTTGCTGGTGCAGTTCCTTGAAAAGCATTGTAAAGTGATGCCACGTACAATGTTGCGTTATGCAATAGAGAAATTTCCGGAAGAAGAGCGGAAAGAATTTATGAAGCGGTAAGTGGCAGACATACAATGTTGGCCACACTTTCGTCATTTGCGCTGCAAAAGTCCGGATAAGTAATCAGTGTGTCGCCTTCCCACTAGGACTGAACTAGTGTTCCACTGCGACTGATCATGGTGGAACATCAAGCGTGTTGTCATACAGTAAGTTACAATGTATATGAAACTCCTGCTCATTTCTCTCTGCTGGGATATGAATTAGTTCACCACAGTAACACAGAGTCTCACAGAGTTTAATTGATTTGAAATCAGAAAATAGGACTCCGTGAAACTCAGTGTCACTTTGTGGTGAAACCTCATTACTGTATCGAAATAAATCAATTCTGCCAACAGGTAAAGGATAGATCTAAAATAGTGATTAGTAAGTTTGAAAATAAATGATATGTGGTAAAAATGCCGGATAAAAATATACCGGATAATTTTCATTTTAAATGAAGACTCTTAACTTTGTCGCAATTTCAGCTGACTGGAAGATGAAATTCCATATGGCATCATCATGTTGAATGGGAGTTTATAGTGTATGGTAAATTGTGATGAAGATGAAATTACTACTTTTATTGATGTTTGTTCTGGCAGGGTGTACGAGACCTGCCACCTTGGATCTGCAAATTAACAGTGAGGCCGATAGTCTTTACGAGGAAGCTTGTGCACATTATGAAAATGAAGAAATAGATAGTTGTACCTATAAGCTGACAAAAGCCCTAGAACTATATCGTGAGAGTGGAGAACACGAAAAGGCGGCTATCACCTGTTTGTCGTTGGGGCAATCCTATAATGGAATAGCTCAGACCGATTCGGCAAGACCTTATTTACTGGAAGGACTGAGATATTGTGAAGAGAATACAGTGCTTGACAGTATCCGTGGAAGGCTGCTTACTGATTTGGCAAGTTGCTATATGATTGAGGGGGATATCCGGGAAGCAACATCACAATATCTGACAGCTTTGGAGGCCACCTCTAAATCCGGTGATAGCGAAGCTTATCTGACCAATTGCAGTTCGCTGGGTGTCGCCTATCGCAGAATAAACCTTCCGGACTCTGCTCTTTACTATTACGGCAAGGGGCTTGAGGCAGCTATGAAAAGCAAGGATTATAGTGCTGTATCCAATCTGCATGCCAATATTGCCGTGATGTATATCTCTTTCAAACAATTAGAAAACGCGAGGGAACATGCGCAGGACGCCATTACGTATGCCTTGAAAGAGGAAGATGCTTTGGACTGGTTGCAGGCTTACTACATCTGCGGTTCTCTGTTGGTAAAGACAGGGGAATACGATCAAGCGATCAATTATCTGCATAAGGCTTATGGAATAGCTTCCCGGCAACAATCACCCCGTTTCCGGTTAAAAGTATTGTCAGCGCTGTTACCCGCTTTTCAGGCTACTGCACAAGATGATTCGGTGCGTTACTATCTGAATGTATGTGACCGCTTTCTGGATGAATTACCAGAAACGAGCCATGAAGCTATCGGTATTTATGAAACAAAAGCCCAGCTCTTACTAAAGGAAAAGAAATATCGGGAAAGCTTGAATTTCTATCGAAAGTTGACGGGATTGATAAGTACGAATTCGCCTGCCGCACCGCATGTATGGTACAGCCGTATGGCTGAATGTTGTCATAATCTGCAACAGCCTGATGAGGCTTACAGATATATGGAGCAGGCTCTCGAATTGCGTGATTCCCTGGCTGCACAGGAGGTAGAGAAGCAAATGAGTGAGCTGCAAGTGCGCTATGATACTCAGAAGAAAGAACTTGAAATTAAGCGTCTGAAAGAATTACAACAGCAGGAAGAACTTCGCAGTCTTCGGCTCACAATTTGGTTTATAGTTTTTATCAGCTTTATGATTATCCTCTTGATCATCCTCTTGTATAAACGCAAGTTACAGCTCAGCCGTAAATATATTGACGGAATGGAGAGCGAACGTGCCCGTTTGGCACGCGAACTGCACGATGGCGTGTGCAATGAACTTCTGGGGCTGGAAATGGAACTTAAATCGGGCTTTAATAAAGAAGAGGACAAATGTGAGTTGCTGGACAAACTGGGGCGGAGTCGTGCGAATATCCGTAGTATTTCGCACGAACTGATGCCTCCCGTATTTTCTGATGCCACTATTGATGAAATTATAACAGATTATATCGATCATCTGAATGTTCCTTCATCCATGCATCTTTCATTCGATGCTTCTACGTCCGATTGGAGCCTGGTGTCCTATAATGTGGCATATGAATTGTATCGTATTGTGCAGGAAAGCATGAATAATATTCTCAAATATTCTTCCGGCACACAGATTTCCATTTCACTGTTGATGGATGGTGCGCATGTGCGGTTGGAGATATTCAGTAATGGAGTTATGAAGCGCTCTTCTTCCAAGGGGATTGGGATGCGCACGATGGAAGATCGGGCAAGATGTATGAATGGTAAACTCCATGTGGCTGCTGATGAGACCGGTGTGTGCGTTACGGTTACGGCTCCGTTTAAATAAAATTGATTTCATAACAGCTTTCATGTACAGAAAGTATACCATTGTATTTACTAGCAGTCTGTTGAAAAACTACGGAAAATGATAGTAGATTTAAGCTAAAAATACCCTTCCTTTGCACAAAATAGTAAACATGATAACAGGGAGGACTAATATCTGACCACAAGCATATAAATAAAAGAAATATGGTGCAACTTCCATCGGATACATCGAAATACCATCTTCTTCTTATAGATGATCACCCTATTGTATTGGCGGGCATCCGTAACATTCTTGAAGTCTGTCCGGAAATAGGTGAAATATATGCGGCTGACAGTGCTGCGAAAGCTTTGGAACTTCTTAAATCCTACGATATCAGTATTTGTATGGTCGACATAGAATTGCCGGATATGTCGGGTTTTGAGCTGATAGAACAGATACGTTTGCTCTATCCGGATATGCGTATTATTATTGAAACCATGCATAGTGAAGTGTGGATTGTCCGTCGGATGGTAAAGGCGGATGTAGATGCAGTGATTCTTAAACAGTCCGATCCGGAGAATCTGCAAGAGGCGATTTATTCTGTCCTGTCAGGACGTAAATATTTCTGTCCCCATTTCCGGAAATGCCTCCGGAAGCTTCCTCCTGAGATGCCGCAAGTACTCAGCAAGCGCGAACAGGAAGTGCTGAAATGCATATCCGAAGGCTTGAAGAGTAATGAGATAGCAACGAAATTATATATATCAGTTAATACAGTGGAGTTCCACCGTAAGCAGATCATGCTTAAGCTGGAAGCCAAGAATGCATCTGATATGTTGATAAAGGCTATCAAGAGTGGAGTGTTGGAAATATAGACGAGTAATAGCTAATTGATATGTATTCGAATGAAAAACATAGGGAAAATGGTATTTTTGATATCATTTTATCAGTTGTATTTTACATCATGATTTTTTGTGCCCCTTTTGTGGATGTGGTGGTGAACGGACAAATCGCTGAAACAAAGACATTGGAGGGCTTTTTGAAGGAGCATAGTGATAATGCCGTTTCGCTGATTTTGATTATTTTGCCTGTGCTGACTTTAGTGATAGGGATATTGAAATTCTCTTTTTCCAGGCTTTTCTACCATTATGTGTTGGTTGTGTTAGATTTGTATAATGGTTTGTTTGCTCTCGCAATGGGGATAGGTTTATGTTGGGCAGCATCCACTGTTGCAGGTCAGGCACCGGTGGACATGATCTTCTATAGTGTCAAATATCAAATGGGTTTCGGTCCTCTTATTCTGCCTTGCCTCGGCATAGGGTTCTTCGTTTATACTCTTGGCACTTTCTGTGGATATTATAAATGGTATCCTTTGCAAACACTGTTTTGGGGAGTTTATTTACCTTTAATCCGTCCGGCCATCGTTTCTTCATTGTATGTAGTGATAGCTGCGATAATTTCAAGCGTCGGTACGAGTGAGAAATCGACTATAGTTGTTTCTATAATAATTTCCATTCTAATTTTTGTTTTCGAGTTCTGGTTGCTATATACTTATCGTAAGGAGTGGAATCGGAAGTTAAGAAGTCGTGCCAACCGTGGTCAACAGGAAGCTGTACTTACCGTGACCGCTACAGATGGGGAGCCGGAAGGTGGTACAGAGGTCTTGCCGCCTTCAGAAATGATTCCGGCTACTGTTGCCGTGCCTGTTAGTGAAGAGAAACGGAAAACGGAAATTCCGGTTAGGCGGAAAACTTCTTTTTATTACATGATAGGGCTGGTTGCATTAGTGGCAGTTATAGCTTTTATTTATATTATAAGAAGAGGAGAAGATAGGCCTGTTGATATTCCGGCTATTAAGGAAATGACTTTAAGTGGACATGTAGCTGGTAAAGAAGTACAAATGGCATTGACGCAAATTGGAGATTCGCTCTATGGCAGTTATTCTTATAAGCATATCAATAACCCAATACAGCTGACGGGAAAGAAGATAGGCGTGGATTATATCATTGATGAAACTGTTAACGGTAAGAAAACAGGTACGTTTAAATTGTTTGATGGGGAATATAATGGTGGTTCTTTTTTCTCAGGAGATTGGAGTAATGGAAAGAGGAAATTTAATGTCCAACTTAATTATACAAACTACAAAATACTGCCTTCTACTGATGCTGACCACCCATTTGTAGGTGAGTGGAAATATGAAAAGGAGGACGGGACGCTGGTAAATTGTTCCTTGAGTTTATATAACCGGGATATTGATGATGATTATGGTAAGATAACTTCGTGGGTGAATGATGACTGGCATGAATATGAGATTGATTCTATTCTTTCGTTGGAAGGTAGGAAGGCGGTAGTACAGGCGAAACATGATAATCGGCAAAAGATAACGCTGGTGTATGATTCTTCGAACCGGAGCCTCTCGGTAGATATAGATCAACAGGGAACTTATGTGCTGAGTTTGAATCAGGAGGGGAATCACTTACGATAGTGGAAGAAGATGAGATGAGAGATCTTAATTAAGATAGACCGTATGAAAGTCAGGAATCTTATTATGTAGTAGAAGTACAAAAGAGATATGATCATGAGAAAGTTATTTGTTTTATTTACAATGAGTTTGCTGGTAGTTGTAGCTTCTGCCCAGAAGCTTTCGTGGCCACCTAAGAGTTATCCAGTGAAAGTGCCTTTTACTGTGTCGGAAGAGGTGAAGTATTATTGGGATGTGCAGGGGATTCTTTGTACGGGTCGTGGAAACGGAGGCTATAAGTTCAGGATATCGGGAACAGCCAATCACGACTTTACGGCAAGTAGAAGTGTTGATTTTTATTACATAAGTACGGGCAATAAGACGACAGTGGCAGGCGCATATTATTTTCCTAAGGTGAAAGAAGGACAGAAGTTTAGTTTTGAGATTGTTTCCGCTTTCTCCGGGTATACTCCGGCAGGCTTCAACGGGTTTTATATCCATGATGAATTGTTGAGGATTCCTAAAGAAGAAGCTTCTTTGAAAGAAAAAGAGACGTCTACGTCGCCTGCGGTAGTCAATCAAGCAGATGAACGTAATGTGTTGGTGGTGATGATTAATATGGCTGGTCAGGTAATGGCTGGGGGCGATTATATAGAAAACCTCGGGCAACTGACAGAAAAGGTGAAGGAGTTTGTTGCTAATCCTTATAATGATGAGAATCTGCCGGAAAAGCAGAAGAAGCGTATCCCTTACTTTGATGAAATAATGGTTACTTCGAATCATAAAGTTACCGTGTATAGGAACGCTAAGACTACCGAGGCTGATCATCAGGCAGTGATGGCTGCTATTCGTGCGGCCTATAAGGAGCTGCGCGGGGATTTGGCTAATGAAAAGTTTGGGAAAGATTTTTCCAAATGTTCTTATCAGGAGCAAAAAGCCATTAGTCTGGTTTATCCACAGAACATAGAGGATTGTGGGATTAGGAATTTCTCTTCAGGCAATTCGTCGGTGCCACCGCCACCGGAAACGCTTGTCATTGTGGAGGACAAGCCGGTTGAAATAAAATATGTCCCTGTGCAGACAGAAGATGATTCTGATAAAATATATGATAAGGTGGAGGAAATGCCTGCATTTCCCGGTGGGGAGGTTGCTTTGATGCATTTTCTGCGTGATAATATGAAATACCCGCAGACTGCACAGGAGTCTGGCGTTCAAGGAAAGGTTGTGGTACAATTTGTAAGAGTAGTGCAATAATGATGCCTGAGATGGCTGCGAAATTATATATATATATCAGTCAGTAAAAACGATATAGAGATGAAAGAATTTATTTTGAGATTCGGGAGGATGGTTGTCATTGCATCATCCTGTTCTTTGTTAGGTATAACTAATACCACGGTACAGAAAGAGCTTTGGAAGTCAGAAAAAAAATGGCCACTTTTTGTAGTGGACTCATGTATGAATACTTTAGGAAAAATGATGATGCGCTGCTGCCTGTTGTTCTGTTTGCTGGTGGCGTTTGTAGCTTGCTCCTCCAAGAAGCAAGGCGAGAGTGTAACGGCATCTGACAGTATCGTTGCCATGTTGAAACAGGATATTCCCGAACCTTTGAAGGGGAGTTGGGAGATGTCTGCAATTAAAGACCCTTCGCTCAGAGGGCAGATGGAGGATGTGGACGGCATAGTCTATAGTATGGAACTGAATCTTTCCGAACGGACTTTTACAGCGGACAATGACTTGCCGAGTGGAAATGGAAAGAGTTATGGTTGGATGGACTTCTCCAATGTTTCCCGTATCTATCACTATGATATAGATTCGGTATTCTATTTGGGGCACAACTCCTATAGAGTGGTGGCAATGGGCACATGGCAAGATTTGTCTGTGGATACGCTTGTCTATTATCCCGAAACAAAGGCGGTCTATATCAAGAATCTGGACTATACTTTCCATCTGATACCGGATGACAAACCTTTTAATGGCGAATGGGAATACACCGATAAGAATGGTGAGGACTTTTCTACTCTATATTATAAACTGAGTCTGTATAAGAAGATTAAAGCACCTCAGGATAACTACTTTGGCGGACAGGAATGTTACGGGTATGGCATTTATAGTAGCATGGATGATGCTTATTATGTCATCGATTCCATCATTGAAATAAATAAGGATTATGCAAAAGTGCAACGGTGTTTTCCCGATTATCCGGAAGAAACTCCCTGTAGAATGACATTGAAATTCAACCGTGATGATGGTTCTTTGACTATTGATGGAAACGTTAGAATGCCTGCCAAACAATGAAAATAGAATATAAATCAACAATAAAACTATTATGAGACATTTTACTTATTTGGGAATGGAATTGCTTTTGGCAATCGTCCTGTTTGCTTCTTGCTCCTCAGGTTATAATAGTGACATTGATTACTCCTTGATGCCCGTAGAACAGGGTGACAAATGGGGATATATCAATACAAAAGGAGAATATGTGATTAACCTCCAGTTTGACGGAGCATATTGCTTCTCGGATGGATTGGCGAATGTGCAGGTTGATGGGAAAGTCGGATTCATAGACAAATCGGGTAAGTATGTGATAAGCCCTCAGTACAGTAACGCAACGGATTTTTATGAAGGTAGGGCTTGGGTGGTAAAACCTATGGGAGCACCGGAACTGATAAACACGAAAGGACGTTCCCTCTTTACATTGAAGAATGCAAGGAATGTTTATAACTATTCCGAAGGGTTAGCTGTTGTGGTAGATGACAATGAGAGAAGTTGGGTGATTGACAAAGACGGAAAGAAGGTTTTTGATTTACCTGAAGGAATGTCTTTCGAATCAAATTTCTCGGACGGACTGGCTGCTGTACAGAATAAGGATTGGAAATACGGATATGTGGACAAAAAGGGAAAAATCGTGATAAACTGCCAATTTGATGCAGCCGGTTTCTTTTTGGATGGAAAGGCGATTGTTAAGTCGGGTGATATGTATGGAGTGATTGACAAGTCCGGCAAGTATGGGATTAATCCTCAGTTTGCGAAGATGAGAGCGGATGGTGACCGATATGTCATAAAGATGGGAGATTCGTATGGCTGGTGTGATGAGAAAGGGAAGATTATTATCAATCCGCAATTTAAATGGGTCTTACCATTCTACCATTCAGACTTGGCGGTTGTTGCTATGGGAAAGCAGTTGGGTTATGTCGATAAATCGGGAAAGATAGAAATCAATCCTCAGTTTGAGTCAGCTGTTGTATTTATGGATAAGATTGCTTGGGTACAGTCAAACGGTAAGTGGGGACTGATAGACAAGGAAGGTAAGTTCGTGGCAAATCCTCAGTTTGATAATGTTCGAATCCCGGATAGGCTGGTTATGCCCACAAGGGAACGAGTAACATCCGAATTCTTTGATATCGAAGGCATTGTCTCTTGGGCAAAGAAGATGTTGGACGGCAATAAGGTAGATGGAATGGAAGTATCTCAAACAAGTATTAAGGAGTTCCGGGATAAATATGGATTGAATGGGAAGTCAACCTCTTTGGAAAAAGAATATTCCCGTGATTTGTCATATACACTCGAAGCTCATGGCACTTTCTACGAAATGGTTTCAGACGGATGGTGGGGACAGACTGCTGTGGATAAACCGACCGCCAAGATAAACTATATGACTTTGCATCTACAGGTAAAGGAAAATAAAAACACTCGCCCCTTGTATGATGCTTTGCTAAATGCGTTGGGAGGAAATGACGGGAAGCGTACTTCAGGACAACGTATAAAGATGTCCGCAGGTCCCGGTTATATCACAATCTATGCAAGTGACGGCAGCCTGCCACGTGTAGATACGGGGTGGAGTAATTAATAAGAATAGTAAGAATGGACGATCGTTATGAAATATATATTTACGTGGATATTTCTGTTATGCACTGTGATGGTAGTGGCGCAGAGCGATTATGATGAAAGAATTGGCATGAACTTGTTCAATAAAAATTCTTATTCGGAGGCTTTGCCTTATTTGCAGCGTGCTGCAAAGTCTGGTAGCCTTGAAGCCTTGGTTGCCTTAGGACAGATGTACGAGAAAGGCTGGGGAGTGGCGAAGAGTGAGAAGATTATGATGAATATGTATAATATGGGTATTCAAAAGAATTATGCTCCTGCATTGGTCTGTTTGGGTCTTTATTATTTTAATTCCAAAGCAAACCCGGAAGAAGCATGCCGGCTATGGACAAAGGCGGTATCGCTTCGTAGCGGGCATGCTTGTGCTTTGCTTGCGTCCTGCTATTATAGTGGTAGAGGGGTTGCCTCTCCCGACATAGAAAAGGCTTTTGAATACTATGAAAAGGCTATATCGTTTGGCTATAACGATGCCTATAACTATATGGGGGTGGTGCATTTCCAACGCAAGGAATGGAACGATGCTTATCGGGCTTTGGCACAGGCTTCGGGAAAAGATTGTTTGAACAATGATGGAAAGATGTGTCTTGCAATCCTTTATTATCAGGGGAATGGAGTTGAAAAAGACTTGCAGAAGTCATTGAAGTTACTCCGACAGTTGAAAGAGGACGGTTATGCAGCGGCGAATGAAATCTATGCAGAAGTAGATGCAGCGGCTAATGTAGTGGTTGAACCTCAGTTTCCCGGTGGATATAGTGCTATGCAGGCATTTATCAAGAAAAACCTGAAAGCCTCCTTGGGAGATCGGTTCGGGGTGCATGGAAGGGTCAATGTCTCTTTCTATGTAGATAAAGATGGCGATATAGATTATATCGAATCGACACACCTGCATCCCAATCTTGATACGGAAGCTCGCCGGGTGGTGAAAATAATGCCACGCTGGATACCGGGAACTAAAGGAGGCTCGCCTGCCACGTTGAAAGCCGGGGTATCTATATCTTTTTAATATTGATGGATAAGGAAATGAAGAAAATATTGTTTTTATGGTCGTTGGTACTGCTTTGTGCAAATCTGTCTTTTGCACAAGGCAGTTACGACGAGAGTGTTGGACTACGATTGTTCAATGAAGGAAACTATGCACAGGCTTTGCCCAATTTGCAATGTGCTGCAAAGTCCGGTAGTCTCAAAGCCTTGGATTGTTTGGGTCAGATGTACGAAAAAGGCTTGGGAGTAGCTCAAAATACTGCCATCATGCAGAATATGTATAACAAAGCTATTCAGGGTAACCATATCCCGGCTATGATGCACTTGGCGGGTTATTATAAGCACCACTCAAATGTACAGAAAGCGTTTGAACTGTGGATGAAGGCGGCAAAAGCAGGTGCTAATGACGCTTGGTTTCTGGTAGGTGAGTGCTATGAACTTGGATATGGTGTAGACATGGATTGGAAAAGGGCTGATGATTGCTATTTTGAGGGATCTACAGATGAACATTTCATGTGCTATTTGGCAAGAGTTAATGTAAAGCGAGGGAACTTGAAAAATGCCTATGGACAATATATGCATGCTTATAATAAGAATGCTTTGACGGACTTTGGTTTAGAGGCTTTAGTAGATATACTTTGTTGTGATACAAGCCTTGTTTATAGAAATATATACGAGAAAGATATTGCGATGCTGAAACGTATAGGACAGAATTCAGATTCATATATTAAGAATGCGCGTATGAACAACCGCTATATGGCAGGTGAAATCTTATTGTCCAATAAAGACAAGTATCCGAATGAGGTAAAACGCATAGCTGCTAAATGTGGGTCGGATATGTCTTTAATTATGATGACAGTTGCAAAAAGAAAAGAAGAAGATAAGAAAAAGGAGATTGAAGAAGAACGGACTCGGAAATTCAGGTCTTCAAAGTACAACGAGCTTATACAAGCCTCTACGGTAGTTAATTTGGAACATTCGGGTACTGATTTTTTGGGGAATAAAGAGTTGTCTTTTATGGATGTTCCTTATTTGAAGAAGAAATTGGCAAAAGCAGGTAAATATTTTAGTGGGAACTTTAGTCTGTCTTTCTTTATGAAATCTAAGGTAGACAATGTTCGTTATCGTGGAGGAAATCTATTTTATAGAACTTTGGCAGGTGATGTAGAATATATATCTTATCCAATAGTTTGCATTGAAGGTGGATTGTTCGTTTTGAAGACAGGGAAAGCATCTTATCAATCTCATCCTTTCAAGCAATTTCCGGATGCCGGTAACGTTTTATTTGATGGTAATTGGCATCATGTCGTATTAAGTTTTAATAAGGACTTGAAGAAGGCTGATATTTGTGTGGATGGCAAATGGAAAGGAAATGAGTTTATAGGAAGTGATGAGATTATTATATCTGCGTTGGTATTTTGTGGTGATTGTGCCGATTTAAAGATTGCCGATTTACGGTTCTTTAAAGACAAAGTCCTTGATTCGATGGATGCAGACGTTTTGTTAGAGTTTAGATAAATTCCGCCCAAGATGACTGAGGCGGTCAAGACTTATCTTAGCAATTATCGGAGACCGGGAGCACCTGCAATAGAAAGTGCCGGGCATGGGGAAATATAGATAACTTTTACAGTAACATCGAGCGGAAGCATTTCTAATCCTGTTTATAAGAAACGTGTATTGGTATCAATGGACGAGGCGGCAATGCGAAAGGTCAATAATATGCAGAATTGGACTCCGGCAACGAAGGGTGGTCAAGCGTGTGATGCCGTAGTGCAGATCTCTATGTCTATTTTTCCTTCATTTAAGGCTTCGGCTCAATTTGTAAGAGTAGTGCAATAATGATGCCTGAGACGGCAACGAAATTATATATATCAGTCAGTAAAAACGAGATAGAGATGAAAGAATTTATTTTGAGGTTCGGGAGGATGGTTGTCATTGCATCGTCCTGTTTTTTGTTAGGTATAACTAATGCCTCGGCACAGAAAGTGCTTCGGAAGTCAGAGAATATGCGACCGGTATGGCTGGTAAGCAAGACTCCGGAAACCACCAATGAAACTTTCCATTATCAACTGGTTGAAGCAGAGAACGAATCGTTGGAGAAAGCGCGGCATGATTGTCTGCTTGCTCTTTCCCGTTATATCGAGCAGACCTGGAAGATTAGCGGAGAGGCTGAAACTGATATTCGTATGGAACAAAAGAATGGAGTCTATAAAGAATCATCAGTCTATAATTTCCATTACAAAATAGAGAATGAGGAGATAAACGTCACCACTACCAAGTATGATGAGTATTGGGAATATGTGTATTATCCGGGTGGTGGGCGCTATCATTGCTATGTGCTGTTTGGAGTGGCCGATGTTCCGGTTCCACGGTTCGATCGCCTTTCCTTTACCCGCAAATACGGTGTGCGGGGAATGGCGCGTTCGTTGATCGTTCCGGGATGGGGACAGATGTACAAGGGAAGTACGGCGAAAGGGCTATGTATTCTGGGTGGTGAAGTGCTGCTTGCGGGTGGCATTATCGCTTCTGAAAGCTTGCGAAGCTCTTACGTCAAGAAGATGCACGAGCAACCCAAGCATCAGCAGACGTATAACACAAAAGCCGATAACTGGGAAAATGTACGCAATGTGTGTATTGGCGCGGCAGCGGCTCTTTATGTTTACAATCTGATTGATGCAATTGTGATGAATGGGCGTAAAAGGGCGGTTGTGCATAAGCCTGTGCAGTTTGCCGTGTATCCCTCGGCAGGCGAATGTAACGGGATAAGTTTTGCTTTGAATTTTTAAAGATTTTATTATTTAAAGAATAATCATGAAAACAAGTAAGGTAGGTTTGGCGCTTCTTTTAGTATGTTGTGCGTGGGCTGTATTTATTGTGACAGGATGTGCTAAAGATGAAGTAGACACAACTGGCACCATTTATGGAATTGTGAATGATGCCGATAACGGTGAACCGGTTTCGGGAGTCTATGTCGTTTTGAATCCGGGAGGTAAGACGACGAATACGGGTAGCGACGGGCGTTTTGAGTTCCTTGATATGGAACCGGGACAGTACACCATTCAGATATCAAAGAATGGATATAAAACGAATACGAAACGTATTTCCGTTGTTGCGGGCGAGCAGGCTTCCGGCGATATGGTGCTGGAGCGGGGCGAGGCGCGTATTAAGTTGAGTTCGAATTCGTTGGCATTCGCCAAAGAGGAGACATCCAAAACTTTTGATGTAATGAATATCGGTACTTCCGGCTCTGTTTCATGGAGTGTTACGTTTACTGAATCTTGGCTGAAAGTGACTCCTGTAAACGGGACGACGGCTCAGGGGAAGAACAGTACGGTGGTAGTGAATATAGACCGTGAAAAGATAAGTCAGGATATGACCGCAAATCTGCTTGTTGAGGCTGACGGAGAATCCATGCCTGTGGAAATCAGCGTGAAATTTGGTGAGAGTGAGGGTGGTGGTGGAGATGAACCATCCGAAGGTAAAGGCTCGTGCGGGGAAATCGTTTCTTGCGATTCGGAGGTGAAGATAGAGTTTCTGTCGTGCGTGAAGAATGCCGATGCGGTGGAATTTCAGTTTCTGCTGACCAATAACCGGGAAGACTGGCGGGTTTGGTTCAATAGGGATCAATCGGACGGGGTGGATGACAAGGGAAATAGTTACCCCGGATATAATACAAAGTTCTATGTAGGTAACTCCGATTCGTTTGTGACGAATGGAAATGCCGTGAGTTTTATGAAAGGGGTGCGTACGAAGTGCCGTGTTCTGGTTCCCGGCATAAAGGATGGAGCCTCCTTCCTGCAACGGTTGGATTGGGTTATTTCCAGTTCACAGCCGTGGAGTCCGCAGGTGAAGAAAATTACGTTTACGGAGGTGAAATGGTGAGGTAAAAAGGGATTCTACCCAACGCCACCGATCTATATATCCAACATGTCCGATATATAGATTCAGCACGTCCGATCTATAGATTCAACATGTCCGATCTATAGATGCTGCACGTCCGATATATAGCACCGTATGCGAAGGAATTTTCTCATACGGTGCTTTTGCGTTGATATACGATAAGGCTGTTATTCCTTGTGCAGTCTTTTTTCATGATGTGTGATTGCATGTGAGCCGCAGAGGCAGAGTTTCTTTTCTGCATGAGTAAGCGGAGAAGGACGGAATGATGAAGTGAGGAAAGAAAATTAAGTGAAAAATAGATAGGGTTCATCAGTTTGTACTATCTTTGCTCAATAGAACCAAAATATGGAGACATGGATTGCGAGAAGCAGACCGTTTACGCAGCTATACAGATAAGTTGTTGAAAGATAATATTATCGGAAGGAATGGTGCGAAGAAAGGTACTCCGTTTTTTGTGAATCCCCTGTTGATAAAGAACGTAAAGGTAAATTTGAAGACAACTATTTCGGAGATTGCGGGTCGGTTGCCGGAAGTTGATTTACAGGAGTTGAGGAAGATGGTTTATTCGATGGTGGATGTGGAATTGATAACAGAAGGGGTTCGTACTGATAGGCGTTATACACTGAAATAAGTGGTAGAAAAAGAAAGAAATAAAAAAGAAATAGAAAAAGAAAAGACTTAAGTGGTTGATTGTCAGCTTTAATTTTGTTTTCTATTTTTTCTAAAAAGATAAGAAAAGAGATTAATATAGAATGGAACGAGAAGATTTTGACATACGTGATAATCAGTTGACTAGTCGGGAACGCGATTTTGAGAACGCACTACGTCCGTTGTCCTTTGAAGACTTCAGCGGACAGGATAAGGTGGTGGATAATCTGCGTATCTTCGTTAAAGCAGCCCGCTTGCGTGGTGAGGCGCTGGATCATGTATTGCTGCACGGGCCTCCGGGATTGGGAAAAACGACGCTTTCCAATATTATTGCCAATGAACTGGGAGTGGGTTTTAAGGTTACTTCCGGTCCGGTGCTTGATAAACCGGGTGATTTGGCGGGAGTGCTTACCAGTCTGGAACCGAATGATGTGCTGTTTATCGATGAAATTCACCGCCTTTCTCCGGTGGTGGAAGAGTACCTGTACTCTGCAATGGAGGATTACCGCATTGATATTATGATAGATAAAGGCCCGTCTGCACGGAGCATTCAGATTGATCTGAATCCGTTTACGATGGTGGGAGCTACTACTCGTAGCGGCTTGCTGACTGCGCCTTTGCGTGCACGTTTTGGTATTAATCTGCATTTGGAGTATTACGACGATGATGTGTTGAGCGGTATTATTCGTCGTTCGGCAGGGATATTGAATGTACCTTGCTCTACAAGGGCAGCGTCTGAGATCGCTTCCCGTAGCCGTGGAACGCCGCGTATTGCAAATGCATTGTTGCGTCGTGTGCGGGATTTTGCACAGGTGAAAGGTTCGGGGAGCATTGATACGGAGATTGCCAACTTCGCTCTTGAAGCGTTGAATATTGATAAGTACGGACTTGATGAAATCGATAATAAGATACTTTGCACCATTATTGATAAATTCAAAGGCGGTCCGGTAGGGCTTACTACCATTGCTACGGCATTGGGTGAAGATGCCGGAACTTTGGAAGAGGTGTATGAGCCTTTCCTTATCAAAGAGGGTTTCTTGAAACGTACCCCCCGCGGACGTGAAGTGACTGAACTGGCTTATAAACATTTGGGACGTAGTCTTTACAATAATCAGAAAACGTTGTTTAGTGATTGACTATTAATTAATATCAGTACTACCTTCATATAGAAATGGTCAAACAAATCATTTCCAGTTCTCCTCCTCCTGGGAGGAGGAGTACCCGAAGGGGGAGGTGGTAGGTAAAAAAAGATTCCTATGCAAACCATCATGAACAAATCCGACGTAACCGACAATAGAAAAGAGTTACGCAACCATAGCACTCCAGCCGAAGCTATTCTTTGGAAAATGCTGAAAGGGAAACAAATAGCCGGTTTAAAGTTTCGTCGTCAACATAGTGTCGGGCCATATATTCTTGATTTTTATTGTCCGCAGATAAAGTTGGCTATAGAATTGGATGGTGAGGTACATAATAGACAACAGGATTATGATGAGCAACGTAGTTATTTTCTGAATAGGGTAGAAGGTATTGAGGTGTTACGGTTTGAAAATAGAACGGTATTTGAGAATCCGGAACAGATAATATGGGAGATAGAGGAAAAGTTTTCTTCCTACCACCTCCCCCCTTTGGGGTACTCCTCCTCCCGGGAGGAGGAGAATGGAGATAGTACTGTTAACCATTAATAATTAAGCGTTAATCATTAAATAAAGTGGCGGGATTAAAAAGTTTAGCAAAAGAAACGGCTATTTACGGGGTGAGTAGTATTGTAGGGCGTTTCCTCAATTATCTGCTGGTGCCTGTATATACGATAGCTTTACCTGCATCGTCGGGTGGCTATGGTGTGGTTACGAATATATATGCCTGGGTGGCATTGATGCTGGTATTGCTGACGTGCGGCATGGAGACGGGATTTTTCCGTTTTGCCAATAAAGGGCAGGATGACCCGATGCGGGTGTACTCTACCACCTTGTTGAGCGTGAGTATCGGTTCATTGGTATTCGTTGCTTTGGGATTGTTGTTTCTGGAACCTATTGCCGGATGGCTGGAATACGGTGAACATCCCTGGTATATAGGTATGATGATGATTGTAGTAGCAATGGATGCCATCCAAAGTATTCCGTTCGCTTATCTGCGCTATAAAAAACGCCCTATCAAGTTTGCTGCACTGAAGTTGCTGTTTATCTTCCTCAATATTGCACTCAATCTTTTCTATTATGTCATATTGGAAGGGAATGACGTGGGGTATGCCTTCCTCTTCAATCTGGTATGTACCTCTGTTGTTATGGTGTGCATGATACCGGAACTGAGGGGATTTACCTATGTGTTGGATAAAGAGTTATTGAAACGGATGCTCCGGTACTCTCTGCCGTTGGTAATTCTGGGTGTGGCAGGCATCTTGAATCAGGTGGCTGATAAGATTATCTTTCCTTTCGTTTATCCCGATGAGGCGGAAGCTACCATACAACTCGGCATTTACGGAGCTGCCAGTAAGATTGCCATGATTATGGCTATGTTTACACAGGCATTCCGCTTCGCTTATGAACCTTTTGTATTTGGTAAGAGTAAGGAGAAAGACAGTCGTGAAATGTATGCCCAGGCTATGAAGTTCTTCATTATCTTTACCTTGCTTGCCTTTCTGGCTGTGATGTTCTACCTGGACATCCTGCGTCATGTCATCGGCCGTGATTACTGGGACGGATTACGGGTGGTGCCTATCGTCATGGCGGCGGAAATCTTTATGGGCATTTATTTCAACCTGTCCTTTTGGTACAAATTGATTGATGAGACCCGTTGGGGAGCCTATTTCTCATTGACGGGCTGTATCATCCTGATTTTGATGAATATCTTCCTGGTTCCGAAATATGGTTATATTGCTTGTGCCTGGGCTGGGTTTACAGGATATGGCGTTGCTATGTTGCTTTCTTATTTTGTCGGTCAGAAGAAATATCCGATACAATACGATTTGAAGGCGATAGGTATGTATGTGCTTCTTGCTGCTGTGCTTTATGTAGCTGCCGAATATGTACCGATAGATAATATCTATTTGCGTATGGCATACCGTACAGTTCTGCTGTTACTGTTTATTGCCTACGTCGTGAAGCGTGATTTACCGCTGAACCAAATACCAATCCTGAACAAACTCTTAAAACACTAAATGAGCCGCATGGCAAATTGTAAATTGTAAATTGTAAATGATATGTTGGAAACACCTGAACAAAACCGAAATGTTTTTGCCATTAAAAAGTTCCTGAGCGAGTACCTTGATCTGAGGAAAGACAAGGACAATGAGCTGGAAACAGTAGACTCCATCCGCAAGGGAGTAGAGTTTAAAGGGGCTAACCTGTGGATTTTGATCTTTGCCATCTTTATGGCATCGTTGGGACTGAATGTCAACTCTACAGCTGTAATCATAGGTGCCATGTTGATTTCCCCACTGATGGGACCTATCATGGGGGTGGGACTTTCTGTCGGTCTGAATGACTTCGAACTGATGAAGCGTTCACTGAAGAGTTTCCTGATAACCACCCTGTTCAGTGTAACTACGGCTACTATCTTTTTTCTTGTAAGTCCTGTTGCCGAAGGGCAGTCGGAACTGTTGGCACGTACTTCACCTACAATTTATGACGTATTCATCGCATTGATGGGTGGTCTTGCCGGTGTAGTTGCCCTGTCTACAAAGGAGAAAGGAAATGTGATTCCAGGTGTTGCCATTGCTACGGCTTTGATGCCGCCACTCTGTACGGCAGGTTACGGGTTGGCAACGGGGAATCTGGTTTATTTCCTCGGAGCATTCTATCTTTACTTCATAAATTCGGTATTCATCAGTCTTGCCACGTTTGCTGGTGTGCGTGTGATGCACTTTCAGCGTAAAGAGTTTGTGGACAAGAAGCGGGAGAAGAAAGTACGCCAATACATAATACTCATTGCCGTGCTGACTATGTGTCCGGCCGTCTACTTGACGGTAGGCATTATTCAGAGTACTTTCTATGAGAGTGCCGCCAATCGGTTTGTTGCCGAACAGCTTTCTTTTGAGAATACACAGGTATTGGATAAAAAAATCCATTATCATGGCAACAAAGACAATGAAATACGCGTGGTACTGATCGGACAAGAAGTTCCCGAAGCTTCGATTGCCATTGCCCGCAACAAGATGAAGGACTATAAGTTAGGTGAAACGAAGCTGATCGTTCTTCAGGGAATGAATAATGAAGCTGTGGATATTTCTTCTATCCGAGCTATGGTGATGGAAGACTTCTATAAGAACAGTGAGGAACGACTGGTGGAACAAACAAAGAAAATTACAGTGCTGGAACAGAGTCTGGCAAGATACAAATCTTTCGATGAATTGGGCAAAACGATCGTTCCGGAGCTAAAAGTTCTCTATCCATCAGTGAAAACAGTTTCTATCTCTCATGCCATAGAACTGACGGTTGATTCGGTACGGACAGATACCATTACGCTTGCCGTGCTGAAGTTTGGCAAGCATCCCGACGCCCGCGAGAAACAGAAGATTACCGAATGGCTGAAAGCACGTACTGGAGCGAAACGACTAAGACTGATTGCAGAATGACGCAATTGGAAAGTATATCATACTAAATTATTCAAAATGAGAGTATGCCATGAGCTAAATCTAACTAAATTCTCCTCCTTCGAGAAGGAGGAGTACCCGTAGGGGGAGGTGGTAGCTGAAGTTATAAAGGACTTATTAGTCATAAAATAAGGATTTTTATACCTACCACCCCGCCCTTTGGGCACCCCTCCTTCGAGAAGGAGGGGAACTGAGTTAGATATTTCTTATATACTCTTAACTTAAGATGTAAATAATAATTTAACACCAAGTATAGAATGAAGCTAAAGTGTATCCTAATTGTAGCTTGCAGCCTCTTCACGTTGACGGGACAGGCGGACGAAGGTATGTGGATGCTGGGAAACCTGAATAAACAGACCCGTAAGACCATGAAAGAACTCGGCCTGCAAATGCCTGCCGATAAACTATATAATCCGAAGAAACCGTCGTTGAAAGATGCGGTAGTCAGCTTTGGAGGGTTTTGTTCCGGTGTGGTAGTGTCGGAAGACGGGTTGGTGTTTACCAATCATCACTGCGGCTTCAGCAGTGTGCAGCAACATTCGTCGGTGGAGCATGATTACCTGAAAGATGGTTTCGTAGCCCGTAGCCGTGCAGAGGAATTGCCTAATCCGGAGCTTTACGTTCGTTTTCTGCTTCGTACGGAAGATGTAACCAAACGTGTGCTGGGAGTCGTTAAACCTTCGATGAACGAGATGGAACGTTCCAGTGCGGTAGACTCTATGATGATGGTAATAGGCGGTGAGGTATCCCTGAAAGACTCCACTTTGCTTGGCGTGGTAGATGCTTATTATGGAGGCAATGAGTTCTGGCTCTCCGTTTACCGCGATTTCAACGATGTGCGGCTGGTGTTTGCACCTCCTTCCTCTGTCGGCAAGTTCGGTTGGGATACGGATAATTGGGTGTGGCCTCGGCATACAGGAGATTTCTGTGTGTTTCGTATTTATGCAGACCGCAAGAACCGGCCTGCCGATTACTCCCCCGACAATGTCCCGTATCACCCTGAATATGTAGCGCCGATTTCACTGGATGGCTATAAGGAAGGCTCTTTCTGTATGACGATAGGTTATCCGGGAAGTACGGAACGTTACCTTTCTTCATTCGGCATCGAGGAAATGATGAATAACTCCAATCAGGCGCAGATTGACATCCGTGGTGTGAAGCAAGCCATCTGGAAACGTGAAATGGACAGTAAAGACAGCATACGCATTAAGTATGCTTCCAAATACGATGAAAGCTCCAATTACTGGAAGAACAGTATCGGGGTCAACCGTGCCATCCGTAAGCTGGGAATCCTGGAGAAGAAGCGTGAAATGGAGCAGGAAATCCGTCGGTGGATACAGCAGAACCCGGACGAACGTGAGAAACTTCTTCAACTGTTTACGGATTTGGAACTGAACTACAAGAACCGCCGGGAGGTAAACCGTGCACAGGCTTACTTTATCGAGTCTTTCCTATATGGACCGGAATTAGTGCAGCTTGCACTGAAGATTCTGAACTTCGACTTTGAAGGGGAACAGAAAACAGTTATTGCCGCCTTGAAGGATATCGTTGAGCAATACTCTAATTTGGACCTGGATATAGACAAGGAAGTCTTTACGGCACTGTTGAAGGAGTATCGCTCAAAAGTGGATACCACTTTCCTGCCGGAAATCTACCATACTATCGCACAGAAATATAATGGGGATGAGAAAACTTTCGTAGATAGTCTTTATGCAAGTTCTGAGTTGACCACTCCCCGTGGTTTGAAACGCTTTCTTGAACGGGATACTACCTATCAGATTTTCGATGATCCGGCTATCTCGTTGGGCATTGATATGCTGACGATGTTGTTCGATATGAATATGCAGATGCAGGCGCCTACTACGGAGATCATCCGTGGGGAACGTTTGCTGAACGGGGTTATCCGTCGGATGTATACGTCTCGTAACTTTTATCCGGATGCCAATTCCACCATGCGGCTGAGCTTTGGAACGGTATGCGGTTATACTCCTTTTGACGGAGCGGAATATGATTATTACACCACAACGAAAGGTGTTCTGGAGAAGGTGAAAGCCCATGTGGGGGATGTTGATTTCGCTGTTCAGCCGGATATACTTTCATTGCTTTCTTCGGGTGATTTCGGAAGATATGCCGATGAAAAGGGCGAAATGAAGGTCTGCTTCATCTCAAATAATGATATTACGGGAGGTAATTCGGGCAGTGCAATGTTCAATTCGAAAGGTGAATTGCTGGGGTTGGCTTTTGATGGAAACTGGGAAGCCATGGGCAGCGATATTCTTTATGAACCGAAGATGCAACGTACAATCGGGGTGGATGTGCGCTATATATTGTTTATGATTGAGAAATACGGGAAAGCAGGGAACCTGATCCAGGAATTGAATATTCTCAATTAGTGGACGGGTCCCTGCTTTTCGTGAGGGAGACAATTACTTGCTTCCGGACAAGATTCCGGTATCGGTATCCCTGTTGTTGATTCTTCTGCCTTGGCTGTTGCGCTTCTTTCCGAAGTCAAGGCTGAAGGATGCATTTACCATGAACAAAAGCCTTAAGTTCTTGGAATACGCTAACTGGCGGTAGGGAGCCGACTTTGATAAATTTTCTATTTCCTGTTCATATTTCTTGGTGAACGGGTTCAGCACCCCGGCAGAAAGGCTCCATTTCTCCGTATTATATCCTGCCATGATGGTGTGCAGTTTCTCCTCTTTAGTCAGCGTTTCGCCCCACAGAGTGTGGTTGCTGGTATTCATTTCTGCCATCAGTACCCAGTTCTTGTACATTGCCATCAGACTGCCTCGCAGTCCTGCATTGGTGTGTGTATGCGTATAGGTGTTGCCATAGCTGATATAGCGGTTCAGAAACGGAGTGATTTTAATGGAGATATACTCTTTGTAAGGCCGTATTTGTATAGCTGTCTCCAGATTGGTCCGGTGGAAACCTTTATGATTCTCGGTAGTGCGGACAAAATACCCGTCTTCGTAGTAGGTATTTTCCATAATCGGCTTACTGTCATAGCTATATCTTCCAAATAAATCGACAGATACATACTTGCTGTGCCAACTGGCAGACAGTGTATTGGCATAGAATGTAACAGACTTTAAGTCGGGATTTCCTTTGCGTATCTGATACTTATCCATTGCTTGCGAGATGTCGTTCAGGTCGGACAGGGAAGGGGCATAGCCCGACACGTATCCGTTGTATCTGAAAAACCACTTCCCGTTGATAGAGTACGACAGGCTTAAGGAAGGTTTGACTATATACTTCTCGGAAGAATACTGCTCCTGACTGTTATAAGTTCTCATGGCTCCAATCCCTACTGTGTAGTTCAGAGCTTTTATCTTTGATTGATATTCGGCAAATAGGTACGTTTCAGCCGTATTCATCGTGATTTTATTCTCTATATTACCCGAATATCTATTTTGCAAATAGGCCTGTGTATGCTTGATACCTCCGGTAAACTTACCCGTATTGAATTGTTTTTCGTAGATACCTTCTCCAATGATGGAGTACTTCTCACCTTTGGTTTCCGAATAGATATCCGTATCGTTATTGTCATTATTAAAGGCTTTCTGAATAAAAGTCCGTTCATTCTTGCTGTCCAGATAAGAAGCCACTATATCCGCATAGATTGTCTGCTTGTTTTTCAGATTTCTCTGGTAATAGATATCCAAAGAAGGGATAAGCACTTTGGAGGCGGAAAGGTCGGATATGGAGTAGGAGGTGTCTCCTTCATACAATGTACTGATTCTGTCCGACATGGAACTGGGAGTATCGCTGTATTGATTTCTGAGAGCAATATTGAGAAGTTGTTTGTCATTATCCTGGTAGCTGTAATTGAGGTTGAAGTTAAGGTTGTCATACTTTACTTTGGTAGGTTCTCCCACCTCTCTGTTCTCCTGATAGGCCTCCGGGAAGTGGAAACTTTCATAGTTTTCGCGTGTCCACTTCAGATCTCTCTGCCCCCAATATACGGTAGTGCTGAGCTCTGACTTGTTGAAGTGGTATTTGGCGGCGAGGTTATGTTCGCCATATCCCGTATCGGATACTCCGTTGGTGAGATCGGCAGAGATACTTCCTCCTGATTCTCTTCTCTTTACAATGTAGTTCAATACAGCTCCTGCATTTCCATAACGTGCGCCGGGATTGTCTATATATTCGATGCGGATCACATCTGTCGGGCGGATGGCAATTATTTCAGCTTGAGTCACTTCTATGCCGTTAATCCTAAGTTGCACATTGTCTCCTCCGGGAATCGTGATGCTGTTGTCTATCGGATTGATCAGGATGCGCGACAGTTGTAGATTTCTCAGTAAGGAAACTCCGTTGGAAGCGGCTTTAGTCTGCATTTCGGTCGGGAGGATAATTTGCCGGTCAGTCTTTTTGATGATGGGGCTGGCTGTGACGGTAACACCTTCCAGCATTACATTGTCGGGCGATAAGGGCAGTTCTCCCAGATTCAGGTTGGCTTGCAGGTTGCGGATGGAGAGATAGGAGTTTTCATATCCGACGCATGAGATACATAAGATATAATCTCCATCGTTTACTTCTTTCAGCAGGAAGCCGCCACCGTTGTCTGTGGCAACTCCGGTGATGAATGTCGAATCCTGAGTCAGCAGGCTGACATTGGCATACTCGATGTGCTGATTGTTACTCTCATCGATGATTTTCCCTGTGATTTTGTTTGCTGCCATCAGGGAGGTACATAGGAATAATACTCCTGAAATGATACTTAGTCTCTTCATTTTTCTTATTATTTTTAGTGATTATTTCTGTTCTCTGAACATGACAAAGGTAGGGGGATCGGGGGAGAAAAGCGGTTTATATGTGGCACTAAATAAAGTGCAATAGGTTTTGCAACTATTTGAGAATTAGATGGTTTTGAACTGCGGCTTATAGAAAAGTTTATATCTTCCTATTTCAAGTTTATATATAAAGAAAAGTGCAAAAAATGGGATGCCGTAATTTCCGTTAATTGATAAATATCTATCTTTGCAAAGACTTAAAGCAAGAAGGAAGGACGGCATGAAAGCATTGAAATATGGTTTGATAGGTTGGGTATGCGTGTTGGCATTGGCAGCATGTGCAGAAGCCCTGCCATCGCAACGCATCCAGATAGAAAAGGCGGAGCAGATGTTACAGCAGAATGCAGAGGAGGCGATTGCTCTGCTTCGGTCGGTGAAAGATCCCGAAATATTGCCGGATTCATTGCGGGCACGGTTTGCATTGGCTATGGGGCAAGCCCACTATAATGCGCATTGGGTGATGAATGAAGACTCTTTGCTGTTATACGCTCTGGATTATTATGGAAGACCGGATGTGGGTGACACATTGCGCTTGCTGCGTGCCTACAAACTGGCGGCGCATTACTTCTACGATAGCGCGAGATATAAAGAAGCCACTGAGATGATGGTTGAAGGGAATCGCATTGCAGCCCTGCGCGGCGATACGGCTGCCCGTCTTGATTTGCTGCGGTCCGTAGCGAATATAGGGGAAGGTAATGATGACTTTGAAGGTCTGATACGCTTGCAGAAGCAATTGATAGCTATAGAGCCTGATTCCACCCGGCGATATTCCAATTACAACAGTCTGGCGATATCGTACTACTGTGCAAATCAGAATGATTCTGCGCTGCTGGCTCTCCGCAAAGCTACTGAATGCCTGTATACCTCCACAGACTCTTTGAAGGCATTGTACTATGTGATGCGCAACTACGCTGATATACTGAGTGATTCCGGAAAGAATCAGGAAGCCATCAATTTGCAGCGCCATAGTTTACAAGAATATAAAGAGACGAAACACCCTTTCGAGTCCTTATCTTATTATGCTCTTTCGCGTTATTTCCTGAATATGGGTCAGATGGATTCCGCCCGCTACTATATACAAATGGGAGATAGCGTGCGTTCGCCCTATATTGACCAGGACTTGTCGTTGGCTAACTTTTGTCTGGTACAGAAAACGTTGATGAATTATATAGATAGCCGTTCTTTTACAATCCGGGATGTGGCGTTCTTCTCAAACCGGTTGTATAACAACTTTATCCGTGACCAGCGGGTGATAGCCCAAAAAGGAAAGGTACAACTGTTACTCCAACAGCAGAATATGAATCTGCAACTGGAAAAACAAAAAGAACGGACCTTCTTTGTCGGAGTGGTGGCTCTCTGTATTTTGTTGTTGCTGACTGTCGTCTGGTATTTGCAGCGAAGAAAGCATTTACTCGTGGAAAAGGAAGAAGAACTGGAGGCCTTGCGCCGTCTGCTGCATGAGACGGAAGGCGATGAAAGCGGCAATAATGATAAGTTTGTCAAGAAGATGCTGCTTCAGCAATTAGGTCTGATACGTATTGTGGCTACGAATCCCAGTTCCGATCATCAGGAGCTATTGGTACAGATGGGGCGGATAGCCAATAAAGATGTAGCGGTGGATGATTTGCTGGTCTGGAGTGATTTATATAAGACTATCGACATGGTACATGATGGCTTTTATACCCGTATCAGTCAGAAGTATGGAAATATCCTGAATGAAAAGGAACTGCAACTCTGCTGTTTGTTGAAGTCGGACTTTTCGACGAAAGAGATTAGCGTGGTTATCCAGCAAAGCATACGGACGGTGTATCAGCGTAAGACGGTCATACGGCAGAAATTGGACATGGCAGAAAAAGAGGATATCGCTGAATTCCTTTCTTGTAAACAGATAGGTAGATGATTGACAGTACTATCTTAGTTCTCCTCCTCCGACTGGAGGAGGGGAATGAAGATACTCTATCCGCGTCGTCCGCGTACCTATTATGCAATTCCCCGGATGCGGTCATCAAATGCCGACAGTGCCGCCTTTGCACCTTCACCCATTGCAATTACTATCTGTTTGTAGGGAACGTTCGAGACATCTCCTGCCGCATAAACTCCCGGAAGTGTGGTGCGGCAAAAAGCGTCGATCTTGATTTCGCCTATCGGAGTCGTTTCCAGCGTGTCACGGAAAGGAGCGCTATTGGCTGCCAGACCAATTTGTACGAAGATACCATCCAATGGGAAATCCCGTTCTTCACTACTTACACGATCTTTGACGCGGATAGCTGTTACCTTATCACCGTTTCCCACTACCTTTGTGGTCTGTGAAGAAGTGAAGATTTCTACATTCGGCAAGCTTTGCGCCTTTTCTTGCAGTACCTGGTCAGCTTTCAGCGTATCCGCAAATTCAAAGACAGTCACTTTCCGGCAGATACCTGCCAAGTCGATGGCTGCTTCTATACCGGAGTTTCCGCCACCGATAACGGCTACGTCTTTTCCCTGATAGAACGGCCCGTCGCAATGCGGACAGAAAGCAACTCCTCTGCCTATATACTCCGTTTCACCTTCCACATTCAGTTTGCGCCAGCTTGCGCCGGTGGCGATGATAACACTGGGAGATATGAATACTTCACCGCCCACTACTGAAATCCTCTTTTCTTTTCCTTGAAGCTCCGCCTTCTCTATCTTACGGTCTTCAAACAAGTCGATGGGATAATGATTGATATGGCTTCTTAAATTGTCTGCCAACTGTGCACCTGTAGTCTGCGGCACGGAAATCAGGTTCTCGATTCCTACGGTTTCCTTTACCTGACCACCGATCTTTTCAGCTACAATGGCTACCCGTAATCCCTTGCGGGCTGAATAAATCGCAGCTGAGGCACCTGCCGGCCCACCGCCTAATACAAGGACATCATAAGTCCGTGAGATAGGTTCTGCATTTCCCACAGGTTCGGAGCCGAACATTTCTTCCAGCTTCTGCAGAAGTTCGCCTAAAGTGCCGCGTCCTACATGAAGCAATTTACCGTTGGCATAGACGGACGGTACACCTTGTATTTTCAGTGCATCCACTTCTTTCTGGAAAAGGGCACCGTCTATCATTTCATGCGTGACCTGTCCGTTCAGCAAAGCCATTATATTCAGAGCCTGCACCACATCGGGGCAGTTGGTACATGTCAATGATACATAAGTCTGCAATGAAATGGGCCCTTTCAACGCCTGAATGCGTCGGCTGATGGCTTCATCAGGAAGATTTTTCCCCTTTCCGTCGGCATTCAGTACTGCCAGAAGCAAAGATGTGAATTCATGGCCGTTCGGTATTCCGCGGAATTTGACACCGGTTTCTTTTCCGTTTTTCAGCAAAGAGAATTCCAGCTTCGGTTCTTCGGTTTCAGTAACCTCACAGGAGAGTTTATCGGAACATCCTGCTACATCTTTTAGCAACTCTGTCAGCTGCTGCGCGCTTTCGTGCCGTGGATGGCAGGTGATATGAAAAGTGTACTGCGCTTCCAGGTTTTGGAAGACGCTGCGTACTTGATTTAAAATGTTTGTTTCTAACATAACAGTCTATATTAATGTATTCCGTTGGCGGAATTAATTCGTTTCTGAGCGGTTCTGAATTAAATGATAATTCCAATATTAAGTAAATAGAGTATCTCAATTCCCCTCATCCATCGGAGGAGGGGTGCCCAGAGGGCGGGGTGGTAGGTAAAGCCAGAAATACCTATGAATCATATACCTAAGGACTTCTTTTCTTACCTACCACCTCCCCCTTCGGGTACTCCTCCTCCGGGGAGGAGGAGAATTGAGATAGTATTGTTCAGCATTTCATTCATTACTTTTTTCGATATAAACTAATCTCGCCAACGTGTACTAATGATAAGATAAAAGAGGCCCCCTCTATGTGTGCAATGGATAAAGGGGACCTCGCTAATAAAAAAGGGATGTGAACTTAAATTTTACCAACCAAATCTATACTTGGTTTCAGTGTTTCGCCGCCTTTCTTCCATTTTGCGGGACATACTTCGCCGTCGTGTGTTGCAACGAACTGTGCTGCTTCTACCTTGCGGAGAAGTTCGTCGGCATTACGTCCGATGTTATTGTCCTGTATTTCGGCAATCTTGATTTTGCCTTCGGGGTTCACGACAAATGTGCCGCGGTAAGCCATACCTTCTTCTTCGATCATTACACCGAATGCGCGAGTCAGCACGCCTGTAGGGTCTGCCAGCATCGGATACTTGATCTTACGGATACTTTCGGATGCATCGTGCCATGCTTTGTGCACGAAGTGAGAGTCGGTACTTACCGAGTACACCTCTACACCCATTGCCTGGAATTGCTCGTATTTTTCAGCGATGTCCACCAGTTCGGTAGGGCACACAAACGTAAAGTCTGCGGGATAGAAGAAGAAAATAGCCCACTTGCCTTTTACGTCTTCGTTAGTTACTGTTTTGAAACTTCCGTTCTGGAATGCCTGAACTTTGAATTCAGGAAGCTGAGAATTGATAATTGGTTCCATAATCTTTTTTGTTTTAAAAGGTTTAGTACTTTGTTTTTTCGATGATGCAAAAATATAGCATCTTTTGCCGATAGAACAAAAAAAACGATTGAAAAGATTTATGGGTCGATAGACGAAATCTATACAACGCACTGAGTTGCCCGCAGGGACAGCATTTCGCGGGGTACAGAGGCTTGTATTTCTTTTGTGAGTACCTCCAATAAAGTGGTTCGTATGAAGTGCTCGTTGGTGATGAGAATGATCTGCCGGGTAGGAGTGGGAATGGCAAAGGGGCGCACCAACTCTTTCTGTGTATCGTTGAGCTGATCGATGGCAAGTTCGGGAATGAAGGTAACGCCTTTACCGCTTTCCACCATGCGCATGAATGTCTCCATGCTACCCAGATGATAAGCGATCTGGCTGGCTTGCGCCGCTTTCATCTGGCAGAAGCGGACTAACTGGTCGCGGAAGCAATGTCCCTCGTCAAGCATCCAAAGCTGTTCGTCGCTGAGATCGGAGGTGCGGATAATCTTATTCTCGAACAGTTTGCTTTCGCGCGCGATATAAGCATAGAATTGTTCATAGAATAAAGGTATCTGGCGGAAGTCATCCTCTTCAGGCAGGGTGGCGATAATGCCGGCATCTATGTCTCCTTTCATAAGAGCCTGTTTGATGTCCTTCGTCTTCATCTCCGTTACGCGGATATCCAGTTTAGGATATTTCTTCATCAGTTGCGGAAAAAAGCGGGGCAACAGGTAAGGGGCGATGGTGGGGAGTATACCTAACTTAAAGACACCCGACAAGGAGTGCTTCTCTTCTTCAATAATATCCTTTATATGGCCTGCCTGTTCCAATACGATACGGGCTTGCTCTATTACAAGTTGTCCGACGGGAGTAGGGCAGATGGGCTGTTGGTTGCGGTCGAATATCTTGGTGTCCAGCTCGTCTTCCAGTTTCTGTATCATGGCACTCAGGGTGGGTTGAGTTACACGGCAATGTTCCGCAGCTTTGGCGAAATGGCGGAACTGATTAACGGCAAGAATGTATTCCAGTTGTTGTAAAGTCATGATGAATAAGGGGTTTGAACGGGTTATATAGATTCTGTCTATGCAAAGATAGAAATTATCTGTTTGACAAGCATGGGTTTCCGCCTTATCTTTGTCTCAGAAAAAAGAAAAACAGTATAAATTATTAAAATCATAAAATTATGAAGACTTTAAATTACATCAAGTTAAATGAATCGGGAGTAGCTAACGTAGTATCTGCATTGCATCAACTTTTGGCAGATTTCCAGGTATATTACACGAATCTGCGCGGTTTCCACTGGAACATCAAGGGACATGGTTTCTTCGTATTGCACGAGAAGTTTGAAAGTATGTATGACGACGCAGCCGAGAAGGTGGACGAAATTGCAGAACGTATCCTGATGTTGGGTGGTGTACCCGAAAACAAGTTTAGCGAGTACCTGAAAGTTGCAAAGGTCAAAGAAGTATCTGACGTGGCTTGCGGCAGCGATGCGGTCAGCAATATTCTTGAAACTTACGGATACCTCATTGGCGAGGAAAGAAAGATCATTGAACTGGCTAATGAAGCAGGCGACGACGTTACTGCCGACCTGATGACAGGCTATCTGAAAGAACAGGAAAAGATGGTTTGGATGCTGGTTGCTTTCAGCACAAAAGGATGCACAGACAAATAATATATAGGTTTAGGTGATAAATGATGGAAAAGGTGATGAAGTGGTGTGAACACTGCTTGGTCACCTTTTCTTTTGTCTTATAGCTTGGCCGGTTTGCCTGCCGTTCTACATCATCATGTTCTTTCTGATGGAGAACTTGACAATCGCCATCGCCTGTATGGATGTGAGTGGAATATCCATTGGTTCATGGTGTGGATTGTAGCTCACCAGCTTGATGCAACCTTCCACCTCGGAACGGTTTATATACTTCACCGACAGGTATTCGTCGCCATCGATGCAAAATGACACCAGGTACATCTCTCCATAAATGACGTTGCTGAAATTGCTGATTTCCTTAAAGCCCACAACATCTCCCGATTTCAAGATGGGATACATGCTGTCTCCACTGATGTAGAGTGCTCCGTCGCAGACAGGTATGTTCGGAATCTGTATCTTTCCCACCACGTGTTGCTGTTTGTTGGCAAGCAATGTTTTCAGGTTGGCGGCAGCGGTAATATCGTATAGTGGTACGCTACGGTCGTCTACCGGATCAGCCGTTTTGGGGTTATGAATCATTTCCACTTCACCCGAAACGATTTCGCCATTGCAAAACCTCGCTTGATGCACAGGCTGTCCTTTCCCCACCAGCAGCCAGTTGTAATCTATTTCTTTCAGCTTTTCCAGCAGCAGCGGGAAATCAATTCCGTTTCGTGCAATCCAGTTACTTAGTGTGGGACGCGACACACCCAGGTAAGCTGCCAATTCTGCATCCGTTTTGAAATTCAGTACCCGCTTGGCGCGCTTCACGATGTCGGCTACATTGAATAATAAATCCTGTTCTTTCTCCATGATTTTTATGGTGTAAATATTTAGAAATGTATTTCTCGCTCATTTATATGTAGTTATCTACTTTATGAGAATTAATGTCTAAAACTGTTAGTTTTTTATATGGAAATCTATTTATCTTTGTTGCGACAAAGGTAATTCCTTTGTTTTAGAATAACAAATAAATCGCATGGAATTATGGAAAACAAACATTTCAGCCTCCGGATAAGAACTCCTTCCGAAACGGATCTATAGATGCAATGCGCAGGATATATAGCTCCTGCATGTCCGATATATAGATGCAGCACATCCGGTATATAGATGCAGCACGACAGATATATAGATGCAAAAGACAAAATTCGATTATTTAATTTATATATATTTATATCATTATGAAACAAACACTTACTTCTTTCGTTCGCACTTGCCACTCCTGTCTGAGGGAACTCCCCATAGAGGCTTTTTATGTCAATCGGAAGACACTGATTCCAGACTACTGTTGTAAGGCCTGCCGCAGCGCAGCCTGCAAGAAACGCTACCTGGATTCACGCTCCGTGAATGACATACGCACGTATCCCTTGATAACCGATATCAAAGACCGCACACTCCGCATGGAACTGATTCTTCATGCCCGCCAGGTGGTGAACGAAAGCGTGGCGAGGAAGCGTAGAAGGCTGTGGGAAACAGTCGGCGAGTAATCTTAATTGTGCAATAACCCATCATTTTACCGCGGATTGCACGGGTTCACACAGGCCTAATTTAGTAAGAGTCAAAATATAAAATCTTAATCTGTGCCAATCTGTGTAATCTGTGGTGAACCAAAAAACATTAATAACCAAACAACATGTCCAGAATAAAAAAACGGGGTCTCGATTATTTTCCCCTTGATATAGATTTCCTGCAGAATCGCCTGGTTCGCCGCATAATGAAACGCGAAGGTGACGGTGCGCTTGCCACCTTGGTGAGCGCATTCTCCTGCATCTATGGTGGTGAAGGCTACTATGTTCTCACCGATGCGTTCTTTTACGAAGATATCTCCGCCAACCTCTATCACCAGACCGCGGAGGACGTAAAGCGTATTCTTACACTTGCCGCTGAATACGGCATTTTTGATGTCACGCTCTTCAGAGAGTGCGGTGTGCTGACCAGTGCCGGGATACAGAGGCAGTATCTCTTCAGTACCAAACGCCGCAAAAGCTCCGCGATAGACAGCCGCTTCAATCTCATCACCGACGAACAGGAAGATGATGACGCCGGGAAACAGGAAGAGGCTGCCGGGCTATTTCCCGAAACTTCAGGGAGCGAAACGGAAGTTTCCGCTGCACTTCCCGAAGTCTCCGCTACGCTTCCCGAAAGTGCAATGGGTACTTCCCAAAATGTAACATTAATCCCCGAAAATGTTGCATCCGGTACACATAGCATAGCACAGAATAGCATAGCACAGCAAAGCATAGCACAGCGGAGCATAGAATACTCCCTCCTCAATAGTTCCCCCTCGGGGAGAACTCAGTACGCGGACCGGGAGTCCGCGGAGGGGGACGGAGAGGAGGAGAATTTTCTTTCTTCACCTGCGACTCCCGCTTCGTTTGCAGCCCCTGCTTCGTTTGCAGCCCCTGCTGCTTTTGCGGTTCCTGTTTTATCTGCGGTTCCTGTGTCATCGGCAGCTCATGCCTCCTCGGCAGTCCCGCCATCAGTGCCTCCTGCTTCCTCGGCAGCCCCTTCGCTCCATCCCCGCAAGGAGTGGACAGATGAGGATATTCGCCGGATGCAACCGCCCCTGGATGGGGTGAACCGCAATCTTGACGGGTTGCTCTTCAATCTCCGCCAGTTACGGATCTCCCCTCCGGAACAACGCGCCATCATCCTCAAAAGCAACTTCGGCGCCATCGGCCATCCCATGTGGAAAGGTTTCTCGACGATACGCGAAAGCTGCGGGAAGATACGTCAGCCGGGAAGGTTTTTGCTGAGCTTATGCAATAAAACAGGTGTTCACGAGGAGTAAATGATACACTTGCATTTTATGATAAAAACGAAGATTTTTATTTCCCCAGTTATGATATAAGACCTATATTTGCAGTGTGATTAAGCTTAAGACACGAAACTAAATTATTCTATTAATGAAAATAAAACTATTCTCTAATTATGGCAGTATTGTATAAAACAGTCCAATCTATATTGGCAAACAAGGCAGGAGTTAAAGTATTTTATCCTCGCGTGGTCCTGAAAGGACACGTCTCCACCGACCAGATCGCCCGTGAAATATCGGAATACTCTTCTCTGAGCAAGGGTGACACGAAAAACGTTATCGACAACCTGGTGCGTGTATTGACTACCCACCTTCAATCTTCCGAGAGTGTGACTCTGGATGGCTTCGGCACGTTCCGCATGGCCATGAAGACCAACGGCAAAGGTGTGGAAAGCGCCGACAAAGTATCGGCTGCACAAGCCACGATGACCGTGCGTTTTCTGCCCTGCTACACGAAGAATCTTGACCGTACGACGGCGACCCGCTCCATGGTGACCGGCGTGAAATGTATTCCTTACGAAACAAGTCAGGCAGGAGGCTCCGGCAGCGGTGATGGTTCCGGTAGCGGTAGTGGTTCCGGAGGCGGTGGTCTGGACGAGAATCCGTTAGGATAAGGACGTTGAACGCAGAGGCGCGGAGGCGCAGAGGGCTTCCCGGGTATCAGATTTAAACAGGCACTGTGTGGCTCCGTTACTCTGCATTCAATCGGCAAAGGAAACTAAGACTAATACTAGAACTAAGACTACTAATACTAAAACTGGAAACTGACTAAACTATTCATTTCTAACGACTAAACGACTTTATTATTCACAGGGCAGCTTATTGCCCGCCGGACTTATTATTCACTAAACTAATTTCATTCAACTTATGAGAAGTATCAACATGATTGTGGTGCATTGTAGCGCCACTCGGGCAGACTGTGCCCTTACCACAGAAGATTTGGAAACCATTCATCGCCGTCGCGGCTTCCGCGGCATCGGCTATCACTATTACATTCGCCGGGACGGTACGGTTGTCAACACCCGTGCTTTGGAACTCGTAGGTGCACATGCCAAGGGACACAATGCTCACTCGATAGGTATCTGCTACGAAGGCGGACTGGATGCCCAAGGGCGTCCTGCCGATACCCGCACACCTGAGCAGCGCTCAGCACTCCGGTTGCTTGTGCATCAACTTCTGAAACGCTTCCGGAACAATGTCCGTATCTGCGGGCATCGTGATCTCAGCCCGGATCGGAACGGTGACGGAGTGGTGGAACCGGAGGAATGGGTGAAAAAATGTCCGTGTTTCGAAGTAAGCAAAGATTTATAAACGACTAAAATATTGAATATCATGAAAATAAGTAAAGACACTTGGAAAACTATCCTGAAAGTAATTGTCACCATAACCACGGCCGTTGCCGGAATACTTGGAGTGAAAGCGGCAGGGTTGTAAAACTATTTAAGGAAGGAGGTAAGCAAACAGTTTACTTCCTTCCCCGTAGAATTTGGATAAAGAATAACCCGTTGGCGGAATTAATTCATCCCGGAAAAGTAATGAATCAAATGATGAGCAATACTATCTCAATTCTCCTCCTCTCGGGAGGAGGAGTACCCGAAGGGGGAGGTGGTAGGTGAAATGATAAATACCTATGAATCATAAAATAAGGAACTATTTCTCACCTACCACCCCGCCCTTTGGGCACCCCTCCTCCCGAGAGGAGGGGAATTGAGATACTCATTTAGTTCATAACCCTATAGAAAGAAATTAATTCCGCCAACGGGTTAAAGAATATAGATATTATAAATAATAAAGACTAATGAATAATGAAAAAACTACAATGCTTTTGTAATATAAAAAGAGTGTTACAACGCTCTATTGCAATGATATGTATGGCTTGTGTAATTCCGACAAGCCTGCAAGCACAGATCGCACAAAAGTCTGATGACTATTCGTTGAACCGTAACCCCAATAACTATTCTATTGCTACTCCCAATGCAGCTACTTTCAATAAATACATGGATAGTCCGGTAGATCTCTATTCGGGAACTGCACAAGTTAATATTCCGGTGTATACGTTGAAAGACGGTTCTGTGGAACTTCCTATCAGCTTGTCATATGCCACATCGGGTATTAAAGTGAATGAGGAAGCAGGTTGGGTAGGATTGGGATGGATGCTGGATGTCGGTGGATGCATCACCCGCAAGGTTATTGGAGAAATAGATTGTTACAATCCGGAACCTTGCTATAAAAATGTAATGGCAGCCTATGAGCAAACCGGAAAACTGAGTAATACGACTCATATCAAAGGCCCGTGGAGTTCTGATATGCGCCTGGCTATGGACTGGTTCTTGACAGAGCCTTCTATGCGTAAAGCCCATTACGAGGGTAGATTCAATCCTGATGTATTCTGTTACTCATGTCCCGATGGAAAGGGGCGTTTTGTTATAGACAGCCGGAATGATAGCATTTATCTGTTGGATCGCCGAGAGGATGTGAAGATAGAAATGACGACAGAGCGGTCGTTTTCTAAAGGTCAAGTTGTAGATGCCTTAGGCAGTAGATTGAAAGGATTCAAGTTGACTTTCCCTAATGGAGTGGTGCATAACTTCACGCTTATGAGTGTGATGAGTACCAACTTTCCTGTTTATATGGGAGTTCAGTCCGAGTTTTATGCCCTTTCGCAGACAGTTTATCCTAATGGGCAGAAGGTGGATTACAGCTATGACACTACGGCGGTTAACTGGGGATTCAGCTATGGGGAAAATCTAAAATCGGTCATTCTTTCTTCAAGCGTAAGGGTGGACAACAATCAGGCGTGTGGTGACAATCGCGTGGCACGAAGCCACAGTTCCCGGAGTTTTATAGATTGTACGGGGCGGGAGGTAAACTTGACCCGAATAAAAACTGACAACTATGAGGTGCATTTCGTATCCAGCCTGCGCGATGATTTGCCCGAAGTGAAGAAACTGGATAGGATTTACGTGAAATCACTGGCAGCTGTTCAACCGACGGATACCTGTTGTTGGGATTATCGCTTCTCTTACGATTATTTTATCAGTGAAGATTCCGGTAATTGTTGGAGCAAGTATGCATCCCATCTTTCCGTTTACCGACAAAAGGAGCATATGCTGAAACGGCTCAAGTTGAATACCGTATTTGCTACAGCAGGCGGACAGGAAACAGAAAAATACCGTTTCTTTTATAATGCAAAAACATTGCCTCGGAAGGATTCTTATGCAGTGGACTATTGGGGGTATTATAACGGTCAGTTGAACAATATCTCATTTATTCCGGATATCTATTATCTGATGTGGCACGATCCAATTCAATATCAGAAGATACAAGATTTGCCACGAGACAATTCGGAACCTCTATCCAAAGCCATGCGTGCTTACGATTTTGAAAGTAGTAAGGCTTCTATTCTGACCGGTGTGCAATATCCTACCGGTGGCTATTCGGAGATTGTGTATGAACCTCATCACTTTGTGGACTATTTTGTACCTACTTTATCACAGACGCGGACAGATTTACCTACGGAAAGCGTGGTGATTTATGATAACAATTCCTTCGATGACCATGGCAGTGATTTGTATTCTACCCCTAAAAATCATTTCTACTCTTTCAAGGAAGACAAGGTGGTGACAGTGACTGTTAGTCTTTTTAGAGGTAAGAACACTTGGAAATCAGTAGCCGGGCACCGTGCATATCTTTATTACATAGAAAATGATAAGCCTGTGCGGAAGGATCTTTCGTTGAAGGAAGAATGTGAAGCGTTACACATCAAGGAGGAGATAAATCATCAGTCACTTCCTTCTACCACCGTGTCGAAAAGCTATAAGCTGACCGTGAAGAAAGGTACGGGCTATTTTGTGGTGGACTTGCCTGACGAGTTGGGCGACCAGACCATAGGGAGCGGAACGGATGCCAGGATTTCCATGCTCGTCAAGTATGACAATAAGGTAGAGGGAAAACGTGAATCGGAGGGAGCCGGAGTCCGTATCAAGGAAGTGAACTTCTACGATTCACCATCTAAAGGCACCTGCCTGCAGCAGATATCCTATGAATATGTCGATCCGGAAACAAACACTTGTAGTGGATTACTACTGAATAAACTCCAGTTCGTTAATTATTATCCGGGAACTTATGATAAACTTGGTCAGTATTTTACTACGGCGTGCAATTTTCAGAAGGTAGAATCCATTGCTTGCCGGTCGGATAAATTGGAATTGTCGGGTAGCAACTTTTTTTCTTCACCCTATCAGTCGTCGGCCAATGTCGGTTATACTTATGTCAAGGAGACAAAACACAAAGACGGGCAAGAAGGCCATACTTGGTACAAGTATCATAATGAAGAACCACGGATGGAAGAACATTCTATTCCGGTTTATAGTCCATTGAACGGTAGTTTGCTTGAAACGGCGGTTTACAATGCTGCCAAGACACTTGTACAAAAGACGCAATTCACTTATGAAGCTCCTGTTTATCGTTATTATTTCGGAATGAACTTTTACGACCGGATAAATCTTTTCCCGGAACTGTTCTATCAGTCGGGGTGGCAATGTATGACAATGAGCGATAATAGTGATGGGGCATCGTATTATTTAGGGTGTAACAACTCTCTTTTCTATGCACAGATGGCGTTCTGGCAAGATGGTTTCGAGAACACCTATGTGGGCAGTGTCAATCGCCTCGCCATGGTAGTCCATCCCCTGAATTTTTACAATATCCGGTTGAAGGAGAAGCGTATGTGGAAGGACGGAGTAGAAATCCGCGAGACTTATAACTATAATTTGCAGACACAGCAATTGAAGGAAAAGCAGATAGGACTTTCGGATGGCGGTACACTGAAAATAACTTATACTTATCCTAACGATTGTCCTTGGGGAATCTACACTACAATGACTCAGAAACATTGCATTTCTCCTATAGTCGAAGAGAAGAAGTTTAAGAATGGTCGGCTGATGGAAAGTATTTTAACGGAATTTCTGCAAGTATCTGAAAGATTGTATCTTCCGTCGGTGCAGCATTACTCGGAAATAACAACTCCACTTGCCGCTTCTACTGTGACTTTTTCGTCAGCGGGGCGTAATAAAACAGTCTATCCGGCAGATAACATCGTGTATCATCATTATGATAAATACGGGCATGTACTCAACTTATCTGTTAATAACCGGGAAAGTATTTATTTATGGAGCTATAAAGGGCAATATCCTGTGGCAGAGATAGACAATGTTTCTTATGATACCGTGAAAGCGGCTCTTGGCTCTGTTACTCCTGAGAATTTGTCGAGTATGCCGATTCCTAATATGGATTTGTTACGCAGCCTGCGTACTAAGCTTCCGGCTGCTCATGTCCGGATATACGAATACAAATCTTCGGCCGGAGTTTCCCGGGCGATGCTTCCCAACGGTAATACTGTTGGTTATGAATATGATTCCCTTAACCGTCTGGTGAAAATGAAAGACTATAATGGAAAGACGACCGGAGAATATGGCTACCATTACAAGCCGTGAACACTACATCTTTTTGATTTAAAAGAACTTGAAAAAAAGTATGATTATGAAACGATTCAGTATATTTTTATTGTTATTAATAGCTGCCTGCGTCATGAATGCGCAGGTCAGCACAGAGAACTACATCCGCACGCGCAGGATGCTGAATGATACGGGGAGTTTTTATTTGGATGATATTGCTTATTATGACGGCCTTGGCCGACCTTTCCAAACGGTACAGAAAGCTGTGAAAAATGGTAGTCCTGTAAATAAAAACCTCGCTACTTTGCAAGAATATGATGCCACAGGGCGTGAGGGGAACAGTTGGTTACCAATACCCATCAGTTCTTCTGTCTATTTGGCTCCTGCCGCTTTTAAGAGCAGTGCCCCGGGGAAGTATAGCAATGACAGTCGCCCTTACAGCCAGCCCTTTTATGAAGCTTCGCCTTTGAACCGCATACTACAACAGTACGGTCCCGGAACTGCATGGTACAATGCCGGTCGACCGGTAAAGACGGAGTATTTGACAAATACTGCCACTTTGCCGCTGAATTGCCGTTGTTATACCGTAAATGATTCTTATACATTGAGCAGTGGCAGTAGTAACTATGCTGCCGGACAACTTTCAGTAGTAAAGACTATGGATGAGGATATGAATGTGAGCTATAGTTTCACCGATAAGCTGGGACATCTGGTATTGACCCGGCAGATGCAAGGTAGCGAACCGCATGACACCTATTATGTATATGATGAAAAGGGAAATCTGTGTTTTGTGTTACAGCCTATGTATCAGAGTTCAGCGAATCTTGATCTGTATGCTTTTCAGTACAAATACGATGGTCGCAACCGCTGCGTCTATAAAAAGCTACCGGGTGCCAAACACATCACATACACCTACAACGACGACGACCAATTGATTTATTCGCAGGACGGCAGACAGCGTTCTCAGAAGAAACTGACATACTACAAGTATGACTACCTGAGGCGCATGACCTGCTGGGGAGAATGCACGGATGACCGCCCTTCCATTTCTGACCGTGTAGAATTTAAGAGTGAAATCCCGACTTCCATCCCTGTGATATATGTGCGGAACTACTATGATGATTACAGTTTTGTGGGAGGAAGTGACTTCCCGGCATTCTCTTTCATCAAAGATACTGCAGGGCATGGCAAAGGACTCCTGACAGGAAGCTGTATTACGATACTTGGAACCGATATGAAGATTTATGTTGCACATTACTACGATATAAAGGGACGTGAGACGAAAACCGTACAAAGTAACCTGCTGGGTGGATATGACGTGACAGTTACCACTTATACATTTACTGACAAACCTGCTACTGTGACGCACACGCATACAGCAAACGGAAAGAGTACATGGACGGAAGCATATACTTATACCTATGACCATGCGAACAGAATAAGTAAGGTGCAACATACGTTTGGGGGAACTACAATTACTTTGTATGATGCTCTGTATGATGATTTTGGTCGTTTAATGACTAAATCTTTGCATGGCTCTACCACGAGTAAGCTGACTTACACTTATAATCTGCGCGGTTGGCTGACGGAGATCACTGGTGCTCGCTTTACACAGAATATGTATTACAATACAGGTGTCGGTACAGCGAAGTATAACGGTAGCATCAGCAGCATGACGTGGAAGGCGGGTAATGAAAGCACTGTGAGAGGTTACAAGTTCACTTATGATGGTCTGGACAGGTTGCAAAATGCCATTTACGGTGAGAGTGCGAGTATTAACGCCAATACCAATCGCTTTTCGGAGAAAGTGACTGCTTATGATAAGAATGGGAATATCCTTGCCTTACAGCGGTACGGTCAGACAATTGCAAGTGCATACGGTCTGATAGACAATTTGAAAATCACTCTGAACGGTAACCAGTTGAAATCAGTGAATGATGCGATTGCAACTATGGCCTACAATAACAGTTTCGAGTTTAAGAATGGTGCAAACGCCACTACAGAATATATGTATGATGCCAACGGTAATTTAACGAAAGATTTAAATAAGAATATAACTGATATTCAGTATAATTTTTTAAATTTGCCGGATATAGTCACGTTCTCTGATGGAAGTACTATTTCTTATCTATATAGTGCGGATGGAGTGAAGCTTCGCACGATTCATAAGATTGGCACCACCACCACGACTACGTACTATTGCAACAATGTGGTCTATGAAAATGGTGTTCAGAAGCTGTTGCTGACAGAAGAAGGATATCTTTCTTTGAACGATAACAAATACCACTATTATCTGAAAGATCATCAAGGGAATAATCGGGTAGTTATCAACCAAAATGGCAATGTGGAGGAGACGAATCATTACTATCCATTTGGTGGTGTGTTTGCTTCATCGCAGAATGTGCAACCTTATAAGTATAATGGCAAGGAACTTGATACAAAGAAGGGGTTGAACTTGTATGATTATGGGGCGAGACAGTATGATGCGGCAATAGGAAGGTTTACGACTATGGATCCGATGACGGAGAAATATTATGAATGGAGTCCATATACTTATTGCAAAAATAACCCGATTAATAGGATTGATCCGGATGGTAACGATGATTATGTAATAGAACCTAGAGGACGATTACACAACATGACCCATGAATCGCAGAGAGGAAAAAGTGAGTTTGACAGGTTATATAATAGTTCGGGAACGATAAAAATACAACGTGGTAAGAAGTCTATTAAAGTCAGTGATACGAAGCTTCTTTCTGGAATGTTAAAAATGCAGAGTGGTAAATATAAAAATTATGGTACTGTTGGATCTACTGAAAATTTAGATGATGCTGCGAGGGTATTTAAATTTGCTGCAGATAATAGTAATGCAGAATGGAGATTGGATGTTTATGATGATAATGGAACTAAAACTGCTGTAATTGCTACAAAGCAAGATGGAGACCATGTTCAGAATGCGGATAAAGCCAAACGATATGTGGGCGCAAAGGGTGATCAACGTGTTAATATGCATTCTCACCCAAATTCCAATGGAACGAAAGGCGGCTCTCCGGATGATATTAGTAATGCCAGACAGAGTCCGACGAGAAATATTGTGTATTTTAAGGCAAATCAAACACTGTACGAGTATAATGGTTCCCAATCGAAGATAAAAGAAATGCCTATCGAAACATCTGATGATATTCTGAAACAGATGGGATTAAAATAATATTGCAGAATATGAAGAGAAAAGAGATTATACTATTTGGCTTGTTATGGCTACTTATAGGGTGTACGCATAAAACCAATGATATCGATATATATCAGAGGGCTATAGGATATGTAATGCCTCTTGTGGATAGTGGGTGTATTGTTGATAAATACATTCATGTATATGAACATTTGGAGAATGATTCCAGTACTCTATATTCCTTTTTCGGGGGATATTCTCCGACCTCGGATCTTGCCGAATTTCCATCTAAAATAATCAAGGTCAACGATAGGTATTTTTGTTTCATAGAGTTGGATGAGCCAGAGTTATCCATAGAGCAAATAAATCAAATAACTAATTGTGACAGTGCTGCTGTCATGAGTCGTACTGATGTAAGTGCTGATATATGGTTTATGGGAGTTTCAAAATACAAAAATAGTGGAGCTGTTGTGAAAAGGTCTCCGTATGCAAATTATATATTTGAGTATACAGAGCTATGGCCTTATTTATCAGGAGGTCAACCGGAGAAAACCGACTTTTATATGTGCTCGGTCGATCATGATATGATCTTGTCGGACTCTAGCTATTTGGAGTCGGATAGCCTAAAATTTTATATAAAGAAAATATGTGGACAAATATATGTGGAAAATAAGACTGATTCCACAATTGTCTTATCTTCTGATGTCCTCAATCGAACTTTTATAATTGCAAATGGATCTGATACTCTTAGTTTATCTCTGCGTGACTCACTACCTATTGAGATTCCCGCTAATGGTTTTGAAGTCTTTTCTTATGAAAGTAGCGAGAACAGTTCTTTTTATCAAAAATTGCCGTGTAAAAACACATGGATGTCTTTGTATAAAATACTGAGTGATTCAACTTTTAGTTTTCTGAAAATAAATGGCAAAGCAAAGACGATTCGCTTATTACATGAAAATTCTCCAACTCATTATATAAGAAATGATTCAGGCGAGATTTTGAAGAAGTTTCGGAATAAAGGAGTGTTTGATAAGGAAAAACGAAATTCTAGATTTATTGGTACACTCTTATATAGCTGAATATTTGATTTGTAGATGAATTCTTGTTTCATTTTTTGCTGTAATAATTATTGGGTTGTCTCATCTCTTTGGATTTCCAATCCTTTAATTTGAGTTTTCCCTGTCTCCTATTCTGAAATATGGGTAGAGACAGGGAATGTGATATTCCGTTTTTGTGGCGATGCGGTTATCCGGAGGCTTCTTCCTGCAGTGGTATGGAAACAGACAAATGTAAGTGCATACGATCTGATAGACAATTCGAAAATAGCTCTGAACGGTAACTAGTTGAAGTCAGTGAATGATGCGATTACAACTGCGGTCTACAATAACAGCTTCGAATTTAGGAAGGGTGCAAATGCCATTACAGAATACATGTATGATACTAACAGTAATTTAACGAAAGATTTAAATAAGAATATAACCGATATTCAGTATGATTATTTAAATTTGCCGGATACAGTCACGTTCTCTGACGGGAGTACTATTTCTTATCTATATAGTGCGGATGGAGTGAAGCTCCGCACGATTCATAAGATTGGCAGCACCACCACGACTACGTACTATTGCAACAATGTGGTCTATGAAAATGGTGTTCAGAAGCTGTTGCTGACGGAAGAAGGTTATATTTCTTTGAACGATAACAAATACCACTATTATCTGAAAGATCATCAGGGGAACAATCGGGTAGTTATCAACCAAAATGGCAATGTGGAAGAGACGAATCATTACTATCCATTTGGCGGTGTGTTTGCTTCATCTCAGAATGTTCAGCCTTATAAATATAATGGCAAGGAACTGGATACAAAGAAGGGGTTGAACTTGTATGATTATGGGGCGAGACAGTATGATGCGGCAATAGGAAGGTTTACGGCGATAGATCCGTTGGCGGAGAAATATTATGAATGGAGTCCATATACATATTGCATCAATAATCCAATAAAATTTGTGGATCCAACGGGTATGTTGACGGAATCCCCTCAAACTGGAAGTATAAGGCTATCTTTTGGGGATAAAATAAAGAATGCATTTAATGATTTATTCTCTTTTACTGTAGATATCAACTCAGAAGAAGCAAAACAAAAAACAGCGCAGAAGTATAACCGGCAAATGTCTACATTACAGTCTTTAAATGATGGCGTAGAGGCGGTAAATACAGTGATGTCTATAGTAAATCCTGTTGCGTCAGTTGCTGAATTGGCTGCGAATATTCAAGGAGAAAATACAAAAGGAATTGTTCAAGCAGGAGCAATGGTCGCTTTAGATGTAGCTACAGGAGGAAAAGGAGCAAAAGAAACCTTTAAAACCTTATCTGAGTTGGGGTTAAGAAATGGAACGAGAGTTACGTCTAATAAAGCTCTGGAATTAGGGGAACAGTTCTTAGGAAAAGGTTATAAAGAAGTCGTATCCGGCAGTGGCAGATATGTTTCTGCGGATGGGACCCGAGTTTTTAGGATGGGAACAAGTGATATTACTGGAGCTCATGCGGGCGGTTCGCACGTAAATTTTGAGACACTTATCCCTAATCCCAATAAACCTGGGAAAATGATGGTAGATAAAGATTTACATATTTATTTAACAGAATAATATATATATATTATGAATATCTTATTAAATATTTCTGATCAAGTAGTTGAAAATGGATTAAAAATTGACTGGGAAAATGGATTTATTATCAAAACTAAATTTGAGAATGGTCAGTTTAATGTGATGGCAAATAAAGAAGGATTAATATCTCTTGCCAAACAGCTATTGGCACTAGCTCAAGATACAGTACCTTCTGGCCAACATTTTCACTATGATGATTACAATTCGTTGGAAGATGGTTCTACTGAGTTGATAATACAAAAGATGTAGTTCCTATTTGGACAGTGTGGATGGTGAAAAGCTCCACACTGTTCACAAAATAGGCAGCACTTATTATTTGAAGAACCATCAGGTGAATAACTGGGTAATGACGGATTAAAATGGCAATGTGGAGGAGACGAATCATTACTATCCATTTGGCGGTGTGTTTGCTTCATCACAGAATGTTCAATAAATATAATGGTAAGGAATTTGATACAAAGAAGGGTGATTACCGGATCAGAACAAAAAACGGCTCGCGCTAATGGAGAAATTAATCAAAAGCAAGTCACACGAAGAAATCACGGTGGGAAATCCGTAATTACTGAAGGAGTTACATCAAATAAAATAAATGAAGTTAAAACGAAAGAATATGAAAATAATAGAAAACGTTGGATATCTGAATAGGTTATTTCTATATGGTGTGTTTTGTACTCTTTTTCCTTTGGTTGGAACTTCCTGTTCCACTACTAAGAATTTGATTGATGCTAACGATATTGATTATATAAAATTCTGGTATATGCCTAAATGGATTGAAACACCTAATGCTATCAGGGATTGTGCCGATATTGTGTATGACACCTGTGTTACTAAGGATTCTGTGATAATGGATAGAAAAATAATTAGAGAATATGTAAAGGCAGTTAATAAACTAAAGATTTTGAAGAAGGAACTTGACTATGATTTACGTATATCTTCCCTTATTGTATTTAAGGAAAATAGGAAAAAAGTACCTGTATGTATTAGTTTGAATGGGGTAATTCTTAAAAATGATACATTGATGAAAGGAAATAAACGTATGCTTAAACTAATAGATAATATTTTATATAAACATCATAAAGTAGAAGATTGGACTCCTGATTTTATGAAAGAATGATGTAGTAAGTATCCCTGTACTCGGGAAGTATCTAAAGATGCAAAAAGCCAACTAACTCGCAATGAGTATGTTGGCTTTAATTTTACTATTTTTATTGTTGTGATGACTATCTCCGTCATAGCGGATGTCTTTATCCACTGCTTCTGAATATAAGAATCTCATGATTCGATGAGTTCTTGGATGAAAAACAGTTCTATTCGTTACCTTTCCTTCTATATAAACTTCGATGAATAGCCCTATTTATGCAGGGTTAACGATTCTTTTCGTGAATTAATCTGTACTTAACCCATAGTTAAGCGGTTGCTTAACCTTCTTCGTCTATCTTGGCGGTGAAAATCTTGATGAATAATTCTTAAACTAATTTTTTCATGAAACTGAAGATAAGTGCCATTGTAGTTTTGATAGGTCTGAGTCTGTCTGCTTTGGGGTTAGGACGATTGTTGAATCGTGAGGAAACCAATTCTTTTGTTCCGGACGGAAAGTTGTATTCTATGCCGGAAATGAAGAAGAAACCCCGAAAGTTCTGGACTTGTACCGGGGTCGTTTCAATAGATAATCGTAACAGTATTAATGAGACCGAAACCATGCAGGGATTGCAATATCATCTACTATGCCAGTCATTAGCCGGTTTGACAAACCGTATGGTGGAAGAAGGGAAAAGTGATGTTGCAGTCTGGTTGTACGATCATGGCGGAAAGGCATCTTATAAAGTTTCCAAACAAGCATTGGAAGATATGGGTATCTGTGAGCAGGGCGTACAGAATGGTCTGGAGCTGGCATGTAGTGATTATGAATCAGTGGACGGCTTGCGTCTTCAACTGAAGGATTTCTTTGATGGATATGTGCTGACTGATGTGAAAAATAATCCGGAGAGTGGAATAGTGGCTTCTGTAGCTTCTCACGTTTATAATTCGATTATTGTAGATGTTCGCGATAAAGAATATTTTGAAAAGGCCGGATATAGTATGAAGTATGATGCCACCCACAAAACAACACTCGATGCGTGGCACGAATTCAAAGATAAATGTAACAATGAGGCTTTGGTGATTATGCCTGTCCAGACAGGTGAATTGCGTGAATTTGCTATCAAGAATAATTTGTTTGTATTGAATCTGAACAAGAAGCAAGGAGATCCCCGAAGTGGTCAGAACGTGGATCTACTGGAAGAAGTGCTTGCTTGGCTACAGCCGAATGTCCCGGTCTATGGGTGGGAACAGGGAGTAAGTGAAGACCAGTTTGTGGCTCGTATATCAAAAAGCGGACATCCTATGATTCCTTGTGACTGGAGTTACAATCATTCTCTTACTCTATGCGCCGTTATCATGTAGGATTGTTGGGCGTAATGGCTATGGATGTAAAATCGGCAGCGTCTAAGGAAGCTTATCAGGCCTTTGTGGATGCGAATGACCGATTGGAGGGAATCATAGCTCTACAATATTCTCCTTATGCCGGAGGCGGGGGAGAAGTCTTTTGGGTAACGAATAAGAATGGATATGATATCCCGGTTATTACTGTAAGGTATTCCCTTTGGGATAGGATTCATGAGCGAGAGGGTTCTCCTGATTTAATCGCTTCAAAACTGAAAGCAGAAGCACAGGTAGAGAGCTTTTCGGCGATATGTGTACATGCCTGGAGTCGCTTTGAAGGGAATGCTCATGGAGCCGCAGCAGCCAGACTTTGTGCCGGGAAGCTGGACGGTCGTTTTGAAGTGGTGAATATGCAGGAACTGGTATGGCGTTTGCGTATGAGCAGACACCCCGAACAGACACTTGAATACTTAAATAAAATCTTTTAATGTTTATGAAAAAGTTGATTTATCTCTTTAGTCTTTGTCTTTTGCTGGTATCATGTGGGCATAAGATGCAGACTCAGCCGTCACCGGCGTCTCTTGTAAATCCCTTGATGGGGACATCTTCTACATTTGCGTTCTCGCATGGTAACACATATCCGGCGGTAGCCGTACCTTGGGGAATGAATTTCTGGAGCCCTCAGACCGGGGAGAACGGTAGTGGATGGATGTATATGTATACTGACAGCCTGATAAGAGGGTTCCGTCAGACACACCAGCCCAGCCCATGGATAAACGATTATGGTACATTTTCCATCATACCGCTACTGGGTAAGGTTATTATGGATAACAAGAGTCGTGGGGTGGGCTTTCGTCATGAAAATGAAAAAGCGGCTCCGAATTGTTATCAGGTGAAGTTTGACAACGGAGTTACCACAGCTTTGTCTGCAACGTCTCGTGGAGCGGTATTCGAGGTCACTTATCCTTCAGAAGAAGGGCAATATATTGTGATTGATGCATACCAGCATGGAGGAAACGTGGCTTTGGATGCAGAGCGGAACTGTATTTATGGAACTACCCGTTACAATAACGGTGGGGTTCCCGATAATTTTGGCAATCATTTCATTGTGGAGTTTGATAAGCCTATTGTAGAATCCGGAACAGACGAGAATGCTTGCGCATATGTCGGTTTCCATTTGAAAGCCGGAGAGAAGTTAACTATTCGTGTGGCGTCTTCTTTCATTAATCACGAACAGGCACGCTTGAATCTGGACCGTGAGGTGAAAGGACGTTCCTTTGCGGAAGTCTCAGCAGCTGCCAAGAAAGTATGGGATGAACAGATGGGACGTATCAAAGTGGAAGGAGGTACGGAGGAACAGCAGAAAACGTTTTATTCCTGCCTGTACCGTACGCTCTTGTTTCCGCGTGAATTCTATGAGTTCGATAAGAATGAGGCACCGGTTTATTACAGCCCTTATGACGGGCAGATACACAACGGATATATGTACACTGACAATGGCTTTTGGGATACTTTCCGTGCTGTACATCCGTTATTTACATTGGTTTATCCTGAAGTAAGCGAACGAATCATGCAATCAATCGTGAATGCATACGACGAAAGTGGTTTCATGCCTGAGTGGGCAAGCCCTGGGCATCGTGGTTGCATGATAGGAAACAATTCGATTTCGTTGCTTACCGATGCATGGATGAAGGGTATAAGGACATTCGACAAAGATAAAGCATTGGAGGCCATGCTGAATCAGACGCGGGCACGCAGTGAAGAGATCTCCTCTGTGGGACGTGACGGGCATGCTGAATATGATCGTTTGGGCTATGTTCCTTATCCCGAAGTGCATGAGGCGACTGCCAAGACTCTGGAATATGCTTATGCCGACTGGTGCTTGGCACGTTTTGCGGAAGAGACGGGACATCAGGAAGTAGCAGCCGAATATTATAAAAAGGCTCAGAACTATCGCAACCTGTTCTATCCGGAGAAAGGTTTTATGTGGGCAAAGGATGCCAATGGTAAGTGGCGTGATAACTTCGATGCAACTGAGTGGGGAGGCCCTTTTACAGAGGGCTGTTCCTGGCACTGGACCTGGAGTGTGTTTCATGATCCGGAAGGCTTGTCGTCCTTGTTAGGTGGTCATGAGCTGATGGCAGGTCGCCTTGACTCTATGTTCGTCGCTCCCAATACCTTCAATTACGGTACGTATGGTTTTGTCATTCATGAGATAGCTGAAATGGTTGCCCTGAATATGGGGCAATATGCTCACGGTAATCAGCCTGTGCAACATGCCATTTACTTGTACAATTATGTCGGTCAGCCTTGGAAAGCTCAGTATCATACTCGCAATGTTATGAATAAGCTCTATAATTCGGGTCCGGAAGGTTACTGTGGTGACGAGGATAACGGACAGACTTCGGCTTGGTATGTATTTACGGCGCTTGGCTTCTATCCGGTGTGTCCCGGTACATCCGAATATGTTTTGGGCAGCCCGCTATTTCCGAAGGCTACTCTTTCATTGCCCGGAGAGAAAACATTTACGATTCATGCTGAAGGTGTATCAGATACTAATTGTTATATTCGTTCGGCTGAATTAAATGCTGAAGGGTTTACTCGTAATTATTTGAAACATGAAGAGTTGGTAGGCGGTGGAGAATTCCGTCTGGTTATGGATAGTGTTCCTAATAGAGAAAGGGGAATACATCTGGAAGATTTTCCGTATTCTTACAGTAAATGATGCTCTGAAATGGAAATCTTGTCAAGAGCAGATTTCTATATTATTAACTGTTGATGAAAGAATCTCATAGTCATTAGCATAAATAACACTCTTTTGAAACAGACCATCTGTTTGCCCTGAACGCACCCTGTGTTTCATGCAGACAGATGGTCTGTTTGCCTCAGATAGATGGTATAAATGCCACACCTTAGTTCCCCGAATGCCACACCTCAACTATTAAAATGCCATACCTCAACAGTAGGGATGTGTGGCATTTGGTTCGGTCAGGTGTGGCATTCGGGGAACTAAAGTGTGGCATTTGAAATACTATGGAATGGATAGGTACAAAAAGAGGAGAAGCTATGCCCCTCCTCTTATGCTAATCTAAATTTGAATCAGAATTAAGATTACGAATACAAATATACTACATTGGAAAAGCGAAGTCAAGTATTTCTGCTTTTTTATATTGAGTATATTGATTTCTTCTTTAAGAATCTGATTTATTTTACTTCTTCAATGCGGAAACCATATTGTTGTGTAGTGGCTTCGGTCACTTTCCCTTGCTCATCCAGCAATTCTACATTAACAGTATATAGATAGGGAGTCTCTGCACTCCACAGTTTAGGGTCGCGAATACTCCCCTTGCTGTTTATTATTACTTCTTTTCCGGCAGCCAGAGCGCCGGTTTCAGTAACGAACTGTTTGAGATTTCTTCCCGTTTCATCGAGCAATGAGACACGTACGGAAGCATTTTTGATTACTTTCCCATGGCTTTTGATTTTGCTTTTCACGTGTAGTTCTGCTTTGTCATTGCGGGAACTGAGAACGGAAGTCAATTGAAGCGGGCATTTTTTATAGAAATCCTTCGGACGATCTTCGGGTTGTTTCACTCAGTTAAATTTCCAATTACCGTTCAGCAACTTTTTATCAGTAAATATTGAGTTAGAATCTGATGTTTTCAGTATTCACTTTATCAAAGGCTATCAGGTAATCTTCATCCATAACCTTCCGGTATTCTTTTGTAAAAGTGCCATAAAGTTGTATAGCTTTGTCCGATCTGCTTTGTCGACGATAAGTGCATACGGCATAAGTCATAGCCATATCAGATAACGGATCTATGGCAAACAGGATATTGCAGATACGTATCGTGGCAGAATTTCTTCCGTTTTTGTAGAATGAATGTATTTGCTCCGATAACAGTGAAATTGTGAATGATTCTGTCTGTTGTTTCGGATAATCGAATAAACTGTCTTCGATGGTATTCAGGAATTTCCCTTTTGCAAGGATGCTATGTAATTCAGCCGTTTCACTCTCCGCCTGAGGAGCACGTTTCATTCCCTCTGTTAATGAGAAGAAACGTTGGTAGTCGCAATAACACTCATCTGAAAGTATCAATTTGAAGTAACCTTTCTGGTGGGTAAGTTCAATACCTTCCAGCTCTTGCAAGGTTTTACGGAGGTGGTTCATAGTTACCATATCAGAAGACAATACTCCGTCTTTAGTTATGCTGCTTATCAGTATATAGATGAATATATATCTTATCTTAGGACTGAACATATAGGTTATCTATTTCCTTTGCTCTCATCATAAAAGTTCATACCCAGACGAATCGGGAATGTTGTCTTTTCGGACATATAAGGAAGCTGTTCTGATGTGCGCTTATAAATATTGTAAGTAATGATAGAGTCTTGATTGTATATGTAGAATTCCTGCTTTTCCGGTGCAAAGGCGAAACCCGATGGAGTGGAAGAGTAAGATTGAAATAACGGTTTCCAATAATGCGAACGATTGATGAGCCAGGTAGGGTTTGTGACATGTCCGATAATTCTTCCTTTGTTGTCGTGCACATCTTCCCCTTTGCTTTCATTGAGGGGAAAGTTCCAGTTTTCTTCATCGTTGTTTATTTTCAGGTTGCGGATGGAGAAAGAGGCTGTTTCCAGAATGTAGTTGCACATACCGAAGAAAAGTTGAGGGATAAATGTTCGTTTATCCAACCCAATGCTCTGATCTTTCAATACATATCATGGATATTTCTTTTTATATTCAGTAGGTGTCACTCCATAAATCATCTTGAAGCATTTACTGAAATGCTGTGAGTCCTTAAATCCGGTCTTGTATGCTATCTGGGTGAAGTTGTCCGACCCCTCTCTGATCAGTTCCGCCGCTTTCTTCAAACGTATGTTTTTGATGAGCTCCATCGGTGAGATACCTATGAGTGTCTTTATCTTTTTGAATAGAGCGGAGCGGCTGATTCCTGCTTCTTCAACAAGCGTATCTACGCTCAAGTCCGGATGATCCAGATGTTTGTTGATGAAACAGACAATCCCGTCCAGCAAGTCTTTATCGGCTTGCGGAAGTGAGCGAAGTTCTTCTTTCTCTTCGGAATCGATATTGTTTTCTTCTTTATTTTGTATGAGTTCCGAATAATACAGTGCTTGAATCCGTTTTCTTTGTCTGATGATATTCCATATCTTGGCAATCAGATAACTCGCACTGAAGGGCTTGGTTATGTAATCATCCACGCCCAATTCCAAACCTTCATTTTGATTTTCCACATCTGCCTTACTACTCAGTAAAACAATCGGTATGTGGCAGGCATAAGTATTGGCTTGTAGCTTCTTGACCATTTCGATCCCTGTCATTTCCGGCATTACAACATCGCTGACAATCATATTCGGCAGGTACTTGATTGCTTTTTCCAATCCCTCTTTCCCATTGGAAGCCGTGATCACACGAAACTCTTCGGAAAGAATCGTATGTAAGAAGAAAAGAAGCTCCTGATTATCATCCACCACTAAAATGGAACTCTTGCCGCAGTCCTTACAAGCCTCTTCTTCTGCTTCGTAATCGTCTCTCAGAAAAAGAGTATCATTCTGGGACAGCTGAGGCCGTTCATCATAATCTGATAGAATGAACTCCGTTTCAGGTGCAAAATGCTCTTTCCCTTTACGGAAGTAGATGGTGAAAGTGGAACCCTCGTTTATTTTGCTCTGTAAAGTGATTTTGCCTTTGTGCAACTCTACCAGTTCCTTCACTAAAGACAACCCTATGCCTGTACTTTGTTTCTTGAAGATGTCGGAACTCACGTAATTCTCAAACCGGTTAAAGATACTTTTTTGTTTTTCCTGACTGATGCCATATCCCTGGTCGGATATTTGCAGAATGATATTGGTATCAGTTTCCTGAACAGACAGATGTATGACTGTTCCTTTGGGTGAATATTTAAAAGCATTCGTGATCAGGTTGAAGAGAATGCTTTCCAATTTATCCGGATCTGCCCATAAAAATAGAGGCGATTCTTTAGATTCAAAGGTGATTTCACTTTCCCGTTGGATGGCAATTGACTGGAAATTATTTACAATATATTCGATGAATGGGGCTATTTCTATTCTTTGTACTGTAAGTTTAGACTCATTCTGTATCTTCTGCAAATCGAGTACCTGATTGATGATTTTCAGTGTATGTTTGGTGTTCCGCTTTACCAGGGCCAGGTCTTGCTGAATGACAGGGCTCAAATCTTTTTGTGAGAGCATGTGGTCTATGGGGGCTACGATCAGTGTGAAAGGGGTACGTAGTTCATGAATCATATCTGTGAAGAACTTGTTTTTTATATCTAAGATATGCTTCTCTATTGCGACCCGGTTTCTGAGCTTATAGATAACAAACAGAATATAGGTTGAAATGGCGACAATGAGGATAAATATAATGAAATACAATATGGTACCGTAAATGGATTCCCAGAATGAAGGCAATATGGTGATGGAAAACTCCTTTATCTTATTACTCCATACTCCGTCACTGTTGGTTGATTTAACCTGGAAACAATAGTTCCCTTTAGGAATGTTTGTATAGACTGCCATGCGGTTGTTTTTCACATAGTTCCAGTTGTCAAAGCCTTTCAGACGGTAGGCGTACTCTATCTCATTGGGGAATTTCATGTCCAGCGTTTCATAATTGATGCTAAATGAGTTCTCCTTGTGGCTGAGGGTTATGCCGGCAGACCGGTAGGAGGGCTCCTTTTTCTCTCCGTTTATGTGGATATCTGTAATGATAAGGTTGGATGCATGCGAGTCTCGCTTCATTCTTTCGGGTTTCATTGATAATAATCCCTTGTCCGTTCCAAAAAGCATTTCATCGCTTGATAGGCGGCAGGCTCTGCTTTCGGTGAGCAGAAGCCCTTCGGGCAGGAATCGGTTGTCATATACTTCGGTCGAGTCACTGTCCGTAAACAACCGGTACAGGCCATTTTCTGATGGGATCCATAGATTGCCTTTGTTATCTTCCGCCAGTGTCAGCGGGACGTTGGAAATCATTTGTGGAGAAGAATAGTTCTTGAAGATTCCGTTGTTTTGCTTATCGAATCCGGTCAACTTGTCGAGCCCGCCACCAAAGGTAGTGATAAAGATTTCGTGTTTGCTGCTTTCAAACACGTCATATACATTGTCGCAACTCAGGCTGTTCTTTTCGTTGCAATTGCGCACAATGGGAGTGTATGCCAGTTTTCCGTTACTCCATTTGCAGAGCAATACTCCCGATGTTGTAGCCAGCCAGATGTTGCTCTGGTGATCTATACAGATGTTCTTGATTCTTAAAAAGCGGGTTGGATAATCCGATAGTTCATTGCCCGGATGTATGAAGTGCCCGTCTCGGTCTGTATAGTTGACTCCGCCTCCTAATGTGCCGATCCAGATTTTGCCCTGTTTATCCTCTTTTAGTGAAAATATGGAATTGCAACTCAGACTGAACTTGTCCGCAGGATCATTCTTATAGTATTTGAGCTGGTAATTCAGTTTGCCGTTGGGGATTAGTTTGATAAGGCCTTTATTGCGTGTCCCTATCCATATATTTCCCTTCTGATCTTGTAGCAAGGCATATACGGCATCGAAATTCTCCACTTGCCGGGATAACCTGCCGGTGGAGTTTAGGAAGCCGATGAAACGCTTGTTGCTGTCATATACCTGTATGTCTCCGTTTTTGCTTCCAACCCAGATATTGTGGTCTGCATCTTCCATTATACTTCTCAATTCGTTGGAAGATGGATATTCTGCTATGTCCGGTACGGAGAGACTGAAAAGATCTTTTTTGAAAGATACTTTTACAAGTCCTTTAGGCTGTTTGGCTATCCATAGATTGTTCTGCTTGTCAAAGTATATCTTCTTTATTTTAGGAGGGGCTGATTCACAATTGGTCCTGCTGATGGAAAAGAAGAGGAATTCATCTGCATTTTCATCATAATAATTAAGGGCTTCGTTCTTAGAGAATACCCATAACCGCCCGTCATGGTCTTGTGATATTTGCCGTTGGGAATTGTCATGCTTCTGCATTTTTAGTTGGTAATGCTTGCGGTAATTACCGAGTGAGTCGATACGGGAAATCATTGTTGTGTTTTTGTAGGCAATCCATATATGTTTCTGGCTATCTTCTACGTACAGTGCATTCACTTCATTGCTTAACAGTTGGTTTGAAGCCGTATAGTGTGTTCCCTCTCCCTGATAACCGTTTGTCAGGAAGAAGCCGTCATTTTCTGCTGTGATAAGTAAATGTCTGGAATCATAGGCTTTGATTCTCGTCAGTGTAGCGGAAGTGTTGAACTTCACTATTGAATAATCATCTTTCTTTGGGTCGTAAACATATAGTTGACCATTGTCGGAACCGACTACGAACTTGTTTGCGTATTTCCTGAAGCTATGGAAATGTTTTTGTGTGGATAAGGCCAGGGTCAGTTTATTATCTTTCTTGGAGTATTTATAAATACCTCTGTCAGAGATAATCCAGATGATTTCTTTATCCTGCAGGAGGCTTATGATTCTGCGTACTCCATACGAGTTGTCCAGTATTTGCCGGCAAGCCATCGTTGACTCATCCGGAGTAATCCTCAGCAAACGCCCATCTGTTTGGAATACCCAGGTATCCCCATCGGAAAGAGTGAATATATTTTGGGCGGGAGCCGTCTGCGATGTAAGACGGTCGAACTTGTTACTTTCCGGATGAAATCGGTAAAGGGTACTTTCGTCATCCAATAGCCAAAGGTGATTGCGTGCGTCTATCTTTATGTCGTCTATCCGGTTGGTCGCCAGGTCATTCGCATCACCGGGCATCACTCTGTAAGTCACGAATGAATGTCCGTTAAAACGGCACAGCCCATTCCAGGTGGTGAACCACATATATCCGTTTCTATCTCGGGTGATGCCGGTTATGGTTTGTTGTGGAAGTCCATCTTCAATGTTGTATCGGGTAATTGTATGTTGGGGCTGTCCGAGTATCGGAAGGCAGAATAAAAGCAATAGTGTCGACAGGTGTAGTTTCATTTTGGTATTAATTGGTTTTTTAATCGAAATAACAGGTTCATAGCTGTGTAATAGACGGACAGACACAATTCTTGTACGCTCATACAAAGTTAAAAAACATTCGTTAGGTAATTTTGTGACAAATAACCTTTAATTATTAATTAATTTAAAATTGATGAAAACATCTATTAATCTGAAAAACATGCGAGTATTGCTTAGTATGCTATTCGTTTTCCTGAGTGTCAATGCCGTTGCGCAGAACATTACGGGAACTGTAAAGGACAGCCAGGGAGAGCCCATAATCGGGGCTTCCGTAGTAGAAAAAGGGACAAGTAATGGAGTGGTTACCAATCTTGACGGTCAGTTCACTTTGAAAGCCTCGGGCAAGTACCCAATTGAAGTATCTTATATGGGATATGTGAAACAGGTGATAAACCTGAAAGGGAGAACTTCTTTGAACATTGTGATGCAAGAGGATGCGAATTTGCTGGAGGAGGTGGTTGTGAGCACTGGTTATGGTACGCAGAGAAAAGCCGATCTGAGTGGTTCTGTGGTGTCGGTAAGTAAGGAAGACATAAAGGGGACTCCGACAAGCAATGTGATGGAGGCTCTTCAAGGTAAAATTGCGGGTGCCGATATTATGATGGGGTCCGGTGCGGTAGGCGAGGATGTGGATATCTTATTGCGTGGATCTCGTTCTATCAACGGAAGTAACGAACCTTTATTTGTCATTGATGGTGTGCAGGGGGCCAGTTACAATCAGCTGAATCCAAATGATATTGAGCAGATTGATGTATTGAAAGATGCGTCGTCAACTGCGATTTACGGTTCGGCGGGTGCCAATGGCGTTATTATTATCACAACCAAAAGAGGCGCGGCCGGAAAGGTTACGGTCAACTTGGATGCCAAATATAGTATTTCGGGAGGAGCCAATTTCATACATGGTATGATGGGAGATGAATGGTACCGTTATCAGACCGAGCTCTATCGGACTAAGAACGGGGAATATCCGGAGAACTTCTTTCAGATGTTTTCTTCTGAGGCTATACAGCAAGCTTATGAAAACAATCAATGGATAGATTGGATTGATGAGGCTACCAAAGGAAATGCTTCTCAGAAAGATATAAACTTGTCATTGAGAGGTGGAAGTGACAAAATCAAAATATACACTTCGTTTAGCTATAACAATACGGAAGGTTTGCTCTCTAACGAAAACCAGACGCGTTACGGAATGAGGTTTAATGTAGACTATCAAGTCCGGAAATGGGTAAAGATAGGTGCGAGCTCGGCGCTCACCTATACGATTAAGAACTCGCGGGGTAAGAACATTTTTACTAAATCGTTGACTGCCTTTCCTCTGGGTAAACCTTATGATGACAATGGCAACATCAATGTTGAATTTATAGAAGGGGAGACCTCTCCATTCGGAGATGAAATGGAGAATCAATATGCCAATCAAACACGTACGACTTATGCCAATATCAACGGTTATCTGGAGATTACTCCACTGAAAGGACTGTCATTCCGCTCACAGATCAGCACCACATTGAATAGCTCCCGCAATGGGCAATATATCGGTGAACATTCATTGCAGGGAGTGGAAAATGGATATTCCGCACCGTATGCCTACATCAATAACAACTATGGCTATAGCTATTTATGGGATAATGTGCTGACTTATAAATTCGAACCGCTTAGAGGACATAAAGTTACACTGACAGGTGTAACCTCTTATAGCCATGGTCAGAGTGATTCTAATAACATGCGAGCTTCCGGCCAGCCTCTTGACTCCTATTTGTTTTATAATATGGCTTCGGGTATTACGAAGTATGGTGTGAAATCTAATTACTCTCAAAGCCAGAAGATGTCTTATGCCTTACGTCTGAATTATGTATATAATGATAAATATATAGCTTCATTTACTACGCGCTGGGATGGCGCATCCCATCTGGCCAGTGGACATAAATGGGAATCATTTCCGGCAGGGGCGTTGGCATGGCGTGTTTCGCAGGAGCCCTTCATGGAGTCTACAAAAAAATGGCTGAACAACCTGAAACTTCGCCTAAGCTACGGTATTACCGGTAACTCCGGAGGTATGGGAGCTTATTCTTCGCAGACAGGAGCAGCCACCTATTCTCCGGTATCCATCGATGGGGTGCTGAGTTCAGTAAGCCAACTAGTGTCTCCATACGGAAACCCCTCTATCGGTTGGGAGAAAACCTATCAATGGAACTATGGTGTAGACTTGGGATTTTTCGATGGCCGCATCAATCTGAGTTTCGATTATTACGACTCAAAAACGAAAGATCTTCTGTTTAGCCGTACATTGCCCGTTACCTCGGCCATTACCGCCTGGGGATCTCCTATGGCAACCTGGCAGAATATAGGTGAAACCAGCAACAAGGGTTATGAGATTCAGTTATCCACAGTCAATATAAAGAGCAGGAACTTCCAGTGGTCTTCATCCATCTCCTACACTCATAATGATGAAAAGATTGTAAATCTGCCCGATGGTGACCTTATTGCCAAAAAGTTATTCGAAGGACATCCCATCAAGACATTCTACGATTTTAAATATGCCGGAATATGGAGCACTGCCGAAGAAGAAGAAGCGGCGAAATATGGATGCCAACCGGGATATGTGAAGATTGAGACAGTGGAGCAGTTCACTACGGATGAGAACGGAAATCTTGTAGGAGATGGCGGCGTACACACTTACAGCAACACGCGCGACCTCCAGATATTGGGCTCGAATGTACCTGACGGCATCTTGGGTGTAAATAATACATTTAAGTACAGAGATTTTGATTTAAGCGTTTTCGCTATGGTGAGATACGGACAGATGATAGACAGCAAAACAATCGGCTGGTATTCCGCCAATGGCAATAACCAACCTAGGGGTACGAACTATTGGACTCCTGAAAACCAGTCGGCTTACTTCCCCCGACCGGGTATTGCCAGTACGACGGGTATAGGTTCGCTGAAGTATATTGACGGTTCTTATGCCAAGATAAAGAATATCACTTTGGGATATACCTTCCCCAAGAAATTATGTAAAACTCTGGGACTTGAGCAATGCCGGCTTTATGCAACGGCATATAATGTATTTGTACTGCCGTTTAAGAGTGAGCTGAAGCACTCGGACCCTGAAAATAACGGTTCTGATACCTTCCCGCTTTACAAAACTTATCTCTTGGGACTTAATGTATCCTTTTAATTAATAATTCAATAAGAATAGATATGACTACGAAAATAAAAAACTGGCTGACTGTAACAGCAATGGCAGTGACGATAAGCAATGCTTCTTGTACACTTGATGAATATAATCCTTCGGGATACACTATGGATGCACTGTCCGCTTCGGTAGAAGGCTATCAAACCATACTTAATAATGTTTATTTCGGCATGGAAAGAGCGCTCTACGGCTATGGACAGTTTATGCAGATGACCGAGGGCGGAACTGATATCTGGACTTCTCAGAAGAACGGTGATAACCTTTACTTAAAGTATGGTATGGGATCGGACTTTGCTAATAATATGATGGCTAACACGCTGAATTGCTGTTATGACGGTATCTGCTATTGCAACCAGGCAATTGTACAGGCCAATAAAGTTCCTTTCACTACCGAGGAAGAGAAAAACCAGAAAGTGGCGGAAGCTCATTTTATGAGGGCGGTATATTACTATAATCTGGTGGAACAACTGGGTGGCGTGACGTTGCAAATGTCGCCAGTAGAGGATGTGGATTTGCATCCAGGTAAAGATACCCCGCTGGATATCTATGAGAAATGTATCATTCCCGATCTGGAGTTTGCCGTTCAGTGGTTACCGATAGAAGAAAGAACTACCCGTCCGTCCAAGAAGTCGGCGATGGGAATGTTGGCAAGAGCCTGCCTGCAATCCATAGAGTATGACTCTTCTAAAAAGTATGTGCAACGGGCTTTGGAAGTTGCCAAAGAGATGGTGGAAGATTGCAAGGCAGGAGGAGCCGCTTTGGGAGTGTATATGTATGATAATATAGAAGATGTATTTGCAGAAAGCAACAATTTTGAGAATAAAGAAGCCTTATGGAAACACCGCTATGTGGTGGGCGGTGTAAGTAACCAGGCTTGGATCATGAACCAGAATAACGAGCAGTTCTATTGTCCGCTCACAGCCTTTTCAGCCATTGTGTTCAAGACGGATATACATTCCGGTAACAAATATGACGGTTTGTCCGATTATCAGATTTGGGGTAGACGTGCCGGCGGGAGTTTTATGCCTTCAAAGTATCTGATGGATTTATACGTACAGGAAGATGGAACGCTGGATCCTCGATATCATGAATTTTTTCAAACGCAATGGACTTGTAACAAAGATAAAGGTCAGTCATGGAGTGAATCACAAGTGAAGCAGTTTGATAAGAATTTGGAGTCTCATGAAATATCGGAAATGGTGCCTAATGCGACAACCGGTGAGTTGGTGCGGCAGTATACCAAATTTGTATTTGATGAAGAAGCGCTGGAATTTATCCGTCCGGGAGATGACGGATATGCGGAAAAGGTAGCGGTAAAGAAGGACTCAAAAATCCTGTATGTTGACTACAAGGATTTGTATGCTGAGGACAACACGGTAATTATGGATTATCACAGAGATTATGATAATACGGATGTAGTCAGCCCTTGGCTTAATTTCTATCCGTCGTTGATGAAGCATAACAGCAGCAATTATTACGTTAATAACTTGAGCAAGAAACGTCTTGGAAATCTGAATGCTACCTTTATGATGCGTACTCCTGAGGTTTTCTTAATAGCTGCTGAGGCCGATATCTACGTAAATGGCGGAGCAAATGCGATGCAATACATAAATCAGGTTCGTGAGCGTGCCGGTGCCAAGGCTCTGTCCGGTGCGGCAACAGTAGAAACGGTATTGGATGAACGTGCCCGCGAATTGTGTGGAGAGTATGTACGGTTCTATGATTTGAAGCGTACAGGGAAGTTGACCAGCACCTATCTGAAGTCTACAAATCCTGATGTCGGTCAATACTTTGTAGATGGCAAACATGAGGTAAGACCATTCCCGCAGTCATTCCTGGAGAATCTGGAAGAGGGTGGTGGTTATTACCAGAATCCGGGGTATTAATGTATTAAATTCAAAAATAGATAAGAACGTTGAATTGGATGTTCAGGGAAGGTGTGTCAAAACTGGAAAGTAACTTAAGCTCCCCTCCTCCCGGGAATTGAGATAGTACTGCATTATGACACACCTTCTTGTGTTATATCTATATATCGGACGTGTTGCATCTATATATTGGATGTACAGCATCTATATATGGGTGGCGCTGGATATATAGATACTGCATGTCCGATATATAGATACTAAAAAGAGCAGAATGAAAATAGGACATTCTATTTTTTCAGTATGATCACCGTAACCGCCGAAATAATCAATCCGATGCCTAATGCGATGCTTTGAGTGAAAGGTTCTCCAAAGATGAGAATGCCTGCACAGACGGCAGTCACAGGTTCCATTGCTCCCAATACAGAGGTGAGTGTGGAGCCTATGTTTTTAATGGCGCGTACCAGTGCCAGATTAGATATTACGGTCGGTACCAATGCCAGCAGCATCAGGTTTCCCAGGGTTATCCGGTCCGGGATGGCCTGTACTCCGACGCCTGTCACTGTCATTCCGGTGAAAAGAAGTATTCCGCCAAAAAGGAAAACATAGAATGTCATTTTCAGCCCCTTCATTTCAAGGGATTTCAGTTGACTGACGGTGACCAGATAGAGTGCGTAGCCCAAAGCAGAGAGCAGAACGATAAAAATACCCGGTAAAGTAACAGTCCCTGTCGTATCTCCATGCGAAAGGAAGAAAACTCCGCTTACCGCTAAAGCAATTGCTGCTATACGCCAGGGGGATTTCTTTTCGCGGAAGAAAATCATCATGATGAGTGTAGTCAGCACCGGATACATGAAATGAATGGTAGTAGCTACTCCGCTTGACATGAACTTATATCCCCAGAACAGAAAGACAGCGGAACAATCATACAGGAATGCCAACAGGAGAAGTGGGACTATCTCTTTCCGGCGGATGCGGAAAGACTGCTTGTCGAGCAACAGTATACAGGCCAGTGCCAGCATGGCAAAGAGGAAACGGTAGAGCAGTATGGACCAGAACTGCATGCCCTGATGCATAGCAGGAATGGTGAACAGCGGAATAAGTCCGAAGCTCGCCGAAGAGAGAAGGCCATATAGGAATCCGTTTACTTTGTTCACGTTAATAAGTGATTAGTGTTTAGTGATGAGTGATTAGTGCAACTGCTAATCACTCATCACTAAACACTAATCACTATTAATCATTTCTTTTTAGACGCCCGTCTTGCCCAGCCTTCTTCGCTGAAATCGGGTTCTTTATCGCGGAACTCTTTGTTATCACCTTGGAAGAACTGTCTCCAATCGTCTTTCTTGCCGCGGGCGTCGGTATAGCCACGCTCTTCGCGGCTTGGTTTGCTTTTCTTTTTGTCAGCCGGAGCACTTTCTGATTTACTTCTACTTTTTCTTGGGGCATCGCTACGTTTTCCAGATGCATCACTGCGCTTTTCGTCTTTGAAGCTGCGTTTCTTGCCTTCAAATTCCTTCTTGCCGTAGTTGTTGCCCTCACTCTTGCGTCTGCCTTTGGGAGCTTCTTTGCCTTCTTCGCCGGCAATTTCTACAGATACCTTTCGGCCGTTCCAGTTCGCACGGTTCAGGGCTTTCACTACATTACCTGCCTCTTTTTCATCTACTTCGAAGAATGAGAAGTTCTTCATCAGGTCAATGCGTCCCAGCTCCACGCGTCCGCGGGTATTGCCATTCAGTAGGCCTATCAGTTCATTGGGGAAGAAGTTATCCATCTTACCCAGATTAATGAACAGGCGGGTGAATCCCGGTTCTGCTTTGCGGTTGCTGCTTCTGCGATCACCGGTGCGCTCGTTGCCGCCTTTGCTGCTGCGTTCGCCACGGCTGTCGGTAGGCATTTCTATTTCTTCGCGATTACGGTAATATTCTGAGAAGCGGTTGAATTCATGAGAAACCATACGCTTAATCAGGTCTTCTTTGCTCAACCAGTCCAGTTTACGGTATATTTCAGGCATGAAATCAGCCATATCTTCCTCGTTCACCTTCACCTTTTCCAGGTCATCGATTACTTTCAGCAGCTGTTTCTCGCAAATCTGTTTACCGGTAGGCATTTCACCAACAATAAACTTCTTGCCGATAATCCGTTCGATTTCACGCATTTTACCTTTCTCGCGCAGGTTGATGATGGCGATGGAAGTACCTGTCTTTCCGGCACGTCCTGTACGTCCGCTACGGTGAGTGTAGCTTTCGGTATCATCCGGCAAGCCATAATTGATGACGTGGGTCAGATCGTCCACATCCAGTCCGCGGGCGGCAACGTCCGTGGCAACCAGGATTTGCAGATTGCGGATACGGAATTTCTGCATGACGGTATCACGTTGTGCCTGACTTAATTCTCCATGCAGTGAGTCAGCGTTATAGCCGTCCTGCATCAGTTTGTCGGCAATCTCCTGCGTTTCTTTTCGTGTACGGCAGAAAATGATACCATATATTTGCGGGTAATAGTCTACGATGCGTTTCAGGGCAGCGTATTTATCTTTGGCATGAACGGTGAAAACCACATGCTTCACGTTGCTTGTGCTCTCATTTTTCCGTCCGATGGTGATTTCTTTGGCGTCACGCAGATACTTCTTTGAAATGCGTGCAATCTCCGGACTCATAGTGGCGGAGAATAACAGAGTGTTACGCTCTTGCGGTACATCGGCAAGAATGGCGTTGATGCTGTCCGTGAATCCCATGTTCAGCATTTCGTCAGCTTCGTCCATCACTACGTTCTGGATGGTGGTGAGTGATACTGTTTTGCGCTCCATCAAGTCCAGCAGGCGTCCCGGGGTGGCGACAATGATATGTACACCCTGTTTCAGGGCGCGTATCTGGCTGTCTATGGATGAACCACCATATACAGGCAATACCCTCAATCCGGTGATGTATTTGGAATAATCATTCAGATCACCTGCAATCTGCAAGCAAAGTTCGCGTGTAGGGCAAAGTATAAGGGATTGTGGAATCCGGTTCTTTACATTAATTTTCTGGATAAGTGGCAAGCCGAATGCGGCGGTTTTCCCCGTTCCTGTTTGTGCAAGTGCTACAACATCATTATTTTCTCCTAAAAGGTAAGGAATCACTTCCTCTTGTACCGGCATGGGACACTCATATCCCATTTCTTCAATGGCGCGGCGTATCTCCGGCGACAGACCGAGCTCTTCAAAATTCTTCATTAAATCTTTGTATATCTTTATATTCGGGCACAAAGATAGAACAATTTTAGTGATTAGTGATTAGTTATCAGCGATAAAATTGAATAACAGGGCTATTTTTTTATTACTAATCGTTTTTCACCAGCAGAATGCTTTGCAACTTCTTTATTTCTTCTTTGGTGAGTCCGATAGCTCTTTGCAGATACGTGTCTACATCACCGTACCGACGCTCTATTTCCTCCTTGGCGGCGTTCAGGAAATCTTCCCTTGCCGAATAGATGGTCGTAATGGCCTCTTGCGAGCGTGCGGGCAGGTTGTAGGCATAACTGGAAGCACTGGGAATGTTGAAGTAATCGTTGCTTAGGCGGTAGTCTTCCATAATGATGTCGCTGTTCACGCCGAGGGAGGCGAGGATCAGTGCCGAAGCAATGCCGGTGCGTCCTTTGCCGGAGGAGCAATGGATAACGACAGGGTAATTGGTACTGTTCAGCAAGATATCAAATATCTGGCGATACTCTTTATGATAGTTCATTACCAATTCGCGGTTCATCCGTTCCACCATCCGGTAGACGGTGTCGCTTTTTATTTTCTGTTCCTGAATGCCTTTCAGGATATCTTCCATATCTCCCGTTTTTATAGGGACATGTATTACATTAAATCCTTGTTGCAGTGGGGTGTGACCTCTTAATTCCGATTCAGAGCGCAGATCGATGATGGTCTTGATGCCTATATTCTTCAGTTCCCTGCGTGAGTAGCATTCCAGACTGTCTATCTGTGCAGAACGATAGAGCATGCCCCAACGCACCCTCCTTTTGGTGGGGTATGACGGATACCCACCCATATCACGGAAGTTTTGTATGCCGGGGATATTGACATTGCGGGTAGCAATCTTTACGCGATATTTATCATTGAATACGAGGGTGTAGTAATAACGCTTGGTAGGGTCTGTGGTGACAATCGTCATTCGCTGATCGGAAATGTTTGCTATGGCTACCGGAGAATCCTCGGGGATATTGTTCGGATCTGTCGAAGCATATACCTTTACGTTCCCTTTGATGAGAGGGGCTATTTCCCATTTGACGATACTGTTCCCGACGTTATTTTCTTCGCAAACAATGGAAATATGAGGAGCTGTGCCGCTACAAGCCGGTAGCAGCAATACACATGTTAGCAAGTTCAACAGATTTCTATACATAGTTTTTTTGTCTGAGCATATATATGCAAAGATAATGCAAACCGAGAGCAGAATAAAATGAACTTGTTCATTTTTTATGCCGAGGTGCAGCTTATCTTCGCTTTGTTGCAAAGATATGTATTCTGATGACTTTTGTTATTCCAGGGCACAGAGTTTCACAGAGTTTTTTCTCCTTTAACGGGGATTTAGTTAATGGGAGGCAACTGCTTGGCAAATTCCGGTGATATAGAGTTGTTGAAACTCCGGCATACATCTGCCGCAAACTCGATGCCGCAACGGATAATCTTGTCCCAGGTGTCCTCGCTTATCTGTCCCAAATCGGAGTAGCGCACGCCATACTTCAATAAACCGTAAATGATACCGGCATTAAAGTTATCGCCCGCACCAATCGTGCTGACTGCTTCCAATGAAGGAATAGGATACTCTTTGGTGATGCTGTTCGTGCGTAGTGAGATTTCTTTGGCTCCGGCAGTGCAAAGGAAGTTAGGGCAATAAAAACGAATTTTGTCTTTATATACCTTGTCCACTTCTCTTTGGTTATACATATAGAAGAAGTCTTCTATAGATCCGCGCACGATGTCGGCATATTCCAGATTCTCAATGATGGTAGACGTCAACTTGATGGCCTCGTCTTTGTGCGATGACCGGAAGTTGGGATCATAGTACACGATTGCTTTCTTCTCACGCGCCTGCTCCAACAAATCCAGAACTTTTTCGCGCAGCACCGGATTCAGGGCAAAGTATGAGCCGAAAACTACGATGTCATCTTCTTCCAGTTTTGGGAAAACCACATCCAGCCGTTGTTTGGGATAATCTTTATAGAAGATGTATTCCGCATCACCATTCTCGTTTAGATAGGCCAGTGATACCGGGGATTTTCCATCGGGAAATACGTTGACATAGTCAGTAGACATGCCGCTATCCCGCATGGCTTGCAGGATTGTATTACCTACCCGGTCGTTTCCTGTCTCACTGATGAAGCTGACGGGAACACCTGCCCGTGCCAATGACACGATGCCATTGAATACTGAACCGCCCGGTACGGCAGTTGTCGGCTGGTCGTTGCGGAAAATGATGTCAAGAATCGTTTCTCCTATACCAATTACTTTTCGCATAATTTTCTTGATTTTTCACCCAAATAGCCACCATGGTGGCGTTTGGAGTAGTCTCCAATAGTAAATCCTGTCTGTTTCATGACTTGTACCACAAGGATGTCGCCGATAACGGTCATCACAGTGGTCGAAGTGGTGGGAGTCATACCTAAAACACAAACTTCCTTTGGCTTTCCTGTGCTGAGGCATACATCAGACTCGTGTGCCAACGGACTATCCGGATTTCCGGTGATAACAATAAACTTGAGGTCCGGGTTCAGATTATGAGCCAATTGTGTTAACTCTACGATTTCGCGTGTCTTGCCTGAATTGGAAATCAGCAATAGCAAATCGTTTTCTTGCAAGATGCCCAAATCTCCGTGTTGTGCTTCGCTGGGGTGCAGAAATACGGAAGGAATACCTGTGGAACAGAATGTCGTAGCAATGTTCATGGCAATCTGCCCGGCTTTTCCCATACCTGAGGTCACCAGTTTTCCTTTCCGTCGGTGAATTTGTTCCACGATAAGTTCTACCGCACGCTCGTAAGCGTCTGTCACGGGGATGTTCAGTACGGCTTGTGCCTCTTTCTGCAAAAGTTCTTGAATGGATTCAATCATTATACTATTTTTGTTAGTAGTTAGGTTATAGCCTACAAATATCTGCAATTTTCCATAAATGGCAATAAGTTTTATTGTATTTTTGCTTTGCGAAGATAAGGGGACCTCGTCAAATTGCGCTATCTTTGCGCCCTCAATTAGTTTCAAACGTCAGAATGAAGAAGTTAGCACTATTACCCTTGCTGGGACACCATCAATATACTCTTGCCAATGGTTTGCGTATTATTCACCAACCGTCGTTTTCCGATGTGGCTTACTGTGGTTTTGCTGTTGATGCCGGAACCCGTGATGAACTGGAGAATGAACAGGGCATGGCGCATTTTGTGGAACATCTTATTTTTAAGGGTACTCAGAAGCGGAAAGCCTGGCATATACTCAACCGTATGGAGAATGTGGGCGGTGACCTGAATGCTTATACCAACAAGGAGGAAACAGTGATCTACTCTGCTTTTCTTACCGAACATTTCGGCCGTGCGTTCGAGTTACTGGCGGATATTGTCTTTCACTCTACTTTTCCGCAACGTGAGATTGAAAAGGAAACGGAAGTGATTATTGATGAGATCCAATCTTATGAAGACACCCCTTCCGAACTTATTTTCGATGATTTTGAGGATTTAATCTTCCGGGGACATCCGTTGGGACGCAATATCCTGGGGAATCCTGAGCTGCTGAAGACCTTTCACAGCGAAGATGCCGCTGCGTTTACTTCCCGTTTCTATCATCCGGGGAATATGGTGTTCTTTGTGTGGGGAAACCTGTATTTCAAGCAAATCATCCGTTGGGCAGAGAAACTGCTTGCCGATGTTCCGGCAGTGACGGTGGATAACCGTCGTACTCCGCCGTCTCTTTATACGCCCGAAAAACTGGTGGTGCATAAGGATACGCATCAGGCTCATGTGATGATAGGCAGCCGTGGCTATAATGCGTACGATGATAAGCGTACCGCGCTCTATCTATTGAATAATATTCTTGGCGGGCCAGGTATGAACAGTCGCTTGAATGTTTCTCTGCGTGAGCGTCGCGGCCTTGTCTATAATGTAGAGTCTAACCTGACTTCTTATACGGATACCGGGGTTTTCTGCACTTATTTTGGTTGCGATCCCGATGATGTGGATACTTGTATACGTCTGGTGATGAAAGAACTTAAGAATCTGCGTGATACAAAGATGAGTTCGCTGCAACTCGCAGCTGCGAAGAAGCAACTCATCGGACAAATAGGTGTGGCTTCGGATAATAATGAGAACAATGCTCTGGGCATGGCGAAGACTTTCTTGCACTATAATAAGTATGAAAGATCCGGAGCAATCTATCAACGTATTGAACAAATTACTCCGGAGATTTTGCTGGAAGTGGCGAATGAGATGTTTGCAGAAGATTATCTGTCGACGTTAATTTATCGCTGATTGTCGTTTACTTAATGGGATAGGGTAATGTTTTAAGCGCCGTGTTTATGCTGCTGCTACCTTTCAGGCCATATTTTTTTATGAAAGCCGAACTATTGATGGCAGTTACTATCTTTTCTCGTGCGATGGCACGTAATAAAGACGATTGATTCTCGGTTAGCATCCCGTATAACTGTTGGTAAGAGTCTATTTCGGAATGGATAATATCTGATATGCACTCTTCAATCAGTCTTTCATCAATGGTTGGTTGAGGTTGTTCATAAGCAGATGTTTATATGTAGCACAAAAAGTGTAGCACTTTTTGTGCTACACAAATTACGCAATAACTTTCCACATCTGCAAATGTTTCGTATAAATTCTGATCCCTATTTGAATACTTGCTTCATGGGCCTGCCTATCCAAACTTGCGGTTGCTCCAGTCCGAAGATATAGGCTATGGTGGAAGCAACGTCATATTGCATCATGCTTTCTTGAAATTCACCGCTTGTCTTCACATTTTTACCGGAAATGATAAAAGGTGTCTGCATTTCGTTCATGGTTTTGCCGCCATGCCCTTTCTCAATACCGCCGTGGTCGGAAGTAACAATGAAAATGGTTTCTTTCAAGATACCGGCATCTTTTATGGCTTGAATGATACGGGCAACGTAAGCATCCAGTTCTTTTAGTTTGGCATAATATTCGGGAGTATCGTGTCCGGCCTGGTGTCCTACATGATCGGGATTATCGAAACAGACGGCAAGCAGGGTTGGTCTTTTCTCTTTGATGTATGTTTCTGCCATTGTGCACAGAGCTTCGGGATATTTGTTATAATCGGGCGCCTGCTTGTAGTGACTTAATGCAAGGGTGTCTACCAGATATTTAATACCATCCCATTCGTATAGGCAACCGATTTCTGCTTCGGGTTGTGCATCACGCAATAACTGAAAAATAGTAGGGAAAATGCCATGTTGATTGAGCACCCGTGAAGGAAGCTCAGGCGTTTTGGATCCCCATTGTGTATATCCGTGCAATTCGGGACCGGCACCCATAAACATGGAAGCCCAGTTGATGGCACTTGAAGAGGGGAGTGCCGAACGTTTTTCGAGTGTGTAGGCTCCGTCTGCCATCAATTGTTTAATAGTAGGTATATCGGCTTTGGGAACGCTGTAGGCGCCCCAACCGTCCAACCCGATTAATACGACATGTTTTGCTTTTCCCTTGGCATTGCAAGGAATGGTAATCAATAGCACTGCCATAATAGAGAGTGCCAATGTAATAGTAAATTTTTTCATGTTTTTCCGTTTTTTACGTTAGCTGATGGCAAAGTTACGGAATTTATTGCGGTGTACCTGCCTGTTTTATACGTGAAAGGTGGCCCTATTGTCCATGTAGTAACTTTCCGCATTTCCAAAAGTTTCGTAGCAAGTTAGAATGATTATTACGAATATAATTATTATATTTCCAATAATCTAAAGCTGAATAATCATGAAGAGTATACAAGTGAATCCCTTTATCATAGGTGCCTATGCCGGTAGTCATTACTTTTGCGACCGTGAGCGGGAAACCGATGAACTGGTCCAAGACTTGACGAATGGGCGTAATGTAGTATTGATTGCCCAAAGACGTATGGGAAAGACCGGATTGATGCTACATACTTTCCATCAGGAGAAAATCAGTAAACATTATAATGTTTTCTTTATAGATATCTTTGCGACGGCCTCTATCCGTGAATTTGTATATGCTTTCGGCAATGCCATTATTGACCAGTTGAAGCCGCGTGGCAGGAAGTTTCTGGATCGTTTTTTGCAAACCATAACTTCTTTGTGCCCTGCTGCGTACACAGATACAACATTGCCCGAACGCACGCTTCATCTTTGTCGGTAGCGAGCCCAGCTTGCTGTTGGATATGTTTAACAGTGCCAACCGTCCTTTCTATCAGAGAGCCAGCGTGAGATACTCCGTGCGATAGCTGCCGAAAATGTTGCTGTCAATGTGACTTCCGGTGAGTTTGTGCGAAGATATCATCTGAAATCACCCAGTTCCGTACAGTCTGCCCTGAAAGGGCTTTCCGGTAAGGGTATGGTAGGTAAGACCCTTGACGGATACGTTATTAATGACCGGCTGTTTAGGTTTTGGATAAAGCGGAATCCAATCTGATGAAGTACATAAGGCGGAAGCCTCCTGATCCGGTGCAGGTAGGGCTGTTTTGTCTACTGTTACCGTCAGGCGAATGCTATTGGCCATGCAACTCCCGTCGGCGCTGCGAAAGCTGAGGTAGGCTATCAATTCATCGTCCTGCCAGTCGGAGGGAAGTTGAAGTTCTGCATGTCGGGCGGAACGTAGGGTGGCTTCCGTATCGTAAACAGCTGTTTCTTTGTCTTTGTTATATACTAATAACATGGCTATGTCCGTATCTTCTGCATTTCCCATGCCACTGTTGTCCTGCCAGTTAAAGTGCATCTTATTTCCGTTTTGTGTGGCTGTACCTTCGAATACCGGCATCAGGGTTCCCATAGAAACCAATGCTCGGTCAAAGTCTATTTTGATTTCTTTTCCACTGCCAGTCACGGCTCTTTTCAGAGTGTAGGACATAGCGGAGCTGAAGGCGGATTTATCCTGTGTAAGTTCCTTGTAGCCAATACGTATGAAAGGTTTTATAGCTTTCAGGAAGCTGAATGCCGTGGCGAATTTACCGCGTTGTTCCTGTTGTTTCGGTGTACGCGGATTGCTGACTTTGGCGGCCCGTGCACGTATATAGTAGTTTGATTTCCAGCGGAACCCTACTATCGGTCCCACTTTACCGGAGAAACCTCCGAGAATGCCCTGGTTGATAATTCCCATGATATCGTGTTTTTAATTACTTGTTTCTGTCACTGCGCAAATATATGGAAAATAAATCTCTTCAACCCGCTTCCTGTGATTTTTGCGTTCATTTGCGTCATTTTGCGTAGTTAACTCTTTGATCTTCTTCATTGTATTATGACCTGTCTCCGTTACACCCGGAATGCACTTGCTCCGTACCAAGGCCGTACTTTCTTCGGTCAGAGGTACCTGTGAGTGGAGATGGTACGGAGCAAGTGCATCCCGGATATGGTTTAGATAGGGTTTGTATTGCAATGAAACGCTCTTGTTATAAGATAATTCCGGTTAGTTAATTTTCAAATGTGAATTCGTAAAATATTGATGTTGTATTTAAAATCTATTGCTTGTAATATGAATTTATTAAATGTATAATCTGAATATTTAATTATATATTTATAATTTATTGAATATATAATAATATTATTTATTATATTTGTGGTTATTATGGTTTATATTTATGAAATAAAACACTATGCCTTTCATGAAAGGTCTCAATAGAATTCTTTAATAAAACATAGATATTAAAAAAGTAATGAGCAACTTGAGGTTTACCTTATATCTGGTATTGATTTTTCTCGTCGCATGTCGGCAAGAAAGTTCGTTAGAACGCGCATTAGCAGCTTCCGGGGATAACCGGAAAGAGTTAGAATTGGTTTTGGATTACTTCAGGGGAGATAGTTTGAAGTATGAAGCGGCTTGTTTTCTTATAGAGAATATGCCGGGAGCTTTTGCCGTGGACGAAGAAATTGTGGCAGCTTGCCAGCCTTTCTACCAAATGTATGATTCATTGTCGCATACCTACGATTATGATTCTCTGTCTATATACGACCAGTATCCCAGGGGTAAAGACTGGGGAAGGCAGATAGACAGCTTGTGGAATACATATTCCAGCTATAATAATGAAAAGCTGAAAAAGGATATGTGTATTGATATTAAGACCATTAAAGCTTCCCGGTTAATAACGGAAATTGAGCAGGCATTTCGGGTATGGAAAGAGAATGTCTATATCCGAAACTATTCTTTTGAAACTTTTTGTGATTACATTCTGCCTTATCGCCAGGAAAACGGTTTATTGGTGGATAGTGCACGCCAGGTATTCTACAGTAGGCATCACGGACAGTTTTTTGCCAATCCCGGAAAAAATATGATAGAAGAAGCGGATTCTCTGTTACGATTGTATAGTTACATAGGGCATTCGGGATTTCATGCTACCGGTATTCCTATATGGGATGTTGCTACGTTAGAGAAGTTACGTCACGGACTTTGCACGCACAAATGTTGGCATAACGCATTGTTGTTTTCTTCTTTAGGTATAGCGGCTGCCACTGACATCGTTCCTGCATGGGCCAATAGGGGAAGTTCTCATTCGTGGAGTGTATTGATTGAAGAGGGAGATATTCATCCTTTTAATCCCTTTTGGGAACAGGACTTGTGGCAGTATAAGCGCCTTTACAGCAATATGGATTATCATAAATACTGGGGACGCTTCCGTCTGCCTAAGGTTTTCAGGAAGACATACCGATATTATATGGAAGGGCCGCTGGCAGATGGAGTGCCTGCTAAGGATATACCTGAAGCCTTCAGAAGTTTAAGGAAGAAAGATGTTTCGCATGAGTATTTTGATACGGTGAATGTGAGGATAAAGCTGCGTAAGATGCCTTCTGGCACGAAGTATGCATATCTGTGCGTATGGAATTATAATAACTGGAAACCTGTTCATTGGGGAAAAATAACCGGAGATGTGGCGTTGTTTTCGGGAATGGGGAAAGACATTGTTTATTTGCCCATGTACTGTATGGACGGAGAGATGGTAGTGGCGGCTGATCCCGTATTGGTACAGAAAGATGGAAAGGTGCGAATACTTTATCCGGAGGATACACGGGAAGAAATGGTGACTACACAGTATACAGGAGTACTGGCTTATCCATTGAACAGGTATAATAACGGGATCATAACCGGAACAGTACTTAAGGGAGGGAAGGTTTATGGTAGATGGGGAGATACTTTGTGTGTATTTCCGGAACAAATAGAATTGAATAGCCAACGATTGCAAGTGCAATCCAAAGATTCGGTACGTTATGTACGGATGATGTTGCCCGCAAAAGGGGTGGCACTTGGCGATTTGAAATTTTATAAAGAAACTTTTTCAGGCAAGGAGCTTGTGAAGAGTGTTCGTTGGATGACATCATTGCCTTTGTCTTTCAAAGGGGAACCAGCTGATAATATATTTGATGCATGGTCTTCCACAGGTTATAGAAGGCCGCTTGATACAGATTATGTAGATTTGGATTTAGGGGAATGCTGCCTGTTGTCTGAGGTGAGTTTTTGCCCTTATCTGGATGTGGAGTATAAGGAAGATGAAATTTATGAACTTTGCATATGGCAGAATGGCTGGCAGGTTATTACGAGTGGTAAAGGAGGGAAGCCTCTGCGTTTTACAGATGTTCCTAAAAATGCATTGTGGTTGATCAGACCTTCTTCTCAAAAGGAGCGGAAACATGTACGCCCTTTTGTATATGAGAATGGGGAGGTTTATTGGTATTAAAGAGAGAAGAAGGAGCATGATTTGTGCAGGTAAGACACGTTTTTATCCCCTTATTGGTTTGATTGTATACCTAAGAGGTGGATAAAAATAGCTTACTTTGTTGGTGGAAATGGTAAAACCTTTAAAACCTATATTATGATACTATTAGGAAAAATGCACAGTCATGTATGGAATACTTTTATTTTATCAGCTATCCTGCTCAGTTCTTGTTGTCCGCCTCCTGTTGATGATGAAGTTTATATAAATATTTATCAGAATATGTCTATAGAAACGATTCCTGTTGAGAATGTGACTGACACCTGTTATCGTAGAAGTCCGGAGTTCTTCTTTGCTAATTCTGCGATATTTGACAAAGAACCACGCGGGAAATTTCTGCTCCATGCGCATGGATATGTGTGTGAAGCCGATAGCGGTAATATGCTGGCTACGCTGGCCGAAGTAGCCTGGCACATGGGGATGGAGCGGAACGGTGATTTGATTCGCATAGACTTCGACTCATTAATTGTAAAGGATGATAATGAGAGTAGACTCAGCGCCGATTATGCACGAGCCATGTCTATAGAGAATACCCCGACCTACATCGTAGAAATCAATAAAACGCAAAGTGCTCCATCACCTGTCAGAATGGAAAAAGGCATGATAGGATTTGGTCCATGGGATACGGAGGTAGAGTTTAAAGATATTCGGATAGAGGCGGATGGAAAAAACATTCTTTATGATGTGTCCCGTTGCCGAGCCGATAGCGGGGAGTGGAAAGTACAGGATGGCATATTGATGCAAACTTCCAGACAACTGCGTACCAGAGCCGTTTTGCCCGATTTCATCGGGAACGAATATGTACTTACGTTCAAGGCACGGCGCACAAAAGGCAATGAGGGCTTTTTTCTCTATTATGGTGTATCGGCGAACGGGAAAAAGGGATATTGTGTCAATGTGGGAAGATGGGGTAACCGCTTCATTAATATCGAAGATATGAAGGGTGAGGTAGTGACCAAGATATTGCCTTGGCATCTGAAGAATAGTCGTTGGTATGATGTGAAATTGGTGAGTACGTCCGAGAGTGTGGAGTTTTATGTGAATGGGAGATTGGTGGTCGGTTATAAGCCGGTCATGCCCCGACAGTTTTATGCTGCCGGATACGATGAAGAGGCGGGAGAGACAGTGGTAAAGGTGGTTAATGCGGCAAATGCTCCTTATAAAGTAAGGTTCCATCTTGCGGGAGGCACACGGGTTGAGGCGAAAGGACATGTGCTTACATTGGCGGCCGCTACCGGCATGGACGAGAATACGGCAGAGGAGCCTAAACGTATTTATCCGCATGAGAGTGAATTTCGGGAGTTTGGAGAGCTGTTTGATTACGAATTCCTTCCTTTCTCTTATTCGGTAATGAGAATAAAAACACAAAAAAGAAGATGACAATGAAGAAGATTCTTTCAATAATAGCCCTTTCCATCGCAGTAATGGCTTGTGGCGGCAAGACGAATTTAGAGACGGCACTGATACAGGCAGGTGATAATCGTGCGGAGTTGGAAAAGGTGTTAAATCACTATGCTGTGGATTCGCTGAAGTATAAGGCCGCCTGTTTCCTGATCGAGAATATGCCCTATCATTACTACTATACGGGCGAAGAGGTGGATTATGAAAAACAATTTTTCAAGATGCTTCATGAAACGGCCTTGTCGCCCGAAGTGATTGCGGATTCCCTGAACCGTGGGAGAATGAGCGAACAGTTCGGTAGGACAGAGTTGAAGTATGATATTCGGGAGGTGGATTCCGCCTATTTGGTTCACAATATAGACTGGGCATTCAGAGTCTGGCGTGAACAGCCTTGGGGCAAGAAGGTTTCTTTTGAGAATTTTTGTGAATACGTGCTTCCTTATCGCGTAGGGGATGAATGTCCGGTGGAATGGCGCGAACGGCTTTACGATAAATATAATTCTCTGTTAGACAGCATTCGTCTTAAACCCGAGAGTGTTTTCCCCTGGATTGTGGCGGATGCACTGCTGGATTCTTTGAAGAAACGTTCTCCCCGTTTTGTTTCTTATTCTTATGCCAAACATAGCGCAGGGCCGGAAATTGCGGACTGGCTGTCCGGTAACTGTGAAGATTTGGCGGATGCGTTTACTTACATCTGTCGCTCTCTGGGCATTCCGAGTGGTTGTGATGAAATGCTGATGCGTGGTGATAACAATGTGCCCCATTACTGGAACTTCGTACCGGATGATCATTGCGACGCTTTTTTTTGCTCGCTTCTCTATCCCGGTCCTCTTATCCAATCGCACACTTACGACGCACCCCGGGGAAAGGTTTATCGCCGGATGTTCAGTATCAACCGGGACATGATGAAAATGATGAACCAACCGCCGGAGAAAATACATCCTACTTTCCGCTATCCGTTGATGCTGGATGTGACAGATGTTTATTCTGATTGCGAACAGACGATCTGCATCCCTGAGTCACGCTTTCTTATCCGGCCGGAGCGGGATGAGCTTATCTATTTATGTCTTCCTTCACACATGGAGTGGGTTCCGGTAGCCGTCAGTAAGTATGGGAATGGACAGGTAAGTTTTGAAAATGTCGATGGAAACGCTGTTTTTTGTCTGTCCTCTTACCGTGATAAGCAGTTGGTGCCCATGACTGTTCCTTTTTGGACTCATAAGGAATTGAGTTATTTCCGATATTTCGGTAACGGAGAGGGGGAGGAACGGGTTACGATTCTTCATAAGTTCAACCTGTTTATTGAACCATTCATCGACCGTATGGTGGGCGGGGTATTCGAAGGCAGCAATGATGCGGGATTCCGGACAAGAGATACTTTGTTTGTGATTGAAGAGAAACCCGTACGGCTTCAGAATGTGGTTTATGTCAGTAATCCGAAAGAGTATCGCTATTTGCGCTACTACGGACCTGCGGGTAGCTACTGCAACGTTTCGGAAGTCGGGTTTTACAGGGAGCCGAATGATATGGTTCCGTTGCAAGGAAGGGTGATAGGTACACCGGGAAGTTTCGGGGGCGATAAGGGGCATTGGTATATGAGTGCCTTTGATGGTGACCCATACACTTCTTTTGATTATAACCAGCCGGATGGCGGTTGGGCAGGAATTGATTTGGGAAAACCTGTTTCGGTTGGTAAGATAGTCTTTACTCCGCGAAATCGCGTTAATTTTATTCGCAAAGGCGATAAGTACGAGCTTTTCTATGCCGGAAAGGGAGGCTGGATTTCTGCGGGAACTACGGTGGCTAATTCCGATTCACTGGTTTATAATGTTCCTAAAGGGGCGTTACTTTATCTGAAGAATCATTCGGGTGGGGTAGATGAACGGATCTTTGAGTATGTGGATGGGGAACAGGTGTTTTGGTAGTAGCAGATAATGATAAGTCATAAATATAGAATAGGATTATGAATAGAAAAAACGCTTTTGGTAGAGTTCTGCTGATAGTATCATTGACAGCAACTTTGTGTTTATCAATAGATATTATTTATGGATATCTGACGAAGGAGCGGAGCTGGAATGAGCAAATGCGTACTTCCCTTGTCGGCGTATTGGAAGATAGTATGGAGAAACGTGGAAAAGAAGATGTGTATATAGTATCACATTCCTATAGCAGAAGAGATTTTAAGGATGATAGCCCGAAGATAGTTATAATGGATGTAGGAGAAGGCCCTAAAGAATATATTGTACCTGCCTATAAGCATTATAATAATATAGCGGAGAATCCTACAGAGAGACTTTTCGACAGTGTTATATTGGAAGAACAACCTTTAGCGGCAGATTCTTTGAATATGTTGTGGGATAGACTTTTGGTTAAAAACGGTATCTCTGGTACTGGCAATATACGTGTTTCAGTCACAGATTTATCGGAGAATATATCTATGACTTATGCAAAAGATACTCGCTATCTGCCTCTATCAGATAGCTTGTTCTCTTATTACATAGGCTATCGCTGTGAAGTCGAGGTGACGGCTTTTGCGTCGCCTTTTAGTTATTGGCGTAGTATGACTTTATGGGACTGGATGGAAATCTTCTTTCTTTTGTTGTCCGTTGTGTTTTTCTTCTGGATTTGGACTGTTTATAACAGACGTTCTGTTGATGCTTGCGAACATGATAATTTCGGAAGCGTAGCTGCTGAGGAAGAAGAGTTGGTGGTTGTCTTGAAAGAAACTGTGTCGCGTATCTATCAACTGGGAGATGATGTTTTGTTTGATTCGACAGATAGACTATTGAAGAAGGGAAATCAGGTAAAGAGTTTATTGCCACAGGTTTCCGCTTTATTGCTTGGGCTTTTAGAGGCCGACGGGCATTGTATGTCTATATCGGATATTTGCCTGCTGTTATGGCCGGATGGCAGTGGACGTTCTGAACGGGTACATACTGTTGTAGGACGGCTTCGCTCTTCTTTGGCTGAAATGTCATCGCAAATATCAGTTATCAGCGGAAATTCGAAGTATCAGTTGAAAATTGCCTATTCCATCGAAGAAATGACACCGTTGGATGATGTTTTGTAGAATTAGTGACAATCTAACATAATCTTACAAAACCTATCAAATTCATCAAATTGAATGTCTGACAGGTTTTGTCAGACGTTATATTTGTTTTTATGCTCTTTGGACTGCTACCTTTGTGAGGAATCAAATGCAATTATTGTTTAAATGAAAAATATGAAAAAGAAAGTTTTGCTTGCAGGTATGTCACTTCTGGTAATGACGATGGTCTGCTATGGCTCTTTTCATGAGGAAAAGATTGAAAGTGCTTTGCTAATGGAAAATATTGAAGCATTGGCGGGAGGAGAAAGTCATGTTCCTATGCATTGTGTAGGTTCTGGGACAGTTGATTGTCCGATAAATCATGAGAAAGTTAAAATTGTAGCAACCGGTTATAGCCTTGAAGACTTGTACTGACATATTGCTAATAGTGCTTCTTGTCTCGGCATGTGCCTCTGCGCCTGAGAAAGGAATTCCTTATAATGACTTTCCGGTTACGGAACAGTTATCGGGACAAACTGTACCATTAGATACTGCCATATTTCGTTTCCCTTATCGGATTCGGGTACAGGGTGATACCGTAGCTATACTGGATTTGCATGCTTCGGAGCACTTCATTCAGCTTTTTCATTATCCTGATTTCTCATATATAGCTTCTTTGGGCAGGCGCGGAGATTCACCGGAGGATATGCTTTCTGCCGAGAATCTCCGTTGGGATGGAAATTCATTGTGGACGTTAGATGCAAATAAATCGCAATTAACCAGGTATGGTTTGTCTTTATCCGGCGACTCACTCCTTCGTGAGGAAGTGGTGAGTCTGGATAAAGAGATTCTCCGGGCATTAGACTTTGTGGTATATGATGATTCTACTTTTATCGTTCCTGATTATTCAGGAGAAAGTCGTTTTTGCTGGGTAAACCGAAAGGGTAAGCTACTGCGCAAGATGGGAGAGATTCCTTCTGCCAATGAAGAGGCTTTGATGCAGGCTCGTCCTGCTTTGGCACAGGCATGGCGTAGTTTCATTGATTATAATCCTCGGAATGGAGTTCTGGCGGCTGTCACCCAATTGGGAGAAGTGCTTGAAATTTATAATTTGAAAGATAGTACACATGTGGTTCGTATTGGTCCGCATGGCGAGCCGAAGTTCAAAGTTGCGGAAGGCTATGGTATTCCTACGGGAATTATGGGGTTTTGTGATGTGCAGGTGACGGATAGTGCTATCTATGCGGTGTTTCAGGGACGTACATTCAAGGATATTGCAGAAGCGGCACGGAGAGGTGATATGACGGATGGAGGACGGTATGTGTATGTGTTTAGCCTGATGGGGGAGCCATTGAGGAAATATGAGTTGGATCATGTGATTTATGGTATGTTTGTGGATGAGCAGAAGGGAACTATTATGATTACAGATGTAAATAGGGATGAACCTATATTAGAATATGATATGGGTAGAATATGAAAAACAAAATTGAAATTGCTACAATTAATTTCTACGCAAATGATAATGGAATACAGTATCAACTGTATGAAGAGTGATAGTTTAATTATTAAAGGAGTAGACGATGAACTACTTGTTGGTGCAATAGAATATCGAATGCTCCGTAACTACTAAAAATTAGAAGCTTGGCAAAAATATAAATTTTAAGCGAAAACGGAAACTGGTTTCAACTGTGACGATAGTACAGTGTGAACAATGCTCTTATATGATATTCTGTATCTTAATTTTTGACTGTATAATATATGTGTTTGATAACGATAATTATAAGATGGATTTTAGCTTTAAATAATTCAAGTATCTATTAACTCCGTAAAACAAAAACAATGAAAAGAAGATTATTCGCGGTTCTGATAGTCGCTGTAGTTGTAACATTTGCAGGCTACAATATTTATCAGTCACTGGAAATAGAGCCAATATCTAAATTGATGTTGGCTAATGTGGAAGCAATAGCACAGGGAGAATCAGCGGGTAGCAGAGAGTGCTGGCAGACTATATCAACAAATGGGAACGGACGTTTAGAAGATAAACGGTATTGTGGAAATTGTACTATGGTACCCGCTAGGAGTGTTTCACAGGGATCTCATTGTTGGGGCTATTGATGTATTCCTATAAAAATGTGGTGGGTACAGCATTTTTGAACTTATGTATTTTAAGTGATTTATACATATCTGAGGTATTCAGGAGCAGTCATTAACTCTAAAATGGGTCTTAGGACTGCAATATTCAGTCCTAAGACCTTAGTTGTTTTGGCAGCTATTTATTTTAATAATCCTCTTTAGAAGGAGATAAATATTTATTTTATGAAATATGTTTTGTATTTATTGTTCAGTGTTCTGTTTATAGCATGTACCGAACGAAAGTTACAACAAAAAATGGAATCATTTCCTGTGGAAATGTTACTCTGTGCAGAGAGAATAAGAGTAGACGAGGTTATAAATCCAGAGCAGATAGTACTGAAAAAGCAAAGTATATTGGTTACGGACAGTAGAAACCATGATGCCATGCTGTACCAATACTCTCTGCCTGAATTTAAGTGTATTTATGAAGGTGGTGCAAAAGGACAGGCAGAAGAAGAGTTTCAAGTTTATCCTAGAATTTGGAGAACATTGACCGATAAAGTTTATATAGGAGGATACACAGAATTCTCTCTTAAGAGTTTTAGGATGGATAGCACATGTCATCTTTCTTTTGAAAAAAAACATGAGTTGCCCATCTCTAGCGATATTCCTAATGATAGGCATATAGTGAGAGACTCTCTCTATATATATAATGAAACAGACAAACTCGCCATAAAGAAAATCAATTTGAATACCCAGCATGAAATGGGACAGATATTGTTTGAGCCAGATGATCATCCTGAAAAATACTATTATAAGAATAGTGGAATTATGATTGCAAATGACTCTCTGATTATTTATGCATATATATATAAGAAGCAGATTGATTTTTATAGTGTAGATAGCATGAAACTTTGTAAAAGGCTTGTGGGGAATGATGTAACTCCACACATAGTAATTGGTGATTTAGAAAATAGTGTGGTTTATTATAATGAACTGATTGCGGGTAAGCGCTATTTCTATGCAAGAGGTGAAGGAAAGAAAAAAGAATGTATTATAGAAGTTTTTGATTACTCAGGTCATTCCATAGCTAAATATACTTTGGATATTATGCCAAATCCTTTTGATGTGGACGAAGAGAATAGAATTATCTATGGTTATAATAGTGAATTTTTTGAAGACGGTTTCTTGAAGTTTACTTTTTAGTTTATTATGGTTTGAGACTATAAAGCGATTTGTCATGAAGAGATTATTAGTAACTATATCGTTTACCATTACGGCAATACTTTTCTTTTCTTGCACGTACATAAAAAAAGAGGATGAGATAACTCGTTTAATATCCGAATGGAGCGGAAGGGAAATTCTTTTTCCGAAAGAAATATATTTTACGATATATGGAAAAGATACCGTAAAATATCCGACGAAACATTCCCGCTATTCAATAGTTAGTTATATGAATTCTGTCGGTTGTACAAGTTGTAAGTTACAACCTCATATGTGGAAAAAATACATATCCATGTTAAGTCCTGCCAATGGGGAGGAAATTCCAGTCTTGTTCTTCCTATGCCCTACAAATAGGGAGGAACTGATAAATTTATTAGCAAGTAACTATTTTGATCATCCGGTATGTATTGATGAGAATGACACTTTTAATAAATTGAATAAGTTTCCTGATAAGATAGATTTTCAGACTTTTTTGTTGAATGAGGAAAATAGAGTTGTTGCTATGGGAAATCCCATTCATAATCATAAAGTTAGGGATTTATATATAGATATAATTCAGGGAAAGCAGATGACTTATGAGAATGAGAAGATAAAAACGAAGGTCAATGTAAAAAACATTAATTTGTTTTTAGGTACTTTTGATTGGAATCAAGAACAAAAGGTTGAGTTCATTCTTGAGAATACAGGTGATAAGCTTTTGGTGATAGATAATGTGGTTACTTCTTGTGGCTGTGTTACGGTCGGTTATTCTGGGGAGCCGGTTTGTCCAAAGGGCTCTGTTTCTTTACTGGTAACGTATAAAGCGGAACAACCGGAACATTTTGATAAAACCATACAAGTGTATTGTAATGCAGAATCTTCGCCTATTTTGTTGAAGCTTACAGGAGAGGCTAAATGAACGGGGTGAAAGATAAATATACATGCCTAAAGGATAAGTCTTTGGTAAAGTGGCAATAATTTGATTTTAATATGGGAAAAGGTATAAAGAAGATATTTACTTTTATGATATTACTGATAGGCCTGTCTGCCTGTACTGTAAGGTCAACAACTGAAATATATGATACATTTGATGCAACAAGTTCCTTATTAGGGGAAAAACATGATATTCCTCCAATAATGCTATATCCTAAGAATATCTTTCTAAAAGATTCTTTCTTGGTAGTCTTCAATGAAAAGATAGATACCTGTTTTCAGGTATTTGATAAAATTGGTTTTGGATATAAGTATGCTTTTGGCATTAAAGGAGAAGGACCTGATGATTTAATATTGCCAGCAAGTCAATTGGTTGCTAATAATCATAATGAAACGATTGTGTTAGATATGAATCGGCTTAAGAAGATATCTTTTGTAAATGATCAACCAACTATTTCCAACTTAGAGTTTTCTGGTACTCAGCCGTTTTATAATGGTTTGATTAAGTTAACCGATTCCTTATATATCTGTGATGCCGGTTTAGAAGAAGAGAATGAATATGCATTTATTTATCCGAATGGAGAACTGAAAAAATGGGGAGTTTATCCTGAAGGGATAGAACGCTTTGGCAATTTGCTATCACGAAATCAAGCTTATACCAAAATCAAGGTAGTTCATCCATCCGGTAAGTATTTTGCGGCATTTTATACAAATTCTCGAAAGCTGCGGATATATGATATATCCGGGAATATACTACATAATATAGAGTTGAATATTTTACCGGGAGAACAAGAGGTTCCATTGGAAGTAGAGAATAGGTATATATATGCTATTGGGGCTTATGCTACTGAAAACTATATTTATACTTTAAATTTAGATATGACTCCCCAGGACATATATGCTGGAAAGTATTACCCTTCTTTACAAGTCTTTTCGTGGGAGGGTAAACCTTTGAAACAATATAAATTGAATTGCTATATAAGTGCTTTTACGATCGATGAGGCCAGCCGGACAGTTTATGGAGTGTTTGCAGAGGATGAAAGTTCTATATATACTTTCAATTTGGATCATTTGTAGTAATGAATGTTTGAAATGTTAACGGTTAATCAGTTAGGTTATGAGAAATTACTTATTTTTTTTAGGAATTATATTCTGCACCTGTGTTAGCGCACAGAGTGTTTCTTATGTAACATTGCGGGGTGATACTTATGTCATGAATATGATCAAGGGATGGGAACTCTCTACTGGAGAAAAACTATATAAGAAACCGGCAAGGAGAACCGTAAGAGGATATGAAACGACTCAAATAACGTGGATACGTCCCAAGAATTCAATTAAGGATATGGGAGCATTTATTTCTATAATGGAGTTTAAAGGATGTAGATCTTACAAACTTATACAGAAGCAGGATAGCTTGAATTATTTAAAAGATACTTCTATAAGCTCTACTGTTTGGGATGTACAGAGTTCGGAGAAAGTGAAGCAATCAGTGGTGCTGACATATAAAGCTAATAAGCATCCGGAAACAGGAGAGAGTCAGATATTGAAGATAAAGACATGGTATGTTCAGGGAAAATTAATTTCATTTGCTACAACGGAGGAGCAGATTTGGGCTAAAAAGTTGCCGGAAATGGAAAAAATAGCTTTATCCTTGAAGGAGATGTGATGGCTTTGAAAAGAAAACTCTCTTGGTTTGTCGACAAGTTGTTAAACTTGTTTTTGATAGCCTGTGGATTAGTGGCTCTGTGGATATTACTCCAAGTAACCTGTGTTGCCACTTTTAGGATTCCTTCGGACTCCATGGAGCCTGCTTTGCTTCCGGGGGATAACATTCTGGTGAATAAGTGGGTGATGGGTGCCCGTATCTTCAACATCTGGGATGCCGCAGAAGGAAAAGAGGTTAGGATTTCCCGCTTGCCGGGGTTAGGCAAGATTAAGAGAAACGATGTATTGGTTTTCAATTTTCCTTATCCGGCCCGGTGGGACAGTATCGGCCTGAATTTAATGACTTATTATGTGAAGCGTTGTGTGGCATTGCCGGGCGATACATTTGAAATAAGTCAGGCGCATTATAAAGTGCGCGGTTGTAATATGCCGTTAGGAAACGTAGATTCTCAGGATGGGTTGAGGCGTATCATAGAGAATGGGAGAGAAAGGGATTGGGGAATTGTCATGAGTGGTTATCCTTATAATGAATTGGTAAACTGGGATATTATGAATTTCGGGCCTTTGTATCTTCCGGCTAAAGGGGATGAGGTGGAAATGAATCCTGAACATGCCGCTTTCTATAAGAATGCAATAGAGTGGGAACAAAAGAAGAAACTCTTCTTGCGTGGAGATACCGTTTTACTGAATGACAGTGTGATATATGCTTATCGCTTTAAAGAGAATTATTACTTTGTTACAGGAGATAAAGTGATGAACTCTCAGGATTCCCGCTATTGGGGACTGTTGCCGGAACCTCTAATCGTGGGCAAGGCTGTCAGGATATGGAAGTCGGTAGATAGGGAGAAGGATAGGATAAGATGGGATAGAATATGGAAGAGAATAGAATAAAGATATGGATACATAAAATAAAAGATACAGCCGTTGTGTTGTTACATTTTCTTGCTGTTTGCTCTCCACTGAGCCTGGTCTGTGTAACAACACCTGAACTTCTTGCCGGAGAAACTATCGGGCAGTGGGTGTGGCTTGGAAAGGCTGTATTGTTTTCAGCCGGTTGTATTGTTGCAGCCTGTCTGCTTCAGCTTTTCAACGGTTCTTCTTGGAAAAAGATGTTATCCTTTTCGTCTTTTTCCGCTTGTGTATCATGGAGTCTGATACTTCTTGGAGGAATTGAAGCCGTTTGGGGACTACGTCAGTTGTATGGCTTTTCTGCTTCCGGTCATTTTCGTTATGCGCTCACCGGTTCTTTTTTTAATCCTGGTCCGTATGCCGGATATTTGGCGATGGTGTTGCCAATCTGCCTGCATCATTATATGCAATTCGGAGCATGGAAGTGGATGAGCGCTTCTTTAAAGTTGGAGAAAGTGGCGGCGGGAGTAATGGGAGTACTGATTTTTTGCGTATTACCGGCTACAATGAGCCGTTCGGCCTGGGTGGCTGCCGTGATAGGTTGTGTATGGGTGATATACATGCATCGGGATAGGCGTAAATGGAATATACTATGGAGAAGGTACAAAAAACGATATATCTCTTATGGGATAGGGATATTTTTTGTATTGATAGTGGGAGGTGCCGGAGCTTTCTTCTTGAAGCCGGACTCTGCTCTGGGACGTTTGTTTTTATGGAAAATAACCTGTCAGGCTATAACCAAGTACCCCTGGGGATGTGATAAGGGATTCGCTTTTGCTTATGGTGAGGCGCAGGAAGCTTATTTTTCCCAGGGAGATTATGCCGGGTGGGAGGAAAGGGTGGCCGGAAGTCCGGAATATGCATTTAATGAATATCTGGAATTGATTCTGACACAGGGACCTGTTATCTGTATAATGCTGATAGTGATTACTCTTGCCTGTTTATGGGCGGGGATACAGTTCAGACGCTACGGTGTGTGTGGTGCAATTATCGCTTTGCTTATTTTTTCTTTTTCTTCTTATCCTATGCATCTTCCTGCTTTCATTGTGGCCTATGTGTGCTTGTTGCTGGCTTGTGGGATAGGAGATATAATAGCTAAACCGGTTGTTTTATCTGCTTGTCTTATTATATGGATAGGCGGTTTTCATGGCAAGTGGCAACGGGAAAAGGATGCTTGTCGGGACTGGGTGAATGCCCGTATGCTTTATCATGCGGGAGCCTATACAGCGGCAAATGCAGCTTATGACAAGCTCTATCCGCAACTGAGGGAGAAAGGGACATTCTTGTTTGAATATGGGCATAGTCTTCATAAGGCGGGGTTTTATAATGAGTCTAATAAATATCTGGATAAGGCTCTGGTATATTGCGCTGATCCGATGATACTGAATGTCATTGGCAAGAATTATCAGGCACTGCGCTGCTACCATTGGGCAGAGGAACTTCTTCTGGCTTCGGTCCATCGTTTGCCCGGGCGGATTTATCCTTACTATTTGCTGGCAAAGTTATATGCCGAACCGGAATTTCTGAATAGGGAGAAGTTTGAGGAGATGAAACGAATAGTGCTGATGAAAGCGCCTAAAATTCATTCTACGGCCATTGAGGAGATGCGCAGAGAGGTAGAGGAAATAGCAAAGGAGCTGGAAAAGTAATTGGCAAAGGAACCGTAAAAGTATTTAGGAAAATATTATAAAAACAAGAGATGTATATGGAAACTTACAGTGATAATTGGAATGCTTGCTTATTGTTCAGAAATAAGCAACTGACAAAACAACTGAAAAACTATCAGGAAGCATCAGTATTGGCAGATTGCTCATCTTCTTTATTATTAGCCATGAGCCAGTTGTTGCGACTTCATCAGCATCCGTCTTATGGCATTGTCAGGGATGATACCGAATGGCAAAATCTGTTTACCGTTATCGATTGGTTTTATGGGAACTGCCTGTCGGAAGAGTTGGTTGATTACTGTTTAGGACCTCAGGAATTAAAGTTGTGTTATCTGGTGCGTGCCCGACTCTGTAACAAGGCTGTTGCAGCTCTTTTCAATATTACTTCCCAGTCGGTATTGAAAACCAAACAGCGCATAAAGAATAAATTGTCCTTATCTGCTACGGATAGCCTGGACCGGTATATACAGCAAATATAATGTACTTGCATTGCTATTCGCGGGATATTTCGAATGATCTATCACCTGAAATCAATAAAAAAAGGTTTCCTTTGTTATGCGAATGAAACTCGAAGAGCCGGAAAATAGCGAGAGATCCAAAATGATGAAAAGTTGAACTCAAACATAAGAAACAATATGAGAAAAATTGGAAAATTAATAAGCTTGATGTGGGCGTTGAACGTTTGCATTGGTTGCCATGAGAAGCATGATGACAGCCTGTTTTTTAATGGAGAAATACAAACGATTAAAGACAGTGGCAAGGAAACGAAGAAAGTAGCCTTAAAGCCGGTTTTTCTGGATGGGACAAATTTCGGATATATTGCCGTATATGATTCTCTCATGTTTTTTATGAATCCTAAATTGCCGGATCGCTTCTACAATATATTCAATATAAATACGGGAGAAGAGATCGGTACTTTTTGTAACAAGGGAGGTGGCCCTGAAGAGGCCACCGCAGTTGGTCCTATTTCTCAATTTTTTGAGCGGGAAAATGAGCTGAAGACTTTGCTGTTCGCTCCTAATGAAGAAAAATTATTTGTTTGGAATATAACTCAATCCATCGCACGGGGTACTACGATTATGGATAGAGTGATTCCGTTTGCCTGGAGGGATGAAAATAGGGGAGCGTGCTATAATGAGATGTATCTTCAGGATGATAACACCCTGCTTGCCAGAGTGGACCCCGTGCCTTTAAGTGATGATGAGGCCACTTTGCTGTTTTATCAAAAGCGAACGCTGGATACAAATGAGGCATTGAAGAATTATTCTATTTATAAGCAGGCGATAAAAGAAGGAGAAGCGTCTCTTATTTCAGAGGCTTACTTTGCTTCGGCCGACGCCTTTAAGCCTGATGGGACTAAAGCGGTGCAAGTGATGGGGCATCTTCAGCAATTGAATATACTGGACTTTGAAACAGGACAGGTTGTAGGATATCGTATGGAAGGCGGAGAAAGCTTTTCGGCTCTCCGGGAAAAGAAAAATATAAAGAACTATTATGTAGAAGTACAGGCTGACGATAATTATATATATGCGTTGTATTGGGGAAAGGATAGATGGGGAATGTCTGAAATTCCATATATTAATACGATTCATGTTTTTGACTGGCATGGCAGGTTGGTGCAGAAGGTGGAAACGGATTATGACATTGATAAAATGTTTTTGGATACGGTGAGAAACAGGCTGTACGTAACAAGACCGAAAGCTGACGATATATTCTATCTGAGCTTAGACGAGGTTGTCCCGTGAGTTCAATGTAGCTTGGGGATAAATCAATGCGAGGGGAACTATAATCCCGTGCTCTTTCAGTATCACTTTAAAAAAGATGCAGTGAAGTCACTGATGGAGAAATATAAATTGTGGTCGGATGTTTTTATTCTTTTTCTTCAAGCCTCCGCATACTGAACTCGCAACCGCAATATTGTTGATTGTAGAAGTCATGCTCTTTGAGAAGTTGGTTTCGGCGGTCCTGTAATCCTCCTTTCCGCCAGTTCTGCTCCCAGAAGATGGTGCCGGGATAGAGAGCGGCAGCGCGGCGTCCTGCCAGATTAATCTGGTCGAGACTTTTCCAGCGGGAAGAGGCAAGGGTAGTAGTGAATAGCGTGAAACCATGCTCTGCGGCATAGCGGGCTGTTTCCGTCAGGCGAAGAGTGAAACATTGCAGACAACGCCCCCCACGTTCAGGCTCATCTTCCATCCCTGACATGGAACTGCGCCAAAGCTGATAGTCGTAATCTCCATCGATGAAATCAAGTCCGAGGGCTTTTACATAACGGATAGCTTCGGCTTTTCGGATATCGTATTCTGCCTGAGGATAGATGTTGGGGTTATAATAAAATACGGTGGGACGAATGTTGTTGGCGAGCAGACATTCGATAATAGCAGAAGAGCAAGGTGCGCAACAGGAATGTAGCAGTACTTTGTCTTCGTTGTTTGGAGTTTCTATTTTCAACATAATCCTTTTTGTTTTTCTTTTAGGCGCGGATTACGCGAATTACACGGAAATTATTCCTTTCCGATTCTTTGAGAATCCGTATAGTCCGCGTAATCCGCACCTGAAATCCTTTATACTTTCAGTTTTATCTTAACCTTCACCAACAGTCCGGTCAATTGGACAATGATGAGGGAGAATATAAGCGATCTTAATAGGCCCGGAGCACCGGCGTTCAATAGCTCTGGATAATGCAAACCCAGCAATTGCTGCACGGCATACCATACGTAAGGAATGATATAGCATGTCAGTGTAGCTGTTCCGGCAGGTTTGATAATATCGAACCAGGGCGTTTTGCCTTTCACATCCGTCAGCCAATAGAACAAGCCGAACAGCGGGAAGAATGCAGCCAGGCAATAAAACAACCAACTCGGGGTAGCCTGTATCTTGGAAATAATCCAGTGAGGATGCGAGCAGAGTGCAGCGACAAGCATGACAACACCCAATACACAAAGAATTGTGATAAACTTACGCGGATGTTCCCGGTCAGCATATTTCTGCATCAGCAACGAAGTGAGTACACCCGACATACCGAATGCGTGCAGCGTCCAATCGCTGGGGATGAAAGGTAGCAGTATGACGCGTAAACCGTATTCTTGTGGTATCAGACTGGAATGACTGATTACTGCAAGTAGCATAACTACCAGCCATGCTATTACATTTTTGCGCAGACTTTCACGGGTAAACAGATAAATACCGGCACATACGACATAAGTCCAACCGATAAGTCCCAGAATGCCCCACCAACCCTGATGGAAAGGTTTTCCGTTTAAGTCTTTATATAATACGAGGAATGCCAGCAGGGCTACACCAAGCACCTTCATTGCGATGAATAGGTACTTTTTTGAACCTTCAGCCTTGGGATAGACCGCCCAGACCAGAAAGAAACCTATAACCATCAGTATGCAGAACCATTGATGGGAGATGCCGCCCGCTATGCCGCCGGAGTTGAGTGAGAACAGTCCCATGGCAATCAGAGCCACCGTGCGCCAGAAAATATGAGCGATCACTTGCAAGGTAGTGCCTCCCTTTCGATAGCGGTTCTGGATAGCAAAGGAAACGGACATACCCATACAGAAGAGGAATGCGGGAAAGATTGTGTCGGAAAAACCCAGCATATCTTCGTTCATTTTGGCATGTTTAAGCCAGTGGGGGATGTTTTTCAGACCGGGGATATCATTCACAAAGAGCATTAGGAACATAGTAAGCGCACGGAATACATCGACCGCCGCCACTCGTTGAGGTGTTAAGTTTTTCATTATAGAATACATTTGGGGGTTAATGCTGCAAATATAGGAAACAAATTTTTTATATTTGTCCCCTATGAAGATAAAACTGCTGATATTTCTAGGTCTGGCTTTAGTTGGCATTCACGGAATGTCGGCTGCGGCCGATGTTCCTGCAATGGATGGCTGGACTGATGCTCTGGACGTAGCCATCGGTAAGCACGAAGAATATGTGGCAGTGCGTGAAGCCCGTATTGAGGCGTTGAGGCAGCAATTGGTACAGGCCGGTTCAGAAACCCCGGAATTCTTCCGGCTGAATGCGGAAATGTATCAGGAATACAAAGCGTACATCTGTGACTCCGCCCTTTACTATCTGAGTCGCAACCTGCGTTGGGCGCAACAGCGAGGTGAGCAGGATGCGGCAGATGAAACCCGTATCCGGAGGGCGCATCTGATGTCAGCGGCAGGTATGTATAAAGAAGCTTCCGAAGATCTGGAAAAGATAAATCCCTCTAAGCTTTCTCCCCGTTTGCTACCCGATTATTATGAATGTTACCGTCATTTATACAATGAATTGGGGGCGTATACGCAGGATACCTTCCGGCGCAGCCATTATTACGGTTTGTCTGCCACTTATGGAGACTCTCTGATGCAGGTACTTTCTCCTGCCTCTGCCCTTTACCCGGAACGTAAAGAGATGAAAGCCGCTGGCTCCGGTCAATTGGAGGAGGCTTTGAAGATTAATGATAGCCGTTTGGCAGGTGTACGTCCCGATACTCCGGAATATGCGTTGGTCACTTACCACCGTTCCCTGCTTTACCGTAGTTTGGGAGACAGGCAGCAGGAAAAGTATTATCTGGCTTTGTCTGCTTTGACAGATGTCCGGCTGGCAATTACCGATCATGCTTCCTTGTGGACCTTGGCGCAACTGCTTTATGAAGAAGGAGACATTGAACGTGCTTACCGCTACATTCGCTTCTCGTGGGATGAAACTAACCACTACAATGCCCGTAGCCGCAGTTTGCAGACGGCAGGTATTCTGTCGCTCATAGATCTTACCTATCAGGCTATGCAGGAGAAGCAGAACGACCGTCTGCGCTTTTATCTTTGGATGATCAGTATCCTGTCCCTGTTGCTGATTATGGCTGTCATCTGGATATATCGGCAGATGAAGCATCTTTCCATAGCCCGCAGTCATCTGGAACAGGCCAATGAACAGTTGCAGATGTCCAATCATATAAAAGAGGAATACATCGGCCGTTTCCTAAAACTATGTTCTACCTATATCGACCGTCTGGATGCTTACCGACGCATGGTCAACAAAAAGCTTTCCGGCGGACAAACGGAAGAACTGCTGAAGATGGTGCGTTCAAGAGATGTGCTTGACACTGATCTGAAGGAACTGTACGAGAACTTCGATACTGCCTTCCTCCATCTTTTCCCTGACTTTGTAGAAAAGTTCAATCAGTTGTTGCAGCCTGAAGAACGGATCATACTCCGCAAGGGCGAACTGCTGAATACAGAATTGCGTATTTTTGCTTTGATCCGTCTGGGTATTGACGATAGTTCGCAGATTGCCGAGTTCCTTCGTTATTCCGTCAATACAATCTATAATTACCGCGCTAAAGTGAAAAATAAAGCGTGCGTCTCGCGGGATGACTTTGAAATGTGCGTTATGAGGATACGCTAAACATACGCCATTTCTTTCCTATTCATCCACTTTTTTACTTTCTCACTACAAACTTATAGTCTTGTTATTTAGTCTGTTATCGTTTCGCATGCTTTCATCTTATCCACATCTTGATAAACCGGAGGTGCATACTGTCTTTATCTTGCCTACCTTTGGGGAAGATTAATTAACCCTTGAAAAACATACCATGAACTTGAAACTACCTCTTTTATTAGGATGCTGTTTATTCGCTGCCATTACAGCTTGTGCCGAGACTTCCGCTTCATTGGACGCAGATGCGGCGGGAAAGAAGAAAGCAGATGTGTACATCACGACTGCCGACCGTCAGCAAAGCTTTAATCACACAACTAAGAAGCTCTCTAAAACTCCTGCGTTTGAATCTGTAATCACCCTGAATCCGAAGGTGAAATTTCAGGAGATGGACGGTTTCGGTGCTGCCGTGACCGGTTCTACCTGCTACAATCTGATGCAAATGACACCTGCCGACCGTGCGAAGTTTCTTACCGAAACTTTTTCGGATAAAGACGGACTGGGCTTCAGCTATATCCGCATTTCCATAGGCTGTTCCGATTTCTCGCTGAGCGAATATACCTGCTGCGATACAAAAGGTATTGAAAACTTTGCCTTACAGACGGAAGAGAGAGAATACGTGATACCTATCTTAAAAGATATTCTGGCGATAAATCCCACCATCAAGATACTGGGCTCTCCGTGGACATGCCCCAAATGGATGAAGGTGAATAACCTGGAGGAAAAGAAACCCTTCGATTCCTGGACAAGCGGACAACTGAATCCGGATTACTATCAAGATTATGCCACTTACTTCGTGAAATGGATTGAGGCGTTTCGTAAAGAAGGTATTGATATTTATTCCGTTACTCCACAGAATGAACCGTTGAATAGGGGAAATTCCGCATCTTTGTTCATGGGTTGGAAGGAAGAACTGGCCTTTGTGCGCGACGCTCTTGGTCCTGCTTTCAAGGCTGCCGGACTGGATACGAAGATTTATGCTTTCGATCATAATTACAACTACGATAACATGGCCGATCAGCAACAATACCCCGTTAAGATGTATGATGATGAAGTAGCCGCTGCTTTCCTGACCGGAGCCGCTTACCACAATTATGGTGGCAGACGCGAGGAACTGAACAATATCCAACAGAAGCGTCCTGACAAGGAACTGATCTTCACCGAAACTTCTATCGGCATGTGGAATGATGGTCGTAATCTGGAGAAACGTCTGATGGAGGATATGCGTGAAGTGGCCCTTGGCACAGTGAACAACTGGTGTAAAGGTGTCATAGTCTGGAATTTGATGCTGGACAATGAACGTGGACCTTGGCGTGAAGGTGGCTGCAAAACTTGTTACGGAGCCGTGGATATCAGTCGTGACGACTATAAAACAATGACTTACAACTCCCATTACTATATCATCGGACATCTGTCTACCGTAGTGAAACCGGGTGCTGTCCGTATAGAAAGCAAGGGCGTTGCGGAGAAGGGATTGATGTACTCTGCATTCGGAAATCCCGATGGAACCGTGGCTTTTGTGCTGTTGAATGAGGGTACGACGGAAGCCCGCCTGACGGTAACGGACGGAAAGAACTGTGTGGATTGTGTGGTGCCTGCCAAGTCTGTAGCATCCTATCGCTGGAAGAAATAATCTTATATTTAGAATACCATGTTGAAATCTATTTTAGTGGGTACATCCCTCTTGGCAGCTTCTCTGATGTTAGTGAGCTGCGGTGAAAAGGCAGAAAAAGCACAGGAACCTGCCGCGTTTGTAACAATTCAAGGGCAAGATCTGATAAAGCCCGACGGTACGAAACTCTTTATCATGGGTACCAATTTGGGTAACTGGCTGAATCCGGAAGGATATATGTTCAAGTTCAGTAAGACGAATTCCCCCCGTTTCATCAACGAAATGTTCAGTCAGTTGGTGGGACCCGACTTTACCGCTGAGTTCTGGAAAGCGTTTAAGGACAATTACATCACTCGTGAAGATGTTCAGTTCATCAAGAATACGGGTGCGAATACAATCCGTCTGCCGTTCCACTATAAGTTGTTCACAGATGAGGACTTTATGGGGCTGACTGCCAATCAGGATGGTTTCGCCCGGGTGGACAGCGTGGTGGAATGGTGCCGTGAAGCAGATCTTTATCTGATTCTAGATATGCACGATGCTCCGGGCGGACAAACGGGAGATAACATTGACGACAGTTACGGCTATCCCTGGTTGTTTGAAAGTGAAACCAGTCAGCAGTTGTATTGCGACATCTGGCGCAAGATTGCGGATCGTTATAAAAATGAACCGGTGATTCTGGGTTATGAGCTTTTCAACGAACCTATTGCTCCGTACTTCCCGAATATGGAAGAACTGAACGGTAAGCTGGAAGATATCTATAAGAAGGGAGTAGCTGCTATCCGCGAGGTGGACACCAACCATATTATCCTGTTGGGCGGTGCACAATGGAACGGTAACTTCAAGCCGTTTACGGATTCTAAGTTCGACGATAAGATAATGTACACCTGCCACCGCTACGGAGGCGATCCTACCAAAGAAGCTATCCAGAGTATTATTGATTTCCGTGACAAAGTGAACCTGCCGATGTATATGGGCGAAATAGGACATAATACGGATGAATGGCAAGCAGCATTCTGCCAGACTATGCGTGACAATAATATTGGCTATACCTTCTGGCCATATAAGAAGATGGATGGTTCTAGCTTCGTCGGTATCACTCCTCCGGAGAATTGGGCGAATATCGTTTACTTCTCCGAGGCTCCCCGCGCATCTTATAAGGAAGTTCGTGATGCTCGTCCTGACCAGGCAATGGCTCGCAAAGCCATGATGGATTTCATCGAGGCTTGCAAGCTGAAAAACTGTGTGGTGCAGGAAGGGTATATTAAATCGTTGGGAATGAAGTAAGAAGCTATTGTTAAATATTTAATCATGTGAGTCAGTAGTTGAGTTTGGTTTATAATGTATTAGTAATGAATAAAATGATAAAGTAATACTATCTCGATTCTCCTCCTCTCGGGAGGAGGAGTACCCGAAGGGGGGAGGTGGTAGGTGAGAAAATAATTCCTTATTTATATGGTTCATAGGAATTTCTAGCTTTACCTACCACCCCGCCCTCTGGGCACCCCTCCTCCGATGGATGAGGGGAATTGAGATACTCTATTTACTTAATATTGGAATTATCATTTAATTCATAACCGAAAAGAAATAAACTTAACTACTAACCCCATTATCCACTTATTTATATGAAGAAAGTATTATTCGGTTTCGCATTCGCTGTTGCTCTTCCGCTCTTTGCGCAACAGAAACCCGTATATCTGGATGCGACTAAACCTATTGAAGTAAGAGTAGAAGATGCGTTGAAGCGGCTGACTATCGAAGAAAAAGTAGCCATGCTGCATGCGCAAAGTAAATTCAGCAGTCCGGGTGTGCCCCGTCTGGGTATTCCGGAGTTTTGGATGACGGACGGTCCTCACGGCATCCGTCCCGAAGTTCTTTGGGATGAATGGGATCAGGCAGGATGGACGAATGACTCTTGTGTGGCTTTTCCGGCATTGACCTGTCTGGCAGCCACATGGAATCCTGAGATGTCCATGCTTTATGGAAAGAGCATTGGTGAAGAGGCACGCTATCGTAACAAGAGCGTTCTTCTGGGACCCGGTGTCAACATCTACCGTACTCCGTTGAACGGACGCAACTTTGAATATATGGGCGAAGACCCTTATCTGGCTTCCCGTATGGTGGTTCCTTACGTGCAGGGCGTACAGCAGAATGGGGTGGCAGCCTGCGTAAAGCACTATGCACTGAACAATCAGGAAATCAACCGCCACACCACCAACGTCATTGTAGACGACCGCGCCTTGTATGAGATTTATCTGCCCGCTTTCAAGGCAGCCGTTCAGGAAGGTAAAGCGTGGTCTATCATGGGGGCTTATAACCTGTATAAAGGTCAGCATGCCTGCCACAACCAATATCTGCTGAATGATATTCTGAAAGGCGAATGGGGCTTCGACGGTGTGGTAGTTTCGGACTGGGGCGGCACGCACGATACCGATCAGTCTATTACAAACGGTCTTGACATGGAGTTCGGAAGCTGGACGGATGGCCTTTCCAACGGCAGCAGCAACGCTTATGATAACTATTATCTGGCAATGCCTTATCTGGAACGTATCAAGTCAGGCAAAGTCGGTACGAAGGAACTGGACGAAAAGGTACGCCGCATCCTCCGCCTGGCATTCCGCACTACGATGGACGTGAACCGTCCTTCCGGCTCTATCCTTTCTCCCGAGCACTATGAGGCTGCCCGCCGCATTGGTGAAGAGGGTATTGTGCTGTTGCAGAACAAAGGTGGCGTATTGCCTATCGACTTGAATAAAGTGAAGAAGATTGCTGTTATCGGTGAGAATGCCGTGAAAATGATGACCGTAGGCGGAGGTAGTTCTTCCCTGAAAGTGCAGCGCGAACTTTCTCCGTTGGATGGCATCAAGAACCGTGTAGGCAATAAGGCGGAAGTTGTTTATGCCCGTGGATACGTAGGCGATGCCCGTGGCGAATATAATGGTGTGGTAACCGGTCAGAATCTACAGGATGACCGCACACCCGAGGAACTGATTGCCGAAGCCGTAAAGGTGGCTGCCGATGCCGATTATGTGATCTTCATCGGTGGACTGAACAAGAGCAACAATCAGGATTGTGAAGATACCGACCGTGCGGGGCTTGGATTGCCTTACGGACAGGATGAGGTCATTTCGGCTTTGGCAAAGGCTAACAAGAATCTGGTAGTCATCAATGTTTCCGGTAATGCGGTAGCTATGCCTTGGATTACGGAAGTTCCTTCTGTTTTGCAAGCCTGGTTCCTGGGATCGGAAGCCGGAAACTCAATCGCTGCGGTGTTGATGGGAGACGTCAATCCTTCCGGCAAACTGCCCTTCACTTTCCCTGCCCGTCTGGAAGATGTTCCGGCTCATAGCGTTGGTGAATATATCAGCCAGAGAAGCAAGGATGTGGTAGATATGAAATACAACGAAGGCATCTTTGTAGGATATCGTTGGGCGGACAAACAGAAGAAGGTGAAACCATTGTTCTCCTTCGGGCACGGACTGTCTTACACTACGTTTGCTTATGGCAAACCTGCGGCTGATAAGAAAGTAATGTCTGCCGATGGTCAGATCAGTTTTACCGTAACCGTGAAGAATACCGGTGACCGTGAAGGACAGGAAGTCGTGCAATTGTATATCAGTGATAAGAAATCTTCTTTGCCCCGTCCTGTCAAAGAGCTGAAAGGCTTCAAGAAAGTGAAACTGGCTCCGGGCGAAGAGAAAGAAGTTACTTTCACTATAGATAAAGAAGCTTTGAGTTACTTTGACGATGCCCGGCATGCCTGGGTGGCCGAACCGGGTAAGTTTGAAGCTGTCATTGCTGCTTCAGCGGCAGATATCAAAGGAATTGTTCCTTTTGAACTGAAATAAGAACCGTCATTAGGCTGGCAAGAAGAAAGGGGGTAGTTGTAAGATTACGCCCTTTCTTGTTGTTAGGGGGGGATATTGCAACTTTCCCGTACCTTTATTTGTTCCATTCCGTTTCTTCCTATTGGAACAAAAGTGCCTTACCTGAGAAACAAAAGTGCCGACAAAGTGAAACGGACGCTGCTTCACAGTGGGACTGATGCCGGATCAGTGGCGTTCTCCGAGCGAGGAAGGCACCGCGCTTATTTACAGAATCTTACCACTCATATTGATCTACGTATTCGTCATACACGGGCTCTTCCTTTATTCCTCTTTTAAGAAACAGTTGACGGATGTATTCCTGTTCTTTGGGTTTAAGAAGTCGTTTCTTGCGCTAGCAGCGGTCATAGGCCGGCACCTCGCTGTAGTTAAAGTCGGGACTCATGATTGTATTCTATAAATTTATAAAGTGATAGCAAAGGAAATAGTTGTTGGGGTAATAATCGTTCGATATGGAAGAAATAATCCTGTTGTCTGCTAATTCTTTCTATTGCTATTCTTTTGCTTTATAATAAAAATAAGAATAGAACACATCTAATGTAGTAATTAATACAAAGTTGTTTCTTGTAAAATTCTGTATTTGTTTTTCTTAATAGTCTTCAGAATGCCACGTAGGGCATCTTTTTATCATATACTTGTATATCTATGTTTATCATACTTGTATATAATGATAGTCCTTTCCTTTTTCATATATTAAATAATTTGATTTACTTTCTTTAGTAAGTTTCGAATATTGAAACAATATGATATTTGATAATCATATACCGAAAAGGATATTCTTAAATCCTCCTTTTTTCCTGTTTGAGCAATTTTGTTACCGGGCTTTCGCTATAATAGTTATCTCTTTGTTTTTTTAGTGCCTATAACAGAAATAGATACAATTTCCCATCTCCCTTATAACCCCGATATTTGCATACTGAGATTTTATGCTGTTTTCGGTACGTTTTTGCGGTGAAACACCGATCCGGCCGATAGAATGATTTTAAATAAAAACAAGAATTGAATGAAGAAAATACTAGTATGCATACTATTCATATTGGGATTATTGCCGACTGAAAGTAAAGCTCAGAAGATTGTTGTGAAAAGCAACCTTCTTTATGATGCTACCACTACTATGAACCTTGGTCTGGAAGTAGCTTTGGCTCGTAAATGGACGTTGGATATCCCCGTCAATTATAATCCATGGAAGTTTGATGATACTCGTTTGAAACACTGGGGTATACAGCCGGAGCTTCGCTACTGGTTCTGCGAAAGCTTCAACCGTACGTTCATCGGGGTACACGGACATTATGCCGACTTCAATGTGGGTGGATGGCCCGACTGGTCGTTTGTCAGTGATAACATGCAGAACATGCGCTATCAGGGACATCTTTATGGAGGCGGTATTTCGATAGGGCACTCATGGATATTGAGGAAACGCTGGAGTATAGAAGCTTCTATCGGTCTGGGGTATGCGCGTATGGTGTATGAGAAGTATCCCTGTGCAACGTGTGGCACTAAACTGAAAGATACCGGCAAGAACTACCTGGGCCCTACTAAAGCGAGTGTGTCACTTATTTACGTAATTAAATAGAATGAGAAGGATGAAAAGAAATATGCAATCCATCATATTGGTGCTGGCTGCCTTATGCCTGAATCTGAACGGAGTCCTGGCTCAGGAACGCTCTTATGAGGGGAATATTACTATAGAACCTGTACGATTGGAGCAACTGGGGGAAACTATCTATATAGATATTGATATTGTGATGGATAATGTGAAGGTGAAATCATCTCATGGGATAGACTTTATCCCGCAGTTGGTTTCTTCTGCCGCTACCTACGACCTTCCGCGGGTTTCCATCAAGGGGAAAAACGAGTATCTGGTTTATGAACGCAGGTTGGCATTGATGAGCGTTAAGGCGAAGAAGAGTTATAAGGCACCTTATCTGATAGAGAAAAATCAGAAGAAGAAGAGCGGTGTTATCCGCTACAGATATACGTTGCCTTATGAGGCCTGGATGGCGAATGCCCGGCTGAACGTGCAGCGCGACGAGTGTGGCTGCGGCGAAAGCACATTGATGAATGTGGAGTATACTTTTGATAAGGTTACACTCGAACGTATACTGGTGCCGTACATTGTGACTCCGGCTCTGACTTATGTTGAGCCTATGGTGGAAGAAATAAAGAGCCGGGATGTGCAAGCGGAATGTTTTCTGGATTTTGAGGTGAATAAGGTAAACATTCGTCCCGAATATATGAATAATCCTCAGGAGTTGGCAAAGATTCGTGCAATGATTGATGATCTGAAGTCTGATGCCAGTGTGAAGGTGAAGCGTCTGGATATCATCGGTTATGCTTCTCCCGAAGGAACTCTGGAAGCGAATAAGCGTTTGTCCGAAGGTCGTGCCATGGCATTGCGCAATTATCTGGCTGCCCGCTATGACTTCCCGCGCGACCAGTATTATATCATCTTCGGTGGTGAAAACTGGGACGGGCTGGTAAAGGCGCTCGATACGTTTGAGATGGATTATAAAGAAGAAGTGCTGGATATCATCACGGATATTCCCATTGAGAAAGGAAGGGAGACGAAGTTGATGCAACTTCATGCGGGTGTGCCTTACCGGTTTATGCTGGAGCATATATTTCCGGGGTTGCGTGTAGCGATCTGCAGGGTGGGTTACGACGTCAGGAATTTCGATCTGGAAGAAGCGAAAGAAGTGATAAAGAAACGTCCGCAGAATCTGAGTTTGAATGAGATGTTCATGGTGGCCAATACCTATCCGAAAGGTTCGCAGGAGTTTATCGACATTTTTGAAACAGCTGTCCGTATCTATCCGGAAAGTGAGATAGCCAATATGAATGCCGCTGCCGCCGCTCTTTCACGCAATGATCTGGTTTCTGCGGAACGCTATCTGGAAAGGGTAAAGTCGGAAGACTATTCGCCCGAATATAACAATGCAATGGGAGTATTACTATTAATGAAAGGGGATTATGAGTTATCGGGAAAGTATTTGAAGGCTGCCGAACAGTCGGGACTGGATGCAGCTAAGGGAAATCTTGAAGAATTGGCTAAGAAAAAGGCTAATGCTGCCGAGATAAAGAGGAGGAATAAAAATGAGTGAATTATATATGTATTAATTTCTAATAAATGTTTGTTTTATGCTAAAGATTAAATCTATTTTAGTTTCGTTGCTGGCCATTGCGGCATTGGCAAGTTGTTCGAAAGAGAATGACGAAAACCCCGAGGTTGACGGGGGAAAGGACTACGATGTAGCTTATGTGTCAATCAGTATGACTAATCCTAAAACGACAGGGACACGCGCTTCTTCGGAACAGCCGTCTTTGCCGGCGGAGAGCTTGATTAAAGAGCTCTATGTGATTACATTCAATTCGGGTAAGGCGGTGACTAAGGACGCAGATGCAACCAAGTATGTCACGGTATTGGGGGCAGGTACTTTCGGGACGAATAGTGGAGTTACCACTCCGAATACTCCGATTAAGGTGGGTACGGATACTAAGTACCTGCTTGTTGTTGCCAATCCGGGTGCCGTATTAAAGGATCGTCTGGATAATATTGCAGCGGGTGCAACGTATGCTACCATCAATGCTATGATTACAGTTCCTACAAAGACTAACCAGCCCAGCAATGCTTATCTTGTAGAGGAGGTGGTGCATACCGATGGTTGTGCAATGATTAATGCCGGATTCTTCGATGATTCCGATGCAGACCCTGCCAATCATGCATGGAAAGATGAATGCCTGCTCGATGTATCGGACAAGATTGTTTTGGCCAAAGACTATAAGACGGAAGCCCAAGCTCTGAATGCAGCGAAAAGTAATCCGGCTACTCTTGAGATAGAACGTCTTGCAGCCAAGTTGGAGGTTATGGTTGGTAGTCCATTAGAAGTTGGACCTTTTGAAGATATAACAGACAGAAGTCTTGGACAGTTTGATTTTGGAAATTGGACTGTTGACTATTACAACTCTCTGTTGTTTCCGTTTGCAAAGAAGACTACTACAGAGTCGTCTCATACTTCTCCCGGATTCTACAAAAGTAACTTCTATACAATCGATCCTAACTTTACGACTGCGGGTGGAAGTGAATATCTTACGGGCCTTGTTAAGAATGTGCTCGATGCCGCTACCCGCGAACCTAAAGTAGAATGGGTTAATAAAAGTACAACTGCTGGTGAGAACTACAGATACTGCATCGAGAATACGATGGATGAAGGATTTCAGAAGTTTGGTGCGGCTACGCGTCTGGTGCTTAAAGGCAAGTATGCGCCTTGGCCGGCCGGTGAGTTTAATTTAGGAGATGACTGGTACCGCCTTCCTAACGGAACTAACTCTGTAAACTTCAAGAGCTTTACTGATTTGCTGGCTGCCTATACATCTGCTGTAGCTAAACCGGAGGCTAACAGAACCGCCCAGGAAAAACTTTTGGTTTCGGCATGTGAACTGTTCTATACCCAGATACAACCTGCACTTACCGTCAATGATCCGGGTGACTTTGCTTCTCTTAGTCAAGCTGTTCTTGATGCCAACAATATTGCGAATGGCGGTGAACTGACTAAAGAAGAAGGTTGCATCTATTGGTACCCAAAGAGTCTCAACTATTACTATTATGAGATTCGTCATGACAATGCAGCCAATGATCACATGGAGTATGGAAAATATGGTGTAGTACGTAATAACTATTACACGCTTACACTGACAAAGGTGAATGGTAACGGTACACCGTGGTACCCTGGCGGTGGTCCCGAAGATCCGGATGAAGAAGAAGATATCGATAAGTTGGGTGCTTATCTCCACTTTGAGATTAAAGTTGCTCCATGGATATACTGGACTACCAATTTCGAGATCTAAATATACGCTTTACTTTAAAGAAAACAGGGCAGTGCGGACTGCCTGCCCTGTACTTTTTTTAATAGATATCCCGTGCGGACAGACCGCCGGAAAAAGTAAAAACAAGCCGGTGACAGGCTTCCCAAAAACAGCACTGAAATATTCCGGCGCACCCGAAATGCATGAAATGCGGAGCGCGCCCCCTAAAGAGGAAATAACCGGAGACTGATAAGACAAAGTCTCTGACAATATAAACGGCAACCCGATGAGGTTGCCCCATAAAAGAAAAAGATATGTTCGGAAAAACTAAATCGCTGTTCCTTATCGTTGCCTCGATGCTATGTATGGCTTCGTGCGACAGTATACGCGAAGACCTGCCCCGGTGCGAACTTTGGTTGGAATTTGCATTCGGCTACAATATGGAATATGCGGATGCCTTCAATCCGCAGGTTAAATCGGTGGATGTACTTGTGTTCGGCAGCGATGATAAATTGCTCTTTACCAAAAGAGCCGAGGTTGCCGCGCTGGTTGGTGGAAACCGGATGTCGCTGACTGATGAACTCGATTTTGGAAACTATAAGGTACTGACTGTCGGCTGTCTGTCCGGCAGGTTCCGGCTTTCGGACAGCACAGGTAATGAACTGGTGCCGGGAACAACCACCCTCCAACAGGTCATTGTATTCCTGAAGCGGGAGACGGACGTTGTAGATTTCGAGTTCCAGCACCTTTACTTCGGAGAAGTTGTGGAAGTGGACCACCTGCCATCCAATACCAGCCATAAAGTTTATCCGGTGAATCTGATACGCGACACCAATCGGTTTAATATCGCGTTGATGGGACAGGGGGAAGATGAAGTGGATGGAACGCAATATACGTTTGAAATTCAGGCACCGGAAAATGCGGCTTATTCCTGGGAAAACGAGCCTACAGGACAAGGACCGGTTACTTATGTGCCTTACCATACAGGTCCGGGTGAAATACCCGATGTGATTGTGTCCGCACGCCTGAACACTCTGCGTCTGCTTAACAGAAACGGATGGGATTATAAGTTCATTATAAGGAATGCAGATACCGGCGCCGAAGTGTGGAGCTACAATCTGATGACACTGTTGAGTATTGCCCGGCCGACTTCCCGTTACGATGGGACGGAACTTCCCTTCCAGGAATACCTTGACAGGCAGAGTGAATGGAACTTGATATTTACTGTTGTTGAAAACCCCGGAGGAGGATTCCTTCAGATCGGTCTGGTTGTGGGCACTTGGATTTACTGGCTCCACGGGATTGAAGTTTAAGAATGAGAAAGAAACTATTACATATCATTTGTCTGGCATCCACTATTCTTTTGTTCTCATGCAGCAGAGATGCAGCTGATGAGTTGCCTGTTCTTACCCGAGCGCAACTTAGCATCAACCTGATGAATAATGGGGATGCGGATCAACAGGAGGAGATAAGCTCCATGCGGTTTATCGTATTCGGCAGCACGCCCGGTGGTGTGAGGCTGGATGTGAATGAACACATCCTGTTGGGTACTCCGGAGACAGCTACCGATATAGACGCGCAGCTTCTCAAGGTGACTTCCAGCAATGATATTCTGGTCGTAGTTATTGCCAACGAACCGCAGAGTCTTACAAGTAAACTCGACGGTATTGCCAGTCTTTGGACGTTGCAAGATATGCTCTACGACATCTCTGACATACTGAATAGTGGCGGACAGATAATTTCTATGACCGGAATGCCCATGATAGGAGTAGTTCGGGATATATCTATAGCGCCTGATGAAACCCAAAAAGTAGAAATGGTTATCGAACGTGCCGTAGCCCGGGTCGATGTCTTTCTCGAAGCTATAGACGGTGGAGCGGTGACCGGATATACTGCCGGAAGCACCAGTGTCACCTTGCACAATCTCTCTCACGACAGTTATTTCGTAATGGGAAACGTGGACAACGGCACGCGTGATAATGCCGACTCTTCAAAAAACTATGGGAAAGTGAAGGAAAACGTGCCGGAAAAAGATTTATTGACAGACACCTGGACAGCGGCAACATCGGAAAAGTGGGCGTATTCATCGGCTGCCGGAGCTAAAAACCGGAAATTGCTTTGCTCGTTCTATACTGCCGAACGCATATTCAAGTCTGATTATTCCGACCGGCTGGCTGTCAGTATGGCTAATGTCCCGAAAGGTCCTTCAGATATCACCGGGATAACTGAAAAAGTGATTGAGACCATAACGAAGGTTGATGATAAAGGTGGTTCGACGGCGCAGCCTTTTACAGAGATCCGACGGAACAACGTGTATCAGATAACGGCACGTGTAGGGAAAATCGGTATTCAGATACTGACGGTAACGGTAGAAGATTGGGGTGAAAAGCAGGATATTGATCTGGATCTGGATATGTGATACCTTTCACCGGTTGTTTTTTTAATTTCGGAAAAGAAGTAAGATGATAAAGATTATAAATGATATCAGGATGATTATAGCAACGGCTATTCTTTCGGCTGTCCTCTTTTCGTGTATCGGAGAAGAGATGACGTGTGATAAGGAATTGATTGTTGTGCAGCGTATCGGAGAAGGCGGCAATGTTGACACTCGTGGTACGGTTATCTCTTCGAATACTGATCTGAAAGGAGAAACATTCGGTCTTTTCGGCTCACTGACTCCCAATGCTTCCGTTCCCCAACAATACTTCAATGCAAGCGCCAGGGTAAATGCTGACCTGACGGCTACAATCTCGCCATTGCAATACTGGCCCGGGTTGCAAAGTGCAAGTATGAAATTCTTCTCCTGGTATCCGTTCAGTGATGCGAATGCGCCCACTACGGATTTCTCTAATCCGGGACAAATGGTATTGAACTATACAGCCAATGCAGTGGCATCCGGTCACGTCGATGTGTTGGCAGCCGTATCAGGGCCTGCATGGGTTGAAGGTGTGAATATACATTTTTATCACACACTGACCAAAGTCACCTTTACATTCAAAAAGGTGGCTCCGGCACCCGATGTGGTGACTATCGAGAAAATAGAATTCCGAAATGTGGGGACGAGCGGGAAACTGACCGTAGCCGATATACCGGCCGCCACTACAGAACATAACAAACCCGACTTTATCTGGAGTGATGTCACAACCGGAAACATCACTTCTATTCCCGTTGGCAATAAGATGGTTACTGATGAGGCTACTCTGATTGGCGACACATTCCTCATGTTGCCGACCGATGCATTCCCGGCAACGGCTAAAATCATTATCACCACCAATTGTGGTGAGCGGGAATTCCTGCTCAAAGATATTGTCGATGCAAAGCCGCATGCTTGGGAGTCGGGCGAATACATCAACTATAACATTACGGTATCGAACGAGAACTATCAGTTTACAGCCACCCCGCTTGAGTGGACGGATAGTCCGGTAAATGTGATTTTCGATAAACAGTATTATCTCAGATTGTCGCAGAACAAGGTGCTGACGGCCCGTAATGCCGCCACTGTCAATATAGAGGTGAAAACGAACTATGATGCGAATCCGTATACGGGGTATCCGGTTGGTGTGCTGTTGGATGATAGCGGCATGGAGACGTGGGCAACGGTTCATATGAACCAGGTATCTGCTTCGGAAGGGGTATATACATATAATATCAATGTCGTGATGCCCGAATTTAATTCCGGAGCCGGAACTGAACGGTGGACGGGGTTTTATATTAATGCAGGTAATCTGCGTCATCGGGTACCTCTACGGCAATGGGGTGGGGATGGCGTGTGGATGACTGCGGCGGTGCAACTGGATAGCAATGACAGTGGTACCGGGAATATGCAACGTCGCAAGATTGTGTTTACCTCGGGTAGCCCTGATTGGTGGGGCTGGAAGATATCCCAGGTGGAGGATCCCAATAAAATACTGCTTAATAGCGAAACGATGGTAGAAGCAAGTGGTGTGAGTGGCGATGCGGTTTATTTCTACTTCACGGCTGACGCAACGTCCGGTAAAACGGCTGCCCTTACACTGGTCAATACGAATGGCGACAATCCGCCTGTAAAGGTGACGTTGATTGCGCCATAGCGATAAGTGTATGTAGTATATTTTTAAGAAAGGAAATGAAAAGATGACATATAGGACTTTAATATTTAAAAAGAATTTTCGCTTGTTGACGTTGCTGGCGGCTGTATGGCTGACCGGATGTATGCAGGAAGAGTTTGATGCAATTCCCCCGACAGCGGAGAAGGGTGTCCGGTTTAGCCTTACGGTTCCCGATGTGGGTGTTCCGTCCGTATCTTCGCGCACAATGAGCGGAGCAGGGGCAGCCAAAAAGGAAGATGAAGTGAAGACAGTGGATATCCTTGTTTTCGATATGTCGAAATCGCCTGCGGTATTTTTGGAGTGGACGGAGGGGACAGATGTGACACAGGATCTGGCTGATAATATTGCCACGGTAGATTTTTCTGCCAGGCTTTCTCCCACTACCGGATCGGTCTGCATTGTGGTTGTGGCGAATAAAAAACTCAGCAGCATTGTGCCGGGCTTTGAGAAGGGGACGACCACCAAGGCCGAGGCGATGGAGGCGATGACTCATACCTTGACGGGTGAATGGCCGGCTGATGGATCGATTTCCGGTGGTTATATGCCGATTCCCATGTACGGAGAGAAAGAGGTGGCGAAGCTCGACCCCTCGATGAATCCGATAACCGGTATCAGCATGAAACGTATGCTGGCACGTATCGATATCCGCAATTCTGCATCTAACTTTACGGTAGAGGAAGTTTTTCTTGCCAATTACAATACGACTGGATATGTCGCTCCGGTCTGGGATGCGGACGGACAGATCATTGCTTCCCCGTCAGGTGATGGACTGAATATTCCTGCCGACAATGGCAAGCAGGTAGGAAAGGCACTCGTGCTCAGCTATCCTGTATACGGCAATACTCCATATGATGGAGAAATTTATACATTTGAGGCTGCCGCGGTGGCAGATGCCGGTGAAGCGTCACAAGATGGAAATGCGAGCCGTAAGGATGCTGTCTGTTTAATTGTGAAAGGGAAGATCGGTAGTGGAGAATCTACTTTCTACCGGGTAGATTTTACCCGGACTGGGGAGGTCGGTGAACTGGTGGGGTATCTGCCCCTGAAGCGAAATTATAAATACGTTGTCAGCATTACGCAGGCTTTGGGTGCCGGCTATGCAAGTATTGGTGAAGCACTGGATTCCTACACGGTGATGTCCAATCTGAAATTCAGGGTGATACACTATAACCGTGACAAAGTGAAGGATGTGGTTTATAATGGGCAGTATATGCTCGGAGTGGGAGAATCAGAGGTCACTACGACCCAGTATCAGAATAATAATTATGCTATAGATGTCTTTACCGATAGTCCCGGTGGCTGGAAGGCTTCTGTTACGGAGGGTAGCGACTGGCTCACATTTGAAGGGGCGGCGACTACGGCATCGGGCATTGCCAATGAGGACACAAAACTCACGCTGAGGCTTCCTTATTATAAGAACGAAATTATCGGTGGTACCCGTACGGCAACCGTTACGCTGGTAGCAGGGCGGCTGACACATGAGATCAAGGTGACGCAGAAAACGATAGACCCGGGGATTATCAAGTTTGTCGACGCATACGGAAACGTATTGGAGAATGGTCTCTTTTTCCCGATTAGAAACCCTGACGGTGATGATCTTCCCATCGAGCCGCAGACGATGTATGTGATGTTTTCCATGGACAGACTAACTGCACAGCTTCAACAGAAGAGTGGTGCAACAGTGATCCAGTACCCCACTGATGGTTGGATTCCGCTATTGTCAAGAGACAATTGGATGCCGTTCAGTGAAAGAGTACAGGCATTCACCGTGCAGCCCAATCCGAGAAGAGTGGGTGATGGCAGTACTGTAAATGGCACTGGCTGGTGGTGGCGCCAGGATTATATAAAATTCAATTTGTACGATAAAGAGGGCTATTTTGATCAGGTACAATTTCCCATCAATCAGGGGGAACTGGAATTTTCTATCAGATTTTATCCTACTACTACCAACAGCCGTACCTATAAGATGCATCTGGGTGCGGAACAGTATGTGCAATTGTTTACCAATAACAACTGGGAAATTATGGAAGTGGAAGAACTGGACCTCATCGGTGATGATGGGACCGGACTGATCCGCCCTGATGCGGATAATGATATTATTGCAGGTACAAAGAATGCAGACCCTAAAATGTATCAACAGTCTGTTGTAGATGTAGGCGATGATGGTAAAGGAAATGATGTGGTGAACCGGGGATACGATTTCAGGTTAAAGCTCCATGCCGGTAAATGGAAAGAGGGGAAAAGCGGGATGATAAGAGTTACATTCAGAAATGTGATGCATACTGTTAATGATGACTATTATCCGTTCTATCGCACGATTGACTTGCAAATGGTATCTGAAGTCAAATCTTATACAACTGACGGACAACCTCTTTTTTACCTTTACCCGATTCGGTTCGATAACCGGAAGTACACTTCGGAAGCTGGTAACAAGGGACGTCAGGGAAATGCCGCCGATGCGGAAGCAATATGCGGGAATGTGGGTGATGGTTGGCGCCTGCCTACTGCCAGCGAGTTGTTGATGTCATATGTATACATAAATGCTTTGGGAGGTAATGCATTGGATAACAGCTACTATAACGGTCAGAATATATATGGATGGTATCAAAACTGGACTGGCAACTACTGGTCTTCATCCTATTATACAGCTGCGGGTCCGGCTACCCGGTTCTCATTAGAAATCTCGACAGGCTATCCTTATTCTGAGCCTGCTGATGACACTAAGTATTTTCGTTGCGTAAGAGATAATAGCAAGAGTGGAACGAAGTATCCTTATCTTATCAAATCTGCTGATGGAGTTACTGTTGTTTCCCGTGATGCTAATGGAGGTGTGGATCCGTCGATGCTACTCGCTTCTGGTGATAGTCCGGGTACAACGAATAAGGTTGCACCGAAATTCCAGATAGAAAATGCCAGCAGTGGCACCAAAACCTGGGAGGAAGCGAAGAATATATGTGAAGCTAAAGGGGGTAACTGGCGTTTACCCACTCAGCGTGAAATGTATCTGGTTCTTAGCTTGGGGGCTTCAAATTTAGGCAATGATAATCAGGGATTTGGCAGTTCTTCGGCTTGGACCGGGAATGGCTTTCAGGAGATTAGCGGTGTACACTGGACCTTGACTAATCGCGATGCTAATTATTGGGTAGTGGGAGAAAATAGTGGTATATTTGGTGCATGGCCTCAGGGAGGAACTGTGAGCTGGCCCAAATACCGCTGTGTGAGAACTGTGAATTAAGCCGGTTCTAAAAAAGAAGGTGTGTCATAATGCAGTACTATCTCAATTCCCGGGAGGAGGGGAGCTTAAGTTACTTTCCAGTTTTGACACACCTTCTTTTTTAGAGCATATCTATAATATTCTTCTGCTTCTCTATAAATTCTATTCGCTGCGCCTCTCCGCTACCCGAAATCAGTGTAGAGTGCCTTCTCAAAGACTGTATCCAGTTCTTCTGTATCTGACAAATCTGCGGGCTTTGAGAATCCATGGAGCTGATGGAGTATACCCTGAACAGGCTGATCTGGAAATCCTTGTCGGCAACATACGTATAGGTCGCTTCAAAATCAATGTTCGACAAGTAGATATATAACTCATGGCCCTCGCTAAACTCTCCTTTTACGGATAACTGTTCCAATTCTATAAGCAACTGTTGCAGTTCATTCTTCAGGTACATGACGTCCGAGGTGGATATCAAGTTCAGTCCGGCAAAGTACTTTATCTCTTTGACAAAAGACAGGAAGACATTGCTGTCCCAAATAAAGTAAGTCTTTTCAGACTTTCTCAATCCCTCGCACAACTTCTTATGCGAGGCGACTATTTTTTCGGGCACATTCATTTCACTCAGAGAATTTGGCGTCTTAACCTTCCCGTGCTGATAAATCCACCGGCACAGGCGGAACTTCGACAGATACTCATAGGATGAGTAGAGAGTAAAGGGAATGGTATTGGTTGCAGAATACACTTCTGTGTTTCCGTCTCGTTTCATGGAACCGAAGATCCGCAGATAACGCTCTATAATTTCATGGTAACTCTCGAACAGATTGGGGGAATGCAGCAGGTTCACGTCGAAAGTGGCCCGGTTGGTGAGGTGGTTTCCGATAATCTGGTCGATGGAAATACCCAGGTTATGAGAGATAACGGCTATTTCATCAAAAGTGAATGCAACCTCTCCGCGAAGCCGGCGATAGACTGCCTCTTTCCCCATATATAATGTATCTGTCAGATAATTGGCTAAGTTTTGCCCTTGGGGAATTCTCTCTTTCATTTTATTAATCAACTCTTTTACAATATAATTCTTTGTCATGACTTTCTTCTTCTTTTATTAATAATCAATACCATAGATGGATTTTGTAACATATGCAAATATATAGTTTGTTTATGGAACTTTTGCATCTGAAAGCGTGTGTGGCAAACAAGGATATTTTCTATTTGAAAAGAATATGATGCGAAATAGTTGATAGACGAAAAAAACAGATAGAAGCACTATCTGTTTGCGGAATTAGATAATTAAATATTGGATAATTCCGGCATTCGGAAAAATAGCTATAGTGTGCCGATAATTTCCCGCTGTTGCTTAAAGAACTGAATGCGTTGCATTTCGCCACTTTCCGATATCAGCGTAGAGAATTTCTTCAACGATTGAATCCACTCTTTCAGACCGCGGAACATTTCACTATCCTGCGTGCTGATGGAATTGATGGAATAGATCCGGATCAGGCTGAGCTGTACGGTGCTTGTATCCAGATAACTGTAGGTAGCCTCGAAGTTGATGTTTGAGATATAGATTCTGATGTCATTTCCCATTTGGCTCTTTCCCCGGGTCGCCAATTCTTCAAGGTCATCTGCCACTCTGAATAGTTCTTCTTTAAGCAGGTTCTTATCTTCGTCGGAGATGAGATGGATGCCGCAGAAGTACTGGATGTCATTAATCAGATGGCTGAAAATCATATTGTCCCAGATATAATCTACGGAATGGATATGATTTATCGCATTGGCATACTCCTTCTGTTTGTCCACTATCTTCTGCGGGATTTCCATTTCTTCGAAATGCTTGCACTTTATGTTGTCATTCTGGTACATCCATTTGAATAACCGGAATTTGGAGAGCATGTTATAGTTCAGTGAAAGGGTCAGCGGAATGATGTTGGATGAAGTTCCGATTTCCGAGTACTCTTCTTCCTTCACTTTCCGGAATAACTCTACCTGTTTCTCCAGAATCGAATAGTAAGTTTCGAAAGGCTGGCTGCTATCCACTATGTTCATGTCGAAAACGGCATTGTCCTGGAAGCTTACGCCTATCATTCTATCCAGCGATATACCCAGTTTCCGGGATATAACGGCTGCTTCGGCCAGGGTGAAGGGTACTTCGCCCCGGAGCCGCCGGTAAATGGCTTCTTTGCCTATATAAAGAATGTCCATTAAAGCATTGGCAAGATTGTCTTTGGATGGGAGTTTCTCTCTGACGGCATTAACTAATCCTGTGTTTAACTCGTTTGTTATCATAATCTTCTGTGTGAGTTAGAGGTTTGTCTATTGTCTATTTAACACTTTTGGCGGGTTACTTGTTTCGATAATCGTAACTTTTCTTTTTGCGGAGGGTATATTTCCGGAAAATGTGTTTCATGAGCCTTATTCGGTCATATATAGAAAACCGAATTGTTCTACATTTCTTATTATTGACACGGAAGTATATGAGCTGTGATGTAATTTTGTGGTGCAGTCTGATAGACGATTATTACTAACTAATTGAAGAATATGAAATGATGAAAGATAAGAAAAAGATAGTGGCTGAGTTGCATCACAGGAAGCAGGAGAAGAACGAATTTCCAACGCTTTTAGGAAAGAAGGTCCCTGTCATCAGTAGTGTGTACGATCCACTGACGGGAATGCGCGACGGTACCATTACCTCGAACGCTCCTGTAGTTATCACAGGTGAGAATCTGTGCTTATCCTCACCTGGAACTATATACCTGGGTCTCTCTCCCGTCTCCGATAAGGGCACATTGATACATGTAAAAAGAGTGTTTAAGTATACCGACACAGAGGTGTTGGTGATCCTGCCTGATTTGGAGCCGGGAGATTACTCCCCGGTAATGATGATTCATACTGGTGATAAGGTAGATTTTACCTATACGTTGCCGGTATCGTGGAAGGTGCTTGATGAAAGGTATGTGAACCTTTTTGTCAGAAGAAGCTGTAGCAATTTGACTTGATATCCTTTAAGCTTGGAGTAAAAAAATAGAGGTATTTGAACGTTGAATATGAAAAAAACGTATCTTTGCAGGTGAACAAGTGACATATAGTATTGTGTATACGTATATGTCCTCTTCCGATGTGAGTAGAATGTGGGAGTTTTATTTAAGGATCGGATGAGCGTAGCCTGTATCAATCTTGGTACGGGCTTACTCTTCCTTCCTATGGGTACCCACATACCTTCTCACAGGGAAGATGTAATGCCCCGTACCTCTTGTAATATACCAGTTATAGCCGTATAGGGTTGATTTGAAACTTATTAATCAAACTCTATATGGCTATTTGGCTATCTTTAAGCTTGGCCGCTAAGAAATACGGCATATCCGAAGAGCAAATCCACGAATGGATCAGGCTCGGTTATCTGAGATGTTCATCTTTGGATAAAGACCCCTATGAGGACCCCGACCCGATGGTGGATGCGGAGGAACTTGAAAAATCCCTTGAGTTTAATGCCACGAAGTCTTACCCGGATGATGATGCAACGGTTGAGCGGGTTCCGAAAGAGCATTTAGACTGGCTCTATAAGGAAAATGCACGCTTAACGAAAGCTTGTGATGACTTGCTGGAGGAGAACTATAAGCGTGCCCAACGGGAGGAAAAACTACAGGCCGGGTTTGAGAAGATGGCGAACCTTACGCATAGAATCCTTTCATTGAACGAAAAGATACTGAATAATAATAAGACGATAAAAGGCAAGAAAGCGTCTGCCTGGTCTTTTCTGTGCCGGTTATTCCGGCAGAATCATGATAGCTGATTTCTCATCTAACCAATATATACCCTGTTTTTTTCTCAATCCTTTTTCATCTCGTGAATGCGGAGTCCTTTAGCTGGCTTCGCATTCTTTTTAGGTTCTGATTCGTACAGAAGTGAAACTCATTACACTTTATTCCGGACAAAAAGTAACCGGAATGATTCTTTTTGTGACAGAGTCTTTTCCAAAGACATCCGAAATAGAGTCCGGTTGCATAATCTACAGAATATAAATCCACGTTTTTTGCATAAAACAAGCTGTATATGCAATATGTATGCAAGAAACTATACTTCTTTTGCAAAGGAACTATGGATGGGACGCGAACAATCTATAGATGGGACACGAAGAATCTATATATCTGATGCGAACTATCTATATATGGGAGGCAAACGGTCTATATATGGGAGACAGACCATCTGTTTTCAGTTTACAGACCGTCTGTTTTTCTTTTATTAGAGTTGTGTGTATTTGTGTATTGCGCTGTCAGCCAGTGAAATGCCGATATTCGTTCGCTTCTTTTCGTTCTTCCCTGCAACGGGGCGGAAATATGGCATTCTCGTTATGCATAAAAAGCAAAGTGTCAAAATGAAACTATTGAACAGGTAGAATAATATCCCGCTTTTATTGGGACATTCTTATTCTGATTGATAAGGAGCGGATTAACAATGATGACTTTAATAATGTTGCTTACCCTTTGGTGGAATTGGGCTGGAAGATAGGGGCTATGATAAATCCTTTGCTTTACACTTATAGCGATTGGCAAAAGAGGAATTTTACTCCTTTTTATAAGAATGTAGAACAAGAAAGTATTGAGATATGTCGTTAACGATTGATGAGAAAAAAGCAATAATTTCATATCGGATACAGAAATCCGAGACTGCAATGATTGAAGCGAGGGATAATGCATTGTTAAATCATTGGAGTTTAGTAGCGAACCGTTTGTATTATGCAGTATTCCACATGGCTTCAGCTCTTATGATAGATAAGGGATTTGCTTCAAAAACTCATAGTGGATTGATTTGTATGTTGGGACTTTCCACAGACAGAAATATTGCTTGGAAAAATGAAAGAACTGATTTCTATTAAGCAGGATTGATATGCTTTGATACTGTATATTTTGAGTTGGTAAATTCCCGATAGAATAGTTTATAATTAGTTACGGGCTACAGGCACGAATGATAGGTGCCTTGTAGCCCGTAATTAATAGTATGGACGCGTCAGGTGGTTGAGACTGCTTAATGGGAATCCTTAAAGATAGACTTTGCGATACCCATTTCCAGTCCGCGCAGTTCTGCCAGTCCGCGCAGGCGACCGATGCAGGAGTAGCCCGGATTGGTTTTCTTCTTCAGGTCGTCCACCATCTGATGTCCGTGGTCGGGACGCATGGGAATGGATACCTGACGCTTCTGTTGCAGTTCGAGGAAAGCTTTCATGACGTGATACATATCCACATCACCTTCCAGGTGGTTGGCTTCGTAGAAGTTGCCTTCCGCGTCGCGCTGCGTGCTGCGCAGGTGAACGAAATTGATGCGGTCGGCAAATTGCTGCATGATGGCGGCACAGTCGTTGGCGCTGCTTACGCCGAGTGAACCGGTGCAGAGGCAAAGACCGTTGCTTTTGTTGGGAACAGCATCAATCAAAGCTTGGAAATCGGCGGCGCTGCTCATGATACGCGGCAGGCCGAGGATGGAGCAGGGAGGATCATCCGGGTGGATAACCAACTCTACGCCGGCTTCGTCGGCAACCGGAGCAATTTCTTGCAGGAAGTAAATCAGGTTGGCGCGCAGTTTCTCCGGAGTGATGTCCTTGTAACGGTCCAGTTCCTGCTGGAATTGTTCGAGCGTGAAACTCTCTTCCGAACCGGGCAGTCCGGCAATCATGTTGCGGATGAGCAATTGCTTGTCGGCATCCGTCATTTGCTCAAAGCGGGCTTTGGCTTTGGCCTTCTCTTCGTCGGTGTAGTCGTTTTCGGCACCGGGGCGCTTCAGCAGGAAGAGGTCGAAGGCGATGAAAGCGGCACGTTCGAAACGCAGGGCGCGGCTGCCGTCGGGCAGCTCGTAAGCAAGGTCGGTACGTGTCCAGTCCAGTACGGGCATGAAGTTGTACGTCACGATGTTTACGCCGCACTTGCCTAGGTTGCGCAGGCTTTCCTTATAGTTGTCGATGTATTTCTGGAAATCTCCCGTCTGGGTCTTGATATGTTCGTGCACAGGCACGCTTTCTACTACCGACCAGCGCAGGCCGACAGCCTCAATCATTTCCTTACGTTTCATGATTTCTTCTACCGTCCACACTTCACCGTTGGGGATGTGGTGCAGGGCGTTCACGATGCCGGTTGCTCCGGCTTGCTTGATGTCCCACAGGCTGACCGGGTCGTTAGGACCGTACCAGCGCCAGGTTTGTTCACATAATACCATGGTTTCTTCGTTTTTTTAGTTTCTGAGTTAGTATTAGATTGAGAAGGCGTCAAATCCACCGTCTACTACCGACAGGGCACCAGTCACGAAACTGGAAGCATCGCTGATGAGGTAGTGGATGGTTCCGAACAGTTCTTCCGGTTCGGCAAAGCGTCCGCACGGAGTGTGGGCGATGATGGTTTTTGCGCGGTCGGTATATGAGCCGTCCGGATTGGTCAGCAGGGCGCGGTTCTGGTTGGTCAGCAGGAAGCCCGGAACAATAGCGTTTACACGGAGTTCAGGACTGAATTTAGTGGCCAGTTCCGTTGCCATATAGCGGGTATAGTTGGCAATGGCAGCTTTGGCGGAACCATATCCTACCACACGTGTCAGAGGACGCAGTGCTGATTCGGAACAGAAGTTTACGATAACGCCTTTCTTATTCTTTGCCATAACATCTACGAATGCCATGGTGGGCAGAATGGTACCGAAGAGATTGAGGTCAACCACTTTCTTGAAAGCGTCTACATCCAAGTCGAGTACAGTCTTGTCCGGAGCGATGGTGGCGCCGGGCATATTACCACCGGCAGCGTTCAGCAAAATGTCGATGGTGCCGAAGCGTTCCAGTATGGCTTTCTTGTTCTCTTCCAGCACTTCTTTGTTCAGCACGTCCGTCATCAGGAACATGGCTTCAGTTTTCTTGCTGAGTTCGGCTTCCAGTTCTTTGCCGATTTCTTCCACGCGGTCCAGAATAACGATTTTGGCACCTTGTTCGGCGAGGTAGTTGGCGATACTCTTTCCTAAGATACCGCAACCGCCGGTCACGATAATCACTTTGTCTTTAATGTCGAATAAGTTTTTCATGTCTTTTTCTTTTATAAAATGATTCTAATATCTCTGTGCTACAAAAATAGTGGAAAAGTAGTTTGGTCACCATACAAAATGTCTCAAAAAGATGAACTACTGTCTCAAAAAGTGCTAATTAGTGCTCAAAAGCAGCTTTTCTTGCCAATGCTTCCAGATAATAATAGTCGGCATAATTGAGGGGCACATCAATTTCGTCGCCTCCCGGATGGTGTCCGGTGGAGTGGAGTAGCAGGAAGCCATACGTTGTTCCCGGTTCGGCCTGGTAGTGCCGGTTGAGGCTGTCCACTATCTTGTCGGCAATGCTTTGGTAGCGATTGCCATCTTCTGCCGAAACGTAAGTGCGGAGTTCATACAGGGCGGAAGCCATGATGGCGGCAGCCGAGGCGTCGCGGGGAATATCGGGGATGCCGGGAGCTTTCATGTCCCAGTAGGGAACCAGGTCTTCCGGCAGGTTGGGCAGGCCGAAAAAGAAATCTGCAATGTGGCGTGCCTGTTGCAGGTATGCGGGATTCTTGGTGAAGCGGTAGCACATGGTATATCCGTATAGTGCCCATGCCTGTCCGCGGCTCCAGAAGGAATCATCGGCATAGCCTTGTGCGGTTTGTCTGGCGCGTACTTCGCCGGTTTCCGGATCGTAATCTACTACGTGGAAAGAAGAGTAGTCCGGGCGGAAATGATTCTTCATAGTTGTATTGGCATGATTTACGGCAACTTTCCAGTAGATGGAATCTCCGGTTTCCTGTGTAGCCCAGAACAGCATTTCCAGGTTCATCAGGTTGTCGATGATTACCGGAAACTTCCATTTATCGCGGTTGTGGTCCCACGAACGGATGCTCTTTACTTTCTTATTGTAGCGGGTAATCAGGGTTTTGGCGCTTTGCAGCACCACATCTTTGTAAGAGCGTTCGCCTGTCAGCTGGTAGGCTTTGCCGAAACTGTTGTTCATCATGAAGCCGAGGTCGTGAGTGCCTTTGTGCCATTTGGCTTCTTCTATCAGCCAGGTATTGCTGATGGCCTGCTGCCGCCAGAAATCATCGTTTGTATAGGCGTATACCTGCCATAATGAACCGGGAAAAAAGCCTGAGCACCAATCGTGAGGATGTATCATCCGCAGTGAACCGTCTTTGTTGATGCTACGGGGTATTACACGATGCTTGCATTGATTGTCTGCCTCTTTTCGGGCCTTGGCAGCACACTGCATGGCAAATTGCAGTTGTCCGCAGGCAAAGGCGTAGGCATTGTCCACATCATCGGCTTCCATCCATAACAGGTTGAAACGGTCTTTCCAGTCGATGATGCGATGGGCTTTATAGAGCTTCAGATAATCTTTGCGTTCGGGGTTCAGCAGGAAGGTGCGGTACAGGTCTTTGCAGAATTCCTGTTGCTTGTATCTCCATTCACTGATCTGCTGGTACGGCCAGTCTTTGACGTCTTTTCCAACGTATGGTACCAGAAAGTCCATTGCTTTGTAGAAACTTCGTCCGTCTTCGGAGGTTGCATTATCAATGGAAATCCCGATCTTCCGGGCCATCATGAAGATGTCGATGAAATGAGACAGATTGAATTGTGAGTAACCGAAAGCGAGAGTGCGGCGTAGTTCATGCGGTTGTCTGCCGTCCGGCTCTATCTGGGTGAAGAGGCGCTTCCGGGGAATGGCATTGATGACTTCCCGGGCTACTTTCATGTTTCCTGCGTACATGGCAAAGGCTATCACCTGTGCATCATGCGCCGTGCTATGGTTATTGGCCTGACGGGCTTCTTCCTGTCCCTGCGGACTGTTCAGTATCCACGTCAGCAACTTGCCGAACCATGCTTTCAGCTGCTTGGCATCCTTGGGCGTAAAGGCTTCCGACTTCTCTAACAACTGTACGGCATCCAGCATCTCTACAAATGAATACGTGTCGATGACGCCGTAACAACGGCCCTTATTATTGTTGTGTCCCGGTATCATCTGGGCATACTCCAGGTTCGGGTTCATACGCGTATCTTTATTAAAGAACCATACGCGGATAAGCTCCGTTGCCTTTCGGGCGTATTTCTCATCACCGCTAAAGTACCAGGCAAGGGCGAGAGTTGTTACACGCTGGGCGGTTTCTCCGAGGCGGTTGCGATCCAGCTTGTCCAGTTCAGGGTTCGACTTGCCATCATGGCTGATGTAAGGCAGACCGTCGGGTTTGGAGGGATCGGGCCAATAATAGCGTGCCTGACTCATGTAGTCGTGCTTGTCTCCGCTACCGGGCGTCTTCTCTTTCAGCATGACGGACAAGGGGCGCACATCCAGTAGCCTGTCAGCACCTGAAATCAGCTCCTGATAGGCAGCCGAAAAGTACGGTTGATGTAATGATTGTTTCACTCTCTCCAGATGTTTCCCATCCCAGATGGACTGTGCATGTATACTGACTACTCCGAGCAACACACTGGTAATAATTAAGCAAATTTTAGCTCTCATGGTGTTTTTGTTTTGAAGTTAATAAAGTTTCCTGAGTTTTATACCGTTCAGAAAGCTTTTCCCATTCCGAACAGGGAAGCGTATTTCAATTTTATTCCGAAAGTTTGTAATATTGTATCTTTTCCGTAAAGCATAGAAATAACCGCTTTCGCGGCAAGGAGAAAAGCTCTCTTCAACGCTCTCACCGTTAATAACTATATCGAAGATATTTTCACGGCTTTCTAAACCGGATTCCCGGCCCAACTGGTAAACAGTTGCTGCATTTTCGCGGAAGATATCTGTAAAAAGAAATTCTATCTCGTAGACTCCGTTGGGAACATCGAAACAATACCCTTCAATTCCGTTGCGAAGGGTTTGAAACAATGGTCCGTCGTGGGTATTCTCAACCTGTGTCTGGCTATTTTTGCTTTCTCCACCAATATATCCCCAACTGCTTTCAGTGTAGGGCTGATCGGGTAGCCACGTGAACTGGCTTTCATCGGAAGTATAGAAACAGTTGCTGCCTACATTTACGGCAAGTTCCAGATTCCGTAAGTTTGTTTCATTCAGATTTGCAGGGATAGGGGTGAAATTGATGTGGAGTGCATCTTCTATCATGGAGATGCTTTTATCTGCCTCTTTGTTTTCAGCTTTGGCAGAGATGAAATGTTCTTTCCGGCTGAATGGTACTTGGAATGTAACTGTATAATTCTCTGTTTTCTGTTTGCCTAAGGATGTTCCGTCAATGAAGAGTTCCACTTCCGGAAGATTGGTATATACCTTAACGGGTAGCGGAACAGGAGCCTTTCCATGTTGTACACCGCTACGGTGCGTCCAGTCACGGCTGGCAATGTGCAACACGGGAATGTCTTGACGCCAGACGGCTTTATAGTAATAGTACACGTCTTTGGGAGTACGGTCTGAGTACACCAGTCCTTTATTGTTGATGCGCGGCATAGATTCATCGCGCAATGCAGAAGAGAAATCGATAAAGTTCCAGTGAGTTCCACCACAAACGTAAGGCGTTTCTTCCAACACCGGTAGGTAGTGTTCCAGGTACTTCTGCTGGTACTCGATACTGAAATCAAAAGCATGTGGTTGCAGCGAATGTAGGCGCTTGTCAGATCCGGCGCCGTATTCGCTGACAACCATCGGGTGGGAAGGGTACTTTTTGTGTTGCTCTGCCAGGAAACGTTCGAAGCCTGTGAGGTCTCCTCCATACCAGCCCTGGTAAAGATTCCAGCCGACAATATCGGTGATGTTGCCCAGTCCTACCTCATTGTAGCTGTTGCTGCCATGAAAGGCCATAGTGCTGGCACGGGTGGAATCTTCTTCTTTCAAAACTTTCTCCAGGCGATTGGCTAGTGCCAGTGTCCGTTCCAGCACGGGTTTCAGTTCTTCCTCTTTTTTATAGCGGCGCTGGGTGACGAGTAATATCTCGTTCATATATCCCCAGGTGATGATGGAGGGATGGTTATAGTGCTGGCGTATCATTTCTCGCAGGTTATTCTCGCAGTTTTCTGCGTAACCGGGAGTGTCGGGCACGATGTCGATGATGGGTATTTCTTCCCAGGCCAGCATGCCGAGTTTGTCGCACATTTCCAACAGAGCGTCATCTTGCGGATAGTGGGAAATGCGGATGAAGTTGGCGCCCATCTCTTTCATCAACTTCATGTCACGACGGTGCATTTCGTCTGTCAGGGCAACTCCGATGGGCTTTTGGTCCTGATGACGGCAAATGCCGCGTAACTTATAGGGCTTTCCGTTGAGCGAGAAGCCTGCCTTGCCATCGAAACTAAACCAGCGGAAGCCTGTATGGTGATTACTGTGGTCGAGGATGGCTTTTGTTTTTTTATCGCGCAGAATGCTTTCTACTCTGTAGAGATGAGGTGTCTCGGGTGTCCATAATCGGGGGGACAGGATAGGAGCGGTTTCGGTGCGGAAAGAGTATAATTCTCCACCTTTTATCTGGATAGACTGTTTCTGGGTCTGGGCAATACTTCCGTCGGGATTGTATACGGTATGTTCCAGTTCAAGAGATGCTTTCTGTGCTGCATCGTTCTTTATCTCTCCGCGAATAAGTATCGTGCCTTTCTCTTCGGATACTTGCGGGGTACTGATAAATATTCCTTCCGAACCATAGTTCGTCAAATGGAAATGTTGTTTGGGTACGGCTGTAAGCCATACATCCCGGTAGATACCGCCGAAGAATGTAAAGTCGGCAGAGATGGGGGGAATATCCTGTCGGGCGTTATCTACATGTATAGCGAGGGAATTAGGAGCGTCAAATGAACAGAATGGAGTGATATCGAATGTGCAGGCAGTATATCCACCGTTATGCTCACCTATTTTCCGTCCATTCATGTAGATGGCAGCGGCCTTGCTGGCTGCATCCAGTTTCAGGAATACCTGTTTGGTTTGCCAATTTTGCGGCAATGTCAGTGTACGGCGATACCAGCCTGTTCCCTGGTAATACTTTTTTTCTGTATATGCATCCGTATTCCATGTGTGCGGGAGATGTATGCTGTTCCACGCACTGTCATCATAGGTTGCTGAGGAGGCAGATTCGCATTCTCCCTGATGGAACTTCCAACTGTCGTTGATCGTTTTGCTCTCATGTTGTGCGTATGCTTTGGGGAATAGGAACAGAATAGCGGGTATCAGGATCAGGTATGTCCCGATTCGATATTTTTTCTCTTTGCTCATGGTGTATTTATTGTTGATTTATTAGCTGAAAAAGAAAGGAGGCAGTTACCAGGCCGGTTATGCCAGTTTCTGCCTCCAAACCTTCATTCAATCTTTTTACTTATATCCTTCGAAAACTAATCAAAAAAGCTGTCTTTTTTACCATCCGTAATTTTGTGGAATACGTCCGTTGGCCAGTTCTATCACATTCTGATGGATGGGATAGAGGTAGAGTTTGTCTGTCCATTGTCGGTTTTCCAGTTTCGTACGCGTGTAGTAAGAAGTTGGTTCGCCCGGAGTCTTGCTTTTTGAACCCTTCATGTTCATTCCGTAGAAACGTGTCTGGTCGCAACCTATTCTGTCCTTGTCACCGCAGATCATCCAACGACGGATGTCGAAATAACGTTGTCCCTCGCAATAGAGCTCTACGTAGCGTTCGTGCTGTATGGCATCGAACTGCTTGTCGTAATTGCCGATTATGCCGGTCTTGATGCCGTTATCGTTCATGGTTTGATAGCCTGGGATGCCTGCGCGTTCGCGTACCATGTCGATATACTTGATGATGTCCGGATTACTCGGATCAGTTTCATTAAGTGCTTCGGCATAGAACAGATAGAACTCGGCCAGACGATAGATGATGGAAACACGTTTCCAACTCTGAGTATCGCCGCTGGCATGGTTTACGGTACGGTTCTTAAATTTGCCCAGCATATACCCGGTTTTCACGTTGTCACCATTGGAAAGGTCGTTTCCGCCACCTGCAGAGAAATCTACGATGTAGTTGGGATTACCGTTCATCCATTTCTTGAACCAGCTTCTTCCCTGATATACGACACTTGCGTAGAAACGCGGTTCACGGTTGGCATACATGTTGGAGATATTCTGGTCTGTCTTTTTGTCTTTATAGTCGGGGTCGTAGCAATGGTTTTCCACAGCGCTGAATCCGGTTTCGTCATAACCGCTGTTGGGGTCATTGATGGCGAGGCCGTTGCCCATGAAGAACATGTCTACGGCATCCTGAGACGGGCCGATGGTACCATAGCATGAATTCACGTCACGCGGGTTAGTACGTTTCTCCATCTTGTACTGGTCAGAATAACTGTTGTTGGTACTGCACCACAGGATTTCTTCATTGTACACCTGGAAAAGGTTGTATACAGAACGGTCGGGTTGCTCTACTCCGTTTGCCATCACGCGATAGAGAGCGTGGTGTTGCGCTTCAGCGTAGTCTATCAGATCCTTTACTCGGTCTCTGGCAGTTACCCATTTCTGCGGGTCCTTACTCTGCGGGAAGATGTATTCACCTTTAGAGTTCTGCAATTTCTGCAGTCCCTGGTAATATTCGGAACCATCGCCGCCATTGAATAACTTGGAGGCAGCATACATCCACAACTTGGCGCGAAGTGCTTTGGCTACTACGATGGTGGGGCGTACCACTTCATTGGTGTTGAAATTATATGTATTGTCTGCGTATGATGTGATGACTGATTCGGGTAATTTTGACTGTGCGGGGTCGCATAGGGGAGCCAATATACCATCGATGTGGTTCACCATTTCGTCTACAGTGGCGCGGTCGTAATCCGTTATATGCGGTTCGGCAGCGTCGTCTATCTCCGTCACGATGCAGGCAGGGCCGTAAAGCTCGAACATGGAGAAGTAATAATAAGCAATCATGAACCGGCATTCATCTTTCATGCGGGCTATCTCCTCGGCAGTCAGCTTGTTAGTACTGCTGGGGTCGCCTACACCTTGGTCGTGGGCGCGTTCAATGAAGATCATAGCTTGGCGTATGTCTTTGTAGAAGGTAGCCCAACGATGATAATTTCCGCTGGCTGCCGTGAAACCTGCCATCATGACGTCGCGTGAGCTGGCTTTTTCTGAAGCGATTTCACCACAGAGGTTTGACCATGGATTTTTGAAGGCGTTAACTTCTGATCCGGTTTCTGAATATTCCATCAGATTGCGGTAGATGACTCCGTACCAGTTCCGGGTATAGGTTGCATTGTCCCAAACCTGATCGGCTCTCAGGCTGGCGTTGAACTCGCCTGATATGTCAAGATAGTCTGAACAAGATGCTGTGCTGAATGCAAGGGCGGCAGAGCCGACGGTTGCGTATAGTAAATTTTTCAGTTTCATATCGTTTATTAATTAGATGTTTAGAATGTAACTTCTGCTCCAAAGGTCCAGGTGCTGGAGATGGGGTATTTGGCGCCTGAGTTTGCATCACCCAGTTCCGGATCCCAATACTTCACGTGATCCCAAGTTTTCAGGTTGGTACCTTGCACGTAAAGGCGCAGGTTGGTGAGGCGCAGTGATTTCAGTTGCTTTTTGTTGAACTGATAGCCGAATTCTACGTTCTTCAGGCGGATGAAGCTGGCATCACGATACCACCAGGTACTCGGTTGCAAGTTGTGTGCAAAAGTATTGTTGCGCAAACGGGGGTAGAGTACGTTGTCGTTGTAGGGGTCGGATGCTTTCCAGCGGCTCATAGCTTCCATACGGGCGGAAGAAGCGTCTTTGCCTTGGTTGAACGGCATGAAGTTGGATGCTTTGCTCATCAGGTTGATGGAACAGCCCGTCACGCCTTGGAAGAAGATACCGGCGAAGAATCCTTTCCATTCGGCATTCAGTGAAAGACCGTACACACTGCGCGGGGTCTTGTCCAGATGACCATTACGGTAGGTCTTGTCATCGTCGTTGATAAGTCCGTCCTCGTTTAAGTCGCGGTACTTGATATCACCGGGTGCCACAGCTGCTCCCGGGTCGGCTATGCCGGGTTTCAGTTGGTAGCTTTCGGCACCGCTCACAGGATCAATGGTGATGTTGAAATCATCGGGTGTATAAAGACCGTCGGCGATGTAGAGGTAAGGGGTCCACAATGACATACCCGTGAGATCCTGGTAGCTGTATTTATGTCTGATTTCATCTGTTTCTACAATTTTGTTCTTAGCATACGTGTAGTTTGCACGGAACGTCAGGTTCAAGTTACCCACATGCTGCTTGAAGGTCAGGTTTCCATCCACACCCTTGTTGCTTACGATACCATAGTTCTGGGTTGGGTTGGATTGCAAACCGCTCATCGAAGGAACCGTGTTGCGGGTAATCAGGATGTCTTTACGACGGTTGGAGAAGTAGTCCATGGAGAGATCCAACTGTCCGTTCAGCAGGCCGAGGTCGAAACCGATGTTGGTTTTATCCTCAATCTCCCAGCGCAGGTTGGCGTAGTAGGCGCGGTTTTCGCTCAGTCCGCCGAACCAGTTCTGTGCATTACCATTAGAGATGCCCGAGATACCCAGGTTAAGGCCGCCGGCATCGGTATTCATGGCTTCCTGATATGGGAAACGAGTTTCACCCAACTGGTCGTTACCGGTACGTCCGTAGGATGCACGTAGCTTCAGGGTGCTGATTACTCTCTGCACGGGTTCGAAGAATTTTTCGTGGCTTACGTACCAGGCTCCACCTACAGCTGGGAAGATACCCCAACGGTGTCCCGGAGCGAAGTTCTCACTACCTGTCATACCGAAGCTACCTTCGATGGTGTAACGGTTGTCGTAGGTATAAGAACCACGACCTACAACGCTTTGCTTACGGTAGGGAAGCAGGTTGAGCCCGCTAACATTTTGTTTTTGAGTTTCCTTTTGGTTGTACAGCAGCAAACCTGTAACATCGTGCTTGTCGCTGAAGGTGCGTTTATAGTTGAGGGATGCCTCAATGTATATCTTTTTGTTACCGCCGGCTGAACCGCTTGAGGGGTTACTCAATGCCGAGCCAGCCTCCAGTGACTTGAATATCAAGTTACCGTCGGCATCACGTCCGGTAGCTGTAAAAGTAGCGGGTGACATGGTACGGTTGACATACTGGTTGGAGTTGGCATCGAAACTGACGCTACCTTTTATAGAAAGTCCTTTTGTGATGAAGTCCAGGTCTTGTTCCAGCAGTACCTTGCTTTGGAATGTAGCATCCCAGCTTTTGCTGTATCCACTGAAGTAGAGGAAGTTGTAGGGGTTTTGACGAAGACCTGAATTATCATAGTTAGGATGTTGTGCAGCTGAACCGTCAGAATAGATTTGCGGATAGAGGTGCACAGGTTGCAGTGTCATACCACCGAAGATGTCACCGGCTGTTTTGGAGGGAGCAACACGGTTGATATACTGTCCTGACATATCCACGGACATGCGGGTGGTCTTGCTCAATTCGAAGTCAATGTTGGAACGCAGGTTGTAACGGTCGAAACTGATGTTTGAATCGTAATCGGCATTCTTCTTCTCCTTGTATACACCGTCTTGTGTATAGTAGGCACCCGATACGAAGAAGCGTACGCGGTCGCCGCCACCACGGAAGTTAATGGTGTAACGCTGGCTGCTGGTATGATCGCGTAGCATACTCATCCAGTCTGCATCCGGATATAGATCGGGATCCACGCCACTGCGCCACTTCTCCAGGTCGGCATCGCTCACCGGGGCTGTATAATTGGCACGCGGGTTACCGTTGCTATTCCAATCTGCTTCGTTATACAGGCTCAAGTAGTCGTAAGAACTCATGAGGTTGGGCAGGCGGAGCGGTGTCGAGTAGCCGTATTCTGCCGACATGCTGACAACAGTCTTTTGTGATTTACCACGTTTGGAAGTGATCAATACCACACCGTTGGCACCTTCGGCACCATACACGGCCGTTGCGGCGGCATCTTTCAGGATGGAGAATGTCTCGATTTCGTCCACATCAATGTCGTTCATTTTACGGGGTACACCGTCAACCAGTACCAACGGGTCTGTTCCACCGGCATACGAGCTGATACCACGGATGAAGAATTGTGCGTCATCCCAGCCCGGTTCGCCCGAACGCTGCACGGCAATCAGACCAGACAGCTTACCGGCGATGTTGTTGGTAAGGTTAGCGCTTTTTACACTCAATTGAGCCGGTCCTACGGTTGACATGGAGCTTACTACACTCTCTTTCTTTTGTTTTCCGTAACCCACAACCACTACTTCTTCCGTGGCGATGGCATCCATTTCCATCCGGAGATTAAAAGTGGTTTCGTCAGCTTTCACTTTGTGTTCTATACTGACGAATCCGATATAGCTGAATTCCAGCACTTCGCCGGGAGCTGCTTCGATGGAGTATCGTCCTTCGACATCACTGATAACACCACGATTGGTAGTACCTTGCACTCTGACGGTGGCACCGATGATAGGGTCACCATTAGAATCGGTCAGCAAACCGCTAATGCGTTGTTTCTGTTGCTGTACAGCCTCAATGCTGTTAGCTTCGTCAGCAGCATTGGCACGTAGGATGGCAGGCTGAGCTACCAAACCCAAGGCAAACATAGCTGCTATATAATATCTTTTTTTCATATATCTATACTTAATTGTTTATCTATACTTTAAGAAAGTCTGTCATTCACCCATTTCGTATGAGGGTAGTTCGTTCAAAGCTTTCACCCAAAGCTCGTTCGGGCTGGTGCTGGTTTCTACAGTCATCACCATATATGTGCCGGATGGCCAGGTGGCATTGGCGTTGAAGTTGCCGTCACTGGCATATTTGATATAATTGCCGCCTTCTTTTGCGGTATAGGCTCCGGGACCTTTCCATTCCAGTCCCCATCCCTTCTGTCCGAAGAACTTGAAGTTGACGCCGTTAACATTCTGTCCTACAAGTAGTATCAGTTCATACTTGGTATCGGTGAGCGGAACCAGGTTGAATGCTTTGTCCGGGGACCAGTTAATATTGTTTTGGGCATATGACGGGAATCCTATCTTATCATTACCAATCACCCACATGGCAGTGGCATTCTGTGTACTTGATGAAGAAGCTTTTTCCAACTGTTCCATCATAATTGCATTCATGCCTTTGTTCAGAGTGAGTTTATACTTGCCGTCTCTTCCGCGGAAATGGAGCAGAGTTTCGTCTTCCTTCACGAGGTCAAACCAAGTGGGGTTCTTCCAATAATTAGCATATTCTTCTTTGACACCGCTGATTTTGATGATGTCATCCTTCTTAAATTCGGTCTCGATGTAGAAAACATTGCCTGACCCATCGAATTCCAGGAACTTATTCTGGGTGTCGAAACGTACACCGAATTTTGGGAATGGGCTACCTTCGAAAGTCAGGGTATTGAATGTGATTTCATACTTGCCGTCTTCACCGTAGCCTGTGTTTTCAAAGCCAATATTTTTGGTGGCATTGAGGGTAATCTTGCCGTTGTCCATACCAAATTTCAGTTCGTTGCCTTGCAAGTAAGGGTTACTTGTTCCATCGGAATAAGCTGGTGCTACGATAGATGCTTCCATATCAAGTGGGAAAGCCTCACGTGCTTTATATTCATATTCTTTACCAGGAACGGGGGTCATGGTGTATTCCTTGCCATTGGCGGTCACCAGTTTCAACGTTTGGTATTTTGGACGTTCTATGGCAACGGTCATTTCCTTACTGTCATTACTGAAACGTTCGTTCTGAATTCGCAGTATAACCTTTGCTTCTCCGTCAGGCGTGTTTTTCTGGTAAGGAGCCAGCACTTTTCCACTGTATTTTCCGTCGGCTTTCAGACTGTAGAAGGCTTCGGATACCATTTCTTCTCCATAATAGAGCTGAATTTTGGCCTGGTTGATTTTCACGCCTCCGCTCTTCACCTCAAAGTCGAAGGTGATACTATCGCCCATGTAAGCTTTTTCAGTGCCTGCAAAGGATACGATAGTCGAGCTGCCATGATCATCGAACTGGTCAATCTCATCTTTGCATGATGTCATACCTATAAGGCTGAGTGCCATCATACCGAGCAAAAATCGATTTCTCATAATCTATAAATTTAAAATTAAAAAAAAGTGATTTATTATGTTTGAATCTCTGTTATTTCCATTTGAAAGAGTTTACCGAGCGCGGCTGCAGAGTGCAGTTTGCCGAATGTTTCTTGCCGGCATCATCGGGGGCGGTAAGTACAATGTTCTTGGCCGAACCGCTTTTGTTGATGATGACAAAGGCGTAACTACCGTCTGTATTCTTGAAGGCACTGTAGGCAATGTCATTGTCTGTGTATCCGCTTGTACCGATTCGTATGGCACCGGGTCTTACCACTGCCGACAGGTGGCAGATCATATAGTAGTGCGAGTTCATATAGATAGTCTTGAGATCACTCATGTTCAGGTCTACGGCCCCGAAGCAGGTTTGACATCCGCCGGGGCGGTTAGGTTGTCCACCATTGTTACTGGGTGTGCTTCCGTTGAAGTCTGTCTCAAGTATCAGGTTCCAGATGGTCACTGCGCTGCAATAGTTGTTGATGGTACCTATACCGATACTTTCCATATTGGAAAGGAGGGTTTTGGTCAGGTCGTGCCCGTTATTCCAAGTGCCGATGGACGATTCTGTGAAGATCAGATCCTTCTCGGGAGCACGTTGGTAGACGTTGAGCAATTCGCTGCGGTTGCCTCCATAGTCATGGTAGGCAGCTCCAGCCAGATACTTAGCGGCTTCGGCATCGTTGTATATCTGGTAGGGGTAACCGTTTTGGTCGCTTTTGTTATCATAATTGTAGTTGTGGTCGTAAGCGTATATTTTGGTGGAAAGTCCAGCAGCCTCGAAAGCAGGACCCAGTACTTTCACAAAATCACGTTGTTCTTTCCATTCCATCACCAGTGAGGCTGAGTTCTTGTTGTTGAGTGGTTCGTTCTGTATGGTGATGGCATTGATGGGAATACCAGCTACCTGAAATGCCTGTATCCACTTCACGAAATAGGTGGCATAGTCAGCATAGTATTCGGGTTTTAGTTGTCCTGCGGTGTATTCCCGATTTTGGTAGACAGGGTATTTCCGGTAGTCTTTCATCCATAAGGGACAAGTCCAGGGTGAACCCAGTATGCGGATGTCCGGGTTGATAGCAATAATTTCCTTTAAAATAGGTATTACGTAATCTGTCTCTTCTGAAGTCAGAGCAAAGTTTTCTATACCCGGTGTGTCACAACAGGTGTATTCTTTCAAGGAGAAGTCGGAACAGCCAATAGCAATGCGTACATAGCTACATCCATAACCTTCAGTCGGCGAATAGGTTCTTTTGAGGAATGCTGTCCGGTCTTCCTGTTTCATTAGTTTTAGGCAGAAAGCTGATGAGCCTGTAAGTGCCGCTCCGAATCCCTGCATAGTTTGGTAGGTCTGCTGTGGATTCAGTAGGATGTTCTTAGGCGACATGCTGGCTTGGGACTCGAATTCCACGGCGGATTCTCTTAAATCATAGGTGCGGGTGTCGGTGGTGGTAAGCATGTAGGCTTGTAGACCGACGGGGGGATCTGGGGTTTCACCGCCGGGTGTTTCGGGGGAGTCTGCTCCATTGTTGTCCGATCCGCATGCACTGCCGTTGACCAGTAGGCCGAATAGGAACACATAAGTGAATAGTCTTTTGTTTTTCATGTTAGTATGACTTAATAGGTTTAACAAAATGGTTTTATCCGCTGCAAATATATGCGTCTGTTGAGGGCGTTTCCTAAAAATACGCTACTTCAAAACTTTCTCATTGATTGGTTTTAACTACATCAGAACTTTCTCTTGGATTAATTAATTTGTTGATAATTAAATATTTATTATGATAATATCGCTACATCTAAAAATAATACTTTTATTTGTAGGTAAAATACCCTATCTTTGTTTTCATAAGAATAAAACGTTAACTGCTATGAAACGAAAAGACTTCCTGTTTTATATTCTTCTTCTTATATCCATTTCTGTAAGTGCCGGATGGCAACGTCCGGTAGCAAATTATACTCGACATGCTTATAAAGCCGGCAATCAGAATTGGAGTATTCAGCAGCATGATAATGGCTGGATATATGTAGCTAACAACAAAGGCTTATTGGAATTTGACGGTGTGGAGTGGAATACATATCCGATTCATAATGCCAAAACACGTGCTGTGAAAGTGGGACATGACGGACGGATTTATATCGGTGGAATGGAGCAATTTGGCTATTTTACTCCAAATCGTCTTGGTGGGTTGGAGTATACTTGTCTTTCTGATAGTTTATCTCCGAATGTGAATGTCGGAGTCATCTGGAATATCTTATTAGACGGAGACCGGGTATATTTCCAATCGGACCGTCGTTTTTTTTATTGGGAAGAGGGGGCTGTGAAGAAAATAGATTATTCTTCAGAGATTTATACTTCGTTTGTTTTGCGTGACCAACTATATATCACTTCTGCTGAAGGATTGTTAATGTTGAACGGAACAGAATTTAGATCCGTTCTTGGTCCCTTGGGGATAGGAGCGACAGTCAAAGTCGGTGGATTGTTACCTCATCAGGACAGTTTGTTGATGGTAACCCGGGATAACGGATTGTTTATTTACGATGGTACTGTTCTTAAGAAATACAATACCGTAGCCGAGGATTTTTGCCGTAAAAATAGAGTTTTCTGTGCTGCATTGCAAGATTCGTTGTTGGCGTTGGGTACTATTCAGGGTGGGGTTTGTCTTTTAAATCTGAAGACGAATGAAATGGAGATCATATCTACGGAAAATGGCTTGCAGAACAAAACGGTGTTGAGTATGCTGTTTGACAAGACTGGCAACCTGTGGCTGGGATTGGATAATGGGATTGACTGCATTCATCTGAAAGCAAGGCTTGCTTCACTCTATGGAGGTAAACCTGTGATTGGTTCGGGATATGCATCTTGTAGTTATCAGGGTAAGTACTATTTCGCAACGAATCAGGGGTTGTATCGCTCCACTCTCCCGGGACAGTTAAACCAAAGAAACCCCATAGACTTTGTACCGGGTACTGGCGGTCAGATGTGGTCACTTCATCAATGTGACGATAAGTTGTTCTGTTGTTCGGATAATGGTATCTTCATTATAGATGGAGATCGTATGGAACATCTCAATAATCCCAAAGGGGTATGGGGAATTGTATCGGTGGATGGCCGTAAGGATGTGTTGATTGCAGGTACTTATAGTGGACTGTATTTGCTCATGAAGAGAGGGGCGGGTTGGAAAGTAGAAAGCTATATAGAGGGTTTTACCCGTTCGTGCAAAGATATGTTGATGGAAGATTCGACTCATATATTGTGGGTCGGAAATAAAGAAAATGGGATTTGCCGTTTGACTTTGGCAGATGATTTGCGAAAGGTGGAAAAGATGAAAGACTATAATAACACCATCTTTCCTCGTGGGTATGATGCTTGTTTGTTACGGGTGAAAGATGAAGTGACTATCGCCTCCCATTATGGTCTGTGGCAGTATAATCAGAGTCGTGATACGCTGGAAGCATGTATTTGGCTGGAGCAGTTATTAGAAGGAAAGGCAGCATATACCTATATGAAGATAGATTCATTGCAAAATATCTGGTATGTGGCAGATGGTGTATTGAAAGTATTGCATTATGATGCTGATAAGCAGGAGTATCGCCGGGTAACTAATGAACAGTTCCTGAAAGGGGCATTGATAGAAAACTTTGAAGATGTAAATCTTTATAAGGCCAACAAGGTAGTGGCAGGAACAGAGGAAGGCTTTTCACTGATTACCCTGGACAGCCTGCCGGTGCAACCAATGCCGTTGACATTGCAAATCAGGAAGGTCTATCTGACGGGATTGCGTGATTCGCTTATTTATGGCCGCAGTTATCTGTATGATACAGCGCCGATAGTGATTCCTTATTCTCAAAATTCAATGCGAATAGAATATAGTGTAAACAATTTCAATAAGGCACACACGGTGCTATACTCTTATCAGTTGAGTGCAGGTGGTGAGAAAGGCACCTGGAGTGAATACAGTGAGAACAATATGAAAGAGTTTACGGGGCTGCATGAAGGAAAGTATGTATTCAGTGTGAAATTACTTACTGACGGTAGCCAGGAACCGGTAGCAACCTCGTTTGTCTTTGAGATATTGCCGCCGTGGTATCGTACATGGTGGAGTTATCTGGTTTATTCTATAATAGTGGTGTTACTGTTCTATTATGTGTATTATCGTATCTCAGTAGGGCGTAAGCGCTTGTTAATGCAAAAAGAACTGGAACTTTATCGGCAGGAACAAAAATTCCAGAAAGAGAGTGACTTGAAAGACCAGAAGATAGATTCGTTGCAGGAAGAAAACCTACAATCGGAACTGCGTCATAAATCGGAAGAACTGATTCGTACTACTTTGAACATTGTGCGTAAGAATGAAATTCTATTGGATATAAAAAGGGAAGTACTGGGTATTTCTCATTCCATCAGCGAAGAGAATCTGGTTTCTCTCCGTCGGAAAACACTTCGTCTGTTGGGACAGATTGATACGAACATCGAGCATGATGACGATTTACAGGCATTCCAAAGTACCTTTGATTCGGTACATCATGATTTCTTCAAAAAACTGGAAGAAGCGTATCCGGAACTGAACAATAAAGAGAAGTTGCTTTGTGCTTATATCAAAATGAATCTGCTTTCTAAAGAGATTGCTCCATTGCTGAATATCTCTTTGCGCGGGGTGGAGATAAGCCGTTATCGTTTACGTAAGAAGCTGGGACTGGAAGAAGGAGCGAATCTTGCCGAATTTTTGCAGAAGTTCTCAAAATGACTTCTGCAACACAAGTAAGCTCTCAGGTCCCATATTGAAAAGAAGATCGACGATACTCAGATTCGGCAGGAAGCCGAGACGTTCCTGGAAAACCTGATAATAAGACCGGACTATGAAGTCCGGATCTTCTTCTTTGTAATTCTTTTTGGGATGGATACGCTCGCGGAAATCATCCTCATCGGGTGCAAAACAGCTTTGGAATGAAGTAGTACGTTCCATGTCCGGCTGTATATCTATCAGTGAACAGACCAGATGACACAGTTCTTCGTTGAAATCGACTAAAAACTCATATTTCTTCTCGTAGAAAGGTTGGAAATCATCTCTATAATATTCGAAAAAAGGAGTATGGTTATAAGCCGATGATAAAGCATTCCAGTGTAGATGACGCCAATTGCCGTGATCGGAAATGCGGATATCTTTTAGGGGACATTTCAGAGTATCGGGTTTGACGGTAGGGATGGAGAGAGCTAATTCGCCATCGGGTGCTGCAATGGTGCACCGGTTACGGTAGGTTTGCTTCACATAATGATCGTGCTGTTCGATAAAGATTTTATCGTATGCCACCAACTTGGCGTAATATTCTACGGGTGCCAGATAGGCGGAAGAGAGGTATATGGTTTTCATGAGATAATTGGTTCTTCGCAATTTGTAATTTATACTTCGTAATTAGTAATTCGTACTTCATTTATCTTACCGTTTTCCACATTCTTTTCCAACGATAACCATTGAACAATCCTGTTTCTGTCTTTTTGGAAAACCAGATGAGCGAAGCTTTACCGATGATGTGGTCTTTGGGTACAAAGCCAAATAAGCGTGAATCAGAGAGATTGATAGAGTTATTAGCACCTACCCAGTAGTAATCCTTGGTGAAATAGCAATGCTGTACAGGCTTCCCGTCAATGTACAAAGTATCGTTCTTTATTTCAGCTTGTTTATTCTCATGCAATACAAGTGTGTTGCGTAGTAAAGTACGGTTCCACGGATATACACGCACCGGTTTACCTTTGCCGGGAACGATCAACGGGCGCAGGGCTTCTATGGAGTCTCCTTCATTCAGTAACTTTATCCAGCAATTGCCATTCATAGCCTGTTCCAGCAGATAATATTCATAACGGCTGAAGCTACGTACATTTTTTACGCTATCTTGTCCCATCAGGTGGTTGTTGCATATGGACAATAGTGTAAGTAATGAATCCAGCTGTTTTTCTTTTTCTCGTGGATAAGTATATAAAAACTTCTGGTCGGGAGCGTTTTTTTCTGATGGAATTACGGAGAACAGGGAGTCTATCAATAAGGTATCTCCCGGTACGCCGATGCATCGACTGATGAATGTTTCGCGCCGGGAAATGACAGGTTCTGACAGATTAGCCGGATTATTGAAAACAATGATATCTTCTTTTTGTACAGGGCTGTCTGCCCAACGGTGATAATTCCACAATGCCATAAGGGGAAGACGCAGACCGTAACTCCATTTATTTACCAGAATACGCTCTCCCTGAAACAAAGAGTTCTCCATACCCGAAGAAGGAATAAGATAGGAAGTCATAACGCAACCCCGAAGTAACACCACAACGAGTATTATTCCGATGATTGCTCCCGTTATTTTCCAAGCCTTATTCATATCGAAATTAATAATTAAAGAATTAATAATGAATACGTTCTCATCTATTTCATTATTAATTCTTTCATTCTTTCATTTGGTATCATTTTACCCACTTGAATATCCGGTTCCAACGGATTTTCCCATCAAACCAACCACGATCTTTATCAAGTGACAACCAGACAACAATTGGCTTACCTACAACATGGTCTTCCGGCACGAAACCCCACGAACGGGCATCAGCTGAGTTGTGGCGGTTATCACCCATCATCCAGTAATAATCCATTTTGAAGGTATATTCGTCCGTCTTCTTGCCATTAATATAGATGCCGTCTTCTTTTACTTCCAGTGTATTACCTTCATAAGCTCTGATAGGGCGTTCGTAGATCGGCAGATTGTCCTCAGTCAGCTTGATGGTGGCACCCTTTTTCGGTATCCAGATCGGGCCGTAGTTGTTGCGGTCCCATTTGGTGTAAAGGTTCAACGGATACATTTGGCCGGAGAATATTTCCGGTTCCATAACGATGCTGCTGACGAGTTTCTTATTGGCAGACAGGGTTTCATACATTTTCTTCGTCAGTGGTAAGTCATAGGCCGGAGCCAGGCGACCTTGTGCGTCACGGTGAGTCAAGCCCATTTCCATTAATAAACCTTCGTTGCTGATTAATGTTTGGTCGTCCTTGCTGATACCCAGTTCGCGGAACATATCTTCAGTAATGTATGGTCCTGTGGTCTGTACGAAGTAGTTGAGCTGCATTTCTTCAGGGTTTTCGAGAGGTTTGCCATCGATATATACCTGTGCTTCTTTGATTTCCAGTGTGTCTCCGGGTAAGCCAACGCAGCGCTTTACGTAATTTTCCCGGCGGTCTACGGGGCGGACAACGATATCACCGTACATCTTGGGATTAGAACGTATCAGATTTCTTCCGGCATTATAATACAGATCGTAGACAGTGCGTTGCTGCTTGCGCGTCAAGCTGTCCATATTTATAGGATTCGGATAGAGACGTTGCCCTTCGTTGTAGGCGAGGGTGTAGAAATCCGTTTGCTGGAAATTGGTGGCTACGGTGTCTCCGGCAGGGAAGTTGAATACTACGATATCATTCCGTTTCACTTTACCCAGACCCGGAACACGTTTATAGTCCCACTGGGGCCACTCGATGTATGATTTAGTATTCACTAACGGCAAGGTGTGTTGCGCTAATGGCATAGACAGTGGTGTGTTTGGCACACGCGGACCATAACTCAACTTGCTGACATAAAGATAATCCCCTACCAGCAAAGACTTCTCCAGAGAAGAAGAAGGTATCTGATAGTTCTGGAATACGTAGATGTTGACGAAATAAACGGCTACCAGTGCAAATACGATAGCATCTACCCAACTCATAACACTGCGTACCACCGGATTCTCTGATTTCTTCCAGAAGCCCCAGGGGATTTTCTTGCTGATATAGATGTCGAAGATAAAAGGTATGACAATCAGCCCCAACCAGCTTTTTACCCATATCAGGAAAGCGAGGTAAAGCACGGTGACGATTGCAAATTTAACCCATTGGGCGCGAGTTGCTTTTCTCATTATTATATTATTTTTTTGTTCACCACAGATAACACGGATTCACACAGATGAAAGAGAACAGAATTAAATTTTAGTATTAAAAGAAATCTGTGTGAATCCGTGTTATCTGTGGTGAAGCGTGTTTATTATTTTAAGAACGGGAACAAGTCACTCATTCCCAGATAACCTTGCTTGTCAGCAGTATATTCGGCAGCAAGAACGGCACCCAGTGCAAAACCTTTTCGGTTCTTGGCATCGTGTGTAAGGATGATACTGTCTGCTTCCGATTCGTAACGGATCACATGAATGCCCGGTACTTCACCTTCGCGGATGGAGCTGACAGGAATTTCATCTGCTGCACATTCGGCAGAACCGGAAACACTTCCATCCGGTGCCTGCATGGTTCCTTTCACCCAATGATTTTTACGGTCCAGGTTTTCCAGTATTTCTTCGGCAAGCGTGATGGCCGTGCCGCTTGGTGCATCCAGTTTATGAATATGGTGTGTCTCGCTCATCGTCACATCGTAGGCAGGAAACTGGTTCATAATCTTTGCCAGATACTTATTCACGGCAGAGAAGATGGTGACGCCCAGGCTGAAATTGGATGCCCAGAACAGCGTTTTACCTCCTTGGGTGCAAAGCTTTTTGATTTCCTCACCGTGTTTGTCCATCCATCCGGTACTGCCGGAAACCAACTTCACTCCGGCTTCGAAGGTTTTTATATAATTGGAGTAGGCTACCATAGGATTTGTGAATTCTATGGCAACGTCTGCGCTCTTGAAAGCGTCCGAGTTAAAATCCTCCTGGTTGTTTACGTCGATGATGCTGACAATCTCGTGTCCGCGACTGAGGGCAATCTTTTCGATTTCCTTACCCATTTTACCGTAACCGATTAATGCTATTTTCATTCTTTCTTCTGATTAAATTCACTTTATCAACGTTCTATAGGTTGCAAAGATAATCTTTTTCTTACATTTGTTGCGTACATTAACTTCTTGTTAACAATGGAACTACTATTGCATTACGTCTGGAAGCATAAAATCTTTCCGTTAAAGATGCTCCAGACCACCACCGGCGAACCGGTTGAAGTGATAGATGCCGGACTACCGAACACAAACGCAGGCCCCGACTTCTTCAATGCCAAACTGAAAATTGGCGGTACCCTTTGGGTGGGAAACATCGAAGTGCATACGTTGGCATCCGATTGGATGAGGCATGGTCACGATAAAGATGCAGCTTATGACAATGTCATTCTGCACGTAGCGGAAACTGTGGATTGTGAGGTGTTTCGTGCAAATGGAATACCGGTGCCACAACTGCAACTATCCTGTCCTGAATCCGTCCGTCAGCGTTATGATGAACTGAGCCATGCGGAAATCTATCCTCCTTGTTATTCCATATTGTCTTCTCTTCCGAAACTAACAGTCCATTCCTGGCTTTCTGCTTTGCAGGTGGAACGTTTCGAGCAGAAAGCCCATGTGATTGCCGCCCGGTTGGAACGATGCAATAATCATTGGGAAGATGTATTCTTTATCACTTTAGCTCGTAACTTTGGTTTCGGGCTGAATGGGGATGCCTTTGAAGCGTGGGCCAGCCGTCTGCCTTTTCGTGCGATAGATAAGCATCGGGATAATCTCTTTCAGGTAGAAGCCTTCTTTTTTGGACAAGCCGGATTGCTGGACGAGGTATTGCCGGATGCGGACGGGTATTATCTGAAGTTGCAGAAGGAGTTCCGCTATTTGCAGCATAAGTTTGAACTGTCAGCTCCGATGGCTGCTGCTCAATGGCGCTTTCTTCGCTTACGTCCGGGTAATTTCCCTCATGTCCGCTTGGCGCAGTTGGCCAATCTTTATTATAAAGAACAGTCCTTATTCTCCCGTATTATGGAAGCGGATACGCTGGAGGCTGTCCGGAAACTCCTGACTGTCACTACCTCTCCGTATTGGGAAGAGCATTTCAATTTCCGGAAAGTCTCTTCCTCCTGTGAAAAACAAGTGGGAAAGAATGCTCAGAACCTGATTGTTATTAATACTGTCATCCCTTTTTTATATGCTTATGGCCTGCATAAGGCGAATGAAGAGCTTTGCGAACGGGCTACGGGCTTTCTAGAAAGTCTGAAAGCGGAGGATAATCATATCATCCGCCACTGGAGTGGGGCAGGACTACCTGTATCTACTGCTGCTGATTCGCAGGCTTTGTTACAGCTTCAGAAAGAGTATTGCGATAAGAAAGACTGCTTACGCTGTCGCTTTGGGTTTGAGTATCTGAGGCAGAAATGAAACATATGATGAAGGGTTACATGATAAGGGTGCAGGATCTATATATCGGATATGTTGCGTCTATATATCGGACGCGTTGCATCTATATATCGGTCATGCTGCATCTATAGATGGGACATGCTGTATCTATAGATCCAACACCACCTTATAATATTCTTTTTCCTTTTTATCTCAAATCTGCGGATTTGCATTATCTTTGCGCCTGATTAATAAACCCTTTGACATTGTAACTAAATGAAGGCAATTCACTTTGTATTTTGTCTTTTCGCGGTACTTATGCTGACGACTACGAATGGTCATGCTGCCGCAGCTAATGAGGACTTCCAGACATTCCTCAAGAAATTTACTTCCAGTGCTTCTTTCCAGTATTCCCGTATCAAGTTTCCGTTGAAAACTCCCATAGCCTTGTTAGAAGAAGACGGCGAGACGGAGAAAACTTTTCCGTTTACACGTGATAAGTGGGCGTTGCTGGGTGAAGATGCGTTTAAAGAAGAACGCATCACAGACGAAGAGGGCGGAGTTTATGTCTCCCGGTTTACCGTGAACAACCCCAAGCATAAAGAGTTTGAGGCTGGCTATGATGAGTCGGAAGCTTCCCTTCGCGTAGTGTTCGAACTGATTGACGGGAAGTGGTACGTTACCGATTGCTATACTGACTGGTATAATTTCGATCTTCCTATCAGTGAACTGCCGGAAACCATCACTACGATAGAAGAGGAGAATAAAGCGTTTGAGGAGATGCATCCCTAAATTACTAAAATATACTTTTTCTGTACGATTTATGTGTCATTTTCTCTAAAAAGTACCGTTTCTTTGCAATGTGGAAATATTGTAAACGAAACTAATACCGGAAATGACACATTCATCTTTCATACAAATTCTGTGGAAATGTATTTTCCTTTTTCTCCCTTGTACTTTATTGGCGCAAGAGCGCGCTTCTTTGGGTCATTGGATTGCCGAAGACCAGTCGGGAATGATGGACTTCACCATCCGTGAAGATACGCTTGAACTTATCGTGCCCGAAGGACTTACTTTATGGTATAAAGACCGTCTGACCGGTGATTATGAAATCAGTTATCATATCTGCATGGTGATGAATGGCGGGGAACACGATCGTCTTAGCGACATGAACTGCTTCTGGGCTGCAAACGATCCGAAATACCCCGGTAAACTCTTGGCTCGTTCCACCTGGCGAAACGGTGTCTTCCGCAACTATAATACATTGAACCTTTTTTATGTAGGCTATGGTGGTAATGATAATGCCACTACCCGTTTCCGTCGTTACTACGGTCAGTTTTATGATGTAGACGAGGCCCGTATCAAACCTCTGATTAAAGAATATACCGACCCGGCTCATTTGTTGAAACCTAATCAATGGTATTATATTCAGATCCGCGTTCAGGACAATTGTACAACTTTTCTTGTAGATGGTGAGGAGCTTTTCCGTCTGCCTCTCGAAGCCGGTGCAGGCGATGGACATTTTGGCTTACGCCTTCTTCAAAATCATGTCCGCTTCACGAATTTCCGTATCGAACACTTGAATTAACTCTATTAATATTCTCATACCATGATGACGAAACTTAATCTGATGAAATCTACTCTTGTTGCTGCATGTGCTGTGCTGTTTTCCTTCAGCCTGTCGGCACAGGTTGTAAAGAATGACCGGTTATTTTCTTTTGAACAACCAGAACTTCCTGCCGGGCTGAGCGCTACGAAGGCCACGCTTGGCATTAGCGACCAACATTATAAAGACGGTACGCACAGTTTACGCTGGACGTTTGAACCCGGTTCTGTACTAACCCTTCAGCGTGATCTGAAGTTTGAGAAGAAAGACCCTACCGGAAAAGACACTTATCTTTCCGCTTTTATAGTTTGGGTGTACAATGCAAAGGCCCAGGATACTACTATTGAGTTTGAATTCCTGAAAGATGGAAAGAAATGTACTTCTTTTCCTTTCGGCATTAACTTCACCGGCTGGCGTGCTGCATGGGTCTGCTACGAGCGCGATATGCAAGGTACTCCTGAACCCGGGATGAATGAACTGCGTATCGTTGCACCTGATGTGAAAGGAGAGTTGTTCATCGATCATCTGATAACTGCCAGTAAAGTCGATGCCCGTCAGCAAACAGCTGATGTGCAGGTACCCTTCGTTAATAAAGGAACCACCAACCATTGGCTGGTAATTTATGAACACTCCCTGTGGAAACCGGAAATAGCCCTTACTCCGGTTAGCGAGAAAGACAGACAAGATATGCAGTTGATGGAGAAACGTTTCCGCGATATGCTTTATACTCCTTCTAAACTGACAGAAAAAGAGATGAAAAGTATCCGTAAGAAATATGATTTCTATGGGATTACTTATAAGGACGGCGTTGTAAGCGGATTGCCCATCTTCATGGTACGCCAGGCAGAAGCTTACGAACGTATGTATCCCAACTGGGATAAAGGCATGTTCACCAAGTTAGGGATGGAGATGAGTGAGTATTTCAATCTGATGCGCCGGATAGCCTATGCTTATAACAATGCCTCGGATGATGTGACAAAGGATGAACTGAAACAGAAGTTCCTGGCTATGTACGACCACATCACCGATCAAGGAGTAGCCTATGGCAGTTGTTGGGGAAATATCCATCATTACGGATACAGTATGCGCGGTTTGTATGTGGCCTATTTCCTGATGAAAGATGTATTGAGAGAAGCCGGAAAACTGAACGAAGCGGAACGCACCTTGCGCTGGTATGCTATCACCAATGAAGTATATCCTAAACCTACGGTCAATGGCATTGATATAGATACTTTCAATACACAGACGCAGGGGCGCATGGCAAGTATCCTGATTATGGAAGATACTCCTGAGAAACTTCAATATCTCCGTTCTTTCTCCCGTTGGATAGATTATGGTTGCCGCCCGGCACTCGGATTGGCCGGTTCTTTCAAAAAAGACGGTGCTTGTTTCCACCATCGCAATAACTACCCGGCTTATGCGGTCGGCGGTCTGGATGGTGCCACGAATATGATTTATCTGTTGAGCGGTACAGGTTTCAAAGTATCTGAAATAGCCCACGAAACAGTAAAGAATGTATTGCTTACCATGCGTTTCTATTGTAATACCAAGCAATGGGCTCTCTCCATGTCAGGACGCCATCCTAATGGAAAGGGGCAATTGATACCTATACAATATGCTACTTTGGCATTGGCTGGCACTCCCGATGGAAAGCAGGAATATGATCCTGAGTTGGCTGCCGCTTATCTGCGTCTGGTTTCTTATACGGAAACTCCTGATAAGAATGCTCCTGATTATCTACCGAAAGCATCTACTGCCCATGAACAGAAATTGAAACAACTATTTGAAGCACAGGGATTCCGCCCCGAACCCGATCCGCAAGGTAATCTGGCGTTAGGGTACGGCTGCGTTTCAGTACAGCGCCAGGATAACTGGGCAGCTGTGGTACGCGGGCATTCCCGTTACCTTTGGGCAGCAGAGCATTATCTGGATGCTAATTTCTTTGGTCGCTACCTGGCTCACGGAAGCATGCAGATATTGACCGGAAAACCCGATGAAATGGTTACTTTTACAACCAGCGGCTGGCAGGAAGCAGGCTTCGACTGGAACCGTTTCCCCGGTACGACAACTATTCATTTGCCATTCGATCAGCTTCGTGCCAAAGTGATGAATGTAGATACTTTCTCCGGTATGGAAGAAATGCTATATTCCGATGAGGCTTTTGCAGGCGGATTGTCTCAGGCAAAGTTAAACGGCAACTTCGGTATGAAGCTTCACGAGCATGACAAGTACAACGGTTCACACCGTGCCCGAAAATCTTATCACTTCTTCAATGGAACGATTGTTTGTCTGGGAACGGATATTGAGAATACAAATGAAGAGTTCCCGACAGAAACTACCGTTTTCCAGTTGGCAGCCACTACTCCCGAAAAGCATGATTACTGGGCCGCATATAAAAGTGACGGACAGACCTATATCGACCCTAACGGAGTAGGTTATTATCTGTCGAAAAACTCGATGAAAGCGGCAAAATATGAAAAGAACTTCCCGCAAGTTACCGTAGGTGAACGTACCCCGAAACCTACTTCCGGTGATTGGGTTTCATTGGTATTAGAGCATGGAAAAGCCCCGAAAGGCGCTTCCTATGAATATGCTGTCCTGCCCCGCACGGATGCAGCCTCCCTGAAAGCTTTCGCAAAGAAGCCGTCTTACAAGGTACTGCAACAGGATCGCAACGCCCATGTTGTTCGTTCTTTGACTGATAACCTGACTTCATACGTACTTTTTGAAACACCACAGGCATTACCTAAGGAGGGATTGTTGCAGAAAGCCGATACTTCCTGCCTCGTCATGATACGTGAAGACAGAGATAAGCTCTTATTGACCGTTTCTCAACCGGATCTGGCACTGTATCGAGGTCCGAGCGATGAGGCTTTTGACAAGGATGGCAAACGTATAGAACGTAGCATCTATTCGCGTCCCTGGATTGACAATGATAGTGGTGAAATACCTGTAACCGTTACTTTAAAGGGTGAATGGAATGTTGCAGAAACTCCTTATTGCAAAGTGATTTCCAAAGATAAGTTGCAAACTGTTCTGCGTTTTACATGTAGAGATGCCGCCAGCTTCGATGTGGAGCTGAAGAAATAATGAAATTAATCCTTAAAATAGCACTGTGATGAAAGTAAAGAATTTAATGTTGTGTGCAACGGCTGTCGCTCCTTCCTTGGCTTGGGCGGAAGAGTTGCCTAATATCATCTACATTGTAACCGATCAGCAGACAGCCTCTGCGATGAGTTGCATGGGAAACGATGACTTGCATACTCCGAATATGGATAAACTGGCACAGGCGGGTGTTCTGTTCCGTAATGCCTATTGTTCTACGCCCCTGAGCGGACCTGCCAGGGCGGCTATGTTTACAGGCTATACTTCGCACGAAGTAGGACTTGCCCGAAACGGTACGCCGATACCGGACTCGTTGCGTACCCGGACTTTGGGAACACTGATGCAGGATGCCGGTTATGATTGTATCTATGCTGGTAAATGGCATGTACATACTGCCTCCATGCCGGATAAAGAGTTCGGTTTTACTACTATCCATCCTCATAGTGATAATGGGCTGGCGGAAGCCTGTGTCGGCTTTCTGGAACAAAAACACACCAAACCCTTCTTCCTGGTGGCGGGATTCGATAACCCGCATAATATCTGTGAGTACGCACGTAGCCAGAATTTGCCTTGGGGAAATATAGAAGACCTGCCGCAGAATGAGTGGCCGGGACTACCTCTTAATTTCGCTAAGAATCCCTATGACGCTGATGTTATCAGTTATGAGCAGAGCCTGAATTATTCGGCTTATCCTACCCGTAACTACACTCCGGATGATTGGCGCCGTTACCGTAGCCTCTATTACCGCTTGGTTGAAAAGGTGGATGCAGAAATCGGTAAGATTCTGAATGCTATAGACAAACAGGATTTATGGAAGAATACAGTCGTGATATTTACCAGTGATCATGGCGATGGAGTGGGAGCACACCATTGGAACCAGAAATCGGCTTTATATGAAGAGGTGGTAAATATTCCTCTGATTGTAACCTTACCGGGAAAGAAGAATGCCGGCAAGGAGATGCCGCAACTCGTGAATAATGGTGTCGATTTTTTTGCAGCAGTTTGCGACTGGGCAGGCATCCGGCTTCCTGAAGGGCTGCATGGTGTCTCTTTCAGATCGTTGGTAGAGAAAGCTGATCCGTCATTGAAGCATCAGGACTATATCGTAACCGAAACTACTTTCGATAAAGGTGGAAATACACGTGGCTGGGCTTTGCGTACCTCTCGCTATAAATATGTGTTGTATGACAAAGGCCGTTATCGTGAACAACTTTTTGATATGGAAAAAGACCGTGGTGAAATGCGGAATCTAGCCATCGAGGAGAAATACAAAGAAATCCTGTTGCAACACCGTGAGTACCTGCACGACTGGATGAAGCTGCATCATGTAGCGCAGATACGTAAGGATGTACATACGATTCTGGGCGTAAATCCGGAATAAGATTAATGATTACCCCAACAAGCTGCGGACTGCCGCCTGGTAAGTTTCCAGCTTGTTGGCTTTATGAATTGCCTTTTTGGCTTTCCGGTCTCCGTCCGGCATCAGATATTCCCAGAAGTTTTTCATTTTCGTCAGCAGTTGTTTGTCTCCCCCCTCCAGAAGATTACCATACTGGGCAAATACGTCAGCATGGAACAATCTGAGTCTCTCCTGCATATCCTTTTCGGAAAGCGGATGTCCCTGTTGATACTCTAAAGCTAAGGCGGGATTGGCAAGCAGTCCACGACCTATCATGATACCTGCCAGTTGTGGAAAGCGTTCGCTGATAGTCTGTATATCTTCTACTGTAAGTAAATCACCGTTATAAATAAGCGGATGGCGGCATTCGTTGTAGAAGGCTTCAAAACCTTTTAAATCCACTTCCCCTTTATATTGCTGTTTTCCCAATCGGGGATGCATAATGATATGTGTCAGTGGCAGTTCATTCAGAAAGGGTAGCAAAGCCAGACTTTCTTCCGGGTTCTCCCAACCCAACCTCATCTTGACAGAGAACTGAAGGTCGGGGTGATTCTTTATAGCAGCAGTCAGCAACTCCCGTACTTCTTCGGGATAAGGAAGCATTCCCGAACCATTGTGCCGTTTAGCCAAAAGAGGGAAAGGACATCCCAGATTTATGTCCACATTCTTATATTCTTTTTCGATGAATAGGGCAATTATCTGCTCCATTTTGTCCACATCGGGAGCAATGAGTTGCGGAATAAGCTGCACGCCACGGTTGTTTTCCAGAGTAATCTCGCGCATATCTTTTTTTCGGATTTCTCCGTGCTCTACACGTACAAAAGGAGTATAATAACTCTCTACACCGCCGAATATACGGGCATGCGCTTGTCGGTAAATAGCCTCGGTGTAACCTTGCAGCGGGGCAAAATGAATGGGGAGGGTGCTCTGCATATCAATCAGTTATTCTATATTTCTGCAAAGGTAACTATTTTAGCGGAATAACCATGTTCCAAGAGCGCGTCCCGTTTTCAAATTCACCCGGACCATCCATTGTCGCAAAGAATATGAATGCCGGCTTGCCATCCTCAAAAAGTATAAATGGACGTTCCAATTGTCCTTGTTTCGCTATTGTGCCGTCTTCCCACTCTATTGTTTTGGAATATGCTTTCGGGTCATTATCAACAGTCCAGTTGATGCCATCTTTGGAATGTGCCATAACACCACCTCCTTTTTCACCTGTAAATTTAGCTACATGATCCTTAAATATGGCATGGTAGCCCTTGTCGTCTTTCCAAAGAAAAGGATCTTCCGCTTCTCCTTGTCCGTCTACCTGGAAAATGGGTTGCTCATTGTTTAATACCCGGTAAGGACCTTCGATGGTCGGAGCATAGGCCATTCCTAAAGCCATATTCGAATATTTTCCGTTTTCCAGGTGTCTGCGTCCCTTGAAAATCATCATGACAGAACCATCTTCCTGTACTACTGGCGAGGGATTGGAAGTCAGGAAACTAAAGAAAGTATTAGGTTTCGTTTTCAGGATAGGCTCATCCAGACGCTTCCATGGTCCATATGGTGAATCGGCAACAGCCAGTCCGATGCGCTTATTGGAACGTGCTACCGTACACCAAGGACTGTCGAGCGTCAACTGGTCGTACGTTGGATCTGCGAAAGGGTGGGTGGAACCCATATAAATCAGATAGTATTTATGGTTGTATTTCAGTATTCGCGGATTGTGTGTAGAACGTCCGTCCCAATACTGTGCACCACGTGCCGGCAGTGCTACTTCGCTGAACCGGTAAGGTCCTTGCGGAACATCCGATACGGCATGTACAATCTCTGAAGCCACCATCCAACCAGGATGGAAGGGGAGTGATTTGGGAAAACGGGATACGAACATATGGTACTTGCCATCGTCTCCTTTTACCACGGAACTTCCCCAACTCCAATAACCTTCACTCTCAAAAGCAGGTGTTTTTATTGCTTTGCCCAACCGATGGAATAATGGGTTCTGTGATTTCTGTTTTAACTCTATCAGGTTATCAATCTTCTGTGCACGGAGCATACTGATTGAAGAGAGAAGTATCAGCGCAAATAAGAAAGGATTCTTTTTCATGGTTTTATTTTTGTTTAATATTATGATTTAAGTTCTATTGCTTTGCTAAATCCCTGTTGGTTGGTCTCATAATCCCTTTAACCCCCTCTGGAAGGTATTAGGACCATACCTGAGCTATACTTGCTCCGTACCAACTCCGTGCTTTCTCCGTATAAGGGGACCTCTGAGTGGAGAATGTACGGAGCAAGTACGGCTCAGGCAGGTTCCGGGTATGGAGCAGGTATACTGCGGAAGCAGAACCTACTGTATGAAAACCGGAAAAAAGATAGCCAATGCTTTTTATGAATGTAGCAAAGATAATCTTTATTTTATTTCGTGATACTCTTCTTATAAGCTCTTGTACAATAACATACGCTTTATTGTATGATTTATATCGTTTCTTCTTTCTCTTTTTCCCTACTTTTGTTTAACTAACCTTTATTAATGAAACCGAATAAGTTACCATGAAAAGAGAATTACTTTGCATTATGTTGATCACATGTACCGGGTTTTTGCTCCGTGCACAAGAAGTGGAAAGAAAATACGCTTTTGATAATTATCAGCGCTATTATCGGGATGGACAGCGAGTCCATGATCCGGAGAAGCGGAAAGCCTTGGAGAGTCTGAGGCATTCATTAGCGGAGCATCCGTATCGTTATCATTCATTGAAGACTTCATACAGTGCCAAAGAATGTTTGGAACAATTGACAGATAATGGTATATTTACTCCCTTACAAACGCAAGAAGATGAATTTCGGAAAGACAATGGTTTTCAGAAGCCTTACTCCACAGTACAAGGAGAGATTGGCCTCTTTTTGACAGATGCATTCAATTGTATCTGGAAAATAGCTGATGCTTATCGCAAGAAAGAGCTTCCGCTGGAGAAGGCTTTGAGTGATAAAGTGCTAAAAGCGATATTGCACTATGGAAATATAGAGCTGGGACGTCCTAATGATGGGCCGCGCTTTCATGCTTCTTGTTTTGCCATCCCAACAGCGGCTGTTAATATCTACTATGCTTATCTCGCACAGATGGAAGGAGCGGAGATTGGACAGGGAAGGGCATTGTTGAGAGAGGTCTGTGATATGTTGAAAGCCTTGGGGCTTCAAGCTTGGACGCAACCCCTTCGGCACGATGAAACGGATGATAATGTCGTTTCTATTTCGCGTTTCCGTAATCATGTGTGGTGGGTTGGAGGAAATGCTTTGGCTTATCGTTCCCTGCTTCCGGTGGCAGCCATGTACCGCTCTATTCCTATGGTTGATTTACTGGCTGAGGTTTGTCAACGGGGCATCAGTATGACTTCGCAGAATACTTATTCAGAAGCTTTCTGGACAGAGGGGTTTACAGCTGACGGAGCCGGATGGGGGCATGGAAAACAATGTCTGATATGGGGCTATCCTATTGATGGAACATCCAATGCACTTAGTATCTTGAATTTGCTGAAAGGTACTCCCTGGTCGAAAGCACTGAACCGTGATAATGCTGAGGCTATTTTGAATTTCTTGCGTGGTGGTAGCTGGTATTATTATAAAGGTTATCGCTTGCCTTGTCTTGACCGGGGATCGTATGTATATAATCCTATGGGACAATCTATTCCTTATGCTAAGATGCTCGATAATATTGTGACGAATTGGATAGACTCTTTTACTCCCGAAGAGCAGAAAGAATTGCAGCAGTTGCAGGTGGAAGTAAAGAAGAATCGTATAAATATGGATAGTTATGCGCCAGGAGTATACAATGGTACCCGATGGTTTTTTAATAACGATGATCTTATCAAGAAAACTTCCGATTATCATATTACTGTAAACATGGCTTCTGTCCGTTGTGATGGTCTGGAAAGTGCGGTGAATATGGCGGATGAATATAATTTCTATTCTACGGACGGATTGACCCTCTTTCAACGTACAGGCGATGAGTACTTTCGTATAATGGGAGGCTGGGATGTCACAGCTTCTCCAGGTGTTACAGCACGTGAAGGGATGAACAAGCTTACACCTGTGACTAATTGGCGTGGATATTGCAGTAAATATAACTATGCGGTAGGCACTACCGATGGGGGTGAGAATGCTGTAACCGGTTATATCTTTGAAAAAATGAATGCATCTGATAAAAAAGATGTGAATGATCGTGGCAATAGTAAGGGATTGAATACACTACTTTATGACTTTAAGGCCTATAAGGCAAATTTCATTTTGGGAGATTATTTTGTAGCATTGGGTGCGGGTGTTACTAACATGAAACCGGATATGGAAGGGCACATTCATACGACTATAGACCAAACGGCTCATGTAGGGGTGGTTACTATGCTTGAAAAGGGAAAAGAGAAACCCTTGCAGGAAGGACGCCAATCCTTGATAACTTTTGAAGGACAACCTGTGTGGGTGATGCAGAAAGGTAAGTTTGCCTATCGTGTGTTGCCTGAATTTACCCGCAAGGCTTTTGTTCTGACGGAGACTTGTCCAACAAACTGGATAAAGCGAAATAGAGGAAATGCAAAGAAGGGAAATTTGCCTCAGACGGTTGATGTTTTGCGTTTGTGGGTTGATCATGGGCAAGTACCGGTAAATGATACTTATGGGTATGTGGTTTATACAGGTAAGGGACAACCTGCTGACACTTTACCTTTCCAGGTCTTGCGGAATGATACATTGGTGCAAGCCGTACGTTCTGTAGATGATAAATTGGTTGGGGTAGTATTCTATCCCGGAAATAAAGGCTTGGAAGTTGATAATTTGTCTCTCTCTGCCTCTTCTCCTTGTGCTGTGTTGATTCAGAAGGGGAAAGGTACATACAAATTATCCGTAACGGATGCTTGCATGAATCCTGCATTAAAAGAAATAACTCTCGTATTTAATGGACGAACCGTAATTGTTCCGATGGAACAGGGAATGCTTAGCGGGAAACCATCTGTTATAGAAATACCCTAATACTACTTATTATAAAATAAATCACAAAGCGAGTATGTACCTTGATTAACCTAAAGTACTGTATGTGCAAGAAAAATGAGGGAGAAGAACCTCACGGTTCCTTTCCCTCATATAAAATTGATTAAGGTCTATTTGATTTATTTGATAAATAGGTTAGAAGTATGTGTTATTGCCTCTTGTAGATTAATATCCTGCATTGTTAGTCCAGCCAGCCAGTTTAATTTGAGTAGAAGGAATTGGAAAGTAGTAATGGCTATTGGCTTTCATTAGTGAAGAAGGATAATATTTAGATTTAAATTCACTGACCTTTTCACGACGTACTAAGTCGAACCAACGCTTGTATTCGGCTAAAAACTCGTAGCCACGTTCTGCAAATACAGCTTTGTCAAATTCCTCGCTATTAGTTGTTGTAGTCAATGTAGATACCCCAGCGCGGGTTTGAATATCTTGCAGACATTTTAAGGCTGTGGCGTTGACATTTCCTGTAGCTAAATTAGATGCTTCGGCATATCTTAATAATACATCTGCATATCGGTAAATGGGAGTGATACCGTTAGATTGCGCACTGTTGCCTGCTACTCCCTGATTGTAATCTTGGTATTTGGCAATACAAGGGTATCCGTCTTGACTGTCCTGCCATTTTACAGTCGTTCCGGTAGCTGTGGGCCATTCAGTCATGTAATTGAATTCTTTCCGTGCACCTTCCGGATAGGTTGCCATATAGTCAGGATCAGCATAATAGTCTGCCCAACCAGCCTTGACATAGTCTCGTGGGTAGAAGGATTTGCCATATTGACTTGCAACTTTGTTAGCTACAGAATTGTGTATGGCGAATAAATGTTCATTAGCTTCTTCCTTTTTGGCTTCTTTCCATAAATCACCATATACTGGTGTCAGAGAGAGTCCGGAATGTTCTATGATATCCAAAGAAACTTCTGCAGCTTTAGCATAATATTCTTTACCTAACTTTAGGGGCCAACCTGCCATAGTCATGTAAACATCGGAAAGGAGTGCTTTTGCTGCCCATTGTGAAGGCGTGGAGCTAAATCCGCTACGGCTCTCTGTAGGCAATGATGCACATGCTTCAATTAGATCGGGAACGATAATTTTATTATAAATATCAGCTACAGCTGTACGTGGTTGATATTCAATGGCTTCAGAGCTATTTGTGACATATGGGATGTCTCCGTACATACGTACTAAATAGAAATAACTCAAAGCGCGCATGAAACGAGCTTCTGCCACAACAGCTTTGTATCGTTTCGCTGTTTTTTCGGAGGCTTCCTTTTCCGCAGCGGTTGTACCGCTTATCTCGGGGATAGGAGTACCGGCAATAAGTGTATTTGCACCAGTGATAACATTCCAGAAATTAGCCCATGAAGTGTCCCAGTCAGCCGTGTTGGAACTTATGCTTGGATTTAACTGGATAATGTAATCTAAGACATTATTAGGTTTAGGGGAGCTTACCATCTGGTCTGCCGCACAATCAATGCGCATCATGCGGCAACAGAAGCCATAATTGCCATTCCATAAATTCTTATAGAGACCGGTTGCAGCAAGCTCTACTTTACTAATGTCTTGCTCTATGCCATTATACTCTTCTTCTGTGATGAATGATTTGGGATATTGATCTAAATCAACGCATGCAGTAGTTAATGCTATGCAGCATCCTAATGTTATATATGCTAATTTTTTCATATGCTTTTTTATATTATCGGTTAATATTAGAATGAGAAATTTACACCCAACAGAAAATTACGGCTATTAGGGTAGCATCCCCAATCAACGCCGGATACTAATGGGCTACCAAGGGTTGCTTCCGGATCAAGACCACTATAGCTTGTTATCATGAAAGGATTCTGTACAGAAAAGTAAAGTCTCAAATCATTGAGGAAAACTTTATCACATGCTTTTTTAGGTAAGTTGTATCCTAAAGTTATACTTTTGACTTTTATAAAATCACCTTTTTCTACGAATCGGCTATTAAATCCAGTAGTAGTTTGATTGAGTTTTACAAATCCTGGAATATTAGTGTTTTCATTTTCTTTGGTCCAACGATTTAAAAGTGCACGTTTAGGAGTAATAACATCCGTATTGATGCCTGATACTGCATTTCCATAACCTGATTGATCTGTTACATTATAAATATCGAAGCCGTGGAAACCGATAATGAATAATGAGAGATCGAAATCCTTATAGCGGAGAGTGTTATTCCACCCCCAGTTAAAACTGGGCTGTCCGTTGCCTATGATACTTTGATCATCATCGTTGTAAGTACCGTCATTATTTACATCTAAGAGTTTTTCCTGACCTGGTACTACTTTATAGATAGAAGCATAAGTACCTTTTGTTTCTACTCCATTCTTAACTACAGTGACCTCTTGATTTACTTCATCACTTTTCCATACTCCTAAGTTGGTATACCCCCAAAAAGTTCCCAGTTTTTCTCCTTCAATCATTTTGAATACTTTGTTTTCATATTGACCAGCTTGGATTTGGGTACGATCTAATGTAGGGATGTTTTTGAAAGTCCCTTTGTTGTGAGACAGAGTCACGTCTGTATGCCAGTTCCAATCTTTACCACTAACCGGATCTGCGCCAATAGTGATCTCGAAACCTCTGTTCTGAATTTCGCAGGCATTTTTTAAAAGTTTATCCCAACCACTGTGGACAGGCTGTTGCACCTCTAATAAAACATCCTTAGATAATTTGTTGTACCAGTCGGCGGTTAATGTTAAGCGTCCATTGAAAAAGCCTAAGTCTATACCTGCATTAATTTGATCATTACGTTCCCATTTTAAGTATTCAGCTGCCGGACGTCCGACCGTGTAAGAAGTTGAGCCATCTGCGTTTTGGGTAGGCACCATTTGAGAGAAAATGCGGTAGGGCTCTATCGCTTGGTTGCCTACAGAACCATACCCGATGCGTAACTTTAACTGGCTAATAGCTTTTACATCTTGCATAAATGCTTCCTGCTTGATATTCCATGCTAATGCTGCAGAAGGGAAATAATCCCATTTATCCTTTAGGCGTGAGGAACCGTCAGCGCGGATGGAAGCTGTTACCATATACTTATCCATTAAAACATAGTTTACACGGAACATACCAGAAAGTAGTGTATTGATAACACGTTCTGAACTTGCATTTTGACTGTAAGAGTCTGCTAAGCTGTTAGCGCCGAGACGTTCAAAATACATGTTATTGGCTATCCCTTTTAGAGTGAAATTATTGCTATAAGACTGTTCCAAAACAGCAGTTGCATTGATGCGATGATTTTTATTAAATTCTTTAGTATAATTCAGGGTATTGGTATTTAACCAGTTCCAATTAAAAGTGCTGTTGGCTGTTGCCTGCGTTCTGGTATTTTTAAAGTAATAATAACTCTTGGCGTTGTCAGAGCTTGCTGCTAATGAATTAGTAAATGTGACTCCTAATTGAGTACGGAAAGTTAATCCATCGATAATGTTAAAATCCATATAACCTTGGAGGTTGTTTACCAATCTGCGAGTATCTCCGTCAATTTCATTAATATATCCCATTGGATTATAAGCGGGATTCCCGCCAATAGCATAAATGTTGTTATATTCTCCTTTTTCATTCGTGGGAGAAGTAGTATTTGGGAAATTAATGGCAGAAACGAGTAAACCCTCATATTGAGTCATACGTGGGCCTGAGGACACATTTAGATTGCCATAAATATTCATACCGACTTTCCACCATTTTTTCAGTTTAGTATCAACTTTTAAGCGCCAGTTGAATGCATCATTTTTAGAATTCTTGATAGCTCCTTCTACACTTTCATAACGAAGAGATGCCAAGAAGTTTGTTTTTTCACCACCGCCCGCTATTGAGACTTCATAGTTCTGAGCTACTCCTGGAGAGTTGAAAATATGATCTATATAATTATATCCTGCTTTGCCACTTGAGAAAGCCGCTATTTGGTCAGGAGTATAATAAACGTGAGCTTCTTTTCCTTGGCTTTCGTTATATTCTTTTCCGTATGCGTTGGCCAATTGAGCGAATTCTGCCGGAGAAAGGAGATCAGGCTTGCTGATTACTGTTTTCAGATTTACAAATGCATTGACAGATACGGTTAAGCGATCCTTGTTTGGAGTTTTTGTTGTCACTAAGATTACGCCATTGGCACCGCGAGAACCGTAGACAGCTGTAGCTGAAGCATCCTTTAAGACTTCAATGGATTGGATGTCAGCAGGGTTAAGAGCCTTTAAAGAACCACCGATAAATCCGTCAACCACTACCAGAGGTTCACTGTCAGCAGTAATAGAGTTGATACCACGGATACGAATTGTCTGATCGCTGGAAGGATCGCCTGCGCTGACAACTGATACACCTGCCATACGTCCCTGCAGGGCATCTGAAACATTACCGGAAGGTGTACTTTTCAATACATCTCCTGCTTTTACGGAAGCAACCGCACCAGTTAAATCACTTTTACGTTGTACGCCATAACCTACAACTACTACTTCTTGAAGTAGTTGGGTATCTTCTGCTAATTTTACGTTGATAGAGGATTTCCCGTTTACAGCGATTTTCTGAGTCTGATAGCCAATGTAGGAGAATGTGAGAGTCCCATTAGAAGGAACATTAGTGAGACTGAATTTTCCGTCAAGGTCTGTAATACATCCGTTAGAGGTTCCATCTACAACTACTGAGGCGCCAATTACAGGACCAAAGTTGTCTGTCACTGTACCTGTTACCGTGATTTCCTGTGCATTTGCCTGTGTGGTAAATAGTACACAAAGTAACATAATACCAAATGCTTTTAGAAAGCAAGATTTTTTTTCCATAAATATTAAATTTATTAATTAGTAATAAGGTTTTTTCCGTGATGAAAGATTCAAATCACATCGCAAAAATATGCGATTAATGCGGAGAAGACTTTCGTTTATAGTTCGTAAATAGTACGAATCTGTACATACCTTATGTGCTGTCCACTATTCTATAGCTTTTTACCCCTATTGGGGGAGATTGATTAGTGTTATTTCTACAGGTTGTCCATGTTGGCAGTAAACGGTGAGGCTTGTGCTATTGGCTTTATAAGAGATTTCTGTTTGTTTGCTATTCTTTGTTGGCTTCCATAAGCCTTTTAACTCCAGCTGTTTCTTTATGATACGGCTGGGTTCTTTAGTTGTATAAGTCTTTTCGCTAATATTCAGATTTGGATCACAAACACTTAAAATAATCTTATCATTATCATTCCGGTACATTACCATTGTTTCTGCAGGTATACTATGGAATAACTTATCAGTTTGTGATTCGAATGATTCAAATAGTGCATAAGCAGTGATGCCGGTTACATAATCATGAACAATGTGTGCATCATTATTACGTTGCAATACTTCATAGCTTTGCAGTGCTTGCTTTTTTAATTCTTCACTAGTAGGTTGTATCCATATCATATATTCGTAGGTTGCATTGTTTGGAGCTTTGCCGTGGTCAATCCATGAGGATGCGAAAGTACCATGGGTGACAGCACGTGTTTTTTCATGAAGTGATTTTTGTTCCGCTATCTGAACTTTTATTTTTCCATCCTTTACAAAATAATAATTATTATAGCTGTCTTTGATACAGGCGGGTTGCTCTGCTTTACAATTAATTTTTTGATAGAAGCCTACTTCTTTGTGTTCATCCCCATTGATCTGGATACTGTTTATTCCTTTGTGGAAGATGCTTTGGAACAAAGTCGTTTCTGTAGAATAGCTGTTATTACTATTTTTAATTCCGCTACCTAAACATATCATCCGGTTCCCAAAACAGAAGACTGATTTACGGGCTACGAAATCCGGAGTAAAGTTTTTCAGTTCGCGTTCCATCAGTTTTGTAACAAACATGCCGTTTCTGTTTTCAAGAGAACTACTGCCTGAAAAATTCTCTCTAGAATGAGCCATGGTGGTTCCCGGTAGTGGACTGTCAAGCAATTCAAAAGGTAAATGGATGGTCGTAGTTCCCGGCAGGCGATTCCAATCCCAACCGTTCTCATCGTAGCCACTTGCAAGGCGTGAAGGGTATCCCATAATCTGGACGGAACCATAACTTTGATAACGTCCATAACGGTTATCTTTTCGATAAATCTCAGATCCCCAGACATCAGTGGTATAACCTTTTAAGGTTACCATCCAATCGTTTCTCCGAAATATACCTGCAGCACCATAGTTGTATACAAAGAAACCTTGTGGTGCGGGGGCGGGAGTAATGCCTTGTGCTTTGAAGTAACGTGCTTCGGGGGTATCCTTTTCGCAAAGCCGTAGATAGTCTGCTGCCAGATGGTGGTCGAAGGCATTGCCTTCTCCTGATAAGTCTCCTGACAAGGCAAGATAAGCAAAAGCGGCTACATCATCCGCTTTCATTGAGCCACCGAAAGGATGCCGTCCGCTGATACCAATTCCCCATTCATATTTGTTGGAGTAGTTGCGCATGGCGATAAAGGCGGATTTCAGCACTTGACGAGCCTCTTCGGTAGGTTCATAAACGGTATTATTGGTTAAGGAAATAAATTGGCCTACCGTGGCGAGTACTCCTGTTGTATAGGCTGGATAGAAACCACCATGGTGAAAAGTGGTTCCGTCCACTTTGATACCTCCGATAGTTCCTGGAGTGTATTGAAGAGAAGAGGATACCCAACGGGAAAGACCTTTCAGTGCGCGTACTCGTTCCCGTTCGTCAGTGAACAGTAGTGCTGAAACAGTTTTAGCCATTAAAAGGGTATGCCAGCTGTCCAGTAGCTCGTCTCTACCGTATTGGTAGGGTTGGCGAGTTTCTTGTAAGGCGGACCAGAAAATGAGGGTGGATAAGATATTATCCCGATTTGGAGCTTTCCAGATAGCGTCGCGCATTAACCAAGCTGTAGTATAGATTTTCCGTACCTGATATCCGTAATGATGATTGGTTCCCATTCCGCTACCGAAAGAGAATCCCTGATCTATGGCGAAGTCCCAGACGGTGAAGTAATTCTGGCGGGAAGTTTCGGAATGATTATAATAAGTATCGTAAGCGAATCCGGAGAGCATTGTCTCTAGGTCATTCCAGGAAATTTCTCCTTTAGAACGGTCAAGCTCATCGGGTGTTAGAATCGGAGTACCGGTGAATCCTGTTCCGGAGCGTTGAATATTGGCTTTCTGAAAAACATCGTATGCTTTGGAAACAGCTTCCTTCGGCGCTTTCTGAATATCGAGGGCAGTAGTTAATCGCTGTTCTACGGTACGCAGTTCGTCTTTTTCTGCTTGATTGAGGGTGGAAGGTAATGGAATATCATACTTATATTGTTCCCATTGCCAAACCCGGCACCAATGCCACAGGTCACGATACGAGAGGGAGTTATTGTAAGGCATCTGTAAGTCGGGGGTAGTGCGGTCGTTCATCTTTTTCACAGGGAAAGTCAAGCGGTCCAGAAATATGCGACCTTTTCGTTCAGGGGCTATCAGCCGATAGCTTGCTATTTCTTTGTTTTGTTTATCTCCTTTCATGTGCTGGAAGCCGATCCAGCAAGCGCGCCAACCAGCCGATGCCAACTGGAAACTGAACCAATAAGATACATCTCCTTGGGGGGAAAGGAATTCAAAACGAATGGAATCTTGTTGAGGGGCTTCATTATAAATCCATAGGGTTATTCCGTATGAATTTTCCATCCGTTTATCGAGGGTGAGAGGCTGTTCAAGAGCAACGCTGAGCTTGGAACCGGAACGGAAATCCCATTTCAGACTCTGTTTCCCTTCTTTATAATACTGAGTAGATAAAGTTATCTTTCCCTTATCACTTGTTTGAAACTGCTTGGGAATCCCAGTCTCAAAACCTATCAGTTGGGCAAAAGATACTTGACCGCATAGCAGCGCAAGGATGAATAGCAAGTGTTTTCTGGTCATAAGGCATATTGTTTTTAAGTTTTTAAAAAGAGGGAGAGGAACCTCACGGTCACTCTCCCCATACATATCAAATTGATTAAGGTCTATTTGATTTCATTTTAAGGTTAGAAGTTATGCGTAACTAAATGATTATTCCCAATATTTGTTTTGTTTTAGCTTAGTATTCACACCCAGTTCTTTGGTGGGGATAGGAAGAAACTGGTGCTTTTCCGATGTTCTTTGAGCGTAGGTAGCTGCACCGATGAAATTAGTACCGGTAGCCCAACGAGAGTCTTTTGTTGCAGCACCTAAATCATCGTGGATCGCTTTCTCGTAAATTCCCCATCGTACCAAGTCATATTTACGTAAAGATTCAAAACATAATTCACGGGCACGTTCGTCACGTACAGCTTGCTGAAAATCACTATAAGATAAATTCTTCAGAGGATCGATTCCGGCACGTTCGCGTACTTCATTAATAGCTTCGTAGGCCGATGTTGTAGGACCTTGATTGGCTTCGTTTTCAGCTTCAGCAAGCATTAACAGTACATCTGCATAACGTAATAGTGGGTAATTCTCAGGGGTATAGTTCTTGTGCTTTGTTGCAGCACTTTCCCATTCACGACGGAATTTTCCACAGGACCGTTGTACGATTTGCTTTGCAGTCCACTCTACCTTTTCTTCTTTGGCATTGATTTGGTAAGGTGCGATAGAGAGATCGCGACGCTTGTCTTTTTCGTCAAATAGATCCCAAAGTATTAGTGTGGGGGCGTAGAAACCGTAGGCATATCCATTACCTGGATTTGCAGTACCTTTCTGGATATTACCTATTACATTGCCAATGCGTCCAGCTGTGTAGCTACCATCGTCGCGTGTACCTATAAATTCGGCTTCCCAGATAGATTCATTATATTCTGTATCATAAGTATCTGAAGCCATTGCTTTCCACATGGTATAAACATCAGGATTCAAGTGATGCTTATTTGAATTTTTAACTTGGGTTGCCCAGTAAGCTGCTTTTTCGAAGTAGGCTTTTCCATCACTGGAAATTTTTCCGTCAAATGGATAACAAGCACGCCACAAGTAAACGCGGGCAAGTACGCCCATAACTGAATTCTTCTTAACATATGACGGAGATAAATCATAGTTTGTATTATCTACCATATCTACGCAATCTTCCATTTCCTGGATAATCCAATCCAAAGCTTCAACATGCGAAGTTGCTTCTTTGGATGAATTGTTTACGTCCTTGAATGATTCTGGGCGAAGAGGAACTTCGTACCACCCTTGAACTAATAAGAAGTGGTAGTATGCACGAAGAAATTTGGCTTCACCTTTGATTCGGGTTTTTATAGCATCTTCCATGTCAGCACCATCTACATTCTCTATTAGCATATTAGCATTATTAATCCCTTTATATAGAGTTTCCCATGCCCCCCAGATATATTGTTCGCTAGGGCTATGATCATTACCATATACATAGCTGGCTGTTTGGCCTTCAGGGCGTTGGTAGTAGCTCAGATCATCTACATTGGAAATCATACATGAGTAATAGTTACCATAAGTTTGTTCGTAAACTAGTGTGTAATAAACTCCGGCCAAAGCCATTGTACATTCCGATTCGTTTGTATAGAATGTTTGTGGGGCAACAAAATCATAAGGTTTCGTATCTAAAAAGCTATCGCAGGAACTGATGGCCATTGTGGCACATAGGGCGAGGCTGATATTTCTAAAGCTTTTATATATTGTTTTCATATTCTGTTTTTTATTAATTAGAATGTTACATTTAATCCCACAGACATATTGAATGAACGTGGATAAGGTGACCAGTCGAATCCTGGGGTCAAAATAGAATTACGAGTTGACACTTCAGGGTCATTACCAGAATATCCAGTGATTGTTGCTATATTTTCTGCTGACACATAAAGACGTGCACTACTGATATGAAGCGGTCTTAATGTCTTAGGCAGGAAATTGTATCCTAAAGAGATAGTCTTCAGTTTTAGGAATGAACCATCTTCTACATATAGTGAACTGTATTCTGCAGCACCATTTGCTTTTGCACGTGGAATATTACTAGTTGGATTATCTTCAGTCCAGCGGTTAACGTATCCTGCAAACATATTGGTGTTCTTTTTACCTCCAGGATTTTCGAATACAAGGCGGTTGGCATTCAGAATGTCGTTGCCATAACTCCATTGCAGGAAGATATTCAGATCCCAGTTTTTGTAGGTGAAGTTATTGCTGAAACCACCAATATGTTTAGGCTGTCCATTACCGATTGTAGTTTTATCTTTGTCAGTAATTGTGCCACTATTATCCAGGTCTTTGTACTTCGGATCGCCTGGTTGAGTATTGGCTACGTAATAAGGAATACCTTCTTTAAGAGTATAAACCTTTTTCCCATTTTCTTCAGTAATATTGAAATCCTCATATTTATAAGTTCCTTCATAGATGAAACCATACATTTTTCCTGCTGCTTCACCCTTTTTACTAATATATGCAGGTGTGGTACGATATTTATTATCCCAAGTAATATAGCTAGTAATATCTTCCTGACCTGAGTTCAGAGAAATAATCTTGTTCTTATTGAACGCGATATTAAAGTTGGATGTCCAGTTAAAATCTTTGGTTTTAACGTTTGTTGTTTCCAGTGTAAGTTCAAAACCGTTATTGCGCAACTCACCTACATTTAGGGTGGCTGTTGCAAAACCGGAACTAGCTGCAATATTAGCATCAAGTAGTAAATCCTTTGTAGTTTTGATATAATAATCCATCGTAAGATTAATACGTCCGTTTAGGAAACCTAAATCAATACCGAAGTCTAACTGTTCTGTTGTCTCCCATTTTAATTTCTCATTTTCCATACTACTTAGTACATATCCTTGATTGAACTGTCCGTTCCAGGGATATTTATATACATCATCACTGGTAACAAGGTGAGCCATATATTCATAATTACCAATACGGTTGTTACCTGTTTGTCCATAGCTGAAACGTAATTTACCATTTGATAGCCAGTTTACATCTGACATAAAAGCTTCACGTTGGAATGCCCAAGCCAATGAACCGGAAGGAAAATAACCCCAGCGATTATTTTTTGCAAATTTGGAAGAACCGTCAGCACGCATAGTGGCAGTTACATAGTAGCGAGAGTCATAGTTGTAGTTGATACGTCCGAAGTAGGACATCAATGTATTTTCTCCCTTTGATGATGTTACAGAAGGAGTAGATGAACCTTTGTCTAAACCTGCCATTCCATAGGAATCTTTAGCTATATGTTCTGCTGTAATGGAATAGATGTAGCTTGTGTTCTTCTGGAAAGAAAGACCTGCCAATGCATTAAAGTTATGCTTGTTTTTATTGAACTGATAGGTAAGAGTATTTTCGTTCAGATAACTTCTTGCTTCTGATTTGTACAGATAAGCATTAATACCTTTACTTTGTGTATTTGACGGATGTGAGTTACCCGTACGGGTCATTGAACTGTTGAATTCTTCATTCGTATAGTCTCTTGAGGTGTATCCGGCAGCAATTTTCAGTTTCAATCCTTTGATGAATTCGTAATCCGCACTAACATTGAATTGTAAATTGTTAGTGGTTTTGTGACGATATTCATTACGTGCAGAATGTACTGGGTTAAAACGGTAATCTTCTGTCATATTGACACCTTCATCATACATTTGGTTTAACATGTCTGATCCGGTAGGTGATACGGGACGAAATGCCCATACACTATACATGTAGGCTGTAGACATGGCTGTCGTAGCGGTTGAGGCAGTAGGACCATCTTGCACATTACTGGCATAGTTACCTGTGAAATCAACTTTTAATCTCTTATTAACTTTTTGGCTCAGGTTTACACGTCCTTGATAACGCTTTAAGCCAGATCTGATGATGATACCTTGCTGATCGGTATAGGATAATGAAGTAGAATATTTAAGATCGCCCTGTGAACCGGTCATAGAAACATGGTGATTATGACTTAATGCTGTACGATAAATATAGTCTTGCCAATCATATGTTGGAGCATATCTATAATCTTCGAGAGAACCATAAAGGTCAGTAATATAGTTACTTTCAAAATCCGCATCATCAAGAAGTTCGCGTTGCAATTGAACAAACTCATATGCATTCATCATATCTGCAGTATTTTTCACCTGACCTACTGTCATGCTACCATTATAAGTGATTGTAGGCTTACCTGCGCCACCTTTTTTGGTGGTAATAATAACAACACCATTGGCACCGCGTGCACCATAGATAGCAGTTGCAGATGCATCTTTTAAAATATCAATAGATTCGATGTCGTTTTGGTTAAGTGCACTCATGGTAGATGTTTCTTGAGGGAATCCGTCAACTACATAAAGAGGTGCGGTACTTCCTGTTAATGAGCCGGCTCCACGAATAACAATGTTGAAATTGTCACCTAAACCACCATCAGAGGATGAAACTTGTACACCTGCAATACGACCACCTAAACTTTCGGCAATGTTGGTGACAGGAGCTTTAACTAGATCGCTCATATTAGCCGATCCAATAGAACCTGTCAAGTCGCGTCTTCTAACGTCACCATATCCAACAGCTACAACAACAACTTCATCCAATGCTTGAGCATCTTCCTGTAATGTAACATCGAATTTTCTTTGATTTCCGACTTTTACATCTAAAGTTTTATATCCGATAAAAGAAAATTGTAAGACATCAGAGTTCTTTACGTTACCTAACTTAAACTCACCATTTACGTCGGTAGTAGTTCCATTAGTAGTTCCTTTCACAACGACGCTGACTCCGGGAAGTTCTCCCATAGCATCAACAACTTTACCTGTAACTTGACTTCCTGTCTGTGCCTGTACGCCTAATACGCAGCAAAGAAAAGTTGCCAATAGTATTAAGGTTACTTTCTGTTTCATAAATATTAAATTAATTAGTTATTAAATAAGGTTGTTCTTTCTCGTTAAACGACTTGAATTACAATGCAAATGTATGCGATTGAAGAGAAGACGACTTTCGTTAATAGTTCGCAAAAGGTATAAAATTGTACATTCTTGATAAAGAAGATCTGTTCTGTACAATTCCTTACCTGCTTTCCTGATTCTTTCCCGCCTTCACCTGTTCCAGTAGTGCTGAAAGCTCTTTTACCATCTCCGGATGTGCTGCCACCACATTATTTTTCTCCGACGGATCTATGGAAATATTGTACAGTTGAGGTTTTGGAGCATTCCCTAACTCCATTTTAGTCCAATATTCGATGGAGGGTTTATCACTTGGCTCGATGTACTTCCATGTTCCTTGAATAATCGATAAAGTATTGTTCAAATTCTGCTGTACTACATAGTCGCATCCGGTATTGTCTTTCCCTAAGAAAGTGGCTAGTTGGTCGCGGCTGTCAGGAGCAACGGTTGCAGATGTAAGCGGATGATTCAGTAACGCAGCTAAAGAGGCATACACATCAATCATAGAGAATAAAGCTTGCTGTTTACAAGGCTGAATACCGGCAGGCCAACGTACAATGAATGGAATACGTGTTCCGGCTTCATAGGCACTGTACTTTCCACCACGGTATTGTTTCATAGGAGTGTGACCGTTCAGCAGTTCGAGAGCCTGATCTTGATAACCGTCGTCAATGACAGGGCCGTTATCACTACAGAATACAAAGATGGTGTTATCTGCAAGGTTCAGGCTGTCCAGAGTGTTCATAATCTCACCCACAGTCCAGTCCAGTTGCAGGATTACGTCACCACGGGTTCCCATACCGCTCTTTCCGGCGAAACGGGCATGGGGGACGCGTGGAACATGTACGTCTTGCGTACCCATGTACATAAAGAAAGGTTCATCTTTATGCTTTATAATAAAATCTTTTGCTTTACCTGTGATAACATCTGCAATGTCCTCATCCACCCAAAGAGCAGATTTACCGCCAGTCATCCAACCAATGCGGGGAATACCATTTACAATTGTATTGTTATGACCCTGACTGGGTTTCAGTTTTACAAGTTCCGGATTCTCCAATCCGGTAGGCCAGTCACCCACTTTGTGGTGGTAGTTGACTGTAATGGGATCGTTGGGGTCTAAGCCTACTACATGTCCGTTCTCAACGAATACACAAGGTACACGGTCAACTGTGGCGGGAATGATATATTCGTAATCAAATCCTATATCTTGAGTATTAGGCTTTATCAGATGGTTGAAGTTCGTGCCACCTTTTGGACCGAGCCCCAGATGCCATTTTCCTATGGCGCCGGTGGCATAGCCTTCTGCCTTGAACATATCAGCCATAGTGACACAGGCTGTGTCGATAATCAGTTCAGAGTTACCCGGAGCGATTCCCGTGTTCTCTTGTCGCCAGGGATACATGCCCGTCAACAGGCCGAAGCGGGAAGGAGTACTGGTAGAGGAAGTGGCGTAGGCATTGGTAAATTGTACTCCTTGTCCGGCAAGACGATCGATATTGGGAGTACTTATCTTGGTAGCGCCATAGCAACTCAAGTCACCGATACCCAAGTCATCGGCAATCAAGTATATTACATTGGGTTTCTGACGGGTATTGTCCGTGGTTTCCTTTTTCGACGGATTTCCGCATCCAACTATCAGGGCTGCGCCCGGGAGGAGAGACCATAAGGGAGAAAATAGTTTCATAGTTCTTTGACTTTAGATTGTTATTTCTGAGGTCAAAGGTAATGGCTTTCGGGAAATTTTGTGTATAGTAGAGTACAAGTGAAGGGGAAAAATGTACAAAACACTTGCGCAGCAACTGATATGTATAGATGAATGACAGGGAACTACACTCTGTAGTCCCCTGATATTAGTGATAGGGAATGAACTTAATCTTCATCTTCTTCGTCCTTATTGCCTGTTCCCGCATCTTTCCCTTTACGGTATGCCAGTGGACTGACTTGGTATACATCCTTGAAACACTTTGAGAAGTAGCGTGAAGAGCTGAAACCTATTTTGTCCGATATCTCGGTAATGTTCAGTTCCGGGTTGTTACGCAGCATCAAGGCGCCCTTTTTCAGGCGGATAGTCAGGATGAAGTCATTCGGTGTTTGTCCGGTGATGGCTTTCAATTTGGTGAATAGGTTGGTGCGTGCCATAGCCATTTCTCGGGCGAAGACGTTGACATTAAATTCAGTATTATCCAAATTTTCTTCGATGATGCTGATGGCGCGGTCCAGGATTTCCTTATCTATCGGGTTGGTGGCAAGCATCTGTGCATAAGCCTGTGGTTGTTTACTGAACTTTTCCTGCAGGAGAATGCGTGAATTCACCAGGTTGTTACAACGCGAAATCAACAGATTCGTATTGAATGGCTTGGTGATGTAATCGTCTGCACCGATGCGCAGCCCTTCAATGTTTTGCTCTACGGCAGTCCGTGCGGTAAGCAGTACTACCGGTATGTGGCAAGTATTGAAATCACTTTTAATCTGTTTGCAGAGCTCGGTACCGGACATTTTGGGCATAACGACGTCGCTTACCACAATATTCGGCATTTCCTTCTGTATCAGTTCCAGACCTTCTTCACCGTCTGCGGCTGTCAGTACCTGATAGAATGGGCGGAAGATGTTTGCCAACATCTCACGGATGGAGGCATTGTCTTCCACGATAACCATCTTGACATCGGGCATGCGCTTAATCGGTGCATTTTCTTCCAGTTCGGCTTTGAGTGAAGCGTCTATTTCGGAAGTTTGCAGCTGCTCTATTTGCTGCACGTCTTCGCTCTTTTTGCTGATTTCCTCAGCATTGAAGTGGGCGTTGCCCAAGTGGAGGCGTACGATGAAGCTGCTGCCCTTGCCCAGTTCGCTTTCTACTTTGATAGTGCCGTGGTGCAGTTCGACAATGCCTTTTGTCAAAGCCAGACCGATGCCGGTACCTACGCCGGTGGTGAGACTGTCCATCTGCTCTGTCTGATAGAAACGGTCGAATATCTTATCTACTTCTTTGGCATCAATGCCGCTACCTGTATCAGTCACGCGAATTACAGCTTCATTGCCTTCGGTGGTGATGCTGAGTGTGATGGTATCTTCGGCTTGGGTATGCTTGATGGCATTGGATAGCAGGTTGTTGATTACCTTCTGCATTTGCTTCTGGTCATACCATACTTCAAGACTTTCACTGTCTTTTTCGAAGTTGAAATTGATCTGCTTGCTGCTTGCGTATTCCATGAAAATGAGGTAATTTTCATAAAGGAAATGCACTATGTTGTGCGGGCTGACTTTTACCTTCATGTGTCCTTGTTCCTGTTTGCGGAAGTCAAGGAGCTCGGTGATCAGTTCGCGCAACTGGATGCTGTTCTGGTAAATACTCAGTATCTTATTATAAATGGTGGGTGTGAAGTTCTGCAATTGCATCAGGGTTTCCACCTGCGATACGATGAGTGTAAGCGGCGTGCGGAACTCGTGAGAGATGTTGGTGAAGAAGCGTAGTTTCGATTGGTTCAGCGCTTCCACGTCTTGTATGTGCTTTTGTTCGTACTTCAGCGACTCACGCAGCTTAATCCTTGATTTGTATGTCTTCACCAGATACCACAAAAGGATACCGGTTACTATCAGATAAATAAGATAGGCGAGCGGAGTCTTATAATAAGGTGGCAGTACATGAATCGTCAGGTGCACCTGCGGACAAAGCGATTCTTCCTTTCCTTTAGGCTTAATTAGCAAATTGTATGTTCCAGCGTTCAGGTTAGTGTAGGTGATGACAGGTTGGCCGCGCGTGCTGTTCCAGTCATCGGAGAAGCCTTCCAGTTTGTAAATGATTTCATCCTTATTGGCTGCCACGTAGTTAGAAGTGGCAAACTCGATGCTGAACATGGTTTGGTTTGCATTCAGGGTGATTTCCTGCGTATGGCATAGGGATTGCGTCAAAATGCCCGTTTCATCGCTGACTTTTACCTCGGCACCGTTTACAATGAGGCGGGAAAAGATGATCTTATAAGGCTTTGGGGTGAAATTAAGTTCCAGTTCATTAAATGAAAGCATGCCTTGCGTACCGCCAAGGAAGATTTCCCCATCGCGCGTCACGCAAAGGGCGTTTTCATTGACAGCTGTCAGTGGAAAGCCATTCTCTACGCTGTAGTTCTGGAACTTTTTCGCTTTCTGATCGAAGATAGAAAAGCCCTGATTGGTAATCAGTATCAGTTTGCCGCTAACGGGGGATTCTTGTGTATCGTAGATGCAATCGCTGACAAGGCCATTCTTGCCCTTGTCGAAGTTCTCGAAATCGTTGGTAGCGGGACGGTATAGATCGAGGCCGCTTCCCGAAGTGGAGAACCACAAATTGCCTTTACTGTCCTGCATGATGTTGTTCACATTATTGTTGCTGAGGCTGTGCGCTTGCGTTCCGTCGTGACGGTAGCTGGTCAACTTGTTGGTATCGAAGCGGTATGAGAAGATACCTTCGCCTGTGGCGGCAATCCAGAGTGTACTGTTATTATCTACTTCTACATCCGCAACCATAGCTATCTTACGCCCTTCTTTGCTATCTTTAAAGAGTTGTTTACATTTCCCGCTCTGAGGATTAAACAGGCATACACCGTTCTGGGTAGCAATAATCAACTGGTCCTGGTAGGGGGCTATGTCACGGACGATATTGGACGGAAGAGTTTCCGGATTTCCTTCTTCCATAAGATAATGCGTGAATGCTCCTGTGCGGATATCCAGCTTGTTCAGTCCGCCAAGATGGGTACCTATCCAAATGATCTCCTTTGTGGGATCATAATAAAGGGCTTTCACGTTGCTGTGGGAAATGCAGTTGCGGCCCTGTCCTGCAAGATACCATTTGAACTCACGTGTCCGGCGGTTGTAGAAGTTCAGTCCGCCTCCTTCCGTGCCAATCCACAGATTTCCGTTTTTATCTTCAATGGTGCGTCCTACTACCGGGTTGCTTAATCCTTCTTTTTCATGGGTGGAAGCTTTGTAGCGGGTATAGATTTCATATTCGGGGTTGAAGTAGTTGACACCACCGAAGTAAGTGCCCAACCATAAGGTACCCTGATTATCCTTTACGATGCACCAGATGGACGAGTGGGTAAGTCCTTCATTCTGCATCTCGTTGGAGGTATGGTTCTGGAAGAGTCCTGTCGTTTTATTGTACCGGTTCAGACCGTTGAAAGTTCCTATCCAGATATTGCCAAGATTATCCTCGCAGCAGGATCTGACAAAATCGGAAGATATGCTATGCGGATTCTTCGGGTCGTTTCGCAGGTTCTCGATATTTCCGTCTGTTTTCACCCGGAAGAGTCCCTTCTCCCAGCTTCCGATCCACAGTTCGCCTGCATTGTCTTGGTAAATACTGGTGATATTTCCTTTCTCGATGGGGTGAGTTAGCAGATGTTCGTCTATTTTCAGATTGAACACACCTTCGCTGGTGGTTCCTATCCACATGTGTCCTTTGTCTTCGAACATGCAGGATATTTCGATGTTTTCTCCTGCCATCTGGTAGTAAAGATCAAAGTTGTCGGTTTGCTCATTGTAGCGGTAGATTTCGTTCTTTTTCCCGATGAAAAGGCCATTTTTATAATATATACTACTGATATTCCCTTGCAGGAGGGTGGTAAAGCGTTGGGTAGTCAGGTCGAACTGGGCGACACCTTCGGTGCAGAGCAGATAGATTTTCCCGTTCAGGTCGCCTGCCATGCGGAGCACGGTGTTACAGAAGAGGCTGTAGGGATCGTTTTTGTTCAGTTTGTAAGTCTGTATATCATTTCCATTGTAGCGGTTCAGACCTTCGCGCGTACCAATCCATAAGATACCATTTTCATCAATATACAAACTGTTGACACTAAACTGAGATAGGCCGTCGTCGGTGGTCAAATGATTGAAAGTGATATTCTGGCTGTGTACGTTTGCCGTAACTATGCTTACTAAAACAAGAAACAGCGTTCTGATAAACTTTTGCACTTTTCCTCCGGTATTTTAAGGTTTCAAACACAAATATAAGGTGTTTTGCTCAAAAGGGGGATGTTTATTAGCTGATTTTTATGGTTATGTCTGTCGAAATGTATATTTTTGGGCGTTTGTCGGACGAATTTTGACTTTTGCTTTCATTCGGAAGGCGTATATTTGCATATCAATTTTAAATCTATTATAAAATATCATGAATAACCTCCAATCCATTGTATCCCATTTCAATACGAAGGGTACAGTTAACGAAATCCAGCCTTTGGGCAGCGGGCTAATCAATGACACGTACAAAGTGACTACTCTGGAAACTGATGCGCCCGACTATGTATTGCAACGTATCAACCACGCTATCTTCCAGAATGTGGAGATGTTGCAGGCAAACATTGAAGCCGTTACCCGGCATATCCGCAAGAAACTCACGGAACAGGGAGCGGATGATATCGACCGTAGGGTACTTTCTTTTATTCCTGCCGATACAGGAAAAACGTATTGGCACGATGGTGAAAACTATTGGCGCATCATGACTTTCATTCCCAATGCGAAGACTTATGAAACAGTGAATGCGGAATATTCTTATTATGCCGGCGCTGCTTTTGGTAACTTCCAGGCGATGCTTGCGGATATTCCGGATACGCTGGGAGAGACGATTCCTGACTTCCATAATATGGAGTTTCGTCTGAAACAGCTTCGGGATGCTGTGGCTGTGGATGCAGCAGGCCGGGTGAAAGAAGTGCAGTATTATTTGGATGAGATAGAGAAACGTGCTGAGGAGATGTGCAAAGGTGAACGTTTGTATCGCGAAGGCAAATTGCCCAAGCGTGTATGTCATTGCGATACGAAAGTGAATAATATGATGTTTGATGAAGAAGGTAAGGTGCTTTGCGTAATTGACCTCGATACTGTAATGCCCAATTTTATCTTTTCCGATTTCGGTGACTTCCTTCGTTCAGCAGCTAATACAGGTGCCGAGGATGATGAGAATTTGGATAACGTGAATTTCAATATGGAGATATTCAAGGCGTTTGCAAAAGGTTACCTGGAATCAGCGAAGGTCTTTCTGCTTCCGATAGAGGTTGAGAACCTGCCGTATGCAGCTGCATTATTCCCCTATATGCAATGCGTTCGTTTCCTGGCGGATTATATTAATGGTGATACTTATTATAAGATTAAATATCCGGAACACAACCTTGTACGTACAAAAGCGCAATTCAAACTGTTGCAGAGTGTGGAAGAACATACACCGGAAATGAAGAAGTTTATAAAGGAGTCATTAGTATAAAGTATGTTCATAACGGGGGTAATAATGAATAAAATGAGTATTCAGATACTGAGAAAATAGAGTATCTCAATTCCCCTCCTCCGTCGGAGGAGGGGTGCCCAAAGGGCGGGGTGGTAGGTGAGGTAAGAAATCCTTGGTTTATGATTCATAGGTATTTGTCGTTTTACCTACCACCTCCCCCCCGTTGGGGTACTCCTCCTCCGGGGAGGAGGAGAATTGAGATAGTATTGCTTAATCACTTTAATTCATATCCCTTCTGAAATGAATTGTTTAATGTAATCAAAATATGAACAAAAGAACCTTTGCATGCTTGGTCTTGAAATCAACAGCCCTGTTAATAGCTCTGCTCTGTTTTTATCCCTTGTCTGCAACTAACCCCCAAAAGAAAGAAATGAAAGAGTTGAATGTAAAAAAAGTAAGTCTGGCTAATGTGGCAGTAGAGAATATCCCTGCTTTGTTGGATAAAGAAAAGGTGGCTTTTCAGTCGATTAATACGGTGAATTGGAAAGCATTCCCTTATCAGCCGGAGGTGCAGTTCCGTATAGCTCACACGGATGATGCAATTTTGGTTCATTACAAAGTAAAAGAAGCCAGTGTGCGTGCTGTAGCTGCCGGAGATAACGGTGCAGTATGGGAAGATGCTTGCGTAGAGTTTTTCTCTATTCCAGCAGGAGATGGAATTTATTATAATGTAGAATGTAACTGCGTTGGGACTCTCCTGATCGGTGCCGGTGCCGGACGTGAAAACCGTGAGCATGCCCCGCAAGAAGTGATGGACAAAGTGCAGCGCTGGTCTTCTTTGGGACGCCAGTCTTTTGAAGAACGTGTGGGAGAGTGTAACTGGGAACTGGCATTGGTCATCCCGTATTCTGCTTTTTTCAAGCATCAAATCACCAATCTTGACGGAAAGACAGTTCGTGCCAATTTCTACAAATGCGGTGATAAGCTACAAACGCCTCACTTCCTTTCTTGGAATCCTATTGGTCTGGAAAAGCCCAATTTCCACTGTCCCGAATTCTTCGGTACATTGAGCTTTGAGTAATTATTTCCAGTCTTTCAAATTGTAACTTGCTTCTACCGCCCTTTCTATATCATCGGGAAGGGCGGGGAAGAAGTCTATCTCTGTGATCCGCTCCACTTCGTCCACAGTGTTTACATAAGAGTCCAGCGGATTGTCCCCTTCATTATTTTTATAGATAAAGCCGATAGCTTTCGGTTTCTTGTGCAGAGAAAGTATCACCTTAAAGAAAGCATCCGGTACAGCTACTTTATGCTCACCTATGGTCTGTGGCTTCCGGTCATAGAAGATAGGACCGGCTACAATGTAAAGGCAACTGTCTTTTTTCACCCACTTACGGCATTTCTGTTCCAGCTCGTTCCAGTCGCCACGGTTTAGATTATGGTGCTGGGGGCAGATGTTAGTCATGTAGAAGCTCTCTATCATGGCTTCACGGTTCCATTTGTTATCACCTGCCGGACAAAGATGCCCACGATCCCAGCCGCTACCTTTATAGTCTTGTGTAGTGACTGCTTTGCTTTTGGGCAGGTCGGGGTCGGGACGGAAGTTATTGATCCGCTCGGTATTTTCTTTTAAACGTTCGGGAGTCAGTTTCCAGGCTACCCAGTTGGCAATGCGGGTATTGGAGTTATAAGATACGAGGTATCCGGTGCGTTGCAGAAGTATTTCGGGGGTGCCGGGGGCAGTGGTTTGCTTGATGTATATATCAGAATTCAGTGGGAGATTCTGAATGATGGTTTCAGTCTGTTCAGAGGCGGCAGTCTTTTCTTTAGAGCTCGTTGTCTGATAAGCGGTAGCAATGCCACATATGATCAGGATAATCAGGAGCACCAGTTGTTTCTTGCTATTCGTTTGTTTCTTCTTCTTTTTTCTCATAATTGAATGGGTAAGGTGGTGCAAAGATAACAAAAAAGGCGGACGAGTAAACCCGACCGCCTTCTGAATAAGGAGTATTCCTTTATTTTACAATGCCTTTAGACTCTCGCACAAAGTTGATGATATTGTGTATCTCGTCACTCATCGGCACCTGGTCTTCAATCTTTTGCAAAGCATCGTGTATGCTGAAGTTACCTTGGTAAATCAGACGGTAAGCATTTACGATATGGCGTAGAATGCGTTCGGAAACCTGATGCTTATGTTGCAGTACAACAGCATTAATACCATGATAACCTGCCGGGTTACCATTCATGATAACATACGGTGGAACGTCTTTTGCTATGCGGCATCCTGACTGGATCAATACCCAGCTTCCGATGTGGCATTGTTGTTGCAAAATGACGTTACTACTCAGAATGGTGCAGTCACTGATACGACAATCACCGGCTACGATAGTCTTAAGTCCCAGTACGCAGTGGTTACCTACTTGCACGTCATGACAAAGGTGTACACCATCCATCAGGAAATTTTCATTTCCGATACGTGTAGCATCTCCTTCATGTGTAGCACGGCTCACAACTACATTTTCGCGAATGTCGTTCTGGTCGCCGATGATCAGCAGACTCTTCTCGCCCGTATAATGGAAATCCTGCGGAACGGTACCGAGTACGGCGCCATGATGCACTTTGTTCTTTTGCCCCAAGCGTGTGCCGTCGAGGATACGCGCACCGGACATGATAATACAGTCATCTCCAATCTCTACATCGCCTTCGATATATGCAAAAGGCTGAACCGTTACATTCTTGCCGAGCTTTGCGGCAGGATCTACAAATGCTAATGGACTTATCATAGTAATTAGTTTTTAGTTATTACTTTCTGCCTCCTCCGAGCGCCTGGTACAGGCTGATAACAGCTTGCATGCGGTCGAAAGTGTCGGATACCTCGGAGGTTTGTGCACTGAGGTAAGATTGCTCAGCAGACAGAACTTCCAGATACGTTGACGTGCCTAAGTTAAACAATTCTTTTGTATCTTCCGCAGCTTTGCGGGCAGAATTTACCTGAATCTCGCGAGAAATGGCTTTTTCGGAGGTCATTTGGTATTGATACAAGGCATTGCTCACTTCATTTCCAGCTTTCAGCAAAGTGGTCTGGAACTGGATTTTGGATTGTTCTTCCTGTGCTTTGGCCTGTTTCAGACGGGCGATATTAGCACCGCGATAGAACAACGGTTGTGTCAACGATCCTATAGCAGAAGCCAGTAGCTTGCTCGGATTTACAATTGCAGAACCTGCACTGTTGGTCCATCCTGCCGAACCGCTCAACGTAATCTGCGGATAGAAAGCTGCACGTGCGCTGTTGGTATTGTAATAACTTGCGGCAAGAGACATCTCGGCAGCCTTTACATCAGGACGGTTGGACAACAGTTGCAAAGGAATGCCGGCAGAGAATTCTGTTGGTAATTGTTGGCCTTCCAGTACACCACGTTCTATTTCTTGTGCCGGCTGATTCAGCATCAGGCAAAGAGCGTTTTCTGTTTCGCGAATGCTTTGACGCATGCTGGGCAGAGATGCCAATACCTGTGCGTAAGCTGCACGGGTTTGTTCTACTCCGGCAGAAGTCGTATTGTATATACCCGCATCCTTCATAGCCTCTACAGTTTCCACATTCTTTTTCAGGATATCGGCTGTGGATTCTGTAATCTGCAACTGGCGGTCGAGCATCAATAATGTGTAGTACATATTGGCCACATTGGCGATTACCTGAGTTTGCACGGCTTGTTCATAGAACTGCGTCTGTTTCAGAGATACCTGTGCGCCACGTTTCGGGTTCAGTATCTGGCCGAACAGATCAATCTGCCAGCTTGCTGTGACAGGAAGCGAATAAGTTTGTGTTGCTTTTCCCTTATCCCAGCTGCTTACGGTTCCTTGCGGAGACAGTGCAAGCGTGGGAGCATAAGCCAGGCGTGCAGACATAAGTGCAGCTTCTGCCTTCTTCACGTTCAGAGCGGCGCTGCGTAAATCAGGATTATTAGCAAGTGCTTGTTCGATGAGTGCTTGCAACTGAGGGTCGGTAAACACTTCCCTCCAAGGCAGGTTGCCGAAGTTTGCAGTATCCGCAGCCAGTGTATCGTTCACGATTGTCGTGTCGCGATACAGCCCGGCAGCCGTAATATCTTCGGGTCTGTCGTATGATTTGTAGATGTGGCAACTACTTAAAAGAGTAGTTGCACACATCAAAGTTATAATTTGTTTCTTCATAATGATAAAAGTATTTATACCTAATACTTATTTAGTGTATTGCTCAATTTCAGGTTCTGCATCAGAATTATCCACATCAGTCCATTCCATCGGTTTAATCTTCTCTTGCAGATATTGGAATGCAACGAACAGGGCCGGTACAATAAAGATCTGCAGAATCATACCGATTAACATACCACCGATGGCAGAGGTACCCAGCGTACGGTTACCATTAGCACCTGCACCGGATGCCATCATCAACGGAATCAAACCGACGATCATGGCCAGTGATGTCATCAAGATAGGACGCAGACGGGCTGCGGCACCCAGTACGGCTGCCCATGTTATACTCATACCCATCTTACGACGGTCGAGGGCAAACTCAATAATCAAGATGGCATTCTTAGCCAACAGACCCATCAACATGATCAATGCAATCTGCATATAAATGTCGTTAGACATAGACCCCATTATCATCTTCAGAATAGAGATATTACCGATGGCACTCATACCGTTGACGAACAGGAAGCTACCCAACAGACCGAACGGAATAGACAACAGTACGGCAAGCGGCAGGATGTAACTTTCATACTGTGCACTCAGCAACAGGTAAACGAATACGAAGCAGAGAACGAAGATCAATCCCGTGGTACTACCACTGGTTTCAGCCTCTTCACGTGCCATACCTCCCAATTCGTAAGCGAAACCGGCAGGCAGGTTCTCTTTGGCAACCTCAGAGATAGCCGCCAGTGCCTGACCGGAAGTATAACCGGAAGCAGGAGCAACCATCACCTTCATAGAAGTATACAGGTTGAAACGGCTGATAATGTCGGGGCCGTATACCTTCTTGATGGAAACGAACTGAGTGATCGGGGCCATTTCATCGCCGTTGCGCACCTTGATGCTGGATAATGATTCCAGATTCTTGGTGGCTTCGGGTTCTGCCTGAACCATTACACGGTACATCTTACCGAAACTGTTGAAGTTAGAGGCATACAGACCGCCGAAATATCCCTGCATAGTGCTGAGGATGTCACTCGGACTGATACCTGCCTTCTTACAGGCGGCAGCGTCGATGTCCAGCATATATTGCGGGAAGCTCGGATTGAAAGTCGTCTTTGCCGAGTTGATTTCCGGGCGTGCTTCCAATGCCGCATTATAAGATTTCACTACATCGAAGAAGTGGTTCAGGTCACCACCGGTCTTATCCTGCATGTTCAATTCGATGTCACTGGATGCAGAGTAACCCGAAATCATAGGAGGAGCAAAGAACAGTACCTGCGCTTCCTTGATAATCTTTTGTGCACGCATAAAGAGCGTGATGTATACGATGTTTGAATTCTGCATTGTGGAACGTTCGTCCCAGTTTTTCAGCTTGATGATGATAGAGCCGTAAGAAGGTCCCTGTCCGCCGATGAAGCTATAACCCGAAATCACTGTACGGGATGCAACGGCAGGCTCGGCAGCTACAAGGCTGTCCACGCGGTGCAGCACCTCTTGTGCGCGTTCCTGTGAAGTACCCGGAGGCAGAGTTACTACACCCATGATGGTACCTGTATCTTCGTTAGGCACCATACCCGTCGGAGTGATCTTCATGAAGAAAATCAGTAATACGATGGAACCGGCTACAAGACCAAAACTCAACCATTTCTTCTGGATGAAGAACAATACATTCTTCTTGTATTTCTTCAGCAGCTTGTCGTAAGCCACATTGAAGCCTGTATGGAAGCGGCTGATGAAGGTCGATTTCTTTTCGCCATGTTCTTCGTGCGGTTTCAGGAAGATGGCACACAATGCCGGGCTCAACGTCAAAGCGTTCAATGCGGAGAAACCGATAGCGATAGCCATCGTCAGACCGAACTGCCGGTAGAATATACCTGCCGTACCACCCATGAAACTTACAGGGATGAATACAGACATCATGACCAGCGTAATAGAAACGATGGCACCACCCAATTCACTCATGGCGTCGATGGAAGCGGCACGGGCAGATTTATACCCCTGGTCCAACTTCGCATGGACACCCTCGACGACGACGATGGCGTCGTCGACCACTATCGCAATGGCAAGCACCATGGCCGAAAGGGTCAGCAAGTTGATACTGAAGCCGATTAGTTTCAGTACGAAGAACGTTGCAATCAATGCTACCGGAATAGCGATGGCGGGAATCAGTGTAGAACGGAAATCCTGCAAGAAGACATATACCACGATGAACACAAGGATAAAGGCCTCGATCAATGTCTTGATTACCTCATGGATAGAGGCGAACAAGAAGTCGTTGGCACTCTGTGCGATATTGATATGCAAGCCCGACGGCAGTTTATCGGAATAGTCATTCAACAATGCTTCCAAGTCGCTGATGGTTTGTGTAGCATTACTTCCGGCCATCTGGAACACGATACAGCTGACAGCCTTGTGACCGTTTACGGTATTATTGAAACTATAGGTCAGACGTCCCAGCTCGATTTCAGCGATATCCTTCAGACGGAGTACCTCTCCGTTTTCCATTGCTTTGATAACGATGTTCTCAAACTCTTCCGACTGTTGCAGACGTCCTTTATATCGTATTGTATATTGGAATGTCTGGTTACCACGTTCACCAAACTGTCCGGGGGCAGCCTCGATATTCTGTTCTGCCAAAGCTGCTGCTACGTCATTAGGTATCAGTTTATACTGGGCCATCACGTCAGGCTTCAGCCAGATACGCATGGAGTAGTCAGTACCCAATACCATCGCATCACCTACACCGGCAACACGTTTTACTTCAGGAATAAGGTTGATGTTGGCATAGTTTTCCAGGAACTCGATGTTGTATTGGTCCGTCTCATCATAAATAGAGAATACCATCAACATGGAAGTCTGTCTCTTTTGTGTCGTCACACCTACCTTGGTTACTTCGGCGGGCAGCAAACCTTGTGCCATAGATACACGGTTCTGTACGTTTACGGCAGCCATATCCGGGTTGGTGCCCTGCTTGAAGTAAACGGAAATATCGGCAGAACCACTGTTGGTGGCATTGGAAGTCATGTACATCATGTTCTCCACACCGTTGATCTGGTCTTCTAGCGGTGCAATGACGGAGTTCAACACCGTTTGGGCATTGGCACCCGTGTAGGTGGCGCGCACCGATACGGTTGGCGGTGCAATGTCCGGGTATTGGGTGATAGGCAAGGTTGCCAGACCAATAAGCCCCAGGATTACTATCAGTACGGAGATTACCGTAGATAGTACCGGACGATTAATAAATCTATCTAATTTCATGTTATTTAGTGATTAGGGGTTAGTGATTAGTGATAAGTACCTGCGGTATAATGGCGCAGCCGCTTATCACTGATCACTAACCGTTAAACGTTAATTGAACGCAGTTTGGATATTACCTTCTTTCTGGTCTTTCAGTGCTTTCTGATATTCAGCTTCTTTTTCAGCAGGAGTGATGGGAGTGATAGATGCTCCGTCTCTCAGGTTCTGTACACCTTCCATTACTACTTTATCACCGGCTTTCAGGCCTTCGGTCACGTAGTAATACTTACCGTCGTTTAGCTTGAACACCTGAATTTCCGTATTCTTCAGGGTGTTGTCGGGCAGCACTACAAATACGAACTTCTTATCCTGTATTTCTGTAGTGGCAGATTGCGGTATCATGATAACGTTTGTCATCGGGTTGGGGAATACTACATTACCTGTACTTCCGCTGCGCAGGACATTACGCTTGTTGGGGAAAAGGGCACGCATGGTTACAGAACCGGTTTTCTGTTCGATTACACCACTGATCGTTTCCACACGTCCGCTGTCAGCATACATGGTTCCGTCGATGAGCTGCAACTGTACGTCCGGCATCTTCTCCAGAATTTCCTTGGTGCTGCCACCCTCGCGTATTTGTGAAAGTAATTGTCTTTCAGTCATGGAGAAGTAAGCATACATTTCGGATATATCGGCAACGGTAGTCAGCGGAGTAGCTACGGAAGGGCTCACCAAACTACCTACACGGTAGGGGATGCTACCTACTACGCCATCGCTGGGGCTGGTTACACTAGTATACGACAGATTGTTTTTGGCGTTTACTAATTGTGCTTCAGCTTGTGCCAATTGTGCTTTTGTTTGTGCCAGTTGATTCTCTGCCATCTGCAAATCGTAGTTGCTGATGATGTTCTTTTTGTTCAGCTCGCGCTTGTTGTTTACGGTAAGTTCTTGCGTGTTTACGGCAGCTTTAGCTGTTTCAACAGCAGCTTTGGCTGAGTTCACGGCAGCTTGATATTGTACGGGATCAATGCTGAACAACACTTGCCCCTTGCGTACTACTGAACCTTCGTCTACATGCAACTTGGTGATGAAACCGCTTACCATGGGGCGGATTTCGACATCTTGTTTACCTCTGATTGTAGCCGGATAGCTGTTCGTTAAGTTGGCAGTGGTTGTTTCCACTGTAATCACTGCAAATTCGGGTGCTTTACCCGTAGTTTTGTCACTTTGTCCGCAACTGAACAGTGACAGGCAACATGCCAATAAAATCAATCTACTCTTCATACTTGTAATTATTCTCTGTCTTTTGGTTTATTTTTTCGTCTTGATAAAAAAGGTTTTTCATGTCTTGTCATAGTTTGGATAATACGGAGGACAAAGGGGAAAACTAAAAGCACTCTTCGGGTTTTCCGGTTGCAAAATTATCTATTTTTGAACAGATTAGTTCTATTTGCGTCTATTTTTAACTATGTTTCATATATACCTTATATATACTGTTGGCGGAATTAATTTCTTTCGATACGGTTATAAGGGAAAGTTGACAAGGAAACGAGCTGACGAGGTAACAAGATTCCATGCGGCATAGGAGCATTGCGCAGCCTCTTGCCCTTTCGTCTCCTTGTTAACTTGTTTCCTTCCTTTCCGATTTTTATCCATAACCGGTGCTATATTCCCATTACGATTGAAGCTATTTCCCATTACGACTGAAGCCACTTCCCATTACGACTGAACTAGTGTTCCACTACGACTGATTGTTGTGAAATACTAAGTGTATTGTCACACAGGTAGTTGCCTGTTCTTACAGGACTTCTCTTAACTGTCTTTCCCCCATATCCTCCTTATTGAACCTTTCCTTAGTTTTATCTGTTTTTACTGTCTTATAGCTCTTTTTTGATTAAAATACTGTAAAGCATTCTGTTTATTAAGGGATAACCTTTATTTTTGCAGCATATTACGTAATAAATATTTAGATATGAAGTCTCTTTTCAATCGTCTGGCAGGTGTTGCCGTCGTTGCTGCCGTGCTTTATTCCTGTGCCAGCATCGGTCGTCCGGAGGGTGGTGCTATTGATGAAACCCCTCCACGCTTCGTAGGCAGTACGCCTGCGCCGGGTGCGCTTAATAATAACCGGAAGAAAGTTACGATTGAATTCGATGAATTCATCAAGCTTGAGAAACCAGGGGAGAAGATTGTGATTTCTCCGCCTCAGGTGCAGCAACCGGAGATAAAGGCGAATGGGAAGAAGGTGGTAATCACTTTAAAAGATACTCTCAAACCGAATACTACTTATTCGATAGATTTCTCGGATGCTATTCAGGACAATAATGAAGGTAATCCGTTGCCTGATTTCGGGTTTACTTTCTCTACGGGTTCCGTTATCGACTCGATGGTTGTTTCCGGTACCGTGCTGAATGCAGCCAATCTGGAACCGGTGAAAGGCATGCTGGTAGGTATGCATTCCAATCTGGCCGATTCAGCCTTTACTACGATACCTTTTGAACGCGTAGGCCGTACCGATAGCCGCGGGCGTTTCACAATCCGGGGTGTTGCTCCGGGCGAATACCGTATCTATGGATTGCAAGATGCTGACCAGAACTTCTATTATAGTCAGCCCACTGAGATGATTGCTTTCGAAGATTCCCTGATCATTCCTGCCATGGATGAACGGATACGTTTTGATACACTCTGGAAAGATTCTCTGACGATAGATACGATCATGGAGAGGACTTATACCCATTATTCTCCCGACGATGTCATATTACGCTGTTTCAAAGAACGGATTTTATCGCAACGTCTCATCAGGAGCGAACGTCCCGAGTCCCGGAAATTCTCTTTCTATTTCTCTACCCAAGCAGACAGCCTGCCGTTGTTGAAGGGACTGAATTTCGATGAAACCGACGCTTTCATCGTGGAGAAACCTACCGGACGTATTGATACCCTTCATTATTGGATAAGAGATTCTCTGATCTATAAGATGGATACTCTGAAGATGAGTCTCACTTATCTGTATACGGATACGCTCAATCAGTTGGTACCGCGTACGGATACCCTGAGACTTGTATCGAAGATCCGGCCTAAGTCCGAGAAAGAACTTGAGAAGGAACGCGAAAAGAAAGAAAAGGAACTGGAAAAGGCCCGGAAGAAAGCTGAAAAAGAGGGCAAGGAGTATGTAGAACCGACAGTCTTCTTACCCGTTGACGTATATGCGCCGGGTACGATGGATATCTACGACTATATCTCTCTTACATTTACTGAACCGCTGGCAACTATTGCTGATGGGACCATCCATCTGAAGCAGAAGGTAGACAGTCTGTGGAATGATGTCCCTTACGATTTTGTTCCGGACTCGCTGAATCTGATGCGCTATAATATTTATGCAGATTGGGTGCCCGGTGAAAGCTATGCTTTTGAAGTGGACTCGACGGCTTTCCATGGAATATATGGCCTTTTCACCGATAAGATAAAGAAAGAGTTTAAGGTGAAGAAACCTGAAGAGTACGGGCAGATTTTCTATAATGTGACGGGAGCGGACTCAATTGCCTTTGTAGAATTGCTGGACGGACAGGATAAGGTGGTACGTACGGTGCCGGTTGTCGGCGGTAAGGCGGATTTCTACTTCCTGAATCCCGGCAAGTATAGTGCGCGCCTCATAAATGATACGAATGGAAACGGTGTGTGGGACACCGGAAAATACGAAGACAAACGGCAACCGGAGAAAGTGTACTACTATCCTCAGGTGATAGAACTGAAAGCTAATTTCGACCTGACACAGGATTGGAACATACATGAAAAGCCACTGGATAAGCAGAAACCGGATGAACTCAAAAAACAAAAACCAGATGAAGACAAGAAAAAGAGAAACCAGAATAACCGCAGTTCCGGCAATAGCCGGTAAGCGCGGATGGGTGTTTTGCCTGTTGGGAGCGCTGTTACTTACGATGATGTCCACGCCTGCCAAGGCACAATGTACGGCTCAGAATACCGCATTTCAGTCCGGCGAGCACGTGATGTACGATTTATATTTTAACTGGAAGTTTATCTGGAAGAAGGTGGGGCTGGCAAGTCTGACCACCTTCTCCACTACTTATCAGTCGCAACCTGCTTACCGTTTCAATTTGCTTTCGGTAGGAAGTAAAAAGACCGATTTCTTCTTTAAGATGCGTGATACGCTGACTTGCTATGTCAGCGAAAAGCTGGAGCCGCTCTACTTCCGTAAAGCGGCCGAAGAGGGGGACCGCTATACGGTGGATGAAGCTTGGTTTTCATATAAGGATGGTGTGTCCAATGTAAAGCAGAGGCGTATCTGGCACAATCCGGTCCGCGATCCGCAAGAGATGGAATACAGTGACAGCCGTTGCATCTTCGATATGTTGAGCATTCTGGCGCAGGCGCGTTCTTACGATCCTAACGACTATAAAGTTGGAGACCGTATTTTATTCCCTATGGCCACCGGACGCAAGGTAGAAGAGCAAACGCTGATTTACCGGGGCAAAGAAGATGTAAAAGCCAATAATGACACGATTTATCGTTGCCTCGTATTCTCTTTTGTAGAATATAAGAAGGGAAAGGAAAAAGAAGTGATTACTTTCTTTATTTCGGATGATAAGAATCATCTTCCGATCCGTCTGGATATGTATCTTAACTTCGGGTCGGCAAAGGCTTTCCTGAAGAGCGTACAAGGAAATCGTTATCCGATGACGTCGGTGGTAAAGAAGAAATGAGATAGCTACGAGCTACAAGCTGAACGGCAGCGGATCCCCTTTTCTGAATACGCTGGACTCGAATGTAGCAATCAGTTTTCCGTCCTGGTTCGTGATATCTATCTGGTAATATCCGGTAGTACGTCCGATGTACCGTTCGCGTGCTTCGGCATACAGCGTGTCACCCGGTCCGCTGGCACGTAAAAAAGTGATATTGGAAGACAGGGAGAAAGCCAGTGCGCCATGTGAATTGGCAGCGGCAGCCAGTGCCAGGTCGGCAAGGGTGAAGATGGCTCCGCCTTGGGTGCGGCGTCCTGCGTTAAGATGATTCTCTGTGATGGCGAGGCATGCTTTACTATATCCTTCGCGCACTTCCAGTAGTTCTACTCCGGTTTGTTCTGCAAAGAGATCCTTCTTGAAAAATTCTTGTGGGGTCATGTTTTCGATATGGTTAAAAAGTTCAATCTGTATGATTTATGTGCAAATGTAACAATATTACCCTTTTCCTGTATAATTTAGGAGGGTCTTTTCTGTAAAACTGCGCTACTTTTGCTGACGAAAGAATACGAAACTTTAATAAACAAATCATTATTATGAAAACAATCCTCACAACATTGGGAATATCCCTCCTTGTTTTGGCGGGTTGCACGAGTCAGAAGCAGGCCGAGGGCAACTTTATCCAAGAGAATATTGATAATGCGGTGGCGCAGGAGACCATTCAGACCGACATTATCGAAAAGTCAGGGAAAATTCTGAATCCAAGAACTATCAACAAAGACGGTAGCATTGTCTATGTACCCATTGATGACTGGTGTTCCGGTTTCTTCCCCGGAAATATCTGGTATACGTATGAGTTGACCGGTGATAAGAAATGGTTGCCGCTGGCTGAGAAGTATACAGAAGCGCTGGATTCCGTGCAATACCTGACCTGGCATCATGATGTGGGCTTTATGATTGGCAGTAGCTATCTGAACGGATATCGTTTTGCCGGTAAAGAAGAGTACAAGCCTGTGATTATTCAGGCGGCTAAGTCTCTTTCTACCCGTTTCCGTCCGGCGGCAGGCGTACTTCAGTCCTGGGATGCCGATAAAGGCTGGCAGGCAGAACGCGGTTGGAAATGCCCGGTTATTATAGATAATATGATGAATTTGGAACTGTTGTTCGAAGCTTCCAAGCTTTCAGGCGATTCCACTTATTATAATATTGCCGTGAAGCATGCCGATACCACCATGAAGAACCATTTCCGTGCCAATAACAGCTGTTATCACGTAGTGGATTATGATCCCGTAACAGGTGAGGTACGTAAGAAACAAACCGCACAGGGTTATGCTGACGAATCCGCCTGGGCACGCGGACAGGCATGGGCCATTTACGGATATACCATGTGCTACCGCTATACCCACGATCAGAAGTATCTTGATATGGCTGAAAAGATTTATAACTTTATCTTCAATAACCCGAACCTGCCGGAAGACCTTGTACCGTATTGGGACTTTGATGCTCCCAACATTCCGAACGAACCGCGTGACGCTTCGGCTGCTGCATGTACGGCATCTGCTTTGTACGAGTTGAGTACATACATTCCCGGCAAAAACTATAAGGAAACAGCAGATAAGATTATGGAAAATCTCGGCTCTCCGGCTTATCGTGCAGAAGTGGGCACAAACGGTAATTTCATTCTGATGCACTCTGTAGGCAGTATTCCTCATGGTGCTGAGGTTGATGTTCCGTTGAATTATGCGGACTATTACTTCCTGGAAGGAATTATGCGCAAAAGAGATCTGGAATCAAACAAGAAGCTGTTTTAATTCACATGCTGAAACTATAAATGATAATTTAGGGGCGTAGCGCCCTGGCAAAGTTTCCATTCGGTGTGATAGCAACAGTATCTCAATTCTCCTCCTCCCCGGAGGAGGAGTACCCCAACAGGGGGAGGTGGTAGGTTAAATAATAAATACCTATTAATCATAGCACTAAGGTATTCTTTCCCACCTACCACCCCGCCCTCTGGGCACCCCTCCTCCGAGGATGAGGGGAATTTAGATACTCCGAGTATTTCACCGATAAATTCCCATTTATAATTTCAACGTAATTTAATAAGAATAAAATGATAAATCGGTTTAGTTTGTTTTTGGGAGGCTTGGGCCTGTTTGCCCTGCAAGGCTGCAAAACTCAGCAGGAAGAGCAGGCACAACTTCCGAATGTTATTTATGTCTTCCCCGACCAGTACCGTAATCAGGCTATGGAGTTCTGGGGACAGGATGGTTTTCGCGACAAGGTGAACTTCCGCAATGATCCGGTGCATACGCCTAACTTGAATGGTTTTGCCCGTGAAGCGCTGGTGTTAAGTTCTGCCCAAAGTAACTGTCCGTTGAGTAGCCCTCATCGGGGTATGTTGCTGACGGGGATGTATCCCAATAAAAGCGGAATACCTTTGAACTGTAATTCAAACCGGCCTATCAGTTCCCTGCGTGCCGACGTGGATTGTATAGGTGATGTATTCAATAAATCCGGATATGACTGCGCTTATTTTGGTAAGTTACACGCTGACTTTCCTACACCGAACGATCCGCAACGCCCCGGTCACTATGTAGAAGATCGCATACCTGCCTGGGATGCCTATACGCCGAAAGAGCGTCGTCACGGTTTCAACTATTGGTACTCTTACGGTACTTTTGATGAACATAAGAATCCCCATTACTGGGATGCGGATGGAAACCGTCATGATCCGAAAGAATGGTCACCGTTGCATGAATCTAAGATGGTGGTTTCCTATCTGAAGAACGAAGGAAATGTGCGTGATCCGAAGAAACCTTTCTTTATAATGGTGGGTATGAATCCGCCCCACAGTCCGTACCGTTCATTGAACGATTGCATGGAAAAAGATTTCAACCTGTACAAAGATCAGCCTCTGGACAGCCTTCTGATCCGTCCTAATGCAGATAAGAAGCGTGAGAAGGCAGAGAGCGTTCGCTACTACTTTGCCTCCGTTACCGGTGTGGACCGTGCCTTCGGACAGATCCTTGAAACACTGAAAGAACAGGGCTTGGATAAGAATACGATTGTGATCTTTGCTTCCGACCATGGTGAAACAATGTGTAGCCAGTTCACGGATGATCCGAAGAATTCTCCTTATTCCGAATCTATGAATATACCGTTCCTGGTACGTTACCCCGGCCATATCCAGCCGCGTGTAGACAATCTTCTGATGTCTGCGCCGGATATAATGCCGACCGTTTTGGGACTGTGTGGTTTGGGTGATTCCATTCCGTCTAATGTGCAGGGACGCAACTGGGCACCTCTTTTCTTCGATGAAAAGGCGGAAATTGAACGTCCCGGTGGTGCTTTGTATATCCAGAACTTGGACGGAGAAAAAGATGCGGATGGTAAAGTACAGACTTACTTCCCTTCTTCAAGAGGATATAAGACGGCACGCTATACTTTGGCTTTCTATATTGATAAGAAAAACCATAAGCTGAAGAAAAGCCTGTTGTTTGATGATGAAAAGGACCCTTATCAGATGAATAATCTTCCGTTGGAAGAAAATAAAGAAATCGTTGCAGAACTTTGCCGTGAGATGGGCAAGGAGTTGAAGGCGATAGATGATCCTTGGTATAAGGAACGTATTCTTTCCGACATGATACCTTACTAAAACTCTCTTTTCTAAATGAAGCTGCCTCCCTCGATTCGCTTGAATCGGAGGGAGGCAGCCTTTTTTATAGGGTAGTGGAGCTTATTTATTCAACTTCCACTCGCAACCGTCTTTACCGTCTTTTATCTCAAAACCGAGTGCTGTAAGTTCATTGCGGATCTTATCACTGGTAGCCCAGTCCTTATTGGCTTTGGCCTTCATGCGCTCTTCCAGTAACATATCTACTACTTTACCGAAAGCAACTTCACGCTCTTCATTGGAATTGTTTTCTTCTTTCAGTCCCAGAATGTCGAAGCAGAAGAGATGGAAAGTTTCTTTCAGCTCTTTCAGATCATCGGCAGTGATGGTGTCGTTGCCTGCAATGATGTTGTTAATCATTCTGGCTCCGTCGAAAAGATGGGCAATGACTATCGGGGTATTCAAGTCATCATTCATGGCTTCATAGCACTTCTCACGCACTGCTTTCACATCTACGCTGGAAGTGGCGGACGGAGTGATCTTTTCCAGTCCGTTCACGGCATCCATCATTCGGGTTAATCCCTTTTCCGCTGCTTGCAAGGCTTCGTTGCTGAAGTCTACCGTGCTGCGATAGTGAGCTTGCAGGATGAAGAAGCGGATGGTCATCGGACTATATGCTTGTGTCAGCAACTTATGTGTGCCGTTGAAGAACTCGTCCAGATTGATGAAGTTTCCGTAAGACTTACCCATCTTCTGTCCGTTGATGGTGATCATATTGTTGTGCATCCAGTAATGTACCATATCATTACCTTGTGATGCAACCGATTGAGCAATCTCACATTCGTGGTGAGGGAAGATAAGATCCATACCACCACCGTGAATATCGAAATGTTCGCCGAGGTATTTCTTACCCATGGCCGTACATTCGGCATGCCATCCCGGGAAACCGTCGCTCCATGGAGAGGGCCAACGCATGATATGCTCCGGTTGGGCACATTTCCATAAGGCGAAGTCGGCGGGGTTATGCTTTTCAGCTTGTCCGTCCAGTTCGCGGGTGGTGTTCAGTACGTCATCCAGATTGCGGCCGGAGAGTTTTCCGTAATGGTAATCTTTATTGTATTTCTCTACATCGAAGTAAACAGAGCCTTCACTGACGTATGCATAGCCATTCTTCAGGATCTCTTTCACCAGCTCTATCTGCTCGATGATGTGTCCCGAAGCGTGCGGTTCGATACTGGGTGAAAGTACGTTCAGCGCTTCCATTGCCTTGTGGTAACGGTTGATGTAGTATTGCGCCACTTCCATCGGCTCCAATTGTTCCAGTCGTGCTTTCTTGGCTATTTTGTCTTCTCCGTCGTCAGCGTCATGTTCCAGATGGCCTACATCGGTGATGTTGCGGACATAACGTACCTTATATCCCAAGTGGGTAAGGTAGCGGAAAAGCAAGTCGAAAGTAATGGCAGGACGTGCATGTCCCAAGTGCGCGTCACCGTAAACGGTAGGACCGCAGACATACATACCTACATGTGGAGCGTGCAGTGGCACGAATAGCTCCTTTTTCCTATCTAAGGTGTTGTAAATTGTCAGTTGATGTTCCATAACGTTTGAGTTTTAGTTTTTTAAAGAGCACAAAGTTACAACAATTTCATAAGATAATAAGTTCTTTTATTCTTTTTCTTGTTGATATCCAAGAAGGGGAAGCGGCTATCGGATAAATTTATTCCTCCTCTTCAGGGACGGGATTCTGTAGTTGAAAACGTTCTGCCAGGTAGAGTAGCATCTCTGCGGACTGTTTTACCTCTGTCTGAGCGGGTGCAGGGCGACTGTTGAATGCGAACAGCATATATTTCGGCCCCATGGCAAATGAAGCGAATAGTTTCCCTGTAAGGAAACCTTTTATTTCTTCAAATAATTCATCTGTAGTTCGTTCTTGTGTATCATGATAAGGCAATAGGAGTATGAGATCGCCTTTTGCTACTGCCACGGTGGTTGAATTTTCCTTTTCTTCGAATAGTGCATGAAACTCTTTTTGATGGTAGCGAAAAGTATAAGATACCGGAGAAGTACGTTTGACATTCTCAGTTTCGACAAGAGAGGCAATGAACTTTTGTAAAAGGAAATTGATCTTTCGGAGATTTTTATACCATCCGAAATAAGCTAATACCCAAGTGAGGGGGACAACAAATGTTGCCGGACAGGTCATTGAGAAGATGATTACATCGAACAGGGTCATTGTTTGTTCTGTACTTCCGGACAGGGTATCGATTATGAACCTGATGAGCCCGAATACTAATATGGCGAGACTTGCCATAGCGCTAAGGCTGAGTGAAAGCATCAGTACGTCTCGTGTCATCTGCCAGAGGCTGGAATAGACACGTTGCCCTTCCATGTCATTTTTTAGTAGTGAGAGGGATTTCTTCCAAGTGATATGATCACAGATATAGTAGTTCATTGGCGTTGTTGTTTTTAAAGGTAGCAAATGTAGTGATTTTCTTTTTCCTTTGTTACTTTTGCACCCATGAAATCAAAGAAGCGTGTATTGTTAGGCATGAGTGGAGGTACAGATAGTTCTGTTGCCGCCATGCTGTTGCAAGAGGCCGGTTATGAAGTAACCGGTGTGACGTTTCGTTTCTATGATTCGGAAGGCTTTGAAGAATCTTTGGATGATGCCCGTAATCTCGCTTCCCGCCTGAATATCCCGCACATCATCTATGATGCCCGCGAATTATTCCGTGAACGCATTATCCGCTATTTCGTAGATGAATATCTTTCCGCCCGTACCCCTGTTCCCTGTACTCTCTGTAACAATGAACTGAAATGGCCGTTGCTGGTAAAGATTGCCGATGAAATGGGCATTTATTGGATTTCTACCGGACACTACGTACGTAAAGTTTTCCGGGATGGCTATTACTTTATAGCCCCGGCTGCCGACCGTGATAAGGATCAGACTTTCTTCCTCTGGGGACTGCAACAGAACATTTTGGAACGTATGCTCCTTCCAATGGGTGACCGGACTAAAAATGAAGTGCGTGCCTATGCTGCCAAGCGTGGCTTTGAACGGACGGCAACAAAGAAGGACAGTATCGGTGTATGCTTCTGCCCGATGGATTACCGTTCTTTCTTGCAGCGTGAAGTTCGGCAGAATGCTTTGCCGGGAAAAGGACAATTTCTCGATGAAAGCGGGACTTTTTTAGGTTGGCACGAAGGATACCCCTTCTATACGATTGGCCAGCGCAGAGGATTGGGTATTCATCTGAACCGTCCTGTTTTCGTAAAAGAGATACATAAAGAGAGGAATGAAGTGATACTTGCGCCTCTGGCTTCTCTTTACAAAGAGGAAATGCTGCTGAAAGACTGGAATATTGTAGATACTTCCCGTTTACTGAATTCCGGGGATGTCATTGTCAGGATTCGCTATCGGAAGCAAGCTAATCATTGCACTGTCAGTATAACGGCAGAGAATCTCTTGCATGTGCAGTTGCTCGAACCACTGGAATCCATTGCTTCCGGACAGGCTGCGGCATTTTATGATGAGGCAGGTCTGTTGCTGGGAGGAGGTATCATCCTGTGATTTCCGTACAATCATTCTTTTATTTGTTTCTGAACAAAAAATAGTTTACTCTGTTTGAAATAGAAAGACGTCTTTGTTTTACGGAACAATTAAAACGAATAACAGTATGAAACGTATATATTTGATGATACTATTTGCCGCTTTGGCAACAATCGTCTCTGCCCAAACGGACGATAAGGGATATAAAGAAGGAGCTTGGGTACTGAAAGGTGTGACAGGTATAAATATGTCGCAGACTGCAATGGCAAACTGGTCGGCCGGTGGTGAGAATTCTATCGCTGGAAATGCTTACCTGAATGGTTCACTGACACATAAGAGCGGAAACTGGCTATGGGTGACGAACCTGGTGCTGGATTATGGCCTTTCGAAAACCAAATCTCAAGGGATGAGAAAGAGTTCCGATAAGATAGGATTATCTACCCAGTTGGGCTATGCAGCCACTAAAGTTTGGTATTATACGCTTATGGCCGACTTGAATACTCAATTTGCCAAAGGATATAATTATCCGGACAAGAGCCACTATATATCTAACTTCTTTACTCCCGCCTATTCTAATGTGGCATTGGGTATGGAATATCGTCCGAAGAGTAATTATTCTATATTCCTTTCACCTGTCTCCACAAAGATGACCTTTGTGAGCGATGATTATCTTTCTGATTTAGGTTCTTTTGGTGTTGATCCGGGGGATCACTTTAAGATCGAAGCCGGAGCTTTTCTGAAAGCCCGTGCAGAGCTGCCTGTCATGGAAAATGTGAATCTGATTACTACAGCTGATTTCTTCACTCCCTATAATAAAGACTTTGGTAATGTGGATGTCAACTGGGATGTGCTCATCAGTATGAAGATCAATAAAGTGCTATCAGCAACCCTGAATATGACACTGAAGTATGATAATGATGTGAAAACCTTTAATGATGAGGGAGTTGAAAGAGGGCCGAAGGTACAGTTCAAAGAGATATTGGGTATCGGATTGGCTTATAATTTCTGATAGCCTGAGGGCGACTGTTGGTTTCTCGGCGTGAAACTACTTGTTTCTCGGTGTGAAACTCATTGTTTCAAGGCATGAAACTACTTGTTTCAAGGCATGAAACAGTTGGTTTCAAGTAATGAAACAGTGAGTTTCAAGGCATGGAACAAAAATGAAAAAGGCCGCATCGGTTTTGTCTGATGCGGCCTTTCTTATTTATTATCGTATTGTCCTATGTTATTGCAGGAATCAGTTGTTTAGTTCCAGCATTTCCTCGATATATTCCCTGGTATTGCTGAGGCGAGGAACTTTGTGTTGTCCACCCAATTTTCCTTTTTGTGCCAGCCAGTCATGGAATAGGTCTTTGCGGGCAACAATCACCTCCAGAGGTTGCAGGGCAATGTTCTTCTGTCGTTTTGCTTCATAATCGGAATTCACTTCTTTCAGTGTATCATCCAGTATTTTGGCAAAATTCTCTATACTGTCCGGTGCCTGTACAAACTCAATCAACCATTGGTGACGGCATTTAGCGTTGGCATCCATAAATACAGGAGCAGCCGAATAATCGGAAATCAATGCTCCGGTAGCCTCGCAAGCCCTTGCCAAACCTTTTTCCGCATTATCCACAATCAATTCTTCACCGAAAGCATTGATGAAATGCTTGGTACGTCCGGTGATGACGAATTTATATGGATCCTTTTGCGTGAACTTCACGGTGTCTCCAATCATATAGCGCCACAAGCCCGCAGAGGTAGAGATGACCAATGCATAATTCTTGTCCACTTCCACTTCTTCCAGGCAGTAGATGCGGGGATTCTCTTTACTTACATCTTCCAATGGGATGAACTCATAGAATATACCGTAGTCGATCATCAACAGCATGGACGGATCATTCGGATCGTTTTGCGTACCGAAATACCCTTCGGAAGCATTGTACGTTTCTACATAATGCATTTTGGGTGATCGGATCACTTCTTTATATTGTTCGCGGTAAGGGGTGAAAGCAACGCCTCCATGGAAGAAGACTTCCAGATTGGGCCATATTTCTTCCAGCGATTGTTTACCGGTCTTTTCAAGAATACGCTTAATGAGTACTAACATCCATGAAGGGACGCCCGAAAGGTTTGTTACATCTTTTGATACGGCACTGTTGGCGATTGCTTCTATCTTCTTTTCAAAGTCGCTCATAAGAGCAATTTTCTTGCTCGGAACGCGGACGCAGTTCACTAACGGATGTATATTTTGTATCAGGATAGCAGAAAGATCGCCTACAAGTCCGTGTCTGGAGTTGAGGTTGGGGCTGTGGCTTCCACCTAAAATCAAACCTTGTCCGGAGAAAAAGCGGCTGTCAGGATTCTGACCCAGATAGAGGGCGACCGCATCTTTACCGCCTTGATAATGTGTGTCATTCAATGCTTCTTTGCTGACGGGCAGGAACTTACTTTTATCGTTCGTTGTGCCCGAGGACTTGGCAAACCAGCGTATCTCCGAAGGCCAGAGCAGGTTTTGTTCTCCTGCACGCAGGCGTTCCACATACGGCTTTACCTCTTCGTAAGTCTGTATGGGCAGTCTGTTTCTAAAGTCTTCATAAGTATGAATGCTTTTATAATCATATTTCTTTCCCCATTCCGTATTTTCTGCCATGCGCACTAAGCGGTCAAGAACTCGGTGTTGAAGTTCTCCAGCGCGGTTAGCATAGAAGTCTATTTTTTTCAGGCGAGGGGCAAAATACACCTTATCCAGCAATGTTGTGATATTCATCTCTCTCAGTTAAAACTATTTTGTTGCGCAAAAATAATCTTATTTATCGGCTTCTCTATCTTTTTTCTCTTTTTTTTCTATCTTTACGGACGTATTCAGTTGACAAGCTAACAAGTTGACCAGTTGACAAGAGGAATAGACAACTTTCCTTGTTTCCTGAACCTCGTTAACTTGTCCCCTAAAAAAAGAATTGTTATGAGAATCGGTATTTTGACTTCGGGGGGCGATTGTCCCGGCATCAATGCCACCATTCGTGGAGTGTGCAAAACTGCAATCAATCATTACGGGATGGAAGTTGTGGGCATTCATAGTGGCTTTCAGGGGTTGCTTACCAAAGATGTGGAGTCGTTTACTGATAAATCTTTGTCCGGTTTGCTGAATCAGGGCGGCACAATGCTCGGCACTTCCCGCGAGAAACCTTTCAAGAAGAATGGCGTAATGTCTGATGTCAATAAACCGGCATTGATAGAGCAGAATATCAAGGAATTAGGATTGGATTGTGTGGTGTGCATCGGTGGTAACGGTACGCAGAAGACTGCTGCCAAGCTGGCTGCCATGGGACTGAACATCGTATCTGTGCCTAAGACTATCGACAATGATATCTGGGGAACGGATTTCTCCTTCGGATTTGATTCGGCTGTAAGCATTGCCACGGATGCCATTGACCGCCTGCACTCTACTGCCAGCTCGCACAAGCGGGTGATGGTGATCGAGGTAATGGGGCATAAGGCCGGCTGGATTGCGCTATATTCCGGTATGGCAGGTGGCGGTGATGTTATCCTGATACCCGAGATTCCTTATAATATCCATAATATAGGTGAGACTATTCTGAACCGCCTGAAGAAAGGAAAACCTTATTCCATCGTGGTGGTTGCCGAAGGCATACAGACCGATGGCCGGAAACGTGCCGCTGAGTACATTGCCCAGGAGATAGAGTACGAAACAGGTATTGAAACCCGCGAAACTGTGCTTGGCTATATCCAGCGGGGAGGTTCGCCCACACCTTTCGACCGGAATCTATCTACCCGTATGGGTGGACATGCTACGGAACTGATTGCAACAGAACAGTTTGGCCGGATGATTACGTTGAAAGGGGATGAGATTTCGTCTGCGCCACTGGAGGAAATTGCAGGGAAGTTGAAACTGGTGACGGAGGATAATGATCTGGTTGTTCAAGGGCGCCGGATGGGAATTTGTTTCGGCTGATAATGATGTGGGCGAAGGCTATTCGCCCTTACATTCGTCCGTTTCAGGATTTTCTACAGACAGAATCGTTTTTTGATTCTCTTCAATCAGAGTCTCCTCTGTGAGTTCATTTGTCTCTTCTGTATTCTCAGGCAAATGATTCTGCGCTTTTGTGGCTTCTATTTGTTCTTTGAATGCAGCATCATCCTTTATTTTCTTCAAGGCAGCCTGTGCGGCATTCTGCTGAGACTCCTTTTTAGAGTAACCGGTTCCTTTTCCGGCCGAAATACCTTCTATGCGGATTTCGGTATGAAACATGGGGTTATAATCTTCATCAAGGAATTGCTCGATAAGCTCAAATGAAACCTCAACTTTGCTTTTTTGGCTCCATTCAATCAGCTTTGATTTGAAGTTGACCTCTTTGCGCGACATCTTGTCGAGGTCAATGTAATTATTGAATATCTTTTCTTCCATGAACCGCTTGCAGCGCTCGTAGCCCTGATCCAGATAGATGGCACCGATAAATGCTTCAAAAGCATTTCCGTACATATAACTATTGTGCGAGGAAGAACGGGTGGAATATTTTACCAGCTTGTCCAGTCCTATTTCTACTGCCAGCTTATTCAGAGTTTCCCGTTGCACGATTTTGGAACGTGTATTTGTGAGAAAACCTTCGCGACGGCCTTCGAAATGCTTATAGACAATATCTCCCACGATGGCGTCAAGAATGGCGTCACCCAGGAACTCCAGTCGTTCATTATTCAAAGGGCGTCCCTTTTCTGAGCGGATGGAGGTAGATTTGTGCAACAAGGCCTGCTGGTAGAGCTGGATATTGCGGGGATAGAATCCCAGGATCTTATAAAAACAAAAATAAGACTCTTTGTCCTTACGGAATAAGAGCCTTATTTTGTCTATTTGATTACGTAACACGACTGATTATTCTGCGTATTTCTTAAAAATAACACATGCATTATGACCGCCAAATCCAAATGTATTGGACAGAGCTACGTTCACTTCGCGTTCTTGAGCTTTGTTGAACGTAAGGTTAAGGTCATAGTCGATGTTTTCGTCGTTATCACCCTCTTCGTGGTTGATAGTCGGAGGTACGATGCCATTCTTGATCGCAAGAATACTTGCGATGGCTTCTACCGCACCGGCAGCGCCCAGCAAATGACCAGTCATGGATTTTGTTGAACTGATGTTCAATTCAAATGCATGTTGACCAAATACTTCTTTAATAGCTTTAGCTTCCGATATATCACCTACGGGAGTAGAAGTACCGTGTACATTGATATAATCTACTTCCTCGGGGCTCATCTCGGCATCTTCCAACGCATTTCTCATTACTAACTTGGCTCCAAGTCCTTCCGGATGAGAAGCGGTCAGATGGTGAGCGTCGGCAGACATTCCTACACCGGCAACTTCAGCATAAATCTTAGCACCACGTGCTTTGGCATGTTCCAGTTCTTCAAGAACCAGGCAACCGCCACCTTCACCCATCACGAATCCGTCACGGCTTGCGCTGAACGGACGAGATGCAGTTGTAGGAGATTCATTGCGTGTCGATAATGCATGCATAGCATTGAAACCGCCTACACCGCCAACGGTGATTGCTGCTTCCGAGCCACCACTCACAATAACGTTGGCCTTGCCCAAACGAATCAGGTTGAAGGCATCAGCTATAGCGTTCGTGGAAGTAGCGCATGCAGAACAGGTTGCATAGTTGGGACCGTGGAAACCATACATAATAGAAATCTGTCCGGCAGCAATATCCGAAATCATCTTGGGGATGAAGAACGGATTGAACTTAGGGCCGTTTTCTTTACCGGTCAAGGCATAGTTACTTACCTCTTCCTCGAATGTACGGATACCACCGATACCGGCGCCAAAGATGACACCAATTCTGTTTAAATCCTCATTTTCGATGTCAAGACCGGAATCTTCAACCGCTTCTTTTGCGACCGCGATGGCATATTGTGTATACAAGTCCATCTTGCGGGCTTCTTTGCGGTCGATATATTGGGTAGCTTCGAAGCCTTTCACTTCGCAGGCAAATTGGGTCTTGAAAAGGGAAGCATCGAAATGAGTAATAGGTCCTGCTCCACTAACCCCATTCACAAGGTTTTCCCAAAAATCGGAAACATTGTTGCCAATAGGGGTAATGGCGCCAAGACCTGTTACTACAACTCTTTTTAATTCCATATTAAATTGATGGATAGGATTACTTAGCGTGTTCTTCGATGTAAGAAACGGCATCGCCTACAGTACCAATCTTTTCAGCTTGGTCATCCGGAATAGAGATACCGAATTCCTTTTCGAATTCCATGATAAGTTCTACAGTGTCAAGAGAATCAGCTCCCAGGTCGTTAGTGAAGCTAGCTTCGTTAGTAACTTCTGATTCTTCTACGCCTAATTTATCGACGATAATCGCTTTCACTCTTGATGCAATTTCAGACATAACTTTAAGTTTTTAATTAATAATTAGTTTTATTTCTTTAAATTTGCGGGGCAAAGGAATAAATATTTATCGTCACTCGCAAATATTTAGGGAATTAAATGCAATGTTTTGCACATTTTTCACGGTTTTGTGCACTAAAAAGAAGAAATATGAGGAAAAAGATCGCAGTATTAGCATCGGGAAGCGGCACGAATGCCGAAAATATCATCCGTTATTTCCAGGAGAAAAGTTCGGCTTGCGTGGCTTTGGTTTTGACTAACCGTCAGAATGCGTTCGTTTTAGAGCGCTCACGCGGGCTTGGAGTGCCTTGCTTCTATTTTTCCAAGGGTGATTGGGAGAGTGGAGTGGCGATTTTATCGGTGCTGCGGGAGCATGATATTGACTTTGTGGTGCTGGCCGGTTTTTTGGCTCGCGTGCCGGATCTTATTTTGTATGCTTATCCCAATAAAATGATAAATATACATCCTTCGCTGCTGCCAAAGTTCGGCGGAAAGGGAATGTATGGCGATCGCGTGCACGAAGCTGTGATTGCTGCCGGTGAGAAGGAAAGTGGCATTACTATTCATTATACTAATGAGCATTATGATGAGGGTGCCATTATTTGCCAGGTGAAATGCCCGGTGCTGCCGGAAGATACTCCTGATGATCTGGCGCATCGCATTCATGCGCTGGAATATGACACTTATCCGAAAGTGATAGAAAAACTGCTTGAATCCGAAGGATAAGCTACGGAGTTACTACGGAGAATGCTGTCTTTTCTCTTCGTAGCGGATAATCTCCTCTTAACTTTTCAAATAGTTCGGGATGAGTTCTCAACGCTTCGCAGTCTTTCCGCGGATCATACATTTTTAAATAGGCTTCTGTAGGAGTAGATGCTATGATGATCGGATTTTCCGGTTCGGGTGGAGCAATGTGATAGTCAGCTTGTATGCCGAAGTGTCGGCACAGGGAGTCCAGAGACATGCGGGTGGCATTGGCTTTTCCGTCTGCCGAATATCCGGCAATATGCGGCGTTCCGATGAATACCTTATATAATAAGGTGAGATTAATGTTGGGTTCGTTTTCCCATACGTCAATGACGGCATCTGAGATGAGTCCGTTTTCGAGAGCCTCCAATAAAGCCTTCGTCTTAATAACTTCTCCGCGGGAAGTATTGATGAGGATGGGAGAACGTTTGAGGGAACGGAAGAATGTTTCATCGGCCAGATGGAAAGTTTTATATTTCCCTTCCTTATATAAAGGTACGTGGAAAGTGATAACATCACATTCTTCGGCAAGAAACTGCAAAGAGCAGAAGTCAGTACTTCCTTCTTTCTCTTCTCGTGGCAAATCGTTCAGCAATACCCGCATGCCTAATTCGCGAGCTACTTTAGCCACTTTGATGCCTACATTGCCTACTCCGACAATGCCGATGGTCATTTCTGATAAGTTTTTTCCTTTCAGGAGATTTATTAATAGGAGTGTGGATTGCAGGTATTGCGCCACGGAGGCGGAGTTGCATCCCGGTGCATTGGTCCAGGTTATACCCGCCTCGCGGCAATACTCCGTATCTATATGGTCGAAACCGATTGTGGCTGTGGCAATGAACTGCACCCGGCTGCCTTGCAGTAATTCGCGGTTGCAATGAGTGCGTGTGCGGATTATTAGTGCGTCTGCATCTTTCACTAAAGCAGGGGTGAAGTCTTTCCCGGAGACATATATTACTTCATCGGCTATCTTCCCGATAGCTTCCTTTATAAAAGGTATTTTATTGTCGACAATGACTTTCATGGAATTCTGTTTTTTTTGAATACAGGCAAATTTAGAAATTAATTATATGTATGAAACTATATTTATAGTAATAAAATATAGCTGATTCTATTTTCTTATGAAAGTTGCTTTGATTTGTTAACGTATTCTTCATACGAATCCTTTGATCTTATCTTGTTGAAGGTGTTATGGAGTAGTAAAAATATGAAATAAATAAGGAAGAGGATATTTTGCTTTTGGAGCAAGATGGGAATAAAAAGTAGGGAACGGTTGCTTGTGTGGGAAATATTGCATAACTTTGTATTATTGTATAACTGTAAAGTTCGTTAAGATTATGGCATTTAGTAACCTTTGCAACAGCATTTTTGAGAAGTCAGTCGCGGATTACCACGTAACGGATAGCGTGGATGCACCGATGAACAATCCTTACGAGTTGAAGACGATCGAGTATTATTTATATTTGAAGAATTGGATTGATGCCGTGCAATGGCATTTTGAAGATATTATACGTGATCCGCAGATTGAACCGAATGCGGCATTAACTTTGAAACGAAGAATAGACAAGTCTAATCAGGATAGAACGGACTTGGTAGAACTGATCGATAGCTATTTCCTGGATAAATATAAAGATGTGAAACCGATGGCGGAGGCTACCATTAATACGGAAAGTCCTGCATGGGCGATAGATCGTCTTTCTATTCTTGCATTAAAGATCTATCACATGCAGAAGGAGGTGGAACGTACGGATACCACTCCCGAACATCATGCTCAATGTCAGGCTAAATTGGACATTCTTCTGGAGCAAAAGCAGGATCTTTCGTCGGCCATTGACCAATTGCTGGATGACATTGAATCCGGAAAAAAATATATGAAAGTATATAAACAGATGAAGATGTATAATGACCCGGCCTTGAATCCGGTGCTTTATGCAAAAAGATAACGAATGGCACGTATCCTCATTATCCGTTTCTCTGCGCTTGGCGATGTAGCCATGACGGTTCCGGTAGTGCATTCGCTGGCAGCCGAATATCCTCAGCATGAAATCATAGTGCTGAGTCGTACTGCATTGCAACCTCTTTTTCTGAAGTTGCCGGAGAATGTAAGCTTTTACGGTGCCGATTTGTCGGGGAAACATAAAGGGTTACGAGGATTAAGCAGTTTGTATGCAGAATTAAGAGAGCTACATTTTGATTATGTGGCCGATTTTCATGATATACTTCGCGCGAAATACTTACGATGGCGTTTTCGGTTGGATGGCGTGCCTGTAGCTGCAATATGCAAGGGGCGGGCAGGTAAGAAGAAACTGGTTCGCCGTCATCATAAGGTTTTTGAAAAGCAGGAAAGCTCTTTCCGGCGCTATGCTGATGTACTGGAAAAGCTGGGGCTTCCGGTTCAATTGAAGTTCACTTCCATCTACGGAGAGGGGAAAGGTGATTTTTCGCAAATAGAACCGGTGGTAGGACCGAAAGGGAATAATAAATGGATAGGCATTGCTCCTTTTGCTAAACACAAGGGTAAGATCTATCCGATAGAGCAGCAGGAGCGGGTTGTTGCCCATTTTGCCGCAATGCCGGATGTGAAAGTTTTCCTTTTGGGTGGAGGGAAGAGTGAAAAGGAGGTATTTGACCGCTGGACCGCTAAGTACCCTTCCGTCATGTCGTTGATTGGTAGACTGAAAATGGATACGGAATTGAATCTGATGAGTCATTTGGATGTGATTCTTTCCATGGACTCCGCTAATATGCATTTGGCATCTCTGGTCAACGTGCCTGTTGTTTCTGTATGGGGTGCTACGCATCCTTATGCCGGGTTCATGGGCTGGAAACAGTTGCCGTCCAATACGGTGCAGCTTGACTTGTTCTGCCGCCCATGTTCGGTTTACGGGCAGAAGCCTTGCTGGCGTGGCGATTATGCTTGTCTGAGAGAGATAAAACCTGAAGAGATTATTGCGAAGATTGAAGAGAATATAAGGTAAATGATGGATAAATATTTTAGAATGACGGGACCGTCTAAAAAGGTGAAGGCAGAGTAAAATATGAAAATAATAGTAAATCCTGCATACGAATATTTGCGGAAATTTGTAGAAAGCATTCCTGATATCTTTGAAAGTGAGGGGAGGGTGATCTACTCTGGAAGAAACCTCATCAAAGTGATGACGGTGGATGATGGATTGGAGATCAATATAAAACGTTATGGAGTTCCGGCTTTGGTAAATCGGATTGCTTATTCTTTTTTTCGTGCCCCGAAAGGAAGGCGCGCCTTTTCATATCCCGATATACTGCTTCAGAGAGGCTTTGAAACCCCGGTTCCTATCGCTTATATTGAAGAATGTAAGTGGGGCTTGATCAAGTACTCTTATTTTATCAGTCTTCAATCTTCCTATCAAAGAAACTTTTATGAATTCGGCAATGCCGATGTTAACGAATGCAGGGATGTTGTTATAGCCTTTGCCCGTTATACCGCTCGTCTGCATGAATCTGATATTATGCACCGGGATTATTCTCCCGGAAATATTCTGTTCGATAAGATAGATGGTGAATATCATTTTATGTTAGTGGATATCAATCGCATGAGCTTCGGCAAGATCAGTATCGATATGGGGTGTGCCAATTTTGCCCGTTTATGGGGACAGAAAGCCTTTTTTGAATTACTTGCCAGAGAGTATGCACGGGCACGCAATGCTGATGAACAATACTGCGTTGATAAAGTGCTTGCACACCGGAAGAAGTTCTGGATTTATTTTGCCAAGAAACATCAAGTGAAGTATAAACTGGAGCTATAGAGAGAAGTATGCGTATTGTCTTATTCTGTGAAAATAAGTATGCTGTTGATATATTATTGCCTATATATCAGGAAGCGGTAAAGTCGGAGGCGAATCATATCTTGTGGTATGTGCATCTTCCGAAGATCCCGGTTTTCCCACTGGACGGAAAGGTCGTTTACACCTATTCGATGCAGGAGGTTTATGATTTTTCTCCGGAAGCTATATTTGTGCCGGGCAATATTGTTCCCTATTATTTGCCGGGTGTGAAGATACAGGTTTTTCATGGCTATGCGGCAGAAAAGAAAGATCATTGGGTCATTCGTCGCTATTTTGATACCTATTTCACCCAAGGTCCTTTTTTTACGAAAAAGTTTAAGGAATTAGCTGCCGAATATAAAGATTTTGAGGTCGTGGAGACCGGTTGGCCCAAACAAGATTGGATAAAAAATCATTGGCATGATTTTGACCGGGAACGTGAAGAACTGTTGAAACTGCATGGAAAAAGTCAAATTGTATTATATGCGCCTACTTTTTCACCAAGTTTAACATCTCTTCCTGCATTAAAAGAGGCTTTGTTGCATTTAGTAAAGATGAGGGATGTCGTTCTGTTGTTGAAGTTGCATCCGCTGACTAAAAAAGAGTGGGTGGATGAATATAAACAACTGGCAGAACAAGAAGAACACATTATATGGGAAGACGGCTTTAATGTTACGAAGTATCAGTTAATGTCCGATGTCATGATAAGTGACACTTCCTCAACGGTATATGAATTCTTGCTTCTGGGACGTCCGGTAATTACTTATCGCACCATAGCGAAAGACATTTACTGGACTGACATAACGGAAACATCCCAATTGACAGACGCCTTTGAAAGTGTGCAGCATGATGAAAACGCTATTGCGAAAAGACGATGGGTGGTTGATAACTACGATCCGTATCTGGATGGAAATGTAGCCAGGCGAATGCTGGAAGCGGCTGAAGATTATATTCGCCGTCATGGTGTTCCGAGAGAACGGAAGTTGAACCTCTGGAGAAAATATACGAGTATAAAGACGTTCGGAAGGATAAAGAAGTGATGAAAAGTAATGTAGAACTATTAAAAAGCAGGAATATGAAATCTTATGTTTTTCCGGGAAATATAGAAGAGCGGATTCTTCGAATCGCAGGAGAACCTTTTCCGTATATGCGCACTGCTTTGTTTTCTGAAATTGTGAAAGATTCAGAGCGTATGTTGCTGGAACTGATACATTGTCCAGGCGGGCGTGTTATCTTCTATACTGCTTCAGGAACCGGTGCGATGGATGCTGTGGTTACCAATTATGTTTCCCTGAAAAAGAAAGCTTTTATTATAGCCGGCGGTTCATTCGGCTACCGTTGGAAGAGTCTCTGCGAGTACTATCAGGTTCAGAATGAAGTTTTTGAAGTTCCTTTTGCTCGTGATATTGATTATGCCCAGCTGGAAAATGCTGTGGCTGCTTCGCGTCCGGATGTGTTTTTATGTCAACATCATGAAACCTCTACCGGTCAACTGTTTGATTTAAAGAAAATTTCTGCTATTTGCAGGAAACATAATGTTTCGCTGGTTGTTGATGCTATTAGTTCCTTCTTGTCCGATGATTTGAATATGGAAGAGTTGAATATCGATATCTGTATTACCAGCAGTCAGAAGGGGCTGAATATAGCCCCGGGTTTGTCGTTTCTGTTTCTTTCGCCTAGGATCCTGCAGACTGATTTTTTGCATAAATCTTATTATTTTGATTTTGCTGAGAATCTGAAGAATCTGGAACGCGGTCAGACACCTTACAGTCCGGCCACCAGTTTGTTTATGCAATTGCATGCCCGTTTAAAGGAGAATGTAGTCCTTGGGGTTGACAAAATCATTGCTTCCGTGCGTGCTAAAGCGCTGTATTTTCGTGAGCTGTGCAGGCAGAATGGTTGGGAAATTCCGGCGGAAGTGCCATCCAATTGCATTACGGGGTTCTTTGTTCGCCAGAATGGAGATATTCTCTTTAATGAATTGTTGAAGCAAGACATATTCATTATGCCGGGTGGTACTCCTTGTTATTTCAGGGTTTCCCATTTGGGAGTTCAAAGTGAAGAGGATCTGGATGATCTGGCAATGAGAATTAAAGAAATAGAATACCGATAAATCTATATAGCATGGAAAGAAAGAAAATCAGAGTATTCACATCCGGTAGTTTTGACCTGTTTCATATCGGTCATCTGAACATATTGGAACGTTCGGCGGCATTGGGCGATGAACTTATAGTCGGCGTAAGCACAGATGAGTTGATACAGCATTACAAGGGAATGCCGCCTATTATTCCTTTTGAACAACGTTTCCGGATTATTTCGTCTTTGAAGTGTGTGACTAAAGCTGTGAAGCAAGTGAAGCTTACTGAAGTGGCACAATTACAGAGAGAGGATATTGATATAGTAACTATAGGGGATGATTGGATAAATAAGTATCTGGAGGGGCTTGAGTGGATGAAGCAACAGCCCGGTAAGGAAGTGGTGTATTTTCCTTATACTCCCGATGTAAGCACTACAAGCATTAAGAAGAAAATAATAGAGAGTACAAGTGAGATTATCAGGGCAGCGCTACAACGTGAGGCTGAATTAGATTATAATTGGCCGGAAGATCAGAAAAAATGAAGTTGAATTAAAGAATTGATACATGTTAGTCTCATTAATGATATCTACATATAATTGGAAAGAGGCCTTGTCCCTATGTCTGTACAGCGTTTTTGCTCAGACCATGAAGCCTTGTGAGATTCTGATTGCAGATGATGGCTCACGTGACGACACCAAGCAGCTGATTGATAAGATGCGGACAAAGACCGATATTCCTATTGTGCATGTATGGCACGAGGACAAAGGTTTCCGTCTTTCTGCCATCCGTAATCGCTCTATTGAAAGGGCGAAGGGGGATTATATTATCCAGATTGATGGTGATATCCTCTTGGATAAGCATTTTATTGCGGACCATCTGGAATTGGCGGAAAAAGGTTACTTTGTGTGTGGGAGTCGTGTACTTTTAGGAAGAATGGCTACTGCCCGGTTACTTAGAGGAGTGGAAACTCATCCTGCACTTTTTAAACAAGACCTTAGCTTTTTGTTGAACGCTTTTCGTTCACACACTTTACGTTTGTATTTGGCAAATCGTTATGCGAAGAATAGCATGTTGCGAATCCGGGGCTGTAATATGGCTTTCTGGAAAGAAGACTTATTGCGCGTCAATGGTTATAATGAGTCTTTGGAGATGTGGGGGCAGGAAGATGTGGAAATTTCCTATCGATTGATTCATGCCGGAATTCAAAAAAAACAATTGAAGATGGGTGGAGTACAATTTCATCTCTATCACAAATTTGCTTCACGGGAGAATTTGGAATATCACGAACAGGTGCTGAGACAAGTTATTGAGGAGAAGACGATATGGTGTGAGAATGGGATTGTGAAAGAAGATAAAGCATATAAAGAGAATAATGGATGAAACAAGAGCATTACCTTTAATAAGCATTATAGTACCGGTTTATAATGTGAAGGATTATGTGGAGAAATGTCTTGACTCTATCTGTGGGCAAACTTATAAGAATTTGGAGATAGTTGTGGTGGACGATGGTTCGACTGATGGCTCCGGGGAAATCTGTGATACTTATGCCCAAAAAGATCCAAGAGTGAAGGTTATCCATCGTGAAAATAGAGGTGTAAGCGCTGTACGGAATGAGGGGCTTGATATAGCTCTAGGAGAGTATATTGGTTTTGTGGACGGTGATGATTGGATAGATTCCGATATGTACGAATTCTTATATGAGTTGTTGATTGTTAATGAAGCCGATATATCAGTATGTTCGCATTATATAGAAAAACCGGGCAAGAGAAAAATCAAATATGCTTCAGATAAAGTCTTGAATTTGATACCTCGTGATGCTATTCGTCTTTTGGTTAAAGATGATATTGTTAGGAATTATCTTTGGGATAAACTTTTTAAGAGAGAGCTTTTTGATGGTTTGCGATTTCCACAGAATACTTGTTTTGAGGATATGGCTGTTATGTACCGAATATTTTATAGGGCACGGAAAGTGGTATTGAAAAGTCAACCAAAGTACCATTATATGATACGCACTGATAGTTTAATAGGAAGTAAGTACGATCCTAATAAAGAATATCAGATGTTTTTGGCTGTAAATGAGCAAAATCGTTTCATCTTAGAAAAAGGAATATGGGATAAGACTCCTATATTTGTTATTCGGTGTGGTATCCATCTTATAGATCATATAATGCTTGTACATCCTTCTCCTGCTACAGAAGAAATAATAAGAAATGTACTTGATACAATACATCAATATGATGAGACTACATGGAAGCAGATTGGAATGGCCTGTGCTATAAAGCGTTGGGCTATTTATAAAAATCTTCTAGCATATCGTTCAGTCTATCGTTTTGTAAGATCTATATTAAAGTCAAAAAATCATCGTTTCTGAGATTATATTCTGTTTAAAGAAAAATCATGATGAGTATAGAAAATAAAGCAAGAGTTATAGCGTTTTATTTACCCCAATTCCATCCGATACCAGAAAATGATAAGTGGTGGATGAAAGGATTTACTGAATGGACGAATGTAGGAAAAGCTCGTCCTTTATTTCCCGGACATTATCAGCCTAAAGTTCCGGCAGATTTGGGATATTATGACTTGAGAGTGCCTGAAACTCGTAAAGCTCAGGCTGATATGGCAAAAGAGTATGGAATAGAAGGCTTTTGTTATTGGCATTATTGGTTTGGTAATGGGAAAAGGTTATTGGAACGTCCGTTCAATGAGGTGCTAGCTTCGGGTGAACCAGATTTCCCCTTTTGTTTGGCTTGGGCTAATGAATCATGGAGAGGCTTTTTTCATGGAGTTAAGACTAAGGAAACTTTAATAACCCAATTGTATCCAGGTAAAGATGACTATATTGCACATTTTAATGAAGTGCTTCCGGCTTTTAAAGACCATCGATATATTACGGTAGAGGGAAAACCTATATTTGTGATCTATCAACCTTTTGATCATCCGGAAATGAAAGATTTTATTGAACTTTGGCGAACTCTGGCAAAACAAAATGGATTAAAAGGCATTCACTTTGTAGGTCATACTTATAATTTGGCAAAGGACAGGGCTGAACTGATGAGAATGGGGTTTGATGCCATTAATGTAGTACGGTTATTTGATTTTGAGAAAAAGGCAAAGTTGACTTATAAATGTGCTAAATGGCGACACCGTCTTTTTCGTTGTCCTAAAATTGTGGAGTACAAGAAAGCAAGTCAGTTTTTTACAGGAGATGAAGAATATGCTTCTGAAATTATACCAACAATTATTCCTAATTGGGATCATTCACCTCGTTCTTTGAATAAGGCGCTAGTTTTGAATCATGCAGAGCCTGGCTATTTTGATCAGCATGTGAAGAGTGTGATGGTACGTATCAGAAATAAACCGTTGGAGCATCGTTTGGCTTTTGTGAAATCATGGAATGAATGGGGGGAAGGAAATTATCTGGAGCCAGATTTACGCTATGGAAGAAGCTATTTGGAAGTACTTTTGAAGTATATTAAGGGAAAGTAGACAGATTGAATAGTATTTTTTATGAGGAAGAAAATAGCAATCATCATACCCGCTTATAAAAGCCGCTTTTTGCAACAAACCTTGGCTTCTATAGCAGCGCAAACTAATAATAGCTTTACTGTCTATATAGGAGATGATGCGAGTCCTCATGATTTGAAAAATATAGTTTGTCTTTATCACGATAAACTGGATATTGTTTATCATTGTTTTGAAGAAAACTTAGGCAAACAAGATTTGCCAGGGCATTGGGAACGATGTATTGCTATGTCTAAAGAACCTATTGTTTGGCTTTTTTCAGATGATGATTTAATGCCATGTGATGGGATAGAACGTATATTGAAAGTATTGGACAAATGTGGTGAAAGAAACATAATGCTTCGTTTTCCGCTTGCGTTGATAGATGGAGGAAATAACGTAATATATGAGAATTCGCCTTTTACGGATGAAATGATTTCAGGGTATAATTTTTTACTGGACAAATTGGAAGGCAGAATTTATTCTGCTGCTTGTGAATATGTTTTTAGCCGTGATGTTTACCAAAAGGTAGGTGGTTTTGTTAGGTTTCCTTTGGCTTGGTGTTCAGATGATGCGACATGGACGAAGTTTGCAGATTGTGCAAAGGGAATTATGACTTTGCCAGGCAAACCCGTTTGTTGGAGGAATGTGGAAGGTGAAAACATTAGCAATTCTAATTGTTATGATAGTAGGAAGATTGAATCGACAGGATTATTTATAAAGTGGATAGTTAATTATTATCCAGATAAACTTAAAGAAAAAAGGTTGCGCCATGCTTTAAAGACTTATGTACACACAGTATTACATTACTCTGTACATGATAACTTTAGTTTAGGTGAACTTTGGAGAATATGTAGCTTTTTGTGGGCGGTTCATCCGTCGACGGCATTGAGTGTGGCATTCCGTATGTGTAAAGTAAAACTGAATAAAAAGAGATAAAGATGAAAAAAATACTTTTTATCATCCCTTGTATACCTTATCCCCTGACTACAGGTGGAAATCAGGCTTTTTTTCATATGGTGGACTATCTTCGTTGCAGGATGTCTGTGTCAATATTGCTCTATCCTAAAGGAAAAGAAAAAGAGGATGTAGAGAAGTTGAAACGAATATGGAATAATGTGGATTTTTTCATTTTTACAGATCAAATGGCTGAACCTGAGACTCGGCATCCATCTTACTATAAATGGCTGAAGAAGATAGCATTATCTGCTACTCGCAAAATGCGTCGCCAATTGCTTACTTATAGTAAAGATGTAGTATGCAGGGATATGACTTTAGATTCCTCCTTTTTTGAACCACTTCCTTCAAAATATGCAGAATACATATCGACTGTTTCTCGACGTGGATTTGATATTATTCAGGTTGAGTTCTATCCGCTGATCTCATTAGGTTATTTGTTACCGGAGAATGTACAAACGATTTTTGTACATCATGAATTAAGGTATGTTCGCAATGAAAATGAAATGGAATTTCTTGAAAGAGTGACAGATGAAGAACGTATGTTGTATCGTATCGGGAAGGATTTTGAACACTCTGCATTGAAGACCTATAAGCATGTGATTGTTTTAACTGAGGTGGACCGTCAAATATTGATTGATTTTATAGGAAATAAGCATAGAATACATGTGTCACCTGCTGTTGTGCAGATGACTGATGCTTGTGACAAACAAGTAGTTCCTACTACTTCCAGGTTGACTTTCGTTGGAAGTGAGGGGCATTATCCAAATTTGGATGCGGTTGTCTGGTTCTGTCAGGAGATAGCTCCTTGCTTGCGTAATCAGAATTTTCATTTCACTTTTCAAGTGGTAGGACCATGGAGAAGTTCATATGTAAAAGAGCTCCAAACCTCTTGTCCTGAGCTGGAATTGGTTGGCTATGTGGAGGATTTACATAATTTCCTAAATGGTAGCATAGTGCTTGTCCCTATTCGTATTGGTAGTGGAATGCGGATGAAGATACTGGATGCTGTTTCTTCAAAAGCCCCTTTTGTCACCACTACTAAAGGGGTTGAGGGTATTGACTTTCATCATGAAGAAGAATGTTTGATAGCTGATAGTGCGTCTGATTTTGCTTCTGCTGTTATTAGATTAACTGGTGATGAGGGTTTACAAGTTAAATTGGCGAATCAGGCTGTAGAGCAGCTGCAGAAATTTTATAATCCGCAAGAAATGTTAGATAGGCGCTTGGCTGTTTATAACCAAATTCTGGAAGTAAAATAAATTAGTATAAAAATACTATTAATTATGAAGTTGCAACCTTTAATTAGCATAATTATACCGATACATAATACAGCAGGGTATTTGGAGCGTTGTATTGAGTCTGTGCGCAATCAAACTCTGAAAGAACTTGAAATAATCTTGGTAGATAACTTATCAATAGACGAATCTCCATTAATTTGTGATGAGTATGAGAAATTAGACTCTCGTATAAAAGTTTTGCACTTATCTGTAGCAGGTCCTTCGGTAGCCCGTAATGCTGGTATAAAAATAGCTTCCGCTCCTTATATAGGTTTTGTTGATAGTGATGATTTTCTCGAACCTACGATGTATGCTGATATGTTAGAGGCTTTGGAGCAGAATCAGGTGGATATGGTGTATTGTAATTTTTGCTATGAATATGAGGATAAACGAATTGAGCAGATATATCCAAATTCTGGTCTGAGTTATTTTAGGTCGTCGACAGAGGTTCTTCGTGATATTATATGTGAACAAGTTAGTAGCTCGCCCTGTACAAAGCTCTTTAAAAAAGAACTTTTTGATAATTTGTTATTTCCCGAAGGGGTGTTTTTCGAGGATCATGCAACTGTATATCGGTGGGTTGCTGAATGTAAAAATATAATATGGATAGATCGAGCCTATTATCATTATATTCAACGAGAGGGCAGCACTTGTCATTCTGTAGATTCTGTTAAACATTACCATTTCTTTTTGGCAGAGTATCCACGTTTAGATTTTATAAAAAGAATGAATCTATTTGAGAAAGAAAAGGAATATGAAGCTGTGAATTTTATTATTGCTAACTGTTTGTATCGTTTCTCTGAATTTATGAAAGATTCGCAATCAGGACAGAACCAATATATGATTCGGGATATGCGATGTAAATTGAAGGTCTGGCTTGCCTTACCCTCTTCTGAAATTGAAAAGAAATACTATAATCGTTTGTGGAAGATCGCATATATTTGGCCTATCTATCGCAGAACGCATTATTCAAGAAAATAACATGTTTGTACGTGTTAATGTCTCTCGAGAAACTTACAGCGTATTTTGTAGCAGAATATAATCAGTTTATTCATCTTTTTCTGAAAATGTTTGGCATGTTTCATTAGGCAAAATCCTTCATAAAGTGGACTTTCTTTGATCAATAAAAATTCGGACAGTTCTTCAAGAACCTTCTGTGGAAATAAATCACTAAGAATCTTGGTTCTTTCTTTATTTGCTAATGTTGTGTTAGAGGATATCCCTCCTTCGTGGAAATTGCTGATATTTAGGTCGATGTGCTTGGTTGAACGGTTTTTGAATAAAATACTTTTTATCCAAAACTCCCAGTCTGATATTATTTTGTACTGTTCGTTATATAACTGATCTTTGAATAATTCTCTCCGAATAAAAGTGGCGGGGTGGGGTAGGCAGAAAGTCGGCGATAGCAATAAAGCGGCACTTAATGGGGATTCCGGATATATTCGCAAGTATTTATGGCCGGATTCGGATATGAAATATAAATTCCCATAAATTATATCTGTTCCGGTGAGTGATGTTGCAGCTTGTTCTAAAATGTTTGGTTCTATATAATCTCCAGAGTTAAGAAATAACAGGTATTGTCCTTGAGCATGCGTGATGCCTTTGTTCATTGCATTATAAATACCTTCGTCTTTTTCAGATACCCAGTAAGTAACATGAGGATTTTTATTTTTATATTGTTCGATAATGGATTTACTTCCGTCGGTTGAGGCTCCGTCGATAATGATATGTTCGTAATTGTTGTATGTCTGCTGTGCAACACTGTCAAGCGTTTGGACTAGCCCTTTACTATTGTTAAAATTTATAGTGATAATACTTATTTTTATTACTTCCATGTTTATACAATTTTACTATTCATTACTTTTTGATATACTTCTTTTGTTTGAAGCGCAGCTTTTTCCCAGGAGTATAATTTAAGCCGTTCCGAACCTTTATATATAAGTTCTGCTCGCAAAGTTTGGTTGTATATAACATTTGCAATGGTATCTGCTATTTCCATTTCAGAGTATGGATTAAAATATGCAGCAGCATCTGATGCTATCTCAGGGAAACAACTAGTATTACTTATGATAACTGGACAATGACAAGCATAGGCTTCTAAGATGGGAATGCCGAAACCTTCATAAAGTGATGGAAATACGAAAGCTTCTGCCTGATTGTATAGGGTATATAGTAATTCATCAGAAGCTTGAATCTGCATTACTTTTCTGGAGATGTTCAGTGACTCAAATAGATTTTTCTCGTTCATAGAAAAGGGGCTACCGGTACATATTACGTATAAGTCTTTGTCTTTTGATGACAATAAAGAAAAGGCTTTGATGAAACGATCAAAGTTTTTGTAGGGATATCTGGTACCAACATATAAGATATATCTTTGGGGAAGTATTGCTGACTTTTTTTGAATAGGCTTCTGCATATTTGTTCCATGATAAATAACGTCTATTTTTTCTGGTGAAATATGCAGTAAATCTATTATGTCTTGTTTGGTGTTTTGGCTTATTGCAATAACTCTATCGGCTTGAGTGATAACCTGTTTCTTTTGTTCGAATATGATATCTTTTTGTTCTTTTGAAAAGAATTCTGGCAATCTTTCATAAATCATATCATGTACAGTAATGACATAAGGATTGTTTCCTATCCAATTTAGGAAATACGGTTCGTAATAAGTTGCATGCAGCAAATATTCAGAAGAGGATATAAGCATGTGCTCGGAGAATTTTCGATTCTTCCGGAGAAGCTTATTTTTGTATTTATTGAATATCCACTTTGGAACAGGCAGACGATGCTTACACAATTTAGACTCTTTCAAATAGATATTTTCAGAATATCGTACTGATATATCGAATGTTATATTCATTCTAGGAATTATTTCGCAGAAGTATCGTGAGATACCTCCGAATACCTGAGAATCAAATATCTGAGAATCAAATATTATTTGTGGGTCTTTCATTTCTTGATTGAGCATAAGTTTGTTACCAATAGCAGCCTGCTTCGATCTGTTGGGCTTTTTGAGGAGTTTCGGCTTCAGAAGGTTTTACCCAATATTCGTTCATTAGCTGTGCATAATTATAAGTTGCATTGTAATTGCCATCTTCCCATCTGGCACCTTTTATTCCGAAAAGTAATTGCAGGCTACCTCCCATATGTATCGCTTTTTTTCCTGTTCGCTTAATATGTGCAGCTAGTGGAAGTCCATACGCTCCACAACCTAAGAGGCATATGTCGTACTCTCTTTTATCTATCTCGTTTTTCATAAATTCAAGAGCGTCAAACCATGTGTTAAATCTACTATCTATATGATTCCCGATTGTCTGAACTGCCTTAATCGTTTGTAAATCAAAAGCTGGTAAGATTTTTGGGTCTTTGTGGATGACCTCCTTTCTGAGATATTGTTTTTGTATAGTCTCTGCAAAAGGATGTACCACTAATACTTTTTGTTTTTCCAAAGCAGCTGTCCAAGGTATATCGCTCCAGAAAGGATTGAAAGGTTCAAAATCAATTTTGTATGCATTCTGTAATTCATTAGAGAAATATTGTTCTTCATATCTCCAAGAAGCAAGTATATCAATCAGTGGCATATCTTCAATCATCATCTCTGAAAATCGCTTTAATTGATCGGGAGTTGCAGAAAAAAATCCTGCATTGTTCCTCATTGCATCTATTGTGTCCTTTTCCCACCACCAAGGAAATGCCTCTCCTCTTATATACTTTATAATTTCCCTTTTTTGATGAAAAATGCCTAAATAGTTGATTACGCATCCAATTTCCACTGAACCAAATCTTGAAAACATGCAAGGCGCTGATGATGATAAAATTTCTCTAATTCGACTTGATATGATATTAGGATCTATTTCTTTATACGGACTGTAATGCTGTGGCACCCCATGCTTCTGAGTATAGCGTTGGCGTAGTTTTTTTAGTAGTTTTATAAATATTTTCTGCATTGAACTAAGGGGTATATATTTTTTGCAATAATATGGATTTTACGGGACATACTGTTCTATTTATATGTTAAAAAATGCATCACTTAACCTTTTATGAGGCAATCACTGCAAGCTTCACTTCCTCTTTCCATAACCTTCGATTTGTTTCCTCGTCAGGCTTGTTCCCTAACATGAAAATAAATCGTTGTATGAGAAAAAGGTTATGATACAGCACTTTTACAGACGCCATTGATAAGATAGTTCCCTTCCCAAAAGCTTTTGTTTTAGCCAGATTTACACTGGTGAGTGAGGCATTAAAATGGAAATGGAGTTTATCCAAATTGCGACTTTGATAATTGGTTATTCCTGTAAGTTATTTTGTTTTTCGAAAGCAAATTTGACTTAAAAACGAGTTCTGTAATAATCTAACACATTCAGAATTTTCATTTGTGTATCGTTAGAGAAATACAACTTGCGTACTTTTTTATCATTACTTTTTCAAATACACAATCGGACATTTTTCTTCAGCGAACAGGAATGAACGATTGCAGAAAGTATTCGTTCTTACCCATCCTTCAACCGGGTAGTCTCAAAACACTCTTTTTTAGGCGATCCATCCCTATTTTGCCTTCATAACGTTTGGGGCATTCTTTGCCACTGGTAGGCTTATCCTTGGTCAGATAACGGAAATAAAGATTTACTGATATAGTTCGGATCAAAGGCGATAGCAACGCGGTTGCTTATATGGGATTTTGCTAAAGTTGTTTATAATCTCAAGATATTGGTCAAGTTCTGTTGTCTCCATTGGAATTAAAGATGTAGTAATCCTTAATTTGATGAATTGGCAGAGCTTAACCTACTTCTTTTTGTTAATTCAAAACTTAACGAATTATTGTTATATATTATCTATAATCTTCTTAAAACGTTTTGACCAATGAGCCCAATTGAGCTTTTCTTTGTATAAATTGGCTGCATATTCTTGCATTAGACTAAGTTCGCCTGATTTAATACAGTTTTCTATTTTTGATGCGAATTCATAAGAATCACTTTTTAACGGCAAACGATAGCCATTTATTCCGTTAATTACATAATTTGAAATTCCTCCAGTGTCGTAAGTGAAAATCGGCATGCTATAGGCAGAAGCTTCAACAAATACGATACCGGCACATTCTGCTTGGGTTGGCAGAAGTAGTATATCCGAGGATGACATGTATTGAATAATTCTTTCATAATCACATTGATTGTTCTTATTTAAGAAACCAATAAATTCAATATATGGGATATCTTTACAACTTTCAGGTACTTCTATAGGACCTATTATATGAATCATGCTTTTAATCCCTTGGGTGTTTAGAATTCTACAGGTTTCTATAGCAATATCTCCACCTTTTCGTTGCCAATCTACTCCCAAAAAGAGAATGTGAAGAGTTTTGTCTTTCTTTGGATACTTTTTAAAGGATTGTGTGGTGATATTTGCTCCAAATTCTAAAACAGATATTTTATCATTAGGTATTCCATAGTCAATGATTGCACTTTGTTTTGCCCAATCAGATGCGTGAATAATATGTGTGGCCTTTGTTAAAGCTTTCTTTTCTATTATATTACCTTCTCTAATGTTGAATGAGAGTAAATTGGAAAATTCATCATAATAATTATGGATGGACTTAAATGTCGCATCAGCCAGATAAATAATCGGTTTGTCTGTTTTTAATTTATATATAGCAGTACAGCCGGGAGAAAATAATATATCAGCCTTTTTGATATTATTTTTGTCAAGACGAGTCAGGTATGCGGCAAGTAAGGTATGTGCTATGGAATAATGTTTATTCGAACGTTTAGAGAGCCGATCCAGAAATTTCTGGTAATGTCTGATCCATTTGGAAAATCTGGCTTTGATCCATATTACATTATATCCAGAGTTTTCTATACTATTGTATAAGTAGTGTATTGTGCCACTCCATGCAGTTTTATCTTTGGGATCAGCATAGGAAATAAAACCAATTGTTTTTCGTTTTTCCATTATTTTATTTTTTCTTGTGTACAAAAGTAGTAAATATTCCATTGGAAGAGAATGTGTGTTTCTTATTATTTTAATTTATAGTGAAATCTCATTAGTGCCTCATTAAAATTTGGAATGAATTAAAATTAAATAAACTTGGTCCATTTGGTCTGAATCGTTCTTTGTCATTTTGAAATTTAGTTTTATCAAAGAGGTCTCTCAGATGAGTCTTATCAGTCAATGAGATGCTCAATATTTGCAGCACTTCATATGTACTTCTGTCCAGTTGCATATCGTGTTGAATGATTGCCACCAAACAGTAAGCGCATATTGCAGCATATATCTGTATTCGAACAGCATTCTCTGTAGTTCCCCAAAATCTTTTGATTTTAAGGTGCTGCTTGAGCCATTTGAAAAACAGCTCTACCTGCCAGCGATTTTTATAAAGTTCAGCAACTTGAAGCGCAGATATATGCATCGCATTGGTTATGGATGTAAATTCTCGTTCTTGTTCTTCATCCCAATATTTAACCAGTCTAAGTGGCTCCGGATAATATTGTTTAGGATAGAATCCAGTCAGAAGTACACTTGCGTCTGAAAGTACATTCTTAGGCAGCCTACGTTTCCATTTGATGAATCTTATACAGCATCTTGAAGTTGTTATAACCGCGGTCGAAGATGTAATAAGAACCTGGTTCATAGCTTTAGAATCATGCACGGATGCTTCGGTGATATGAAAGAATGCAGGGATCTGTGTTTCTACATCATATAATGTATGCACTTTGATACCACTTTTCTTCTTGCGGAATTTAGCTCATCAAAAGACTGAAAGACACAGGTCAATAGTTGTCGAATCGAAAGCATAAACGTTACCGCCAAGTTTGAAACTATGGTTAACACGCTTTTTTCGTGCTTCGCCAACCAGGTAGTAAGCGCATTCTTCAAAGATATGATAATCCCTATCTTGATTTGCTCTTGCCAGCGATGACTTTGATGCATTTCTGCCCATTTCTAAATGATAACATTTGGAATGATGCGCTTCAAGAGCAACTATCAAATCTCGCAAACATTCACGATTAGAAAGTTGACTGAACATCAAAGCAAGTAGTTGATTCCGGCAAGTGAAGTGCTTCATATATTTGTCACCATCATACTTGCGTACAATGTAGTTGAACTTATTCCTATCAAAGAATGACACTAGTTGAGCGAAAACGTATTTATCTTTATGCATTTGCAAATCTCCCTTCAGAGATGCAAAAGTGTAAATTGAAATCTATTTAATCGAAAAAACTATGTAACTAACTAAATTTCAAACTTTTCAAAGAACTTTTTTGATTTTAATGGGACAGCAATGATTTGTAATGTAAAAATGATTAGCCATGATATCGATAATAATTTGTAATAGGGTAACAGAAGTAGATGAGAGTATATTGATAAATATTAAAGAGTGCGTTGGGGATGTTGTTTATGAAGTCATAAGTATTGATAATAGTAAGAATGGATATGATATATTTCAAGCGTATAATATTGGAGTGCGGAAAGCGCAATACCCAATCATTTGTTTTATGCATGATGATATATTGTTTCATTCTTATAACTGGGGGATAAATGTTATAAATCATTTTAAGGATGACCAGCTTGGAATGTTAGGAGTAGGAGGCCCTCGTTTCTTAAGCAGTTTCTATATGGTGGGCTTCGAATGCACATAATAAATATTCTTCGTCTGCATGCCAATATAGCATAGATACTGAACGGAATACAAGAGTTTCAATACATCAGAAGATTCAACCGATTGATGAAAATTGAATTGAGGTAGTTGCTTTAGATGGTTTATTCTTTTGCATAAGAAAGTCATTGTTTAAAACTATCTCTTTCGATGAGATAACATATCATGGCTTTCATTTTTATGATTTGGATATATCTATGCAGGTAAGAAGTGTTGGTTTTAAATCAGTGTTATATACGATATGCTTTTGGAGCATATTTCAGCTGGTCAGTTAAATTCTGAATGGCTTCGCTCGGCAAGATTATTTTATAGAAAATGGAAAGAACAATTGCCAATATTTACATATGAGTTAACAGCTAAAGAAAGACGGTGCTTGGAGTACAGTAATCTAAAAGTTATGTCTGGTATTCTGTTATTTAATCATATTTCTATGATTTTATATTTTACTTGTAGGGAAATGTTGTATTTGTTGAAGTGGTGTCCTAAAGGTTTTATTAAAGTTGTGAAATTTTGGATTACAAGCTAAGGCTCTTCTTTTGTTGTTTAATAAGAGTCTTGAGAATTTTGGCTCTATGCTTTAAGATGGCTAAAAGCATGGATTGATTAGGTAAAGAGTTAATATTGTGTTGTTGTACAGTTTGTTCTTGTTGTAAGAGTAGAACTGTTTTAAATATGCTATGACTGTCTTGTTCGCAGTAGCATTTTTCCTGTATAATTAGTTTCTGAATATAGAGATTCACCATAAAATGTATTGGAAATATAGTAGTGATACTTAAACATAAATAGGCTAATAAGTTTAGGGTGCTTTTGCTTCATTGTTTCTTGTCGAGTAGTTCTTTTTCAAGAAAGAGTATTAAATAGGTTTATCCTCTATTGAAAAGTTAGTATTTCTATAAGCCATGATTCCATGTTTCTAAACACACTCTTTAAATTGGATTAAATATTGAATATTCTTACTTTTGGTAATTGTTAAACTTTAAATATTAATATCATGAAGAAATTTTATTTCTTATTGGGAGTATTGTTCATTTCCTATTCTTGTTCTGAATTTGAAGAGTTACCAAATGATCAATATCCATTGCCAGATGCTATAACAAGATTAGCTGGCGATGGTAAGTATGATGTGTTAGGATTTGGCTATGATGTAACTGGAGAATATTTACATCCTAGGTCGGTTAGAAGCCCCGTTTTAGATATTAAAAGTACGAAAAAGATCATGGAAAGCGTTTGATATATAGTACTTCTTCGTTTGGATTTGATAGAATGTATTATGGTTATTCTTCTTCTGATTATGTGAAAAATATAACAACTGAAACAAAGGCTACATATACAATGAATTATGGTAATGAAAAGGATACCTCCTTTTTTTCTGCAAATATAACAAATAATTCTTACCTGAAGACAGAATATTCATACTCTGATAAATATTCGTTTGCCAGTTTAGATGCTGTTAGGAATCGAAAGTATATTTATATTAATGATGAAGTGAGTGTTTTATCTCAATATTTGTCTGCTGAGTTTAAAGAAGATTTAAATAGATTGTCATCAGATAGAATTATTGAAAGATATGGTACTCATGTGCTTACTGATTTTCTTATTGGCGGACGTTATAAGTTGATGTTTAGGTCTATTGTAACAAACACTAGAGATGCTTCAACCAAAAGAAACACTGTTCATTCAGGTTTTAAAGCCTCCTTAGGTAAAATAGGATTTGGTTATAATTTGGAGCATAGTGAAACTGTTGATGAAAGTCTCGTTAAGAATAATCAATCAAAGGAACTATATGTGCTGTTTTATGGGGGCGGGGGCACGAATTTGAAGTATGATTTAGAAAAAGGTACTCCTACCAGTGTAGATATACAAAACTGGGAGAATTCTGTTTCATTGGAGAATTCATGTTTAACTGAGATAACGTGGAAAGAGACATATCCGATTTATGATTTTATTTCAGATCCAATAAAGAAAAAGGAAATAAAAGCAGCTGTAATGCGACATATTGAAGCTTCCTCTTTTAACGTTTGGAAATTATTACCTTTATATACTTATTATTGTGAAGGGAAAAATTCAATGAATCATTGCGTTACAACAAATCCAGATATCAGTATTAATTTCCCTTCATTTAGTTTCTTGCAGGTTGAAGGATATATTTTTAAAGAGCAAATTCCGGAGACAGTTCCATTATATGAATATTATAATGATATTGTGTTTGACCACTATATAACTACTCTTTCCAATATAAGTCAGCGTTATCCTGCGTATGTGTCAAAAGGTATTCTTGGTTATGTATATGAGAAGACTCAAATGAACACAGTACCATTATATGAATATTATTATGATGCTGTAAATTCTGTAACAGATCACTATACCTCGACGAGACCTGATATTCCAGAATTATACCCTGGCTGGGTACGATTAGCTCATTCTGTTTCTGGATATATTTATCCTGCCGATTAGCTTAATAAATAGAGAATGCATAAGTTCCCTTTAAAAAGTACATTTTCGTACCTTTACCCTCTCTCAAAAGCATTGGTAGGGCGTAAAGATTTGAATAAAAAGACTTTTTAAAGAGGACTTATTGATGAGTTTCAGGAATTTTACAATATTAATCTTTCCATATTTAGTGATCTGCAAAATCTGTGGGATACGTATCGGCAGGATACGTTTATCAATCTGGTTGTCAGTGGTTCAGCTACTATATGATGAAGAAGATATTTACTGACCATAGCGAATCTTTGTTTGGAAGATATGTAGTGTCGTTTTAGGATCGGGCTATACTTCTTCGCATACAGGCATATCCATTCCTTTATACACCACTACAATTTTATGTAGTATCGTGGTGCCGATGGCATTTCTCACCGTTTCCGTATCAGCATAGCGGTTGGCTTGGGTGATTGCTTCCTGACGCAACTCTTCCACACGGCTTTCGGAATCCTTATATTTGGCATATTTCAGTTCTACAATGTAACTGTGTTTCATGTCGGAATAGATTTCCAGTAGTGGACAGAGGAATATATCAACATAGCCGGCTTGCGTATCTTGTTCAGAAATGGGGCGGTAAAAGCGGTTTTGGGCTGTCATGGCAAGGGTGAAGCCATGGACAAAGAACGAAATTAAGGTCAGCTTCATCGTAGGTGCTCAGTAGATAGGCATAAAGCTGCTCACGAACTCTATCAGTTCATCAACAGTGTGATTGAAGGGGCTAGTAGTGGAATAATAGGTCAGCTGTTGAAGCCGCTGGTGAGGTCGTCCACCGTAACAGGACTGACACCGGTGATGAAACAGCGCTCGATACTGGAATAGGTTCCTGCTTTCACCTTGTTGAAGAGGGCGCGCAAATAGCCTTCGCCATGTGTCTCGTTGGTGTAACAATGCAAACTCTCAGGATCGGCGAGGATGGCATTGGTAAAGTGGTCGTACTCATTGATGAAGAGATAAATTTTACCGTCAGACTTTTGCCGAAACGGCGGGGACGTTTGAAGAAGAAAAACTTATCCACATCTTCTATTATGGGAATAAAGCGGGTTTTGTCTACATAATAACAATCGTCGCGGCGAATCACGGCGAAGTTCATCATGCCGTAAGGGATGGTTTCCTTTTGGGTGCTATATATTCTTCCATAACTGATGCCCTTTTTTAAAGTTTGCTTTGAATGCAAACAAAGGTACGCCCTTTCCGCTGTTTCTCCAAACAAAGATTCTTAAAAACACGGAACACTTTCTTTATTATTTTGTTTTCCCTGTGTAATCCACAATTTTATTTAATCAGAATGGCATAAGTCCATATTTCTTTTTGTTTTTGCAACAGCGGTTGAATCAATGGCTGTTGCGATATAAAAGACAATGTATGAAGTTCTATAACAGAGAAAAAGAGATAGCAGAATTGGTCCGTATATGGGAGCTTGCATTCGCTCAAAATTCCCGGATGGTAGTGCTGAAAGGGAATTTGCTGTTCGTAAACAGCAGAAAAAGGATATTTTTGCTGTTTACGAACAGCAAATGCTTATATTTGTAGTCTGAAATTAAAATATAAGAATGTATGGAGACGCTATTTGCCAAGCAGGACCGTTTATTAATGCTTACGTCTACTGAGATTGTACGCACACTCATGCATAGGATCAATTGGAATGCTCAACTGATCGCTATAAGAGGACCACGAGGTGTTGGGAAGACTACGTTAATGTTGCAGTATATAAAACAGCATTATGAGGCGTATAACCGGGAAGCGCTTTACTGTACGCTGGATTCAGTGTATTTTTCTAATCATACTTTACTGGAATTGGTGGATACTTTCTATAAACACGGTGGTAAGCACCTGTTCTTGGATGAAGTGCATAAGTACCCGACTTGGAGCAAAGAGATAAAGGAGATTTATGATATGTATCCTGATTTGCGGGTTGTATTTAGTGCATCTTCTTTACTTAATATACTGAATGCAGATGCCGACTTGTCCAGGCGTTGTATTCCTTATGAGATGCAAGGACTTTCTTTTCGGGAATTTATGCTGTTTTATAAACAGTTGGATTTGCCGATATGTACTTTGGAAGAGGTATTGAATTCTCCCGGAGATATTTGCTCAAGAGTGAACGAGGTATGTCGCCCTCTCGCTTTTTTCAAGGAATATTTGCAGTATGGATATTATCCATTCTATTTAAAGAATCAGATGGATTATTATACAAGTATTGAGCAGGTTACTAATTTTATTATTGAGTCGGAGCTGCCTCAACTGTGTGGAGTTGATATTGGTAATGTCCGTAAGCTGAAAGCACTATTGGGGATTCTGGCCACTTCTGTTCCTTTTGAGGTGGATATTTCTAAATTATCAACTACAATTGGCATTCATCGTAATACGGTAATAGAATATTTGAATAGCTTGGAAAGAGCCAAATTACTCCGCCTGCTGTATGCGGATTTGCTTTCTGTTAAAAAGATGCAGAAGCCGGATAAGATATATCTGGATAATCCTAATCTGCTCTACGCTTTGGCTTCCCATCCGGTTAAGATAGGTACAGCGCGTGAAACGTTTGTTGTGAATCAGTTAGGCTATATGCATGAGGTGGAGTATGGTAAGAAAACAGGCGATTTTAAAGTAAACGGATGCTATACATTGGAAGTTGGCGGTGAAGGGAAAGGGTATAATCAGATTGCAGATTTGCCGGATTCATATATATTGGCAGATGGAATAGAAACCCCTTATCGGCATAAATTGCCAATCTGGATTGTTGGTTTTCTATATTGATTATACCTCTTCACATACAGGCATATCCATCCCTTTATACACCACTACAATTTTATGCAGCTTTGTGTTGCCGATAGCATTTTTCACCGTTTCAGTATCAGCATAGCGGTTGGCTTGGGTGATTGCTTCCTGACGCAACTCTTCCACACGGCTTTCGGAATCCTTATATTTGGCATATTTCAGTTCTACAATGTAACTGTGTTTCATGTCGGAATAGATTTCCAGTAGTGGACAGAGGAATATATCAACATAGCCGGCTTGCGTATCTTGTTCAGAAATGGGGCGGTAAAAGCGGTTTTGGGCTGTCATGGCAAGGGTGAAGCCATGGACAAAGAACGAAATTAAGGTCAGCTTCATCGTAGGTGCTCAGTAGATAGGCATAAAGCTGCTCACGGACCGCCTGGTTGGGAATGGTGAGTTTGGTTTTGCCTTCATATGTGCCGCTGATGGTAAGCATACCGAAATAATAGAGTAGGCTCACGAAGTTGTCAGGAGTGGTGATATTGGCAGCAGGGAAACTTTCTTTCAAATCTCCGGTAATATAGCCTTGACTCACCAAGGTCTGGATGATGGAAGCATCGTGGGCAAACTCTTTGTCCTTACGGATAAGCATGCGCAACTTCTCGTAGTCGACGCGGATGTTGCTTTCTATCATATTCTGCGGTGCTTTACCATCGTTGTCAAGGTAGTTTTTGATAAAATAGAGCACCATGTTAGAATTATACATGGTTGTTTCACCATAACGTCCTTGTGCAAAGCAATAGTTGTCGTACCACGGTTGCATTATGTCCAACAACTCGTCCACAGTGTGGTTGAAGTGGCTGGTGGTGGAGTAATAGGTCAACATTTGCCGTACTTCCTCTTCCGTGAATCCTATACGTAAACAGGTACTCGAATTGTTCTACGGCTCCTTCTTTTGCATCCAGTTTTTCCTTAATACCCTGAGGAAGATAGTCGGCATAGATATCGCAAAAGTAGTCGAACATGGTTTGGCAATGCGCATCCAGCCCTTTGCGGTAGTTGTGCAGTTCACTGACAATTCCGGAAAAATTGAGATAGAGCACCAGGTAGCTGTTGCGGTCACGCGTGGGATATTTCCCGATATAAAGATCACCGAACAAAGCATCAAACTTATCTTTGGCGGCTATGTCGTAATAATGTTGCAGCATACTTACCGTCAGACTTTTGCCGAAACGACGGGGACGGATGAAGAAGAGAAACTTATCCGCGTCTTCTATTATGGGAATAAAGCGGGTTTTGTCTACATAATAACAATCATCACGGCGAAGTTCATCATGCCGTAGGGGATGCGTTTTCTGTTCGGTGCTATATATTCTTCCATAACTGATGCCTTTTTAGAAGTATGGTTTGAATGCAAACAAAGGTACGCCCTTTCTGCTGTTTCTCCAAACAAAGATTCTTAAAAACATGGAACACCTTCTTTATAATCTTGTTTTCTTGTATCTTTGCAAAAGATAAGATGCATTCTATTTGCACTATCTTTGTAACAGTTCTCCTAACTATAAGCCGTAGTAATTTATGGAAATGAATAGTCGACGTTATCCGATAGGGATTCAAAATTTTGAGCAGTTGCGTAATCTCAATCGTGTTTATGTGGATAAAACAGAATTGATTTACAGATTGATAAAGACTGATCAAATCTATTTCTTCAGCCGTCCCCGCCGTTTTGGCAAAAGTCTGCTTGTGTCCACACTCGAAGCTTACTTTTTGGGGAAGAAAGAGCTTTTCCACGGTCTGGTTATGGAGCGGTTGGAGCAAGACTGGACGGTTTACCCTGTATTACATATAGACTTCAGTTTAACAAAATATACAGAACTATCTGATCTTACCGGACAATTGAATCTTTTCTTGTATCGTTGGGAAAATATTTATGGAAGTAATGAAGCGGAAACAACTACAGCAGAACGTCTGCAGGGAATTATACTGAGAGCTAATGAACAGACTGGGAAGCAAGTGGTCGTATTGGTCGATGAATATGATGCCCCCTTGCTGGATAGTAATTCTGATACCCTTTTACAGCAGCAACTCCGTAACGAGATGCGCAAATTCTTCAGCCCTCTCAAGGGATTGGGGCAATATTTGCGTTTCCTTTTCATTACCGGTATCAGCAAGTTTAGCCAACTGAGTATCTTTAGCGAATTAAACAATCTGAAAAATATCAGTATGCGTGATGATTTCAGTGCTCTTTGCGGTATTACTGAGCAGGAATTACTGACTCAATTGAAACCTGATATTGAACGGATAGCCGAGGTGAACGGTGAGACTTACGAGGAAGCTTGCGCGCATTTGAAGCGACAGTATGACGGGTATCATTTCAGCAAGGCTTGTCCGGATATCTATAATCCTTTCAGCTTGTTCAATGCTTTTGATTCGGGGGAATACAAGAACTACTGGTTCTCTACGGGTACGCCGACATTCCTTATAGATATCCTTCAACATGTAGACTTTGATGTGCGTAGCTTAGATGGCCTCACGGCTACCGAGGAGCAGTTTGATGCGCCTACCGATCAGATTGTCGATCCTATTCCGGTGCTCTACCAAAGCGGGTGTCTGACGATAAAAGGCTATGATCCTACTTTCCGCCTTTATAAATTGGCTTATCCTAACGGTGAAGTTCGTTATGGTTTCACGGAATCTTTGCTTCCTTCTTATGTGCACCGTTTCCCTCGTGAGAATACTTTCTATGTGGTATCCTTCATTCAGGATTTACTGAAAGGAGATGTTGACGGTTGTCTGGAACGTACTCGCTCCTTTTTTGCTTCCATTCCTAATGATTTGGAGAACAAGACGGAAAAGCACTACCAAACTATATTTTATTTATTGTTCCGTTTGATGGGACAGTATGTGGAGGTTGAGGTAAAGAGTGCCATAGGCCGTGCGGATGCCGTCGTAAAGCTACAGGATGCCATTTATGTTTTTGAGTTCAAGTTTGATGGGACTCCCGAAGAGGCTTTGGCGCAGATTGACAGCAAACAGTATGCCGTTCCTTATCAGGCAGATGGTCGAAAAGTGGTCAAGGTGGGAGTAAACTTCAACAGTGCTACACGTACGATTGGAGAATGGAAAGTGCTGATGTAACAGCCTTCCGTTACTTTCTTCCAAAGTAATTAAACCGTATCATTTCATCCGAAATATCATATGCCTCCTTTGCAAAATCCTCATCTTCCGGACTATATCCTTCTCCTTCCACATTCATCTGTGAACCTACAGCAAATCCTTTCTTTTTAGGATTGAGGATACTTTCTCCGAGGCCGGTCCAATAATAGTCGTCAAGTTGAAGTAAGTTCAGTAGGGTGGGATACATATCTATTTGCCCCATCACTTCATCGTAACGCATACCTATGGGAGAGTTGACAACGATGAAAGGAGTAAACTGTTTGTCGGACACGATACCTTTGCCACCGGGACTTTCGCATAGTTCTGCACGATAAGACGCTAAACCTTCGTGATCTCCTGTTATTACAATCAGCGTTTCCTTATATTGAGGGAGTGTTTTCAGATACTCCACGAATTTACCGATAGCTTTATCTGTGTAGCGGGCAGTGATCATATAGTTACCCATCTTCTCCGGAATGTCAGAGGAGAATGAAATCTCTCTGAGATATTCCGGTAATATGAATGGAGCATGGCCGGAATAGGTAATAAGCTGCATATATGCGTTTTCCCCTTCTTTCCATATCTCCCCTTTTTCTATCTTTTCCTGACATTGAGCAAAGAATGAGCCGTCTCCGGTACGTTTGTGGGTACCGAAAGCTTCCGTCAGTTCGAAATCATGATAGGCGATAATCGTATCCATGCCGAAGCTTTGGGCTATGGGGCCCTGGTTCCAGGTGGATATCTTATCTATGGTTAACAGATAGTTGCGCGAATGATTTTTTTCGTGCATGGCTTTCTGCAACGAAGGGTAAACATGGTTGGGATATTGGCTGCTGTACGTACCACTGTTGATAGGTAGTAGTCCGGTGCAGAGTATAAGTTGGGCATCTATGGAACGGCCGCCTTTTACCTGTGTCAGTACATGTGGGGCATAGATGGTGGTAGAATCCTTCAGTAATTTGTTCAAGTAGGGGGTGATCTCCTGCCCTTCCACTTCTTTCTCTAATACCCAGCTTTCCAATGATTCTGCCAGAATGATGATGCAATTGGTGCGGCGATTAGTACTGCTGTCCGGCAGGGTAACTTCGTGTTTGGGCTTTTTACTTAACCATTCTTCTATCTTTGCTTCCAGTTCAGGAGTTAACTTTTGTTGCTGACCTACCAAATCATAGCAAAGGCTACCGAAAACGGTATAGAGGGAGGGGCCGCTTGAACAGAAATATGCTTTGTCGCGATATTCCTTGTATGCATTTGAAAATCCGCCTTTAATCAGGGTCACTGTGCCAAAGATGCAGATGATGACTGCAAGTACCGCAGAATAAGCAAGCATCGGTGCGGGACGCTTCTGATGTGCAGTTTTTGTACTCCGATGAATGACGGCGGCTGCAAGGGTGGATAATGGGAAAAGTATATCATACCAGCGAAGGGAGTCGAAGACGCTTCCGGTGAAATCGGCCAGGTTTCCTGATAATCCGTAGCTGTTCAGAGGAATGGCGGTATAGTAGGTTCTGAAGTACATAAGATTGGCTATCAGCAGGAAATCCAGCAGGAGCATGATGAGCGTCTCTGTTTTCCACATACGGAAGAAGGCGTAAGGAATAAGCAATATAAGTGTGGCTATCAGTTTTGTTGTATAACATTCAACTGTAGAAAGAGAAGCAAAAGTAGTCGGAATGCACCATAGTATGTCGAATAACATGAATTTCAGGAAAATAGTGGTTCCGAATGTCAGTACGGACTTATCGATCTTTGTCATAATAAAGCGTTTGTTTTATATACGGGCGCAAAGATACAATATATTTTTCCGATATCATTCTGTGATCTATATAAATGAGCTACAGGGCTTGTTTCTTGAGGGTTGTATAGATAAATCTCGTTAATATTAAATTTATCTTCTTTATCTTAAAGATATTTCTTGTATCTTTGCGCCCCTAATTCGTTAATACCAAGCAATGAAGGAATTCCTGCAATTGATGCGGCGTTTTGTGTCGCCATATAAGAAGTATATAGGGTGGGCGATTGTGCTCAATGTCTTATCGGCTGTTTTTAATGTATTCTCATTCACTCTGCTGATTCCAATTTTGAACATTCTGTTCAAGACAGGTAACAGTGACAAAGTCTACCATTATATGGAGTGGGGGAGCGGTGACTTGAAAGATGTAGCAATAAATAATTTCTATTACTATGTTACTCAGTTGATAGAGGTGCATGGTCCGATAATGACACTTCTGTTTATGGGACTGTTCCTGGCCCTTATGACGATGCTGAAAACTTCCTGCTATTTTGGATCTTCTGCGGTAATGATTCCTTTGCGTACAGGAGTTGTTCGTGATATCCGTATCATGGTCTATTCGAAAGTGATGCACTTACCACTTGGTTTTTTCTCTCAGGAACGGAAAGGAGATATCATTGCCCGTATGAGTGGTGATGTGGGGGAAATAGAAAACTCCATTACCAGTTCGTTGGATATGTTGCTGAAAAATCCGATTTTGATCCTGTTCTATTTTACAACGCTGATTATAACAAGTTGGCAGTTGACCCTGTTTACCATCGTAGTACTTCCCGGAATGGGGTGGCTGATGGGAAAGGTCGGCAAGAAACTGAAACGCCAATCTTTGGAAGCGCAGGGCAAATGGAGTGATACCATGTCACAATTGGAAGAAACTTTGGGCGGTTTGCGCATCATTAAAGCGTTTATTGCAGAAGATAAGATGGTGGATCGCTTTACCAGATGCAGTAATGAACTGCGTGATGCGACCAATAAAGTGGCCGTTCGTCAGGCGTTGGCTCATCCGATGAGTGAGTTTCTGGGAACGCTTTTGATTGTATTGGTGCTTTGGTTTGGCGGTATGCTGATTTTGGGCGATGAGCATTCCTCGCTGGAAGCTCCTACATTCATTTTCTATATGGTTATTCTGTATAGCATCATTAATCCGTTGAAGGACTTTGCAAAAGCAGGATACAACATCCCGAAAGGCTTGGCCTCCATGGAACGTGTGGATAAGATTCTGAAGGCTGAGAATCCTATTAAGGAACCCGTAAACCCGCTTCCTCTGCATGGTATGAATCGACAAATCGAGTTTAAGGATGTTTCTTTTAGTTATGATGGGAAGAGGGAAGTTCTGAAACATATCAATCTTGTTGTTCCGAAGGGGCAGACGATTGCATTGGTCGGGCAATCCGGATCGGGAAAATCTACGCTGGTAGATTTGCTTCCGCGTTACCATGACATACATTTCGGTGAAATCATGATTGATGGCGTCAGTACCAAGAATTTCCGTATTCATGATTTGCGTGGCCTGATAGGAAATGTAAATCAGGAAGCGATTCTGTTTAATGATACATTCTTTAATAACATAGCATTTGGTGTGGAAAACGCCACATTGGAGCAGGTAATGGAGGCGGCGAAGATTGCCAATGCGCACGATTTCATTATGGAGACAGAGCATGGATATAACACGAATATCGGTGATCGTGGTGGCAAGCTTTCCGGAGGACAACGCCAACGCATCAGTATTGCCCGTGCTATTTTGAAGAATCCGCCTATTCTTATTCTTGATGAGGCTACTTCTGCTCTCGATACGGAGTCCGAACGTCTGGTGCAGGAAGCTTTGGAGCGTTTGATGAAAACCCGTACTACAATTGCTATTGCCCACCGTCTTTCTACCATTAAAAATGCAGATGAAATCTGCGTACTCTATGAAGGAGAAATTGTGGAACGTGGCAGGCACGAAGCTTTGTTGGAGAAGAATGGATACTATAAGCGTTTGAATGATATGCAATCTCTGTCTTGATCAAAAAACGATTCTGAATAGAAAGATTTATTAATTCTGCCTACATCCTACACCCGGAGACTTAATCGTCTCATTAATAGAACGGTGTGTGGTGTAGGCAAAATTATATGCGGGTGTAGGAAAAGTATTTGTCTACACCACCGGAATCTGTGCCTGTCTTTATGTTGCTTTGAATCAGTGCTTACTTCCTGTTTCCTAAAAGAATAATCTTCTTTTCCTTAGTTTTTAATGTACATTTCCTTTAGTCAAAAATCATGTTCTGAATATATTAGCTATATATCGGACGTGCAGCATCTATATATCGGACGTGTCACATCTATATATCGGACGTGCAGTATCTATATATCCAATACCACCGATATATAGCCGCTAGACGCGGCAAGATGAAAGAAGAGCGTTCAGCCTTTCTAATACAGATGATTGAACACATAGGCCATTCGTACTATCAACTACGCTGTGTAAGGAAACTGAAAAAACAGCTATTTCTCCTTTTACAAGAAGTTAGAAGTTTGACGACAGGAAGTTAACTTCTTGTCAACAAACTCCCAACTTCTTGTCGGCAAGAAATTGATCCTTTGCAACACCTTGATAATCAACAGTAAATTCCCCTTGTACAAAAGGAATGTTTGTACGCATATATTACTCGCTTTTCACATGTCGCTTACAGATTTCGCTTAACGAAATCAGACTTGTCTAAAATTAGATTGCTTGTTGTGGATGAGAACAAGCAATCTAATCATCCGCAACATTGCTTATTCCGGACCATAACACTACTTGTTTTCAAGTGGTTATTCAATTTTCTCAAAAATAGCGGGTGTAGGATGATGCGTCATTTAATTCAAGCCCTGTACAGGCTTATTTTCTTCCGAAGTCAGCAGGTATTTCTCCCCACTGCTTGGTTTCCCATTTCAGAATTTTGGTAGTATACGTATTTTCCCGTAGCCACTTTTCGGCACGCTCTATTAGTTTGAAAAGTTCTTCTGTTTTGGGTTCACGGGGTAGCTTTGTTTTGCATTTCTTCTGCTTGATCCAACTGATGGCATTCACGCTGTCACTATAGATGGGCATATCGAAGCCTTTCTGTTTCAGTAGGGCAAGTCCGTGGACGATAGCAAGGAACTCGCCGATATTATTCGTACCATATACCGGGCCGAAATGGAATATTTCTTGTCGGCTGGCTACGTGTACACCGCGATATTCCATAGCTCCGGGATTACCACTACAGGCAGCGTCTACGGCAAGGCTATTCTCTACGACAGATGAAGGAAGGGGAGCATTCACATCTTTCTTTTGGGCGGGAGCACCCGGAGAGGATCGTTTGATATATTCATACGGAGAAGATTCAAAGGCTTTTTCCGCTTCTTCGCGCGTCTCGAACGATTTATATTTCGCTCCTTCGTAACCTTTGATTTGTAACTGACAGTCTGTCCAGGAAGTATAAATACCCGGATTGACACCTGACCATACAACGTAAAACTTCTCTTTACTCATAATTGGGTGCAAAGGTACAAATATATTCTACAACTTCGAACAACTTCACTCTTTCACTTGTTTCCTTATATAAGACAAAAGTGATAATTACGAAAAGAAAGGATTAAATATGGTCAGAGAACGGACATTTGCCGAAGCATTGGAGCATCGGCGCAGTTATTATTCTATCAGTAACGACTCTCCGGTTCAGGACGAGGAAATTGTACACATCATCCGTACAGCAGTAAAGCATGTGCCTTCGGCATTCAACTCGCAGACTACACGTATTGTGTTGTTGCTGGGGGACGAACATCAGAAATTATGGAGAATCGTGAAGGATCAGTTGGAAGAGCGCCTGTCCGAGGAGCAATATCGCCAGTCGGAGAAGAAGATCGATACCTCGTTCTCTTGCGGATATGGCACGATACTCTTTTTTGAAGACCGTTCCATTGTAGAAGGGCTGCAAAAACAATTCCCTACTTATCATGAGAATTTCCCGAAGTGGTCGCAACATACTTCTGCCATGCATCAGCTGGCCATCTGGACCATGCTCGAAGATAAAGGCCTGGGTGCTTCACTGCAACACTATAATCCGTTGATTGACGAAGATGTACGCAGCACGTGGCATCTTCCCGAAACCTGGCAGTTGATTGCACAGATGCCTTTCGGTACTCCTGTTGCCGAACCGGGCGTGAAAGAATTTGATGATTTGAGCGAACGCATTAAAATTTTTATCTGATAGTAAATCTCTCAGAATAGAATTGCTTACCTTTGTACGCAAAGGTAAGCGCTTATGATACGTATTTTCTTAACCGGCTACATGGGAGCCGGTAAAACAACTTTAGGAAAGGCTTTTGCCCGCGAACTGAATATACCGTTCATCGATCTGGACTGGTATATCGAAGAACGTCTTCACAAATCCATACGTGAATTGTTCACCGAGCGGGGAGAGGCCTCTTTTCGTGAACTGGAGCGAACCATGCTGCATGAAGTGGCTGAGTTTGAAAACGTCATTATCTCGACCGGAGGCGGTACCCCTTGCTTCTTCGATAACATGGAGTATATGAACGAGCATGGGCAGACCGTTTTTCTGGATGTTCATCCTGACGTTTTGTTCCGCCGCTTGCGAGTGGCTACGCAGCAACGTCCTATTCTGCAAGGAAAAACGGACGAAGAACTGCGAATTTTTATTATAGAAGCCTTGGAAAAACGTGCACCGCACTATGGTAAGGCAAGATACCGTTTCGATGCCGGGCAGTTGGAAAGCCGTCGGCAAATTGCGGATTCTGTGCAGCAGTTACGTAACTTGCTGAGCATTTAACCGCTTGTAAATGTGTAATTTTAGGTGGAAAACGCAATAAATATCGAGAATTATCGTATTTTTGTCGCCCTATTAAAATCAAACAACAAACATCTGAGTTACAAAAAATGAGAAAATGGCGTATTGAAGATTCAGAAGAGCTTTACAACATTACAGGTTGGGGCACTTCGTACTTTGGTATCAATGACAAAGGTCATGTAGTGGTAACACCTCGTAAAAACGGTGTCGGCGTCGATTTGAAAGAATTGGTGGATGAATTGCAATTGCGAGACGTGGCGGCTCCTATGCTGATACGTTTTCCCGATATTCTGGACAACCGGATTGAGAAGACTTCTTCATGTTTTAGGCAGGCCGCTGAGGAGTACGGCTATAAAGCGCAGAACTTTATCATCTATCCTATCAAGGTTAATCAGATGCGCCCTGTGGTAGAGGAGATTATCAGCCATGGAAAGAAATTCAATCTTGGGTTGGAAGCCGGGTCGAAGCCTGAACTTCATGCCGTGATTGCGATTAACTCAGATTCTGATTCGTTGATTATCTGCAACGGTTACAAAGATGAGAGCTATATAGAGTTGGCTTTGCTTGCCCAGAAGATGGGTAAACGCATTTTTCTTGTAGTAGAAAAAATGAACGAGCTGAAACTGATAGCCAAGATGGCGAAGCAGTTGAATGTATTGCCTAATATTGGCATTCGTATTAAGTTGGCTTCTTCAGGAAGTGGCAAATGGGAAGATTCAGGCGGTGATGCAAGCAAGTTCGGACTCAGTTCCAGTGAATTGCTCGAAGCACTCGACTTTTTAGACTCAAAAGGATTGAAAGATTGTCTGAAATTGATACATTTCCATATCGGTAGCCAGGTGACAAAGATCCGTCGGATCAAGACGGCTTTGCGCGAAGCGTCTCAGTTCTATGTGCAGCTCCACGCTATGGGATTCAAAGTCGAATTCGTTGATATCGGTGGTGGCTTGGGCGTAGATTACGATGGAACACGCTCGTCCAGCAGCGAAAGTAGCGTCAATTATTCCATTCAGGAATATGTGAATGACTCCATTTCCACTTTGGTAGATGCCAGTGATAAGAATGATATCCCCCATCCCAATATCATTACGGAAAGCGGACGTGCACTGACTGCCCATCATTCCGTACTCATTTTTGAAGTGTTGGAAACCACCACTTTGCCCGAATGGGACGATGATGAAGAAGTAACTGAGGAAGACCATGAATTGGTGCAGGAACTTTATGGTATCTGGGACACGTTGAATCAGAATAAGATGTTGGAAGCCTGGCACGATGCACAGCAAATCCGTGAAGAAGCGCTCGACTTGTTCAGTCATGGAATCGTGGATTTGAAAACACGTGCACAGATTGAGCGCCTTTACTGGTCCGTTATGCGTGAGGTGAACCAGATTGCAGGCGGGTTGAAGCATGCTCCCGATGAACTTCGCGGACTGCCGAAACTGTTGGCGGATAAATATTTCTGTAACTTCTCGCTCTTCCAGTCTCTGCCGGACTCTTGGGCTATCGACCAGATATTCCCGATTATGCCTATCCAGCGTCTGGACGAACGTCCCGACCGTGCGGCAACCTTGCAGGACATCACTTGTGACTCGGATGGAAAGATAGCTAACTTTATCTCGACTAAGAATGTGGCACACTATCTGCCCACTCATTCTTTAAAGAGTAAGGAACCTTATTATATGGGTGTGTTCCTGGTAGGTGCTTATCAGGAGATTCTGGGTGATATGCATAATCTTTTCGGAGATACGAATGCTGTGCATGTATCTGTTAACGAGAAGGGATATACCATCGAACAGGTGATTGATGGTGAAACTGTAGCGGAAGTGCTTGACTATGTTCAATATAGCCCTAAGAAGCTGGTGCGTACACTGGAGACTTGGGTGACTCAATCAGTAAAAGAGGGACGTATTTCGTTGGAAGAAGGTAAAGAGTTCCTTTCCAATTATCGTTCCGGTCTGTACGGATATACCTATTTGGAATGAGAATATGAGAGAAAAACTAACAGTAATAAAGGTGGGTGGCAAAATCGTGGAGGAAGAAGCTACCCTCCATAAGTTGTTGGATGACTTTGCAGCTATCGAGGGTTACAAAGTCTTGGTACACGGAGGTGGCCGTTCGGCCACAAAATTGGCTGCCCAATTGGGCATTGAGAGCCAGATGGTTAACGGGCGTCGTATCACGGATGCCGAAACACTGAAAGTAGTGACGATGGTGTATGGCGGACTGGTAAACAAGAATATTGTAGCCGGACTCCAGGCGCGTGGTGTCAATGCACTGGGATTGACAGGCGCGGATATGGATGTAATCCGTTCTGTGAAGCGTCCGGTGAAAGACGTTGACTATGGTTTTGTGGGTGATGTAAAGCAAGTGAATGCAGAGTTTTTGGGTGATTTGATACATAAAGGAGTAGTTCCCGTAATGGCTCCGTTGACGCATGACGGTGCAGGCAATCTGCTGAATACAAATGCCGATACTATTGCAGGAGAGACTGCAAAAGCTCTTGCTGCTTTGTTTGATGTGACATTGGTATTCTGTTTTGAGAAGAAGGGTGTGCTTCGTGACGAGAACGATGACGATAGCGTGATACCTCAGATCACTCCTGCCGAATTCAAACAATACGTAGCGGACGGTATTATTCAAGGAGGTATGATACCCAAGCTGGAGAATTCTTTTGAAGCTTTGAATGCGGGAGTAACTGAAGTGGTAATTACCTTAGCGTCAGCAATTAACGAGAATAGCGGAACCCGCATCAAAAAATAATTCAAAAAAAGTAGTGAGCAACTGTAACTTTCCATATACTTAACCGTCATTATTAATAGAGATGCAAGAAATCAGTTTTCGGAATGACATTCTCCCTCTGAAAGACAAACTCTTTCGGTTGGCTCTCCGGATTACTTTCGACAGAGCAGAGGCGGAAGACGTTGTGCAGGAAACACTGATAAGAGTCTGGAACAAACGTGATGAGTGGACGAAATTCGGTTCTATCGAGGCTTATTGCCTGACAGTGACAAAGAACCTGGCAATAGACCGTAGCGAAAGAAAAGACGCTCAGACTGTGGAACTGACACCTGAAATGGAACAGACTTCCGGAGCATCCAACCCTTACGATCACTTGGTGGATAAAGAGCAAATGACACTCATCCATCGTCTGGTCAATGAACTCCCCGATAAACAAAGGCTGATCATGCAGCTTCGGGATATAGAGGGTAAGAGTTATAAAGAAATTGCGGTCGTCCTGCATTTGACGGAAGAACAGGTAAAAGTGAACCTTTTCAGGGCGAGGCAAAAAGTAAAACAACGGTATTTAGATATAGATGGTTATGGACTGTAAATATATAGAACAACTTTTAGAACGCTACTGGCAGTGTGAGACTTCCCTTGAGGAAGAAGCACAGTTGCGTGCTTTCTTTAACGGAAGCGACGTTCCGGAGCATTTGCTTCGCTACAAAGACTTGTTCGTATATCAGCAACTGCAACAGGAAGTGGGGTTGGGAGCAGATTTCGACGCCCGTGTGCTTGCAGAAGTGGAGACTCCGGTGGTGAAGGCAAAACGCCTGACGCTTACCGCGCGTTTCGTTCCGCTGTTCAAGGCTGCCGCAGTAGTGGCGGTGGTACTTTCATTAGGGAATGTGATGCAACACTCATTCTATAGTGATGTAAAAGAAGTGGTCGCAGTCGATACGATAGGTAAACAAATTACCGCACCTTCGGTAGCTCTCTCGGGAGACGTGACGATTACCCATGAACAACAGATTCTGGATAGTCTGCAACGGGTAGACAAGAAGGTGGAACTGAAGAAGTAACATTTTCATTTGCTTTTAAGAATAACATTTTCATTTGCTTTAAACATAAATATAGTTAGTGTGCTTTATTAAAACAACAAATTGAGGCTGTGAAGTTTCAATTCTCTCAAATTCTTATAAAAACTAACTAAGATAGATGGGGCGCCGCGAGATGCAGCGTCCCTTTTATGTATATATACTCATGCTAAATTATCATTTACCATAATACAAACTAACTATGCTCACTTATTTATATTACTCTTCAAAGTTGAGTCGATTTATTAAAAACGAACCGATGAGATAGTTATTATAGCAGGATTTTATATCTTTGTCCTGTTAGTAAACGTTTGTAAACATGAAAAACCGGTACTTGCTTTTTGTAATCTCTTTGCTGTTCAGCTACCTTCTGCAAGCGCAGGAGAAAATAGATTCTTTACTGGTAGTTCTGGACAGGACAATTGAAAATACCACTCAATATGAGCAGGCCAGGCTGAAACGCATTGATCAGATTAAAGAATATTTTCGGTCCCGTAAGAGTACTTCCCCTTCCGAGGAATACCATATCAACCAACAGCTTTTTGATGAATATGAAGCGTATATTTGCGATTCTGCAAGACATTACATCAATCGTAATATTGAGATTGCCCTTCAGTACAATAACCAAGACTGGCTGAATGAAGCCAAACTGAAGAAAGCAAGTATCTTGGGAAAGACAGGTCTGTATGCAGAAGGTGTGGCATTGTTGAAGTCTATAGACAGCAAGCAGCTTTCCAAAGAACAACTTATTGAGTATTACATCACTTTTGAGGATATTTATCTCTATCATGCAGAGTATGCGATGGACGACGAATATCAGATTGAATATCTGAATAACCTGTATACCTACCGTGACTCTGTATTGCAGATGGTAGAAGAGGGGTCTTATCAGTATGTCATAGCTTACACTCCCGAACTTCTGCAACAAGGAAGAGGAGAGGAAGCCATTGAAATGTTAGAAGTTTATCATCGGAAGCTTTCACCGGATACACGGGATTATGCAGTGCTGACTTCTATTCTTGCTTTTATCTATCAGAGTACAGGACAGCGGGAAAAGCAAAAAGAGTATTTGATAAAGAGTGCAATTGCCGACATCCGTGGTGTGGTGAAAGAGAATAATTCCTTGCGTGCATTGGCGGAACTGCTATATGAAGAGGGGCAATTGCAGCGGGCGGATGTGTATATGAAGCGCAGTATGGAAGATGCCAATTTCTACAATGCCCGCCTTCGGAATGTGCAGGCTTCAAGGATGCTTCCGGTCATAGACCATGCCTATCAAGTGGAAAAACAGAAACATCAGCAAGTGTTGCAGATATTTCTGGTCGTTACCAGTTTACTGACGCTGTTTCTGGCATGTGCGGTCTGGTATGTAATTCGTCAGGTGAAGAAACTGGCCCGTGCGCGGCAGGATTTGCTGACTGTGAATGAAGAGCTGAAACTTCTGAATGAAAGATTAACCGAAGTAAATCAGAGACAGCACGAAACGAATGATTCGCTGACGGAGGCTAATCATATTAAAGAGGAGTACGTCGGTCGGTTTATGGGATTGTGTTCCACATACATTGACAAGTTGGAGGGATACCGCCGGATGCTTAACAAACAAGCTGCTTCGGGAAAGGTGGAAGAACTCTACAAAATGTTGAAATCGTCCCGTTTCATCGATGAAGAGCTGAAAGAATTCTATCAGAACTTCGATAATTCGTTCCTTAGTATTTTCCCTGATTTTGTGAAACGCTTTAATGAGTTGTTGCCGGAAGAAGAAAGAATTATTCCTAAACAGGATGAACGGCTGACAACGGAACTTCGTATATTCGCCCTGATTCGTTTGGGCATTACGGACAGTGCTAAGATTGCAGGGTTCCTGCGTTATTCCATTACTACTATTTATACTTATCGTTCCAAATTGAAGAATCGTTCTCTTTGCCGTGATAATTTTGAAGAAGAGGTGATGAAGATTGGGTCTTTTGCTGGTTAGTGAGCTATATGGTATAGAAAAGAACAAAAGTGATTAGTGTTTAGTGATAAATGATTAGCGCCATTCGGTATATTATTTTTTAGACGCGGATGACACGGATAACGCGGATTTAAAAGGCTGCGCTATAAAAAAGATCCGCGTTATCCGTGTCATCCGCGTCTAAAATATTATTTATCATTTAGTTCATAACCCGTCAGAAATGAACCCAAAATCCCGTTTTTTCTATTCTGCTTTCTTTGTTTTCATTTAGTTTTTTAACGCCCTTTATTTGTTTTATCTTGTTGATATATAGTATTTTGATCCTTTTGTTAATCTAGATTTTCTTTAGTTCTCTTTTCTTTCCCCCTTCTTTTTACAGACATTTGCACTGTCTCCTCAACCTGTGGAGGTGAACAGAATGATTGTTAATCTAAAAACTAATAGTATGAATGTAAAAAGAACAAAGTTATGTTTGTGCCGGTCTCTTCTTCTCATGGCCGGATTGCTTTTTGCAGTGGCGTCCTTTGCCCAGGATTTAACCGTGAAAGGAAAAGTAACGGATACCACGGGTGAAACTGTGATCGGTGCCAACGTAACCGTGAAAGGTACAACTAATGGTATCATTACCGATATTGACGGTAATTACACTTTGTCGGGCGTGAAGCCTTCTTCCGTCCTTGTTTTCTCCTTTATTGGCTACAAAACACAAGAGATCCCCTGTAGTGGACGTAAAGAAATCAATGTGGTATTGTCAGAAGATGCTCAGGCACTGGATGAAGTTGTAGTAGTGGGCTACGGCTCATTGAGCAAGAAAGAACTTTCCAGTTCCATTGTGCAGGTAGACAGATCGAAGTTCCTGCAAGGTTCCATGAACAATCCGATGGAGATGCTGACCGGTAAAGTTGCCGGTTTGACCGTAAACAATACGGCGTCAGCCAATCCGAATGCAAGCTCTTCCCTTCAGATTCGCGGTGCAACATCTATTTCGGCATCCAATGACCCGTTAGTGGTAATTGACGGTGTGGCAGGTGGCGATATCCGCAACCTGGCAGCACAGGACATTGAGTCGATGACCGTACTGAAAGATGCCGCTTCCGCTGCCATCTACGGAACACGCGGTGCCAATGGTGTGATTCTGATTACCACACGTAAGGGAGCCGGAGAAGCCGGACGTGCCCAGGTGACTTACGACAGCTGGTTCGGTGTAAACCTGGCAAAGAGCGGTCCGGATATCTTGAACGCAGACGAATTCCGTCGTTCCCGTCGTGCAACGGATTATGGGTATTCTACTGATTGGTATGACCTCTTGCTGCGTGATTTCTCTTATGATAACAACCAATATCTTTCTATCGACGGCAGTACTAAGAACGGATACTATGGCGCTTCTTTCAATTATAAGAAAGCAACCGGCCTCGATCTGAACAGCAGCCGTGAAGAATTCGGCGGACGCTTCGTCCTGAACCAGCGTATGATGGATGGAATCGTAGAACTGAACGGTTCACTCAACGCCCGTCGCGTGAATGAAGTGTGGGGTAACGACGGTATGTTCGATACTGCCCTGAGCATGAACCCTACTATGCCTTTGTATAACGAGGATGGAACTTACTTCCAGCCTACTTCTCCTACTGGAGCACGCAACCCGGTGCAGGAACTGAAAGAGATCGACAATAACGGCCAGCGTGTTTACCTGTTGGGTACTGCTGAGGTAAAAGTCAACCTGATCCGTTCGGAAAAGCAAATGCTGAATACTTCATTGAGCTACTCTTTACACTACAACGATTTGAAACAGCACTATTATACCCCTTCCACTGCCGGTGAATCTTATTGGAACGGCTATAACGGACGTGCAGAAGTGACTTACCAGAAGTGGTACACTTCCCGCCTGGAGTGGTTAGGTAACTACTCGTTAGATCTGGGTGACCACAACTTCAAGGCAATGGTAGGTTACAACTATGAGCAAACCACCTGGGAGCGCCTGCAAGCCGGAAACAGTGATTTTAATTTCGATGATATTCTCTGGAATAATCTTGGAAGCGGTTCTTACCTTGCCAAAGGAAAAGCAAGCATGGGTACCGGTAAATCTCTTGCCAAACTGATCGGTGTCTTCGGACGTATCAACTATAATTGGAAGAATCTGTTGATTGCTTCCGCCTCCATCCGCTACGAAGGTTCTACGAAATTCGGCGCAGATCATAAATGGGGTGCTTTCCCGTCCCTTTCCCTTGCCTGGGAAATGGCGAATATGGGCTTCCTGAAAGACCACCAAAACATCGTTCAGAGTTTGAAGCCCCGTGTTTCCTATGGTGTAACAGGTCGTTCGGACTTCGATTGCTACCAGTCACTGGCCACTTACGGCTCTCATAAAAATGCCCAGCTGAATGTTACGGATACCTATCTGATGGACGGTGCCTGGGTAACAGGTTATGCTCCTTCAGTGAATGCCAACTCCAAGCTGGGCTGGGAAAAGAGTGTCAGTATGAACATTGGTGTTGACTTTGCCTTGTGGAACAGATTGCGCGGTTCTGTTGAATGGTTCGACCGCCAGTCACGCGACTTGCTTTATAACTATACGGCTCCACAGCCTCCCTACATCTACTCTACAATTCTGGTAAACGTAGGAACCACTGTGAACCGTGGTATCGAAGTTTCTCTGGAAGGCGACGCTTTCAAAGGAACTCCCGTAGAATGGACAACGGGCATCAACTATTCTTATGGCACTACGAAACTGGATAAACTCTCCAACAGCCTGTACAAAGCTTCTTATGTGGAACTGTATCAGAAACCGGGTGTAGGTACGAGCGAATACTTCTTCCGCGTGGAAGAAGGCAGCAAGATCGGCCAGTTCTATGGCTACGAGTATGCCGGTGTAGAGAATGGCGATATGATGATTTATACCGATGAAGACGAAAAAGTTCCTGTATCCAAGGCAGATGTGAAGTACAAGCGCCATATCGGTAATGGTACGCCGACCTCTTATCTTTCCTGGAGCAATACGATCCGTTATAAGAACTTCGACCTGAGCCTGATGTTCAACGGTGCTTTCGGTTTTGAAATCTTCAATATGCGTCGTTACGGAATGGGTCTGAAAGGTTGCGGAACGGACAATGTGCTGCGCGATGCTTATGGAAAAGATGCGGATATTACAACCGGTGGCGGTGTTATCTCTTCCTTCTTCCTCGAAAAGGGTGATTACTTTAAGCTGGATAACCTGACTCTGGGATATACCATCACCCCGAAAGAAAACAAGTTCATCAAAGGTATGAGAGTTTATCTGACAGCTAAGAATCTGTTTACGCTGACCGGTTATTCCGGTAACGATCCCTCGGCCGTTGCCATCAACGGACTGACTCCGGGTGTAGATACAAACAGCGCCTATCCTTCGGCTACCCAGTTGAGCGTAGGCTTGAATATCCGTTTCAAATAAAAGGACTATTGGCTTACTCCTAAGCCCGCTTGCGGGCTGATAAATCCTCTAACTCCTTTATTACTTTAATTAAATACAGAAAAGAATTATGAAATATCTGAAATATAAATGTCTGTTGGCAATCATTCTGGGTTGTTCATTGAGCGGTTGCTTCGACCTTACGGAAGAAGTGTTCGACCGTGTAGACTCCGGCGTCTATTATCAGGACGAGAATAGTGTGAAGAGTGCGGTAGCTACTATTTATTCCACAGGTGCTACCAGTTATGCCGAATACTTCTGGTACATGCAGGAATTTCCTGCCGATCAGGTGACCTGGCGTATATGGAATGGCGGTCAGTGGGGATATGATGAAGGTGAAAAGTTTATCTTCTCCATTCAGAACTGGACTCCCGATGCCAAGATTATCCGTAGTGCCTGGGAGAATGCATGGACCACTATCGGCCTGTGTAACACTTTATTGGCTGATATGGGGAAGTTAACTTCTGCCGACCTGAAGATGACTGATGAGAAACTGAAAGCTTATGAAGGCGAGGTACGTACACTCCGTGCCTGGGCTTATTACAATATCTTCGAAATCTGGGGTGGCGCATTGCCGCTGAATATTGAACCGGCCACCGTAGACGGTGAATTGCCACCTACTGCCGATCCGGACTTTGATACAAGTTGCAAGAAGATTTATAACTTCATTGCCACCGAGCTGGATGATTGCTACGAAGGAATGGTGGAGAATCAGGTGAACCGCATGAACAAGGCTGTGAACCGTATGATCAAGGCCCGCCTGTTGCTGAATGCCGAAGTGTTCATCAAAGAAAATCACTATACCGAATGTGCCGAATTGTGCCGTGAAATAATCAGTGGTAAATATGGCAAATATGAATTGGCAAAGGATTACCGCGATATTTACTCTATCAATAATACGGAATGTCCCGAAGTCATCATGGCTTTTGCCTGCGAAGACGGTAAACTGAATATGGGATGGATGCGCATGACTTTCTATCCTTATAATATATGGGATTATTTCGGAGGCACTTACAGTCAGAGTGGTTGGAACTGTACTTGTCTGGTTCCTTCGTATGACAATGCGGGAACGGTGAATGAATTGGGAGGTACACAAGGAGCTACCTGCTTCCTCGATGCGGCTTACGGTGATAAACTGGGTGCAGTCTACGAACGCTTCGACGACCGCGACATCCGTAAAAAGAATTATAATTATGATAAGAAGAACGGCTACAGCGGTATCTTCCTGAAAGGTACCATAAAAGCTAACTATGGTAAGGGTGAGGCCTTGAAAGCCGATGCCGACCGTGACGGACAAGACTTGGCGTATGTAGATCAGGTAGGTACGTTTATGAACCTCGGACGCAACTTGGAAACCGTCATGTCACCGCGTTGGGGTGAGACGAACTCCGGTCTCCGTCTGGTGAAGTACCCGGTATATCCTACTTCCGCAGCCATTGACTTCCAGAACATCGACGAGGTGGAATTCCGCCTGAGCGAAGTGTACTATATGCTGGCAGAGTGTGAAATGCGTGCCGGACAAGCCGACAAGGCCAAAGAACTGGTGAACGAAGTACGTAAACGTTACTTCAGTGCCGGTGACTGGGCAGACGTGAAAGACAAACCGGGCCGTGGCTTCACCGCTTTCGATATGGACTGGATGTTGAGCCAGTGGGGTGTTGAGTTCCTGAATGAAGGTCGCCGCCGCCGTACAGACCTGCGTCGTTTCGACAAATTCACGCAAGGTCAGTGGTGGTTTTTCGGACGTGCCACGGACAATGGTCAACTTTATCCCGCCAAGCGCGATCGTAAATATGAGTGGTATCCGTTGCCTGCTTCTGCACTGCTTGTCAATCAAGGACTGATACAGAACCCGAATTATAAATAACTCAAAAACAGAAAATCCATGAAAAAGATAGTTTACTGGCTGTTTATGTTGCCGTTGTTTGCTCTGCTCAACGGGTGCGACGATACAGATACGATTATATTCGATGACGAACTGCCTCAGTTCGAAATCAAGGCGAACGCCATATTGCTGGAAGTCATCATGCCGAAAGGCAGTGCTGCCGATGACGAATACTACATTGTGGGCGATTTTAACGGAGGAGCCGAAGCTGCTGTAGGTAATCTGGAATGGCAGTTGGAGAAAGCTACCGGTAGCGAATCCAAGTGGGGAATCTATCTGCTACCTTCCACGTTTAAAGATGGAAAGACATTGGCAGACGGCTTCTATTTCGTATCGGCATCGAAAGGTGAAGAACGTTCGGTGAAGAATGAAGCTGTGGTACATCGGTTGGATGTAAAGGTGGGAACCCGTACCAATGTATGGGTAGACCGCTGGGAGGCTTACTTTAATACGGAAGAAGAAGGACATGATGGCTTTGTGGTGTATGTGGCTGATAAGTCCGGTTGGGATAATCTTTACTTGTACGGTTGGGCTGGTGCCGGTGATGTGACACCTGCTTGGCCGGGTATTGCGGTGAAAGGTACGGAAGTGATCAATGGGGTTACTTATAAGTACTTCGATATGGGGAAAGCTCTGGATGGCTATGAAGGTGTGAATCTAATTTTCAATAATAATGATGGAAAGCAGTTTGATGGTCCGGTGGTGACACTCAATAAGAACTTCTATTTCCGCATTACCGATAAGGGTTACGAAGAAATCGATCCGGAAGCAAGCTACTTTATTTATGTGGACGACCAGTCCGGTTGGGGAGATCTGGCACTTTACATCTCCGGGGCAGGTGATAACAATGAAGACTGGCCGGGACTTGAACCTGCCGGAACGAAGGAAATCAATGGAGTGGTTTATAAATACTTTGAAACCGATGTGGAATTGATGAATCAGAGTCTGAAGCTGACATTTAATAATAACAAAAAGGAAGCCGATCCGGGACTCGTGCTGTCTTTCGTAAAGAACATCACTTTCAGCCGCGATTTCTATTTCAGCATAACTCCTGACAAGTGTGAGGAGATAGATCCTGCAACACACGGTACGAGCTATTCCCTTTATGTGGAAGATAATACCGGTTGGGGTGCGCTGGCGTTGTATGGCTATGGAGATGTGGAACTTGGTGGTGGCTGGCCCGGTCTGCAGGTTTCGGAAACGAAGGTAATCAACGGTACAACGTATAAGTGTTTTCATTTGACACCGGCTTGCACAAATAAGAATATCAACCTGATATTCAATAATAACGGCGGTGGAAATCAGTTGAAAGACTATAACCTGACGATAGATCGTGATTACTATCTCCGCATCTCGGCAGAGGGCTGTAGTGAAATAAAGGATTGTACCGTATATGTGCAGGATAACTCCGGTTGGGAAGCTTTGACTCTCTATGGTTGGGGCGACGCTGAACTGGGTGGCGGCTGGCCGGGCATGCAGATCACCGGAACGAAGGAAGTTAATGGCGTGGCTTATAAATACTTTGACTTATCGGAACATATTGGTAAGAATGTGAATCTGATTTTCAATAACAATGGAGGCGGACAGCAAATAGAAGATGGCGGGCTGTATACAGCATTGATAGGAGATATCTACTTCTCTATCACAGCTACTTCTTATGAAAAACTGCCCAAGCCCTAAGATGCTTTGAGTTTCAAGATGGGAAACCGTTTGTTTCATGCCTTGAAACAAGTTGTTTCATTACTTGAAACGAGTAGTTTCATTGCTTGAAACTCTCTGTTTCACACCGAGAAACTCTTAGTTTCATTGCTTGAAACAGATTATTTGAAATTATAACTTATACTATCTCAATTCTCCTCCTCCTGGGAGGAGGAGTCCCCCAAAGGGGGGAGGTGGTAGGCGGATACATAAAATTATAAGGTGAAAAGATATTTTTCCTACCACCTCCCCCTACGGGTACTCCTCCTCCCAGGAGGAGGAGAATTGAGATAGAACCAATTAATTAAATAGATATGAGACTAAAAGATATCCTTAAGATTTTGTGCTCCAGCCTTTTGCTGTTGAGCTTTACCGGATGCAGTTCGGATGATGATCCTGATATGCCGCCTCTCGCAGATGACGTTACTACAGACGGAATGGTGATTTATGAAGCCAATCCGGCACTCTTCGGTGAAACGCAAGCACTGAATGGACTGACTGCCCAACTGCCACGTATCAAAAAGCTGGAAGCCAATGTTCTTTGGCTCATGCCCATTTTCCAGCAAGGTGAAAAGAATGCTGTCGGTTCTCCGTATTGTGTGAAAGACTATCGGGCTATTAATCCTGCCTATGGAACACTGTCCGATTTGAAAGCATTAGTCACGAAGGCACATGCCGAAGGTATGTTGGTCATTCTGGACTGGGTGGCTAACCATACCGCCTGGGATCATGCCTGGACTATGGAACATAAGGACTGGTATACGCAGGATGCCAACGGTAATATAGTTTCTCCGCCGGGAATGGGTTGGGACGATGTGGCTGATTTGAATTATGACAACACAGCCATGCGTGCCGCCATGCAGGAGGCTATGCTTTACTGGCTGACCGAAGCTGACGTAGACGGATTCCGTTGCGACCATGCCGAAGGTGTGCCCAATGACTTTTGGAAGGAAACTATCACGAAGCTTCGTGCCGCCAAAAGTACCTTGCTGATGCTGGCCGAAGGTTCACAAACCGCACTCTACGATGCAGGCTTTGATATGCTGTATGCCTGGAACTTCGCTTATAAACTACAGGATGTATATGCAGGAAGCGCTTCTGTGGCCAGTCTGTATGATACACATTGTAGTGAGCTTGCTTCGGTGACAGATAAACGGTTACTTATGCGTTATTCCACCAACCATGATATGGCTTCCGAGAAATCTCCCGTGCAGGCTTATCAAACCAAGGAAGGTGCTTTCTCAGCCTTTGTGGCCTCTATTTCTATGGGGGGCTGCCCAATGATTTATAGTTCGCAGGAACTGGCTTATGACAAGGCCCTCTCTTTCTTTGGCTATCAGGCGATGGACTGGAATTCTAATGCCGATTATCAGGCGGATTATACCAAACTGATGCAGTTGTATCGCAACTCTCCCGCTTTACAGAATGGAGAGATCAAACTTTATCAGACGAGTAAAGCGATATGCTCTTATCGTATTTCCAGTACGGAAAAGATACTGGTACTGATAAACACCAGCGGCAATCAGGAAAGATTGAATCTACCTATGGAGCGGGTAGGGGATAGTGCGAAGAATCTTTGGACCGGAGAAAGCACCGTGTTGCCAAGAACGGTTACGTTGGAACCCTATCAATATTACATCTGGAAAATAGAAGGATAATATGAAGAAATATATATTTATTGTAAGCCTGCTGTGTCTGCTTGCTGCCTGTACAGGTAAGCGGCAGGGCGAAGCGGCGGCGGAAGTTGCGGCATTGCCTGCTGTGGAAGATGTGGTGATGTATCAGGTCAATCCGCGTGTGTTTGCTCCTGAGAAGTCATTCAAGGCGGTGGAACGTCGCTTAGATTCCATTCAGGCATTGGGAATCAACGTGGTGTGGTTTATGCCGATCAATGAAGTGGGGCAGGAGAAATCTGTAAATTCCCCTTATTGTGTGAAGGACTATAAAGGAGTGAATCCGGAGTTCGGTACACTGGATGAGTTTAAGGCCTTGGTTGCCACTTGCCATCAGAAGGGGATGAATGTGATTATCGACTGGGTAGCCAATCATACTTCCTGGGATAATGTCTGGATTGCCAACAAAGAATGGTATACGCAGGATGAGGCCGGAAACATAATCTTTCCTGCCGGAACCGGTTGGAAGGATGTGGCTGACTTAAACTTTGATAATCAGGAGATGCGCCTGGCAATGATTGAAGCCATGAAGTTTTGGGTTACTGAAATCGGTATCGATGGTTTCCGTTGTGATGCGGCGGACTTTGTTCCCTTCGACTTTTGGAAACAGGCGCTCGACTCTTTGCGTGCCATCCCCGACCGCTCGTTGCTGATGCTGGCTGAAGGGAAAAGACGCGACCACTTTGATGCGGGTTTCGATATGAATTATTCCTGGGACTTTCTGGAAACGCTCCGTGATGTATTTATAAAAGATGCTCCGGCTCCGGAACTGTTTGCTACGGATAAGGCGGAGTATGACACTATCCCCGTAGGAAAAGTGAAACTGCGCTTTACCACCAATCATGATGAGTCGGCAAAAATGTCGCCTACTAAAGAATTCGGAGATGTGCGCGGTTCTATGGCAGCTTTCGTGCTGACTACTTATCTGCATGGAGGAGCGTTGATTTATGGTTCACAAGAGGCGGGTTATCCCGAAGCTATCAACTTCTTTACGTATGTTCCGGTGGATTGGACGGGGAACAGTGAACTGTATCAGGAATACTGTCGTCTGATGGCTCTTTACAACGAGTATCCGGCTATCCGTAAAGGGGGATTGAAGACATACCCGCAACCCGATGTGCTGCTCTTTGAAAAACAGGATGGTAAAGACCGTGTGTTGGTTGCTGCAAATGTACGTAATCGTGAAGTAAATGTGACGCTTCCGCAAGAGTGGAACGGACATTCAAGTAAAGATATGTATAGCGGAACAGAAGAGAAGCTGGAAGCAGAACTGAGCCTGTGCCCTTATCAGTATCGAATCTTTAAGTATTGATAATATGATAATATGAATAAATGATAATTTATCAAGCTCGATATAATTACGAAGTATTTATAATATGGAGTATTTATAATATGGAGTATTTATAAGGAGTAACTATAATATGGAGTAACTTAATTCTCCTCCTCCCGGGAGGAGGAGTACCCGTAGGGGGAGGTGGTAGGTAAAGTAATAAAATACCTATCAATCATAAGTCTAAGGAATCTTTTTCCTACCTACCACCCCGCCCTTTGGGCACCCCTCCTCCCAAGATGAGGGGAATTGGGATAGTTCTGTCTTTCAATGTTCGTCTTGCAAATTATCAGTTTATGTATAATACTAAAACCATAATAGAATATGAAACATTCTCTTTTCATTACCCTTTTCCTTTGCCTCGGTTCGTTCGCCTCGGCCCAGCAACTCACTTCTCCTGACGGTAACCTGTCATTGGAGTTTATGGAGCAGGCAGACGGCGTTCCGGCATACCGGCTGGACTATAAAGGCAAACCCGTTTTAACTTCCGGTCGTTTAGGTCTCCTGACGGAAGAAGCCGACCTGACCCGAGGATTCAAACAAACAAACCTTGAACGTGCTTCTGTTGATAACTACTGGAATCCCGTTTGGGGTGAGTACAACCGGGTACGGAACCATTATAACGAAATGACCGTCACCCTGGAGCAACCGGAAACGGGACGTATCCTAAATATCCGTTTTCGTCTGTTCAATGATGGTCTGGGCTTTCGCTACGAACTGCCTTTGCAACGCAAGATGAACTACCTCACCGTAAAAGATGAAGTAACCGAATTCAATCTCACGGGAAATCACAAAGCTTTCTGTATCCCCGGCGACTATGATACCAATGAGTTTGCCTATACCACCGCCCCTCTATCGGACATCGCAGTGGATATGGAGAAAAGAATTGCCAAGAAATCTTATGAATCTAAAGCTGAAGGCGGCCTGACAGTGCAAACCCCGCTAATGATGAAAAGTGAAGACGGCATCTACCTGAATATCCATGAAGCCGCTTTAGTAGATTATGCCGGTATGTTGCTGAATGTAGATGATAAGCAGTTTAAACTGAGTGCCCACCTGACTCCCGATAAATTAGGTAAGAAAGGTTACTTGCAACTGCCCGTGCTGTCTCCCTGGCGTACCGTTATTGTTAGCGATGATGCCCGTGACATTCTTGCTTCTCAATTGATTTATAATCTGAACGAACCTTGCCAATATGAAGATACCTCTTGGATTCGTCCGATGAAATTCGTCGGCGTGTGGTGGGAAATGTTTACAGGCGAAGGAAAGACCTGGGCATATAGTGATTTCTACCAGGCCAAACCCGGCATTACGGATTATGCCAAACTGAAACCCAATGGTCATCACCCCGCCAATACCGCCCATGTGAAGGAATATATCGACTTCGCCTCCGCCCATGGCATCGACGGAATGCTGGTAGAAGGCTGGAACGAAGGTTGGGAAGACTGGGCTTCTTACCGGAAAGATCGTCAGTTTCTCTTCAACAAAGCCTATCCCGACTTCGACGTCAAAGAACTGCAACGTTATGCCAAAGAAAAAGGCGTGCAAATGGTAATGCACCACGAAACAGCCGCCAACGCTGCCGACTACGAACGCCAATTGGATGAGGCCTTCCAGTTCATGGTAGACAATGGCTATCATGCCGTGAAAACCGGTTATGTAGGTTACATCATCCCCCGTAATGAATATCACTCTTCCCAATGGATGAACAACCATTACATCCATGTAGCCCGTCGCGCTGCTGATTATAAAGTAATGGTTAATAGTCACGAGGCAGTACGCCCCACCGGTTTGTGCCGTACTTATCCCAACTGGCTGGCTCAGGAATCTGCCCGTGGCGGAGAGTTCGAGACAATGGGCGGCAATGATCCCGATCATACCTGTATCCTGCCTTTTACCCGCCTGAAAGGTGGTCCGATGGACTATACCCCGGGTATTTTCGAGACAAGACTGTCTTATTACAACGGTGAGAAACCCGACGAACGCGTGCATACCACTTTAGTGAAGCAAATGGCACTCTACATGACTATGCCTTCTCCTATCCAGATGGTAGCTGACCTGCCTTCCAATTACGCCCGTTTCCCGGATGCCTTCCGCTTTATTGAAGACGTTGCGGTAGACTGGGACAACAGCTGGTATCTGGAAGCCGAACCGGGAGATTACATCACCGTAGCCCGCAAGGCAAAAGGTAAAAACGAATGGTTTGTTGGCGGCATTACCGATGAGAACAGTCGTACGGCAACGATTCCTTTCTCCTGGCTTCCGGAAGGAAAACAATATATCGCTACCATTTACGAAGATGGCAAGGATGCAGATTGGGACACCAATCCCCAGAGCTATCGTATACGTAAGGTAGTAGTGACGCCTAAGAGTGTACTGAAACAGAAATTAGCCGCCAGTGGTGGCGTTGCCATCAGCATCAAAGAGGCTGATAAAGCGGAGATGAAAGGTTTGAAAACCATCCGCTAAGGCATAAAGGCATTAAATGGAGATATACTCTGCATTTAATATTAAAGTTAACAATACGAATAGGGAGGCCGGGAGGTTTCCCTATTTTTTTTGTGCTTTAGGGAAGCCTTTTGAGAAATTAATTCATATTGGTACAGTAATGAATAAAATGCTGAATAATACTATCTCAATTCTCCTCCTCCCGGGAGGAGGAGTACCCGAAGGGGGAGGTGGTAGGTAAGAAAAGAAGTCCTTAGGTATATGATTCATAGGCATTTTTTGCTTTACCTACCACTCCGCCCTCTGGGCACCCACCCCCTCCGTCTCCCCCGTTATCGGGGGAGAGTAACCTCCGATGGATGAGGGGAATTGAGATACATTTACTTAATATTGGAATTATCATTTAACTCATATCCCGAAAAAACGAATCGTCTTCGTTTGAAATAACATCATTGTATAAAAACAACGAAAGGCTTCCTCACGGAAGCCTTTTCGCTAATGTAATGTGTTAAACTATCCTTTTTATAATAATCGTAAGAGAGAATCTTAAAGTTTGTACAAGCTCTTCTTCGGGTAATCCAGTTCCGGATTTCCTTTGTAGCCTATCTTTCCGCTGCCGCTGGTGCGTGCTTTCAGGAACTCGGTTGCAAAACATTTGATGCTGCCCGAGCCTGCTACACTGGCGGTAACGCGTTGAGCCTCGTAACCTTCTGTAAGCAAATCGCCTGATCCGGCTACGCTGTAAGTAGCTGTTTGGGTTGTACCGGTAACTGTTGCCGAACCTGATCCGGCCACACTTGCTTCCGTGCCCGTAGCTGTTACATTTCTCAATACCATGTCACCCGATCCTGCAACGGATACTTTCAGGTTATTACAAGTAATATTATCAGCATTGATATCGCCCGATCCCGCTACAGATACTTTCATATCATTGCATTTGATACCACTGCCTTTGACATCTCCTGACCCGGCAATATTGATTGATAAATTGTCATTAGTCTGAAGACCGTTCTTCAGAAGGATATCTCCTGAACCGGCAACAGAAATTCCATTCAGAGTTTCGGCGGATACACGTACTTCAAGTTTCTTGTAAGACACATTGACACCCTTCTTGAAACCTATATATAAGGTATTGTCCTTTACTTTTATATCCAGTAAGTCAACAATATTGTCCGAGGTGTACACTTCTACTTCGGGGCGTCCCGACTTCTGAGTAAACGTAACATCGGGGCTACCGGCTACACTGATCTTTTTGAAGTTATCTACCTTGATGTCCTTTGTTACGTATTTATTGCTGGCTATCACTTTTTTATTACCCCAGTTGCCTGAACTGTAGTTCTTGCTTTGTGAGCACGCTGTTGTACTAAGGATTAAACAGATGCATGTAAGGAGGCTTGCTAACTTTTTCATAACTTTTTTAGTTTTATAATTATTCATTTATATTATTCCTGTTTATCTATTAGACGTAAGTTACTTAAAAAAGGTTGCATGTTTTTTTCTCTTTTTTCAGAAACTTTTTTAGCAACGTCCGGTTGCATTCTATAGATCAATATTCATGCCAGTTTTATAAAGTGCTGATAATTAATGTGTATTCTTTTAAGGTAGGTGTTCATTTTCGGACACTTGTCCGTTTTTGGGTACCCAATTATTTGTATATTCGAACGATATTTCGTTCATTTGTCTGTTTATTCATTGGGAGGATTTGTCGTTTTGGAAAATGTATTGGAAGATAATGAACTTGGACGCTTTCTTATTAAAGTGAATCCCCGTGCGCGGCGTTTGACTTTCCGTACGCGGGAAGATGCTATCTATGTAACCATTCCGCCGGGAACTACACTCAAAGAGATAAAGAATGCGATAGAAGAACTACGTCCCCGTTTGCGGGTGGCCCGGAAAAAACATACTCGTCCTCTGATAGACTTAAATTTTCAGATTGATACGGAGTTCTTCAAATTAAGTCTTGTAAGCGGACAGCGCGAACGTTTTCTTTCACGCTCCGAGTTGGGAGAGATGCAGATTATCTGTCCGCCGGGAGCCGATTTTGCTGATGTGGAATTGCAGGCATGGTTACGTAAAGTTATCGAGGAGGCGCTGCGTCGTAATGCAAAGATCATTCTTCCACCCCGTCTGTATATGCTTTCACAGAAACACAACCTGCCTTACCAAAGTGTAAAAATCAATTCCAGCAGTGGACGCTGGGGAAGTTGTTCGGCACGGCGCACAATCAACCTGTCTTACTATCTGGTTTTGTTGCCGAAACATCTGATAGACTATGTGCTTCTGCACGAATTGTCTCATACTCGTGAGATGAATCACGGAGAGCGTTTCTGGGCACTTCTCGATGAATTGACGGAAGGAAAAGCCCAAGCTTTGCGGAAAGAATTGAGGCAATATCGCACGGAGTTTTAACCATTTGAAGTCGTGCCACATATTGCTACTGTACACTTACCACGGCTTACCAGCTCACTTACCGACTCACTTATCACGATTTGGATTACCCTTAAACCGTATCTGAGCCGTACTTGCTCCGTACCAACTCCGTAGTTCCTTCGGTTAGAGATATCTCTGAGTGGAGAATGTACGAAGCAAGTACGGTGCAGATACGGTTCGGGTACGATGCAGACATGATTCTGATACATTCAGTACACGGTATGGGGTGTCACTGTTTTCCGTGATTGTATTTCTTTTTTGAGTTAATAAACGTAAACGCTCTTGCGGTTTGATAACAAATGTTTATTTTTGAAAAATTAAAGTAAGATGCAAGTTCTGAAGTTTAAATTATATAATTCAAGAAGTTTATGAGAAAGATTGTACTTTTAGTGTTTTGTGTGGTATATTCACTTGCCGGTTATAGCCAGAACTTTGATGAGCCGAAGGGAAAGCCTACGGTATTCATTGACTATTTCAAACGCTCCAGCGATGCACCGTTCTCGTGGGTGGAGGGCTTGCGTAATACGGTGATTGAGGGTATACAGAAGATGGAACGTGTGATTCTGATTGATGTGGATGCACAGGATGCCTTGCGTATTGAATCGCAACGTCGCTCCTCTGCTAATATCTCTTCGGGTGACGATAATGAAATGGACCGCCTCTCAGTGATGGAAGAATTGGGGGCACAGTTCATCATTACAGGTCAGGTATCCTCTATGACTGCTGCTTATAAGACAAGAGATGGAAAAGGATATTATGATGGCTCAGTATCTTATACACTGAAAGTTATCAATCCGAAGAACGGTACGTTGATCGGTACAAAGACGTTCCAGCACAGCGGACTGACCGGAGGAACCGGTGGAAATAAGGAAGAAGCCATTGCCAACACTATCAAAAGTGCGGTATACAGCATGCGCGACTTTGTGGATGAATACTTCAAAATGGAAGGAACTATCCTTGAAGTGAATAGCGAGAAGAAAGGCAAGGCAGAGGAAGTGTACATTAATCTCGGCTCTATGAATGGTGTGAAAGAAGCACAGAAATTTACTGTTTATGCTATACGTGAAGTTGCCGGACGCGAAGCCAAGAAAGAAATCGGCCGTTTGACCGTGAAGGCGGTTGAAGGAGATGATATCTCTTTGTGTAAGGTGCAGAAGGGTGGTGAGGAAATCATGAAAGCCATCCGTGATGAGCAACCGATAAAGATTGTTTCCCGCGAACAGACATTGATGGGCGGGATTTTCAACTAATAAAACCATACAGTTATTATGAAGCATTGTTTTATGTTTCTTTTGGGAATATTTCTGTCCGCCACTCTTTGCGGACAGAATTATTCCAGTGAAGTAGTCTTTCTGCAACAGCAGGGAAACACATTGACTGTCCGTGCCCTGGGTATCAGTGAGAAGAAGAAAGAGGCGGCAAATATGGCATTGAAGTCTGCCTTCTATACCTTATTCTATACGGGGGTGGATGGAGTCAATAAAGGAAATCCGATGATTTCTACTGCAAAACCTGACTATGACCGCCGCTTTTTTGATGAAAACCGTTATTCCGTGTTTGTTAAGGACTATACAATTACGGAGGGACCGGAAAAGCAAGGTAAGCAATACCGCTGCACGGTGGAAATGACTATTCTGTTCGATGCTTTGCAGAAAGATCTGAACCGGAATAAGGTGCAGACTAATCTTGGTATGGCAGTGGGCACTCCCAACAGCCAGGTAAGTTTGCCTATGGTGACGGTGCTTCCTTATACCAGGGAAGATGAAGATATACGTGCTATCCTGGATCACAATCAGATGTTGAGTTATGCCGTGAGCAAAATGACCAGTGAGTTCAGTTCACGCGGATATAAGACGAAAGATTTCCTTGCCCAACTGAAACGGGCGAAACGGAATGACGTGCTGACGGCCGGTACTCAGTCTGATGCCGTAACTAAGATGATTCAGAATATGGGTGCGGATATCATTGTGACTGCCAAAGTGATGACAACCACTGATGCAAGACGTCAAAGCGAAGTGTCGCTGGAGCTGACGGCAACTGAATTTCAGACGGCAGGCAATCTGGCAAGCGCCACTTTCCAAAGTGGTAAGTATGTCACTACAGATACCATTAAGCTGACGGACTATGCTCTCAAAAAGGTAAAAGATGAGTTCTTTACCAAGTTGCAGGCTTCTTTCAATGACATTGTGAAAAACGGTCGTGAGATGGCTATCCAAATGGTACTGGCGAAATCCATCACCGACTGGGATTTTGACCAGCCGTTGCCCGATGGAAGCGCAAGCTTCAAGACCGTATTGGAAGACTGGTTGCAGGTTCACGCCTTGAATGGTGTTTACGATATGAGCCGCAGCAACGACAAGGTGATCGATATGTCCGTACAAGTGCCAATTTGGGATGAAGCGCAGGGACGCGCTTATACCATTTCCCGCTTCAGCACCGAACTGAAGAACTTCCTCGATGAGAAATTAGGGGGAGAATATGTTGCCTCTGTAGTTACAATGGGGCAAGGGTTGACTGTAACCATTAAATAAATCTGCATTTTATGAAGAAGAATAGATTTCTATGGGCTTTACTGCTGCTCGTTTCGCTGGGTGCGGCGGCGCAGGATAACATTCATTTTGTGGCGGGTACGCCCACGCAGAAGGGATTAAGCCAGAAGAACATGGATGCACTGAAACTGAAAGTGGAGCAAATTATTGCCCGCAATAATGCCGGAACAGCTTCACTTTACAATGCGTTCGTCATTCAGCCCGAACTTGTTCTCGGAGAGACGAAGAAGACGGAAGGATTACTGCGGGACGTGACGCTGGTTACAGGTGAATTTTCATTGACTGCCCGCAATAAGTATGACGACAGTGTATATGGAACGGCCGTTATCGAGGTACAGGGAGACGCTACCGGAAGTAAGGACGATGCGATTGCTTCGCTTATCTCCGGCATCAAGGTTACCGATCCGGCTTTTGTACGTTTCATCCGCACTACACGTAAGCGTATTGCTGATTTCTACCAGCAGAATTGTCCTGTCATCATTAAGAAAGCGGAGGTGCTGATAGATGCCGGGCTCTTGAATGAAGCTGCGGATTATTTGTCTATAGTTCCCGAAACGGTACCTTGCTACGATGAAGTGTTGGGTTTATTGCAAAAGATAGGGAAGCGGGAGCCGCAAGAATCACCTGTTACTCCTGAACCGGCTCCCGAAGAACCGGCTTCCCCGGAACCTGCTCCGGAAGTGCAACCTACTCCTGTCGCAGAGCCTGTGACGTCTCCCGAACCGGTTGTCGTGCAGCCTGAGAAGTCTCCTTTGCCCGAATGTAAGATTTCGGTTTCCTGCAATGACCTTTCTTTCGAACTGGTGTCTTGTGAAGGCAATGAAACGGCCGAAAGTATTCGTGTCTATGCCCGCTTCACCAATACAGGTGTGACGAATAACAGTGCGACTATTCGTATGACTTCAGCGATTGATCCGGATGGTGCGACCTTTACTAATTTCTCCCAGATAGAGACGAATGGCTGTACTTCCTGGACTTATGGAAACAAGATGCCGAAAGGTGTCAGAATAGGTAAGGTGTTCGAAATCAAAGGTGTCAGTACTCCTTGTGCTACACTTTCGTATGTGGAAATGACGGTAGATAACTGTAAAGTGATTATCCATAATCTGCCCGTTGATTGGAAATAAAGAAAGGAAAACCGCTTATGAAGATGAAAAGAATAGGAATTACGGTTGCCTTGCTTTTCTGCATGGGAACAGCTTCATTGTTTGCCCAGGCATATAAAGTCGTTGAAAAGAGCGATAAGAAAGCTCCCGTCTGGTATGAGTCTGCGGAGTCCGGCTATATCGTGGCTTCTGCTGAGACTGGTTCGATGGAAGAGGCGCGTCAGCAATGCCTGGAAAGTGTGAAGCGCCAGATTATTCAGGCTGTGGCACAGAATGTCGAGTTCTCGGATTCGCATGTTGTGAAACAGACTTCCGGTAACGGTGACCGTATCACGGAGTTCGTTGATCAGTATATGGCCGAAGGCTCTACCCGTGCGGCTTCTTTGCCTTTTATCAAGGGGATCTCACTTTCTAAAGTCGATGGTTCGTACTGGGAGAAACGCCGTGATAAGAAGTCCGGTAGGATAACGTACGCTTATGCGATACGCTACCCCTTCCCTGAAAGCGAACATAAAGCGTTGGTCCGTCAGTTTGAAGAGCAGGATCGTGCGATGGAAGACTTGATAAAGAAGATGGAAGAGCGTATTTCCGATATCTCTTCGGTGGAAGAAATAGACCAGTGCATCACAAAAATGCGTCCCGCCGTAGAATATTTCTTCGATAAGACACGTCGCGAATGGGCGGAAGGTGTTGTTCAGAACTACCGGAAGTTACCAACCTTTATCACTGCCGAAGGAAAGTCGGACGGTAAGGATGCTTATATAGTCTCCTTATTTATAAAAGGAAAGAAGATAACTACGGCTGCTATGCCGAAACTTACTTCTAACTGCGCTTCTCAACTGAAAGCTGTGCCATGTGGCGAAGACATTCTGATAACTTATAATAGCGAAGACTGTCTGGAAGATGAAGAGAACTTTGTGGAACTGACATTTAAGATGCCGGGAAAATCACTGAAGCATAAGTTCTATTTTCAGGTGAAATAAGTTCTCATCACAGAGTAACATAGAGTCTCACAGAGTTTAATCTATTGAACTCTGTGAGACTCTGTGCTACTCTGTGGTGAATTATTTTTGCGCCAGTTGTTTTACTTCCCCATTCTCTTTTTCAAATCGGTAGTTACCACCTTTCTCACTCAGTTCAAACAGGGATAGCTGATCCGTTGCTTTATCCACAATCAACAATGCGCTCTGTTCGGCAAAACGTTTCACATCCATACTGAATGGTTCTTCGGTTATTTTCTTATTTACCAGTACGCTGTCATTAATCATTAGTGACAGGGAATCTCCAATAAATCCTTTTTCCAGGGTGATGGTGTACGTTTCAATAAAGTTCCGGTCTTCATCTTTCTGCTTCTGCAGGCGCAGGCTCATGTAAACGAAGATGACGACAACGAAAATAACAGCAAAGGCCAGGATGCCGTTGCCTACCATAAACTGTTTGTTGGTATTCAAGTGGTGTGCCATAAGGATAAAGTTTTAAGAATGGTACAAATGTAATGAATAAACCCTATATTAGGTAATATTTTAGGAGTTTTGTATCTGATGAATGCACTCATCGTTGGACAAATGTGTAATTACTATCCTATGTACAGATAGCTACAAAGCCTTTTTCTTAGGGCTACACCCTTTGGTCGGAATGGCTACACCCTTTTCGATAAAAGGTATAGCCCTTTTCTGGAAAGGGTGTAGCCTTGGAATGGATAATATTTCGTTTTTGAAATGATGGTAATTATTTTATATGATTGAGCGCTTTTTCCCTTATGTTTGTATGTTATTAAACTACAATATTCGTATCTTTGGTTGTCAGGAATGAGAACTCTGTTCTGAATGCTATGAATAAATAGTCTTTTTGCTGATAAGATATGAAGAACAAATATCAATAAGTAGAAAATATGAGAAAACTGCTATTAATTTGGATTTTGTTTATCTGTGGCCTGCCTATTTCTTGTACTCGAAAGGTGGCATCTGATGTTTTTGATAGGGTGGTAGTGTATATGGAAATATATCCTGATAGTGCGTTATTGCTATTAAATCAAATATCGCATCCTGAGAACTTACGTGGAAAACAACGGGCAGATTATGCATTGTTATTAACTCAAGCACGTGATAAGAATTATTTGGATAGTTTGCAGTCGGATTCATTAATAGAGTTTGCAGTTGATTTTTATCGAGATAGTAATGATAGAATAAGAGCGGGGAAGGCACTGTTTTATTATGGAAAAGTAGCGGCTTTACAAAAAGATGAAAAAGTGGCTATGCAATCTTTTTTAGATGCACAAGAAAAACTAGAAAACACGAATGAGCATAGATTGAAAGCATTAATACAGGAATATATTGGCTATTTGAATGAAGATCGGAAAATGTATGATATGGCACTCGAGAATTATAGAAGGTCTGTAGACTATTATCGGAGAGCCAGTGATTCATTGGGCATAGCCTATATTTATCGGAATTTAGCTTGGATTTATGAACGTAAAAATAATAATGATAGTGTTACTTGGTATGTGACTGAGGCTATTTCTTTGTTGAGAGGCGATAGCACTTCTCCTGTTTTCCCTTCATTGATGCAGTTATGTGGAGTAATAGAAAGTAATAAAAAAAAATATTTAGAAGCTGTAAATTATTACCTAATAGCTATCAAGCATGAACGAATTGGAGATTTATCGGCTTATTATAATTTGTCGTTGGGAGATACTTATATGGCGCTTAAACAGTTGGACAAAGCAGAAGAATGTTTTACTAGTATACTGCTGTCAAAGGATACATTTGCATTATCTACTGCTTATAATTGCTTATATCGGTTGGAGAAGCTAAATGCTCGATATGAAAAAGCTCTCTATTATAAAGAGGTTTCGGACTCATTGCTACAAATAGCTCAAAAAGAGGATTTGCGAGATAAGATTTTGAGATTACAACAAAAGTATGAGACGAAGAAATTACAATTGGAGAAGAAACTGCTTCGACAAGAAATGCTAATGCAGTTGTGGGGAGGAGTGACTCTATTCATTATTTTAGTTTGGAGTGGCATATCTTTCTATCGGAAAATGAAAACACGTTATAGGAATGTTTATGAAAAGTACATGCGGGATTATTCTAGAAAAAATAAGGAAATTATTAATGCCAACGAACTATTAATCGGACAATACATTTGTCAAATAGAAGAATTGAAGCAAAAAAAAAATGAGGCAGCGGATTCTTTTAAAGAGCAGATTGAGAAACTTGAGCAAGAAATAAATTTTTTGATTGATAAGAATCGGGAAATTCGAGAAAATTCTTATGCAGATGGAATAAGTGTTTTGAGGCAATTGAGAGAGGGACTATTGATTGTGGAGAATATGACTTCAGCAGAGAAAATGCAACTCTTTGGTTATATTGATGCATTATTTGGAAGCTTTGTTACTAGACTATGTGAAGAATATAGTTTGAAAGAAGCCAATCTATTATTAGCTATTTTTATAAAATTGGGCTTTTCTTTAGAGGAACTGGTGATTGTCTTTGATAGCGAACCGGAAGCTGTCAGAAAGAGAAAACAACGATTAAAAAGCAAAATAGGTTTAGATAGTAAGATCAATTTAGATGTTTTCTTAGCAATCTATCCTCGTAAAATGTCCTGATGAATACTTGAAATATTGCGTAACTTGCTTTTAATTAGTTGATTATGTTGGGATAATTGTGTCCCATCGTTTTTTTTGTATTTTGAACTCATCGCACTACCTTTGATACAATAAAAACACTAATACATGAAAACAAGATTTATTTTTTATTTTATTGTTTCATTTTATCTATTATCAATAGGTGAAATAAGAGCTAATCCAAATGCTCTTTTAGACAGAGTGGAAATAAAGTTGTCTGTTAATGACGTACCTTTTAAACCGAATGGTCCTAAAAAGGGGAACCGCTCAATTTCCATGCCAATTCCTATTTCTGCGTTTTTGAATGATGTACAAATAATAGGATTAGAGTTCTATGAATCTATTGGGAAAATAGAGATCATTATCTCTCAAGATGGAGTAACGGTTTACTCTTCATCTGAGAATATTGAGTCTCAGACTTTTAAAAGTATTCAACTTCCACAAGGATTGCCGGGATGTTATTTACTTGAGATAAAAGGAGAAAATGGGGCTTATGCCTTTGCTTACTTTAAATTATAATAAAGATTATGAGAACTTCATCATATAACATAATAGTAAAAGTGGATAATGAGGCAGGACGCTACGCCTTATTAAATAGTTATACTCATGCTTTTGATATTGTGAATCAGAATGTATATCAGTATCTTAAGAATCAAGGTGAATATTGGGACATTTCTAACGAAACAAAAGAAAAGCTTGTTAAGCGGGGATATATGACATCTTTATCGAAAGAAGATGAAACTGAATTGGTAAAACGACTTTTGAATAAGATATATGATGAAGTTCGTCTGAAGAATTTCGGTTTTCATTTTATAATTTCATATGACTGTAATCTGAGATGCATTTATTGTTATGAGGATCCTGTTTTAAATGGATGTGCTTGCCTGCCCAAGTGTAGAATAACCAAGGAACAAGTGGATAAGGCCTATGAAATTATTAAAGACAAAGACAAAGATAGGACAGGAAAAAGGAGTATCCATTTGTATGGTGGTGAACCCTTTCTGGCAGAAAACTATGAAGTTCTTGAGTATATTGTACAAAAGGGCAAAGATTTGGGATATATGTTTTCTGTAACATCAAACGGATATGATTTAGATAATTACTTGGATTTTTTAAAAGAGAACTCTAAAATATTCTCTTTTCAAATAACAATAGATGGAGTAGAAGATATACACAATAAGAGGAAACCTCATTATAAGAATAAGGATTCATTTGCTAAAATAGCATCGAATGTAGATAGTTTACTAAAAATTGGGATTCCCATATCAATTCGTATTAATACGGATCCTTACTCTATGGAGCGTATTGATGAATTGTTGTCATATTTTAAAGAGAAAGATTGGTTCCAGTATAAGAACTTTAAACCTTATTGTGCTCTTTTGCGTAAAGATGTTCCAATAAATAGTACAAAAGAAAATATATCTAAAGAGATGTTTACTCAAAGTGAGTTTTATCGCACATTCTGTGAAAAAGATTTAAGTGAAAAATGTGAAGGTCATTTTATGTGCCAAGATTTTGAAGTGCAATCTGTGCTAAGTAGATTACTTTTAGGAAAGCATGTCCGTCATAGAAGCTGTTTTTGCGGAGCTCAGACTAGTAATATCATATTTGATCCACTTGGTGATATTTATTCGTGTTGGGATGTTGTGGGGCAAAAAGAACAAAGAGTGGGTCGTTACATGCCTGATTTTGTTTTAGAGAACGGGGCAGCTGATAGGTGGTTTAATTCAAGAGTCAGTGAGCAAAAGTGCGTTAATTGCAAATATGTGTTTTTCTGCGGTGGTGGTTGCTTAGCCAACGCATATCGGGTAACTGGTAAAGTAAAGTCTGGTGAATGTAATGATTATCCTCGTTTATTTGGATATGGCATACGACAATTATATAATAAAAAAATAAAGAAAGGGATTGATGAAAGCTGATGATGCAATAATGATAAAACATCTGTTGGAAAGTGAGGAATACCGATTTGAACACTTTGTTCCAATAGAATATTTCTCAATAGTTTCAGGCATTTTTAATCTGCTTGAAAGCTTGGAAAATGCAGAAATGAATTTTTATTTAGGAACAATAGAAGCAGAGATAATTTCATTGTGTGCATTGAGTGCTGACAATGTATTATTGAAGTCTTATGTTTTAGAGTTAAGAGAAACGTTATCGACGGATTTCTCTATCGAGAAATTACAGCGATGCAAAATCCTGTTTAATGATATGCGGAATATATATATGGAAAAATATGCAAGACCTATAATGTTAATGGAGGTAGGATAATGCAGAAAGTAGTATTGAGTGAGGTCGTGGATTATTTGCATAAAGCATACCCGGATGCTTCTATTGGAGTCGGTGGTTCTGTTGCGGCTGGAACATATAGGGCTGATAGTGATGTTGATGTTTTATTCCAACGAGAAAATTGTCGGAAAAGTTTTTTAGTATCTTTTTTTTGTAAAGGGATTAAAGTCAGTATATTTAGTTTTAGTAAAGATATGCTGCTTCGGAAAGAACGAAAATATTTGCTGAACTATAATAATATGCCAATTTCATTTATCTCAGATGTATGTAGCATACATGATGAAAAGGACCTTATTACAGATTTGAAATATTTTGTTAAAGATATAGTTGAGAGGCGAAGAATATTAAAGTATATTCTTATTGACGAGTTGAAGACAAGTATTGCGAATCTGTTGCAAGTAAAGCCGTCTTCGCTTATAGATATAAAGAGGGAAACGTACGCTGTAATAGATAAAATGATTTGTATATTCTATTTAAAGTTCCATGCTGATAGAATAGTGCAAAAGCAGGAAGGACGTAATCCATATTGGATAATAGAAAGGGATGATGATACTTTGTACAAAAGCTTAAAAGAATGCATGCCATATAATTTAGAAACATATGAACGAGTAAATGAGATTTTTAAGAAATATCTGAGGTTTTACTAAAAAAGATTTTATGAAGAAGAGTGTAGAAATGATTTCACTAAATTCTACTCAGACAGAGTTTAGTGAAGAAATGAATTTGGATGAAAGGCTGCAACGATTGCAGTCTGATGAACTAAAGTCTATTAGAGCTGGTGCATCTTGTCCAAGTAAAGGTTGTCCGAGATATACTTGTTTGAGTATGGGTTGCCCAAATGAGTGTGTGACTCGTTGTGATGCGGATTATCCTGAATGCGACTTTGAAATAATAGATTGCCGCCATCTGGATGATGATGATTGTCGCAGAATGGATCCTACTTAATTGCTTGATTCTTGGGAGAAAGAGGCCTAAGCTTTCTCCCTTTTAATGTTAAATATTTAATATTCATACTGTGAAAATAATCATATTTTTGTTCCTTATAATAACTTGTTCCCTATCTATGAAATCTCAATCGCAGGGGTATGTTATAGACGGAAAAGACAATAGTCCATTATCCGGAGTAAATATATATTTGCAAAAAGATTCTGTAGGAATAGGTGTGACTGATGAAAACGGACATTTCAATATTGCAGATATAGAGAATATAGCAGGAAATGATACGATTATTTTCTCGTATGTGGGGTATCTTTCTCTTAAACTAACCCTTAAGGATTTGAGATATTCGAGCTATCGCGTAATAATGTTTACTTATTCTCAGCAATTGCCGGAAGTGAGTGTGAAGGGAGAACGAGGACGTATCTTCCTTAGTTATGAACCTTTGAAAGATTTGCCGGTAGCTGTTGTTTCTTCCGGCTCCTTCTTTCAAAATGGTAAGATATATATCATATCAGGAGATGAAAAGACTTTGGCAACCGGTGGTACTCTTTCTGATAAAATGTATGTTTATGACATTGCTACAGATATTTGGACAGAAAGTCTGCAAAAGTTTGCCCGACGTAATGGGCATAGAGCACATTATTATAAAGGAAGGGTATTCATAGTGGGAGGAAAGTATTTATCCACTAATCGTAGATTGGAATATACAGCACCTCAGATTGAAATTTATGATTTGGATAGAGATACCCTGTATGTAGATTGGACGAATCCTCATCAGACGGTAGATCCGGCTACATTCATTTATAATAATTGTCTGTATATGATGGGTGGTACTATAAAAAAGAACGTGTACTCTGATAAAGTGCATATGCTCGATCTTCAAACCGGCGTTTGGTATGATGCCGGAATCGCTATTCCAAAAGAAAGAAGGGATTTTATGAAATGTGTTTTGGTGGGACATGTTGCTTATTTTTTTGGTGGTCAATACACGGCTTCAATGTGGAAGGTTAGAAGTTATGATTTGGAGACAGGTGGCTGGAATGACTTATGTAATTTGAAGGAAGGGGTCTGTTGTCCGGGAATTGCATCCAACGGAAATCTGATTTATATATATGAAAACACAACTTTGCAGATTTATAATATCAGAATGAATACTGTAAGTGCTTATTATTTTACGGACGGTTTGGAGAGTTCTGGATTGTTTTATGTTGACGGAAAGCTTTATGTCGTAGGAGGGCGTCAACAGCTTTCATTTTCTGGCTTCCTAGAGCATAGAATTGAACCTGAGAATGTCTTTTCTATTGATGTAAGTCGTATAAGTTCAGAATGAATAGAATGAGTTCTTTTCCTCATTATAAACAGTTAGACAAAATGGATTGTGGTCCTGCGTGCTTACGCATGATTGCAAAGTTTTATGGGAAAAACTATTCATTACAGACTCTTCGTGAACATTCTTATATTTCAAGAGAAGGAGTCTCGTTGATGGGACTTAGTGATGCGGCTGAATCCATTGGATTCCGAACAACCGGTCTGCGCATTACATTGGAACAATTGGAAAAAGATGTTCCCTTTCCTTGTATTTTATATTGGAATCAAAACCATTTTGTAGTTTGTTATGACGTAAAGAAGCGAAGAGGTCGATATTATTTTCAAATAGCAGATCCTGCTAATAGCTTGCTTGTTTATTCAGAAAAGGAAATTAAACAATGTTGGCTGTCTGTAAAATCAGAATCAAGAGAACTTGGAATTGTATTAGCTTTAGAGCCGGGAACACGGTTTTATGAGTTTGAGGATGAATCTGAAGTTGAAGAAGGGCACAAATTGATTTTCTTTATAAAATATCTTACTCCCTATAAGAAACAGTTATTGCAGTTAGTATTAGGAATGCTGACAGGTTCATTATTGCAACTTATTTTTCCCTTTCTGACTCAGTCCTTAGTAGATGTGGGGATTCGTGATGGAAATTTAGGCTTTATAACCTTAATTTTAATAGCACAAATGGTTCTTTTTATCTCTCAACTCTCTGTAGAGTTTATTCGTAGTTGGATATTGCTCCATGTCAATGCGCGTATCTCTATAACTCTGATCTCTGATTTTCTGATAAAATTAATGAGATTGCCACTACACTTTTTTGATACGAAGCTCTTGGGCGATATAATGCAACGTATCAGAGACCATGGACGTATCAGAGCATTCCTTATGGGCTCATCTATTTCTACGATATTTTCGTTCATTTCTTTCTTTGTTTTTTCTATTGTGCTGGCTTATTATAATTGGTATATACTAATGATGTTTTTTATAGGAAATATCTTGTATGTAGGATGGATCCTTTTATTTATGAAATATCGCCGTGAACTGGATGTTAAGCGCTTTGAACAATCTGCAAATGAAGAAAGTAATTTGATACAGATGGTGTCTGCTATGCAGGAAATAAAGTTGAATAATTGTGAAACACAGAAGCGCTGGCAGTGGGAACGTATTCAGGTGAAATTATTTAAGATTAGTGTGAAAGGTTTGGCTTTAGGGCAGGTGCAACAGGTAGGGGCAGTATTTTTTAATCAAACTACAAATATCATAATTTCATTTATTGCTGCAAAAGCTGTTGTGGAGGGGCAGATGACTTTGGGTATGATGATGTCGCTTACTTATATTATTGGGCAATTGAGTGCTCCTGTTTCTTCTTTTATCGGCTTTACACAGCAATTTCAGGATGCCAAGATAAGTTTGGAACGATTGAATGAGGTGCATGGAAAGCTGGATGAAGAGCGGGATATTGTTTCTAAACTTTCCATTCTTCCGGAAAAACGTGATTTAAAGGTAGAGAATGTTTCTTTTAGTTACGATGGTGCAAACCGGGATTATGTGTTAGATGGCATTTCTTTATTTATCCCTGAACGGAAGGTGACTGCTATTGTAGGAGCAAGCGGCAGTGGAAAAACGACATTGATAAAATTGATGCTTGGTTTCTATTTACCGAATAAAGGAACTGTAAAGGTGAATGATACATCGTTGGAAAGTATTAATCCGCATCTTTGGCGCGCCAAGACGGGGGCTGTGATGCAAGACGGCTTTATCTTCTCGGAAACTATAGCACAGAATATTGCTGTAGGTGAAGAACAAGTTGATTTAGAACGGCTTCGTCACGCTGTAATGGTGGCTAATATTCGAGATTTTATAGATTCCCTTCCGCTGGGCTACAATACAAAGATAGGCATGGAGGGGAATGGTATTAGCCAAGGACAACGGCAGCGTATTTTGATAGCACGTGCCGTGTATAAGAATCCGGAATATCTTTTCTTTGATGAGGCTACCAATGCGTTAGATGCTAATAATGAGAAAGAAATTATGGAACATTTACAGGCTTTTTACAAAGGGAAGACAGTTGTGATCGTGGCACATCGTTTGAGTACGGTGATGAATGCGGATAAGATTGTGGTACTTGATAAAGGGCGTATAGCGGAAGAAGGTACGCATAAGGAGCTAACTGAACGAAGGGGATTGTATTATCAGTTGGTAAAGAATCAATTGGAGTTGGGTAACTGATGGGGGAGAAGAAGTATAAAAATATAGAGTTGCGCAGCGAAGAAGTACAAGAAGTAATGAACCACATTTCACCTTGGGTGGTGAGGTGGGGGCTTACTGCCTTGTTTATGATTCTGTTAGCTATACTAGTAGGATGCCGGATATTTAAGTATCCGGATACTTTGGTAGCTGAGATTACTCTTGTCACAGAAGATCCCCCTGCTTCTGTTTTGGCTCATGCTACCGGAAAGTTGGATAAACTTTATGTCAAGAATGGAAGTTTGGTCAATGAGGGTGCGAATCTGGGAGTTATTAATAATGCAGCTATTTGGGAAGATGTGCATTGGTTATCCGAACAAATGCAAGAATGGAAGAGGATTAATTATGCTTGGAAGAATGGGATGGAAATCTTTGCAAGTAAGCGATTGCAATTGGGAGAGTTACAATCTGCTTTTGCAGTGTTTATCACTGCACTTTTTGAATATGCGCGTTTCATGAAACAAGATTATTATACAAAGAAACTATGTGTGCAAGAAAAACAACTAAAAGGACAACGTGCATATCTCCATCTGGCAGAGCAAGAGTATGCGCTGATTAAGAAAAATGTAAATTTAGTACAGAATATGTACAACCGTGATTCTATTTTGTATGCCCGTAATGCAATGATTGTTACCGAGTTCGAAGAGTCGGGTAGTAAATATCTGCAAAGTCTTCGTTTAGAAGAAAGTGCACGAATGAATTTGTTACAAGCCGAAATGCAGTTAGTACAGCATGAAGAGAATTTGATTGATATACGTAAACAGGCCTATGATGAGGAACAAACTCATCGTACTAAACTGAAAAATTCAGTGGAACAATTAGCATCTCAATTGAGTGTTTGGGAGTATTCCTATTTACTGAAAAGTCCTGTTAGTGGTAAGGTCTGTTTTATGAAAGTGTGGAGCCGTAATCAGAATATAAAGTTGGGTGAAACAGTTTTCGTGATTCAACCATCAGATAGTTCGAATGTATTAGGGAAGGCGTTACTTCCTTTGCAAGGCTCGGGAAAAGTGCATATTGGACAACGAGCGCATATACGTTTGAATAATTATCCCGATCAAGAGTTCGGTTATGTCAAAGGCCTGGTGAAAAGAATTTCGCCTGTTCCGACTGAAGAAGATGTGTATGTAGTAGAAATCAGTTTGCCGGATGGATTAAAGACTAATTATGGCAGGCAACTTCCCGTTTCGCAGGAGCTTAAAGGTACGGTAGATATTATTCTCGCTGATAGGAATTTGTTGGAAAGGTTGTTGGCGCCATTAAGAAAGATGGTCGGATATGAAGAATGAGAAAAATGATTGATTTTGAATGTACAGACAATCTTTTCAACAATTAAGAAGCCGTTCTTTAAAATTATTTGCCTAATATTGCAGCTACAAACCTTTAAACAAATATGCCATGAAAAGGAAAGTGACACTTCTGTTGCTATTATTCTGTATGTTTACCCTGCATGCACAGGAAGTATATAAAACCGTAAAAAACCTGCCGTATATTGCCGAGTCCGAGACTGACGCTTACCGAAAGGAACGTTGCAAACTGGATGTCTACTATCCGGTGGACAAAAAAGATTTTCCCACTATCGTATGGTTTCATGGCGGTGGTCTGGAAGGCGGTGGAAAACACATCCCCCAGGAACTGATGAACAGAGGCTTTGCAGTGGTGGCGGTGAACTACCGTCTAAGTCCCAAGGCCAAGAATCCCGCTTATATTGAAGATGCTGCGGCTGCCGTGGCATGGACATTCAACCATATAGAAGAATACGGCGGCAGTAAAGACAAGATATTTGTTTCCGGACATTCCGCAGGCGGCTACCTTGCACTGATATTGGCTATGGATAAGAAGTACATGGAAGCTTATGGTGCGGATGCCGATAAAGTGGCGGCTTATCTTCCCGTCAGCGGACAGACGGTGACCCATTTCACGATTCGTAAAGAACGCGGGTTGCCGAACGGTATTCCTATTATAGATGAATATGCTCCGGTGAACCGTGTGCGTAAAGATGCCCCTCCTGTCATACTGATTACCGGAGACCGCAATCTGGAAATGGCGGATCGATGGGAAGAGAACGCTTTATTCGCTTCCGTAGCGAAGAATATCGGCAATAAGAAGGTGGCTCTGTATGAGTTGCAGGGCTTCAATCACGGCACAGTACTCGAACCTGCCTGTTTCCTGATTATAAACTATATTCGTGAACATTGATACATACATACTTATGCAAAGCCAATGAGGAATGCCTAAACTGCTGGATGAAAAAGGATATAAATAGTTGTTCAGGTAAGAAACTTTTTCACCATAGATTGCGCAGATTGACGCGGATTGAATGCGATATATATAAATAATCTGTGTGAATCTGTGTGAACTGTGGTAACTTTTGACATATCTTTGCCTCCGAAAACCCAAAAACAATACCATGAATAGAAAATTAATCTTATCCGCAGCCCTCTCCGGGCTGATGTTGACCGCTACGGCGCAAACTACAGTGGCTCCTGCCATCCCAAGAGACGGGAAAATAGAAAAGAAGGTAGAAGCCTTGCTCAAGAAGATGACCCTTGAAGAGAAGATCGGGCAGATGACAGAGCTTACCATTGACGTCATTACCAAACGTGATAATTCGATCCAAGAATTTCAGATAGACGATGCTTTGCTGGATACCGTTATCGGCAAGTACAAAGTCGGTTCTATCCTGAACGTACCCCAGGGCGTTGCCCAATCCAAAGAGAAGTGGGAAGAAATCATCCGGAAGATACAGGACAAATCGATGAAAGTCATGGGTATTCCTTGTATTTATGGTGTAGACCAGATACACGGAACGACTTATACATTGGGCGGAACTTTCTTCCCCCAGGGCATCAATATGGCAGCTACCTTCAACCGCGAACTGGTGCGTGAAGGTGCCCGCATCTCCGCTTATGAAACCAAGGCCGGAAGTATCCCCTGGACCTATGCTCCGGTGCTCGACCTGGCACGTGACGCCCGCTGGCCCCGTCATTGGGAGAATTACGGCGAAGATTGCTACGTGAATGCCGAAATGGGGCGCGAAGCCGTATTCGGTTTCCAGGGCAGTGATCCTAACCATATAGGAAAGCAACAAGTGGCCGCCTGCATCAAGCATTATATGGGTTACGGTGTGCCTGTTTCCGGTAAAGACCGTACCCCTTCGTCCATCACCGTGCAGGATATGCGCGAGAAACATTTTGCTCCGTTCCTCGAAGGTATCAAGGCAGGTGCTTTGTCTGTTATGGTGAACTCCGCCATGAACAACGGGCTTCCTTTCCATGCCAACTACGAACTTTTGACGCAATGGCTGAAAGAGGACTTGAACTGGGACGGCATGATTGTGACCGACTGGGCGGATATCAATAACCTCTACACCCGCGATAAGATTGCAGGCAGCAAGAAAGAGGCTATCAAGATAGCTATCAATGCCGGTATCGATATGTCGATGGTGCCTTATGAATGGAGTTTCTGTACATACCTGAAAGAGTTGGTGGAAGAAGGCGAAGTGCCGATGAGCCGCATTGACGATGCTGTACGCCGCGTGCTGCGCATGAAGTATCGCTTGGGCTTGTTCGAAACACCTGCCTATAATCACAAGGATTTCCCCCTGTTCGGAGGTAAAGAGCATGCCGCGGCTGCTTTGCAGGCTGCCGAAGAATCGCTGGTCTTATTGAAGAATACAGATCACATCTTGCCGTTGCCCAAAGATAAGAAACTGCTGATTACAGGTCCTAATGCCAACTCCATGCGTACGCTCAACGGTGGCTGGTCTTACACTTGGCAAGGACACAGGGCGGATGAATTAGCGGCGGATTATAACACCATTCTTGAATCGTTCACTCAGAAGTTCGGTGCTTCCAATATCATCTATGAGCCGGGTGTCACTTATAAGGAAGGTGGCGCATGGTGGGAAGAGAATGTTCCGGAAATAGATAAGGCCGTAGCTGCTGCCGCCAATGCGGATTATATCATCGCTTGTGTGGGTGAGAACTCCTATTGCGAAACTCCGGGTAACCTGAACAACCTCTTCCTCTCCGAAAGCCAACTCAATCTGGTGAAAGCATTGGCTGCCACCGGAAAGCCGGTTGTTTTGGTTCTGAACGAAGGCCGTCCGCGCATCGTCAACGAAATAGAACCGTTGGCAAAGGCTGTTATCAACACCATGCTTCCGGGTAACTATGGAGGCGATGCTTTGGCAAACCTCGTGGCAGGAGACGCCAACTTCAGCGGTAAGATGCCTTATACTTATCCGAAGGAAATCAATTCATTGTTCACTTACGACTACAAGCCGTGCGAAGACCTTGAAAAGATGTCGGGTGCTTATGATTACGATGCCGTGATGTCCGTGCAATGGGCATTTGGTTACGGATTGAGCTACACTACCTATGCTTACAGCAACCTTAAAGCGGATAGAACCAACTTTACGGCTGACGATGTACTTACTTTCACCGTTGATGTGAAGAACACCGGTAACCGTGTCGGCAAGGAAAGCGTTCTGCTGTTCAGCAGCGATCTGATCGCTTCCCTGACTCCTGATATCCGCCGCCTGCGTGCTTTCGAGAAAGTAGAACTGCAACCGGGAGAAACGAAAACCGTTACGCTGAAAGTGAAAGGCTCCGACCTTGCTTTCGTGGGTTATGATGGCAAATGGATTCTGGAAAAAGGCGACTTCCGCATACAGACGGGTAATCAAACTTTGAATATTACTTGTACGGATACCAGGAAATGGGATACGCCGAATAAATAAAAATAAATCCGTTGGTGGAAGAATTACTTCCTTTCTAGCGAATTAGGTACGCGGACGTCCGCTTTATCCGCGTCGTCCGCGTACCTATTCTTTAATAGAACACCTTTTTACTTTGCAAAAAGATATTAAAATGCCTGTATTGCTTACGCTCCGTTTTTATAAAAGAGTGGAAATAGTATCTTGTCCTGTCTTCTAAAAGAATATAAATACGGAATATTGAATAATATACAGCTGTTATACAGACTTTATGCAAGATAACTATGCATCTTATGCCTCAAAACTATATATCTAATGTCTGCTATCTATATATCTAACGCTTAAGATCTATATATCCAATACTTGCCATCTATATATGGAACGCCTACGATCTATATATCCCACGCAAACCAACTGTTTATGGTCATCAAACTGAAGATGTTTTATTTTTTAGCCTTGTACGTATTTATGTATCCATCTGTCAGCCTGCTCGATGCACTTTTTTACTTGCGTATTTCCGTCCGAACCGCCGGAAGGACGGATATACGGCATTCTCCTTATGCATAAAATACAAAATGTCAGAATGCGCCTTGCCGCTTCGAAGCGGTTTTACAGAAGTCATTTGCATTACTTTCTCCTTTCAAGAGCGTTAAATCATTCTTTTTTTCTCTAATATTTTGTAGTCGAATAGATTATTTATATCTTTGCAACCGCAATGGATGAAAGGTGGAGGGGCAATTAAGCTCCTTTTTTTGTTCTTATATAGTTAATCAATGATAGAAAAGAAAACTGTTTGTCAGATTGTTGACGAGTGGCTGGACGGAAAAGAGTACTTTCTGGTGGAAGTAGCTATCAGCCCGGACGACAAGATTGTGGTGGAAATTGATCACAAAGAAGGGGTTTGGATTGAAGATTGTGTGGAACTGAGCCGATACATCGAATCCAAGTTGAACCGTGAGGATGAGGATTATGAGTTGGAGGTAGGTTCTGCCGGTATCGGACAGCCATTTAAAGTGTTGCAACAGTACATCAACCACATCGGAAAAGAAGTGGAAGTACTGGGAAAAGATGGACGCAAGCTGTGCGGCGTGCTGAAGGCAGCCGATGAGCAGCATTTCACTGTAACTGTAGAGAAGAAAGTGAAACCCGAAGGAGCCAAGCGCCCCCAGCTGGTGCAGGAAGACGAAATACTTGCGTATGATGAAATAAAATATACTAAATACTTAATCAGTTTTAAATAAGACTATGGCCAAGAAAGTAGAAACTGTCAGCTTGATAGATACATTTTCGGAATTTAAGGAACTGAAAAATATCGATAGAACCACCATGGTGAGCGTGCTCGAAGAGTCGTTCCGTAGTGTGATTGCGAAGATGTTCGGCACCGATGAGAATTACGACGTAATTGTGAACCCGGACAAGGGCGACTTCGAAATATGGCGCAACCGTGAAGTAGTGGCGGATGAAGACCTGGAAAATCCGAACTTGCAGATTACCTTATCGGAAGCACGGAAAATTGATGCTTCTTATGAAGTGGGCGAGGAAGTGACGGACGAGGTGATCTTCGCGAACTTCGGACGCCGTGCCATCCTGAACCTGCGTCAGACGTTGGCCTCTAAAATTCTGGAACTGGAAAAAGATAGTATCTATAATAAGTATATTGATAAGGTGGGCAATATCATCAATGCGGAAGTATACCAGATATGGAAGAAGGAAATGCTGCTGCTCGATGATGAAGGAAACGAATTGCTGTTACCCAAGACGGAACAGATTCCGAGTGATTTCTATCGCAAAGGAGAAACGGCACGTGCCGTGGTGGCCCGTGTGGACAACAAGAACAACAATCCGAAGATTATCCTTTCCCGTACATCGCCTGTATTCCTGCAGCGCCTGTTCGAGATGGAAGTGCCCGAAATCAATGACGGACTGATCACCATCAAGAAGATTGCCCGTATACCCGGTGAGCGTGCCAAGATTGCCGTTGAGTCGTACGACGACCGTATCGACCCGGTAGGTGCCTGCGTAGGTGTAAAGGGAAGCCGTATTCATGGTATTGTTCGTGAGTTGCGCAACGAAAATATTGACGTAATCAACTATACGTCCAATATCCAGTTGTTTATTCAGCGTGCCCTCAGCCCCGCGAAGATATCTTCTATTCGTCTGAATGAAGAAGAACGCAAGGCAGAAGTATTCCTGAGGCCCGAAGAGGTTTCGCTGGCTATTGGTAAAGGCGGTTTGAACATCAAACTTGCCAGTATGTTGACCGAGTACACCATTGACGTATTCCGTGAGTTGGATCAGGCTGTTGAGGATGAAGATATCTATCTGGATGAGTTCAGAGACGAGATCGACGGTTGGGTGATTGATGCTATCAAGGCGATTGGCATCGATACAGCGAAAGCCGTACTGAACGCTCCGCGCGAGATGTTGATTGAAAAGACCGATTTGGAAGAAGAAACGGTGGACGAAGTATTACGCATTTTAAGTTCGGAGTTTGAGGAAGGCGAACCTGAATTCGATCCGGCACCTGAGACAGAGCCCGAGGTTGCCCCTGAGGCAGAGCCCGAGGCAGAATAAAGTGTCTGCCGACATCTGTTTCTGTTTGCACTAACTTCTTTCTCCACATTATTCATTAATTTTTTAGTATGACGATAAGGTTAAATAAAGTAACAAGAGATTTGAATGTAGGAATTTCAACGGTCGTTGAGTTCCTGCAGAAGAAAGGATTTGCCGTTGAGGCAAACCCCAACACAAAAATTAACGAGGAGCAATATGCCTTGCTCGTGAAAGAGTTCAGTACAGATAAGAATCTTAGACTTGAATCGGAACGTTTCATTCAGGAACGGCAGAATAAAGACCGTAACAAAGCATCGGTGTCTATCGATGGTTACGAGGCTGAGACTACGGAGAAACCGAAAGTTGAAGAAATAAAGACTGTTGTCCCCGAAGATGCACGTCCGAAGTTTAAACCTGTCGGAAAAATAGACCTGGATAAGCTGAACCGGAAACCGGTAGTAGAAAAAGTGGAAGAAAAGAAAGTGGAAACCCCCGCGCCTGTGGTAAAGGAAGAACCTATGCCGCAGCCCAAACCGGAACCGAAGCCTGCGGCACCGAAACCGGAACCCAGACCGGAATTTAAACCGGAACCGAAACCCGAGCCGAAGCCGGCTCCCGAACCGGCTCCTGTGGTAAAGGAAGTGCCCAAACCGGAAATAGTAGTGGAGAAACCGGCACCCAAACCGGCTCCGGAAGTGACAAAAAAAGAAGAAGTGAAAAAAGAAACACCCGCTCCAGTGGCACCTGCCAACAAAGAGGCAAAGCCTGTTGTGGAAGAACAAGCTCCGGCAAAGAGTAAGGAGGATGAAATCTTCACCATCCATAAACCGGAGTTCGTGTCCAAGATCAATATCATCGGTCAGATTGACCTGGCTACGCTGAACCAGTCTACACGCCCCAAGAAGAAGACCAAAGAGGAGAAACGTAAGGAGCGCGAAGAGAAGGAGAAGATTCGCCAGGATCAGAAGAAGCTGATGAAAGAGGCGATCATCAAAGAGATCCGCCGCGAAGACAACAAAGCGAAGGACGGTAAAGATGCCGATGCCAACGCCAACAAGAAGAAACGTCTCCGTATTAATAATAATAAGGAGAAAGTGGATATCAACAATGCATCCAACTTCCAGCGTGGAGGCGACAACCGTGGCGGTGGAGGCAAAGGCCCTCATGCCGGAGGTGGCCAGCAAGGTGCAGGTGGCGGCAATAACCATCAGGGCGGAAACAAGAACAACCGCAACAATAATAGCAAGGATCGCTTTAAGAAACCGATCATCAAGCAGGAGGTTAGTGAGGAAGATGTAGCCAAGCAGGTGAAAGAAACGTTGGCACGCCTCACCTCCAAAGGTAAGAGCAAGACTTCAAAATACCGTAAGGACAAGCGCGATATGGCAAACAGCCGTATGCAGGAGCAGGAAGACCGCGAAATGGCGGACAGCAAAGTACTGAAGATAACGGAATTCGTAACCGCCAACGAACTGGCAAGCATGATGGACGTTTCCGTAACGCAGGTCATCGCTACTTGTATGAGTATCGGTATCATGGTGTCTATCAACCAGCGTCTGGATGCTGAAACCATCAATCTGGTGGCGGAAGAGTTCGGTTACAAGACTGAATACGTCAGTGCGGAAGTGGCGCAGGCCATTGTAGAGGAAGAAGATTCTGAAGAGGATCTGGAACCGCGCGCACCGATTGTCACCGTCATGGGTCACGTAGACCACGGTAAGACGTCATTGCTCGACTATATCCGTAAGGCGAACGTTATTGCCGGTGAAGCCGGTGGTATCACGCAGCACATCGGCGCTTACAACGTGAAACTGGAAGACGGACGTGAGATTACGTTCCTCGATACTCCGGGTCACGAGGCATTTACCGCTATGCGTGCCCGTGGTGCGAAGGTGACGGACGTGGTTATCATTATTGTCGCTGCCGATGATAATGTGATGCCGCAGACGAAGGAAGCCATCAACCATGCTATGGCTGCCGGTGTACCTATCGTATTTGCCATTAATAAGATTGATAAGCCGACTGCCAACGCTGACAAGATTAAGGAAGAACTGGCAGCTATGAATTACCTCGTTGAAGAATGGGGCGGTAAATATCAGTCACAAGATATTTCAGCAAAGAAAGGCTTAGGTGTGAACGATTTGCTGGAGAAGGTATTGCTGGAAGCAGAAATGCTTGATTTGAAAGCAAACCCGAACCGCAAGGCTACAGGTTCCATCATTGAGTCTTCATTGGATAAAGGACGTGGTTATGTAGCTACCATGCTGGTATCGAACGGTACATTGCACGTTGGTGACATCGTATTGGCGGGTACAGCGTATGGTAAGGTAAAAGCTATGTTCAATGAGCGTAACCAGCGCCTGAAAGAGGCCGGACCGTCTGAACCGGTATTGATTCTGGGATTGAACGGTGCACCTGCCGCGGGTGACACGTTCCACGTAATCGATACGGAACAGGAAGCACGTGAAATCGCTAACAAGCGCGAACAGTTGCAACGTGAACAGGGTCTGCGTACTCAGAAGATGCTTACTTTGGATGAAGTTGGCCGCCGTCTGGCACTGGGTGACTTCCACGAACTGAATATTATCGTTAAGGGTGACGTGGACGGTTCTGTTGAGGCGTTGAGCGACTCACTGATCAAGCTGTCTACCGAACAGGTACAGGTGAATGTAATCCACAAAGGCGTTGGAGCTATCTCCGAGTCCGATGTTTCACTGGCTGCCGCTTCGGATGCCATCATCATCGGCTTCCAGGTGCGTCCGTCGAATGCCGCTGCAAAGATGGCGGAGAACGAAGGGGTGGATATCCGCAAGTATTCCGTGATCTACGACGCTATCGAAGAGGTGAAGGCCGCTATGGAAGGCATGTTGGCACCGCAGGTGAAGGAGCAGGTAACTGCAACCATCGAGGTACGCGAGGTGTTCAATATCACCAAGGTAGGTCTCGTAGCCGGTGCGTTAGTCAAGACCGGAAAGGTGAAACGCAGCGACAAGGCTCGTTTGATCCGCGACGGTATCGTAATCTTTACCGGTTCTATCAATGCTTTGAAACGTTTCAAGGACGATGTGAAGGAAGTCGGTACCAACTTCGAGTGCGGCATCAGCCTGACGAACTGCAACGATATCAGGGTAGGCGATATAATCGAATCTTACGAAGAAATAGAAGTAAAACAGACTCTGTAATTAAATAAATTGAGAGCTGAGAATTGAGAGTTGAGAGTTATTTGCAGCATAATCGCGCAGCCAACTCTTAACTCTCAATTCTCAGCTCTCAATTTTTTCAACTATGACAATAATAGATATCATCCTATTGGTGGTGATTGGCGCGGGAGCGGTCATCGGTTTTATAAAAGGCTTCATCAAGCAATTGGCATCCATCCTCGGATTGATTGTCGGATTGCTGGCAGCAAAAGCGCTGTATGTGTCGGTGGCGGAGAGAGTCTTTTCTAAGATAACGGATTCTATGACGTTTGCCCAGATATTGGCATTTGTCGTTATTTGGGTAGTGGTTCCGTTGCTGTTTCTGCTGGTGGCGGCTCTACTGACAAAGGCGATGGAAGCAATTTCCCTCGGCTGGCTGAACCGCTGGCTGGGTGCCGGACTGGGCGCGTTGAAGTTTCTGCTGCTGGTGAGTCTGCTTATCTGTGTTGTCGAGTTTATCGACTCGGATAATACGATGATTGATAGAACAATGAAGGAGGAATCCGTGTTATATTATCCTATAGAGTCGTTTGCGGGAATGTTTTTCCCGGCTGCAAAAGAAGTTACAGAACAATATATACTTAATACATAATGCAACCCGAAGAACCCAATAAATATGTAAAGGAACTAACGCAGGAGAAGTACAAGTATGGCTTCACCACCGACGTGCATACGGAAGTCATTGAGCGTGGGCTGAATGAAGATGTTGTACGGCTGATCTCTGCGAAGAAGAACGAGCCGGAATGGCTGTTGGAGTTCCGTCTGAAAGCATATCGTCATTGGTTGACGATGGAGATGCCTACATGGGCGCATCTCCGTATTCCTGAGATAGATTACCAGGCTATTTCCTACTATGCCGATCCGTTGGCGAAGAAGAAAGATGCGCCTAAGAGCATGGACGAAGTAGACCCAGAGTTGATAAAAACCTTCAATAAGCTGGGTATTCCCTTGGAAGAACAGATGGCATTGAGTGGCATGGCAGTGGATGCTGTGATGGACTCCGTATCTGTGAAGACTACGTTCAAGGAAACGTTGATGGAGAAAGGAATCATTTTCTGTTCCATCAGTGAAGCCGTACGTGAGCATCCGGATTTGGTGCAGAAGTATCTTGGTTCCGTTGTAGGATACCGTGATAATTTCTTTGCCGCACTGAACTCGGCGGTATTCTCCGACGGTTCGTTTGTATATATCCCGAAAGGGGTACGCTGCCCGATGGAGCTGTCCACGTATTTCCGTATCAATGCGCGTAATACAGGCCAGTTTGAGCGGACGCTGATTGTGGCGGATGATGATTCGTATGTTTCCTATCTGGAAGGTTGTACGGCTCCGATGCGCGATGAGAACCAGTTGCATGCCGCTATCGTGGAGATTGTGGTGCACGAGCGTGCGGAAGTGAAGTACAGCACCGTACAGAACTGGTATCCGGGTGATGCCGAAGGTAAAGGCGGTGTCTATAATTTCGTTACGAAACGTGGTAACTGCAAAGGTGCGAACAGTAAACTTTCCTGGACACAGGTGGAGACAGGTTCGGCTATTACGTGGAAATACCCTTCCTGTATTTTGACGGGAGATAACTCTTCGGCTGAATTCTACAGTGTGGCGGTGACGAATAACTACCAACAGGCAGATACGGGTACGAAGATGATTCATCTGGGTAAGAATACCAGCAGTACCATTGTCAGCAAAGGTATCTCTGCCGGACATAGTGAGAACTCTTACCGTGGTCTGGTGCGTGTAGCTCAAAAGGCGGATAATGCACGTAACTATAGCCAGTGCGACTCTCTGTTGCTAGGTGATAAGTGCGGTGCGCATACCTTCCCGTATATGGATATCCATAATGAGACGGCGGTTGTGGAGCATGAGGCGACTACCAGCAAGATCAATGAAGACCAGATCTTCTATTGCAACCAGCGTGGTATTTCTACGGAGGATGCTGTAGGGCTGATAGTGAACGGTTATGCAAAGGAAGTGCTTAATAAGCTGCCTATGGAGTTTGCGGTAGAGGCCCAGAAGTTGTTGGCTATTTCGCTGGAAGGCAGCGTAGGGTGATTTACTATTAGACGATTTACTATTTACTATTTTGCTGCACAATCGGCAGATGAATGGTAGATAAGTAAAAGGTCGGTAGTAATAGTGAATAGTGGAGAAGTGACATTAAATAGTAAATTGTAAATAGTCAAATAGTAAATATAAAGATGTTAGAGATAAAAGACCTGCATGCCAGTGTAAATGGCAAAGAGATATTGAAGGGCATCAACCTGTCGGTAAAAGCAGGCGAGGTGCATGCTATTATGGGGCCGAACGGTTCCGGTAAGAGTACTCTTTCGGCTGTATTGGTAGGTAATCCTGCCTTTGAAGTGACAAAGGGAAGCGTGACTTTCTGCGGTAAGAACCTTTTGGACTTTTCACCGGAAGACCGTAGTCATGAGGGCATCTTCCTCAGTTTCCAATATCCGGTAGAAATTCCGGGTGTGAGTATGGTCAACTTTATGCGTGCAGCGGTGAATGAGCAACGTAAATACAATCATCTGCCTGCTCTCAGTGCAAGCGAGTTCCTGAAGTTGATGCGTGAAAAGCGTGCTATTGTGGAACTGGACAATAAACTGGCTAACCGTTCGGTGAACGAAGGTTTCTCCGGTGGTGAGAAGAAGCGGAATGAAATCTTCCAGATGGCGATGCTGGAACCGAAATTGAGTATTCTGGATGAAACGGATTCCGGGCTGGATATCGATGCTTTGCGTATCGTGGCCGAAGGTGTGAACAAACTGAAAACACCGGAGAACAGCACCATTGTCATCACCCACTACCAACGCTTACTGGATTATATCAAACCTGACGTCGTACATGTGCTTTACAAAGGTCGTATCGTGAAGACTGCGGGACCGGAATTGGCTCTGGAACTGGAAGAGAAGGGATATGACTGGATTAAGAAGGAACTAGGAGAATAATTAATTAGGCGCGGATTACGCGGATTACACGGATTATGTTGCATGAGGAACTAACACATGAGATTATAAAGGCCTTTTATGAAGTACATAAAATATTAGGCTTTGGCTTTTTGGAACAGGTTTATCAAAATGCTCTTTATAAAGAATTGTGTCATAGGGGCATGAAAGTAGAGTGTCAAAAAGAGATTTTAGTTCACTATAAAGGTGAAACTGTTGGTAGATATATTGCTGATATGTTAGTTGAAAACACTGTTATTCTTGAATTAAAAGCTGTACAGGCATTGAGAGTAGAACATGAATGGCAATTGATTAACTATTTAAAAGCAACTGGACTGGAAGTTGGATTATTATTGAACTTTGGTCATAGTGCAGAGTTTAAACGTAAAGTCTTTACTAAATGAATCCGTGTAATCCGCGTAATCCGCGCCTAAAAATATATATAAGATGAATGCAGAACAACAATACATAGACCTTTTCTCCCAGACGGAAGCGATGATATGCCAGCACAGCACCGAGGTGATGAATACCCCTCGCGCGACTGCGTTTGCCGACTTTGAGCGGCTTGGCTTTCCTACCCGTAAACAGGAGAAATATAAATATACCGATGTCAGCAAGTTCTTTGAACCGGACTATGGGTTGAACCTGAACCGTCTGGATATTCCGGTAAATCCCTATGAAGTATTCAAATGTGACGTACCCAATATGAGTACCTCTCTGTACTTTGTAGTGAACGATGCTTTTTACAATAAAGCACTACCTGCCCCACATCTGCCCGATGGAGTCATCTTTGGTAGTTTGAAGGAGATGGCAGAGAAGCATCCGGAACTGGTAAAGAAGTACTATGGCAAGCTGGCGGACACTTCAAAAGATGGAGTAACAGCATTCAATACCACTTTTGCGCAAGACGGTGTGCTGCTATATGTACCTAAGAACGTTGCTTTGGAACGTCCCATTCAGTTGGTAAACATCCTGCGTGGTGACGTGAACTTCCTGGTGAACCGCCGGGTATTGATTGTATTGGAAGATGGCGCACAGGCGCGTATGCTGGTGTGTGATCATGCCATGGATGCCGTGAACTTCCTGGCAACCCAGGTGATAGAAGTATTTGTAGGTGAGAATGCTGTCTTTGACCTTTACGAACTGGAAGAAACGCATACAAGTACCGTACGTATCAGCAATATGTATGTGAGACAGGAAGCCAACAGTAATGTATTGCTGAATGGCATGACCTTGCATAACGGCACTTCCCGCAACACCACCGAAGTATTGCTGGCAGGTGAAGGCGCCGAAATCAACCTTTGCGGTATGGCCATTGCAGATAAGAATCAGCATGTAGACAACAATACAAGCATAGACCATGCCGTGCCTAACTGTACGAGTAATGAACTCTTCAAGTATGTGCTCGATGACCAGTCAGTCGGTGCATTTGCCGGTCTGGTGTTAGTGCGTCCGGATGCGCAACATACCAGTTCGCAACAAACGAACCGGAACCTTTGCGCCACACGTGAGGCACGCATGTATACGCAGCCGCAACTGGAAATTTATGCCGATGATGTAAAGTGTAGTCATGGCGCTACCGTTGGCCAGTTGGATGAGAATGCACTTTTCTATATGCGCCAGCGCGGTATTCCGGCACGTGAAGCCCGCTTATTGCTGATGTTTGCCTTCGTGAACGAAGTAATCGATACCATCCGTCTGGATGCATTGAAAGATCGCTTACATCTCTTGGTAGAGAAACGTTTCCGTGGTGAACTGAATAAGTGCCAAGGCTGTGCGATATGCAAGTGAGAATATATTAATACCTAAACAACATGTATGATATTCAAAAGATAAGAGCCGATTTCCCGATACTTTCCCGTGAAGTGTACGGCAAACCATTGGTCTATTTGGATAATGGGGCGACGACACAAAAGCCGCGTTGTGTGGTGGATGCCATAACGGATGAATATTATTCTGTCAATGCCAATGTGCACCGTGGCGTACACTTTCTGTCGCAACAGGCAACGGAGCTGCACGAGGCAAGCCGAGAGACGGTGCGGAAGTTCATCAATGCCGGTTCTATAAATGAAATCGTATTTACACGGGGAACCACGGAAAGCATTAATCTGTTAGCCTCCAGCTTCGGTGAGGCATTCCTGCATCCGGGTGACGAAGTGATTGTTTCCGTAATGGAACATCATAGTAATATCGTTCCCTGGCAACTGCTGGCCGAACGGAAGCGTATCAATCTGAAGGTTATTCCGATGAACGACCGCGGTGAACTTCTGATGGATGAATACGAGAAGCTTTTCACTGACCGAACGAAGATTGTGAGCGTAGTACATGTGTCCAATGTTTTGGGTACGGTCAATCCTATCAAGGAAATGATTAAGATTGCCCATAATCATGATGTACCTTTCCTGGTAGATGCGGCACAATCCATTCCTCACATGGCAGTGGACGTGAAAGATCTGGACGCTGATTTCCTTGTATTCTCCGGTCATAAAGTGTATGGGCCTACCGGTGTGGGCGTGCTCTATGGTAAGGAAGAATGGCTGAATAAGTTACCTCCTTATCAAGGCGGCGGTGAGATGATAAAGCATGTATCTTTTGAACGTACTACCTTCAATGAATTGCCGTTTAAGTTCGAAGCCGGTACTCCTGACTATATCGGTACTACGGGACTGGCGAAAGCTCTCGATTATGTTTCTGCCATTGGCATGGATAAGATTGCCGCTTATGAGCATGAATTGACGGAATATGCCACGCAGCGATTGAAAACAATCCCCGGTATGCGTATCTTTGGTGAAGCTGCTGAGAAAGGAAGTGTCATCTCCTTCCTTGTGGGGGATATTCATCACTTCGATATGGGCACATTGCTCGATCGTCTCGGCATTGCCGTACGTACAGGACACCATTGTGCCCAACCGCTGATGCAACGCCTCGGCATAGAAGGAACAGTGCGTGCTTCTTTTGGAATCTATAATACGAAAGAAGAAATAGATGTCTTGGTGGCAGGTATCGAACGCGTCAGCAAGATGTTCTAAGCATAAATATAAAATTTAAGTTTCGTAAGCTTTGTATAAAGCTTATAAATGATAATTTAGCGGTGGGAGAATGTCAGTCGGGAGTATCTTAAACTCTCCTCCTCCTGGGAGGAGGAGTACCCGTAGGGGGAGGTGGTAGGTAAAACAATAAAATACCTATTCATAATAAGATAAAGGAATTTTTCTCTCACCTACCACCCCGCCCGTTGGGCACCCCTCCTCCCAGGAGGAGGGGAATTGAGATAGTCAGAATATCAATAACTACACTCCTAAATTATCATTTATAAGCCTTATCAAAGCTTGCGAAACTTGAGTATAAAATATTAAAAGAGAGTCACTGCAACTTTCCGCCCTATCTGTGCGTCTAATAGAATGCAAATAACTTAAATAAACAGAGAAAGATCATGTTAGTAACAACAACCCCAATTATCGAGGGTGGACGTATCACCCGCTATTACGGTATAGTTTCAGGCGAGACGATTATCGGTGCCAATGTATTCCGTGACTTTTTTGCCAGTATTCGTGATGTAGTGGGCGGACGCAGCGGCTCTTACGAGGAAGTGCTGCGTGAAGCGAAAGATATTGCCCTTCGTGAAATGCAGGAGCATGCCAAGGCACTTGGAGCCAATGCTGTGATTGGCGTGGATTTGGACTATGAAACAGTAGGTGGAAGCGGCAGTATGCTGATGGTAACTGCTTGCGGCACGGCTGTGACCGTAGAATAATCAATACAGAGGGAGAGCCGGAAAGCTCTTCCCCTGCATATCAATGCTTGGGAGAATAATCGCTGATGATTACTTTTCCCTTTTTTTGTTCCAGTTTGGCTATTCCCAGATCATTGAGCGCTTGCAGTACCTCTTCCAAGGAAGTTGTTCGCGGGAAGCGGAAATGAATGCGTTGTTTCAGCAAGTCGGGCGAATGAAAGATGATACTGGTATTATACCATGTGCCGACAGACTTCATTATCTCCGCCAGTTCGGCATCATCGAAGCTGAACTCTCCTTTGGTCCATCCTTCCGTTGCGGTGAGTTGTGCTTCGGATATGGTGAAACCATTATCTTCAGACAATATAGCTTGCTGTCCGGGCAATATGTCTTTCTGCCGTGTTTGTTTCTCGTCGCTGACGCGGACGCGCCCCTGAAATAAAGTGACTGCCGCTACTTTTCCCGGATAGGCATTTACATCGAATACCGTGCCCAATACCTGTGTCTGCATCTTACCGGAAGAAACAATGAAAGGACGTGCACTATCTTTTGCCACTTCGAAACGTGCTTCTCCTGTCAGATGGACTTCACGGGTCCCCTCTGCCGGGAATTGTTTAGGATATTCCAGGCGGGAATTGGCGCTGAGCGTAACCTGTGTACCATCGTCCAAAGTGATTTGCATGGTAGTGGCTGGGGGAGTTGAAAGAGTAATCCTGCCATTGCTCTCTGAGGTGATGATTGCTTCGGGAACATCCAGGGCCGCAAAGATTTCGATATCTTGAATCGTGTCTTTGTTGGTAATACGGGGCACGATAAGCACTACCAGCACTACGATGGCAGCTGCAATGCCGGAAGTCCACATCTGTATGATGCGTCTGCGTTTTTGGGCGTCTTGCCGGGAGGCAAAAGCATTCCATGCCGCGCGGGTTTCTTCTTCCGAAGGTAAGTCTCCGAGCGCTTCTCCGAAGGCATTCAGTAATCTGAGGTCTTCAGTATCCATCTTGAAATCATTTTCTTTTTTCTCTTCCATCATCGGTTTCCTCCTTTCAGGGTCATAGCTTCGCGCAAGGTACGCAAAGCTTTGGATATATGTTTCTTTACAGTGTCGGGACTGATGCCAAGCTGTTCGGCTACTTCCCGATAGGTTTTATGTTCATAATAGCAGAGCCGCAATACCGTGCAGGTTGGTTCCGGTAGGTTGCGGGCAATGCTTTCCGCTTGTTGCAGTAGTCGTTCATGTTCCCGGTAGTCGGTCGCTACATCCATGCGGGTGGCTTCGCGCAATGCTTCCAGGTTGGTAGCTTCTACTTGCAGATGCTTCAGACGGTTAAGGCAGGCGTTACGTGCCGCAGTGTAAAGCCAGGCTCCCCGGTTCTCCGGTTCCAGCTTTTCGAATTGTTTCCACGCCTGCTCCATCACACTACCCACAATATCACGGGCTTCTTCTCCGTCGCCCAATAGTTGGGTGGCGTAGCGCACCAGACGGGGATATAGCTCCGTGAACATCTGTCCGAAAACTTCTCTTTTTGTGTCTTTTTTATGAAACAAGGACATTCTCTGATTCTTTATTTAGTCTGCAAAGGTAAGGATTATCCTTTATTTCCTTTATCAATCTTCTTAAACTGTCGTTGCACCGTTGTGGGAAGGACATTGTACAATTGTACATATTGGGAAAGAGAGATACAGGAAATGGTTAGTACTCTAACAATCAGTGGGTTGCATTTACAGACCATTTACATCGCACGGTAAAAGCATTTACCGCCGTATGTAACGCTCTTTACCCCTTATTGTAACGCTCTTTACTTCGGTATGTAACGCTCTTTACCTCGGCGTGTAAACGGAGTTATCATTTGAGGTAAACAGAATCATCCTTTGGGTAAACGGAATTTAAAGACGTCCTTTTTCACTTTCTCCGGCACCTTTACCTTTATATTTATTCTTAGTGGCATTGAACTGATAGTTGAGGCGTATGCCGAAACGTTGTTTGTCGGCATAATTTTCAAACTCGTTGTAGGTACGGTCGCCATATACACGAAAGTGATAGGTACCTGTACGAAATATATCATTCGCTACCAACGAGATGCGCAACGCACGGTCTTTCAGGAAAGATTTGGTAAGTTGCGCATCTACAGTTCCTTCTGTTTTTCTGATGGCATAGCTTTGCTTTGCACCCAATGCCAGTCTTCCTTTTATATTGAGAAACCAGCCACGAGGCAAAGTAAAGCTGTTGTTCAGAATGAAATCCGGTTGCGCCTCATTCCAGAGGGGCTGAATATTCAGTGAACGGGCATTGGACTGGAACCAGGACACACTGACCGTAAATTGCGGTTGCCACCAGCCGAACTTCGGGGAGAGTACCACAGCGCCTCCGTATGCATAGGAGTTGGGAATGCTTGCCATCGTCCACAATACTACGCCGGGATGCTTTGCATCGTCGTATGGTTTTGCATAAGTGGTGTACATGTTTCGTACATGGTTGAAGTATAAACTGGTATTGATCCATTTCCAGCCCCCTTCCAATGAGAAGAGGTTATGCTTTTGTGGTTCCAGTTCAGGATTTCCGTTGTGGTATTGGTACTTGCTTTGGTAACTGATGGTACTGGACAGCATACTGTAACTGGGACTAAATTTCTTCATGCGATAAGACAGGCCGATATTCCAGTCCTCCTTTTTATAGAAAATGCCGGCTACGGGAATCAAGTCATGATAGGCAGGACTTTTCTCTACTTTATAGATATCTGATTCGTAGTAATCCGTCTTTTGATATTCGTAGCGTAGTCCTGCCGTAAGGTCGAACTGTCCCAATTCTATGGAATAATCGGCAAAGGCAGAGGCGATGGACTGTTTGATGCGGTTGTCGGCATCGTTGGAGAAACCGCTTTGCTTGAAGATGTCGTGGCGCTCGGTGAAAGTTTCTTCAGTACCGAAAGAGAGTTTGCCTTGCCCAAGTGGTGCTGTAATCACCAGTTTAGCGGCATACAGGCGGTTTTTCACTTCACTGTCGGATGTGGCATCTGTTTCACCATTGTTGTCCACCTTCTGCCCGCCTCCCGAACGACCGTAGAGGTAGTCGGCATTGAAGTCGATGTTCCATTTTCCGAAAGTACCGTTATAATAGCCATTCACGGTATGATTCCAGTTGGTATGCTTGCGACCGTGTGAGTCGGATGTGAGACGATCCACCTCTTCTCCGTCCCGCAGCATCACGGTTTCACCTTGTGCATAAAGTTCCTGATTGCCCAGTCCGGTTTTGGGTACATAGCGTATACCGAAAGACTGATGGTCATCCGGTTCGTAGTTGAAACCTACTTCGCCATTGAAGTTTGCATCATGTGCACGATTGACGTTGTCAGATATACTTTTCCATTCGGAGGAAGTGCTCAGTTGCAGTTGGGTATGACTGGTGGAGTATGTGTCCGACTCATTGAAATGCCCTTTGACAAAGATGTCCAGTCCGCCGGTACGATAATTCAGTGAGGCGCCTTGTTTGCCTTTTGCCGAGTGTCCCTGGGTATAGTCTGCGTAGGCATTGGCACTTAAACCTTGACCGCGCTTGCGGATGGTACGTAGTCGGATAACAGATGATACGTTGGAGGAATAACGTGCTCCGGGTGTGGTTACAATTTCGGCGGAGAGTATTTCGTTAGCCTGAAGTTGATCCAGTTCGGAGGAGTCGCGCACTTTCCGACCGTTGATGTAGATGTCCGGTTTGCCTCGTCCGATAACCGTATAGTTACCGTCCGAGCCGGTGACAAAAGGGAGGTGACCGATCATATCGCTTGCCGAACCCAGCATGGAGAGCGGTGTTCCCGCTACGTTGGCAACGAAAGCGCCATTCTTGCGTTCCACCATCGGGCGGGAGGCGGTTACCGTCACTTCCTTCAGCATTTGCGCGTCCGGTTGCAGGCGAATGTCATTTTCCGGTTGGCAGGGAAGCGTCAAGGATTGATAGCCTATGTAGGTTACTTTCAGCAAATGTTTTTTTTCATTGTTGCCGGGTAGGATAAAGCTACCGTCTTCCGCTGTGACGCATCCTGTAATAAAAGAGGAATCGGTTGTTGCCAGCAGGATGACGTTGGCATACGCTAACGGTTCATTCCGCTCTCCGTATATGGTTCCGCGCACTTGGGTAGTCTTGCCATCTTTTCCCTTACGCTGAATCACGAAGTAATCGGTACGTTCAATGCTGTTGAAAGGCTTTCCTTTCAGTACTGTGCGGATGGCTTCGCCTTGTGTCTGTTTACGGATACTTGCTGTTACGTGATAGTTCTCCGTCTCTTCATAGGCAAAAAGGATATTCTTGCCGCCCATCTTCTCTATCTGTTTCAGTGCGGCAGACAGCTTTTCGTTTTTTAGTTCCAGACTGACCAGTCTGGATGTTTGCTGTGCATTTGCGGTTGAGGTAAAGAGTAGAAGAACATATACTGTGTATATCATCCATGCCTTTCTAAAAGTAAAATCTGTGCGTTTCATTATTCCTTTGTTTTTATTGATTTTACTTATACTACAACATGGGTGCTCAATCGGGTACGGTTTTCGCCTGCAAATTTAATAGAATGAGTTGATTTTCTTTCATTCCTTTGCTTATTTCGTTTCAAATCAATACATTTAGCCTTTCAATCAACCTTTTAATACGAATAACACCATGGACAGTTTGCTTTTCTGGCTGATTCCGGCCGCTTCCGTTTTAGCTCTCTGCTTTGCTTACTATTTCCATAAGCAAATGATGAAAGAGAGTGAGGGTACTCCGCAAATGATAAAGATTGCCGCCGCTGTGCGTAAAGGCGCGATGTCTTATCTGAAACAACAGTATAAGATAGTTGGCTGGGTATTTCTGGGACTTGTGATCCTTTTCTCTATTATGGCTTATGGCTTCGATGTGCAAAACCATTGGGTACCGATTGCTTTCCTGACGGGCGGTTTCTTCTCCGGACTTTCCGGCTTCCTCGGCATGAAGACGGCAACGTATGCTTCGGCACGTACGGCAAATGCTGCCCGTAATTCACTGAATGCGGGATTGCGCGTCGCTTTCCGTAGTGGTGCGGTAATGGGACTGGTGGTAGTGGGCTTGGGCTTGCTCGACATCTCTTTCTGGTATCTGTTATTGAATGCGGTTATTCCGGAAGATGTTCTGACTCCGACTCATAAACTCTGTATTATCACTACCACCATGCTTACTTTCGGAATGGGTGCTTCCACACAAGCGCTCTTTGCCCGTGTAGGTGGAGGTATCTATACGAAAGCTGCCGATGTAGGCGCCGACCTGGTAGGTAAGGTTGAGGCCGGCATTCCCGAAGACGATCCGCGTAATCCTGCAACGATTGCCGATAATGTAGGTGACAACGTAGGCGATGTGGCGGGTATGGGTGCCGATCTCTATGAAAGCTATTGTGGCTCCATCCTGGCAACTGCCGCTCTGGGTGCTGCCGCCTTTATTCATACGGGAGATACGGCCATGCAGTTCAAAGCCGTTATTGCTCCGATGCTGATTGCTGCCGTAGGTATTCTTCTCTCTATTATCGGTATATTCGCAGTACGTACCAAGGAGAATGCGAAGATGAAAGACCTGCTTGCTTCGTTGGCTTTCGGTACGAACCTGAGTTCAGTGCTGATTGTAGTGGCTACTTTCTTTATTCTTTGGTTGTTGCAACTTGATAACTGGATGTGGATATCCTGTGCCGTTATAGTCGGTCTGGTAGTCGGTATCATTATCGGACGTTCTACGGAATACTATACCTCACAATCCTATCGTCCTACTCAGAAGTTGAGCGAAAGCGGAAAGACCGGTCCGGCAACGGTAATCATCTCCGGCATCGGTTTGGGTATGCTGTCTACCGCGGTTCCGGTGATTGCTGTGGTAATAGGTATCATTGCTTCCTACCTGTTTGCATCAGGGTTCGATTTCAATAATGTAGGTATGGGACTTTACGGCATCGGTATTGCTGCCGTAGGTATGCTTTCCACCTTGGGTATCACGCTTGCTACAGATGCTTACGGTCCTATTGCCGACAATGCCGGTGGTAATGCCGAAATGTCCGGTCTGGGTGAAGAAGTTCGCAAACGCACCGATGCTCTCGACTCTTTGGGCAACACCACTGCCGCTACCGGAAAAGGCTTCGCCATTGGTTCGGCTGCACTTACGGGACTTGCCCTGCTTGCTTCTTATATTGAAGAAATCCGTATCGGACTGACTCGTTTGGGAACCACGGAATTAACACTTCCCCATGGGGATGCTGTGGGGCTTCAGGATGCCACCTTCTTCGATTTCATGCATCATTATGATGTGACCTTGATGAATCCGAAGGTGCTTTCGGGTATGTTCCTGGGTAGTATGATGGCATTCCTTTTCTGCGGATTGACAATGAACGCTGTTGGCCGTGCCGCCGCCCACATGGTGGATGAAGTGCGCCGTCAGTTCCGTGAAATCAAGGGTATCCTTACCGGTGAAACGGAACCGGACTACGAGCGTTGTGTAGAGATTTCTACAAAAGGAGCACAGCGTGAGATGGTAGTTCCCTCATTGATAGCCATTATTGCTCCGATTGCAACGGGACTTATCTTCGGTGTTCCCGGTGTTCTGGGTTTGCTGATCGGTGGATTGAGCAGCGGTTTCGTCCTTGCCATCTTTATGGCGAATGCGGGCGGTGCATGGGATAATGCAAAGAAATATGTGGAAGAAGGTAACTTTGGCGGTAAGGGTAGCGAAGTACATAAAGCTACTGTGGTAGGCGATACGGTAGGTGACCCGTTCAAAGATACTTCCGGTCCGAGTTTGAATATACTTATCAAGCTGATGAGTATGGTAGCTATCGTGATGGCCGGACTGACGGTTGCGTGGAGTCTCTTCTAAGAAACCTGTTTATTATTCCCTCTAATAGAAATGCCCGTTTTCCTTAATGGAAACGGGCGTTTCATTTTAATGGGAACGGGAATTACTTCCCGTAATCATCGTACATCATCAATAGATGGGATGAACTCCAACTGAAGTGTGGCGCTTTCAGTCGCTCTCCGGTGTGAGTGCCATAGTTCTCGTGGATGGGCGCTCCTTCTTTCAGTCCGTTGAGGCGGTCGAATACCTGCAAGGTATATTCATCGGCGAGCTTATGGTAACCGTAGTTGCGGAGCCCGCGGATGGCAAAGTAAGTCTGATCCAGCCAGATAGGACCACGCCAATAGCCGCGCGGGTTGTACTTGGGATTATCTGCGGCAATGGTGGGGAAGGGGATATACGTTGAGAACTTCGCTGTGTCCTGAAGCATGGGTAACATCTTGTCTACCTGCTCTTGCGTGGCAATCTGTGTCCACAACGGAGTATAGGCTTCGCATCCCGGTTCTTCAATGAATGAACCGTCTTTCAGGCGGCGGTCAAAGAAGAAATTGAGTTTGGGATCAAAGAAATAATCGGCTACTTTATTACTATAGTCGGGAGCATCGAATGAGACATTCAGTAATCCGGCAAACTTCTTCAGTAACTTACATTCCAATGCCAGGTAGGCATTCAGGTCTACACTTTCCTGGTCCATGCTCCAGGCATCCTCGCCCCCGTCGTTCTTCAGCATCACGGCATCGTCAAAACGGATGGCATTGTCCATACCGCTTTCCCAGGCTGCCGCTTCCAGAGTACCGTCTGTGGCACCATATTCGCACATGCCATTATGATTATGGTCGCGTTTCTGATACCACCACTTATAATAAGAAAGCAGTTGCGGATACATCTCGGAAACGAAAGCCGTGTCGCCTGTATGCGTAAAGATCTCATCTACAGCCCAGCATACAAGGGGGGGCTTGCTGTCGCGTGCATTGTTTTCGGATGGATCGGTGTAGATACAGTCGATAACCATACCGTCCGGTTGCTGATAATCGAACATGGCGCGGATGTTATTCTTTGCCAGTTCAGGATCGAACTTGGCAGTTCCGGCGCTGAAACGCCAGCTGTCCCATGCCCAGAAGCCTACAAAGTAACCGACTGCATGGCTCGGAATGATACCCTCGTGCAACAGACCGCCGCGATGGGTACGCCAGTTGGAGATAAGAGTGGTTACGGCTTTCACGGCGATGCGGTCGTATTCGGGTTTCATGTCGGTACGCAGTATCTTCGTCAGGTATCTTTCCCAACGTTCGGCATTGGCTTGCAATGCTTTTTCGGGATTGTTAAGCAGGTTGGGGAGGTTTTGTAATCCGGCTGTCATTTCCTTTTCGGAGGTGAAGAAGGAAATGGCTACGTTCACGGGGTACTTGGAGGTATGGATAAGGGCGGTGTAGTTATTATCCGTTCCGGTAAGTGCCACATCGGGAGTAAACGTTACAGTTACGCTTTCTCCACTGGGATGGCGGGCTATTACGGAATTCTGCTCTATACTTACGGTTACGTTCTTTCCCCATTGGCTGCCGGTCAGCATCAGTTCTTCCGTCTTGTCGGCTTCTATACGAAGCAAAGCGGTAGAGGCACTTATGAAGTTAAGCTGCTGGGTGATGGTTCCGTTGCCCGAATGGGCGGACATATACAGTTCTCCGGGATAGTAGCAGGTGGAGTCGGGCACAAAGGTGTCCGAAGGTTTCTGACTAAAACCTACCGTAACAGCGGATTGAGCCATCCACTGGCGGCGAAACATATCCAGACTGAACGGGCCGCAGAAACCGTTTACCCAGTTCTCTTTCTCGGGAAGGGTGAAGCCCATCCACGAGCCGGCATCTGTGAACCAGCCGTAGCAGCGGTGCAAGGTATCGGGAGTGTAGGCGATATCCAGTATATTATTGAAGGTATACCGCTTCTCCGCAGTGTTTTTGCTGCCGGAAGTGCAGGCGGTGATGCCTGCAACCAGCAGAGTAATATAAATGGTGTGTATAAACTTATGTCGCATATTCGTTATTATTATGAACTTAATAATTGCTTTTAGGGGTGATAAATGATAATTTGAGGGAGAATGAAGGTGTGTCATAATGCAGTACTATCTCAATTCTCCTCCTCCTGGGAATTGCTCTCCCCCGATAACGGGGGAGCCGGAGGGGGTGGAGTACCCGTAGGGGGAGGTGGTAGGTGAATGCGTAAGTCTTTAGTATTTAAAGTTATATGTTTGTCTACCACCCCGCCCTTTGGGCACCCCTCCTCCCAGGAGGAGGGGAGCTTAAGTTACTTTCCAGTTTTGACACACTTTCATATTAGAACCAACATTTGTGAGCCTGTTCCGCTGCATCATCCTTTGCTCCGAGCGGTTGCAGTGTGAAACTGTATTTCCACTCGTGCGGAGTGATGGTGTATTCGGGATGTACTTGTGCTCCCCAGGTATTGTCACCACCCACACCCATCTGCTGATGGTCGATGTTCAGCCAGACCATATCCTTTTTCAGGATACTTCCTCCATGACGGCGTTCTACCTGCGAGGGACGATATTCGATGTCCTCCATCGGGAAGTTCCAGGCACTTACGCTCAGAGGTTCTTCTCCCGTAACCAGTAAACCCTCTCCGGCAGCATTGCGCAGGGCAACCCAACGCACATCACAGTGATTGGCTGTTTCCTGAGCACGTACATACGGATGGAATTGTTCCCAGACCGTAGCATTATACAGGCCTATCAATGCTCCTGTCTTCCGGTCTGCATAGTTTTCCTGCGGACCGCGTCCCAGCCAGGACATCATTTCATATTCTGCCGGAAGTATCATGCGCATACCCAGACGGGGCATTTCATTCAGCGCCTGTTTGCCCGGAGTGAAGTGCATGCTCACCCGGACGGCACCGTCAGGATGAATATCATAGATCGTTTGCAATGTAGAGCCTTGCGCCTCCATCTTATAAGTAGCCGTTACGGTGGCAATCTGCTGTTTCTCCGTAACTTCCAGATTCTCCAGTTTGGCATCCTTTCCGGCGGTCTTCCAGGTGGCACAGCGGTAAAGGTGTCCGTTAGGAATATCGTTGTCCGTCAGCGGACGCCAGAAGTTGGGCTGTAAACCCTCTTTAATCAGATTCTTTCCATGGTAGGTCAGTTCTGTCATCTCACCGTTTTGGGCGGAGAAAGCTATTTGGAAGTTATTTCCTTTCAGTGTGATCGCTTCGTTATTCCGGTCTATTGCCAGTGTACCGTTGGCGGGCTGAACCTTTCCGGCTGTTTGAGTGGTGGGGAGTAGCCATTGCTCAATGGCCACTTCATGTCCTTTCGGTATCAGCGGAGCTTCATGCTTGGTGAATGCGCGCAGAGTCAGGAAGTATTCCTTACCGTCGGCAGGCAATGCTTTCAAAGGTAATTCTATATTGGCAAAGCTTCCCGGAGTGATTACGGGGAAGTCCATTTCACCTTCTTGTACCGCTTTTCCGTCGCACTCTACTGCCCAACGCAGGGTATATCCTTCCAAGCCGATGAAATCATGCCGATTGCTGATTTTTATCTTGTTCGGAGTAAAAGCTACCGGTTCGAAGTGAACGTATTGCAGTACTTTCTTCACCTCATAGATGTGCGGATGGAGAGAACGGTCGGCAGCTACCAGTCCGTTGGCACAGAAGTTAGAGTCGTTGACGATGCCTACAAAGCCCATGTCGCCTCCGAATGCCCAGATATCACGGTTGTTTTTATCTTTGATGGCGAATGTCTGGTCTACCCAGTCCCAGATAAATCCGCCCTGTAGCTGGTCATACTTATAAATCAAATCCCAGTAATCCTGGAAGTTTCCTACGCTGTTACCCATCGCATGGGCATACTCACACATAATCAAGGGGCGTTTGTCACGCTGATTGATGTGGCGGCGCAGTGACCAGATACGTGCATACATCGGACAGTAAATGTCGCTTTTTGCATCGTAGCCGCCTCCTTCGTATTGTACCGGGCGGGTAGGATCTATTTTCTTAGTATAATCGTACAGCGTTTCAAAATGTTTGCCATACCCGGATTCATTACCCATGGACCAGGTGACGATGGCTGAGTAGTTACGGTCGCGTGCAATCATGCGGCTCATGCGCTCCATGAAGGGGCGTTCCCAGTCCGGATAATTAGCCAGCGTGCCATCCTTATGATCCATCATGCCATGACTTTCGATGTTGGCTTCATCCACCATGTACAGACCGAATTCGGTGCAAAGCTCGTACCAGGCAGAGTAGTTCGGATAGTGGCAGTTGCGTACACCGTTCAGATTAAACTGTTTCATCAACTGAATATCATGTATCATGGAAGCGACGCTGATAGTGCGTCCTTTGTGCGGATCGTGCTCGTGACGGTTTACTCCTTTAAACAGTACTGCTTTCCCGTTGATCATCTGCATTCCGTTGCGCATTTCTACCGTGCGGAAACCAAAAAGGTGAGTGAAAGATTCAAGTGGTTTTCCCTGGGCGTCGAAGGTGCTGACTACTAATGTGTAAGTATTCGGCGTTTCAGCATTCCATGCACGTGCATTCGGGAAGATTTGCTGTTGGCTGAACAGGGTATCGGTAGTGGAAGTGATGGACTGCTTCCGGTTGTAAATCTCCTTGCCGTGATCTAATATCTTAACTTCGACGGTTTCTCCGGCTTTCGGCTGGTGAAGTAATACATCGAGGTTTAATTCTCCATCTTTGTAATCATTGACTAATTCGGCAGTCATCCGGAAGTCACGGACACGGCTTTGCGGACGGGCATAGAGATATACATCCCGCTCAATGCCACTGTATTTCCAGTAGTCCTGCCCTTCAAGATAGGAGCCGTCGCTGTAACGGAATACTTTCACGGCAAGTTTATTACTGCCTTTTTTCAACAACTTCGTGACGTTGAAGTGAGACGGCAGACGGCTGTCTTCGGCATATCCGGCAAGCTCACCGTTCACCCATACATAATAAGCGGATTCCACTCCTTCGAAGTCAAGGAAGATATCCATACCTTCCCAACCATTCGGGACGGTAAACTCACGAATGTAGGCTCCTACCGGATTGTAATCGGCAGGCACATACGGAGGATTGGCAGGAAATGGATAGCGGGTATCTGTATAGATAGGAGCATCGAATCCTTGCAATTCCCAACTTCCGGGAACTAGTATTTTGCTCCACTTCCGGGTATTGTATCCGGGTTTATGGAAATCTTGAGGGCAAAGATCGTTATTCTTTGAGAACAGGAATTTCCAGGTTCCATCCAGAGAAATTCGTCTTTCTGTCGCAGGATTCACGTCGAAACGCACATCGGCGGGGAGAGAGCGTTGTTTCAAAGCGTTGGCTTCATTCGTAAACGGAATGAAGTGCGCATGCATCGGCTCTCTGTTTATCTCGTTGATTTGTGGGTTCTGCCAGGGTTCGTTATCAGCCAGGGCAGAAACACAAAGCAATGAGGAAAAGAGTAAGGTATAAACTTTGGCTTTCATGATAATTTGCTTTAAGTTCAAAACAATATCAAATTGAACAAAACAGTGTCACAAGGAACGGAACGCTGAAATCCACCACAAATCCGTGGAAGATGGAGACAACTACAAATTGTTGTCCGGCCGTTCGTGTAATGATGGGCAGTGTGGTGTCCATCGTGGTTGCTCCTCCGGCAGAGATAGGAGCGAGGTTGCCGAACCAGCGCACCAGTAACGGTGCAGCCAGCAAGGTCAGAATCTCGCGGCTGATGTTGGCGAGCAGGGCAATTGTTCCTAATTCAGCTCCTTTATATTCGGTAATGAAGATACTGGAGAGTGAATAGTAACCGAAGCCCGAACCTACAGCCAGGCAATCTGTTAGGGAACGGTGTGTCAGTATCAGGCTGACTGCGGCAGAACCTGCCAACGTGCCCAGAATGGTCATGATAGGCAGGAATATCAACCGTGGATTGAGTGAACGGAAGTTTTTCAACGTTTGCGGGTCATTGCCTACACTTAGCCCTACACTGAACATCAGTGCGCAAAGTGCATAAAAGCTGACTTTACTATCTACTACGATGTCGATAGGTATCAGGTGAAAGACTCCGCAGAGCGTACCCAGCACAAAAAAGCCGACTATGATAAGACTTCCTTTCATGCCCGGCCTCCTTTCCGTTTGTATAAGGCCCTCCACAGTGCCCAAGCGGCAATCACACTTCCCAGAGTTCCACCTATGGTGAGTATGACAGCTTCAAGGCCAATGGTGTGCAGTCCTTTGATAATCTGCTCGTTTCCTCCCACTTCAATGCCGAGAATGAAGAGCAGTACCCAGATCAACACTGTGATAACTTTATGTATTTTACTTAAATTCCGTTTCCGTAAGAGGTAGCCCAGCAGCATTCCTGTGAGCATCAGTCCGATAATTGTAAACATATCTATGTCGTTTTTGAGGGCAAAGATAAAGCTTTCAGGATAAACAAGACGGTATTCATAGGTACAAATACCGTCTTGTCATTCATATAAGATTAAGAGAGAATTATATTAATTACTTTCCTCAGTTGTTAAACCGCTTAAGGCACTGTTCGCTTTAATTTCAGATTGAGGAATCGGGTAGAATGAATGTTTTTCAGCACTGAATGTTGTGCGTCCTGCAGCGTGTAAAGCGACATCCAGTTTGCCCCAACGGCGTAGATCATAGAAACGCCATGCTTCAAGTGGAAATTCAATCATACGTTCATGCTCAATCTGTGCCTGTACATTTTCTTGTGATGTACCTTTCATTTCCGGCATATCGCCATGTACTTTACGCACTTCATTGATAATTGGAATGGCTTGTTCAGGGTGTCCTTGTAGATTTAGAACTTCAGCTTTCATTAATAATACGTTGGCATATCGCATTAACGGAAGATTAATGGCAGTATAATTTTCAAGAAGTTCATTGATTGTAGGAGGCAGATATTTTCTGAATGCAGGTTTGTTGTAGGCAATGCCATCATCTCCAGAGAATACGTCGTCATAGTCGTATCCATATACTTTACCTGTTCCGTCATTGAAGTAGTCACATTGGAAAAACATGGTCTGATACATACGTGTATCATATAATCCGGTAGTAGCAATCTCACCTTCTTTCTTGAACTCGTTGATTAGCTGGTCGCTTGGGTACATTTCTTCCCATCCACTTAACTCATAAGTTGCTATAAACTTATGAACTTGGTGTTTATAATAAGCGCCACCATCACTGTTCATTGTAAATTGAAGTTCGAAGACAGATTCTTTGCAGTTCTTGTTACTTCCGTCGAACATGCTGATAAATTTTTTCTCCAGTTCATATCCTTTGACTTCACTGAATGCTGCTAAAGCCTCGCGAAGGTATTCATCTTTTTTAGCTGTTTCCTCATAGGCTCTTGTAAGGTAAGCAAATCCCAGATAGGCATAGGCAGCCCCACAAGTAGCACGTCCAGCATTCTCGCTGGGGTGGCTTGAAGGTAATTTCGTTGCTCTTTTCAAGTCTTCGATAATGAAATCCCAAGCAGCTTCACGGGAAGAAAGTGGCTTATTTAGATTGCTGGCATCTACATACTTATCACTGATGATGATTTCTTTCCAGTTCAGAATGAGTTTCAAATGATAATAAGCACGAAGGAAATAGGCCTCATTGAGGATTTGTTGACGCATATCTTCTGTGATTTTTCCTTCTGGAACTTCCGGAACCTTAGTAATAACCTGGTTTGCATAGTTAGCTCCTTTGTAGTTGTTACTCCAGTAAAGCGAAATCTGCGAACTGCCTTGGTTAAAGGTAAAGTTATAATATTCCAGCATATAAGCCCAGTTGTAAACATCAGGACCAACTTTCAGAATATCTTCCCGGAATGATTCAACTGGAAACTTAACTTCAGACATCTGCCAACTGCTTATGGAGTATTCGAGTTGTGAGTAGGCTGCACTCAGTCCGGATAAAGCGTCTGCCTCATCTCTCCAAAATTTGTCGGAGGTCAATTGGTCGGGAGACTCTACCGACAAGAAATCATCGCATGCACTGAATAAAGTTGTGAATGCCAATGCTGCTATATATATATATTTCTTCATAATGATCTGTTTTTAAGAATTTAGAATGTTAATTGTAATCCTATTACATAAGATTTGGTGAATGGATATGTTAGATTATCCACACCGGTATTCAATACGGAAGAACGTGAGAATTCAGGGTCAATGCCGCTATAATCGGTAATAGTAAATAAGTTTTCACCACTAACATATATTCTCAACTTCTCTATCTGTATCTTTTTCAACAGAGATGTGGGTAGATTGTAACCCAGTTGTAATTGACGACAACGAACAAAGTTTCCGTTTTCCAGGAAGCGGGTTGATTCGCGTGAATTTCTATTCGGGTCTCCTAACACTGCGCGCGGCATAGAAGTACTGTGATTGCTATCTGTCCATGCATTCAATGTTGTTTTGAAGAAGTTGGATGGACTGCTCATTCCTTCAAAATAGAAACGATTGGCATTGTACAATTTATGTCCCCATCCACTACCCAAAAGCATAGAGAAATCAAATCCTTTGTAGCTGATTCCAAGGTTTAAATTAGCTTCTAATTTGGGGATACCGGAACCGCTGTAGATTTTATCATCTTCATCAATTTCTCCATTGCCATCTATATCTCTGAAGCGTACATCACCTGGTACAGCATCTGGCTGAATAACTTTTCCTTCAGCATTTTTATAGTTATTAATTTCATCTTGACTTTGGAAAATACCATCCATTTGGTAGAGATAGTAGGCTCCGATAGGTTTACCAACCGTTGCTTTAGTTACATAGTGATCGTCATAGTTGACACCATCTCCATTGATTTCCTGATTGGCATCAGCCAGTGAAACCACGCGATTGCGAGTTGTGGAAAGGTTTAGTCCTACGTTATATTCAACTTCTTTACCGATTTTGTCGTTCCAGTTCAATTCCAACTCAAAACCGGTATTTTTGATTTTGCCTACATTCATTGTTGGGCTCCATAAACCAGAGGAAGGGGGCAGCACTTTAGTGATAAGTAGGTCACTGGTTTGGTTGTGGTAATAATTCAAAGCACCGGTCAGTTTGTTGCTGAACATACCAAAATCAACGCCGATATTTTTTGTGTCAGTGGTTTCCCATTGTAATTCATTATTGGCTAACTCCGGTGCAATACTGCCTGCCCATGGGCTGGCACCGGTTCCTTGCACATATCCGTAAGCCATCCAGTTTTCTGTATAGATTAGAGATTGGAAGCCATAGTATCCTAAAGCGTTTTCATTACCAAGGCGTCCCCAACTGGCACGTAGTTTAAGATTATTGATGAACGAATCTTTTGGAAAAAATTCCTCTTCACTGATTCTCCACCCCAAAGCAACAGAAGGGAAACATCCCCAACGGTTGTCTTTACCGAATTTGGAAGAACCGTCATAACGCATGGTTGCCTGCAGTAAATACTTGCCTGCGTAAGAATAGTTTATACGACCAAAGAAAGAGGCACGGTTATAAGTGTATTTGGTACCACTACCATCGAATGTTCCTCCGATTCCACCGTTGATTGTAGTAAATGAAGGATCCAGGAAACCAGCTGCTTCTTCACGCGTAATCAATTGGCCGTCTTTAACTTCATAGACCGTTTTCTTTCCTTCAATGATAATTTTATTCCAAGTCTGCTTTTCAGTGGTGATAGAACTACCCACCATTGCGTTGACACTGTGCTTACCAAACTCTTTATTAAAACTCAATACGTTATCGATCACCTGCTGTTCCCAATAGGAAGAATATTCGCTGTTGATAGGGTATTTAGTTGGCATCTTAGGATCAGCAATGTAATCAGGTTTGTGTGAAGTATTGCGTTCATGTACACCACGATACGAATAGCTGGTTTTGAAGTTCAGCCATGGAGTGAAGTTAATGGTTACTGCAATATTAGCATTGGTATCAAAAGACTTGTTGACTGCATCAATATAATGATTATCAGCAATCACATTGCGATTGTTAGGCAAGGTATTAAAGTTGGTCAGACCAAAACCATATTCATTGTTTTCATCATAGATAGGCACCAATGGAGAAATCATGTACATCTCTTTGAGTGAATACTGAGGCATACGTCCTTTGGTATATTTGAATGCAAAGTTGGCGTCAAAGTCAAAAATACTTTTTGTCATGTATAGTTTGGAACGTGCACTTTCTTGACGATAACTGTTGCCAATAAAAATTCCTTTTTCATCGGAGTGATTGTACGAAATGGAGTAACGCGCATTGTCCGATCCGCCACGTACACTTATCATATAGTTCTGAGCTAATCCATTTTGTAATACTGCATCTTGCCAGTCGGTATCTATAGAACTTGGGGTTGTGATATATGCAGGATAATTAGCTTGTTCCGGCGCATATTTGTTATAGTTGTCATACATCTGTTTGTGTACTTGAATGTATTCGCTACTATTTAAGACATCCATTGTCTTTGCTACTTTCGTAAAGTTCAAATAAGAGGAAAAGTCAATTTTCATATCTCCTTTTTTACCATTCTTTGTAGTAACGATGATAACGCCATTAGCTGCCACGGAGCCATATATAGCTGCTGCCGCACCGTCTTTTAGAACTTCCATTGACTCTATGTCTTGTGGACTTACTGTAGATATATCACCTGGGAATCCGTCAATTACGTACAAAGGTTCGTTGTTGCCAAACGATTTGATACCACGAATTTTTACTTGTACGCCAGCACCTGCATAACCTCCAGCCTTTTGAATGTTTACGCCTGCTATTTTTCCTTGTAAAGCTTCTGCAGGGTTAGTGGTGGCGCGGCTTGACAGCTGGTCTACATCAACAGATGAAATAGCACCTGTCATATCGCTTTTCTTCATTGTACCATAACCTATAACAACCACCTCGTCCAGCATTTCGGCATCATCTTTCAAAGTTACTTTCAATACTTTCTGGCCTTTCAGCAGAACTTCTTGAGCTACATAACCCACATAAGAGATTACCATTGTCGCATTAGGAGCAACAGTCAGTGAAAAATTACCGTCGATGTCGGTAATACAACCATTAGTTGTACCTTTTTCCAAAACACTGGCACCAATGAGGGTTTCTCCTTTGGTATCAGTTACTGTACCGGTTAATTGGATAGTTTGCGCTAAAGAATATAGCGGTACCAAACATGTGATGAGCAAAGTGAGTAAGAAAACTCTTTGCAATTGGACATACTTTTTACTCATGTGTGTAATAATTTAAAGTTAATATATGTATCGTTGTTATTAATAGTTTGTTACTGTATATGAGATATCTCCATACAATTCTTTATTAAATTTGAAATCTTGTGGATTCCACTCTAATTTGGGCGCAAAAGTTTTTGTAAGTACAATAGTATCATTTACGCTATTGTTGACATATAATGTTGTAGTGGCTTTAATTAAAGTATTATAATGTATTCCAACACTCCCATATAAACTTACATGTTTAGCATTGGGTATAAATAATATACGTGGAATAGTGACAGGCTCTGGACCTATTTGTTTAGGCTTTTCTATCTGAAATTTATCATAAAAATTAGTGATTTCATAATAATTCTCATAAATGAGATTACCTTTTCCACTTGTGATAGAAAATTTAAATCCTTCAGCAAGGCTGCCATGCGGGTAATTTTCAACTTCTTCAGGCAATGGATTTGTTGAATAACATTTTAGATTGCAATTATATGAGCTTAAATAATCTATAATGTCGGGATTCATTATATAGTCATATTTATAATTTGTTCCTTGTAATTGATCTCCTTGCATTTTCCATAGATGAAATATTGTAGGTTTATATTCTCCCCATGAAAGTAATTTTGCTGTTGTCATAAAATATATTGTAGGCTGTTCACTCAAATTCCATACCCCTAATGTAATACCCAATGCAGATTTAGAGAGGTTAAGATTAGCTGGGACAAGCCCGCCTGTAACTTCAGTGTTGATTGTTCCTGATATTTCTGCTGTTCCATTGGTTGTGAACTGCAAGTCGTAATTTAGAGCCTGTTCTTTGTTGAAACGTCCAATAAATGAACTAAATAGCTGATTTATTCCTCCTTTAACAATAGCCGATACTCCTCCTTTTACAATGTCACCAGCGGCATTTAAAACTTTTGTTGCGAATTTCTTATCTTGAGCTTCTTTTTTCAGAAAGGATAGTGCTTCATCTCCAGCGGCTTTTGCCAAGCCCTTTATTGGTCCGCTGGTAGGATTGGACGATGTTGTGGTAACAATTGTTCCTTTAGAAGAAGAACCAAAACTTCCGGTTAATTTAATGTCTGAGCTTGTTCGACTTACAGGATTAACTGTTAATTCTCCATTAGTAAACTGAGGATCATAGGCTAACTCTACTTGAAAACAGTTCCAACCTTGTACAAACCCTTTGGCATCAGTTGATGTTATGTTAGTACAATATAGATCTTGCGTTTGATAAATTCCATTGATAGGGTCAGCAATTTCTCCTGTAAAAGCAAATAATCTTTGAGGTACATCTATGTGTAGATGCCAAATACCATAGTTGGATTGCGCAGCACCATTACTTAAATAGTAAAAGACTTTGAGTACTCCTGTGTATTTGTTATAGAAAAACATATAATTATTATTGCTTCCCCAATTACCATTAACTGTATATTTTAATAGCATCCATCCATTTTCGGCTTTAATGTCGTGTCTAACTTGTGCAGGAATATTGGATGATACTATCGTATTGGCCCACGGTACTGCAACAGAATCTTGTCCTATTACTCCGGAAGATAGTCTCACTTTTTCCCATTTTTCCCAATTAGGGATAGTAGTACTTCTTGTTTTAGCGAAAAGAGAATAAGGATAGATTCCATCTGTGATGGGTTCTATCACTTCGAAAACATGAGTGGATGTCTCAGCTGTTTTCAGGACTTCATCATTGCAACTATAGAATAAGACTGCAATGACAAGCATCAATAAAATTTTAGTGTTCATTTGAATTGGTTTTAAGGTTAATGAAAATGTTTTTCAGCTGCAAATAAATGATTATAAACAGTGAAAAAACAATTATTTAACCCTACAAATGACCTACAATAACCTTTTCTTGTGGATTATTTAATCTACAGTTGGAATCATAAAGTGTTGTTGAATAGTATTTTAGCTTATTTGCGGCTATCTACAAATAGCTATATGGAGAATATGGTTAGAAAATCTTTAAATATCTTGTAAATATTCGGTTAAATCCATTTTAGATGGAAGATTCAAAGCTTTGCGCAATCGGTAACGATTCATGTTGATGGTCTTGGGATTGGTGCCAGTGATCATGGAGATCTCTTTGGTAGATAAGTTCACGCGCAATAAGGTTGCCAGGTATTTTTCACCTTGCGTTAGTTCGGGGTGTTTTAGAATAAGTCTTTCAATGAATTCTTTATTCTTTTCCTCAATATTTAGCAGTAATGTATTATTGGTTTTATCTCCGCTTTGATATTGACTGATAAAAGCATTTACTTTCTTTAAGTGGGGAACAAGCGCTTGATTATCCATTCTATATCCTTCCTTAATCATCTCTCGTATTTTATCCAGCAATTCATTACGGCTTCTGAGGAATACGGCAAAGCTGGTTACTTCCTGTTGGCTGTTGTCCAAGGCACTCTGTACATTTTGCAATTCCAATTCCTGTTGGTGCAGTTTCAATTCGGATATTTCTCGTTGTGACAGTTCCAACTGATAACGGGCTTCTACCAGCTGAAGACCTTTTCTGCGTTTATACCATTTATATAAGAATATACTGAAGGCTAAGCCAAGAACAAGTATACTGCCCAAAAGCCATAGGTTGCGCTTTAGTAGTTCTATCTTATAAGTTTGCTCTTGCATTTCGGTAGCATATTTCTGATCCTGATATCTTTTATAAGAGATTTCCTGCTCGATATTGCGTAGTTTGTTGCTACTTTGTAGCTCCTTGCTTAAAGCATACATTTGACTGAGCCGTTTATAGGCTTGGTCATAATCACCTATGGCAGCATATACCCAGGATGAATATTCGTAATAATCACAAATCAATTCCTTGGCACCAATGTTGCGGGCGTACTCATAGGCCTTTTGCAGAGCTTCCAGAGCTTTGGAGTATTGCTCACCAAAATAATATTGTTTGCCCATATTGTTGTAATTCTCTCCCAACGACCATTGTGCATCCAGATTTTTATTGATAGCTATGGCTTCCTGGATGAGAGATAGTTTCTTTTCCGTATCTCCCTGATATAGACATAAATTATTCAGGTTGGTAGCAATTTCTTTTAAGTTTCGTTGGGCGCGGTTGATAGTCAGTGCCCGTTGAAGGAATCTTTCAGCTACCAGAAATTCATCGAGTAGGTAATGCATGACTCCACGCTCATTATAACATCCTGCCACCGAAGCCGAATCTCCTAAAGACTTGAAAATAGAGGTTGCTTTATCATTCAGTTCTATTCCTTTGTTATAATCGCCCAACTTGCTATATACACGTCCCATGAGTGAATAGAGCTGGGCCGTTTGTCGTTTGTTTGCCGGATTGATATATCTCTGTGTATCATATAAATTTTTGATACTTAAATCGAAGTTTCCCAGCAGTTGTTCTGCCTGGCAATGGAGTATCATAGCTTGCGCACGGGTTTCATTGGGTGCATCTTCAGGAAATAAGGCAGCAGCCTGGGCTGCATAGTATGATGCTTGCTTGGGATTACTGAACAGGGCATTTTGAGCTTGCTCCAGTAAAGTCTGGGCTTGTTTGTTATCTTGAGCCTGTAAGGGGATCGTGGTTAATAGGAAAACTGTAGATAGTAGATACAGTGCTTGCTTCATAGTATATTGTTGTTTCTGCAAATGTAATTATTTTCCTTTAAAAGTCCGGTTTGCTTTCAAAAAGATTTATCTTTGTGGCTCTAAATTAATGCTATATGCTATTGCCTTATTTGAATGAAGATCTGATTGAAGCCGGTTGTGATGAAGCCGGTCGTGGTTGCCTGGCAGGTGCTGTGTATGCTGCTGCTGTGATTCTTCCCAAAGATTTCAAGAATGAACTACTGAATGATTCCAAACAGTTGACGGAACACCAGCGTTATGCTTTGCGCGAAGTGATTGAGAAAGAAGCACTGGCGTGGGCGGTAGGTATCGTATCTCCCGAAGAAATCGATAAGATTAATATTCTGAACGCTTCTTTCCTTGCCATGCATCGTGCCGTAGATCAATTGCAGATGCGTCCGCAGCATCTGCTTATAGATGGCAACCGTTTCAAGAAATATCAGGATCTTCCGCATACCACGGTGATTAAAGGCGACGGCAAATACCTTTCCATTGCAGCGGCTTCTGTGCTTGCCAAAACCTATCGTGATGATTATATGAACCGTCTTCACGAAGAATTTCCATATTATGACTGGGACCATAACAAAGGCTACCCCACGAAGAAACATCGTGCGGCCATCTCCGAACGTGGAACTACGCCTTATCACCGCATGACATTCAATCTGTTGGGTGACGGGCAGTTAGCGCTTGATTTCAAGTGATTATTCTATCGCTTCATCCAGATCGATAAACAGGAATTGGTTTTTATCGTTAAGTAACAGCAACTTATTACCAATCACCTGTCCCTTCTTGAAATCTGTTTGAAGATGGGCTACAGGCATTCCCATTTCATGGATGAACCAATAGTCTCCACGATTGCCGATACATAAATAATCTTTTAGTTGGATACTGGGACTGTAAATCCGTTCCCGTTCGTAGGTTTTGCCAATATTCAAGTCCTTGTCTACTTCATAGATGGCTCCCTGATCATTATATACCAGGCAATGTTCCCCATTGTAGGCGAGCGACTGGAAAGCTGTTGTATCTTTGTTGGCTGCATAGAATGTACCGGGCAGCATCGCTTCCAGCTTTCCGTATTGCTTGGTGTCCCAAGGTACAATATTTACGACGGAATCCATCAGTTCCTGATAAGCCATTCCATCATCGAATAGCATATAGAGTGCATCATCAGTTCGCAGGGCATCTTCAATCATATCTTTCTTTACGCTTAGTTGGTTGAAGAAGATTTCTTCTCCGTTTAGCAAGTTATAACAAGCTATAAATGGACGTCCGTATTTCCTGCGAGTTGTGCCTTCGCGTAATCCGTAGCCGTAATTCAACATGAATAACTTGCCATCTTGTACGAAAAGCCGGGAGCGGGAAGCTTTCACATCAGGAAACTCTGTTTGCCACACTACGTTGAAAGCTGTGTCCATACAGGAGATGTGTTGACGGTCTGCCCAGTAATAAAGTGAATCTTGGGACAGTATATTGGAAGTCAACCCCGTGATTGTATTATTGGCAATGGGAACATAGCTGTAATAATAGGCACCACCGGTTGCTACGCCACTGGCTACTCCGACTGCTACAGCGGCTAATCCTTGCAACAATGCCGCCTTTGTATCATGAGCTCCCGGTTTTCCCGGATAGGTCAGTAACTCTCCGGTCATGAAATCCAGCTTATGCAATGCATCCGCTACAATCAGGCGTTTATTTTGTTCCAGATCAAGAACTTCGTTCCAACCGTATTGATGAGGTATTTTGTTTTCCCACAAATCGTTACCGAATTTCAAGTTGACAGCGCGGAGTTTGTTGGAGGTAGGGGAGTTATAACCTAAGACCAATCCCAATGAATCGTCCACATATACCGGAAATAAATTAGCTTCCCATCTCTTCGCTCCTGTTTCTCTACTGAGCAATGATATCTTGCTGCCGATTTCAGTTATCAAGACCCCTTCCGAAAGACAGGTTATCCGTGATTTGCTGAAGTCAATCGGCTGTTTCCATAGGAGCTGACTGCTCTTTGTGTCATAGAAACCTATTTCTCCTTTATTCTTCAGATACTTGCCGCTTTTAGTGGTTTCCCTGAAACTGACGCAGAGATAATCGCCTTTATCACTCATGGAGAAAGTTTCCACCCGCTGCGGAAAAGTGTAGCACTGTGCTTTTAAGTCCGTTCCGTCCGCTTTTTTTCCTACAATGATGGTTTCGGATTGAGCATAAGAGATTGATGCCATGAGGAGCAGGCATACAAGCATTAGATTTCTGTGTATTTTCATGTTCATTGACCTATTTGGCGCAAACATACGTATTATTTGCGAAATCTGACCAAAAAGGGGAAAATATTATTCTCATACCGAAGAATGACTATACCTGATTTCAATTAGTATATTTGGACGGAAGCGAAGTAAAGGAAATATACGAGGCGGAAAACAAAACTGACGTCGTTTTAGGTAAAGTGTCTTTCTTTGTATATCTTTGTACACAAAGAAAGACACTGTTATGAATTGCAATAAACATTTGAATGACTACGCTGTCGCCACCTGCGCATCTTGCGGAGTGGGGTTATGTCAGAACTGTCTGAATAGTTCTATTTATTCTTATGACAGCAAACCTTTGTGCTACGATTGTAATCTGAAAGCCGCGGAAGATGAAATGTCTACATTAAGTAGGAGAAAGGTATGGGCGCTGATAAAGTGCATTTTCGTATTGGTTTTCATGATATTGGGCTTTTCTATCTGGCAATCTACCGGTGATGCCATGAATGCGTGGATATATGCAGGTATTGGCGGCATTCCCTCGGCGTTTAAATCTACAAAATCTTCTGGAGGAATACGGGTAGTCAGTAATGATCTCATTGACAGTCTTTTTTATCCATTTATAATGTTGCTGATCCGACTGGTGATTATCATAGCTCTTGCGCCCATTGCGGCTGTCTTTCTGGTGATCATGAATCTAGTTACTTTCTTCAAAACTTCGAGTGCCTTGAAGGATACGAAGAATGCGTATGCTTTCCTGCTGAACGCTCCGAATCAGCCGGTACAGATGTTTTCCGCATCCCAATCTCCTGTACTTCAATCTTCAGCAGCTACGAATTTGAAGAATGTTGACGATGCTGACGACTCCTGGATGGACAGCTTCATGAAACCTTCCAGTACTAAACCTTCTGTTATGACAACGCGCCTTACCTGGAAAACCCGACCTACTGCTACCGGAGCCGACAAGGTGAATAAAGCGGAAAAGGCGGAAGAGGAAATAAAAGAAGAAGATGATGATAGTACGAGGTCGTAACTACACCATCTTTGATACAAAAACAAATGCAGTAATGGTATTTTAGAACCACTTAATCTTCCTGAACCAGATGAATGTTCCTGCCGATAATATTACGGAGATCAGGATAATGAATATGAAGGCATACGGGAAACCTTCCAGGTGAATATCCACATTCATGCCGTAGAAACTGGCTATCAGTGTCGGTATCATGAGCGTGATGGAAAGGCTTGTCATACGTTTCATGATGGCATTGACGTTGTTGGAGATAATAGAAGCAAAAGCATCCATTGTTCCCGTAAGGATGTCACTGTAGATATTTACAGTATTATATGCCTGCTTTAGTTCAATGATTACATCTTCCAATAGCTCCATATCCAGATAATCAGTGTCCTGAAAGATATTTTTCAGGCGGCCGATCATCACTTCATTCCCACGGATGGAAGTGTTGAAGTAGACAAGGGTTTTTTGCAACTTCATCAGACGGAGCAAGTCTTCATTGCGGATACTTTTCTCCAACTCTTTTTCCGCATTGGCTACATCATTGTTTATCTGTTTCAGATACTTCAGAAACCAGACGGCGGAAGAATAAATCATCCGCAGGATCAAGTCCAGCTTATTGTTCACTACGATACCTTTGCGACGTGTATGTTGGATAAAATCTGAAATGAGTTCAGTCTTGTGGTAACATACCGATACGATAATTTCATTATTGGTAATGATACCTATTGGCACGGTGATAAAGGGAATGCCATGCTGACTGCTCTGCATCGGGATACGCAGAATGGTGAGCAACCAGTTGCCTTCCGTTTCCGTACGCGGGCGTTCGTCCGCATCGGCGATATCTTCCAAAAAAGATTCCGGAACTTTCAACTCTTGGGTGAGGAAATCAAAATCATTGTCATCGGGGCATTCAACGTTTACCCAGCTATTGGGCATCCATTGCTGCTTTTCTATAAAGCCGGCTTCAGAATAAAGATACGTTCTCATCGTAATGGCCTCCTTTCTTTTAGGTACGAACAGAAGCATTGCGAGCAACGTCTTCCGGTTCGCTTTAATTATAAATACTGTTGCACGTTCCTGGGTTTGAATCGTCCATATTTCTTGTTTTTTGTTTTTTAAAGCGCGACAAAAGTACATAAATCATTTGAAACAGTACGCTTTAACCGTGCTTTTTTGTACCTTTGCAGCCGGAAAAATCGTTCTCTCTGATAAAGAACGTTTTTGCTGAGGTGAAAGATTGTACATTTAAAATCAATTAATATTATGAGTAAGAAAGCCCTTTTAATGATTCTTGATGGCTGGGGTATCGGCGATCAGGGTAAAGATGACGTGATTTTCAATACACCTACTCCGTACTGGGACAGTCTGCTGGCAACATATCCTCACTCACAGCTTCAGGCAAGCGGTGAAAATGTAGGTTTGCCCGACGGTCAGATGGGTAACTCGGAAGTAGGACATCTTAATATTGGCGCCGGACGTATCGTATACCAGGATCTGGTAAAGATCAACCGTGCATGTGCCGACAATAGCATTCTGAAGAATCCGGGAATCGTCTCCGCCTTTACTTATGCCAAAGAAAACGGCAAGAATGTTCACTTCATGGGATTGACTTCCAACGGTGGTGTGCACAGCTCCTTCGACCACTTATTCAAACTTTGCGATATTGCCAAAGAATATGGTGTGGATAATACTTTTGTTCACTGCTTCATGGATGGCCGTGATACCGACCCGAAGAGCGGCAAGGGCTTTATTGAACAACTGACCGCTCATTGTGAAAAGTCGGCAGGCAAGATTGCTTCTATTGTTGGTCGTTTCTATGCAATGGACCGTGACAAGCGTTGGGAACGTGTGAAAGTGGCTTATGACTTGCTGGTAAACGGCGAAGGTAAAGTTGCCACCGATATGGTTCAGGCTATGCAGGAATCTTATGACGAAGGTGTGACGGACGAATTCATCAAGCCGATTGTAAATGGTAACTTCGACGGAACCATTAAGGAAGGTGATGTAGTTATCTTCTTCAACTATCGTAACGACCGTGCGAAAGAGTTGACCGTAGTGCTGACTCAACAGGATATGCCGGAACAGGGCATGCACATCATTCCGGGCTTGCAATACTACTGCATGACTCCGTATGATGCATCTTTCAAAGGCGTACATGTTCTTTTCGATAAGGAAAATGTTCAGAATACATTGGGAGAATATCTGGCAGCTCAAGGCAAGACTCAATTGCACATTGCTGAAACGGAAAAGTATGCTCACGTAACTTTCTTCTTCAACGGTGGTCGTGAAACTCCGTATGACGCTGAAGAACGCATCCTGGTTCCCTCTCCGAAAGTAGCTACTTATGATCTGAAACCGGAAATGAGTGCTTACGAAGTAAAGGATAAATTGGTGGAAGCTATCAACACTCAGAAGTTCGATTTCATTGTTGTGAACTATGCTAACGGTGATATGGTAGGACATACCGGTATTTATGGCGCTATCGAGAAAGCTGTAAAAGCTATCGACGAATGTGTGAAAGATACGGTAGAGGCTGCTAAAGCCAACGATTATGAAGTAATCATCATCGCTGACCACGGCAATGCGGATCATGCACTGAACGAAGACGGCACTCCGAATACCGCTCACTCTCTGAATCCGGTTCCTTTTGTTTATGTAACCGAGAACAAGAACGCTAAAGTTGAGAATGGTGTTTTGGCAGATGTTGCTCCTTCTATCCTTCACATTCTGGGTATGGCGCAACCGGCTGATATGACAGGAAAAGACTTGATTAAGTAAGCAACTGCCTGCAATATTCAATAAAGGAGATGTTTCAAGAGATTTTATGCTCTTGGAACATCTCTTTTTTTTGCTTCAACAAAAGGGTATGTGGTTGTGCAGACGTCTAATGGATTGTATCAGATGATTGACAAAACCGGAAAACCGTATGGAGGTGAGTTCAACCGTTTGTGTCCCTTTAAAGATGGTTATGCATACGCCCGCGATGATAATCGCAAAATAGGCGGCAAGGCAATCATTGCTCCGAAGGGAACTGTTCATATCGGGCAGGGAAAGACCAATGCCTCTATAAGGAACTTCTTTAATGGGCTGGCATATTGCTATGCTCGCGTAAAAGATGACGGTTCTTATGTGAGCGGCTTCGTGGATAAGACCGGGGCTTATATCCTGGCATTCGATAAATAGGTAATCTGTGCTTATTAATTGCGGAACAAAGTGTTATCTTTGCATCCGCAATTAATTTTTTATAGGAAATGATACAAATAGGTGACGTAGTGGTCAGTTTTGATGTGCTGCGTGAAAAGTTTATATGCAATCTGGATGCCTGCAAGGGTGCTTGTTGTGTTGAGGGAGATGCCGGGGCTCCGGTGGAACTGGATGAAATAGAAAAACTGGAAGAAGTACTGCCTGTGATTTGGGAAGAACTTGCTCCCGAGGCACGTGCCGTTATAGAGAAACAAGGTGTAGTGTATACTGATTGTGAGGGTGATCTGGTGACCTCCATTGTCAACAACAAGGATTGTGTCTTTACTTGTTATGATGAGAAAGGTTGTTGTTATTGCGCTATTGAAAAGGCATATCGGGACGGAAAGACAGATTTCTACAAACCTGTTTCCTGCCATTTATATCCAATCAGGGTAGGAAATTACGGAGTTTATAAGGCAGTGAACTATAACCGTTGGGATGTGTGTAAAGCTGCCGTATTGCTGGGACGGAAAGAGAATCTGCCGGTATACAGGTTTCTGAAAGAGCCGTTGATACGTAAGTTTGGTGAGGATTGGTATGCTGAGCTGGAATTGGTGGCAGAAGAGATGAAGAAACAGAATCTGTTGTAAGGATAGTACGGAACCATCTCACGGGGCGGATTTTTCTATTTCGTGAGCTGGAAAGAAAAACGCCGGGCAACAGGATTTTCCTGTCCGCCCGGCGTTTCTTCGTTGTAAGATGTGAGGTTGGTTAATAAAACGTGTTATTCAGTGACTGATCACTAATCGTTAGCCATTAGTCACTGTTTTTTCTTACGCATCTATATTTGCATACGTTGCATTCTTTTCAATGAATTCACGACGCGGACCGACGTCTTCGCCCATCAGCATAGAGAAGACGTAGTCTACTTCAGCGGCATTCTCAATGCTTATCTGTTTCAACATACGGTTTTCTGGATTCATGGTTGTACTCCACAATTGTTCCGGGTTCATTTCACCCAAACCTTTGTAACGTTGTGTATGTACGGCATTTTCTGAACCGCCACCATAAGTGTCGATGAATTTCTGACGTTGTTGGTCTGTCCAGCAATATTCCTCCACTTTACCTTTTTTGCAGAGATAGAGGGGTGGGGTAGCGATATACAGGTAGCCGTTGCGGATTACCTGCGGGAAGTAGCGGAAGAAGAGCGTCATGATCAGCGTGTCGATGTGAGAACCATCGACGTCGGCATCGGTCATGATAATCACTTTCTTATATCTCAACTTGTCGATATTTGCTTCCTTGCTGTCTTCACCATCCACACCGAAACGGATGCCGAGAGCCTGGATAATATTGTTGACTTCATCACTTTCGAAGGCTTTATGCCACATGGCCTTTTCCACATTCAGGATCTTACCGCGAAGCGGCAGGATAGCCTGGAATCTACGGTCGCGACCTTGCTTGGCAGAACCACCTGCCGAGTCACCCTCGACAAGGAACAATTCGCATTCTTCGGGATCTTTGCTTGAACAGTCGGCCAACTTGCCCGGCATACCGCCACCGGACATCGGTGACTTACGTTGCACGGATTCACGCGCCTTACGTGCGGCAACACGTGCCTGTGCGGCCAGAATCACTTTGTCTACCACCATCTTGGCCTCTTTCGGATGCTCTTCCAGATAGTAGTTCAGTGCTTCACCTACAGCCTGGTCTACGGCTCCCATAACTTCGCTGTTTCCGAGCTTCGTCTTGGTCTGGCCTTCAAACTGTGGTTCCTGTACTTTGATAGAGATAACGGCCGTCAGACCTTCGCGGAAGTCATCGCCTGCGATTTCCACTTTGGCTTTCTCCAGCATCTTGTTGTCTTCGGCATATTTCTTCAGCGTACGGGTCAGTGCGCGGCGGAAACCTGCAAGGTGCGTACCACCTTCGATGGTATTGATATTGTTTACGTAAGAGTGGATATTTTCGTTATAAGACGTATTGTACATGATAGCCACTTCCACCGGCGTGCCTTGTTTCTCTGTATTGATGTAGATTACATCATTCACCAGATGTTCGCGGGAAGAGTCGATGTAGCGGACGAATTCCTTCAAACCTTCTTCCGAGTAGAAAACTTCCATTTTGGCGTTGTTTTCTTCATCTTTTACGCGAAGGTCGGTCAGAGTGATCTTGATGCCTGCATTCAGGTAGGCCAACTCACGCATACGGGTGGCAAGGATTTCGTAATTGTAAACGGTCTCTGTAAAGATCGTGTTATCCGGCCAGAATTGCTGACGCGTACCGGTAATATCGCTTGTTCCGATTTCCTTTACCGGATACAGCGGATGTCCGCATTCATATTCCTGCTGATAGATTTTTCCGTTACGGAAAACTTGCGTAGTCATGTGTGTGGACAGGGCGTTCACACAAGATACACCTACACCATGCAAACCTCCGGATACTTTGTAAGAACCCTTATCGAACTTACCACCGGCATGCAATACGGTCATGACAACTTCCAGGGCTGACTTCTTCTCTTTTTCATGAAAATCAACCGGAATACCACGTCCGTTATCTTGTACAGTGATGGAATTATCTTCGTTGATGGTTACTTCAATGTGGTCGCAATAGCCGGCGAGCGCTTCGTCGATAGAGTTATCCACAACTTCATAAACCAGGTGGTGAAGTCCTTTCATGCTAATGTCACCAATATACATCGCGGGACGCTTTCTGACAGCTTCCAAACCTTCCAGAACCTGGATGTTCTCGGCTGAATAGCTCCCGTTATTGGAGTTAATCTGTTCTTCAGTCATAATCTAATTTCCTTATTCAAATAACAGAGCAAATATAGTGAAAATTCGTGAGATACGAAACTAAACTGAGTGATAAATTTCATTCGTTTGCAGCTTTTTAGCTTCTTGCGGAAGGTGTCCGGATTAGGGTGGGGTGGTGGGCGCAGATGCAGAAAAAGTCGAACTAAAAAGTTCGACTTTCCTCGTATGTCTTTTGTGTAATATTAATTAGCTTATCCCAGCTTATTAATGTAAAGAGCCAACCTAGACTTCAAGTTGCTAGCTTTGTTCTTGTGGATTACATTGGTTTTAGCCAATTTGTCCAACATCTTAGTTACGCCCGGATACATTGCAGTAGCTTCTGCCTTGTCGGTTGTAGAACGAAGCTTTCTAACAGCGTTTCTCATGGTTTTGCCATAATATCTGTTGTGAAGTCTTCTAGTCTCTTCTTGTCTGATTCTTTTCAGTGATGATTTGTGATTTGCCATCTCGACTAATCTTTTTTTAATTCGTTTATTTTTTTAATTGTAGCCCGTGGGGGAATCGAACCCCCCTTTCAAGAATGAAAATCTTGCGTCCTAACCGATAGACGAACGGGCCATCCTTTGGTGAGCATTTCTGCTCTTGCAGAGAGATTATCTCTCGTTTGCGGTTGCAAATGTAGGGACTATTTTTGAATTGGCAAAATAATCTCAAGAAAAAAATAAAGGGATTTGTAGCGTTTATTCTCTGATTCTGTGTTTATGGTCTGAATATCAGTGGAATAATGTCTTTCATTTTTTTACTTCCCTGCCTGCATTTTTTTATTTATCCTTGTTTTATTCCCGTTATTTCCGGCTTTTTTCGTAGTTTTGTTACCGGATTGAAATCAAAACTTGAAGTGCGGATGTTACAGAAAACGCTGGGGATTGTGCTGCATACCCTGAAATATAACGATACCTCTCTTATTGCGGACATCTATACGGAGACGGCCGGACGTGCTTCGTTCATCGTAAAGATACCCCGTTCGCGGAAGGCTGCGGTGAAATCGGTGCTATTTCAGCCACTCGCCTTGGTGGAGTTGGAGGCGGATTTCCGTGCGAACGCCAGTATGTATAAGATAACGGAGGCGAAGTCTTACTATCCGTTTTCTTCCATTCCCTACGATCCGTACAAATCTTCCATAGCGCTTTTCCTGGCGGAGTTCCTGTATCGTGCGGTGCGCGAAGAGGCTGAGAACCGTCCGTTGTTTGCTTATCTGCAACATTCTATCATCTGGCTGGACGAGTGCCGCGATAGTTTTGCCAATTTCCATCTGGTGTTCCTGATGCGCTTATCCCGCTTCCTGGGATTGTACCCTAATCTGGAGGATTATGAGAATGGTGATTACTTTGATCTGCTGAATGCCTGTTTCACTCCTTCACGCCCGCAGCTTCATTCATTTTATATACTTCCTGCGGAGGCTTCGCGGCTGACGATGCTGATGCGCATGAATTATAAAACAATGCACCTCTTTGCCATGAGCCGTGCTGAACGTACCCGCTGCCTTACGATAATGAATGAATATTATCGCCTCCACTTGCCTGACTTTCCCGTATTAAAGTCTCTTGAGGTGCTTAAGGAGCTCTTTGATATGGATTAATAAGTCCTTTGGCGTAGAACAATAAACCCTTTCCTGTATATCTCACTGACCTTTGGTGCAAAAGATGCCATCTTTCGCTGTAAAAGATGCCATCTTTTGTAGCATAACATGCCACCTTTTGATGTAAAAGATGCCATCTTTTGCATGAGATTAAATAGGGATGTGATAGAGATGTATGAGGGATATGGGGAAGAACTCCCGGACCGGAGGCGTTGTATCAGCGGTGGAAAGTCGGATACTTGTTATTGAAACGGTAGCCGATACCCAGCATCAGATAGTTCGGATCGCTGAAATTCTTCAGATTGTAGCCCACATGCAGGTAGGAGCTGCGGGTAAGTTCCACTTTCAGCGTCAACACCTGGTAGATACCTTTGTGGTCGCCGCCGCCATGCAGAACGTTGGCACCGATACCGACACCGACTGTGAAGTAGGGCATCACGTACTCCGCACGTCCTGAAATACCCAGGGCTAACTGCTTGTGAAGAGACGGCTTGTAGCATTCATTTCCGTTTTCGGGGATTGTATAAACATTGGAGCTGGCGTCGTATACACCGTCCAGCGAAACACCGGTACGGAATTTATATCCGATGTTGTACATGGGGGCGAAGTTGAAACCAAGCACCGTATAAGCATCCGGTGAAGCGATCTGTCCGCTACCTACCCACACGCCTTTCCGCCTCCATGAGCCGAACAGGGTTAGGTCATAACTGACGTGGCGCGGAAATTTCGGTACAGGTGCATAGTATGTGGGTTTGGTAAGCGCATCTTCCGGTCTGTTGAAGTTATAGACGAGGCCTACTTTCAATCCCATGGTGTTCAGGCCCGCATTGGGGAATTTGGTATTACCATTAGAGAAGTGGGTACCGGTTACTCCGGCAATCAGGTCGATCTGCCGTGAGACCATCCAGTTCAGTTGCACGCCGGCGTTGATATAGGCATTGGCTTTCGATCCGATTACATTGTTGTGCGGGTTGTAGAGTTCGTCATAGGGCTTCCAGCCGAAGGACACACCGAAGTTCCATTCGTAATTGAGTGACAACCGTTGGGTGATACGCGCAATGCGTGCTCCTTGGTAGACGTAAACGGCAATCGGGTTTCCCAATTCTTCTTTGCTTCCGAGGTCGTAGTAGCCTACGCCTATACCTTGGTAGGCACTGCCGTAAATCCGGTCGGCACATGTATTGGGCTTGAACTGGAATGAATATTTCAGGTGGGCGGAATAGCCCCATTCGAAAGGTTTCCATTGAGAATTGTCCCCCGCCAGGAATGAGTTGGTAGGGAATATATACCCCGGGCGGTATTCTACGCCCAGTCTGTGAATAAAACGTTTGGCAAAATATCCCGTATCCGGTTTATATCCCGGTACGCTGTCTTGTGTCCGGCTTTTGGCGTAAGCTATGTCAGACAAGAAAAGCATTGCCCCCGCAAGGACCATTAATTTCCACATCTTTATATTGCTTTTCATAATGCTGTGCCAGAATTCTAGTTTTATTATTATGCGGGGATATTCCCTTGAAAATGCGTGGCAAATATAATGATAGTATTTGAAATAAAAATTATGATACTCAATAAAATGCGAAAAGAAGCCGTGTTTTCGGGCGATAGAACTTAAATTACTTTCTTCTATCTTCCGGAAACACGGCTTATAACAGAAATAAAAGGGGAGTTTATCCCAGCAATTCTTTCACTTTGGCGGAGATGGCACGGCCTTCGGCAAGTCCGGCAAGCTTCTTGGAAGCAACGCCCATTACTTTTCCCATATCTTTACCGCTGGTAGCACCTGTTTCGGCAATGATTTCCTTCAGGGCAGCTTCCAGTTCTTCGGCGGACATCTGCTTCGGCAAGTAAACTTCAATCACCTTTACTTGTGCCAGTTCATCGTCTGCCAAGTCCTGGCGGCCTTGCTGGATGTATATTTCAGCGGCATCTTTGCCTTGTTTCATCAACTTCTGCATGATCTTTAATGCAGCGTCGTCGGTCAAGGTATCGTTGGCGCCCGGAGCGGTCTTTGCTTCCAGGAATACTTTCTTGATGTTTCTTAATGTTTCGAGTGCCACTTTGTCTTTGGCCTTCATTGCGGTTTTAATGTCTTCGCTGACTCTTTCAAATAAATCCATAAGTTTACTCTATTTTTGTTTATTACGTTATCGTATGTTCTAATCTTCCATCCGCGTAATCTGCGGATGAAAGATGTCTTAAGGCAGATTTAGAAGGTAATCACTCCTCCCATATCTTCACCGCCCTGTGCCTCTTCCGTAGCAAGCTGCCCTTCGGTAGCCGCTTTGGTTTTAATGGTGCTCAGGGTGCTCTTATCGCGCAGGTATGTCGGTGAACTTTCTACCATGCTGATAATATCGGCATTATCCAGATCCTCGGGGTTGAAGATATAGATATGTCGGCGTTTGCGGATGTTCTTGCTGCCGATGCCGCTGGCACTTTCACCATAAGCCTTGCGGATACGCTCTTTGTTCTTTTCTTTTTCTTCTTCGAGCTGAAGCTGGCGTTCTTCCTCTTCCTGGCTGCGCTTTTCGAGCACACTGTCCATACCGGGGACATCTTCCATGCCGAAACCGGTGGCGAGTACGGTAATCTTTACTTTACCTTCCAGTGTATTGTCCATAGCCACACCCCAGATTACCTCTACGCCTTCGCGGAACTTGCTCATGAATTCGTGGATTTCGTTCATTTCCTCCATCATCAGTTCCGAGCTTTCGCAGAAGGATACGTTCAGCATCACCTTCTTGGCATTGAAGATATCGTTGTTGTTCAGCAACGGAGAGTGCAGGGCATCGTCAATGGCTTTCGTCACACGGCTTTCACCTTCGCCGAAGCCGGTGCTCATGATGGCAACGCCACCGTCTTTGAGGATGGTCTTTACATCTGCAAAGTCCAGGTTCACCGTTCCACGCATGGTGATGATTTCTGCAATACTCTTGGCGGCGATGGACAACGTATCATCTGCCTTGCCGAAAGCATTCATAAACGTAAGGTCGGAATATATTTCGCGCAGGCGCTCGTTGTTGATAACCAGTAGGGCATCTACATGCTGGGCGATACGTTCCACGCCATCCAGCGCCTGGATAATCTTTTTTTCACCTTCGAAGATAAAAGGTATGGTGACGATACCGACGGTGAGGATGTCCATTTCCTTGGCTATGCGGGCAATGACGGGAGCTGCTCCCGTACCTGTTCCGCCACCCATTCCGGCGGTGATAAATACCATTTTGGTACCGTCGTTCAGCAGCGATTTGATTTCTTCGCTACTCTCTTCGGCGGCTTCTCGGGCACGTTCGGGACGGTTTCCGGCACCCAGTCCCTCGGTGATAGAACGCCCCAGTTGCAGTTTCACGGGGACGGGAGACTCTTTCAACGCTTGGTTGTCTGTGTTACACAGAACAAACGTCACGTCGTGTATGCCTTCCCGGTACATGTGGTTCACGGCATTACCACCACCACCACCTACACCAATCACTTTAATGATCTTCGGTGAATCTGTCGGGAAATCGAATTGTACTATATCGTCCATAGTTCCTTATTTTTTTGAGTTTATTTCAAATCGTCATCCGAGAAAATCTCATTGGAAATCTTGTTGAAAGTCTTTTCAAACCAACTGGGACCTTCTTTCTTCTTTTTCTTTTTCTCTTCTTTTTCTTTACGTTCTTTCTCCTTGCGTTCCCGTTCGCGACGTTCTTTCTCTTCCTTCTCGCGCTGTGCTTTGGCGGCACGGGCGGCGGCTTCCTGTTCTTTCAGGGCTTCGTCGTCGCCAAACATATCGACGGGTTTCGGTGGAGTAACGGTGGAAACGGCAGGTGCAGGTTTCACTTCTTGCAGGCAGCAGTTTTCGTTGCCGGCGGCAAGCAGTCCGAGCAGTGTGTTCTGCATGCCGTCTTTCTTCAGTACATCGCTGAAGCCATGGATGGTGTTGTGCACAAAGCGGGTGGTCTTTACCTTATCGACCTTGCTGCGTTTGCGGAATGCATCCTCCATATTTTTCAGGTTAGCGCCCCCACCGGTGAAGATGATGCCGGACAGCAATCTGTCTTCGTATCCGGAAAGTTGCAGTTGGTTCCATACATTGGCAAGGATTTCTTCGGCACGGGCGTCGATGATGTCGTTCAGCACGTTCAACTCGATGCTACGGCCGTCTTCCAGTGTGCAGACTGCCGGCATTTCCGTCTCTTCTTCCTCATAAAGCATATCTCCGTATTTCAGCTTCAGCTGCTCGGCTTCGGCTTCTTCCATTTGCAGGGCGGTAATGTCACGGGTGATGTTGTTTCCACCCAGCGGCAGTACGCTAAGGAAGCGGAGGATGTTATTTTTATATACCGATACGGTAGTCGTATCTGCTCCGAAGTCTACCAAGGCACATCCCGAGCGCATTTCGCTTTCCGTCAGCACGGCATTGGCCAGGGCTATCGGGGCGATGAGCAAGTCGGCAATTTCTACTTTGGCCTGCTCGAAGCTGTGCTCCAGATTCTTCTTGAGGGAAGCACGTGCCACGATATTCAGGAAGTTTCCTGTGATACGTTTGCCTGCCACACCCACCGGATCGGCCTGAAGATTGTTGTCTATCTTATATTCCTGCGGGGCTACATCCAGCACACTCATGTCCATCAGGGGAACTTCGAGGTTTTCATCGCTGATTGCATCTACCAACTCTTGCGAAATAATCCCTTCCTCTTCCAGCACACGGCTTACCGCATTCTTTACCGTGCGCAATGACTGTCCGCCGATGCCTGCATATACTTTGGCAATGGAGTTGTTCAACTGGCTTTCCAGCTTGTTGATGATGGAAGTCAGAGCCTGTGCGGTCTTATCAATGTTGTAGATGACTCCTTTGTGGATAAAAGAAGAGGCATCCTCACGCGCGTAAGCCAGCACTTGTATGCTTCCGTCGCTGTTCTTCTTGCCGGCGATACCGGAAATCTTGGAAGAACTCAACTCGATAGCGGCGATAAATTCTGTTGTTGCCATAGATATATTCCTATTTTTTAGTTGACGAGGTTTTAGTTAGCAAGGTTTCAGGTATTCTTCCTTATCTCTTCACTTCCTTGTTAACTCGTTTTCTCGTTCCCTTGTTAACTCTCTTTTTTAATTTTCTCGTTTCGTACAGATAATCTGATTACTAAATTCAACGCTAATGCGGGAATATTTGTTCCATCCTACCTGATTTAAACCTTTTTCGTAGAAAGCTTTCACCCGTTCGAGCTTGCGCTCAAAGCCGTCCAGCTTACCGAGATAGATGATGTGGTCGCCCACCCGGGGCACTAATTCCACATTCTTGTCCGACAGCACATGTATCTGTTCGATTTGTGCGTCCCAGAACTTATTGTTCTGCAAAAATACACCAAACTTATATAAATCCCTCATGGCAAACGACTTTTCTACTCTTCCGGTCACTATGGCAAGGTGAGCAACGCACTTTGCGTCGGGGGGCATCACGGTGCCTTTGTTGTCCAGATAGTAGTTTTCACCGTTTGCACTCATCACTCGCAGAATGGGGATGCGCTGGCTGACTTCAACGCAGAGTATTCCACTGGGGGTTTTATAACACTCCACTTCATCGATCAGCGGATGTTTGGCGAGTTCCCGTTCCAATGTTTTGCTACGAATGCGATCCATAGGTTTGCCAACGGGATAAATACCTTTCTTCTCCAGCATACCCGTTACTTCTTTCTTGGTGATGAAGCCGGCATAAACTGTATCTTTGATGACCAATTCCATGTCACGACACACCTGTCCGGCAGGCTTCCGGTTGAAAGCCGTGATAGCTACCACCAGATAGGCGATGACGAGCAGCAGGACGATAGACAATAGAATTCTTTTCAGCATGTATCAACTATATAATTATCATTATTCAACCATTAATTGTCAACTATCAATTGTCAATTGTCAATTGCTTTGTGATTTCAGGGACGTAGTTGTCTATGTCTCCTGCACCTAAAGTAATCAGAACCTCGATCTTTTTCTGCGACAGCAGGTTCAGTATGTCTTCTTTCCTGCACATACATTTTTCAATGCCCGGACGCAGGTTGTCGTATATCAGCTGGCTGGTGACACCGGGAATCGGCTGTTCACGTGCCGGATAGATATCTACGAGGATCACTTCGTCGAGCAGAGACAAACTGTCGGCGAATTCCTTGTAGAAGTCACGTGTACGTGTGTAGAGGTGCGGCTGAAAGATAGCTGTAATTTTCTTGTCCTGATATAGATCGCGGATAGACTTTACGCTTTGTGCGATTTCGGCAGGATGATGGGCGTAGTCGCTCAGAAATACTACTTTATCATTCTTAATCTTGAAGTCGAAACGGCGGTCTACCCCGCGGAAACTTGCCATGCCGCGTTTGATTTCCTCGTCCGTAGCACCATTGAGGTGGGCGAGCGCCATGGCTGCTACGCCATTCTCTATATTGATGCTGACGGGAACACCTAATTGGATATCATTGATACGTGTATCAGGCGCTACGAAGTCGATAAATATCTCACCGTTTCCGATGCGGATATTCTCAGCATGGAAATCACCTTCGGTGCGAGCATAGGTATAAACTTTTACGCCGGATTGTACATCAGGCTTCAAAGCAATATCTTTGTGAATGATCAACGCGCCGCCCGGTTGAATCAGGGTTGTATAATGACGGAAGCTTTCCAGATAGGCTTCTTCCGTACCGTAGATATCCAGATGATCGGGGTCGGTAGCTGTAATGACACTCATATAAGGTGATAACCAATGGAAAGAACGGTCGAACTCATCTGCTTCGATCACTGTGTACGGACTGGACTGAGACAGCAGCAGGTTGGTAGCATAATTCTTGGAGATGCCTCCGAGGAATGCGGTACAGCCTACATGTGACTGATAAAGCAAATGTGCAGCCATTGTACTGGTAGTGGTTTTACCATGCGTCCCGGCTACGCACAGACCTTTACTGCTGTGGGTGATTGTTCCCAGAACTTGGGCGCGTTTTTGTATTTCGAAACCGTTATTGCGGAAGTACACTAACTCGGCATGATCTTGCGGAACGGCCGGGGTATATATGACTAAAGTTGTTTCTTTGTCCCTACAATCTTCAGGGATCAGGCTTACATTTTCTTCATAATGTATCTGTGCGCCTTCTGCGATAAGGTGTTCGGTCAGTTCACTCGGAGTACGGTCGTAACCAGCTACGAGTTTGCCCTTTGATAAGAAATAACGTATCAGGGCACTCATACCGATGCCACCGGCACCGACGAAATATACGGATTTGATGTTTTCTATATTCATTTTCTTATATTTTAATACTATCTCAATTCTCCTCCTCCCGGGAGGAGGAGTACCCCAACGGGGGGGAGGTGGTAGGTGAAATGACAGGGGCTCTTTAAAATAAGGAATATGTTTTTCACCTACCACCCCGCCTTTCAGGCACCCCTCCTCCCAGGAGGAGGGGAATTGAGGTACTACAGTTTATTCATTGAGATACTATAGTTTGTTTATCAGTTTCAATACTTCTTTTGCAATTATAGTTGCTGAGTCCGGCAGAGCTAACTTGGCAATGTTCTCGCTCAACGTTTTTAGTTTTTGTGCATCGGCAACCGTTTCGAGTGCTACCGGAATAAGATGTCTCATTGCATCTGCATCCTTCACGTAAATGGCGGCTTCCTTATCTACGAGGGCCAGTGCATTTTTAGTCTGGTGGTCTTCTGCCACATTGGGTGAAGGTACCAGAATAACCGGTTTATTCAGCAGGCAGAACTCAGAGATAGATCCTGCTCCTGCACGCGAAATGACCAGATCGGCAGCCGTATACGCGCTTGCCATATCTTTAATGAAGTCCGTCACATAGAGGTTCGGGATAGCTGAAATGCGTGGATTGCGTACCGCTTCTCCGGTGGTGGTAGTGATGGCATCTTTCACTTGCTGGATATATATCTTCCCGGTCTGCCAGATGAACTGAATGTCACCGTGTGCTTTGATTGTATCCAGTGCGGTGATCAGTGTCTGGTTGATAGTACGTGCTCCAAGACTTCCGCCCAGTATCAATATTGTTTTCTTCTCCGGATTGAAGCCGAAAGAAGTCACGGCAGCTTCGCGACTCTGCTTGTTTGCCAACAGATTCTGCCGAACCGGATTTCCTGTCATAATAATCTTATCTGCAGGAAAGAACTTTTCCATTCCGTCATACGCTACACAAATTTTGCAGGCTTTTTGTGCCAGCAGTTTATTTGTTACGCCTGCATAAGAGTTCTGTTCCTGTATCAGAGTCGGCACTCCCATCATACCTGCTACTTTTAACGTAGGGCCACTGGCATAACCACCTACCCCTACAGCTACCTGAGGATGAAATTCTTTCAGTATGCGGCGTGCCTTCAACTGGCTGCGGAGTAACTTTATAATCACTGCAAAGTTTTTCCATAAACGTTTACGGTCGAAGCCTGCCACGGGTAAACCGATGATTTTGTATCCTGCATCGGGCACACGTTGCATTTCCATCCGTCCTTCTGCACCTACAAAGAGGATTTCTGCATCGGGGCGTAGTTCCTTGATGGCATTGGCAATGGATACTGCGGGGAATATATGTCCCCCTGTACCTCCACCGCTTATGATAATGCGGGGAGCCTCTCCGTTATGACTTTTATTCATATCTTTCATACTTAATTTTATTGCAGGAGTTAAAGGAGTTGTCACTCCGTTGTCTCCTACTCGAATTCTGCATCACTGTTCAGCACCTTTGCTGTTGGTTCGGCCGCTGTTTGTACCTCACTATTTCCTCCTTCAACAGCAGCCTCTACTTGCATCGGTATCTGTGCGTCATGTTCTTTAATCTCTTCCAATTTGGCGGTATAGCGACTCACACTCAATATCATGCCGATGTAGGCGCAGTTGATAAGTGTAGAGGTACCACCTTTACTGATTAGCGGCAGCGGTTGTCCGGTGACCGGTGCCAATCCCACTGCTACCATCATGTTAAATACTGCTTGCGATACAAGCAGTAGCGCAATTCCTATGATGAGAAAGGCCGGAAACGTTCGGTCGCACTTCTTCGCTATACGCCCGACTCGTATCAGCAGACAGACATAGAGGAATACGACGAAAGCTCCGCCTATCAATCCCAATTCTTCCACAATGATGGCAAAGATGAAGTCTGAGAATGCCTGGCTCAGGAAGTCGCGCTGCACCGAGTTGCCCGGTCCTTTGCCTACAACGTTACTCGTGGCTACGGCAATGCGGGCGTGAGCTATCTGGGCGTCCTTGTCAATATCAAATTTGGCAGCAGGCACTTCTTTGTCATCCGTGAATTTCTCTATACGGGCACGCCATGTGTCAAAACGGTGCAGGAACGGTAAATCGCTATTCTTGGTCAGTACCAGGAATGCTACACCTATGATTGCTACTCCTGCCAGAGCACCGGCCAATATCAACAGTTTCTTCATTGCCACCCGCCCGATGAACATCATCAGAAAAACCACTCCGAAAAGCAAAGCCGCCGTCGAAAGGTTCTCCGGTGCAATCAGCAGGCAGACAACACCTGTGATAATCATGATACGCTTAAAGGCTTTCGGACTAGCCCCTTCTTCATCCTGTCCCTTGGAGAGGATAAAGGCAGTGACGATGATCACGGCCATTTTCGCCACCTCCGAAGGCTGGAACTGGATACCCATGAAGGTCATCCAGCGTGCAGCACCGTTGATGCGTTCCATCATCATAACGAGACCCAGTAATACTACGGACAAAGGAAGCAGGAACACAGGGAATACTTGAAACCACTTATAAGGAATATTGTGCATAAACACCACTACTACAGCGCCCACCATCAGGATGATGCTGTGCTGTGTAATAGGCCCCCAGTGGTCACCGCTCTTGTACGTCAGTGTAGACGCGGCGCTGAACACTTCTACGATAGAAATGAGGCAAAGGAAAAGGAATATGATCCAGATTACCTTGTCACCTTTGAATATGCTTCTGAGTAAGTCCAATGCTTCGCAAATTAATAGTTAATAATTAAGGAATGAAAGCGCTCATATACGCTTGCTTTTCTCACGATGTGCGACCGTCTTTTTATCCCGGGTACGGGATAAAATTCTGATCCCGGGCACGGTCATAATGCTCTTACGTATTCCTTGAACTGGTCTCCGCGATCTTCATAACTGTTGAAGAGGTCGAAGCTTGCACAGCAAGGACTCAGCAATACCGTTTCGCCTTTTTTCGCTAAACGGAAAGCGGCATCTACGGCATCTTTCATACCGGTTTGTACATCGGCAACGGGCAATCCCATGCGATCGAAGAAATCGTGCAACTTTTCGTTATGCAATCCCAGGTAAACCAGGGCAGAGCATTTTTCGCGCACCAGGTCCTCAATTTCCGTATAGTCGTTGCCTTTATCTTTTCCGCCCAGTATCAGGACTGTTTTCGTTTTCATGCTCTGCAAAGCATACCAGCAGGAATTTACGTTGGTGGCTTTAGAGTCGTTGATAAACTCTACACCGCGTACTGTGGCTACTTTTTCAAGGCGGTGTTCTACGCCTTTGAAGTCGGACAAAGCACGGCGAATATATTCTTTCTCTATTCCGGCAAGATTGGCAGAGATGCCTGCGGCGAGAGAATTGTATAAGTTATGTGTGCCTTGTAAAGCCAATTTCTCTTGCTCCATGTTGAAGGCAATGGGTTCGTTGATTTCCACTTCACCGTCTTCTACGTAGGCTATGGCTCCATCTTCTTTCATTGCGGAGAATGGATAAAGGTGGGCGCATAACCCGTGTTTGTCCAGTTCGCGTTTGATAATGGGGTCGTCATTCCAGAAGATGAAAGCATCTTCCGGTGTCTGGTTCTGCGTGATACGGAACTTTGCGTCTACATAGTTCTGCATGCAGTGATTGTAGCGGTCCAGGTGGTCGGGCGTAATATTCATCAACACGGCAATATTAGCGCGGAACTTATACATGTTATCCAACTGGAAAGAACTGAGCTCAATCACGTAGTAATCATGTTGATCCGTGGCCACCTGCAAAGCAAGGCTCTTGCCAATGTTGCCTGCCAATCCTACATTCAGACCTGCACTCTTGAAAATGTGATAAATGAGTGAGGTGGTAGTGGTCTTACCGTTTGAACCGGTAATACATATCATTTTTGCATTGGTATAGCGTCCTGCAAACTCTATCTCAGAAATGACAGGCGTACCTTGCTTTTTCAGTTTCAATATAATCGGAGCATCATTGGGGATGCCGGGGCTTTTCACCACTTCTTCGGCATTTAAAATCAGCTCTTCTGTGTGCTGTCCTTCTTCCCAGGAGATGTCGTACCTGTCCAGCATTTCTTTATATTTGCTTTTAATGGCGGACATGTCGGAAACGAATGTGTCGAATCCCTTCACTTTGGCGAGTACGGCAGCACCTGCACCACTCTCTCCGGCTCCTAATACTACAATTCTACTCATGTTTTCTTTAGTTACGGGCTACCAGCTACGAGCTACAAGCAGTGGCTGGAGTTGGTAGTTGCTACAAGTTTGTTTCTTATTGGTTACCGGTAGCGAGCACTTGTAGCTTGTAGCTCGTCACTGGTAACTCTGTTATCTTATCTTTAATGTAATAATCGTTATCGCGGCCAGTACAATCGTTACAATCCAGAAGCGAACCGTAATTTTTGACTCATGGAACAGCTTGGTCGGCGTTGTAAACTTCACCGTACAGCCCGGTTCTATCAGACTCATGGAGGTACGGAAGTGGTCGTGAATAGGTGTTCGCTTGAACAGCCTTTGTTTTACTCCTTTTCGTTTTCCGGCTTTGTAATAGAACCGTTGTAAAATGACGGATAGGTTTTCCAGCAGGAATACACCGCAAAGAATGGGTATCAGCAACTCTTTGTGTATGATGATGGCAAATACGGCGATGATACCGCCAATGGTTAAACTACCCGTATCACCCATGAATACCTGTGCCGGATATGCATTGTACCACAAGAAACCAATCAAGGCACCAATGAAGGCGCAGATGAAGATTACCAGTTCCTCCGATCCGGGAATATACATGATATTCAGATAACCGGCATATTCGATGTGGCTGGATACATAAGCTAAGATTCCCAGTGCCAAACCTATAATTGCCGAGTTCCCTGCCGCCATACCGTCCATTCCATCATTCAGATTGGCGCCATTGCTGACGGCTGTTACTACGAATATAGTGATAATCACAAACAGTACCCAACCTGCCGTTTGCGCATGTTCACCCATGAAGCTTACGAAATCAGCATAATCCAGGTTATTGCTTTTGAAGAAGGGGATGGTAGTCTGCGTCGACTTAATGTCTTGTCCCGCATGAATAACTTCCACTTCCTGTCCGGGCTTCTGTACCTCAATGTTTTCGCGGATAACAGCTTGCGGGCTCAGATATAAAGTAAGTCCTACGATTAATCCCAAACCTACCTGTCCGATAATCTTGAACTTTCCGTGCAGACCTTCCTTGTCTTTCTTGAAAATCTTGATATAATCATCGGCAAATCCTAATGACCCCAGCCATACCGTGGTAATCAGCATCAATATCATATAGATATTACCCAACTTACCCAGTAGCAGACACGGAATGAGAATTGCTACAATGATAATGACGCCTCCCATGCTCGGCACACCTACCTTGTTCACCCCGAACGGATCGATGCTGGCATCACGTTGTGTTTCCGTAATCTGTTTCCGTTTCAGCAGGTTGATAAAACGATCTCCCCAGATGCTTGAAATGAGCAATGCAAGGATGATTGCCATCAAAGCCCGGAATGATGTATATCCAAACATACCCGCACCGGGAATGTCATACTTGTCTAACCATTGAAATAAATAATACAACATGTTCTTAGTGATTAGTGATTGGTGATAAGTGATTAGTGTCTTGCATGGTGATAATGCAGTTGCTAATCGCTTATCACTAACCGTTAAAAACTTTATTTAGCTCTTCTTTATCATCGAAATGATGTTTCACTCCCTTAATCTCCTGATAGTTCTCATGGCCTTTTCCGGCTACGAGAATTACATCACCCGGCTGTGCCAGTAGGCAAGCGGTCTTGATGGCTTCGCGACGGTCGGCTATGCTGATGGTTTTCTGCATGTCCTCCTTGTCTAATCCGGCAAGCATATCGTTGATGATATCCTGGGGTTCTTCAAAGCGTGGATTGTCCGAGGTGATGATGACGCGATCACTGGCTTTGGCTGCTTCCTTGGCCATGATGGGGCGTTTGCCTTTATCGCGATTACCGCCTGCACCTACTACGGTGATCACCTTGCCTTTACCTTCAAGCACTCCGTGAATGGCGTTCAATACGTTGATGAGGGCGTCCGGAGTGTGTGCATAATCTACAATGGCGGTGATGCCTTTGGGAGAACGTACCGCATCGAAGCGTCCGGCTACCGGCTGCAAAGTGCTGAGGGCAACCAATACATCTTCCTCTTTTTTGCCGAGCAATACAGCTGCACCAAATACCGCCAACAGGTTTGAAGCATTAAAACGGCCGATGAAATGCACGGCCAGTTCGTGGTTATTGAAGTCGAGTAACATGCCTTCGAAATGAGACTCCAATATCTTGCCTTTGAAATCGCTGAGGCTGCGCAATGAGTAGGTGTATACCCTTGAACGCGTGTTTTGTGTCATTACAAGCCCGTTCTTATCATCCAGGTTGGTCAGACTGAAGGCGTTCTTCGGCATATCGTCGAAGAATTTCTTCTTAGCTTTGAGATAATTCTCCACTGTCTTGTGATAGTCCAGATGGTCGCGCGTCAGGTTGGTGAAAATACCGCCTGCAAAGCGAAGCCCGCTGATACGTTTCTGGTCGATAGAGTGCGAACTCACTTCCATGAAGACATACTTGCACCCGGAGTCTGCCATCTGTCCTAATAACTGGTTCAGAGTGATGGGGTCGGGGGTCGTATGCTCAGTGGGTATGGGTTGATCGTCTATGTAGTTGCAAACAGTAGAAATCAGTCCTACCTTATAGCCGAAATAACGGAATGTATTATATAATAAGGTGGCGATGGTCGTTTTACCATTCGTTCCGGTTACGCCTACCAGTTCCATCTTGGAAGTAGGATCGTCGTAGAATGTAGTGGCTACTTTGCCTACAGCGTCTTCGCTGTCTTTCACCTGAATGTAGGTGATGCCCTCCTGTTTAGCTTCGGGCACATCTTCGCAGAGCACGGCGACAGCACCTTTCTCTATGGCCGCGGGAATATAGACATGTCCGTCTGTTTGGGTACCGCGCATAGCCATAAACAGATGTCCGGCTTGTACCAGGCGGGAGTCGATGTTTACCCCCGTTATCTCCGTCTCCGTACTTCCGATAATCTGTATCGGTTGTATTGCTTTCAGTAATTCACTTAATATCATACCTTATATATAATGTGTATTCTATTTAATAAATCTTTCGTCCACATCTCTAATGAAGTGTTAACGTCACCGTCTGTCCTTTTATCACACGGTTGCCTCCCGGTATCGATTGATGCCTCACTTTGCCGATGCCGTTTAATCTGACTTTCAATCCTTTGCTTTCCAACAGGTACACAGCATCTTTCGCTCCCATACCGATAACACTGGGGACAAGATCCGGGTTGGCCCCGTCTTTGCCTTGCAGAACAACTGCATTGGGAGCTGCTTGTGTATGTCCCCAAGCCTCTTGTCCTTTCTTGGACGTGAATTGTTTCTGTACCGGTACTTTCAAACTATTCAGCACATGGAAGGCTTCATTCATTTCTCCGGCTTTTACTGGTGGAATGACATTGCTTGTACTATCTATTGCACTGCGGATATCAAACCTCAGATTCTTTGCATATACTCTTTCTGCAATTTTTCCGAATACACTACCTGCCATCAGACCACCTGATGCCGGAAGTCCCGGTTTCTGTATGGAAACGATACAGCTATACTTGGGAGCATCAGCCGGGAAATAGCCACAAAAACTTACCAAATAATTCACTCGTCCGTTTTTATAGCCTGCTGTACCTTGTGATACCTGTGCTGTACCCGTCTTGCCGGCCACGGAAAATTGTTTGCTTCCGGCCGGTTTGGCTAATCCTTGTGATACCACTTTTTCCAGAATATCACGTATCTGAGTCAATGTCCGGTCAGAGCATATCTTCGGATTAATCACTTCCGTAGGATATTCTTCTATAACTTCACCGTCTTTTACCGCAGCCTTTACGAATTTGGGTCGTATCATTACACCATTGTTGGCAATGGCATTATAGAAAGTCAGGATATTGAGTGGCGGAACCTGTGTTTCGTAGCCGATACTCATCCAGGGCAGGGTTGTTTTTGCGAAGTATCTTTCCTTCGGACCCTTGATGTTGGGCTTTCCTTCGCCGGAAATCTGTAGATGTAGCGGTTGGTCGATGCTCATGCGCTTTAAACCATCCACATATTTCTGCGGATTATCTTTGTAATGTTTATCAATGAGATAGGAGACGCCTACATTGGATGAGACTTCCAGAATGCGTGTTACATTGATTTTCCCGTATCCTCCGCGATGCCAGTTATGATCTCTCATTTTGCTACCATACATCATCATAATACCATTTCCGGTGTCTACTTCTGTTTCCGGTGTGATCTTTCCATCTTCAAGGGCCACCATGATGGAAGCTGTCTTGAAAGTCGAGCCCGGTTCCATCATGTCACTGATGGCATTGTTGCGCATTTCGTAATAGTTGCCATCGTTGGCTTTCATCATGTTAACGATGGCTTTCACTTCACCGGTCTGTACTTCCATGAGTACTGCTACACCTACAGTGGCATTAATTTCCTTCAACTTGTCTACCAATGCTTTTTCGCAGATATCCTGCATGCCTACATCGAGGGTTGAGATAATATCACAACCATCTACGGGGGCTATATCTACAATATTCAGGTACTTGTTCATCACCTTCTGGCGATGAGTGATGCCATTGCGACCTTTTAATAAGGTGTCGAATGACAACTCGATACCATTTTTTGCACCTTGTGCAGTATCGGCATAAAGATCGCCTAATGTGCGGGCTGCCAATGATCCGAATGGCTTCTTACGTTGATTATAAACCTGCTCGTGGAAACCGCCTTTGTACTTGTTCAGATTGAATACAGGCAGCCGCTTCGCTTCTTTATACTGGATATACGAGATACGTTTCGGATAAATCAGATAATTGCGGCTACCTTTCTTGCGCCCTTTCTGCAAATGTGACTTAAATTCAGCGGCACTTTTATCGGGGAATATCTTATGCAGTCCTTCGCAAATTTCGTTCATGTGGTTCACTAGCATGGTATCTTTGGTTACACCACCTGCCTTAAAGTCCATATAGATGCGATATTCCGGCAAGGAACTTGCCATCAGTTTGCCATCGGATGAAAGAATATTACCACGATTAGGCTTTACCGTCACGTTCTCTTTTATGAAACGGTCGGCTACATCCTGCCAGTATTGTCGCTCTGCAAACATGATAATTGCGGCTTTTACGACAATAGCTATTCCCAGCAGCCCCATTACGAGGACTACAAAGAAGTAGCGGGTCATGATATTTTTCTTATTTACTGCCAAGTCTGTTTTCTGTTTAACGATTCTACTGATTACTTAATTAAATACGGTGGATTGGTTGAGGTCTGTAAGTCACTCTCCTTGGTTGCAATGTATTCCTCGATGCGTGACTGGCGACTTTTTTCCATCAACTCCGAGCTACGGGTGAGGGCATCATATTTAATGTCAATCAGTTCTTTTTTCAGTTTATCAATCTCTATCATTTGTTGCTGACAAGCATAACGATTGTGTATGTAAAACAGTATCAGCACCATTATCAGCACAAGCAATTTGGTCTGACGACGGAAAAAATCCGTTGCCAGAATATCACCACCAATGATGTTCTTCAGAGACGTGCGATTTTTAGCTTTCTTCGCTTTCTCTGTTTTCTCATTAATCTGTTTCTCTTCTACTTCACTCATTGCCTATCTCTGATTACTAATCACTTAACACTAATCACTATTCCTCCCCTTTTTTCTCCGCTATTCTCAGTTTTGCACTTCTCGATCTCGGATTTCGTTCTATCTCCGCTTCGTCCGGTACAATCACCTTATTGTTTACCAGTCGGAAAGGGGTCTGTACATTTCCAAAGAAATCCTTTTCCATTTTGCCTTCCACGTTCCCGGTTTTCATCATATTCTTCACCATTCTGTCTTCCAGCGAGTGATACGTGATTACTACTAGTCGTCCGCCCGGTTTCAGCGCTTCGGTTGCTGCATACAACATCTCTTTCAGAGCTTCCATTTCCTGATTTACTTCGATACGCAATGCCTGGAAAACTTTTGCCAACTCTTTTTTCTCGCGTTCCCGGCCGAAAAGTGGCTTGATGACTTCCAAGAACTCACTGATAGTCGTAATTTTTTGTCCGGCGCGTGCCTTTACGAGTACGGATGCCAATTTGCGGCTGTTTTTCAGCTCCCCGTACAGGTAGAAGATATCTGCCAGACGCTCTTCATCATAAGTATTGATAATGTCCGCTGCAGTGTCTCCTGCACGTTTGTTCATACGCATATCCAGTGCACCATCAAAGCGGAATGAGAATCCCCGCTCGCTATCATCGAAGTGATGTGAGGACACACCCAGATCGGCAAGTATCGCATCTACTTCTTCTATATCATGGTAACGTAGGAAGTTATGCAGGTAGCGGAAATTGCTGCGTACAAAAATAAAATGCGGATTATCCACTATGTTCTGTTCGGCATCTTCGTCCTGGTCAAATCCCAGTAACCGTCCGCCGTCTCCCAATCGTGACAGTATTTCGCGTGAATGTCCTCCTCCACCGAAAGTGACGTCTACATACGTCCCATCCGGGCGGATATTCATTCCGTCCACACTCGGCATCAACAGCACCGGTACATGATATGTCAATTCTTCATTCATCACTAATAACTAATCACTTGTTACTCATCTTCTTCTTCTTCCCAATCATCCTCATCTCCCAGAATGTCCTGCAAAGCTTCGCTGAACTCTTCCGGACTTACGAATGGTTGTTCGGTTTTCTCTTTTGCCCAGATCTCTATTGTATTATCTACACCAATAAAACGTACATCGCTCTGTATGCCGGCCATTTGCAGGTAACGTTTGGGTAGAAGGATGCGTCCGTTCCCGTCGGGAATCATGATTTCCGCATCGCTCACAAATTGCCGGAAAATGTCTTGGTGTTTTGCGTTCCATTTGTTCAATCGCCTCCTCAATTGGTTTTGCGTCTTGAACCAAACGCTTTCTGGATAGAGTACCAGGCACTCCTGGAATACGTCTTTGCGCAGCACGAGCCTTTCTTCGGAAGCGGATTGCAGTTGCCTCCGAAAACCGGCGGGGATAAATACACGTCCCTTAGCGTCGGTCTTCGCTTCTATATTGCCCAAAAAACGTATCATTGCTACCTTATTATAATAAGCGACGGTAAAAGTACACATTTCCCCACAATTCCCCACAAGATTTAACTAAAAACTTTCTGAGAAGTTTTCAACACCCTGTTCATTGTTTATTTCGTTGATAATGAACATAGTGCCGAAAGGCTTTATTCGTGGGAAATTGTGGTGTAAAAACCTTGTTAGTTTTGTATTCGGACTGTACTTGTACCGTACCCGAGCCGTACTTGCTCCGTACCAACTCCGTAGTTTCTCCGTATAGGGGTACTTCTGACCGAAGAAGGTACGGAGCAAGTACGGTTCGATACGGTGCAGGTATGGAGTTGGTGATTTTTTAAAGAGGTGTCGCTTTATTTGATGAAAAGGTTTTGTTTATCACCTGTCTCTACCTTTTGCTTGCTTTTTGTTAGCATTTAGGTTGGTTGAAAGTGCTGGATTAGACGCCTTTTGTGTATAAAGCTGTGTTTATACAGGATATTGTATAAAAATAAGGGAATCTGTAGGAGTTTGCCACATGGGGGTAATATCTTGTTGACAGGAAGTTGGCTTTTCTCTGGTTTTACAGTCTTGCATTTCTATCTACAATTTTTATAAGGTTGTAGAGTTCTGCTATTTCATCTAAATGTAGTTGGTAATCTCTGAACATGTCATTCAATGAGTGGCAGGTGATAATGCCATGTTCTACATCATGTGAGATGATTTTTTTGATGGAGATTCCTTCTGCACGGTGTACAATGATAAAATACCAGTCGTTGATGTGGAGCTTGTATTGCCATAGGTCACGTCTGACTTCTCGTCCCAATACAATGTCTCCATCGCAGATGGAATTTCTGGAACCGTCATCCATGCTATCTCCTTCGGCTTCGAACAGGCGATAGTTACCGTGGTAGGTGCGGTCTACTATGACGGGGAGCGTTGGTAGGGTGCCTATGTATTCTTGATCTCCGTATCCGTTCAAGTATCCGCATTGGGCGCGAATGTGAACTAAAGGTACATTCATGAAGCCTATGTTTTCTATAGGATGTACGTTTGGAATAAATGTGGGGTTAGTGCTTGATTCCTGACTTTTTTCTTGTTTATTCATTGGAATACTAACTGTTTCGTTTTCTTTCTTTTGGTACATATTTCCTTCACCGGTGAGTATCCAGTTGAGATTGTATTGTGGGAAACGTTGGGCTATTTTTTCGCAAGTCATCCTCGATGGTTTCCTTCCTTCATTGATTAATCGGGTGATAGTTACGTTGTTGCTTAGTCCGATAGTGGCGCTGAAAGAGTTTTTATTATATCCTTCCTGCTCCATGATTAGTTTTATTCTTTCCCAGCCTTCCATACTTGTATTTATTAATAGGTATATTAAAATAGTTAGTTAAACATAGTGAAATGCTAACTGTTGTTTTCGTAAAGTTTGTATTTTATATAATAGTTAGTATATTTGCATCGTCAGACAACACTTTATCTTTGCAAAGAAACAAATTTAAGATTTAAAGGACAAACATGTATGTGTACTTTGTGAATGTGATTACTAACTATTAACTAATTTTTAATATTAAAGGAGACTAAGTTATAAAAAAGTCAGTTTGGAGCAAGGTTTTGAAAGTAATTATTGCGGTAGCCTCAGCTATATTAGGGAGGATTGGTGGCAATGAGAATAAAAGGTGAATTTAACAGTGAGTTTATCTCCGGGAGTCTCCCGGAGATAATAATAATTTAAAGTGAAATATTATGAAAAAGATATCTATACTATTTTTGTTGATTGTTTGGCTTGCTTTTGGGATGACAATTACTGCTCAGAATACGGTACTTTCTCCTGTTTTTCCGCAGGTGATTCCACAGACTCCAGAAGTAAACAGATTGATTGGTATGATTAATTATCCTGTGTCTTATAATACAGGATTGGTGAAGACTGAAATCCCTATTTATGAAATAAAGCTTAATAGTGGGTATACTTTACCTATAAAGTTAGTATATCAGTCTTCAGGTTTTAAACCTAATGAGCGTAGTTTTGTAGGTGCAGGTTGGAGTTTAGTGGCGGAATCACAGATAGCTCATGCGGTGAACGGATTGCCCGATGAAATGCCAAATGTGGGACTATACATGAATAAAGGAGTGAATCTTAGCGGTACATTTGTTCAGGATACATTGGTTGATGCCATGTATGGCCATTATGACCTTGAGCCTGATCAATATTTCTATTTATTGCCTCATAAGGGTGGTAGCTTTTTTCTGAATAGACCGGCTAATAATAATTCCAAAAAAGAATTTGTTACTGTTCCTTATGATCCGATCCGGATAGGTAATTCTCCTGATTTGAAGAGTTTCAATATAACAGATACAGATGGAGTACGGTATGATTTTATTCCCATAGAACATACGGAGATTCAAACGGAGAATCAACAAACTGAAACTATATCGGTATATAAAGCTGCGCATATTCTTACGCCAAATAAGGAATCCATCACTTTCTCTTACGAGGGGTTGACGGCAAGCAGTCCATATAAGTATACGCTTCGTAATTATGAGCAAAGTGCTACACTGGATATCAAAAAAAAATCGGTGTTAAATAGGGATGCTGTAATTGCATATTGTAGCGGAAATGAAAATGTGTTGACCGATGAATTCATTAATTATCCTTATGAAAAGTCGAATAGGCATAAGGTGAAGTTGATTCAGCGTGATGTTACGGGGACTTCTACAATGGGTACTGAGATGCGAGTAAGTACTTATAATGTTTTCCACAGCGATGGTATTAAGGATAATGATTTGGTTTTAATGTGTAATGATACTCGCACTGCGAACTATTGGATACAGTCTATATCCTCCAAATACCTGAGTCGGATTAATTTTCCCGGTGGGAGTATAGAGTTTACTTATGTAATGATAACTGAGTATAAGACTAGCCAAAAGGTTTTGAGCGGGATTGTCGTAAAGGATTATCAGGGAAATGTGGTGAAGCGTTTTCAGCTATTGACAGAGAGATTTGGTGAACGACCTTGTTTGAACGGTGTACTTGAGACTTCGAAAGACGGGCTTTCGCAAAGGCAATATAGCTTTCAGTACTGGGATCGGCGTGGAGTGGCTTATGATACCCCGCACGTAAACCCATGGGGGTATTATCAACTATCAGGGAATAATCAAACGAATATTCCGGAGTTGTATACTGAGTTTGCGCTTTACGACGATAATGGCATTCCGGTCGATACCATGTATTTTCGCTATGGTGGAAAAGACTTTTATCAGAATGGTGATGAAAATCCCGGATTGACATTTATGCTCAAAAGTGCCAGCTATCCGACAGGAGGGCGAACGGAGTTTCAATATGAACGCAATAGATTCGAGGAATCTCATCGTGCAAAATCTGTCTCTAATGGTAGCTTGCGTATCAAGGAAATCAAGAATCTCCAATCGGATGGTACGGTTGCATCCCGGCGTATATTTAAATATGGTAAAGGAGAATATGGACAAGGGCTTCCTGTACGTGTTCTTACTTCCCATGACTTCATGACGTCTTACGAACAAGTTTGTTACAAACAATCTGCCGGCATGGGACCTCCTTCTTGGTTTGAAACTTACAGAGTCTATAAAGTTGATCTGCATGCGCGCCCTGTAGTGAATGATTTTTTGGAATCTTCTGCTTCTATAGTATATGATTATGTAACCGAATATACGGATGAAGAGGGAAAGTGTGGAAAAACCGTATATGAATATGATTATAGTAATCTAAATGCCATTCGTTCTGTTCGTGAAGCTGTGCCTCCATATTGTCCTATGCTTCATAAAAAAGCTTATCGTCCGTATAAAGACTGGAGTGTGGGGCAATTGCTGCGTAAAGCAGTTTATGATGGTAAAGGCAATCTGCTAAGTGAACAAAAGAATACTTATAGGAAAGTTGAGAATTTTAAGGAAGTAACTTATATGAAACTTGAACCGCAAAAGAGCTACTTGTTTTATGATCCGGCTGTGACAAGTTGGGAAACAATACGCACTTTAAAGATAGGTAGAGTGGCTCCTAATCCTGTTGATAGCCGAGCTATTGCTAAAGGGGTACCGGAACCTTATCGGTATGATGGTTCCTTAGCTTTCTTTACTGGATATAAGTTACTGGCTTCTTCAGAGGAGAAAGAATATGGGGGCGGTCGGGTATTTGGTCGTAAAACGGAATATGAATACAATGATTATTTGTTGCCAATCAAGGTAAAGAGCACATTGAATGGAGGCAAAATACGGACAGAAAGTATTTCTTATCCTATGGACTTCAATGATGAAATTTCAAAAACAATGGTAAACCGTAATATTGTGCGGCCGGTTGTGCAGCGTGTTGCTACTATGGGAAATGCAAAATATGACGTATATAATCCATATCGTCTGTCATCGGACATTCCTGTAGTAGACCGCATAGAGATGGGTAAAGGCGATAAGGGTCGGGAAATGCGCATGCAGTTTATAAGGTATGATGGCTACGGTAATTTATTGGAAGCAGTGAAAGATGATTCGCAGCGCATTGCCTATGTTTATAGTTATGGCTCTTTATATCCGGTAGCTAATATTGAAGGTGTGGGCTACAACTCTTTTCCGGAAGAATTCGGGCAGATGAATAACTATTCGGATAGCACCATGCTTGCTGATAAATGCGCCTCTCTCCGCTCCACTCTTCAAGGTGTTGGGCTGGTGACATCGTATACCTATCGTCCGCTGGAAGGTATAAGCTCTGTGGTCGCTCCGGATGGAAAAAGAAAAAGCTTCGTGTACAACGCGTTCGGTGATTTATGCATGGAATTGGACCACAATGGGTACTTGGAAAAACGATATGATTATCATTATAAATGTGATTCTGCCAGTGCTCCTGTTGAACCTCCTCCGTCTTATCCGCCTTTAACAGTGAAGATAGGAGCAGGGCGGACTTATCCTCTTGGTCGAACTTCAATAGCCGCATGGGCCAATGGGGGAAGTGGTAGCTTCTCTTACAGTTGGGCATTAACAGATAATAAAGGTTTGAATTATAGAACGGGGAATTCTAATTTTACTTATGAATTCACAGCTCTTGGAACCTACCAACTGACTTGTGTGGTTCGGGATAAGGTGACAGGAACAAGTGCCACAGACACAGTGTCCTTTGAAGTAGTGCCTGATATGGCTGTCAGTTTTGAGAATATTCATACATTTAAAGATGGTAGTGAACGCTTTGCTGAGGCGTACATTGATTGTCCTTGTGAAACGGACATCACATTTGTGTTGGAATATCAGACGAACACGTACAAGGGGATTGCTTTTTATATAAACGATTATAACAATAATAATAAATTTGTCCGATATGGTAATGGTGCAGACTTTGTTACCGTCAAATTCCCAAAAGGAAAATCGCGGATTTACATAGTGTATAACCAAGGTGATAAATGCTGTCGGATTGTAATGAATAAAGCGACTAATGGTGTCACTTTTCAATATCCCTATGTGTTGGATGCGCCGTTAGATTAAATATGAAAACTTATGAAACGATTAATATTATCTTTGATTACAATGCTTTCGGGATTATTTCCGATGCAAGTATCTGCACAGTCTTTAAGCAATAACTATGTGCAAATACGTACTTATCTGGAAGCCGGAAATGCTTCCAAATGTATGGATCAGATTCAGTACTTTGATGATTTAGGACGTGAAGAGCAATTGGTTCTGAAACAATTTGCGCCTAATGGGCAAGATTTGGTTTCCGGTGTGCAATATGACAGTTATGGGCGGAAATGGAGGGAATTTATTCCGGTTCAATCTATATATAGTACTGGAAGCCATGTGTCGGGCTTTTCTGAACAGGCAGTCAAATACGCAGGGGATGCTTCTCCCTATAAAGAAATTGATTATGAAGACTCTCCTTTGGAACGGGTGCTTTCTGAGACAGGTGCTGGCGATGCCTGGTATAGTGCGGGTAAGAAGAAACGTAATGGCTATTTTGTGAATGATGCGAGTGCAAACGGGTTTTTGTCAGCCCGGCACTATACCATATCTTCTGATTATAGCATAATGCAAGGTTCACCATCTATTTATGCTGCCGGAGAGCTTCGGGTAATTCTTTCAGTAGGTGAGGATAATGATAGTACGTTGACTTTTACAGATAAACAGCAACATACAATTTTAGTACGCCAACGCAACAAGGGGATTTCACATGACACTTATTATGTTTACAATGATTATGGACTTCTATGTTATGTTCTTCCGCCGCAATTGGACGGAAAGATCGATGTAGCGTCTTTGGGGCTCTATGGATATAGTTATAAATATGATGACCGTGATCGCTGTATTGAGAAAAAACTTCCGGGTTGTGAACCTGTCTCTCTGGTTTATGATCGTGCAGATCGTTTGGTACTTGAACAGAATGGGGTTCAAAAAGCTAAAAATTGCTGGACTGTACACAAATATGATAGACTGGGACGTCTGCTTTATTCTTTTGAGCATACAGATACAACACCTATTGCAACGCTGAGGGAAAAGTTGAAAAGTATATGTGCAGAAGAGACTGATTCGGGTACAAACTATTTAGGAATAGGTTATACGAATACCACTGTGTCTTGGGGTACTGATTTACAGCTGCTTCTTGTGAATTATTATGATGATTACAAGTTTTTGGAGTCACTGGGTTCAACGGAAAGTTCCTATCTGGCTTATCAGGTAAAATCTGGTTATGGTACTCGTTCGGATTATGCTGACGGGTTACAGACGGGCAGTCGTTCTTATCTTCTGGACGGTTCGGGAAAATATACCGTTTTTGCAATGTACTATGATCAAAAGGAACGTTTAGTGCAACGTCATTCTGTAAATGTTCGTGGGGGCTATGAGAAAGAATATTATGCTTATAGTTTCACAGGCAAACCGTTGCACCATTATTATTCCCATTACGGTGGAAATGGAGGCTCTACTTTTAATAGAGAGTATGTTTACAGTTACGATATGGCGGATCGCTTGACGGAGGTGCGTTATAGCTTAAATGGTGGTACTCAAATCGTATTGTATGACAATAGTTATGACGGTTATGGTCGCCTTCAAAGGCGAAGCTATAATGCTAATGTGTATTCTTTCTCTTATGTTTATAATATTCGTAACTGGTTGACAGCTATTAGCGGTAGTAAATTTACTCAGAATCTATATTACCATACGGGTAACGGAACTCCTTGTTATGGTGGCAATATCAGTAGTATGACTTGGAAATCGGGCAATGAAAGTACGCTCCGTGGCTATAAGTTTAGTTATGACGGTTTAAAGCGTTTGCTGACTGCCGTTTATGGTGAAGGTTCTGCGATTGGTACGAATGTGAATCGTTTTACGGAACAAGTTACGAATTATGATAAGAATGGTAATATTCTGGGTTTGAAACGATATGGGCAAACCACTGCAAGTACTTATGGCTTTATTGATAATCTTACTATGACTCTGACTGGTAATCAGCTGAAGGTTGTAAACGATGCTGTAACTGCTACTGCATACAACAATGGTTTTGAGTTCAAAGATGGCACTAAGTTGACAAAAGAATATTCGTATGATGCCAACGGTAATTTGACGGAAGATTCCAATAAGAATATTACAAGTATTCAATATAATTGTTTAAATTTGCCAAATAAGGTGGTGTTTAAGGATGGTAGTACGATAGTTTATATTTATGGATCGGATGGAACTAAACTTCGTACGATTCATAAGATAGGCGGTGCTACTACAACAACTGATTATTGTGGTAGTGTGATCTATGAAAATGGTACAGCTAAAAGGATGTTGACTGAGGTTGGCTATGTTACTTTGTCCGACAATAAACCTCATTATTATTTGCAGGATCATCAGGGTAACAACCGTGTAGTTATCAATGAATCCGGTAGTGTTGAGGAGGTGAATCATTATTATCCTTTTGGAGGACTATATGCTAATAGTACGAATGTTCAACCTTATAAGTATAACGGTAAGGAGCTGGATGTGAGGAAAGGATTGAATTGGTATGATTATGGTGCGAGACAGTATGATGCGGCGGTAGGAAGATGGCATGCTGTGGATCCGCTGGCGGAGAAGTATTATGAAGTATCACCGTATGTATATTGTTTAAATGATCCTGTGAAACATGTTGATCCTGATGGCAAAATCCCTTTTATTGCAGGTCTTCTTGGAGGGGCAATTGATTATATGTTTCAGGTTGCGAGTAATAGGTTTGAGGGTAAATCTTGGTCCGAATCCTTAACTGATATAGATGTCAAGTCTGTTGTAATATCAGCGGGCGCGAGTATGGCTGGAGTTGGTCTTGCTAATGTTACAAATAAAGGTATAAAAGCTATAAAGATAGCTCAGGCCAGTGCAAAAACTGCAACTGCGCTGAAAATAGCTGGAGAAGTGGCGGTAGATGCAACAGTAAGTGCGACGTCGCAGTATTTGAAGGATGGAGAGATTAGTGGAAAGAATGTAGCTGTTGATGTTGTTACTGGATATGGATCGGGGAAAGTTGGTAATTTTGTAAAATCTTCGAGACAAAAATCTTCAGAGGGAAAGTTGTTAACTCGTCAAGTTGATCACGCAAGACGAGTTGCTGGAGATAATCCAAGAGCCTCAAGAGCTGAAAAACTACGAGTTGCGACAGAAAAAGCGGAAAGATATGGTAGCGATGCTGCAAATGCGGTAAGTACTACGGTTTCTAACATTGGAAGTGAATTTGTTAATAAAATATTTAGAGATGATAAAGGTAGATAAAGGGTTTTGGTATAGCATGGTTGTTCTGTTTGCTTTTTTATGGTTTATGGAAAACTTTAGATCAGCATTGTTATCAACAATTGGTATATATGGCAATATTTATTTTATTTATAATGTCGCGTGTGTGTATGAAAGATTAAAGATTGCAAACTTTGATTTTAAGCATACAGCATCCTCCAAGGAGTGGATTGTCTTTTTTGCGTCAAGTATTTTGATATGGGGGGCGTTTCTGACTTTGCGGTCGGAAGGAGCTTTTATGATAGCTGTATATTTCCCTTTGCTATTATTACCCCTCTTATTAATAATCGATATATTTAGGATGTTTATAAAGAAATTGTGAAGTTATAGAAGTGAGTTGTTAATGGAGTATTTCCCGGTTGTGTGGATTATTGGTATTTCCTAATATGAATTAATCACCCCTAGGCAGGGGTGATTTTTTTGCTCGTTCTCTATATGATGACTGTGACTTCTGTATTGAGAAAAAACTTCCGGGTTGCTCGGCTGCAGTACGGTAGTATACAACCCGTGCTGTACGGTAATAGTTATGACGGTTGTGCCCGCCTGCAAGGAGTTATAATGCTAATGTGTACCTACCTCGTATGCTTACAATATTCGTAACAGGCTGACAGCTTTTTATGGTGAAGGTTCCTCCCTCAGTGCGAATGCGAATGTTTTACTGAGCAGAAAACCGGATATGGCAAGAACGGCAATATCCTAGGCTTGAAGCGTTACGGTCAAACTGGAGCCAGTACTTATGGCTTGTTTGATAACCTAACGATGACGTTGAGTGGCAATCAGTTGAAATCGGTAAATGATGTTGCTACTTCCCCAGCTTACAATAATGGCTTTGAATTCAGGAATGGAATTACTTCTACCCAAGAATACGATTATGATAAAAAGGTAATCTGGCTCAAGGTTTAAATAAGGATATTAGCAAAATAGAGTACAATTTGCTAAATTTGCCCTTGAAGGTTACTTTTAAGGATGGCAGTATATTCAGTTATATTTATGGTGGTAACGGTGCGAAGCTGAAAACGATTCATAAGATAGGCGGTGCTACTACAACAACTGATTATTGTGGTAGTGTGATCTATGAAAATGGTACAGCTAAAAGGATGTTGACTGAGGTTGGCTATGTTACTTTGTCCGACAATAAACCTCATTATTATTTGCAGGATCATCAGGGTAACAACCGTGTAGTTATCAATGAATCCGGTAGTGTTGAGGAGGTGAATCATTATTATCCTTTTGGAGGACTATATGCTAATAGTACGAATGTTCAACCTTATAAGTATAACGGTAAGGAGCTGGATGTGAGGAAAGGATTGAATTGGTATGATTATGGTGCGAGACAGTATGATGCGGCGGTAGGAAGATGGCATGCTGTGGATCCGCTGACTGAGAAAGATTACTTGAACAGTCCGTATGTGTATTGTGCGAATAATCCGGTGAATGCCATAGAGCCTAATGGAAAACTTCCTGTTTTCTTGGTTCCATTGATAAAAGGAGCTGTCGGAGCTGTAGTAGATGCTGCTGCTCAAGTTACAGTATCTATGGCCAATGGTCAGGGATTTGGTGAAGCTATGTCAAACATAGACTATACTAGCGTTGGAGCTTCGTTTGTGGCTTCTGCTATAGCCATGCCAGGAATGTCCACTGGTAGAAAGATTGTTACAGGTGTGGCTGCTGTCGCTGATGTAGCGTTGGATATTAATGTTAAAGGCGAAATAAATTCTGTTGGTGCTATCGTAGGAGAAAAAAAATCATATGGTAAAATCATTATAGATGCTGCATTCTCATATATACCTGGAAAGGCGGTAGATAATTTGACTTCGGGTTTTAACAAGGCTATTGATTCTGATTTGAGTTCAAGCGTAGCGGCAACGCTTACTAAAGAAACAAAAACTTCAATGAGGCAGGCGCAGTCGGTTGTTAACGGTGAAAATTTTCAAGGAATAGCAAATGGTGTTGCTGATTATGTGGGAGGATTTATTGGAGGACAGGCGAATGAGATCATAGATACTTCAAGCCCAAGCGTAGCTCAACCGAATGATGCAACCCATGTGCAACGAAATAGCATTTATCCATTATATCAAGATAAAAAAAGATGAAAGATCGTATTTTTTATTTGTTTGGCATTATCGGAATCGTATTTGTATCCTATTTAATAATAGGAGGTATGATTAAACAATGGTCATTGGATCGAAATCTTGAATACTCAACTGCAATAGCTACAGGACGTTTTTCTTCTATGAGAACTAGCCACAGCTTTTATTATAATTTTATTGTCAACAAGAAAGAGTATCAAGGTAGCGGACGATATTATCCTAAAAGTGAAATAATTTCTGCAGGGGATACTGTTGATGTGGTTTATGACAGGACGAATCCTGATAATAATGAAACATATAGGGATTATAAAAAAGAGAGGCCATTTATTATACCTGGTTTTATTTCTATTGGATTATTAATTTGGTGGAGATATAGAGGAAAATAACAGTCTTGACAATTTGGAGGTTAGCACTCTTGAATGATGAAATCCCGTTGGTATGTAAATTGCTGATGGGATTTTTTCATTTAATGAACAATCTACAAGACAATACGCTCTTCTATTCTTACCTGTGAATAAAGAAATGTTGTAATATATTTGTAAGATATTTCTAATCAAGGAATTAGCTTTTATAAGATATTGCTGTATCAACATATTGTATGGATACCGTTTCAGCTATGATAGGTCTCCTGTAATGCAACGGAAGATTCCAATAAGAATATTACAAGTATTCAATATAATTGTTTAAATTTGCCAAATAAGGTGTGTTTAAGGATGGTAGTACGATAGCTTATATTTATGGATCGGATGGAACTAAACTTCGTACAATTCATAAGATAGGTGGTGCTACTACAACAACTGATTATTGTGGTAATGTGATCTATGAAAATGGTACAGCTAAAAGGATGTTGGCTGAGGTTGGCTATGTTACTTTGTCCGACAAGAAACCTCATTATTATTTGCAGGATCATCAGGGCAACGACCGTGTAGTTATCAATGAATCCGGTAGTGTTGAGGAGGTGAATCATTATTATGAAGTAAGTCCGTATAGCTATTGCGCCAATGATCCCGTGAAGAATGTTGATTCAGATGGAAGATGGTTTTGGGCTGCTGCCGGTGCTGCCATTGACTATGGTTTTCAGGTTTATGATAATTATCGTTCTGGCAAAAGTGGATATGATGCTTGGGTTGGAAATGTAAATTTTGTTAGTGTTGGTTTATCTGCAATTAATCCAACTGGAAAATTAAAGATCGCTAAAACTTTCATTGTGGAAGCTACAAAGGAAACTATATCGTATACTGCTAATGAAGGATTAGGGATGATCTAAAGACTATTGCAACTAATGCTCTTATAAGCACGACTGTTAGTGTAGGTGCAGGAAAACTGACAGAGAGTAGTAGTAATAAAGCCTTGGAAAATGCGAATAAGGAGATGCGTACCGCTAATCAGAATGTACGAACAGCTCAGAATCGAGTAGATCGTCGCCCTAATTCTGAATCTAAAAGAATACAATTAGAAACTGCAAAATCCGATGCACAAAAAACTCGAATCAAACAGGTTGGAACTCAAATGCTTAATTCTACAATAGGTCAAATGAATTCGAATGCTGTTGAAGAAACCATAACAAGAGGAGTAGATGGATTTAACTTAAAAATGGATTGGAATGATGAAGAGTACAAGAAGCCCTAAGAAAAAAGAGAAAAGTATTCAGATAAAGATAAACTGGATTGTTTCTATTATATTAATTATTTTTCTGCCTATAGCGTATATCCATAAATGTCAGATGTTAAAGGAAAGTGGCATTACGGTTGGTAAGGTAATAGATATATATCGAAGACCTGGAACAGGAGTGGCTCGTGGAAAATTAGCGAGGATTGTGTATTATGTTGATAATCATCGATATGAAATAAATCCTTTTTGGCATCCTGGCGATAACAATACTGTTGGTGATTGTTTCTTACTTGAGTATAGTCTTGCAGACCCTCAAATAGCCGATGTGTTATGGGAAAAAGGTAAACAGGCCTGTATGTCGGAATAACTATGGATTATTGTTTCAGGATCTATCTATTTTTAGAGGTCTGAATTAATAGCTATCCTTATATGGTCTTTTCATGTAAGGGTAGCTTTTCTTGATACAGAGTTAGATAAATATAGATATCAGTCTTCTTTTTTACAGTTATTTACAGCATGTAACCGTTGGCAGACGTAATAGTAACTTATCCTCCTCAATCGGTAGGTTTGGTCCATGTCTTTGAGTTAAGTGAGATTTTTTCTAATTCAGCAGATCCGATTGGTAAAGTTCCGGTAGTGGACGGTAGCTTTACTGCGAAGTGTAAATATGATCAGGTGCTACAATCGCTAAAGAAGAAACTGATAAAGCGGGTGGTAGTGAATTGCTGATAACCGGACATGATACACCGTCATTCCATAGCATTTTGTATTTGGGGAGCCATGTTGTATAACATGGATAGTTAGTCAAAATTGGACTAAAAATAGTGATTATTGTAACAGTGGTTTTCTGTTTTGCCCTACTTTTGCATCGAATGTTGTAAACGGCTATTGCATTAAGTTATGTGTGCCTAAAATAATACTATGCTTATGAGGAAGATTATTCATTTGATTCTATTTGTTTTATTGTTAGTTCCCTGCAGCGCATTGCAGGCGTCTCACCAACCAGAGTTTTCCACTGCCGGTTTCTTCGAATTACCCAATTCCGGACGTGAAGTGTTTTCCATGAATCCGGCCTGGCGTTTTTATAAAGGAAGCGTTGCTGGTGCTGAAGCTATAAGTTTTGATGATACGGAATGGGCTGTAGTCTCCCTGCCTAATGGGATTGAATACCTGCCTACGGAAGCCAGTGGTTGTATCAATTACCAAGGTGAAGTTTGGTATCGTAAGCACTTCACTCCCGCAGATGCATTGAAAGGAAAGAAGTTGTTCCTGCATTTCGAGGCCATCATGGGGAAGAGCAAGGTGTTTGTGAACGGCCGGTTGATGAAAGAACATTTTGGTGGCTACTTGCCGGTGGTAGTAGATGTGACCGATGCCCTGAAATGGGGAGAGGATAATGTGATTGCCGTATGGGCGGACAATAGTGATGATCCGTCTTATCCTCCCGGAAAGGCACAGGACGTTCTTGATTTTACCTACTTCGGTGGTATCTACCGTGATTGCTGGCTGATAGCTCATAATCCTGTCTTTGTCACCGACCCTAACTTTGAGGACGAGGTCGCAGGCGGTGGCCTGTTTGTGGCTTATGATAAGGTATCGGATGCTTCGGCTGAAGTACTATTGAAAGCTCATGTACGTAATGATAGTCGTAAAACTTTTACAGGAGTTGTGGAATATGAATTGCAGCAACCGGATGGTACACAGGTGGCGTTCCTGAATGATAAAATACAGGTACGTCCGGGTAAGGCTGTTACTTCAAAAGATAAAATCACGGTAAAGAATCCATTGTTGTGGAGTCCGGAGACTCCTACCTTATATAATCTGATTGTACGTATTCGCGACCACGAAGGAAAAGTGGTGGATGGTTACCGTCGTCGTATTGGCATCCGCAGTGTGGAATTTAAGGGTAAGGATGGTTTCTGGCTGAATGGCAAACCCTATGAAGAACCGTTGATCGGTGCCAATCGCCACCAGGACTTTGCCATAGTAGGTAATGCAGTCCCCAACAGTATTCACTGGCGTGATGCAAAGAAACTGCGTGATGCCGGACTAAAGGTGATCCGTAATGCCCATTGTCCGCAAGACCCGGCGTTCATGGATGCATGCGATGAACTCGGTCTGTTTGTAATTGTCAACACTCCGGGCTGGCAGTTCTGGAATGATGCCCCTGAATTTGCGCAGCGTGTATATAGTGATATACGTAACTTGGTACGCCGTGACCGTAACCATGCCTGTGTCTGGTTGTGGGAGCCTATCCTGAATGAAACCTGGTATCCGGATGATTTTGCCAAGAAGACCCGTGAACTGGTCGATCAGGAATATCCTTACTCTTATTGTTATTCCGGTTGCGACAGCGGAGCGCGTGGCAAAGAATATTTCCCGGTACTTTTCACTCATCCGTCTTTTGATGGGAAAGCATGGGGCGATCCGAATGCCGATCCTAAAATCACCTATTTTACCCGCGAGTGGGGCGACAATGTGGATGATTGGAGTTCGCATAACTCACCCAGTCGTGTGGCACGCAACTGGGGAGAGCAACCTATGCTCATCCAGGCCCGGCATTATGCCAATCCCACATATACCTATACTTGCTATGACGCCCTTTATCGTACTCCCCGGCAACACGTGGGCGGATGTCTCTGGCACTCGTTCGACCATCAGCGTGGTTACCATCCCGATCCGTTTTATGGTGGATTGATGGATGTATTCCGTCAGCCCAAGTATTCGTACTATATGTTCAAGGCACAGCGTTCGCCCGAGAAACAGGAACGCCTTTTCGAGACTGGCCCGATGGTTTATATAGCCCATGAAATGACTCCATTCTCAAGTAAGGATGTCACTGTTTATTCGAATTGCGAGGAAGTACGGCTAACTTTCATGAAAGACGGGAAAGTGTCTACTTACAACAAGCCGCTGACAGAAGCCGGTATGCCTTCACCTGTTATCACTTTTCCGGATGTTTACGACTTCCAGATGGACAAAGCCATGTCCCGGAAGAAAAAGCAAGAGGATGTGCTTTTGCTGGCCGAAGGGTTGATAGATGGTAAAGTAGTTGCCACTCATGAGGTGCATCCGGCACGCCGTCCGGAGAAGCTATTGCTCTGGATAGATAATGAAGGGGTTGACCTGAAAGCCGATGGTTCCGACTTTGTAACAGTGGTGGCGGCTGTTGCTGATAAGAATGGAAATATCAAGCGCCTGAATAATTATTATGTGAAGTTCCATGTGGAAGGTGAAGGGCGGCTTTTAGGAGATGCTTCCATATTGGCAAACCCCGCGCCTGTAAAGTGGGGCACCGCTCCGGTACTGATACAATCGACTTTGAAACCGGGCAAGATAAAAGTGACAGCCAGTGTGTTGTTTGAAGGTTCGCAGATGCCCACAGGTGCTGTACTGGAATTGGAAAGTGTGCCGACAGATCATTCGTTGCTATATTCAGGGAAAGAAGCGGCACTTATTTCAAAGCTTCCTGTTGCCGGATTGGGAGGAACAGTTGCAAAATCGGCCGCTGAGTTGGAGCAGGAACGGTTGCAGAAAGAGCGGAATGCGCAAAAGCTGAAAGAAGTCGAGAAGCAACAAGAGGATTTCGGAGAGAAGAGTAAGTGACGAGTTATAAGCAAAATTTGAATTAATTAAAAACATATTCAATATGAAATATCTAGGAATAACCTTAGGGACAGGCCTGTTGGCAACTGTTTCTTTATGTGGCAATGCGGCAAACAAAGATTCCAAACCTAATATAATCTTTATCTTGTGCGATGACATGGGATATGGAGATTTAGGGTGTTACGGACAGAAATATATTCAGACGCCTAACATAGACCGTATGGCGCAGGAAGGTATGTTGTTTACCCAAGCTTATGCCGGTAGTCCGGTTAGTGCACCTTCCCGTGCTTCTTTGATGACCGGGCAGCATACCGGGCATACCCATGTGCGTGGAAATAAAGAATATTGGAAGAATGTTCCTACTGTGACATACGGCATCAATGAAGATTTCTCTGTCGTAGGGCAGGAACCGTATGATGAAGGCCACATTATCCTGCCCGAAATCATGAAGAAGAACGGCTATACTACAGGTGTATTCGGTAAATGGGCAGGCGGCTACGAGGGCTCCTGTTCCACACCGGATAAACGGGGGATAGATGAATTCTATGGTTATATTTGTCAGTTCCAGGCACATTTGTACTATCCCAATTTCCTGAACAGATACAGCAAGGAGGAAGGAGATTCCGGAGTCGTACGTGTTGTTATGGAGGACAATATCAATTATCCTATGTTTGGTGATGATTACAAAAAGCGTTCGCAATATTCTGCCGACCTTATTCATCAGAAAGCTATGGAATGGATTGATAAGCGGGATGGTAAACAACCTTTTTACGGCTTCTTCACTTATACGCTTCCGCATGCCGAACTGGCGCAGCCCAACGACTCCATTCTGAAAGGCTATAAAAAGCAATTCTTCAGAGATAAAACCTGGGGAGGGTATAAAGGTGGGCGCTACAATGCCGCGGAGCATACCCATGCCGAGTTTGCCGGTATGATTACCCGCCTCGACTGTTATGTAGGCGAAGTCTTGAAGAAACTGAAAGAGAAAGGGCTCGATGATAACACGATTGTTATCTTTAGCAGTGATAACGGCCCTCACGAAGAGGGTGGAGCGGATCCCGAATTTTTCGGACGGGATGGTAAGTTGCGCGGTCTGAAACGGCAATGCCATGAGGGCGGTATACGAATCCCCTTTATCGTGCGTTGGCCCGGGCGTATATCAGCCGGTACGGTGAATGATCACCAATTGGCTTTCTACGATGTGATGCCTACATTCTGTGAGTTGATGGAGGATAAAGCGTTCCCGAAGAAATACATAAATAAGAAGATAAAGGATGATTGCTTTGACGGTATTTCCTTTGCTTCTACCTTGTTTGGGGATGACAGCAAGCAGCAAAAGCATGATTTCCTTTATTGGGAGTTCCATGAAACAGACCAGATTGGTGTCCGTGTGGGAGACTGGAAATTGTTGGTTAAGAAAGGGACACCTTATCTGTATGATCTCGCAAATGATGTGCATGAAGATCATGATATTGCAGCTGCTCATCCCGATATTGTGAAGCAGATGAAAGAGATTATAAGGCGGGAGCACAGAGATAGTGAGATGTTTTCTGTTACGTTGCCTGAATAATATTATTCCTGTGATATATCTCTGGGTAATACTTTGAATTTCTTTTTGAAACAACTGCTAAAATATTTAGGATCATTATATCCTACAGTATAAGCTAAATCGGAAATACGCATGCCGGGGTTGTCAGAAAGAATCTTATAAGCAGTTTGTAAGCGTATATCAGAAATGAAAACAGAAGGGCCTTCATTTGACAGGCTCTTCAATTTTCTGTATAAAGTCGATTTGCTTACTCGCATAGCATCTGCAAATGCTTGTTGATCGAATTTGATGTCATCCAAGTGCTCATATACACAATTGATAGCTTGTTGTAAGAACTCCTTGTCCGCAGAGTTAATATTGGGTTTCTGCATTTCAAAAGCAATGATATTGGAATAATTTCTGAGTAGCTTTTCTTTATTTTTAAGTAGACTTCTTATCTTGGCCAGCAGCAATGTCAGTTGAAACGGTTTGGTTATGTAATCGTCTGCCCCGGCTTCATATCCTTCAATAATATCTGACTCACTGCTTTTAGCCGTTAGCAGGATGATTGGAATATGTAGCCATTCATCTTGCTTCTTCATATAATGACAAAGTTCGATACCATTCATGACAGGCATCATCACATCCGATATGACTACTACGATATCTTTTGTTTTTTCTAATTGTTCAATGGCTTCTTTACCGTTGGTGGCTTTGATGATATGGTATTCACGGGACAATGAATCGGCCATGACTTTTAATAAGTCTTCATTGTCTTCTACTAATAGCAGTTTTTTCTTATCAATTTTTTCTGTGATTTCTATAGTTTCTTCTTTGTTCAGAGAAGATATCACAGGGAGGGAATCTGATACCGTTTCGGGTAAGGGAAGAATGCTTCTGTCTATTTCTTCTTCAGTAAACTCTTCTTCAATAATGGGTAGGGTGACACGAAATGTTGTTCCCTCATTGATCTGGCTTTCAACTTCAATTTTACCATGATGTAACACTGCAAGTTCTTTGGCTAAAGACAGACCTATTCCATGTCCTGTAGTATGATACTTGCGATAATCTCCTTCATAAAAGCGATTAAACAGTTTAGAAAGATTCTCTTTGGAGATGCCTTCTCCGTTGTCGCTAACAGATATGATAATTTCTCTTTTTGAAGAGCCATAAGACACATTGACGCGTATTGTTTTTCCTTCTCTGTTATATTTGAATGCATTGGATAAAAGATTATAGAGAATCTTGTCGACTTTGTCAGGGTCGAAGTACCCGATGATTTCTTCTTGTTCGATTGACATGTCGAGTTGCATTTTCTTATTCCTGAGCAGAGGCAGAAAACTATCGACGCTTTTTCGGATGAAGGAAGCAATATTGCCTTGAGATACTTTAAGTTTCAGGTTACCCGATTCTGCTTTTCTGAATTCCAGAATTTGTTGCAGCAATCGTTTTAAGCGATTGATATTATTGTCCATAATAGAATAATAATCGTTTATTTGAGGAGCGATACTTTTTATCTCATTCAATGTGACTGAAATAATAGTCAGCGGAGTAAGAAGTTCGTGTGTGATATTGGTAAAGAATTGTAGTTTGGCACGGTTCAGTTCTTCTTGTTTCCTTTGCTCTACTTCTTTTATGCGGAGTGTATTTTTCAATCTTATTCTTTTCCTGATAAAATGTATGGTATAGGCAATAACTGCTATTAAGATGATAGCATAGGCTATGTAGGCCCACGTACTGCTCCACCAGGGAGGGGTAATGATGATGGTTAATGCCTTTTCCACTTTACTCCATTTTCCATTCCCATTCGTCCCTTTTATATATAGCGTATAGGTTCCGCTTTCCAGATTGCTATAAGAGATAATGTTGCTTCTGTCAGTGGTGTATTGCCATGTATGGTCTAAACCATCCAATCTATAAGCATATTCATTCTTTTCTGGATTGTAAAAATTCAAAACAGATAGTTTGCAGGTAAAATCATTTTGTTTGTAATTTAAGTGAAGGGTCTGAGCATATCCGGGTGCCAGATCAAATATTATATTTAATTTATCTTTATCTGAGAGGTCTTTCACCGATTTGTTTTGTACCTGTATATCAGTTATGAATATGTTTGGCTGTAACTCATCAGCCGTTAACTTTTCCGGATAAAAAGAATTATATCCCTGGGGACCTCCAAAGAACATTTCTCCATCTTCTGCTTGGCATGCCGCTCCCCGTGCAAATTTATTGTCTTGTAAACCGTCTGAAGTGGTATAGAGGCGGCATTTGCTTTCGGCAATAGAATCTTTCAGATTTAATTTAATTAATCCGACATTACTTCCCATCCATAGATTTTGTTGCTTGTCTTCCAGAATGCTGCATATCATGTCTCCCGGAATATTATACTGGGTATGGATTGAGATAAAAGAATCCAGATGAGGATTATATAAATTCAATCCTCCTCCATCTGTTCCTGCGAGGATATTTCCTTCTTTATTCACAAATATACATTGTATTTCATTGGAATTTATTTTGTTATTATTGATAGAGTAAGAACTGAATGTGCAATTACTGAGGTCCTGAGTTGGATTTATGCGAAATATGCCGCTATGGTCTGTTCCTATCCAGATATTGTTGAGACTGTCCTGGGTGATGGAATATACGCTATGTGAGTATTGCCCTTGGAGAGAAAGTAAATTGTTGTAGTGATAGAATTCCCCTTCCTTTGTCAGGATACTTAATCCTGTGGTGGAGCCTAAATATACATTTTGCCGATTGTCCTCAAACATACAATATATAAAGTTTGGAAAATGAGGAATTTCAGGTGAACGCATATTTGATAGCGGCTTGCCACTCTCCTCAGGGTGATATATGTAGACCCCATTGCCATAACTACCCAACCATAGTTCATCTTTGTGCCGAGGTTTTAAAAAGGAATAATAAGTATATTCTGATTGAAGTATGGAAGGATTAAATGCTTTTTCTCTTTTACTATTAGAGTTTGTGGTGCGGTCGTGAATAATGAAACTATGTTTCTCTAATCCAATCCACAGATCGTTTTTGTATACTGTCAGGCCTTGGATATTGCTACAGACTGTTCCGACAGATGCATGGGAAAGTTGGTGAAGGTTGAATTGCAAATTTTGTGGTCGTACCCAGTAAACTCTTCCGCCAAGAAATCCTAACCACATTGTTCCGGTTCGGTCTCTGAAAATACTAATAATTTCATTGTATGGCAACCCATTGGAAGGAATATTTGGTGTGTAGTTGAGGAAATCCTTTCCGTTAAAGCAACTTAAACCTTCCAAGGTTCCTATCCATAGGTTCCCGGTACTCGAATCTTCGGAGATGGAGTAAATTAAATTATGTATTAAACTATTGCTGTTGCCTTCTTCATGTGCGAACTTCTCAAAATAAGCTTTTTCCTGATCGTATGGATGATGAAGCTTGTATAAGCCATATCCCCAGGTTCCGATCCAGATTTGTTCTTTGCTATCTTGGAATAGAAAGTAAGCGGAATTCAAAGGATTAATAGCAGGATAGGATACTAAGCTATCCGTAGCGGTAATATAGCGATATAGGCCATCACTCCAGGTTCCTATCCATATTTGGTTATTGGGGGCTTCTACAAGAGATTTCACATCCATGGATCTGACTTTGGTGAAACTTTCAGATGTATTGGACTGCCCGGGATCATTGTTGCTTTTATATAGAGAACTACCGGTGCCTAACCAAATTGTATTATCTTTAGTTATCAGTATAGACTGGACTCGCTCGTTGTTCAGAGCCCCAAATTCTTTTTGAATCTTTCCGCTTTTTTTGTCAAGCATATTTAAACCATAGCTGGTACCTATCCATAATCGGTGCTGGTAGTCTTCTTGTATGGCAAGAATGTCATTGCTGGATAAGGCTCCGGGAGTATAGAGGTTCGACTTGATGATTTCAAGTTCGTAACCATCGAAGCGGCATACCCCGTTGCGGGTTGCAAACCAGATAAAACCATCTCTGTCCTGATAGATCTGTTGAACGTCGGTAGGGATATTAATATAAGGAGGGAGACTTTTGAATTCAATCTTATGTTCCTTTCCCTGTATGTTCTGGAAGGACGATATTAGCAGGGAGAGTATAAATAGCAAAGATACTTTCTGAATGATTTCCATATATTCATAATATTGTGTAGTATTCGCAAAAATACCAAATTAAACTAAATATCATATATAAAAAATGAGTAATTATGCTGGTTTTTAAAGGTAGAGATGAATATAAAATAAACAGGTAGAAAAATCAGTCAATAAAGTCTGAGAGATCATTCAATCATTGCATAAAGTGTATGGTGAAGGAATTTTCGACTTGAATGAATGAATTCATGACAGGGGTTATTCTTTTTTTATTCACTTTTGTGCTGTTGCAACAAATGTAAATAGTAACCTTTTTAATTTTAATTTAATAGTAAGAGTATGGGACATGAAAAGCATTTAGAAAAGATGAATCAGACTGTTACATTCTGGTTGGTCCGGAAGCTAATAGTAGGATTATTATGTATTTGTTCGACTGCTGCTACTTTCGCCCAAACTGCAACAGTTTCGGGGGTGGTGAAAGATGATACAGGTGAGCCGGTGATTGGAGCAGGAGTCCTTGTTAAGGGAACTACATTAGGAACTATTACGGATATTGACGGGCATTTTTCTTTTCGGGCTGATGATTTGAATGGAGTGTTAGTGGTTTCTTTTGTAGGCATGGAAACCCAGGAAATCCCGATGAAAGGTAAAGGAACTTTTGATATTGTGTTGAAACCTTCTAATACATTATTAGAGGAAGTTCAAGTAGTTGCCTATGGCGCTCAGAAGAAAGTAACTTTGACCGGTTCTATTAGTTCTGTGAATACAGATGAATTGTTGAAAGTACCTACAGCGAGCATTGGTAATATGTTATCAGGTGTACTTTCGGGAGTTTCTTCCATACAGTCATCAGGACAACCCGGTGGCGATGATCCGGACGTTTTTATTCGCGGTATTAGTACGTTGAACACAATGAATGCTAAACCTCTATATTTGGTTGATGGTGTAGAGCGCAGTTTTTTTCAGATTGATCCTAATGAAGTGGAAAATATTACGATTTTGAAAGATGCTTCTTCAACGGCTGTATTCGGTGTACGTGGTGCTAATGGTGTAATCATTGTTACTACTAAACGGGGAAAAGAGGGTAAAGCTAAGATTAACGCTTCTTTTTCTTATGGTATCCAGGCTCCGACGCGGATGCCGGAATTTGTGAATAGCTATGATTATGCCACATTTTTGAATGAAGCTTATACGAATGACGGTAAAGATCCTAAGTTTACCCCTGAAGCTGTAGAGGCTTTCCGTACACATTCTAATCCTATCATATATCCGGATACGGACTGGATGGAGTTGCTGTTTAAGTCTTCAGCGCCTCAGACTCAAGGAAATGTGAATATATCGGGAGGAACGGAAAGAGTTCGGTACTTTATTTCAATGGGTATGTTGGATCAGAAAGGTTTTTTTGAAAATTATGATACCCGCTACGATGCAAACTTTAATTTCAACCGTTATAACTATCGTGCGAATTTGGATGTTGATTTTACAAAAACAACACTTGTGGCTATCAATATGGGAGGTCGCGTGGAGAAAAGAAACTTTCCCCGTTCAGGTGATGATATAAATCAGTTGTTCCGCAGAATCTATTGGGGTACACCTTTTTCAGGTCCTGGTATTGTTGATGGAAGATGGGTTAAGGGTAATAGCCAGTATCTGCCGGTAGGACTGTCTGACGGTTTAGGGAATATTTATGGACGTGGCTACGGTTCTAAAACGACCAATGTTGTCAATCTGGATCTGGCCCTAACACAAAAACTGGATTTCGTCACCAAAGGATTACAATTTAAGATAAAAGTAGCCTACAATAGCGGATATGATCACACCAAAGAGCGTGCTACTTCTATAGAGAGTTATCAACCGTGGTATAGGAAAGATATAACATGGATGGAACATCCGGCAGGTTCCGATCCTAATGAAGTTGTGTATATTCAGGACGGTGAAGCCGGCCTGATCAGCTATGCTGAAAGTTTTGGTAAGTCGCGTGACTGGTATGCTGAGGCAAGTTTTGACTGGAAACGTGATTTTGGTCTGCATCATCTTTCAGCATTGGTCCTTTATAATCAAAGCAAAACCTATTATCCTGACAGTGATTACCCCGGTATTCCAAGAGGGTATGTCGGTTTGGTAGGGCGTGTCACCTATGATTATGACAATAAATACCTGATTGAAGGTAATGTAGGTTATAATGGTTCTGAAAATTTTGCACCAGGCAATCGTTATGGTTTCTTTCCGGCAGTTTCCGGGGGATGGGTACTTACTCAGGAAGAATTCCTGAAAGATAATCCTATAGTTAATTTCTTGAAGGTACGTGCTTCTTATGGTATTGTAGGTAATGATAGATACCATCCATATGGAACCGGTTTTATGGATAGATTCTTGTATCTGCCTAACAGTTACTTTATAGGAGGCGGTTATCAATTTGGTACGGGTACAAGTTGGTCTCCGGGTGCTTACGAAAAGAACTTTGGTAATTCTGGATTGAGTTGGGAGAAATCTGCCAAGCAGAATTATGGTATTGACTTTTCTTTGTTTAATCAGAAGCTGAGTGGTAGTATCGATTACTTTTATGAAAAACGCACGGATATTTTAGCAAAGGCATCTACCGATCCTATTATTCATGCAATGAGCTTACCTGTTTTGAATTTGGGTATTGTCTCCAACAAAGGTGTTGAGTTGAACTTAAAGTGGAACCATAAAATTAATAGTTTTCGTTATTGGACCAACCTGAATGTTTCTTATGCGAAGAACAAGATCGTTTATCAGGATGAAGTTCCTTCTGAATATACATATACCTTGAAAACAGGTCATCCAGTGGGACAACCTTTTGGGCTAAAAGTCCGGGGATTCTACTACGAAGGTATGGAAGATGTGGCGGATCATAGCTATGTTCTGAAAGAAGGAGATGTAGTGTATGAGGATCTAAATCATGATGGTAAGATTGATGATAATGATAAAACGGCTATAGGATATCCCAGTTATCCATTACTGAATGCCGGTCTTACTTTAGGTTTTGAATATAAAGGTTTTGATTTCAGTATGCTGTGGGTAGGAGCTACAAAGACATCTCGTGTTTTGGAAGAGACTTTCCGTAAGCCTCTTGGAGATACTAACGACAGATCTTTGATGAGTCATCAATTTACCGATCGTTGGACTCCTGAAACGGCAGCTACAGCTAAATTGCCGCGTGCCACGATTGACGGTGTGAAGAATAACTATCGGGATTCTGAGTTATGGGTGAAGGATGCAAGTTACCTGCGTTTGAAGAACATTGAAATCGGTTATAACTTCCGCCTCCCGTTTATGCCAAAGATAGGGATGGAAAAGATGCGTGTATTTATGACCGGTTATAATCTGCTGACATTTGATAAGCTGAAAATATCAGATCCGGAATCTATGTCCAGTGGCGTACCGCAATATCCGGTAATGCGTGTGATTAATTTTGGTTTAAACGTAAGCTTCTAAAACTATGACTGACATGAAAAAGATATTTAATGGATTAATCCTTATATTATTCGCTGCACTGGTATCTTGTGCGGATGAATTCAAGGTAGGAGATGCTTTTCTGGAAAAGGCGCCGAGCGTGGATGTGGATAAAGATGTGGTGTTTAATGATGCTAATTATGCCCGTGCATTCTTATGGAACGCCTATACTTCACTTTATTATGGACGTCCTTTGAACTGGAGTGCGAAGGGAAATAGAATGAACATGGGGGCTGTGGATGCCTTGACAGATTGTTTCACCAGTGGTTTGAGTTGGGACGGCGTAAGTGGCCTGTACTATTCCGGTCAGTTCAATGCTACCTCTGATTATTCGGCTGCCGTTTATTCTTATTCTAACGGTGAGGAACAGTGGACCGGGATTCGTAAAGCCTGGTTATTTATTGAGAATATCGGCCAGACTCCTAATATTGACGATAGTGAGAAAGAACGTTTAAAAGGAGAGGCAAAAATGATTATTGCTTGTCATTATGCTGATATGTTCCGCAATTATGGAGGTCTTCCGTTAGTAACCAAGGCTTTCGACCCGAATGATGATTTTAAATTACCACGTGCTACCGCTCGTGAAACGATGAACTTTATAACAGGCTTGTGTGACCAGGCCTATGCTGTATTACCTTGGGCCTTACAATCCGGTGAACAAGAACAATGGGCCGGACGCTTTACAGCAGCTGCTGCCCTTGGTCTGAAGATCAGGATCTTGTTGTTTGGTGCAAGTCCTTTGTTCAATGATAGTGAGCCTTATCATCCGGAAGCATCCTCTGCTCCGTCAGTTGCTGAACAGCATGTCTGGTTCGGTGGTAAAGATATGTCCTTGTGGGATGATGTGGTAGATGCCTGTGACCTGTTTATGACACGTAATCAGCAGGAAGGGAATCCCTGGGATTTAGTTCAGAATCCATCTAATCCCCGTCAGGCTTATCAGGATGCATATTATAGAAGGGCGAATGGTGAGTTGCTGATCGACACACGTGCCCGTGCCACGGTTTCTTGGTACTGGGATGCGAATTGTTACTATTTGCAATCTTACGGTTCGTATGGCGCAATGACCCCTACCCTGGAGTATGTGAATCTCTTTCCATATGCAGATGGTACTCCGTTCGATGCTTCTTTCTGGGATAGACAAAGTAAAGACCATTACATAGCAGAAGATCCGTTTGCGAACAGAGATCCCCGTTTGTATGAAAACTGCCTGGTGAATAATGCGGAATTCGGAATGGACCATGTGGCGGAGTTATGGATTGGTGGACGTGAGGGTCCTGCCAATGACCTTGCCAGTGATGGTGCGGCATTTACAGGCTTTGCCGTTTACAAATACATTTTGGATAAAGAACACATGGCGGGTAAACAAGACCAATGGCCCTATTTGCGTTTGCCTGAAATCTATCTGAGCTATGCGGAAGCCCTGAATGAAGTGGGACGTACGAGCGATGCCTATCAGTACGTAAACTATGTACGCGCACGTGTCAGACTGCCGGGGTTGAAGTCGGGGCTTACTCAGGATGAGATGCGTAAAGAAATTCTGGACGAGCGTGCCAGAGAGTTTGGCGTTGAGGAAGTGCGCTACTATGATATGATCAGATGGAAACAGGCAAAAGACTTCCGTAAGATATTACACGGAATTCGTATCCGCCGTGGAGATAATAGTACTTATTCTTATGAGAAATTTTCTATTAAGAAGAGATTTATTCAGGATGGTGAGGATGGAACCATTTTCTTCACTCCGAAATGGTATTTGTCTTCCTTCCCATTTGTAGAGATGAACAAGGGATATTTAACTCAGAATCCCGGATGGTAATATGCTACTTGTAAATCACAATTAAAGAAGTAAAAGATTATGAGAAATATATATAAATTATCGTGTGCATTGATGTTCTCTTGTCTAAGCGCATATGCACAACAAGATAGCGCTATTGTTGCTAAAGGGGAAAGACTTCTGAATTTGGGCTATGGCGTAACGGTGAAGGCAAAAGAGTCTTCTGCTGCAATATCGGAAGTTACGGGAGAAGAGATCATGAAAAGTGCGGCGACCAATCCTCTGAACGCATTGTATGGTAAGGGATTGGGACTTACTGTATTGCAAAATGGCGGTACTGTATGGGAAAGTGTACCGACTACGATGATTCGCGGTTTGAATTCCACACGTGATAATTCTATTCTGGTGCTGATAGATGGCTTTGAAAGAGATCTGAGCATGATTACAAAAGAAGAAATAGAGAGCGTTCAGATATTAAAGGATGCGGCGGCTACGGCTTTATATGGTTTGCGTGGTGCTAATGGAGTCATGTTGGTTACGACCAAGACAGGTTCTAAGAAGAAGATTGATGTCAGTGTGAATTATGAACATCATTTTAATATGCTGAATCGCTTGCCGAAGTTTGCAGATGGTTATACCTATGCATTGGCAATGAATGAAGCGATGAAGAATGACGGTTTGAGTCCGATGTACGATCAGACACAATTGGATGGAATTAAGAATAATGATCCTCACTATGGTAATGTGAACTGGATGGATGAAGTTTTGAGCAAATCAGGTTCTACGGATAATGTTTTCGTAACATTGAGTGGTGGCGGAAAAATTGTCAGATACTTCTCTTCTGTGGATTATCTCTCCTACAAAGGTTTCATTAAGCCGGAGAATATTGTTGATGAGTATTCCTCCCAACTTAAGTATTCGAAGTTGAGCATAAGAACCAATGTAGATGTAGATCTGACTAAATCCACCTTGTTGTCATTCAAGATGAGTGGTATGTTGTCCGAACATAACAGGCCGAACCCTTTGACCGGAGATCTGATGTCAATGCTGTATAATACTCCGGCGGCGGCTTTTCCCGTTAAGACTCCTTATGGTGATTGGGGGGGAAGCAACGTGTGGACCCGGAACCCGGTAGCTGAGGTAGCAGCCAAAGGATATGCGAGGAGTCATCAACGGCTTTTGTTTGCTGATATGGCCATCAGGCAAGACCTTGGTATGTTCTTAAAAGGACTTTCGGTTGATGCGCGTATTGCCTATGATAACTTTTGTGAGTATTGGGATAACTATGGTATGAACTATGCCTATGCAGTGCCTAATGTTTCCGATCCCTCATCTTCCGAAGATTATACATTGAAGGGAGAGAGTACTGCCGCTTCGTTCAGTTCTTCTTTAGGTAACCAGTGGAGCCGCTTTAACTTATGGGGAAGAGTGAATTATGCTAATGCCTGGGACGACCATAAACTGAATGTGACTCTTGCGGCTTCAAGAGAGCAGACTATATTGAACGGACAGCACAATACCCGTAACCGTATCAATATGCTGGGACATGTACATTATGTATATGCTGATAAATACGTAGTCGACTTGGCCTTTTCGCGTAATGGCTCTAATTTACTGGCTCCTTCTCAGCGTTTCGGAAATTTTCCGGCTGTCTCGGCTGCCTGGATAGTTTCTAATGAAGACTTCCTGAAAGATGTTGCTTTCCTGGATCTTTTGAAGGTACGCACTTCCTGGGGGCTTACCGGTACGGATATTATGCCTGAGGCTTTGATGTGGAATCGTAAGTATGGCTGGGCTAATGGCTATATTCTGGGCGGTGAATACAATGGTGCCAGCGGATTGGGAGAAGGTAGATTGCCAACGACGGATATGCTGTATGAGAAAGTTGCCAAGGCGAATCTGGGTTTGGATATGTCTTTTGTAAAGTCTGTTGATTTAACAGTAGAACTGTTCAAGGAAAAGAGAACGGATATGCTGGTAACCTCCGGTGATGTCTCTGCTGTGCTGGGCGCTACTAATGCCTATAAGAATATTGGAAAGGTAGAGAATAAAGGGATTGAAATCGGAGCAAATTATCATAAGGAATTAAAAGATTTCCGTTTCAACGCAGGTGCTAATTTTACTTTCAACCGTAACAAGATCATAGAAATGGGTGAAGAATATGCTCCTTACGAATGGATGAAAGCTACGGGAAGACCTGTAGGACAGATTTTCGGTTATGAGGCAATCGGTTTCTTTAAGGATGAACAGGACATAGCCAACAGTCCGAAGCAGAATATGTCCACGGTGAAGCCGGGAGATATCAAGTTCAAAGACTTGAACGGTGATAAAATTATTGATGAGTTCGACAAGAAAGCTATCGGCTATAGTAGCCAGATACCTGAGATTTATTACTCTGTTAATCTTGGAGTGGAATATAAAGGAATTGGTATCGATGCTTTGATACAGGGAACTGGGAACTATTCCGCTATTGCATCTACGGCAAGTTTGTTCCGTCCCTTGACGGGCAATACTTCTATCTCTGAATATTATTACAATAACCGTTGGACCCCTGAGACACCGAACGCCAAGTTTCCGAGACTGTCACAAGGAACGAATGCCAATAACTTTAATGACAATACATTGTGGCTGACCAATAAGTCTTTCTTGAAATTGCGTCATGCCGAGCTTTACTATAAGTTCTCTAAAAAGACGTTGGCCTCCACACCTTTGCAATCAGCAAAGCTTTATGTCAGGGCTTCCGACTTCATTCTGTTCGATCATGTAGATGTGTGCGATCCTGAAGCAATGGGTGCTTCTCATCCTATTCCGGCATCTATTCAGGTTGGTTTTTCAGTTGGTTTTTAATGTAACTAAAAAGATATAGATTATGAAAAAGCATATATTTTTAGCAGGAGTTCTGGTGATGTTGCTCTCCTCATGCAGCGACTTTCTGGATTACAATGAGAATTCAGATTACGATCAGAATAAACTCTTCAATACCACTTGGTCCAATACAGACTTTGTGACCGGCATCTATGCCTATCTTCCGGGTGCCTTAAATGATGTAGACGGTGCTTTGCGTTCGGCAGCTTGTGATGAAGCGGAGTATGTATGGCCCACTTCAACTATTCACCGCTTTTATGACGGAAGCTGGAGTGCAATACGTACTGTAGATGATAAATGGGGGCATTACTATAAAGCCATCCGGGCTTGCAATGACTACCTGGAAAATGGTACGGGCAAGGACTGGAAAGAGTTTGAGTTTAAGAAAGACTATGCCAAGATGATGCGTAAATACCGAAATCTGGAATGGGAAGTTAAGGCTCTGCGTGCATATTACTATTTTGAGTTGGTAAAGCGCTATAACCGGATTCCGTTGATAACGAAAGTCCTGACGGAGGAAGAAGCAAACAATCAGGTTCCGGTTGATTACCAAACTATTGTTGATTTTATCGTGAGAGAGTGTGACGAGGTTACCGAGGATGGAAGGTTGCCGGCAATCTACAATGCAGACTATGATAATGAAACCGGACGTGTATCTAAAATCTTTGCATTGGCATTGAAAGCGAGAACTTTATTATATGCTGCAAGCCCGTTAAATAATCCGGATGCCGAGACTAACCCTGCAAAATGGATAGAAACAGCTAAAGCTGCCAAGAAGATTATAGATGCCGCCGGAAGTTGGAATTTGTCTTTAGTGTCATTCGACAGACTGCTGGGTGCCGATAATTATAAAGAACCGGAAATGATTCTGATTAAAAGAATTGGTGATACCAACGAACTGGAGAAATTGAATTTCCCAATCGGCCTGGAGGGTGGAAAGAGTGGCAATTGTCCTACTCAGAATCTGGTTGATGCATACGATATGAAGGAAGGGCAGGAGATGAATGAATCGGAACCTTATGCCAACAGAGACCCCCGATTGGCATATACCGTACTCTATCATGGCGGGAAAACGGCTTATGGCAAACAAGTTGACGTACTTCCGAACGGCCTTAACGGCCTTCCGCAGGAAGGTGCAACCAAAACGGGATACTATCTGAGTAAGTTCGTGAATATCAGTGTAAGCCTGACTGCCAATAGCACTACTACAGCTAAGCATTCCATGCCTTTGTTCAGATATGCTGAGATACTGCTGATTTATGCGGAAGCTATGAATGAAGCTTATGGTCCGGAAGGGGTTACGGATGAGTTAAACCTTTCAGCCCGTGACGCGATCAACATGGTACGTGGCAGAAGTGGTTTGGGGATTGCTGCACTGACTTCTGAGGATGTATCTTCGAAAAAGGAGTTCCGCCAGGCTTTGCGTAAAGAAAGGATGGCTGAATTAGCTTTTGAGGATCATCGCTTCTGGGATATCCGCAGATGGAAGATAGGGGAGGAGACAACGAAAATCAAGCGTGTTTCTATCAGTAAGGCTGGTGACAAATATTCTTTCGAATATAGTGTGACTGCGGATCGTATTTGGGATGACAAGATGTATTTCTATCCGATTCCACAGTCGGAGATATATAAAAATCCCAAACTTGTTCAGAATCCCGGTTGGAAATAGTGGTATTCGAAGAGGCTTTTAGTATGGAGTGAATCAGGAGCAAGAGTCTCATTCAGTTTCTTCTTGTTGGAACAACGAAGCGTCTCAGCATGGGATTTGTGTAAGTCGGGAAGTACAGTCAATGAACTAAGGTAAAAGGATGTGCCTCTTCGAATACTTCTTTTAAAGATAAGATAGGTAAAATAAATAAAAATAGAATTATGGTATACAAACGTGTAAGCTCAGCTTTATTCTTTTCCATCGTGTGGATGTTACTGATCTGCCTGAAGGTGTACAGCCAAAGCAATTCTATGCGCGTAGCTCGTATCTTTTCAGATAATATGGTGCTTCAGCAGGGGATATATGCACCGGTCTGGGGGTGGGCTGATTCCGGAGCAACAGTCCGAATCAGCATGAGTGAAAAAGAATATGAAACTGTTGCTGATGATACAGGTAAATGGTTGGTTAAGATGGAACCACTGCCGGCAGGAGGTCCTTATACATTGAGTGTGAGTTGCGGTGGACAGAAGGAGGTGTTCAATAATGTAATGATTGGCGAGGTATGGCTGGCATCGGGGCAGTCGAATATGAATTACAGGGTTGGTGCTGTCTTGTCTGCCGATGAAGTGATTAAGGATGCCAATTATGCGGATATCCGTGAGTTCTGTACTCCCGAAGTTGTAAGCAGAACTCCTCATGCTGATTTGACGGGTGGAGAGTGGAAGGTATGTACCCCGGAAACGGTGAAGGGATTTTCGGCAGTAGCCTATTTCTTTGCACGTGCTCTGCATTTGGATAAGAAAGTACCGGTAGGGATCATTCATACCTCCTGGAGCGGCACTATCTGCGAAGCATGGATTAGTGCGGAAATGCTTTATACGATTCCCGCTTTTAAGAACCGGGTGATTGAAGAGATTTATAAGAGTGATGAGGATTGGGCAGCTCTCCACCAGTTGGGAGTTGAGAAGGATAGAGAACGTGAGAAGATTGTTCAGACTACACAAGTGGGGCTGAAACAAGGTGCTCATAAACTTTCTTTTAATGACAAGGCATGGAAAGAGGAGGCTTATCCGGTATATCCTCCGCGTGTAGGTTTGGGCGGTTATCAACTGCTTTGGCTAAGAAAAGAAGTCATACTTCCGAAGGAGGCATTGGGTGAAGACTTGATTCTGCATTTAGGGAAAGTCATGACAGGAGACGTCACTTACTTCAACGGAGTGGAAGTAGGGCGTGAAAGATGGGATGGTGTGAGAAGTTACCGTGTTCCTGCCAAACTGCTCAGAAAGGGTAAGAATGTGATTGCCGTACGGCTGTTGTCCGAATGGGGAAATGGACGTTTGGGTGATGAGGCCAGTGATCCGTATTTACATTCTGCTGATAACCAGGTACGCATTTCTTTGAAGGGACAATGGAAGTACAATGGTGAGATAGAGCCGAAGCTTCCGGTGGGAAGGGGTTACTCCAATAACATCACTTGTATGTATAATACAAAGATTGCCCCTCTGCTGCCTTATGGTATCCGTGGTTTCCTATGGTATCAGGGTGAAGGGAATTCCGGTCAGCCGGAGTTGTATAAACAGTTGCAGCCAACTATGATTACGGATTGGCGCATACGTTTCGAACAAGGCTATCTTCCGTTTCTGCTTGTACAATTGCCTAATATCAGCGGAGGCAGTTGCCAGTATTTCCGGGAGGCGCAGGCGGAGTCTTTGCAATTGCCTAATGTCGGGATGGCTGTTTCCATAGATGTAGGCGATCCTTATGATATCCATCCGAATAACAAGAAACCTGTAGGCGAGCGCCTTTATCTGCGTGCCAAAGAGATGGTTTACAAAGATAGTGCGGGTGTCTTCCAAGGTCCGGTTTATGATTCATTCCGGATAGAAGGAAACAAGATACGCTTGAAGTTCAAAAGTACGGGAAGCGCTCTGATGAGTAAAGACGGCAAAGATTTACGCACATTTGAAGTTGCGGGTGAGGATGGTAAGTATGTTCCGGCAAAGGCGGTTATCGAGGGTAATGATGTGCTGGTTTGGAGCGATGCAGTGAAGAAGCCTTTATCAGCGCGGCATGCGTGGGACTCCAATCCGGCAGTTAATCTCTATAATAAAGAGGGATTGCCCGCAACCTCTTTCAGAACCAATAAGGAATTATAAAAACGCTATATAGATGAAACGATTATTGTTACTACTCATAGTAGTAGGTGGTCTGATATTGGGGACTGATATGGATCTGAAAGCTCAATCAGCGGCTAAAGAAGAGATGAGAGTCGCTAAAGCCCCTTTGTTCAGAGATCCCATTCATGACGGGGCGGCAGATCCGATGGTGATATATAACGAACAGGAGAAGGCATGGTATATGTTCTACACCAACCGGCGGGCTAATGTCCCTACGCAAGGAACCAATTGGTGTTATGGAACCAGGATTGGCGTGGCAGTCAGCACGGATCACGGAAAGAACTGGAATTATGTAGGTGCATTGGATCTTGAGTTCGAGCGCGGAAGAAATACGTTTTGGGCTCCTCATGTAGTGTATGATAAAGGAGTATACCATTTGTTTGTCACCTATATCCGGGGAGTGCACGAATCGTGGTCGGGGATAGGCAAGATAGCTCATTATTCAAGTCGTAATTTGTGGAACTGGGACTTCTGCGGATTGATACCTTTGGCTGATGCAGACCCGTTGCTGGATGCCACGGTTTATAAGAAACCGGATGGAAAATGGGGGATGTGGTATAAGAATTCGCGTATAGGCTATACGGTGGAAGCTGTGAGTGACGATTTGTATCATTGGACGAATGTACCGGGTATTACGATTGGTGATGTTCCTCACGAAGCGCCTTTTGTGTTCTATTATAAAGGATATTACTGGATGCTGATAGACCAGTGGAATGGCTTTGGAGTGTACCGTTCAAAGGATGCTGAGAAGTGGGAGAAGCAAAGCGTTATATTGGGAAGCAGAGGGGAGCGCAAAGATGACAATGTCCGTGCCAGCCATCCGGGAGTGGTGGTGACCGGAGATAAGGCGTATGTCTTTTATTTCACCCATCCGGGATGGGAGAAAGAGGGAGGCTGGGGCGACGAGACCGGAAAATTGGATGAAGCCGGTGTGTTGCCTTATATCTATCGTCGTTCGTCGATACAAGTCGCTGAATTGAAGGTAGACAGAAACGGAATAATGGGAAGCGATAGAAATGCCCCTTTTGATTTCTACTTACCTGATGGGTTGAACTAAACTTGATTAAAAACAGAATATTGAAAGAATAACCATGAAAACATTCTTATTATCAGTTGTAATAGTATTCACCTGCTCCGTATGGGCAGTAGGACAGAATAACAGAAAACTACTTCCCGAATTATTAAAAGAAGGTAGTATTGATACGTATGGACTTGAAAAGGTTTCCGGAGGCAAGACGTTGCATTGGACGGCAACCCGGCAAGGGGCGAGCGTGACTTTTTCCTCGGGAGAAACAGCCTGGGACTTCTCCCCTTTTGTACATTTAGTTTGTGAAGTCCAGAACCTGGCAGATCATGAGTTATTCGTGGAGTGCCATTTGGATGGCGATTATTGGAGTACAGGTGCGGGGTATGTACCTGCACGGAGTACGAAAAAGATTGAAACTCTGATTTTACGCAAAGAATATTCAAAACAGCAATTGGAATTGTTTCCCAAAATGAATGGGCTGCCCGGTGGTGCTACAAGATTGTGGTGTGGTTATTGTCCGGAATCTATCCATCGTTTTTCGTTGGACTTTCCCCGTATTCAGTCGGGAGATGAGGTCGTGGTGAAGAACGTGCTGCTGACCATTCCTTATAAAGAATACGCAGGCAAGGAATATGAAGATTTACTTCCATTTGTGGATGAATTCGGGCAATATGTTCATAGTCGTTATCCCGGTAAGATATCCGGTGTCGGAGAAATAGTGAAAGCGGATAAAAGAGAGGAACAGGATATGAAAAATTATCCGGGTAATAAAAGCTGGGATATTTATGGGGGTTGGGCAAAGGGACCTCAATTGGCTGCTACCGGACATTTTCGCGTAGAGAAATATCAGGGTAAATGGTGGTTGGTTGACCCGCAGGGATATCTGTTTTGGTCGCATGGCATCACTTGCGTAGGTGGAGGAGACGAGACGAATGTCAAAGGGCGTGAGAAGTTTTATCGTCCCTTGAATCTCCCGGCTTCGGTGGATTCATCTTTGTTTGTTTCTGAGCGCAATGACAGGAAGGAGCTTTCTTATTGGAAACTGAATATGTATCGGAAATGGGGTGCTGATTATAAAACCAAAATGATTGATAAGGCAAACCGACGGTTAAAGAGTTGGAATATTAATACCATTGCAAACTGGTCTAACGAAGAGGTGATCCGTACAAGAAAGACTCCTTATACGGCAGTAATCCATACGCAATATGGGCATTTCATACAAGACCCGTTCTCACCGGAATTCCGGAAAGGTCTTGAACGGACCATTGCCGGCTCATCAGCTGCCAATGATGAATGGTGCATCGGATACTTTGTTGATAATGAACTGGGTTGGGGTAATAATACTTATCTGGCCACTTTGGTTTTACAAGGGAGATATCCTTATGCGAAGGAAGTGTTCAAGAATCGTTTGATTGAGAAATATGCATCCTTGGCTGAACTGAATACTATTTGGGGAAGTGAGTTCGCTACTTGGGAAGATTGGATGAAAAATGATTCAGCCTATGCCGGGGCTACAAATGATTTGATTGACTTCACAAGTCATATGGCGAATGCTTATTTTCGTTCTGTCAAAGAAGCATTAAAGGCAAAAGCACCTCACAAACTGTATTTGGGTTGCCGGTTTAATTATGGAGACTTTGCCGGGAATGCCGTGCAACAATGGATTGTAGATATCGCAGCCAAATATTGTGATGTTGTAAGTTTCAACAGGTATACTTATTCGGCATATTCGCTTCGGCCTTCCAAGGATCGTGATTTTCCGATGATAATCGGTGAGTTCCATTTCGGAGGGTTGGATCGTGGTCTGCTGCATGGCGGTTTACGCTATGGAGGCAGCCAGGAGAACCGGGCTGACTTGTATAAACATTATGTGCAGAATGCCGTGATGAATCCTTATCTGGTTGGTACACACTGGTTCCAATACAATGATCAGGCTGTAACCGGGCGCGGAGATGGAGAGAACTATCAGATTGGTTTTATTAATGTATATGATGCTCCCAACTGGGAACTGATACGTGCTGCACGTTCGGTTGGTGAGACGATGTATGAGCTTCGTAATAAATAAAATATAATATCATGAAAATAGAGAAATACTTTTATGGCGTGTGTGCCTTGTGCTTGTTACTGTCCTGCCGGCAAGCGGCAAAGCAAGTAGATACTCCGGTTTTACCGACAAAACCTTTTGAAATGGGTGAGGTCGTTATAACTAAGGGACCTTTTAAACATGCGGAGGAAAAGGAAACTGCTTATCTGCTGGAATTGGAGCCGGACCGTTTTCTTAGTGGATTCCGCTCAGAAGCCGGATTGGTTCCTAAAGCTCCTAAATATGAAGGATGGGAAAGTCTGGGAGTAGCCGGACAGACATTGGGGCATTATTTATCAGCTTGTGCCATGTACTATGCAACTTCGGAAGATGAACGTTTTCTGCAAAGATTAGAATACACTATTAATGAACTGGATAGTTGCCAACAGGCAAATGGTGATGGTTATCTGGCGGCTACCCCGGATGGTAAAAGGATTTTTAAGGAGGTTTCGGCTGGAAAGATATATTCACAGGGATTCGACCTGAATGGAGGTTGGGTACCTTTGTATGTAATGCATAAAGTTCTGGCCGGACTGATTGATACTTATCAATACGCTCATAATGAGCGGGCATTGGCTGTTGCCGAAAAATTGGCCAATTGGATGTATGGTACCTTTCAGCACCTTACAGAAGAACAAATGCAGAAAGTGTTGGCATGTGAGTTTGGTGGCATGAATGAGGCATTGGCTAATTTATATGCTTGTACAAAGAATGAGAAGTTCCTGGCTTTGGCTCAACGGTTCGATAATCATAAAGCTATCATGGATTCCTTGGCGGTGGGAGTGGATGATTTGGAAGGAAAGCATGCCAATACGCAGGTACCTAAGATTATAGGAGCCGCACGCCTATATGAATTGACCGGTAGTAAGCGTGATTCTGCGATTGCTTCTTTCTTTTGGCATACGGTGGTACAGAATCATTCTTATGTGAACGGAGGTAATAGTGATGGAGAACATTTTGGAACCCCCGGACAATTGAATGAACGCTTAAGCACTTCCAATACAGAAACGTGCAACACTTATAATATGCTGAAACTGACGCGGCATTTATTTTCCTGGCAGTCGCTTCCTGAGTATAGTGCTTATTATGAGAGAGCCGTGTTCAATCATATTCTGGCTTCTCAGAATCCGGATGATGGAATGTGTACTTACTATACGCCTTTGATTTCCGGTGGCAAGAAAGGTTATTTGTCGCCTTTTCAATCATTTTGCTGTTGCAGCGGATCCGGTATGGAAAATCATGTGAAGTATGGTGACTTTATTTATTCTGAAGGCAGTGATTCCAGCCTTTGGGTGAACTTGTTCATTCCTTCGCAATTGAATTGGACGGACCGGAAGATGGTTGTTACCCAGGATACGGATATCCCTTCTTCTGATAAAACCGTGCTGACGGTTAAAACAGAAAAACCACAGTCTGTTATATTCCGTCTACGTTATCCGGAATGGGCGGAGTCCATGCGTATCAAAGTGAATGGAAGTTCTGTTTCATTTGAGGCTTCTAATAATAGCTATGTTTCTATTGAGCGGGAATGGAAAGATAGTGATAAAATAGAAATTACCTTTAAAATTAAGTTCTATACCGTATCTATGCCTGATAATGAAAAACGGGTGGGCATTTTCTATGGACCGGTTTTGCTGGCTGGTGAGTTGGGAGCGGAGGAACCTGATATGGAAAAAGATATTCCGGTGTTAGTAACCAATAATCAGCCAGTGGACAAGTGGCTGGAGAAAGTATCTGATAGTCCTTTGCGATTTAAGACAAAAGGGGTTGGAGAACCGAAAGATATGTCTTTGATTCCTTTCTATGGGATGCATCATCAACATTATATGGTCTATTGGGATTTGTTTACTACTGAAGAATGGAAGGATATGCAGGAAGCCTATAAAAATGAATTAAAGCGGTTGCAGGATCTGGATAAGATAACGGTTGACTATGTAACTTTAGGTGAGATGCAACCGGAGAGAGATCATAATTTCCGTGGGGAGGGTATTGGTAATGGTGTTTCGCACCGGAAAAAGTGGAGAGCGGCCTGGATTGGTGGTTGGTTTGAATTTGATATGAAGGTTTTGCCCGACGTTCCTCAGGATTTACATGTCACCTATTGGGGAGGCGAAACGGCTCATCTGGAATTTGATATTTATGTAGACGGTAAGGTACTGGCCAGGCAACATCTTTATCAGAATAAACCGAATCAGTTCTTTGAAGGAGTATACTCGTTGCCGGAGCATTTCTGGAAAGGTAAGGAAAAGATAACAATCCGTTTTAAAGGCGTACCGGGTAACTGGACAGGAGCAATCTATAATGCGCGTATAGCAAAACATGAGTAGGTATGAAAGTGAAAAGAACATTAAAGATGATAGTGGGTTGCCTGCTGATTGCAAACCAATGTTGGGCAGGAATCACCCAGGAAGGTGACACACTTCCTCCCGGAGTTGTAATACATAATGCACCGGCGATATCTCATGAATATATAGGATCACCCAGCATTGTTATCATGCCGGATGGTACTTATATTGCCTCACACGATTATTTTGGCAAAAAGCTTTCGGATACTTATATCTATATGTCCGGGGATCGTGGTGATTCCTGGACTCCGATAGCCAAACTGGAATCTCTGACTTGGGCTACACTGTTTAATCGCGGCAAAGAGTTGTATCTGATAGGTATATCACCTAAGGTTACAATGGGTTATGGAGATTTTGTAGTTCGTAGATCATTGGATTTTGGGCGCTCCTGGACAGAACCTAAAGATGAAAAGTCCGGGCTTATCCGATGTGGCTTTTATCATTGTGCTCCGGTCCCGGTAGTTCGTCATAAAGGGAAATACTGGCGTGCTATGGAAAATATGGGACAAGAATGGGGCTGGGGACCTTTCTCCGCTTTGATGACTTCAATTTCCTGTGAAGCCGATTTGCTGGACGCCGGACAGTGGAATTTTAGTAACGAGATACGATATGATTCGTCGTGGAAAGAAGGAGCTACCGCATGGTTGGAAGGCAATGCGGTAGTAACCCGAAAAGGAGAAGTCAAAGATATCCTGCGCGTGGCATACGGACCGGATGATGTAGCTGCAATGACTTCTGTTTCAGAGGATGGTAAGATTATGACTTTTAATCCTGAGACAGATTTCATTAAACTTCCGGGAGCGGGCAAGAAGTTCACCATTCGTTATGATAAAAAAAGTAAGAAGTACTGGACGTTATCCAATTTTATATTGGAAAAGGATCGGCACAATATGGATGGTGGTGCTATACGTAACACGCAGGTTTTGATGTACTCGGATAATTTGACGGAATGGTGTATCAAAGATACGGTGCTGACATGCGATCAACCGGAATTGTATGGTTTTCAATATGTCGACTGGCAGTTTGATGGAAAAGATATTGTTTTTGTTTCCCGTACGGCATGGAGAGATAAAACCGGAAATCCACCCCGGCAACATGATGCTAATTATATGACTTTTCATCGTATTCGGAACTTTCGTACCTTTTAAAAGCTCATTGTATTATGACATATTCAAGCCGCTTTCTTCCTTTCATGTATCTTCTTTAAGCAGGTATAGTTAATCCTGTTTGTTTCATGCCTTGAAACAACTTGTTTCATTGCTTGAAACAAAGTGTTTCACACCGAGAAACAAACTGTTTCAAGGCATGAAACAAACGGTTCCCTGTGGCGAAACAGACGGTTTCACCTCGGGAACCGATTCTTCAGGAGCGTTCTTCCTTATATTGCGTTGGGGAGCAGCCCATGTATTGCTTGAATACCGTGCTGAAATAGCGTGCTGTAGAGAAGCCTGTCTGGTCGGCTATTTCGTTGATGCTAAGTGAAGTGTGGTTAAGCAACCAGGTAGCCCGTTCTATTCGCAGCTTCGTGATATAATCGTTGGACCCCATTCCTGCCAATGCCTTCAGCTTATTGTAAAGTCCTGCGCGACTGATGCCCAGTTCCGTACAAAGGAACGATACTCCCAACTGTGGATTATCCAGATTCTCGGAAATCAGTTTGTTCAACCGGTTCAGGAACTTTTCGTCTGCCGAACTGAACGTACTTTCCTGAGGCTGGGGCAGCGGTCCGGCTTCCGTATAACGCAGCCGTATCCGTTCGCGATTCTCCAATTGGCTTTGAATCACGGTATAGAGGATATCCACCTCAAAGGGCTTGGTCAGATAAGCGTCCGCACCATTCTTATAGCCAAAAAGCTGGCTTTCCTCATCATTGCGTGCCGTAAGCAGGATAACGGGGATATGGCTGATTGCAAGGTCTTCTTTGATATGTTTACATAACTCATACCCATTCATGCGGGGCATCTGAATGTCACTGACTATAATATCAGGCGAAGACTCATGGCAGATACGCAAGGCTTCTTCACCATCATAAGCCACCCGGATTTCTTTGAATTTACCTTTAAGGGCAGAAGACAGATAGTCCGTCAGATCCTTGTTGTCGTCCACAATAAGCAATGTGCAGCTTTGGGTGTCCTCCTTCTTTTGCATGTCGTCAGGAATGCTTTCAACTTCCTGGGTGGGAGCCAGCAGCTCATTCAGATATGCCTGTGGTTGCAGAGTCATCTTGCCCGGTTGTATATCCCGTGGCAGTTCGAACCAGAAGGTGGAACCGGACATATTCCCATGGTCATAGGCACCTATGCTTCCGCCATGCTGCTCGGCAAGAATCTTAGAGTAGGAGAGGCCGATACCTGTTCCGGGGCGGCTGTTGTTGCCTTGATAGAAGCGGATAAACAAGTTGTTTATATCCACATCTTTCAATCCGGGACCTTCGTCGGAGACAGAGATGCGTACACGGCTCTTGTCATCTGACAGGCTGGTGGCTACTTGAATCAGACTGTTCTCAGGGCTGTACTTCAGTGCATTGATCAGCAGATTTATTAATATGGTAGTGCATTTCTCTTTATCAAAGCAAAGAGTGTCCACTGCCGGTTCAGGATTATATAGGATGGAGATGCCTTTTAACTGGGCTTCCGGTCTGAAATCTGCTACAAGCTGTTCTATCCATGGGGCTAATTCCACAGTTTCTGCGTGCAGGGTACTTTGTCCTACCTCCATTTTGCGTACGTCCAGCACCATATTCAGGAGGTTCTTCATGCGCCCGGACTGTTTGCTGATACTTTGGATAACCGGATATTTGTCGTCTTCCGGAGATAGTGATTTCAGTAATTGCTTTAACGGGGCATGTATCAGGGTGAGTGGAGTGCGCAGTTCATGGTTGATATTGATAAGGAAACGTACTTTCTCTTCATATACCTGTTGTTCGTGTTCCTTCATAGCCCATTTCAGCTTGTTTTCTTTGCGACGCAACAGGGAGAAGAATGCCAGTATGATGCCTGAAACTATCAATATGAAACATACACTGATAAACCAGATGGATTTATACCACGGCGGTAATACTACGAGTTCCAGAATCTGATAATCTTCACTCCATCCTCCTGTACGGGTACTACAGGAAGCCATTACTTGGTAGGTTCGTGCAGATAGTCCGCTTAATGTCAGTTCCGGCTGGTATGAGTAAATAACTTGTCCCTCCATGCCGCGTAGGGTATAACGATACATCGGTTTGCGGAAGATATCTTTATCGTGGGCAATGATTTTAATGGTGATGGGCTTGCTCTGCTCTTCCACTTTTAATCTCCGTCTGGTGCTCATTTGGGTATTCATGCGTTCTCCGCCTACCGATACATCAGCCAGTTCCAGAGTTGGCGGAGCCGTTGTATTATCGGGGAGTTGCTTGTTGATGCAAAGTAAGCCGTTGACGCCTCCCATGTAAATGTCTCCTTGGGCGGACAACAATCGTGGCTTTTCCAAATACTCATTCAAAATCACTCCGTCTGATTCTCCATAAAGTATAAACTCTCTTTCGTGAATCAGATGTGCAAACAGCTTTCCGTCGGTTCCCAGCCATACGCGTCCCCGCTTATCACAAATCAGTGAATTGATTTCATTAATAAGGCTGTTGGGAATGTATATATGCTCTCGTTTCTCGCTGGAGTAACGGCTGAGACCGTAATTACTCCCTATCCAGAACATGCCGTTTTCATCGATGGATATGGAGTTAAACACGGTGTCTCCTTTACAACTGAATATGGTTTCCAATACATTTTTCCGCGAATCTATCCGATAGATATTTTTAAAGTCGTGCAGGTATGAGATGGGGCCTCTGCTCTCTATCGGTAACATGGTACCGATGATTTCTTTGGTGTATTTATCCAGTAGGATGGGAGTGAACTCCTTTTTGCTTATGTGGTAACTGTAAGGTGATTCGGATAGCAATAATATGGTTTCGGGTGTGTTTTGGAATACATTTACGGTTTTCCCTCGTTTGCACATAAGCTCGTTGATGCTGTCGTTCACGATAATAAGTGGCTGATAGTTTTCGGTTTTCCTGTCGAAGAAGAACAAACCTTTGCTGAACAGAGATACTAATAATCGCTGTTTATCTACTCCTGTGATGGAAGAGACTTTGTCTCCCCACGTAGACATAATGTGATGGAATCTCTTGTTGGCAGGGCTCAGGCTATTGATTCCACCGCCATCTGTTCCGATCCAGATTACCTGATCTTCGTCCTGATAGATACATAAGATTGATTTCTCGCTTAATCCGTATTCCGTACCGGGCAGGGCGTCCGAGTAAATCTTCATTCCTACTTCCTTAATGCTAATCAAGCCTCCGCGTACACTGCCTGCCCACATATTATGATTAGTGTCGGCACACAGGTACAGAATGGAATTGACCGGGAGCGAGTAAGGATCGCCGGGAGTATGTGACAGGACGGACATCGTATCGTCTTCCGGATTTAAGATATAAATGCCTGCACCATCTGTTCCAATCCAGATTTGCCCGTCATTCTCGGTCAACGAGAGCACGACGTTGGTTTGTAGCAGAGAGTTTGCGCTGTGGTAGGAGTGCAGGAGCTTGCCGTTCCGGTCATAGCACTTCACTCCCTGGTGATAAGGTGCTATCCATATATTTCCGTTTTTGTCGATGAGAGTGGAGATTAGTTCGTTACTCTCAAAGGGGACGGGGCGCGTCTTGCCGGTAGGCACATCAATGAGCAGTGCATGATTCCAGCGGTTGCTGCACAATAAGGTGTGGTCATCCCACTTTTGCAGGTTGGTTATATTATATTTATTATTAGGTATCAGAGGATATAAGAATTTGATTTTCCGACTGGCATAATCATACTTGTAAAGCTTACCGTTGCCGCCGAACAACACACCGTCGGCCCACTGGCAAATGGAGGAGGCCGTTACAGGATTCTGGTCCTCATCCCGTGCCTGTATGAATTCATCTTTCTGGTAATCGTAGTAAAAGAGTCCTTTGGGGGTGATAACCCAGATGGTATGTTCTGTGTCCTCAATGATATGTGTGATGTTTCCGAGTAGATATTTCCTTAACTCATAACCGTCGAAGCGTCCGATACCCAACCTCGTGCCAATCCATACATATCCTTTCTCTTGGCTCACAGCCAAACAGCGAACTGAGGAGGACAGGCCGTTTTGCGTACTTATCTGTTGGAAAGTATATTGTTTATTGCCGACTGCTTTATTTGTAAAGAGTAACAATAAGAACAATATCAGTGTGGTTAACATGGTTTTTCTCATGATGGTGTGCAAAGATTGGAACAAAAATAGGCTTTTGTATCGAACCATACAAAACAAAAAGCAGGAATCTGATGGGAGAAAACTCTAATATTGTCTATTTTTAGCTCCAAATTTGATTATATTCTCATCGAAAGGCTGTAGTTAGTCAAATTTGGACTTGATAATAGCGATTATTGTACCGGTGCTCCTCCTGTTTCGCTTTACATTTGCATCGAAATCAATGTTAACAAATGTCTTTAATTTAAATTTAATTCTATGAGACAGAAACTATTTAATGTATTTCTAACATGTCTGCTCTGCTTGACAACTACGGCTGTCGCTTTGGCGCAGCAAACCGTTAAAGTAACAGGTAAAGTGATTGACGGCACTAATGAAGGTGTACCTGGTGTCAATGTACAAGTAAAAGGAGGATCACTTGGGACGATTACCGATGTTGAAGGTAATTATAAGATTGATGTTCCTAACCCTAAATCAGTATTAGTTTTTTCTTTCATCGGTTATGAGAAACAGGAAGTTACGGTCGGCAATAAGACTGTGATCAATGTGACTATGAAGGATGATACGCAGTTGTTGGATGAAGTGGTTGTGGTAGGTTACGGTACGGCAAGAAAGAGTGATGTGACCGGTGCTACAAAAAGCCTTCGTCCTGATGCTAATGATGCCTCCAAAGCATCATCCTTAAATAATCTTTTGCAGGGAAAAGTGGCTGGTCTGAATGTTAGTGCTACCATGTCTACTCCAGGAGCTGCCACATCTGTAACTATTCGTGGTGCTAACTCTCTTCGTGGTGACAATCAGCCGTTATATGTCATTGATAATATTCCTCAGTCTTCAACCGGTGAGTTCGCAGCATCTGCAATGGGTGGCAATGACTTCCAGATTGCCCAAGACCCGCTGAGTGCCTTGAATCCTGCGGATATTGAAGATATAACAGTATTGAAGGATGCGTCGGCAACAGCTATTTACGGTTCACGAGGTGCTAATGGTGTAATTCTTATTACTACTAAGAAAGGTAAGGCAGGAAAAGCTAAGGTGAATGTAACCGCTAACTTTACAATAGCAAATGCACGTAATCTGCATGATATGATTAATCTGGATGAATATGCTGTTTATGCCAATATGAAAGTGAATCCGGGCGAAGAAAAATATTATCCACAAGCCAACGGAGAAATGCATTATGTATTTGGGGAGAATCTGGATGGGTATAAGGAAAATCCTACTAATCCGGCAAATTATCGGGTGATCGACTATGTAAACTGGCAGAAGGAAGCATATAGTTCTGCCTTGTCTCAGATTTATTCAGCTTCTGTCAGTGGTGGCTCCGATGCTGTGCAATATTATATTTCTGCGAATTTCAAGAACATAAAAGGTATTGTGGAAAATACCGGAATCAAGCAAGGTGACTTACGTTTGAATCTGACAGCTAACTTGTCGAAAGCGGTGAAACTGACCTTTAACATGAATGGCTCATTACAGCAAAATGATATGATGTCTGGTGGTAATACAACTGGAGGCGTTGCCGGCTCTTTGGCACGTACAGTGTTGGATACCGCTCCCTATCGCACTCCGTCGGATGACCCGGCGTTGATGGATAATATGGATGCGAAGACCAATGTGGATAGTTGGAAGAATGACTATGATGACATCATTAATGACAAGAATTTCAGTGCAAGTGCTGATTTGTTTTGGACAATCAACAAACACTTCTCTTATAATCTTCGTGCCGGTGGTGGCGTTTCTGTTAATGATCGTAATCGTTGGTACGGTATGACATTGACTATTGGTGCCAATGATGAAGGTGTATTGGCTGTTTCCAACACAGATAAGTCTAACTATAGTGTTGAGAACATCTTAAACTACAATGTTGATCTGACTAAGAAAATCCATTTGGATGCAACAGCTGCTTTGACTTATGATGCCCATACTTTCCTGAACAAGAATGTAAAAGGTACTCGTTTCTCTAACTTCGATTTACGTACGAGAGGGTTGCATCTGGCTTCAACTATTAAGCATGACCAGCCGACTCAGAAAGATTATCAGTTACTTTCTTATCTGGGACGTGTAAATCTGTCTGCCTATGATAAATATTTGCTGACGGCTTCTTTACGTGCTGATGGTTCAAGTAAGTTTAAAAAAGGTAAACGTTGGTCTTATTTCCCGTCTTTCTCTGCTGCATGGCGCATCGAACAAGAAGAATTTGCCAAGGATATCAAATGGCTGAGTCAATTGAAGGTACGTGCCGGTTATGGTGTGACGGGTAACCAAGGCATTGATCCTTATGCTACATTTTCTGATTATTCACAGATTATAGACTATGCTCAGGCCACAGGTGACCGCTTGTTGGCAATGGCTGTAAGTAACTTGCAGAATGATGGCTTGAAATGGGAACGTACTTCTTCATGGAATGCGGGTGTTGATTTCGGATTCTTCAACGGGCGTCTTTTGGGTACGGTAGATGTGTATACGAAGAAAACGAATGATTTGCTGATAAAGCGCAATTTGCCAGCTTCCAGCGGTTTTGCCAATGTAATGGTGAATCAGGGTTCCTTGACAAATAAAGGTATTGAATTTTCTTTAGATGGGGAAATCCTGCGTAACTCCAAAGGTTGGAGTTGGAGCCTTGGTGCCAATATTGGTTTCAACAAGTCTAAAATTGGAGATTTGGGATTTGAACCGACTGATTTTGGAATGCTGAAAAACGTGCGTGGATATGAGGGGGCTGCTATTAGCGACCATTTCGGTATTGCAAACTTGTTTATTGCAGGAATGGCTCCGGGTATATTCTACGGGTATAAGACACAGGGCATCATCCAACCGGAAGATATTGTAAATGGTGAGGTTTCTTATATTGCGGCTGATGGTACTACTAAGACTTATAAGAGTTCTACAGCTAATGATATGACTCCCGGTAGCATTAAGTGTATTGATATGAACGAAGACGGTGTAGTGGACGAGAAGGATAAAGACATGATCGGCGATCCAAACCCGGACTTTACCTATGGTTTCAATACCCGTATCACCTGGAAAGATATTTCTTTGTCTGCTACCTTTAACGGAGTATATGGCAATGATATCATGAATTCGAATATCCGTTATTATATGCCTTCCAAACAAGCTGGTAATCTGACTCGTGAGGCTTATCAGGGTATGTGGACAGAAACGAATCACTCTAATCTCTATCCTTCGGCTAAAACGAATATAAAGAATGTGGTTTACGACCGTTATATTGAAGATGGAAGTTTCCTGCGCTGCTCTGATATTACCTTAGATTATGTATTGCCCAAGACTTGGATGAAGAAGATAGGCTTTGAGAATATGAGTGTGTTTGCTTCCGTGAAGAATGCCTTCGTTATCACCAGCTATAGCGGCTATGATCCTGAAATTAATAGTTTCGCATTTGAAGGTCTTCGTCCGGGTATCGATATGAGTGCTTTCCCGAATATGCGTTCATTTGTGTTTGGATTAAATGTTACTTTCTAAGTGGTTAACTGATAAATTTGATTGAAGTATGAAAAAATTAAAATATATATTATTAGTTGCAGGCGTGTTGTCATTTACTGCTTGTGAATCATGGTTGGATGAGGATCCCCAGTATACGGTAAATTCGAAAACCCAATTTAGTACGGTAGAGAATGCACAACGTGCTCTTTTAGGATGCTATGGTTATATGAGTGCCGATAATGCTTATGGACAAGCATGGCAAGAGGTGATGGCGGGATATAGTGGCTTTGGTTATCCTCAGACGAATGGATCATCGGCGGATTTGTTGGCATCCATGAGTGGAAAGCCAATTGATGAAACCATCAATAGCATGGCATGGAAAGGCATGTATAAGGTGATAGGTGAGGTGAATACTTTTGTTGCAAATGTTGCAGAAAGTCCTTTGGATGGGACTGTGAAAAATGAGATGGAGGCAGAAGCCCGTTTCCTGCGTGCATTGGCTTACTATAATTTGGCGGTTGTTTACGGAGATGTCCCATTGAAGACTACTCCTTCTGCTCATGATGCATTGGAAATACCTCGTTCTCCGAGGGCGACAGTCTATGAACAGGCACGTATAGACTGGGAGTTTGCGTATCAGAATTTGCCGGAAACATCTGATGATGGCTTTGCAAACAAGTATGCGGCAAAGGCATATCTGGGTAAATTATATCATACTTTAGCTTGCCAGGGTGATGAAGGAGCTTGGGCGCAAGCAAAAGCTTGTTTTGATGAAGTGTACGGCAAATACGCGTTGGAACAGAAGTTTGAGAATTTATTCGTGAATTATGTACAAGGTTCAAAAGAGGCTATCTTCCAGATAAATTATGCTTTGACTGGGTCCAGCACACGTAATAGAGGCAGTTGGTTGATTGCACCGGCTGGCTCAACTAACGGACAGAGTTTCGGACGAATCCGCGCTTCAAAAGTGTTGCTTGATTATTTTATGGCTACTTATCCGGGTGACCCCCGTATTGAAGTTTCTTATTTGTCTAATTGGAAAACGTATAAAGGTGTGGGACAAGGTCCGAAACCTCAGGAAGAACCGATTGCAACTCCGCGTGATTCCGGTTACTCTTATCCTTATTTTACCTATACTATACCGGGAGAAGAAATCCCTGCCGGTTGGAAAAAAGTTAGACTGTATGTCGGTAGATTACCTTATGAGAAATTCGCTAATCCGGCATCTCCTACTATGGAAGAGATTAATGCCGTCATTGGTGAGGAGACTACCGGATACCAGAAAGGATTGAAAAGCTTTATTGAAAATTGTACGCAGAAACCTTCTGTTAATACACAGTCATGGCCTTACTTTAAGAAAGCATTTGATCCGGAACAGAGCGGTAACAATAGTCATAAGAATTTAATTATCTATCGCTATGCGGACCTGTTGCTGATGATGGCGGATGTTTATAATGAATTGGGGGATAAAGGTAAAGCGATAGATTTGGTAGACGAAGTGTTGGCAAGAGCCCGCCGTTCCAGTACTCCAGCTTCTGCTCAACCTGCAAGATGGGACTCCGGCTTGACAAAAGAACAAATTCGTGAGAAAATATTCTTTGAACGTCTGTTGGAAGGAGCCGGTGAACCGGAGATGTATCAGAATATGCGTGTGCGGGGTATTGATCTCTTTAAGAAAATGTTGGAATTGAATAACAATCATGGCATCATCAAGGAGAGTGTGGCCAAAAATCCACAAGGTAATGGTAACTGGGGAGAACGTATTTTCAATGGTGGAAATCTGGATGATAGAGACTTTTTGAAGAAGAATCTTCTGTTACCGATACCGAAAGAAGAAATTGATACGAATTCGGCTCTGGACTATACAGATAATAATTTCGGTTATTTTTAATGTGACGGCTTTGATCATTTTTCAATAGGCTGATATAATCTGACATTCCGGAAGCAGACGGCGCATCTTGTCTGTTCTGCTTCCGGTTTTGCCGCTTTTGAATATTCCCCTTATCCGCATGTGCCCATTTGGGGCAATTAAACTACTAAAGATTTCCGACCATGAGAAACTTACAATCAGGATTACTTTATTCTCTGACCGGTGCCGCTGCTGTGGCATCCCTGTCATCCTGCTCTTCCCAAAAGAAAGTTGAAGAACAGAAACAATATAACATCGTATACATCATGACGGATGACCATACAGCCCAGATGATGAGCTGCTATGACCACCGCTATATGGAAACGCCGAACCTGGATAGGATTGCTGCCGACGGAGTACGTTTCACGAACAGTTTTGTTGCCAACTCACTGAGCGGACCCAGCCGTGCCTGCATGATTACCGGCAAGCACAGTTGTGCCAATAAATTCTATGACAACACCACTTGTGTATTCGATGCTTCACAGCAAACATTCCCTAAGCTCTTACGACAGGCCGGCTACGAAACAGCCCTCATCGGCAAATGGCATCTCGAAAGCCTGCCTACAGGTTTCAATTATTGGGAGATTGTGCCTGGACAAGGCGACTACTATAACCCGGACTTCATCACCCAGAATAATGATACGATACAGAAGCACGGGTATGTAACGAACCTCATCACTGATGATGCCATCGACTGGATGGAGAACCAGCGGGATAAGGACAAACCGTTTTGTATCTTGATTCATCACAAGGCCATTCACCGCAACTGGCTGGCAGATACCTGTAATCTGGCACTTTATGAGGATAAGACCTTCCCGCTGCCGGATAACTTCTTTGATGATTATGAAGGACGTCCTGCCGCTGCGGCACAAGAGATGAGCATCGTGAAGGATATGGATATGATTTACGACCTCAAGATGCTACGCCCGGACAAGCAAAGCCGGCTGAAATCTCTTTATGAGAAGTACATCGGCCGCATGGATGAAGGGCAGCGTGCTGCTTGGGATAAATTCTACGGACCTATTATTGATGATTTCTATAAAAAGAATCTGCAAGGCAAAGAACTTGCTAACTGGAAGTTCCAGCGCTACATACGTGACTATATGAAAACCGTGAAGTCTCTGGATGACAATGTAGGTCGTGTATTGGACTATCTGAAAGAAAAAGGACTGGATGACAATACACTGGTGGTTTATACTTCCGATCAGGGATTTTATATGGGCGAGCATGGTTGGTTCGACAAACGCTTCATGTATGAAGAGTCTATGCACACCCCTCTGATTATGCGCCTGCCGAAAGACTTTCAGCGTAAAGGTGATATCAATGAGATGGTACAGAACATTGACTATGCACCTACTTTCCTTGAACTTGCCGGTGTGAAAGTGCCGGAAGATATTCAGGGCGTTTCACTGGTGCCGCTGCTGAAAGGCGAGAAACCGCTCAATTGGCGGAAAGCTTTATACTATCACTTTTATGAATACCCTGCCGAGCACATGGTGAAACGCCATTATGGTGTGCGCACTGACCGTTATAAACTGATACATTTCTATAATGACATTGATGAATGGGAGCTGTACGATCTGCAGGCTGATCCCACCGAAATGCGCAATATCTATGGCCAGCCGGGAACAGAAAATATTACCAAAGACCTGAAAGCGCAACTGACCGCACTGCAGGAGCAATATAATGATCCTGTACGTTTTTCACCTGAGAGAGACAAAGAGTAAGTTTTTAATATCTAATGAAAAGACCTTATGAGATATATTTATACACTGGTGTGCTTCTTGCTTCTGGCGGTAGCGAACATCCAGGCTGATAACTTGACACACCCCGTTTCTTTAGTTCCCTGCCCGGTCAGTATAGTGCCGGGTACGGGTAACTTCCATTTCTCGGCAAAAACAACCTTTGCTGTGGAGAACGAGGAACAGGCTGTAGAGGTACGCTATTTTACCGAGCTTTTTACCCGTGCGGCAGGGTTTACTCCCTCCGTCAAAGTGGGAAACAGGAAAGGAGACGTCTGCCTAGTGACGGATGCTGGTTTGAAGAATGAATCCTATAAACTGGAGATTACGGCAAAAAAAATCAAGGTTTATGCTGCCGATGTGCGAGGCTTCTTCTATGCCCTGCAAAGCATCCGTCAGTTGTTGCCAGCATCTATCGAGGGTGAGCAAGTGGTGACAGGTACCGACTGGGTAGTCCCGGCAGTTACCGTGATCGATCAACCCCGTTTCGGTTATCGAGGACTGCTGGTAGATGTGGCGCGGTTTTTCTCCCCTAAAGAGAACCTGTTGCGCATCATCGACTGTATGGCGATGCTGAAATTGAACAAACTACATTTCCATTTGACCGACGACAACGGCTGGCGCATTGAAATCAAGAAATATCCTGAGCTTACAGCAGTTGGATCCCGCCGGGTAGACCGTCCGGGAAAGAGTTTTCCTGAACGCCGCAATCCGCGCCAAGGCGAACCTACGGTAGAAAAGGGATATTATACACAGGATGAAATACGTGAGATTGTAGCTTATGCGCAGGAACGCCATATCGAGGTGATTCCTGAGATAGAGATGCCGGCGCACAGTAATGCCGCACTGGCTGCTTATCCGTTGCTGGCATGCCCGGTGGTGAATAAGTATATCGGTGTACTGCCTGGTCTGGGTGGAGAGAATTCCGACATAATCTTCTGTGCCGGGAACGATAGTGTATTCACGTTCCTGCAAGATGTGCTGGATGAGGTGCTCGAACTCTTCCCTTCAAAGTATATCCATTTGGGCGGAGATGAGGCGCGGAAGACGCATTGGGAAGCGTGTCCGTTGTGTCAGGCACGGATGGAACAGGAGAAACTGGCGAATGAAGAAGAACTGCAAGGCTACTTTATGGGACGTGTGGCGCGCTATGTGCAAGGCAAGGGCCGTGAGGTGATAGGCTGGGACGAATTGACCAACGCTACTATTCCTGATGATTTCATTATCTTGGGTTGGCAAAAGTATGGTGAGGCTGCGATGAAAGCTGCCGAACTGGGACATCGTTTCATTATGACGCCCGCCCGCATTATGTATCTTATCCGCTACCAGGGCCCGCAATGGTTTGAGCCGTTGACGTATTTCGGGAACAATACCTTGAAGGATGTGTACGACTACGAACCGATACAAAAGGAATGGTCACAGCACACCGCCTCCTTGCTGATGGGTGTGCAGGCCTGTATGTGGACGGAGTTTTGTAATGCTCCCGCTGATGTGGATTATCTTCTTTTCCCCCGTTTGTCTGCATTGGCCGAGGTGGCGTGGACGAAGCCGGAACGTAAGAACTGGAAGTCCTATCTGAGAACTATTGACCGTTTCAACGAACATCTTGCAGCGAAAGGCATCGTTTATGCCCGCTCCATGTACAACATACAGCAGACGGTGACGCCGAAGAACGGGCGTCTTGAGGTCAAGTTGGATTGCATTCGTCCGGATGTAGAAGTGCGCTATACGATGGATGGCACTATGCCCACAGCACAGTCCACCCTTTATACCCGGCCGTTGACACTCACAGATACGAAAACTGTTAAAGCGGCTACTTTCTCCGCAGGAAAGCAAATGGGGCAGACACTGGAACTACCTGTTGTGTGGAATCTGGCGACGGCAAAAACGATAAAAAGTGCCGGTGCCGCTGGTATCGGCCTGTTGGTGAATGGTGTACGTGGAAGTCTGAAATATACCGATTCCGAATGGTGTTCGTGGATGAGAAACGATACTGTTTCTTTCACTCTCAACCTGGATAAACCTCAAATGGTGAACCGGCTGACCCTGGGTTCCATTACCAACTATGGCATGGCAGCGCATAAACCCGCGCGGATAGAAGTCTGGATTTCGACGGATAATAAAAACTACCGCAAAGTAGGAGAGCAAACCTACACGAAGAACGAAATCTTCCGTGAAGGTACTTTTAAAGAGGATATCCCATTTGAGGTGGGAGGGGAGGCGCGCTACGTCCGCGTCGTGGCATACGGGGCGGGCAATTGTCCTTTCACGCATGTACGCCCGGGACAGGAAGCACGTATCTATTTCGATGAAATAATAATCGAATGAATTAGCTTGTAGCCCGTTATTTTAATAGAAAAACATATATGATAAAGAATATACTTTTGAGCTTGATAGCCATGTGTTCGTTCCCTGTTGTCGTGATGGCGCAGCCGGAGTGGCAAAGTCAATATGCCATCGGGAAGAATAAACTGGCACCGCACGCCTATGTATGGCCCTATGAAACGGCGGATGCCTTGCGCAGTGGTAGCTATGAGCAGTCACCTTACTATATGAGTCTGAACGGTAAGTGGAAATTTCATTGGGTGAAGAATCCCGATCATCGTCCGAAAGACTTTTATAAACCTTCGTTCTACACGGGCGGATGGGCAGATATCAATGTCCCCGGTAACTGGGAGCGTCAGGGATATGGTACGGCTATTTATGTGAACGAAACTTATGAATTTGATGATCCTTTGTTCAACTTCAAAAAGAATCCGCCGCTGGTACCTTATGCAGAGAACGAAGTAGGTTCTTATCGCCGTACGTTCACGGTTCCTGCTGACTGGAAAGACCGTCGCATCGTGATTTGCTGTGAAGGTGTGATCTCTTTCTATTATATCTGGGTGAACGGACATATGCTGGGCTATAACCAAGGTTCAAAAACTCCTGCCGAATGGGATATCACGGACTATGTACAGGAAGGAGAAAATACCGTGGCGCTTGAAGTGTATCGCTGGAGCGCCGGTTCTTATCTGGAGTGTCAGGATATGTGGCGGTTGAGTGGTATTGAACGGGATGTCTATCTTTACAGTACTCCACGCCAGTTTATAGCTGATTATAAAGTGACTTCTTCTTTGGATAAGAAAGAGTATAAGGAAGGAATTTTCGGCCTTGATGTAACAGTTGAAGGAAGTGCGACTGGTGTGTCTACTTTGGCATATAGTCTGGAAGATACTGCTGGAAAGACAATATTACAAAATGAAATACCGGTCAAGAGCCGTGGTTTGAGTAATTTTATTACTTTTGACGAACAGTCCCTTCCTGATGTAAAACGTTGGAGTGCAGAACATCCGAATCTTTATACCTTGATATTGACGTTGAAAGATGATGCAGGGCATGTAACACACCTGACCGGTTGCAAAGTCGGTTTCCGTACTTCCGAAATCAAGGATGGCCGTTTCTGTATCAACGGGGTACCTGTATTGATAAAAGGTGCTAACCGACATGAACATTCTCAGTTGGGACGTACTGTCAGCAAAGAACTGATGGAAGAAGACATTCGCCTGATGAAGCAACATAACCTGAATACTGTGCGCAACTCGCATTATCCGACACATCCGTACTGGTATCAACTTTGTGACCGCTACGGCCTTTATGTGATAGATGAAGCAAACATCGAATCGCATGGCATGGGGTATGGCCCGGCTTCATTGGCAAAGGATAGCACTTGGTTGCCTGCCCACATGGATCGCACCCGGCGCATGTACGAGCGCAGCAAGAATCATCCAGCCATTGTTATCTGGTCATTAGGCAACGAAGCGGGCAATGGCGTCAACTTTGAACGGACGTATGACTATATGAAGTCCATCGAAACCACCCGCCCCATTCAATATGAGCGTGCCGAACAGAATTACAATACGGATATCTACTGCCGCATGTATCGCAGTGTGGAAGAACTGCTGGCCTATGCCCGCCAGACAGAACCGAAAGTTTACCGTCCTTTCATCATGACCGAATACCTGCACGCCATGGGCAATAGCTGTGGCGGGCTGAAAGAATATATGGACGTCTTTGAAACAGAACCTATTGTGCAGGGCGGCTGTATCTGGGATTGGGTAGATCAGTCGTTCCGTGAAATTGATGCCGGCGGACGTTGGTATTGGACTTACGGCGGTGATTATGGTCCGAAGAATGTACCCAGTTTCGGGAACTTCTGCTGCAATGGTCTGGTGAATGCTGTCCGTGAACCTCATCCACATTTGCTGGAGGTGAAGAAAGCATATCAATATATAAAGACTACATTGATTGATAAGAGCAACTTGACTTTAAGTATAAAGAATTGGTACGATTTCACCAATCTCAATGCTTACACCCTGCACTGGCAGGTGGTAGGTGATCATGGGAAAGTGATTGTTGACGGCACCCGTCAGGTGGATGCCACTCCACATGCCACGGTGGAAGTTGCACTCGGTGCTGTACGTTTGCCTTCTGATGTTCGTGAAGCTTATCTGAACTTAAGTTGGACTCCTGTGGATGCAGCTCCATTTATTAATACGGATTACGAAGTAGCCTACGATCAGTTTGTTCTTTCGGGTAATAAAAACTACCGGACTCCGGAAACCAAACTTTCGGGTAAGGTGGAAATGAATATAGATCCGGAAACCGGGGCACTTCGCTCTTATATTTATAATGGTAAAGAATTACTGGTTTCTCCCGTTACATTAAGCCTCTATCGTCCGGTGACGGATAATGATAACCGTGAAAAAGTAGGAGGAGCCAAAGCCTGGAAGAAAGCCGGACTGGATCAGTTGACACAACGTGCTCTTTCAGTGAAGACCGCTACCCATGGCGGACGTGCCGAAGTGGAATTATTGAATGTCCGTGGTGAAAAAGTGGGAACTGCTTCTTTCATCTATACATTGAAGAAAAACGGCGAATTGGATATACAGACACACTTCGTACCCGATACTACCGCTGTCACTTCGCTGGCGCGTGTAGGGCTTACTTTTGAAATGCCCGATACATACAGTCAGGTGTCTTATCTGGGGCGTGGAGAGCATGAAACTTATATGGATCGAAAACAATCCGGTAAAATAGGTATCTATCGCACTGATGTGGAGCGTATGTTCCACTATTATGTTCGTCCGCAGGCAACGGGTAACCGTACGGATGTCCGTTGGATGCAGCTTGCTGATGAGGCAGGTGAAGGGCTGGTATTCCGTTCCGATGCTTCATTCCAGTTTAGTGTGATTCCTTTTACGGATGAGAATCTGGATGCGGCAACGCATATCAATCAATTACGGCGCGAAGGAGTGGTAACTGTTCACCTGGATGCAGTGCAGGCGGGAGTCGGTACGGCTACCTGTGGCCCCGGAGTGTTGCCGCAGTATCGTGTACCTGTGCAGGATTACACGTTCCGGTTTACAGTCCGTCCTTTGAAATAGATAGAAACCTATAACATAAGATAGCATGAAAAACCTGATTCTAACTACAGTTCTTAGTCTTGCAGTCTTTTCCGGATTGCAGGCACAAGAAACTTATTATGAGAAGCACGTTGTTTTTCCCGCTGGTGCTACAGCTGCGGAAAAGGTAGAAATGGCTTCCCGTCTTGTACCCACTCCACAGCAATTGGAGTGGCAACGTATGGAACTGACCGCCTTCCTGCATTTCGGTGTAAATACTTTCACCGGGCGAGAGTGGGGGGATGGTACCGAAGACCCTGCCATTTTTAACCCTACCTCGCTGGATTGCGAGCAATGGGTACGGACTCTCAAGGAAGCCGGTTTCAAGATGGCTATTATCACTGCTAAGCATCACGATGGTTTTTGCCTCTGGCCTACAAAGACTACCCGCCATTCCGTAGCCTCTTCTTCTTGGAAAGATGGAAAGGGAGATGTTGTGCGTGAGCTGCGTGATGCTTGCCAGAAGTATGGCATCAAATTTGGCGTTTACCTTTCCCCTTGGGATCGTAATGCCTCTTGCTATGGTGATTCCCCTGCCTACAACCAGTTCTTCATCGAGCAACTGACCGAATTACTAACCAATTATGGTGAAGTACATGAAGTGTGGTTCGACGGTGCCAACGGTGAAGGTCCTAACGGCAAAAAACAAATCTATGACTGGGATGCCATATTGAAAACCATTCGCCGACTACAACCCAAAGCCGTTACTGCTATCATGGGTGATGATGTTCGTTGGGTAGGTAATGAAAAAGGTATCGGTCGTGAAACAGAATGGAGCGCTACAGTTTTGACTCCGGGCATCTATCCTCGTTCCGGCGAACAGAATAAGGAGTTGGGTATCTTCGGCAAGGCTAAGGACTTAGGCGGACGTGATATAGTGGCTCGTGCTACCGAACTTTTCTGGTATCCTTCTGAGGTAGATGTTTCCATCCGTCCGGGTTGGTTTTATCATGCCGATCAGGACAAGCAAGTGAAGTCTTTAAGCCATCTGACGGATATCTATTTCAAATCAGTAGGCTATAATTCCGTTCTATTATTGAATATTCCGCCCGATCTTCGTGGGTTGATCAATGAAAATGATGTGCAGCGGCTGAAGGAATTTTCCGGTTATTTGAAGAATACTTTTGCCCGTAATTATGTGCTGAAAGGAAACGAAGCATGGCATGGAACTTCCGGTACGGTCCGCCAATATGATATACAGAAAGATGCACTTGTAAATGCTTTTATGATTCAGGAAGATATCTCCAAAGGGCAACGTATCGAAAGTTTTCTTGTAGAAGCTTATAAAGATGGTTCCTGGATTCATATGGCGGAAGGTACAACAGTGGGATATAAGCGTCTTATACGTTTCTCTGATACTCGTCCGGAGCGCATTCGTGTAACCATTCGCTCTGCCCGTGGTGTGGCTGATGTTGCTGCGGTCGGTCTTTTCTATGCAGAACCTCTTGCAGATAAGGATGAAGAAGTACAACTCAGCGATGTACCTGTCGATGGATGGCAGGTGGTTGGTGGCAATGCAGATTCCCGTAAGGCTATTGATGGGGACCGGAAAACGGTTTGGCGTGCTTCCGCACTTACGCCATTGGTTGTTGATATGGGGGATAAAATTGAAGTAAGTGGCTTTAGCTATGCTCCTTCTCCTGGAGATGATTTAGTAGGAACTGTCTATAAATATGCTTTCTATGTTAGTCTTGACGGGCATTCATGGACTAAATGTGAGACAAGTGGCGAGTTCAGCAATATCATGCACAATCCTGTGCCTTATTTTGTCCGGTTTGGCAAAACCTATCCTGCCCGTTACTTCAAGCTGGAACCAGTGTCGGAGATAAATAATAAAAATATTGTAACGGTCGGTGAGGTCGGTATCCTGACAAAATAGTGTTATGAAGAATTCAATACTCTCTATAGCCGCTATGGCATTACTTTCAGGTAATGCCATAGCTCAGCAAAAGCCTAATATCATTCTTTTTCTGGTGGATGACATGGGATGGCAAGATACTTCCTTACCGTTTTGGAATGATACCACCGAACTGAATCATATTTATGAAACGCCTAATATGGAGCGTCTGGCAAAGAAAGGTGTCAGGTTTACACACGCTTATGCATGCCCCATCAGTTCCCCTTCACGTGTCAGCTTATTTACGGGAGCAAACGCCGCCCAGCATAAAGTAACGAACTGGACGTTGAAGAAAGATACGCCGACTGACCGGAAAAATGAAACGCTGGATTTTGAAGCATGGAATTATAATGGTCTGTGTCCTGAACCCGGGTTGGAACATTCTTTTTATGCGAAGTGTTTGCCACAATTGCTTCGTGAAAACGGATATACTACCATGATGGTAGGTAAAGCTCATTTCGGTTCGATAGATACACCTGCTGCGAATCCATTGGCTATTGGCTTCGATTATAACATAGCCGGTCATGCAGCCGGTGCTATGGGCAGCTATCTGGGAGAAGAAGGATATGGTGCTTCCGGCAAGCCGGAATGGGCAGCGATATGGGCTGTGCCCGATTTGGAAAAGTATCATGGAACAGATACTTTCCTTACTGAGGCTTTGACGTTGGAGGCAAAAGGACTTATGGATAAGGCTCTTGACCAGCCTAAACCTTTTTTCCTCTATATGAGTCATTATGCCGTGCATGCGCCTTTCGGAACAGATAAGCGTTTCTATCAGAAGTATATGGATAAAGGGCTTCCGCATAAAGAGGCGCAGTATGCTGCCTTGGTGGAAGGCATGGACAAGAGCTTGGGAGATTTGATGGACTATGTAGACCGGAAAGGCATTGCAGATCATACAGTTATTATTTTTATGTCGGATAATGGTGGCTATACAATAGGCCGCGCGGATAAAAATGCTCCATTGAGTGAAGGAAAAGGTTCCTTGAAAGAAGGGGGAATCCGCGAACCGATGATCGTCTATTATCCGAATGTAACATCCCCCTCAACCATGAATGATACGCCGGTCATTATCGAAGATTTCTTTCCGACTCTGTTGGAAATAGCTGGAGTACATGATTATCAGACACCACAGCAGATTGACGGGCAGAGCTTTATGGCGCAGGTGACAGGACAGACTGGAGAAAAAGAACGTGCTTTATTTTTCCATTATCCAAATAATTGGGGTGAGAGAATACAAACGATTGGTGCTCCGCAAAGTGCCGTTGTGAAAGGTGACTGGAAATTAATTCATTATTATGACACCGGTAACAGCTTTCTGTATAACTTAAACGATGATATTTCCGAAAAGCATGATTTGTCTGCACGCTATCCGGATAAAGTGAAGGAGTTAGCCAAAGTTTTGAGTGACTATCTGCGAGCTCAACATGCCACTATGCCTATTCTGAAAACTACCGGCAAGTTTGTTCCCTATCCCGATGGAGAAGACGTAGAGAGGATATTGCCGAAAGATGATGAAACGTTGGTATATGACAATCCGGGGGATGCGCTGCACTTGAAGAAGGGCGATGTGCATCCTAAAATGAAAGGATGGTCTTTTTATACGGCCCATGAGTTTAATGATAAAGATACGAAAAAGGGACTGCCACTTGGCTTTGTAGAACATAGAGGCTTGCATATGTCACGTACGGCAAAGGTCGATAACCGGAAATGCTCAAAAGTAGAGGATGGGGTTTTACGCATCTGGAGTGTAGAGGAGAAAGACTCGATAGACAACCGTTTCGGTAAGAAGGTGAAGTATTCTCACGGTTGCTATCGCACCTCACTTCCCGGCAGTAAGGAGTTCTGGTGTAACTTTACTGAAAATATGCGTATTGAGATACGTTTCAAACGTACTCCTTATGTAGGTTTCAATGATGCCCTCTGGTTTATGGGAAACAATAATCGTCCCTGGCCGAAGAATGGTGAGATCGATCTTTTGGAGAATCCCAAGAAGACATTGAACGATTGTGCTCATTTCACGCTTCATTCTGAAAACCACTATGCCGGTGTTGTAGGCGGTGGCGGTAGTGTCACTTCTTCCATCAATCTTGCCGATATGTCTCAATGGAATATCTATTGGCTGGAATGGTATCCTGACCGCATTGTAGGAGGTGCCAACGGACAAGCCTATTTTGAACATCACAAAGGGGCTGATGGCAATACCGACTGGCCTTGGAGTGACCCGCTGGGCTTCTTCCTGATTTTCAGTACGGGTATCTCTACGAACCCGAATGCCTGGCCTGGTGCTATCATTCCTTCCGAATGGAAAAAAGATGCCAAACCTGCCATGTATATCGACTGGATACGCGTTTATACAAATCGAGATTATAAAGGTGAAAATCCTCCTGCTCCGAAATATTATTAGTCAAATATCTACCTACACCGTACCCGGGCCGTACTTGCTCCGTGCATTCTTCGGTCAGAAGTAGCTCTGTATGGAGAAACTACGGACTTGGTACAGATCAAGTACAGTTCGGATATGGAGCGAGGGATATAAAAACAGGGCAGACTGGATATTGTTCCGGTCTGCCCATATACTTTCTAACACAACTAAAAATTTATACAATAATTGATTTAGCAGATTATTTATCTTTTTCTTCTAAACAAAATCTTTCAGTTCTTGTTGTAACTTCTGTCGGGTGAAGAAGATACGGCTTTTCACTGTTCCGAGTGGTAATCCCAACTTCTCTGCAATCTCACGATATTTGAAACCGGATACGTGCATGGAGAACGGAATTTTATATTCACGTGGCAATGCATTTACTATCCGATGCATTTCTTTCAGGTCGTACGCGCTTTCCGTGCATTCAAAGCCAGACTCCTGCGGTAAGTTGAGATGATAGAGATTATCTGTCTGATCTACGAAAGTCTGGTCGCGAACCACCTTGCGGTAGTTGTTGATAAAGATATTGCGCATGATGGTATACATCCATCCTTTGAAATTAGTATCAGGTGCATATTTATCTTCGTTATCTAATGCCTTTAAAGAGGTTTCTTGGAGTAGGTCATTTGCTTCTTCGTGGTCGGAGGTTAATTTGTATGCAAAGCGTAATAAATCATCTTGTACTCCGAGCAATTCTTTCTGGAATGTAATACTGTTGTTCATAATCATTTCTCCTTTTCATTTCAATAGTTATTCTTTTGTTTTGCCTTTTGACTTTGCAATTTTACGAAAGTTACCTTACTCTGATGGACGGATTTCAGGCAATATTTAGGGGGAAAACTATCAATTGATAGTTTTCAGGTGGTATTTTGATAGTTTACGGGTGGTCGGAAAGTGTTCATGTAACAAGTCTTTGACCTCTTCATGAACACTTTTTCATATCTGAACGTTATCGGTTTAGGTTATATGGGGTAATAACTGTTTTTATCCTGCAATACAGATTATCTAAAGTCTTTCAGTTCCTGTTGCAGCTTCTGGCGTGTAAAGAATATGCGGCTCTTTACTGTACCTAAGGGCAATCCCAACTTTTCTGCAATCTCTCGGTATTTGAAACCGGATACATGCATGGAGAATGGTATCTTATATTCGCGTGGCAATGCATTTACAACACGGTGCATCTCTTTCAGGTCATAAGCGCTTTCGGTGCTTTGGAATCCGGACTCCTGCGGCAGATTGAGGTGATAAAGATTATCAGTCTGATCTACGAAGGTCTGGTCGCGAACCAGCTTCCGATAGTTATTTATAAAGATATTGCGCATGATGGTATACATCCATCCTTTGAAGTTAGTGTCGGGCATGTATTTATCTTCATTATCTAATGCCTTTAAAGAGGTTTCCTGGAGTAAGTCGTTAGCTTCTTCACGGTCGGAGGTCAGTTTATATGCAAAACGTAATAAATCGTCTTGTACTCCGAGCAAATCCTTTTGAAATGTAATACTGTTCATATCGTTCTCCTTCTTTTATTATAATTATTCGTTTGTTTGACTTTTGATGTTGCAATTTTACGAAAGTTCCCTAACTCTGACGGGCGCATTTTGAGCAATCTTTGGGGCAAAAACTATCAATTGACAGTTTTTGGGCGCCTTTTGTTTGTTTTTGGGTGCAGTTTTCGCTGATTTTATTGCGTATAATTAAAAAGATGAGTTAATTTTGCGCAATCATTTCATCTTAAAAAGAATGGCTGACGACTCTTTATTTTTGATTGATATTGATAAAGTGCTCCGGGAAAAGGCTCCGAAGTACTATAAGTATATCCCCAAATTCGTGGTCTCTTATCTGAAAAGAATCGTTCATCAGGAAGAACTGAATGTTTTCCTGCGCGAATCGAAGGATAAGGTCGGTGTAGACTTCTTAAAAGCTTGCCTGGAATTTTTGGATGCCAATATTGTGGTGAAGGGAGAAGAGAATCTACCGACTGAAGGACTGTATACCTTTGTCTCCAATCATCCGTTGGGAGGCCAGGATGGTGTGGCTTTGGGATATGTGCTGGGTAGTTTCTATAAAGGTAAGGTGAAGTATATGGTGAATGACCTGCTGATGAATCTGCAAGGATTAGCTCCTCTTTGTATACCTATTAATAAGACCGGAAAGCAGGCAAAAGATTTTCCGAGAATGGTGGAAGCGGGCTTTGCATCGAATAATCAGTTGATTATGTTCCCTGCCGGATTGTGCTCCCGACGTCAGAATGGAGTGATCCGTGATCTGGATTGGAAGAAGACCTTTATCGTAAAAAGTGTGCAGGCACAACGTGACGTTGTTCCCATTCATTTCGAAGGCCGGAATTCGAACTTTTTTTATAATTTAGCTAACGTCTGTAAATTTCTGGGTATCAAAATTAACATAGCCATGCTCTATCTCGCCGATGAGATGCTGAAGAACCGTCATAAAACGTTTACTGTCACCATTGGAAAACCTATTCCCTGGCAGACTTTTGATAAATCAAAGACTCCTGCCGAGTGGGCGGCTTACGTAAAAGATATCGTTTATAAATTATAGAACTTAGTTTTAATAAGAGAACTACTAACAAAGAAATATGGAAGAGATTATTGAACCTATTAGTAAGGAACTTCTGAAAGCGGAACTGACCGAAGAGAAGCGTCTGCGTATGACGAATAAGAGCCATAATCAGATTTATATCATTACAGCTCAGGATTCTCCGAATATTATGAAAGAAATCGGTCGTTTACGCGAGATTGCTTTCCGTGCGGCAGGTGGAGGTACAGGACAACCGCTGGATATCGATGAATACGATATCATGGATAATCCCTACAAACAGCTGATTGTCTGGAACCCTGAAGCAGAAGAAATATTAGGTGGTTATCGTTATATCCTTGGTACGGACGTTCGGTTCGACGAACAGGGTGCCCCTATTCTGGCTACAGCCCATATGTTCAATTTCTCTGAAAAGTTCCTGAAGGAGTACCTTCCCACTACAATTGAGTTAGGACGTTCGTTTGTTACGGTAGAGTATCAGTCCACCCGTGCCGGTAGTAAAGGCTTGTTTGCGCTGGATAACCTATGGGATGGTTTGGGTGCGTTAACGGTAGTTATGCCGAATGTGAAGTATTTTTTCGGTAAAGTGACTATGTATCCGAGCTATCATCGCCAGGGACGCGACATGATTCTTTATTTCTTGAAGAAGCACTTTGAGGATAAAGATAATCTGATTACTCCGATGAAACCGCTTGAAATGGAAGCTAAAGAGGCTGATTTGGCTGCTTTGTTTTGTAAGAAGACATTTAAGGAGGACTATAAGATACTGAATTGCGAGATACGTAAGTTAGGTTATAATATTCCGCCGTTGGTAAATGCTTATATGAGTTTGAGTCCGACGATGCGTATGTTCGGTACTGCCATTAACTATGGTTTCGGCGATGTGGAAGAAACGGGAATTCTGATTGCTGTGGATGAGATTCTGGCAGAAAAGCGTATTCGCCATATCCAGTCATTCATCGAGAATGAGCCGGAGGCTTGCAAACTTACCTCCGGGGCTAATAAAGTGTTCTTTCCGAGTAGATGATAATTGTGCCTGAAGCACACTTATACTGCCGGCAAACTGTTTCCGTTGATCTTTCTGTAGAGATCGAGTGCATAGACGTCTGTCATGCCGGAGATATAATCCAATACCGCCTGTATTCTTTCGTAGAGTACGGGCGCTTTTATATTATATTGGCCGGATACCCGGTTGATGAGCAACTGTGAATAAGCTTTTTCCGGTGAGCAGACGGCATCGATCATCAGATCGAGTAAAGTACTGATGATACGGAAACCGGCAAGTTCGATATCCAGTACATCACGCGAGCGATAGATTTTCTTTAACGAAATATCTGCACTGTGCTTATAAGCACCGGCTGGCAATTCGGAAATATGCTTGATGAGGCTTCCTTCAAATTCCCCCTTTAATATCTTTTCCTCATTATTCAGAAAGGCTTGGGTACATTCCTGGATGAGTAGTCCTATGACGCAGGAACGCAGATAGGCAATCTGCTCGTTGACATCGCTGACAAGATTCAGAGTCTTAAGCATATGCTTTTTACGCTCTTCCGGAAAATAGGAAAGAAGTAAATCTTGTGTTTCCTGTGTGGTAAGTATCTTTAGTTTGTGGGCATCTTCTATGTCCATCATCTGGTAGCAAATGTCATCTGCCGCCTCTACCAGGTAGACCAACGGATGGCGGGCATATTTCAGTGGAGTTTCATTCAGCTTTTTCATACCCAGTTCTTCGGCTATCCGGTGGAAACTATCTTCCTCCGTGGTGAAGAAGCCGAACTTTGATTTCTTACCAGCTAAACTCGATGAAAAGGGGTATTTTACGATGCTGGCCAGGGTGGAATAGGTTAATACGAATCCTCCTTTGCGTCTTCCTTCAAACTGATGGGTAAGCAATCTGAAAGCATTGGCATTTCCTTCGAAGTGTGTCAAGTCCTCCCACTGCTCTGCGGACAGTTGTCCTTTTAGAATCATACCTTTTCCTTCGGAGAAGAAAGTGGAAATGGCCCGTTCTCCGGAGTGGCCGAAGGGAGGATTCCCCAAGTCGTGTGCCAGGCAGGCTGCCGATACGATAGAACCAATTTCGGGTAAATACGAATCTTTTAATTCGGGCTGACGGGTAAGAATGGCTTTAGCGACGTCATTTCCCAACGAACGACCTACGCAGGAAACTTCCAGGCTATGCGTCAGGCGGTTGTGTACGAAGATACTACCCGGCAAGGGAAATACTTGTGTTTTGTTTTGCAAGCGGCGGAAGGGGGCGGAGAAGACGAGACGGTCATAATCCCGCTGAAATTCCGAACGGTTTTCGTGACGTTCCAGGTGAAACTCTTCCAGCCCGAAACGTTTGGCAGATATGAGGGTGTTCCAATTCATCTTTATGAAATTTACGATTAGACAATTTACAATTTACGATTGAAGTTACTAATATTTAACTGCAAATGTATGATATTCCGCCCTAAAATCTGTATTTTCGCCCCATTAAATACGAAATGAATAGAGAAGTTGTAAAGAATAAATCTAACTTCAATCGTAAATTGTAAATTGTCTAATCGTAAATAAAATGATGAACGTACAAATCATTAATAAATCGAAACATCCGCTTCCGGCTTATGCCACCGAATTGTCCGCAGGAATGGATATCCGTGCTAATCTTTCAGAACCAGTTTCTTTAGATCCGATGCAACGTTGCCTGGTACCTACGGGATTATATATTGCCCTGCCACCGGGGTTTGAGGCACAAGTGCGCCCTCGCAGTGGTCTGGCTATTAAGAAAGGTATCACGGTACTGAACTCTCCGGGAACGATTGATGCCGATTATCGTGGAGAGGTTTGTATTATCCTTGTAAATCTTTCATCGGAGACTTTCGTGATAGAAGACGGAGAACGCATTGCGCAGATGGTAATAGCACGCCACGAACAAGCTACATGGCAGGAAGTGGAAGTGCTGGATGATACGGAGCGTGGTGCAGGCGGCTTCGGTCATACAGGAAAGAGTTGAGGAGTTAAAAATCAAAGAATTAAAAACTAAAAGGGGCTGAGTTCTACTAACTGACTGAATGAAAATGAAATTTAAAATAGTATCTCTTTTCGTATTGTGCGCGATACTTATATCGTGTGGTACTTCCCGTCAGGGAGGAAAAAAACAGCGGAAAGGAACCAAGGCGCAGGTTGTGCTTACGCCCGAGCAACAGCGTAAATACGATTACTTCTTTCTGGAAGCTTCCCGCTTGAAGATGAAAGACGATTATGGTGCTGCCTTTGACTTATTGCAGCATTGTCTGACCATTAATCCGAATGCTTCATCGGCTTTGTACGAGATTTCGCAGTATTACATGTACCTTAAACAAGTTCCGCAAGGACAGGCAGCATTGGAAAAGGCTGTGGAAAATGATCCGGATAATTATTGGTATAGCCAGGGATTGGCTAGCTTATATCAGCAACAGAATGAGATGCAGAAAGCTACGAATCTGCTGGAAAGCATGGCAACCCGTTTCTCGGATAGGATGGACCCCCTGTACAGCTTGCTGGATATATACAACCGTCTGGAAGAGTACGATAACGTGATTACCACCTTGAACCGTTTGGAAGAAAAGATGGGAAAGAACGAACAACTCAGTATGGAGAAATTCCGTATCTATTTACAGAAGAAGGATAATCAGAGCGCTTTCCGTGAGATAGAGAGTCTGGTGGAAGAGTATCCGATGGATATGCGATATCAGGTGATACTGGGTGATGTTTATATGCAGAACGATAAGAAGGACGAAGCCTATAACATATACAAGAAAGTGCTTGCCGCCGAACCGGATAATGCCATGGCGATGTATTCATTGGCCTCTTATTACGAACAAACTGGACAGAAAGAACTCTACGAGCAACAACTGGATACCCTTTTACTGAATAAGAAAGTGCCCTCTGATACAAAGTTGAACGTGATGCGTCAGTTTGTGGTTGAAAATGAACGGGCAGGTAGAGACAGTACCCGCGTGATCAATCTTTTCGACCGTATTATGGAACAAGACCAGGATGATGCACAGATGCCGATGCTTTATGCCCAATATCTCCTTGCCAAGAAAATGAATAAAGAGACCATGCCCGTACTGGAACGAGTGCTGGACATTGATCCGACGAATACGGCTGCCCGCATGACCCTTCTCGGTGAAGCAATACGGAAAGAAGATTATAAAGACGTAATCCGTCTTTGCGAGGCCGGTATTGAGTCTAATCCCGATATGCTGGAGTTCTATTTCTATCTTTCCATAGCCTATAATCAGGCCGACCGCACTGATGATGCACTTGCCATCTGCAAGAAAGGATTGGAAAACATCCCGGAAAAGAGTGATAAAGAATTCGTTTCTAACTTTTACGCCATCATGGGCGACATCTATCATACCAAGAAAATGAATACGGAAGCCTATGCAGCCTATGACTCTGCATTGGTTTACAATTCGGCAAATCTGGGAGCATTGAATAACTATGCCTATTACCTCTCGCTGGAACGTCGTGACCTGGACAAAGCGGAGGAAATGAGTTATAAAACGGTGAAATCCGAACCGAATAACTCCACTTACCTCGATACCTACGCCTGGATTCTGTTTGAGAAAGGCAACTATGCCGAAGCCCGCCTCTACATAGACGATGCAATAAAGAATGATAAAGATCAAAGTGATACCATTCTTGAACATGGGGGTGATATCTATTATATGACCGGTGATGTGGATGGTGCTTTGAAGTATTGGAAGCAAGCTCAGGAAGTGGGCAGTGAGTCCAAGACATTGAAAAAGAAGATCGAGAAAAAGAAATATATACCCGAATGAGAACGTTACACAGCAAATACAGAACGGTAGGCAGTATTCGTATGCTGCCTCTCTTGCTTCTCCTGACTCTGGTAGTAGGTCTTTCTGGTTGTAAGACTTCCCGGAAAGTGACTTCTTCGTTGGGAGAACCGCGCTTTTTATCTTCTAAAGTACAGTTGACCATTCCTAACAAGGGAGGTACTATTACAGTGAACGGTACCATGAAGCTTATAAGCGGTGAACGTATGCAGCTTTCCCTTCTGATGCCTATCCTCCGAAGTGAAGTGGCACGATTGGAGATTACTCCCGACGATGTGTTGGTAGTGGACCGTATGGGAAAACGTTATGTACAGGCTACCCGTAAGGAATTGAAAGACGTTTTGCCCAAGAAGGCCGACTTTGCCCATTTGGAGAAGATGCTTTTTGAGGCTGCCAAACCCGGTGGCAAAGCTTCTTTGACAGGTAAGGAGTTGGGGATTCCTTCTTTGGAGAAAGGAAAAATCGTTCTTACCGACTTTTCGGACAAAGAGATATCGTTGACTCCGACTCAGGTGTCTTCCAGATATACTAAGGTTGAATGGACTGAACTTTTAGAGATGCTGGCCAAGTTATGAGACAGTTTCTTTGTATTTTCATAAGTTGTTTCTGTCTGGCTCTGCCACTTTGCGCCCAATCCAACAAGATGATTAAGGAGTTGGAAAGTAAACGGGGCGCTTTGCAAAAGCAGATAGCCGAGTCGGAAACACTTCTAAACACTACAAAGAAAGATGTCGGTAGCCAGTTGAATGGTCTTGCCGCCCTTACCGGGCAGATTGAGGAACGAAAACGGTATATCCTCGCCATTAATAATGATATGGAGACTATAGATCGTGAACTTTCCAAACTGGAACGTCAGTTAGTCCGCCTCGAAAATGATCTGAAGGATAAGAAGAAGAAATATGAGTCTTCTGTTCAATATCTGTATAAGAACCGTTCCGTCCAAGACAAACTTTTGTTTATTCTTTCCGCCAAGACATTATCGCAAACTTATCGCCGTTTGCGCTATGTGCGTGAGTATGCCGACTATCAGCGCCTGCAAGGCGAAGAGATCTTGAAGAAACAAGAACAGGTCAATCAAAAGAAGACGGAACTTCAACAGGTAAAGAAAGCCAAAGCCAGTTTGCTGAAAGAACGTGAAGCGGAAAAAGAAAAGTTGGAAAACCAGGAGAAGGAGAAGAAAACCTTAGTTGCCAATTTACAGAAAAAGCAGCGTGGGCTGCAAAATGAGTTGAACAAGAAGCGTAGGGAAGCCGACCAGCTGAATGCGCGTATTGATCGCCTGATAGCCGAAGAAATAGAGAAAGCTCGTAAACGTGCTGCGGAAGAGGCGCGTAAAGAAGCGGCTGCCCGCAAAAAGGCTGCTGCAAAAGAAACGAAACCGGCTGCAACTTCTTCTTCCGAAGCAGCCACCGCTAAGAAAGCGGCACCTCTCGAAACTTATACGATGGATAAGGCAGACCGGGAATTGTCCGGTAGCTTTGTCAGCAACCGTGGTAAATTGCCAATACCTATTACCGGACCTTATATCATCACCAGCCGCTACGGTCAATATTCCGTAGAGGGGCTTCGCAATGTGAAACTGGATAATAAAGGGATAGACATTCAAGGTAAGCCCGGTGCACAGGCGCGTGCTATCTTCGACGGAAAGGTAGCTGCTGTTTTCCAACTGAACGGACTTTTCAATATTCTTATCCGCCATGGAAACTATATTTCCGTTTATTGTAACCTGGCTTCTGCTTCAGTGAAGACGGGGGATACTGTTACTACCCGGCAAGCCCTCGGACAAGTATTTTCGGATGGTGCGGACAATGGACGTACGGTGCTTCACTTCCAGTTGCGCAAAGAAAAGGAGAAACTGAATCCGGAACCGTGGTTGAATCGCTGAGTCAAGCCTTCTTTGTGCTGTATTATCGTGCCGTTCTGCGCTTTCACCTCTTTCATCGTCAATAGGCCCTTGTGTGTAAGGCGTTTATACTGAAATGTCCGGTCGTGGACGGCTTTCAGTGCTTTCAGCCTGTTAGCAAGCGCAAGGTATACTCGTAAGATTACGCCTTTCCTTTTTATTTCTTCCTATTGAAACAAAAGTGCCTTGCCTATGGAACAAAAGTTTCTCGGTTAAGAAACAAACGTTTCTTAGGTAAGAAACTTTTGTGCCACAGTAAGGAAACAAATGTTCCTCTAAAGTGAAACTTACGCTTCTTCGTAATGGAACAATATCTGATTAAGGTACTCTTAATCTGCCTTCCCGGTATGCTTGCTCAAAGTAAGTCGTTTCTATTGCTTAATAAGATGAGCCATTGTTTGCTTCCCGTTTTCTCCTGTCAGACGTACAAGATAGTATCCTTTATTTAATTTGCTGACATTGAAGGTACGGTTTGCGGGAGTCTGCTCGTCTACTATGATTCCATTCATTGCAATAATCTGCACTTTGACAATTCCGGATAATAAAATCCGAACATCCTCTTGGGCAATTGTAGGGGCAATAGCGATTTGCCGGTTTTCTTCCGGTATCGTTTCTATAGAAGTAATTTCTACAGGCTTGTTTATGTACAGTCTGAACTCTCCGGCCGGCAAAGAGAAGGGATCTCCTGTTTCGGATTTACCAGTCATGAAATCATACCAGTCTTCTCCGCTATTCAAATTTGGGATACATATATTAGTGGCAGTACCGAAGTTGCCTACTAAAACAAAGTGGAGATCCGGATGTGTTATTTCAATACGCCGGATAGGCCAGTCTGTCTCATCCACATTTCCCACGAATTCTCCGTCGGATATCACATGGGCATACTGTTCTCTGAAATTTAGTAGTTTGCAATAAGTCTCAAATAAATTCTTTCGTTCCGGAACCTCCAGGAACTCCCAATGAGGAGGTTTCGTTTCACCTTCATAGCTGGAACTAAGTTCGTCCGTACCTTCTTTTGACTGAATAGAGATGTCGTATCCCATTTCGCCAAATTCCCACATCATCTTGGGACCGGGCATCATAAATAAAAAGGCTGCGGCAGTTCCACATCTTTTCATACGTACCTCTAATTCCGTTCGAATTTCTCCAATTCCATTCACTGAAGCATTGTATGCAACACGCTCTTCGTCATGGCTCTCCATATAAGTTACCCGGTTGTTTTTACTCCATCCTTTAGATGAAGCCATGGCTCCCTTAAACGAACTACCTTTCTGAACTCCATTGATCGCATTGCTGAAAGGAGAATTTTGCTTTCCCCATAGCATCAGATCGTGTTCGGCAAGTTCTTTTTCTTCTTGATCGCCAGCTAAATGCTCGTAAATGAGGTAAGCGTCACTTTTTCGCTTCCGTATTTCATCCGATAATCTCTTTATAATGCGGATCCGATCCGGATCGTATGCAGAACCATCTCCCGGAGTATTGGTAAAACCTTTGGAGAAATCGAAACGGAAACCATCCAGTTTATACTCTTTTAGCCAGAAAGCGCAAATGCTGTCTAAAAGAATCTGCGTTTCTTTACTCTCATGGTTGAAATCGGCTCCCCATGAATATTTAGTATTGGGAGAAACCATATTGAACCAGGGATTATCTGCTGCCGGCTGTGCTTTGGTATTTCCCGGAGGATCAGCATACAGTCTGACTAAGGAACAAGTACCATATGCATGATCCAATACAATGTCCATGATCACTGCTATTCCACGTTTGTGGCACTCGTCTATAAATTTCTTATAATCTTCTTCTGTTCCATACACTTTTTCTGTTGCAAAGAAGAAGGTGGAGTGATATCCCCAGTTGGTTATTCCGTCTATCTTGCAGAAAGGCATTAATTCGATTGCATTGATTCCCAATGATTTCAGATAATCCAGTTTCTCAAGGGCCAGTTTCAGATTTCCTTTATATTCACCGTTGCGTGTGAAATCGCGAAGCAGGAGTTCGTAAATTGTCAGTCGGTCTTGGCGTACGCCTTTAAAATCAGTCACTTCCCATGGATATTCCGGTTTTGCCGTTTGCCACACAGATACAATATCAGCTTTACATTTTTCCGGAAATTCCATGAGGTTAGGATATGCGACGGGAGATATTCCTTTGTCGAACTTCCTTTCGAGTATCTTATTGGCATAAGGGTCTGCGATATCCAAAAGACCATCGACCAGGTAATAAAAAGCATATTCTTTCCCGGGAATGAGATGATTCAGAGTAATCCAAAAGTAGTCACCGTCTCTTTTCATCCGATAATCCTCTTTCACTTCCCAGTTGCTCAGTTCGCTCATTAAATACGCAAATTGCTTTCCCGGAGCGAACAGTACTAAAGTGAGGCTTTCGTCATTGTGGTAGTTAATACCTCTTTGTACTCCTTCCGGGCGCGGACTATCTTCTCCCGGAGCTATTGTATGGGATAACAGTAATTTAATATTCGATTTTTTATCACCGGTAGCCCTCCCATCCATGGTGCCATCCGCATTACGCAACACAAACTCGATACTCAGCAACTGTTCGTCTGCTTTAAACTCGTAAGGTGGTTCCATCTGAGTGTTTTGCATAAAGAACTCTTTGACGGACGGGGTGATTTTAAGCTGCCAGAGGTTATCTCCGACTTTCTGGAGTTTAACAGCATCAATATTACATTTGTCGGGTGTTGTCTTATCCGGCCATAAAGCAATTCTGGATTTCCATTCAGTACCACTCGGACTTTCGGAAGTGATAACTCCCATATGTGAATAAATCGGTCCTTCAAAATCGACTAAAGAAGCTTTCTGAAAGGAACACTTGGTTAGATCAAAAATCACAGTAACTTCATCGTCACCTGTTGGCTTAGATGGTGTACAATCTACAATCTGTGCTTTTAGAGATAAAGTGCACAGAAGTGTGATAAACAATATATAAGTTCTCATAAGGATAATTTTTAATTGTTTCAATGTCAGTATTATAAAAGAATGGGCTGTATCGGAAATATACGATACAGCCCGATTCTAATCACTCTATTAACCTGAAAACTACTCATCAGCACTGGGTACCAGTTCATACCGGAAAGGATATTCCTGCAAATACACATTGAAGTCATAATATCCTTCTGCTGCAAGAAATGGAATATTCTTTGTGCCGGATATGATACCCGATTGATTACCCTTTTCCACCTTATTGTCGGTAGCTCCCATATTGGCAGCATTTGCCCAGGTCTTGCCCACTGCATTCGCTCTGAATTTGAATTCAAACTTAGAGGTATTGGGTACACCACTTCCGTCTGTCTGATATTCCGGAACATACACATGCTTGGCAGTCCATACTTTTCCTTCCGGATCGTATGTCAGAACAGCTCCTGTTCCTTCTTCAGGATTTTGAGCTGACATGGAATTTGCCCATTGAGGATAACTCATATTACGCTGTCCGCACACGAAAAACTCTTTATAGAATTTGTAAAGTGTCATGGTCTTTGCGTTCTCCGTGATTTTAACTACCATTTTATAAAATCCCGGTCCATCGAGTATTTCCTCTTTATTGGAACCCGGTGCAAAAGAACCCGGAGCAATAACGTTTCCTCCTGCCTGCAGAGCAAGGCTTGTACCCGGAGTGAATGAAGCCGGTGCTCCCCATTCAACTTCCGGTGCCAGTTCTTCAACCAATTTTATACCTTGGTCTAATTTGGGTAAATATACATATCCTTCATACTCTCCATTCCAGCCGGGAGAATATAATACTTCTGCATTATTTGTTGTAAAGTCGGTATAATCACCTATTACATAAAGCAAGTCGGGATCACTGGAAAACGTAGTCACATTGAATTCGGATATGGAGGATGTCAATGATGCATAGGCTGTGCTGATAGTGGCTTCAACGCGCATTACAATGTCTGTAGGTCGGCGTTTGATGGCTCCGGCCGACAATAAGGCGGCATTCAGATCCTTTACTTTCACCGTATATTTGTTTTCATTGGTAATTGCAAACGTTGTGTATGTCAGATCATTTACATCTACTCCTTCCTTTTTTACAGCCAGCTGAATGGCGTAGGAAATAATAGCATCGTAGCCAAATTGGGCAGGGGTCCACTCAATGACGGCCAAGTCTGTCTCGGCAGCATTCTTATCCAGAACAAACACATCGTCAAAGGTCTGTTTCCAGGAACTGGCAACAAAATTATCAGGGTCCAGTATCAGTTTCTCATCTTGTGCGCAAGACGCCAGGCAAAGAAGAGAAATTATGCTAACTATTGAATAAACTAACTTTTTCATATTTAATCTTCTTAAAGAGGTTATTGATTGGAAACGGCATTGTCATAGCCCGGATTCTGAGTCAGATTAGGATTGGCGCCTATATCTGAAGCGGGTATAGGGAACAGTTCTCTATATTGGGGAACGGCAGAACCGGGGAAAGTTCCATTCTTGAATTCCCATGTATAATCATTCCCGGAATATTTACCAAAGCGGATCAGATCTGTGCGGCGGAATGCTTCCCAATAAAGCTCGCGGGAACGCTCACCGAAAATATAATCGAGAGTGAAAGAGCTCAGATCTTCGGCCTGTATTTTTGCGCGATGCCTCAATTCGTTGAGTTTTTCCAGAGCCAATGCATCCGTACATGTTCCTCCGGATTTTCTCACCGCAGCTTCAGCGTAGTTCAGATAGGCTTCGGCAAGGCGCATCAAGGGATAGTCCAGACTTGGATATTCAGTCAAAGAAATCACATTCCCATTTTCATCCGTATATGAGGGCGGTATGCCTTCACGTGTCAGGTTGGTCCATTTATAGGAAGGCCAGCCATAAATGAAGGTGCTCGAACCGGCATTTTTGGACATAGGCAAATGGCAAGTCGGGGTAAAGAAAATAGCCCGGTTATCTAAGGTGTTTACATACTTTCCCAATGATCCGTTTCCGTCATCAACCACCTCATCCATTGTTCCGAGGAAATCATCAATTCCCGGGTAGAAGTGACGGACGAAAGTCAATGTAGCACGAGAACCTTTGAAACTCTTTGAGATACCACTCGTTTGGGTAAAGTTAGGATCGTTGGGACCTCGTGAACCTGCTACCAGGAATTGTGTTGCATAAGACTGAGTCCAGCGTCCGTCAAAGTTGATCGTGAAAATCATCTCTTTACGTGCATCTGTATTTTCACCGTTGTCAGCCATGAAAAGTTCTGCATAGTTGGGACATAAATCATATCCTGCACTGATCACGTTGCGGGCATATTTCATGCACTCATCATATTTAGGTGTCTGAATATACACTTCTGCATTCAAATATAAGCGTGACAGCAACATCCAGACAGCTGCCTTGTCGGCACGCCCATACTCATTCTGTCTCGGTTCGGTCATATGCGGATCGTCTGATAATTCCAGAAGTTCGCTCTCAATGAAACTGTAGAGTTCGGCACGTGAACGTTGTGGAGGCAAATAAGTACCGATTGGATCGTTTTCTGTAATGAAAGGAGTATTCCCAAACATATCCATAGCGTGATAATACATCAAAGCACGGAGAAAACGGGTTTCGGAACGATAATACTGTATGTTAGCTCTGAGAGCATCATCTACTCCACGGTCATTCAAACGCTCGTCTGTGGTTTGTTTCAGATAATCATTGCACATGGTAATAGTGAACAAGAGACGATAATAGAGACCTGAAATTATCGGATTGTTCAAGGTGCTGTATGTATTGTAAGAGAGTTCGGGACATCCCGGGTCGGACTGAGTGAATGTCACCTCGTCTGTAGTGAACTCCTGCATGTACCAGAATGTACGTAAGAATGGAGAGGTTCCGGCATCCACATCAGCAATTTCCGCACTGGCTGGTCCGCTTTGTCCGGAGAGGCCAAGTGCTGCATACAATTTGGCTAATCCCTGCATGTAACTTTCAGGGGTAGAATACGCTTTATCTGCCGTATACAACTTAGGATCAAGCGGGGTAGTGTTCAGGTCATCGAAGCAAGACGCAAATAGAATCGTCATTGCCGGGAACAGTATTGATAGTAAAATATATTTTAGTTTCATAACAGATCATTTTTTAGTAGTTAAGATTCAAACCTAATACAAAGATACGAGGGCGTGGCCATGCATTATTGTCAATACCACTACTTACCTCCGGATCTAATCCAGAGTATTTTGTGATAACAAACGGATTTTGGGCAGTGAATGAAACACGTCCTCCAAGTTTACTATTAAATAGTTTTTTGAAAGAATATCCCAGGGTGATATTATCCACCTTCAGGAAAGATGCATTTTCCAGGAATAAATCACTCTTTGCCTGAGTGACGGTAATGGGATTGCGGAACTTTGAAGTTTTCACAACAAATTCAGGTATATTGCGTACTGTTTGGCCGTTGCTGAATGTATAGTCGGCTGAACAGCGCGCGGAATTGTAATCGTTGAATACCCAGTTCCCAATACTTCCATGTGCATTAAAACCGAAGTCCCAATTCTTATAACGGAATAACATATTGAATCCGAAGAATACATCCGGGCGCGATTTGTGTTTAAGTACGAGGTCTTTGTCATCGATGATGCCATCCTTATTCTGGTCGATAAATGCATCTTGAACCGGATTACCATATTCGTCGTATACCTGTTCATATACATAGAATGTATTAGGAGCATACCCTACACTATGTATCTGGATGTTATTACCCGTTCCCATGCTGATACCTCCGGTGGGCACTCCCACGTAGTCCGGATTGAAGATGGCGGTCAGTTTCGTAATTTTCGATTTGCTCCAGGTAGCGTTTACACCGATATCCCAAGAAAAGTCTTTTGTAACAATAGGAGTGGCATTGATGTTGATTTCAACACCCTTATTCTCCAAATTACCGATATTGGCGGTCATCTTATTCGTAAAATTAGAACCGGCGGGAATGGGAATGGAGTTTAATAGATCGGAGGTCTCTTTGTAGAACAAGTCGACACTCCCCGATAAACGGTTATTAAAGAATCCCCAATCCAATGCCACATTCCAGGTGGCGGTAGACTCCCACTTGATGTTTTCATTATAAGCTTCCGGTTTCAATATCTGATAGAATTTATCTCCGATCTGATATTGTGAAGTAGAAGTGATGGTTGACAAATTATAGGTTGCAATGTAAGGATAGTAATCTGAACCAATATTTTGCTGTCCCGTCACACCATAGCTGGCGCGTAGCTTTAAGTTACTCAGCTTATCGAATTTCTTGAAAAAAGCTTCATCGGACATTCTCCACGCTAAAGCTACAGAAGGGAAGAGGCCCCAACGGTTAGAAGGAGAGAAACGGGAAGTTCCGTCATCACGCAATGTGAAAGTAATCAGATACTTGTCCATAAATGTGTAATTCAAACGTCCAAAAAGTGAAATCAAATAATATTCTTTAGGAGCTGCACTTTCCGAAATAAATACCGATTCATAATTTTCTAACGGATTGGAGTAGGTCTGACTCTGGTCATCTCTTTTAAAATGTTGCCATGAATAACCGGCCATGACATCAATCTTACTGCGAATTGCTTTTATATCTTTTACGTAATTCAAATAGAAATCCAAGAGATAGTTCTCACGGGTCGATTTAGAATCGGTATACCTTCCTTGTCCCGGAGGTAAGATGGCATCTGTATACGAACTGTACGATCCGGGATAATTACCTTTATCACCATCATTTTTCGTGTAATCATATCCCAAGTTCAGGTTGGCACGTAATTCCGGTAAAAAATGAAAGGAATAATCAAGCTGCATATTACCGAAAGAACGGAATACTTGGGTCTCATCCCAGTAACCACTGAGTCGTGATACAGGATTCTCCGAGCCATTACGATTGATAGAACCATCCGGATTCAGCCATTGAAAATAACCGTTATATTTATTGTAATCAATCGAGCCGTCGGCATTATAAAAGTGTACCGGCTTTGTAGGATCAAATGCTGCGGCAGCGTTGATGGCTCCGGTAGATACATACTTATTCTTATTCTCCGTAGCTTTTAGATTGATACTCACACTTAAATGCTTATCGAAGAATTTAGGAGTAAATGTGACTGCCTGGGTAAAGCGCTGGAAATTGGAACCTTTCAAGGTACCATTCTGATCAGTATATCCGAGAGATATGCGGAAAGGATATTTATCACCTCCTCCGGATATTCCTATATTCTGGTCGGTAGACAGACCTATCCGGTAGATTTCCTTTTGCCAGTCTGTATTATAATATCCTATTGTACCATCCGGATAGGTATAATTGATGGCTTTGTGAACTGCTGCCCCGGATAACGTGTTTTCCGGATAATACTCGTCAATATAGGCACGGAACTCATCGGCATCAAGGACCGGTACTTTACCCGAATTTACGTTGGCGCTGTATGTGCTGCTGTATTCCACTTTCAGTGCTTTGCTTCCTCCTTTTTTCGTAGTGATGATAATGACTCCATTAGAAGCTCTGGAACCATAGATGGCTGTTGCGGAAGCATCTTTCAAAACACTGAATGATTCTATATCCTCGGGATTTAATGCTCCCAGTACGTTCGACATACCCACTCCGGCATCATCAGATGTAGTAACTCCGTCAATCACTATCAAAGGAGAATTGCTGGCAGATAGAGAGGAGCCGTTACGGATGCGGATGGTGGTACCGGCCCCCGGTTGCCCATCGCCCGGAACAATCAGCAAACCCGGCACTTTTCCTGTAAGCATATCCTGAGGAGTGGTGATTGCACCTTTGTTCATGTTTCCGGCTTTCAGGGTTGCCACTGCTCCGGTTGCATCTTTTTTAGTCACCTGACCATAACCGATGACTACTACTTCTTCCAAGGATTGAGCGTCTTCGGACATTTTTACGTTGAGTACCGAACCCGTATCGACAGACAGAGTCTGTGTCTGGAATCCAATATAAGAAAAAGACAGTTTTGCACCGGCAGATACCTGTATTGAATATTTTCCGTTTACATCGGTTATGACACCCGTTTGTGTACCAACCGCTTGTACATTCACACCAATCAAAGGATCTCCATTGTCATCACGGACAACACCTGTCACTATTTTCTGACCGGTATGTTGTCCTCCAACTTGTGCTGTCTGTTTTGCCCTCGGTTGTTTTGTATTATTTTGCTGACCAAACAGCATCACTGCCGACAGGCAGAAAAGGACTGTAAACAGGCTACGAATTAAAATGATTTTTTTACTTTTCATAGGTTGTGTCTCCATAAAATTAAAAATTAACATCGATATCATTTAAGAGCACTGATGGTAAGTACTCCTGTTTTATTGCTATTCGGGAGGGTGATTTCCACCACTCCGGTATGATAAGACTTACTTTTAACCGGTCTGCCATTGAATTGTACTTCATACGTATGATCCGGATTCATACATACAATCATACAACGCTCATGAGGCAGTGTAGAATCGTCAAAAGAAATCTTGGCGCGATACTGAGAATAATCTGTATTAAAATGATTCTCGGCAATCCATATTTCAAAGCCGGTTGACACCTTGCCGGGCTTATAATAAGCAGCAAACCAATTTAGTATCGGAGAAGAAAGGCCGGAAAATTGATGCCATCCAGCTCCTCTTCCTGAGGAAATTATAAAGTGTTCGAAAGTGTAATAACTTTCCTGGCACTCTTGTTCCCATTTGTCTAAGGCGGTTTGTGCTATCTGATAGGCTTGTTCACCTTTTCCTATGTCTAAAAGAGCTTTCCATATAACCCATTGATGGGGAAACCAGACTGCTCCGTTCCAATATCCGTCTGCCTGATAATAAGGGGCCGATTGATCGACAGTTGAAAGACCGGAAGATGTCCACAATTCTTTCGGTGAAAACAAATGTCCCACCAACCTGTCTACTTGCTCAGGTGTACAAATACCTGCTGCCAGCGGGGTTACTCCATCTAATCCCTTATTGAAGTTGGACTGATCCTTGTATCGGAAAATTGCTTTGGCATCTCCGGATGCATCATGAGTCACATATCCGAAATAACCACTCTCTTCATCCCAGGCGTAGGTTTGCAGTGCTTTAGAAAGATTCTTGATAATCCGGTCGTAGCTCTTTATATCCTCTTTCAATCCCATCTCTTTAGCAGCCAAACGCAAAATTTTGGTGGCACGAAGATAATACGCTGAAGTTACTACAGGGGTTACAAACGGATATTGACTCTTATCACTGCGTAGTGCCTGCTGCGGTGGATAGTCGTCCCAGCCTCCGGAATTATAAAAATAATCCCAGGTTCGGAGCAGACCGGAGCCTTTCATGCGCGTAGTAGAGTTCGGGTTGTTTCCTAACATAAAATCAAAGTATTGTTTCAGCCTCGGATAGAGAAACTTCAGTACTTCACGCGATTGGCTATTGTTCCACAAATCATAGTAAGCATACATCTGGATAGGCAACGGAGTACCATGATGAATAAAAGCAGATTCACTTCCCACCGGTGTAGTATAAGCTCTGATACATTCGAAGGCTTTCGTTATATCCACATCAATCATGCCTAAAGCGATGAAGCCAAGGTCCCATGTATAGAGGCTATTCCAATTCTTCCCGGGTGTAAAATGCCGGATATATTCTTTCTGAGTGTAAACCGGATAAACAACATTGGAAAGTAATGCGGCCTGCAATAACTGATGCCCAAAATTATACTTCTTTCCTCCGGGTAGCAGGGTCTCCTCTGGTTTTACCGGTTGCTGAGACTGAGCTAGAGAAACAAACTTTTCAGGAGTGGAATGAAAAAGCTCTAAATCTTGCCTGACTTTCTCACGGCTGCCGGTACATACCAACATATACAGTGTTTGTTCTGAATGAGGAGCTAATACTACCGGTCGCAAAAAAGCATTTGTATAGTGCCATTGTTTGTCACCAATCAGTTTTCTGGCTAAATGATCGTGTGTTTTCTTTCGGAAAAATGACTCTAATTCACTATTCAGCACTTCCCGGATAAACGATTCTTTATAATTCCAGGCTACTCCATAGAAATTCTCACAATCTTCATATTTTAATATGAAATCCTGCTTCTCGTTTCCCACTTCAATTATTGGTGTAAAAGGTATTGCGGTGGGGGTGAACTTCAGTTTGCCCATATCTTCAGCAGTCCCGATAAAGAATCCGTCCAAACAAATCTCGGCAGTTCCTTCGGAAATAAGTTCCAGAATGTATTCACCACTCTTTCTGCCATAATAGGAGATCGGGAGAATTGTAAAATCTCCGGTTCCGGTGAATTTTACCACTTCATCAGTCAGTCCTTTCAAGCGTAAAGTTGCAGTTTTCCCTTTTTCAACTTTATATCTGAATCCTATAGCCCCATCTTCCATACCTGAAGGTATATCTATCCGGTAGCTTACCCGATCGCCCGCGTCTTTTCCAAATCCTTTTCCAAAAACGGACCCATCCAGTGAAAAACTGCTACGTTCTTCATTTCTGTACCACCCGTCATACACCAGTCCATACTGAGGAGTTTTAAAAGCAGGTTCATTCTCTGTATAATCTATCGCACTATACCATTGCAAACGAGAAGCTCCTGAAGCTTTCACCTGTGGGTGTGCTTCCGGATAATCGATATAGGCCATTTGATTCAGGGCCAGATTTTGATAAGTCTCCGTATTGTTTACACAACGTATACCTACCAGTGTGCTGCTTTCATCCAATATATAATAAGTAACATCTGTAAATACCCGGTCTTTCCACTCCAACTCATAGCGATAGGTGATGCGATTCATGGAAGGATTTATATTCCATGGATAATAGGACGATTCAAAAAGGACATGCGGAACCAACTGCCGGTTTCGGTAATAACCGGGCATTACAGAAAAGTCAAAGCGTATTCCTTTCTTTATGTCAGGTATATGCGAAATTCCTGCATAACGCTTTGAATAAGGTCCCCAGGATGTTAATGAAGTTATATCATGACTATCATTGAAACAAGATGGAGGGACGATCGCCCCCAACTGTGGAATCATTAATCCACTCATCAACAGCCCTGCTATAAATCGTTTCATGATGTGATTAGATTAAAGTTATACAGATTAAAGTACTCTAAGCTTCACCAATTCTTTGGGAGTCGGTTTTTCATCCAGCTTTTTACCGTTTACCTTTACACTTTGAAATCGAATATTTTCTCCGTTCTGGAAACAGTAGGGGGTAGGTACTTTACCGATTGTTACGTTTTTCAATACAATGTTCTGAAGAGGACGTTCTGCAAAACCGGCCATGTAAATACCACATTCATTGGATTGCTTGCAGGTTACATTCTCAATCAAGAATGAGTCAAATAACGTTGGATGGAAAGCTGAGCGTTCCCCTTTATAGTTCGGTTCAAAACGTATCAGGGCAGTACGTACTGTATCTGCTTGTACATTACGTACATATACATCCTGTATGTAAGCTCCACGGTCAAGATTCGATTTGAAATAGATGGCATTGGAGGACTTCGGAATTGTAATATTTTCAATAAAGATATTCCGGACTCCACCGGCAATCTCGCTACCAATACATACACCATTAATTTTAGAGCGGAAAGAACAATTACGTATCACAACATTTTCCGTCGGCTGACCGATGCGCCATGCGTCATTATCCCGTCCTGATTTGATGGCTATTGCATCGTCGCCTGTGGAGAAAGTACAACCTTCAATCAGTACGTTCCGGCAGGATTCCGGATCACAACCATCATTATTATAATTATGACTGTCAACTGTTACATTACGGACAATTACATTGTTACAGAAAATAGGATGAATCACCCAGAACGGAGAATCCATGATAGTGACGCCTTCTATTCTTACATTAGCACAGCCAAAAGGTTCGATAAAACCGGGACGAAGTTTATAGCCTTCGCCGAATATACGACGATAAACCGGTACATTGGTACGCCCCATCTTACGAAGCATTTCCTGTTCTACTGTCTGAATATTATTCCAGGGTGAGAATTTTTTGGAGCCGTTTCCATTTACGGTGCCCTCACCTGTCAGAGCTATATTCTGCACATGATATGCGTATATCAGCGGAGAATAGTTGAACAGCTCGGTACCTTCCCAACGAGTAATGACAGCCGGTAAATAGTCACTTTCATTGGTGCTGAAATCAAGTATCGCTCCTTTTTCCAGATGTACGTTTACATTGCTTTTGAAGACCAGAGGCCCATTCATATAGTAAGTACCTGCAGGAACAGTGATTTTTCCTCCACCGTTATCGCTACAAATTGTAATAGCCTTTTCAAAGGCTTCTTTACACAATGTTTTTCCGTCTCCGACTGCACCAAAGTCCGTGATGACATAAGTTTTGTCGGGAAATGTCACAGGATCTAGGCTCTGCACGATGGCATCTGCTTTATCCCAAGGTGATTGCTGAGCGCAGATATTCATAGCAAATGTCAACGCCACAGATGTGATCATTAAAGAGGTTTGTTTCATCATTATTTATTTTTTAATAGGGTTATACTTTCTTGAATAGTACTTTTCAACTTCTTTTCTATCCTGTCGGGTTCTAATCCAACATAACCTTGGTAACCGACCTTTTTTAGTAATTTTATGAACTGTTGATAATTAAAGGAGTCTGTCCGGTTAAGTCCTTTCCGTTCTGGAATGCCCGCAATATGATAATGAGAAATATAAGAATGATATTTTTTTATATCACTCATTATATCACGTCCCATATCGTTCATATGCCAGACATCATATAAAAGTTTGAAATTCGGTGAGTTTAGTTTTTTACATAATGCTACTCCCCATTCCGGATTATCACACTGATAATAAGAGAAACGCTGTTTTGTGAAAATCTCTTCAGTATTACGGCTGCTGAGTAACTCCATTACCAAAGTCACATTTGCTTTTTCTGCGATATCCAATAGGGGCTTTAATCCTTCCACACATGCTTCCAAAGCCTCTTCATCCGATAAGTCCGTATTTATTCCGGAATAACATACCACTTGCTTAATTCCTTTTTCTGCTAATAGGGGAATGAAGCGTTTATAGTTTTCAATTAGTGATGAATGCCACCTCCGGTCGCAAAATCCTCGTTCGATTCCCATATCTATACCATCAGCCATGGCAACGGTTAGTCCTTTCTCTTTCACAATGTCCCACTTTTCCGGATCTACCATATCAATAGCTACAGCTCCGTTTTCTTTTGCCATATCACATAATATAGCAGTCTGTGTACGAAAACTCCACTTTACTAAAGATATGCCTATCGGGTCCTTTCCGTAAACTTCAGTTATGGAATTTATGGATAACCAGCAGATGAATATTACTTGAATATAGCGCTTCATAATTTTCATATATACTTAAGTTTTTATTTGTTTTCAAATAGATTACCGGCTTCTTTTACCTCTTGCCCGATTTCTTCATTGTACAACTGGGATACCTTACTGAAATCATTGCCAATCAACTTTATACTGGAAGATTTGCCGCTGTTTTCCAAAAAAGACGGTAGAGCATTTTCTGTTGAGAATCCTCTGATCATAAGATTTTCCACATTATTTGTCCTGATATAGGCAGATTCGCTCAGGTGCGAAATCGTTTTCACTTTATCTATGGTAATATCACGGCAATCGTCAAGGTACAGCGCATGCCTATCATCTTTATTGTCTAAATTAAATTGTATATCTTCTAAGGTCAGATGGCGTACATGACGGATAAAAAAGCCATATGCCGGTAAGTTTGCACCAAAAATCTTATTTTCCGGATAGCTGTTTTCCACTTCGGGGATAGTGCGCAGTGTATGTTCTTTACGCCCGCCACCAGGACAATTCAGTATTATATGGCTCAACTTTATATTTTCTGCATACTGATCGGGAATACCTGTAATGGAACAACTCATCAGGCTATTGCTTGTGGCCGTAATGTTACTGATTACTATTCCTTTCATCGTACCAATCAGCGGACTATGTCTTTGTCCGTAACGAATAAATATAGGGGTCAATGTATTGAACATGGTGATATTATTAATCACTATCTGCTCCATTGTTCCTCCATCGACCATTTCCAATGCAATGCCTGAATTGTTTGTATAATTGGCTGTTACACCAGGTATAGTATACTTTTTATAATCAAAATAATCATTTTGTTCCGGGCGCTTTATAACACAGTTGGATATGGCAATATTCTTGAATCCACCTTTGGAAGCTGTTCCCAATTTTATAGCATTACAATTACTGGAAACAATACAATTGGAAATGGCAATATTTTCACAAGGGCGTTCTTTGTAGTAGCTCTTCAAGCATATCGCATCATCAATACAATCGATTATACAATCGGATACGGTAATATTTCGCCCATCGAGATCTATTCCATCATTATTAAAATAGCTGGTAGAACGAATTGTAATCCCTCTTATTTGTACATGGTCACAATCGCTGATACGCAAAGTCCAATAAGAGGCATTGATCAGGCTTACATTACGAATATCTATTTGTGAACATCCTTCAAAATTAGCAGCATAAATACGGTCTGGGGATTTGGCGCCTCCATGAAAAACAGTATCATTGCCATTCGCATCGATCACTCCACTTCCACAAATACCTGTATTATGGACATTTTCTGCATGAATAAGTCCCTTACGATGAGTTCTAAGTTCAGGATACTCATTCAGGTCCGAACTTCCTCTCAGTACGGCTCCACGATCTAAAAAGAGCATTACATTGTTTTTCAGAAATAATGTTCCACTGATATAAGTACCTGTAGGTATACATACCGTACCTCCTCCATTTGTGGAACATAAGTCAATAATTTTCTGTAAGGAAGCTGTCTCGGATCTTCCTGAGTTGGCTTTCACTCCATAGTCTGTTACATTATATATAAAAGACGTAGCCTTTGACGGATGACTTATACAGACTAATAAAACCAGAATACTAAAAAGTGTCTTTTGCATATCGTATCATTTAAAGTTTCAGAATAGCCGGATTTAACTCCGATTGTTCGCTGACAAAGGTATGCGCAGAACTACTTTTTTGTTTGAAGCTATGTTACGGATATTAACACAAATGATACAAGAACATGATATAATCGCTTAATAATCGGATATTTCTGTATTTATTCAATTATTTATGCTGGTAGTCGGATGGTGAAACGCCATAGCTTTCCTTAAAAGTGCGAGTAAAATAAGAAAGGTTATTAAAGCCGACCTGATAGCAGACATCGGAAACAGAAACACCTTCCTGACGAAGCAAATCAGCTGCCACTTTAAGTCTTACATTTAGAATGAAACGGCTGGGAGATAAATTCGTAAGATACTTTATCTTACGATAGAGATGCACACGGCTTACTCCTAACTCTTTCCCGAAATCCTCAATAGTTAGTTCTGAATTAGTAAGGTTCTTTCGCAGAAAGTCATAGCATTTCTGCAAAAATTGCTCATCATAGTCAGTTACCTCTACGTTCATATCTTTTGGACTGATTCTTTTCTGGAAAGATTGTCGTAACCGTTCATTGTTATCTAATAAGTTTTGAATACGCGCCAATAATAAATCAAAATTAAACGGTTTGAATACATAATCATTGGCACCCGAAGACAATCCGTCTTTTACGTGTGTGTCCGATACATGTGCTGTCAGTAAGATTACTGGAATATGATTAATCTCAATATTACTTTTTATAGCTTTACAGAGTTCTATTCCGTCCATGATCGGCATCATTACATCACTGATGACCAAGTCGATCTCTCTCCGGTGTATGATTTCTAATGCTTCATGGCCATTATCACAATCGAATACATTGTATATAGTGGCAAGCTTACTTTTCAGATACTGTCTGATCTCATTGTTATCTTCTACAACTAACAAAGTTCTAAGCTCTTTTTCCACCTTTGGGCGTTCCATAGCAGGCTCTGTTTTGGGAGCGACTGAAGGAGTCAGAATCAAACGATGTTCCTGTTCTGTTTCATCGCATAACTCATCTTCCCGCAAATGGTCTTTACCTATTGGAATTAGGAATTTGAATACAACACCTGTGTCGTCGATATTTTCAACCCAAATATCACTATGATGCAGGCGCATGATCATACGATTGAAACTTAGACCGATCCCTGTTCCCTGCTGGCTCTTTGTGTTTTTAAGCCGATAGAAAGGTTCGAAAACTTCTTCAAGTTTATCTTCCGGAATAATATCTCCTTCATTGAATACAGAAACAAGTATAGCTTCCTTTACCCGTTCATCTACCCGTTCCCGATAGGGTGACTTATTCAAAGTTATCATATCAACGTTTAGGGAGATGACACTTTCTTCATTGGAATACTTGAAAGCATTCATCAGGACATTATAAAAGACTTTCTCCAGTAGCTGAGGATTATACCAGGCTATTAGCTCTGTTTCAGGTAAATGTATCTTTAATGGATGATTTTGGATTCTGGACAATTCGCTAAAAGCAAGTATCACCTCCTTGATAAAAGGAATCAGGTGTTGTTTGGATGCTAATAATTCCATACGCCCTTCATCATGCTTGCGAAAATCCATCAACTGATTTACTAACTTCATAATTTTCATGACATTGCGTTGAACTCCCTGTAATACTCCTTTTTCCATCTGTGAAGGAGTGTTGGATGCCAATAGGTCAGTCAATGAACCGGAAATCAGTGTCAGTGGAGTACGTATCTCATGGGAAAAGTTTGTAAAAAGATCAAGTCGGAATTTATGCATCTTATCTAAATTCTTCTTTTCTATATTCTTGATCTCTAAGTCGTGTTCCAACTGCATCTTAATGCGCAGGTAGTAAAAGAACAAGGCCAACAATGCAAGTATTACAATCGTATATGCCAGATAAGCCCACCATGTACGCCATGGTGCAGGTTTAATAATGACAGAAAGCAGATTGGACGGTTCAGACCAGGTTCCATTACTGTTGCAAGCACAGACCTGGAACTGATATTCACCTGCTCCCAGGTTACTATAAGTCACCTGTCTTTGTGTACCGGCTAAATTCCATTCCTTATCGATACCTTGTAATCGGTAACGATACAGGTTCTTGTCCGGATAGATATAGCTTAATGCAGCGAAAGCAAAAGTAAGATTATCTTGATTATACTTAAGTTCAACCCTGTGGTGGGTACGTATATTTTTACGGGATAGAGTATCTATTGACTGATTATGAACTAGAAAATCTGTCAGAACAACCTTAGGAGCCTTCTTATTAACATGCATCACATCTTTTGGAACGACTTCAACTAAACCGTTACTTCCCCCAAAGTATAGCAAATTGCGTTCTGAAACAAAACAAGACATAGACTTTACGTGCAACAATGGAAATCCATTGTAAGCATCATATCTTATAAATGTATGGTCTTCTTCATTATAATAAGCTATTTCATAAAATGAGCTGATCCAGATACGACCGTCATTATCCTCCAGTATACCGCAAATGTTGTTACCAATGTGATCGCTATTTGTATTGAATACCTGCTTCACTTCACCCGAACTGTCCATACAGACCAGTCCTTGCCCGAATGTTCCTATCCAAATACGATCTTTCTTGTCTTTATAAATGTAACTGACAGACAAGTCTTCTCTACCCATAACAGGAATAGGTGTGAAAACATTCTCTGCGATATTATAGCAGAACAGACCATTATTACGAGTACCAATCCATAGCTCATTATCGGAAGCTTCATAGATAAAATACACGTCTCTTACCTTATGAGAACTGTTTGATGGATAGAAAGTCGTAAAGCTTTCATTCTGTTCGTTGAAACGGCAAATGCCACCCGGACCGCCGTTAAAACCAATCCAAATATATCCATTGGAATCCTGCAATGCACAGTTCACTCGATTTCCGGGAATGCGTCCGGTTTGTGAAGTAGCTGTATAATGTCCGATGAGTTGTTTTGTTTTCAAATCAAAAAGGTGGATGCCATGAGATTCTGTACCAACCCATAACGCACCCTTATGAATTAACAGAGGCTTACATTCCACTAGAGGAGTCTCTCCGTTGTATAACTCATAATATTGTTGAGCCCTCGTAACCGGGTTGTAATAAGTGATTCCAAGATCATCACTTCCAAGCCATATTCCTTGCCCATCGGGTACCATTGATCCGATTATTCCAGTGGAGGCTTTACCAGTCCGTTCGATTGGGATGTGAGTGAAATGATTCATATACCGTGAATGGAGAAAGAGTCCCATATAATATGATCCCACCCAAATATTTCCATTATTATCTTTATAACCGCTGGTAAGCATGATCCTTTCTTTCACATCTGTTCCGAGAGGATTCAGAGAATAGGTATTCCGTGTTTTGAGTAATTGCCCGGTCTGTTTATTATAAAAGAAGATTCCCCGCCGTTTACTGATCAACCACAGAATCTCTTTTTGTTCTATAATACAACAGATATTCTGATCGTCGTTCATACGTACCTGTCCGAATGGAAGAAGTGAGATAACGCTTCCACCTTTGGGCACTTTAGCCAACAAAGCTAAATTGTTTCCAATCCAAGTGTCTCCTGCTGTATCTTGCCAGACAGAAAGTACATTAATATTGCCACCTCCATGCTCTAACTGGATGCGTCGTACATTTTTGGTATGAATATCATAAATGTATAATCCATTATGTGTGCCAATATATATTTCCTTGTCACCATATTTCCCTACGGTATTGGTTTCCTCATTGAAAGCTCTGTGGTTTTCCGGAGCTATAAATTTTCTGGAATCTGTATCATACCATGTAATTCCTTTATCTGTTGCAATCCACAATAAATGGGTGGAGGGATCAAAATAGAGTTCATTAATCTTATTGCTTTTTAGTGGGGAAAGTTCGTTAGGGAAGAAAGAAAGAATATGCTGGCTGAGAAGATTTATACAATTAAGGCCATTGTCGGTTCCTACCCATATATTTTTATAAGCATCTTCAGCTATGCAACGTACCTTACTGTTGGAAATAGATTCTTTAACTAATGACTCGCAGTAAACAATAAAATTATAGCCATCATACCGGCATAGTCCATCTTTAGTTGCAAACCACATATAGCCTTCGGAATCCTGAAAGATCTTTTGAACTGTATTATGAGGTAGTCCTTTAGTGATATCAATGTTTTCAAACAACGGTTCAAATGTCTCTTCTTGTGCCACCGAATTATGGATGGGCAACAACAGCAACAGGAGAAAAAGAAATCTGTGTGATATCATTCTAATTAGGATTAGTAATTCAAAGCAAAGATGATACAATATTAGAGAAAAAGTACTATATATCCAAAAAGGAAATCTTAAAAAGAAAATTCCGGCTCTCCGTACGCTTTTAAATCGATAAAGAGCATGATTAAATGGAACAGCCTAAATAGGAAAGGCTGTTCATGTGTTATGAAAGAAAGTAGAAACTGACGAATTATAAGATAGCTCCGTCCAATAGTTTCAGATATAACCCTATCGCTTCTTCTATTTCCTGAATGAAAATAAACTCATCTGCTGTATGGGAACGACTGCTTTTTCCCGGTCCCATTTTGAGAGAGGGGAATGACATCAGTGCCTGGTCGGAGAGGGTAGGAGAACCAAAAGGAACACGCCCCATTGCCACGGCACGCTGTACTATTGGGTGTCTTTCTTCTACATGAGAAGAACTTAAGCGGAACGAACGTGCTTTAGCTTCGCAAGAAATATGTTTTTGTATTTCGGCAAACAGTTCCTGATTACTATAACATTCGTTACTGCGAATATCTACCACAAACGTACAACGGTCTGGGATTACATTGTGTTGCGTGCCTGCATTGATCTGCGTTACACTCATCTTTACAGGACCTAATAATGGAGATACTTTTTCAAAATGATGGTCGCGGAACCAGGCGATATCTTCCAATACTTTATATATGGCATTGTCTCCTTCATTGCGTGCGGCATGTCCGGCTTTTCCGTAAGCGGTCACGTCCAGTACCATTAATCCTTTTTCCGCAGTGGCAGGTTGCATCTCGGTAGGTTCGCCTACAATAGCAAAATGTATCGGAGGAAGTTCAGGCAATACGCATTCGATGCCTCCTTTTCCGGAAACTTCTTCTTCGCAGGAAGCGAGATAGATGAGATTATACTTCTGTGTGGTGCGGCAAAGTTGCAAAAAGACTTGCAACAGACTGACAACGCTTGCACCGGCATCATTGCTACCCAATCCGTATAGTTTTCCATTACTTTCCAGGGTTGGGGTAAACGGATCTTTCCGCCAGCCGTTCACAGCTTTCACTGTATCAATATGTGAATTCAGTAACAAGGTAGGCTTATTTAAGTCAAACATCGGACTAAGACACCATACGTTATTGCCTTTTCGTCCGGTTGCCATGCCTTGCAACTCTATATAATTCTGTAGATAATCAGCCGCTTTTTCTTCATCGCGGCTAAGAGAAGGGATAGCAATCAGAGATTTAAGAACTCCGGTTGCCTCAGAAACCATTGTCGGTATATCGTAAGCCATATCTCAATCAGTTAAATTATTGTGATGCAAACTTACGGATAAATACTGAAATATGCTTAATCGATAGGATAAAAATCCCCTTCCACTGTTGCTGCAGATAAATATAGAGAGGGGCAGAGTGCGGAAGGGGGAAGAGCATTTAATATTTTTAGAACATATAACTCAAGGAAATCATCATGTTACGGTTCTTGTTATCTATGTGATCGGCGTTATCTATTAATCCCCAGTCATATCCGAAAGCAACCTGAATCTTTTTGCAGAATTCTACACCGAACTTCAGCCCGAGGCCGAGATCAAAACGTTTCATGCCACCACCATCTTCATCAAAAACATTATCAGAAGGATCTGATGATTCGATTCCATCTGTTTTAACTTTGCCAAAGAGACCGATAGCGACATAAGGACCTGCATTGCCGAAAACAGCGAAATTTTCATTTACTGCATATTTATAACCCATGTGTACGGGAATTTCTAAATAGCAAGGATTATACTTGATATCGTAGGAACCAAGATTAACTTTTGCACCTTTTAGTGACAGTAGGGCACCTAAATCCAAATATACTCCTTCGGCAATTTGTGGCAATCCCACTTCAGCCTTGACTCCGGCATGGAATCCTACTTTACTACTGAATGCATCACCGGAAAAATTACTGGAGTTCATACCGAGAGTTGCTCCCCATTTGAGGTTCTCTTGTGCATTTACACTTGCGAAACTTACCGCTAATAATGCGAATATTACTAAAATCTTTTTCATGTAATTAAGTCTTTAATTTGGTTTATGTAATTGTAAATATAAGGATTGAGTATGTTGAAAAGGCGTTATTCAACGCCTTTTTTTATTCTTGATATCATTAAAACATAAGTCCTAAAGAAATCATTAGGTTTCTATTCTTGCAGCCCATCAATTCCTCAGCTTCAATGAATCCGAAGTCGTAGCCGATGGAGAACTGATACTTCTTACTGATTTCTATACCTGCTTTCAGTCCCAATCCAAGGTCAAAACGTTTGAATCCGTCATCGCCAAACACGTTCTCTGATTCGGAAACCTTGGAACCTCCATCTACCAAACTGCCGTCGGCAGTAATTTTTGCTTTGCCGAACAGACCGATTGCAATGTAAGGACCTGCATTGGCAAACAAAGAGAAATTATCATTTACAGCATATTTATAGCCAATATGTACCGGAATTTCCAAATAGTACGGGTTGATCTTGAAACTAGCCATACTGCCTGCTTCAACTTTGGCGCCTTTTAGCGAAAGTAGCGCTCCGAAATCCATATAAAGACCTTCCGTAAACTGAGGCAGTCCCAGTTCAGCCTTAACGCCTGCATGGAAACCTACGCGACTGTCCAATCCGGTTACGTTGAGGCTGCTTACATTCATACCTGCCGTGACACCCCATCTGAGGTTATCTTGTGCGTTGATACTCCCTAAACCTATCGCCAATATGGCGATTAATGCAAGAATCTTTTTCATGTCTGTTAAGTTATTGTATTGATATTTAAAAACTATCGGGTGCAAATATATACATATATTTGTATTTCTTTGGGAAAACGAACAAAAATGTAGGGTAATCACTTCTTTTTATAGTAGGATAGTACTAGTATTGCGGAAATATATACTAAATATTTAATTCTCAATATAGAAATAGTTTCAAATGAAACCACTACCTTTGTGCCGTATTTACCAATATATGAATAATATGACTTATCATCATTTATCTGTCCTCGTACATCGACGGGCAGAGAAGTATGGCGACAAAGTGGCTCTGAAATACAGGGATTACGAAACGTCGCAGTGGATACCCATTACCTGGAACCAATTCTCACAAACAGTTCGACAAGTTGCGAATGCACTCGTAGAGTTAGGAGTGCAGGAGGAAGAAAACATAGGAATCTTTTCTCAGAACAAGCCCGAATGCCTTTATGTGGATTTCGGGGCATTTGCTAACCGTGCGGTGACCATACCTCTGTATGCTACCAGTTCACCGGCACAGGCGCAGTACATTATTAATGATGCTCAGATACGTTATATCTTCGTAGGCGAGCAATTCCAGTATGATGCGGCTTTCAGTGTATTTGGCTTTTGCCAGTCATTGCAGCAACTGATCATCTTCGACCGGGCTGTAGTACGTGACCCCCGTGACATGACTTCCATCTATTTTGACGAATTCATGGAAACAGGAAAAGGTTTGCCGAACAACGATATTGTAGAAGAACGTACTTCCCGTGCATCGGACGATGACCTTGCCAACATTCTTTATACATCCGGTACTACCGGTGAGCCGAAGGGGGTAATGTTGCACCACTCTAACTATACGGAAGCTTTTCGTATTCATGATATTCGTTTGGTGGACATGACCGATCAGGATGTTTCCATGAACTTCCTCCCCTTGACACATGTTTTTGAAAAAGCGTGGACTTATCTCTGTATCCATAAAGGTGTGCAGATTTGTATCAACCTTCGTCCGGTAGATATCCAGACTACCATTAAAGAAATCCGTCCTACATTGATGTGCAGCGTTCCCCGTTTCTGGGAAAAAGTGTATGCTGGTGTGCAGGAGAAGATTGCTCAGGAAACAGGCTTGAAGAAAGCTATGATGTTGGATGCCATCAAGGTAGGTAAGATACATAACATTGATTATCTGCGTAAAGGTAAAACTCCGCCGTTGATGAATCAATTGAAATATAAATTCTACGAAAAGACGGTTTATGCTTTACTGAAAAAGACGATTGGTATTGAGAATGGTAATTTCTTTCCTACTGCGGGGGCTGCCGTACCCGATGAAATCTGTGAATTTGTTCATTCGGTAGGTATCAATATGTTGGTTGGCTATGGTTTGACTGAATCGACCGCTACTGTTTCTTGCTTCCTTAACCAAGGTTACGAAATTGGTTCCGTAGGCACCGTGATGCCTGATGTAGAGGTGAAAATCGGTGAAGAGAATGAAATTCTTCTGCGTGGAAAGACCATCACGAAAGGTTATTATAAGAAAGCGGAAGCTACTGCCGCTGCTATTGATAAAGATGGCTGGTTCCATACCGGTGATGCCGGTTACCTGAAAGGTGACCAGCTTTATCTGACCGAGCGTATCAAGGACTTGTTCAAGACTTCCAACGGCAAATATGTCAGTCCGCAAGCTTTGGAGACGAAATTAGCTATTGACCGTTACATCGATCAGATTGCCATTATTGCCGACCAGCGTAAATTTGTGTCTGCCCTTATTGTACCGGTCTATGGCTTTGTGAAAGATTATGCCAAGGAGAAAGGCATTGAATATAAGAATATGGAAGAATTGCTGCAACATCCTAAGATTCTCGGTTTGTTCCGTGCCCGCATAGATACCTTGCAACAGCAGTTTGCCCACTATGAGCAAGTGAAGCGCTTCACACTTTTACCCGAACCTTTCAGCATGGAACATGGTGAGCTGACTAACACCTTAAAGTTGAAGCGCCCTGTAGTTGCAAAGAATTACAAGGAATTGATAGATAAGATGTACGAAGAATAAAAAAGTACACTTTTATAGCCGATATTTCCCCCTTACTATAGTTTCTGTTTCATACTTTTGCAACGTTCCATTAATTGAACTTTAAAGTATGAAACAGAAACTTTTTTATTTAGTACCTTTATTTGTCTTGTCGGCTTGCGGACAGGCATCTTACAAAAACACATCTTTGTCTCCCGATGAGCGGGCGGAACTTCTAGTGAAAGAACTTACGTTGCAAGAGAAGGCGCATCTTATGATGGATGGTTCCCGTTCCGTGGAACGATTGGGCATTAAACCGTATAACTGGTGGAATGAGGCGCTGCATGGCGTTGCCCGGGCAGGCTTGGCCACAGTCTTTCCCCAGCCGATAGGTATGGCGGCATCCTTTAATCCGGAAATGGTGTATGAAGTATTCAATGCTGTGTCGGATGAGGCACGTGCGAAGAATACCTACTATGCATCTCAGGATAGCCGTGAACGCTATCAGGGCTTGACTATGTGGACTCCCACAGTGAATATCTACCGTGATCCGCGCTGGGGCAGGGGTATTGAAACATACGGTGAAGACCCTTATCTGACAAGTCGGATGGGCGTGATGGTGGTAAAAGGTTTGCAAGGACCTGCCGATGGAAAATATGACAAACTGCATGCCTGCGCCAAGCATTTTGCCGTACATTCGGGACCGGAGTGGAACCGCCACTCTTTTAATGCGGAGAATATAAAGTCGCGTGATTTGTATGAAACTTATTTGCCACCCTTCGAAGCGCTGGTGAAAGAAGGTAAAGTAGAAGAAGTGATGTGTGCTTACAACCGTTTTGAAGGCGATCCCTGTTGCGGAAGCGACCGCCTCCTGATGCAGATATTGCGTGGAGAATGGGGATTCGACGGCATAGTCGTATCTGATTGCGGTGCAATAGCCGACTTCTATAACGACCGGGGACATCACACTCATCCCGATGCAGAATCTGCCTCTGCCGCAGCAGTGGTCAGTGGAACCGATCTGGAATGTGGTTCCAGTTACAAGGCTTTGATAGAGAGCGTGAAAAAAGGATTAATCTCGGAAGAGACTGTGGATGCATCTGTCAAGCGACTGATGAAAGCTCGTTTCGCACTGGGGGAAATGGATGAACCGGAGAAAGTATCCTGGACCAAGATTCCTTTCTCCGTAGTAGCTTCTGCAGCCCACGATTCTCTGGCATTGAATATAGCTCGTGAGTCCATGACATTGTTGATGAATAAGGATAACTTTCTGCCGTTGAAACGTGGCGGACTGACGATAGCCGTTATGGGACCGAATGCGAATGACTCCGTGATGCAATGGGGAAATTATAACGGAATGCCGCCACATACTGTTACCATTCTTGATGGAGTGCGGAATATACTTGGCGCTGATGATAAACTGATTTATGAGCAAGGTTGCCCGTGGGTGGAAAGAACTCTGATTCAGAGCGCGTTCAGCCAGTGTAAGTCCGATAAGGGACCCGGCTTTACGGCCCGTTACTGGAATAACCTGAAGCATGAGGGTGACCCGGTGGCTACTGCACAAGTCACTACTCCTTTCCGTTTCTGTACTTCGGGGGCTACGGTGTTTGCTCCGGGAGTGAATCTGACGGATTTCTCCGCAACCTATAGCAGCGTATTTACTCCTAAAGAATCGGGGGAAATCGTCCTTGAGGTTTATTGCTATGGAAGTGGAAGACTTCGTGTGGATGGAGAAGAAGTGAAAGGTTTCTCTAACAAGCATGGTGCAAGAAAATCTACTCATGCAATGAAGGTACAGGCAGGTAAATCGTATGATCTGGAACTTGATTTTGAGTATCTGAGAAGTGATGCGCAGCTGAACTTTGATCTTGGATTTAAGAAAAATGTGGATATAAGGAAATCTGTTGAGCGTGTGAAGGATGCAGATATCGTTATTTTTGCGAGCGGTATATCTCCCAGCCTTGAAGGAGAGGAGATGGGAGTAAATCTTCCCGGCTTCAAGAAAGGAGATCGTACGGATATTGAGTTACCGGCCGTTCAGCGTGAATTGATTGAGGCTCTGCATCGTGCAGGTAAGAAGATTATTCTGGTTAACTGTTCAGGATCGCCTATTGGTCTGGAACCTGAGACTCAGAAGTGCGAAGCTATCTTGCAGGCATGGTATCCCGGTCAACAAGGTGGTAAGGCTGTTGCCGAGGTATTGTTCGGTGATTATAATCCGGCGGGGAAATTACCGGTTACTTTCTATCGCAATGTGTCTCAATTGCCTGATTTTGAAGATTATAGCATGACCGGAAGAACTTACAGATATATGCAGGATGTGCCTTTGTTCCCATTCGGCTATGGCCTTAGCTACACTACTTTCGATTATGGTGAAGTGGCGCTTGATAAGAATGAAGTTTCGGCCGGTCAAACTCTGAAACTAACGGTTCCTGTTACAAATACGGGTAAGCGTGACGGCGAAGAAGTGGTGCAGGTTTACCTCAGAAAACAAGGTGATGTGGAAGGGCCTGTCAAAACATTGCGTGCCTTCAAACGTGTATCTATTCCGGTGGGACAAACTGTCCGGGTGGAGTTCGACCTGACAGACAAAGAACTGGAATGGTGGGATGTAGAATCGAATACGGTAAGAGTATGTTCCGGAAACTATGATATTATGGTGGGTGGAAGTTCTAAAGATGAAGATCTGCAACGGATATCAATGGCGATAAAGTAGTGAAAAGCCGTTGGTTGGAATTGATATATTCTTGCCGGGTTATGAATAAAATGGGTCCGTGTCGTCCGCGTACCCATTTTATTCATTACTATACCGAAAAGCATTCACCATATTACTGTTTTCTTACTATCAGTGTGGAATCACAGTGAATGACAGTTACATTTTCTGTATCCTTCTCTATATTCACCACCGGCTGGCCGATTAACGGCTGCTTCGACCGCACGTCATTCAGGAATATATCCTTGCATTGTCGGATGTTGAGTGAAGGTCCTTCTTCTACGGTGAAACTTACGTTGTTAAAACGGATATCGGTGGCTGTTTCTGCCTGAAATCCTTTTCCGGCTACTATGTTCATGTTGGAGAAAGACAGTTCCGATATAGGCATTTCCTCAATACCTTTTATATAGCCTATCCGCTTGATATCATTTCCCGTAACATTACTTAAATGGATATTCCGGAAAATGGGAGTACGTTCGCTTACCGGTTCTACCTTCGATAAACGGTCATAAAATAAATCGAAAATAAAGGCATCTCCTTGTATATTCTTCATTACGATATTGTCTACCCGTATATCTTCTACTACACCACCGCGTCCGCGGGATGCTTTTAACCGGATACCGGCATTCGTTCCATCAAACACACAATTGGATATAGCTATCCTTTTTACACCGCCCGACATTTCGCTGCCGATGACCACTCCACCGTGACCGGAAAGCATGATACAATTGGTGATTGTGATGTTTTCGCATGCTTTCCCATATTTACGCCCGTCGGCATCACGTCCGGACTTGATGGTAATACAATCGTCTCCAACACTGATAAAACAGTCGGAGATGCGTACATTCCGGCAGGAACTCGGATTGATACCGTCCGTATTCGGTCCTTTGGGATTGCTTGACGGGTTATTGATGGTTACTCCATGTATTGTAACGTTATCACAGAAGGCCGGATTGACAGTCCAGAAAGGAGAGTTGATGATCTTCACATTTTCAATAAGGATATTCGTACATTCGTAGAACTGAATAAAAGGCGGACGGAACATTTTACGTTCCAGTGAGGGCTTATAGTAATCGGATATTTCCAGGTCCTTATTGGCGTCCACCCACATCTGCTGTAACTTATCCAGAGAAGGCAGCTTGCCACCGTTTTCCTTTATCACTTTACGCGTCTCAAATTCCCATAACCACCATTTCAGGCCGTTTCCATCCAGCGTTCCGCGCCCGGTAATGGTCAGATTATCTGCCGAATGAGCGTAAATCAGCGGGGATAAGGTTTGCATAACGGTTCCTTCCCAACGCGCGGTTACAAAAGGCAGATAATCCTCGAACCTGTCTGAGAAGCGCACAATGGCACCTGATTCCAGATGCAATATAATATTACTTTTCATGTGGATAGTAGCAGTCAGATAAGTCCCGGCAGGAAAATAGATGGTTCCACCTCCTTCCGAAGCTGCTTTTTCAATAGTCTGGTTAATCAGTTTCGTACATGGCTTGATGCCTTTGGCATCAGCCCCCAATTGTTTCATGTTGAATGTGCGGGACGTGGCTGCCACAGCCATCATTATTCCCGTAATGAAGATGAATAAACGTTTCATGGTCTGTCCTATGCTCTTTTAGATATGTGATAAAAATTAGAATACGGGGCAAATGTACGTAATCGCAGTGCGGGGAGGGTGTACTTTTTGTGTAATAAAGAGTATTTATAGAATAGAACCGGCAGAAATTATAAAAAAGAAAGGGTTGCATGCCGATGCAACCCTTTCCCTGTTTTACTGCTCAGATATATTAATATCCGAAGATATCTTCCTGTTTCAGTTCAATTATCGGACCTACTTTTTTCAAGGCATTTATATCCAGCTCTTTTTTGTCACCAAGGATACAGTATGTATAGGTGCGTCCCTTGATCCATTTGTTCTGGTAGTCGATAACATCCTGTAACGTCATGTTCTGCACATCGTTGTACAGTTTGATACGGCTGTCTACATTCTGACCCAGATATTGTGCGCCGATATAATCCCAGATAACATCCATCTTGATGGTACGATCGGTACGCATACGGGCAATCATGCCGTCTTTAGCCAGTTTGAAGGCAGCTTCCGATTCAGGCATATTGTTGATGATGTCATTGAATGTGTTGATAGCATCTATCATCTTGTCATTCTGCGTAGCAATCTGGGTACGGAGAGTATAAGGATCCGTCAGATAGCTTGGCTTCAACATACCGGCCCATGCCGAGTAAGCCAAACCGCGGCTTTCGCGCATTTCCTGGAATACGATGGAATTCATGCCGCCACCGAAGTATTCGTTGTATAGTTGACGACTGGATTCAGCAGCAGGATCAAATTTCTCTCCCTTGTTGGAGATTTGCGACATATAGATTTGTTTAGCATCATACGGAGCAATGAAAATCTTCGTTTCGGGTGTCAACAGTGCTTCAAAGTTGTTTCCTTCAGGAATTTCTTTCAAAGTCTCTGGTGCCTGATGCTCTTTATTAATGATGGCAAGCAGGTCATCCTGATTGCTTGGTCCGTAATAAAGAATACGGTGCTTGAAACTGTTCAGCTGTTTGATGCGGTCTACAAGCAGTTGCGGATCCATAGAGGTCAGTTCAGCTTCGGTCAGTAGGTTGGTTGCCGGAGATTTCGGACCATAAGTGGCATAAGACACCAGGCGCGAGAAGTTTTGCATCTGATTCAGCTTAGCGTCTTTGCGGGATTTCAGAATATCGTTAGCCATATTTGCATAAGCCTCTTTATTTATCTGGGCATTTGCCAACAGTTTTTCGAAGAGGGCCATAGCGGCAGGCATATTTTCGTTGAGGCCGGAGAGCACAACATAAGTACGTTTGCTACCCGGAGATACAAAGAATGAGCACGCAAGACGATAGAATTCGCTCTTTACCTCTTCCGGAGTCATGTCGGCAGTACCGAGGTATTCCAGATATTGGGCAGCGGTACCGAGTGCCTTGTCATTGTTGTTACCCATATCAAAAAGGTAAATCAACTGGAAAATATCATTCGTTGTATTCTGTTTGTAAAGTACAGGAATATCCGATTTAGCTTTCAGTTGGGTAAGATCTTTGGAATAGTCCAGGAATACCGGTTCGATAGGAGTCACTACGCTTGCCTGTATTTCTTTCAGGAAGGTACTGGCGGTGTCGCGATTCATCACGATAGGAGTGATTTCGGGTTTCGGCATCTTCTTTTCATTCGGATCTTTACCTTGTTTTTTGTAGATAACGGCGTAGTTGTCATCTTTCAGATATTTATTGGCAAAGGCTACGATATCATTCTTGGTCAGTTTGGACATGCGGTTGAGGGCGGTAACTTCGTCTGCCCAGTCACTACCGTTTACGAATGACTGTACAAACATGTCGGCACGCGCATCATTGTTTTCCAACTGCTGCATCTGATACAGTTTGAAGTTGTTGATATTGGCTTCCAGCATCTTTTCGTCGAAGTCGCCATCGCGGAGTTTTTTCAGTTCACCCAGCATGAGGTCTTTCACTTCGTCCAGAGTCTGTCCTTGTTTAGGGCGTCCCTGCATCAACAGTGCGCTATAATCGCTCATGGTCATAGGATAGCAATAAGAACTTAACGTCTTCTGTTGTTGTGTAAGGTCAAGGTCGAACAGACCGGCTTGTCCGTTATAGAGTATCTGGGAAACGACTTGTAGAGTTTCCACATCTTTGTCGGCTGCTCCGGGGAAGCGCCATGCAAGGGCAACGCTTTCGGCATCCGGGCCGATTACTTCACGTACAACAGGTGCTGTAATCGGGGTTTCTTTTGGCAGATCCAGTTTCGGCAGATCAGGATTGGGTTTCAAACCACCAAAATATTTGTCAATGGTTGCAATCATCTGATCGGGATCGAAATCACCGGAAAGGCAGATAGCCATGTTGTTGGGCACATACCATTTCTTATAATATTCTTTGATGTTGGTGATCGAAGGATTCTTCAGGTCTTCCTGAGTACCAAGTACGGTTTGTGTTCCATACGGATGGTGTGGGAAAAGAGAAGAAAGTACTGCTTCGTAAACTTTGCGCGGGTCGCGGGTCAGCGACATATTCTTTTCTTCGTAAACCGTTTCCAACTCAGTATGGAAACCGCGGATCACGCAATTCTCAAAACGTTCTGCCTGAATTTTTGCCCAGTTGTCAATCTGATTGCTGGGGATATCTTCCGTGTAGCAAGTAACGTCGAAACTGGTATAGGCATTCGTTCCGTTGGCACCGATGGCAGCCATCAGCTTGTCGTATTCGTTAGGGATGGCATATTTGGAAGCCTCGTAGGAGATGCTGTCAATTTTTGCATAAATAGCTTTACGTTCAAGGCTGTCCGTAGTCTTGCGATAAACTTCGAATTGTTCTTCGATCTGGTCCAGCAAAGGCTTTTCAATCTCATAGTTCTGAGTACCGAAGTTTGTGGTTCCTTTAAACATCAGGTGTTCGAAGTAGTGGGCCAATCCGGTCGTTTCTGCGGGGTCGTTTTTACCACCTACACGTACTGCAATGTACGTTTGTATGCGCGGAGTTTCCTTGTTTACAGTCATGTAGACTTTCAAACCGTTGTCCAGAGTGTAGATACGCGCTTTCAGCGGATCGTTGGGTACTGTTTCGTAGCTGTACTTCGAAGTACAACTTCCTAAGCTTATCGCTACCAGTAGGATAAACGTTAAACCAATTTGTCGGAATAGTTTGTTCATAAGCTGACTTATTAGATTGATAACTGCAAAAATATGCGTTTTTTTCATACCTTTGCACTCAAAATGAAAGTATTTTCATAATTAGAGACTAATTTCAATCGTAAATAGTAAATTGTAAATAGTTAAATCGTAAATAGAACTTATGATTACCATAGAACAACTGAAAAGCATTAAAGAGCGCACCGAGGCACTCTACCGCTATCTGGACATCGAAGGAAAGAAGATCCAGGTAGAAGAAGAACAGTTGCGCACGCAGGCTCCGGGTTTTTGGGATGACCAGAAGGCGGCCGAAGCACAAATGAAGAAGGTGAAAGGTTTGCAACAGTGGATAGCCGGTTATAATGAAATAAAGACATTATCGGATGAATTGCAACTGGCCTTTGACTTCTATAAGGACGAACTTGTCACCGAGGAAGAGATAGATGAAGCTTATGCCAAAGCTTCCGTTGCCATTGATGAGCTTGAACTGAAAAATATGCTTCGTGATGAAGCTGACCAGATGGACTGTGTGTTGAAAATCAACTCCGGTGCCGGTGGCACGGAAAGTCAGGATTGGGCAAGCATGCTGATGCGTATGTATTTGCGCTATGCCGAAACCAATGGCTACAAGGCTGTCATTTCTAACTTGCAGGAAGGTGATGAAGCCGGTATTAAAACCTGCACTATCGAGATTTCAGGTGATTATGCTTATGGATATCTGAAAGGCGAGAACGGTGTACATCGTCTGGTGCGTGTATCTCCTTACAATGCGCAAGGCAAGCGTATGACATCTTTTGCTTCTGTTTTTGTAACTCCGCTGGTTGATGATACTATTGAGGTGAACATCAATGTTGCCAATATCTCCTGGGATACTTTCCGTTCCAGTGGTGCCGGTGGTCAGAATGTGAACAAGGTAGAATCCGGAGTTCGTCTGCGTTATCAGTTCAAGGACCCGTATACGGGCGAGGAAGAAGAAATCCTGATTGAAAATACGGAAACTCGCGACCAACCCAAGAATCGCGAGAATGCAATGCGCCAGTTACGTTCCATTCTGTATGATAAGGAACTTCAGCACCGCATGGCCGAACAAGCCAAGGTGGAAGCCGGGAAGAAGAAGATCGAATGGGGTTCGCAGATACGAAGCTATGTATTCGATGATCGCCGTGTAAAAGACCACCGTACTAATTTCCAGACTTCGGATGTCAATGGAGTGATGGATGGTAAGATAGATGGTTTCATTAAGGCGTATCTGATGGAATTTGCCGGACAAGAGGATTAAAATTTATTCAAAGTAAAATTTGTCGATGAAATGTTCTAATATCCAGCCCTCTTCCGTAGGCTCATAATTCTCATTAAAATGCAATGCGACTTCATCACTTGCCAATTCACGGATTTCATATGCTGTATCTTCATCTAAAGAGAGCTTGGTAGTATCTGCTGAAGATGAAACTTTAATCTTGCTGAGCAGATTATTGTGCTTACTCAAAAGAGTATAAATGAGATATTTATACTCTTTTGACGATAATATGACTTCTACTTCTTGCATGTTGTGTGCCAGAGTTATTTTCGTTTAAATAATGATGTAAAGAAAGAAAAAATAGTTTTCTTTTTCTCTTTCAGCTGTGCCTGACTTCTTAAAGAACTGAATAGATTCTTCGAACTGTCAAATTCAAAGAGGATATCGTTTTCTTTTTCGATTTTAGGAACAGCTATGAGTTGCATTTCTCTGTAGCTGTCGATGTTTTCAATCGGAATCCAGCACTGTTGTTCGGGTTTCCAAAAAGTAACATCATCCAAAGCCTCCTTTTTAATATCCAGATTTGCTGATATGTCGTATTGACCATCTGTGCTTTTTAGCAGAATATATGCTTCGACAAATTCACTCATCACATTGTCGGATTTCAATATTGGCTTTAACCAGCTCTCATCAACTTCATCCGAATCTTCTTCGTCTAATGCAAATATCCAAATCGGATTTTCTTGCATGTCTTGCAATGTTACTTCATCTATGGGCTTAGACTTTCCATAATTATTTTCAATAGAATAAACATTATTGTAGCTTATCCCTTTCGTACCAACTTCTTTCATTTTTTTGTTTAGTTTTATGTTGACGTTCTTGCTTTCATTCCGGTTGAATATGTTTAGTATCTCTCTGACTTTTGCTTTTATGTCTGATTCAGTCGTAAAAGCTTTCGGGGCAAGCTTGTGGTCTTCGCTAAACTCAGAATATCGTCCGGTTATTGTGCTCAATTCATCAAGCCATTTCTTTTCATTTGGTTCTGCTCCGTCCTTATAGTCGCAAATGTCATACCATTCATAGATTTTGTTGCAAAAGTCTATCGTATTGACTTTGTCACAAGAATACTCTTCCAGAAGATTGCGTATAGCTGTTTTCTGGCGAACATGCATGTCTTTATCCACATTGGACCGTTCTAACAGCAACATTAATTCTTCTCTGACTTTATTGAAACTCATGATGCCTTCAAGATATTCATCACGACATTCGTCTACATAATAGATTGATGTTAGTTCTTTTTGGGTGAATTCCACTTCATGGGTCAATACCAATAGTGTGTCTATAGCAAATATAACGTTCGTAATGGAAGATAAATCATATTGCTTCAAATAGAAAAAAAATAGGTTACCAGAAATTTTTAGAGACGAAATTTGTCTTTTATAGATTTCATCCATTAAAATCTCTTGGATACGTTCTTTCGTATGAGCCCATGATAATTCAATAATGAAATAATCGTTTACATTTATTTCATTATTTAGAATATGGTTATCAGCCCAAGAAGTAATGATAGAGATGTCTATAATGTCATACTCAAGTGCAATATTAAACAATATAATATTTTTATCAATTATCTTTTCCATATTGGGTTCTTAAATTTGAATCCTTGTTTTAGGTTATTTTCCGCTGCGACGGGGATTTGATTATTCCAAATCGAGCCTTCCTATATTTCCATCCTGAATAATTCCATTATCAAATATGGTTTCATATCCCTCCCCTTTATTCCCTAAAAGGTTGCATCCTTCCAATAGTATGTTGTTAGAGAAATGAACCGTATCCTCGAATTGGCAGTCGAAGAAATTCAGAAAGCCATGGAATATATTCTCTTTCATTATAAATGTTTTTTTGTTATGTCCTCCGGCTTCGAATGTTGCTTCTTGAAGAATGGTATTGTTCGTAAACTCCAGACCATTTTTGAACCAGCAGTAGGGGAGCTTGATTTCTTTAATGATACAGGCATGAATGGTTATTTCTGAGTGGAAGATAGTAGCCGGCAGTTCAAGTATATCAATAATGGATTGTCTAATCGACAAACTTGAATACAATTCATAGTTCCGGGTATCAATGATTGCATTAGGTTCTCTTTTAAGAAAATCTAAATCCACTACTTCTATTCGTTTGTTCTCTATTTTTATCATTGAATTGTTTATTTCCATTTTTTGTTACCAAATTTGATGATGGGTCCATCCGTTCTTCTATTAGATGTCCCAGGATAGAGATTAGTAGATATAACTTCACCGTTTCGTACAAAAGCTTTTATACTCTTGTTTATACCATTGATTTTACCTACGAATGTATTATCACCTTCTTTTAATCGATATCGATTTCTCATGATTAGTGCTGTTGTCTTTTCTGCCATTTTACTCTCTGATATATCTAAGTCATTATTTCTATTATTGGCATTGGCATGTTGCGTTGAATTCATTGCCCTTTCATTCATCCAAGGTTTACCAGTAAATGGGTCAATGCCTTCTTTAATACCAATTCTTATACCTTCTGCAGTACCACTGAGTACACCTGTCATTAGCCCTAAAGCTGCACCTTGACCTCCTTGTTTTAATGCCTCTCCAAGATCGGCACCTGAACCTAATGCCATAGCCGTGCCTAAACCAAAACCGGTTGCAGAGTTTAATGTACCTTGTGTTAAAACCTCTTTTAATATGGGACTTGCAATTCCTTCCGTTAATTTACCGATTGGTTTTGCTAAATAGCTACCTAAATTTCCCCCTATATAAGAAGTTGCTCCCCCCATTATACCTGAACTGCCAACCTGCATCCAATCTATGTTACCCCAGCCATTGTTGAATCCTTGATTGATAATGCTATTTGTTGCTCCTAATACCGCCGCTCCAGCAATTGGCCCTGCATAGATGGTTACAAATCCAGAAGCGGCTCCTGTCCCAAAGAGAGCGAATCCCTGTCCTACACTATGTATATTGCCTTGTACGGCATTAACTATAACATTGAATATACCACCAATAGCTGCAGCGATTAAATCATCTATAAGGAACCATTCACCGTTTTGGTCTACATATATTAGTGGATTATTTAAACAATAGCTGTAACGATTGAAATTCTGACTGAAATCCGGGTTCTGTACATACGGATCAGGGCTTAGGAAACGTCCTAATGCCGGATCGTATAGCCGGGCATTCATATTAATCAAACCAAAGACCGCAAGATGTTCGTGCCCGGTATATCCTCTGCCTAAAAAAAGTTCCGGTTCACTTCCTGGTGTATAAATAGCTTGTGTAGCTGGATTTCGCAGTTTACCCCAGGCATCATAACTCAATTCTTGTACAATATTACCGGATGCGTCTGTTATTTGTGTAATACTGCCTAAGTGATCGCGACAAAGGTAATATATATTCCATGTACCTGTACCATTTTTAACTAAAACTGTTTGAGCAGAATATGCGTCGCCACCTACATAAAGTTTTTCTTTAGTACTGTTAGCCGTTTTATCCAGTTCATATTTGTTCCCTATATAATATCGGGTCAATTTATCAGCGGTGCCTTGCTTTAGTAACATTTTGACACGATTGGCATCCCCATTGTAAGTGAACGTAGCTGTATACCCATTTTCTGTAATGGATGCGGGGCGTAGCACATTTAACCTAGAGCGACGAAAAACTACTACGTAGTAAATACCAAACTACCTGTAAGTAGGTGGGCACTTACTGCGTAGTAGTTTACTGACTACTTGTAGGTGGTTCGGGATGTCTTTCTGCCGTACCTGAGATGCACTTGCTCCGTACATTCTTCGGTCAGAAGTATCTCTGACCGAAGAATGTACGGAGCAAGTACGGCTCAGATACGGTTCGGGCATGGTTCAGATATTAGCTTGTTACAAATAAATTTCCTCTTTTCTCTTGGAATCTTCCCGAATTTCATGTTACTTTGTTATCAGTTGAACTTTAATACTAAGAACACATTATGGGAAAGAGTAAGAAAAAGGTTATGCATAGCCGTAAGGAAGAAGAACAAGCTAAGAAAGTGTTGTTGATTATTGGTGTATCTGCATTGATACTGGTGTTGGTGATGCTGATAGGATACTCGTTCTTAGGGAAATAACTAATAGATGTCGCAAGAAATAGAACGGAAATTCCTCGTGACGGGGGAGTACAAATCGAGGGCGTATGAACAAAGCCGTATTGTACAAGGTTATATCAGTAGTGCAAGAGGTCGGACCGTGCGGGTGCGCATCCGTAACGGAAAGGGATATCTTACGATAAAAGGTGCTTCCGATGCCTCGGGACTCAGCCGATATGAGTGGGAAAAAGAGATTCCATTGAATGAAGCGGAGGAACTGATGAAACTTTGTGAACCGGGTGTTATTGATAAAACTCGTTATCTGGTGCGCAGCGGACGGCATACGTTTGAGGTGGATGAGTTCTACGGTGAAAATGAAGGTTTGGTAGTTGCTGAAGTGGAATTGACTTCGGAAGATGAGGCTTTTGAAAAACCGGATTTCATAGGGCGGGAAGTAACAGGCGACGCCCGTTACTATAACTCGCAACTGATGAAGCATCCATACACCGTTTGGTAAGGCCTTAATGCCCTGTTAACAAGAAGTTAAGAGTTAGTCAACAAGGAGTTAACTTCTTGTTGACAGGAAGTTAACTCTTTGCAAATGGTTGCTAATCAAGTATATTCAGAGGACGAAATGGAGAAACTTTATGAATACCTGCCTAGAGAACTGGTGACCTTTGTATTGGTGACTTTGTTTTCTTTATTAATAGGACTTTCACAGCGGAAAATCAGTTTGAAGCGTGAAGGGGAGACAACGTTGTTCGGTACGGACCGCACGTTCACTTTTATAGGTATTTTGGGGTATCTGCTTTATATTCTTGATCCGGTGGATTACCGCTTGTTTATGGGCGGTGGCGCTATATTGGGACTGCTGCTGGGATTGAACTATTACGTTAAACAATCTCAGTTCCATGTATTCGGAGTTACTACCATTATTATCGCACTCATCACTTATTGTATTGCTCCTATTGTAGCCACACAACCCTCCTGGTTTTACGTGATGGTGGTTGTGACGGTATTGCTCTTTACCGAATTGAAGCATACTTTTACGGAACTCGCACAGCGCATGAAGAATGACGAGATGATTACTCTCGCCAAGTTCCTCGCTATCAGTGGCATTATCTTACCGATGTTGCCGAATGAAAATCTGATACCCGACATTAATTTGACCCCTTATACCGTTTGGTTGGCTACGGTAGTTGTATCCGGTATCTCTTATTTGTCTTATCTGCTGAGGCGATATGTATTTCATGAGTCCGGTATTCTTGTATCCGGTATTATAGGTGGTTTGTATAGCAGTACGGCAACTATTTCTGTTCTGGCACGTAAGAGTCGCAAGGCACCTGCACAGGAGGCGCCGGAATATGCCGCAGCAATGTTGTTGGCAGTGAGTATGATGTTTCTTCGTTTCCTTATACTAATAGGTATATTCAGTAAGGCGATTCTTGCGGAAATATATCCATACCTGCTCATAATGTCCTTCGTTACGGCGGGAGTGGCCTGGTATCTGCATCGGAAGCGTAAGTCGATTCCGGTGACGGGCGAAGAGGCTGAAGAAGAAGATAGCAGTAACCCGTTGGAATTTAAAGTTGCACTGATTTTTGCCGTTCTTTTTGTGATATTCACCATTGTGACACATTATACTTTAATTTATACCGGTACAGGTGGATTGAATGTCTTGTCGTTCATTGCCGGGTTGAGTGATATCACTCCGTTTATTCTGAACTTGCTGCAAGGTTCAGGCATTGCCGTTATGGTGGTAACGGCTTGTTGTATGCAGGCTATCGTGAGCAATATTGCTGTAAATATGTGCTATGCATTGTTTTTTGCAGGTGGGAGGAGCCCGTTGCGCCGGTGGGTACTGCGTGGGTTTGGCGGTGTGATTGCAGTGAATGTCTGCCTGCTACTTTTTTTCTATTTGCTATAAATTCCGTAAGAACGCTTACAAATATTCTCTCTAATCCCTTTTCTTTGTGCTTTTTTAACTCCGAAAATCTCGTAGTTAAAGAAAAAGAGCCTATTTTTGCCGCATTCATGTGACAAAAAGGCAACAATGTACGTCTAATACAAAAACAGTCAACTAATATTCATCAAACAAACTAAAACAGAAATGAAAATTAAATGCCCTTTGCTGCTTATAATGTTGGTAATATCCTCATTGGTAGCGGCACAGAATGCGGCACCTCCATTTCAGATTAAAGGAGTCTTACTGGATTCTTTGACTCAAGAGGGAGAACCTTATGCCACAATCAAAATTGTAAAAAAAGAAGCGCCTGCCCATGCATTGAAAATGCTGGTAACGGACATGAAAGGTAAGTTTCAGGAAAAGGTTCCGGGGACGGGCGATTTCGTGATGACGATTTCTTCTATCGGTAGAAATACCATTGTGAAGGATTTCAGCGTGAAAGCAGGAGAGAAAATCGTTGATTTCGGTACGCTGTATATTACAGATGCGTCCAATGAGCTTGGACAAGTAGAGGTGGTAGCTCAAAAACCACTGGTGAAAGCTGATATTGACAAGATAGAATATAATGTGCAGGATGATCCTGATTCAAAGTCAAACTCTGTATTGGAAATGCTTCGTAAAGTGCCTTTGGTTACTGTAGATGGCGAAGATAATATTAAGGTGAACGGTAGTAGCAGCTTTAAGGTGTATGTGAATGGTAAACCTAACAATATGATGAGTAATAATCCGACGGAAGTACTGAAAAGTATGCCCGCCAATTCCATCAAACATATCGAAGTTATTACTAATCCCGGTCCTAAGTATGACGCTGAAGGTGTAGGGGGGATCCTGAATATTGTCACTGTAGGTAGCGGCCTGGAAGGGTATACGGCTACATTTAGTGGAAATGTTAGTAATATGGGGGCCGGTGGCGGCCTATTCGGTACAATTAAGAGTGGTAAGTTGACGGTAAGTGCTCGTTACAATTATAATTATAACGATCGTCCGCGTAGCTATTCTGGTGGTACTCGTCGTACAGTAGGCGACATAACCGATGGTTCTTCTGATTTAGATTATAGTGGCGATAGTAAAGGGCATGGTAATTTCCAGTCCGGTAGCATGGAAGCCAGTTATGAAATTGATACTTTGCGTTTGATAACCATGTCGTTCGGACTTTGGGGTGGTGGAAATAACAGTAATGGTCTGAGTAATACTTTTGCAACGATGCCTGGTACTGGTGACGACCTGTATCAATATGTATCGAACAATAGAAGCAAAAGTTCCTGGTATTCTATTGATGGTGGCATTGACTACCAACGTATGTTTCATGTAAAAGATCGTATGTTGACCTTCTCTTATAAAATCAATACCAGACCGGAAAGTTCGGATTCATACTCCACTTATGATTATGATATGGAGGATGTAGCTCCGGATTGGCAGGATTTTATGAAACGTATGAAAAATCAGCATAATGATGGATCCCAGAATACTACTGAACATACTTTCCAGGCTGATTATACGACGCCTATCGGCAAGATACATACTCTTGAAGCCGGTGCGAAATATATTCTCCGTGATAATTCTTCGGAAGATGATCGTTATGAACAAGCGTCAGTAACTCAAGCTGATTATGAGTTTGACAATGATCACAGTTCGCATTATAAACACCAGAATGACATTTTGGCCGCATACCTTGGATATGGACTGAAAGTGAAGAAGATCTCTGGAAGACTTGGTGTGCGTTATGAGCATACGAAGCAGGAGGTGAAATATCTGTTGGGTAAGGGAGATAACTTTGATAAGAACTTTGATGATTTAGTTCCTTCTGCAAGTATTGGCTATAAGCTGACAGATATGTCTAATCTTCGTTTTGGTTATAATATGCGTATTTACCGTCCGGGGATCTGGTATTTGAATCCTTATCTGGACGATAGTAATCCTACAAATATAAGTCAGGGTAACTCTCATCTGGATAGTGAGAAGAGTCATTCATTTAACTTGAGTTACAGCAACTTCACGCAGAAGTTTAATATCAACCTTTCAGCCCGCTATAGCTTTACCAATAATAGTATTGAACGGGTAACAGAACAGGTGAAGGATACAGAAATTTTCGGTCTGCAAAATCCTACTGGTAAAGAAGTGCTTTATTCTACTTATCAGAATATAGGTAAAAGCAGGAATGCCAGCCTAAGTGGTTACATCAACTGGAATGCTACCTCCAATACACGTATCTATGCAAACCTTTATGGTAACTATACTTATTTGGAAGGCGCCAATGGACTGAAGAATGACGGTTGGAATTTGTTTGCTTATGGTGGTGCTCAGCAGTCTTTGCCTCACGATTGGCGTATCAGTCTGAATATTTATGGTCAGACACCTTGGATCATGTTGCAGGGAAAGGGGAGTAGTTTCTTTGACTACGGATTGAGTGTAAACAAATCATTCTTGAAGAAGCGTCTGACCTTGTCGGCATTTGCTAGCAATTTCTTTAAGAAATATCAGCATCCGACTTCAAGTATAGAAGGTGTAGGCTTTATACAGGATAGTTGGAATAAATATACTCGTCAGCGTTTTGGTGTAAGTGTTAGCTACCGCATTGGTGAATTGAGAGCCAGTGTAAAGAAAGCTGCACGTACCATCAGTAATGATGATGTGAAGAGTAGCGGTGGCGAAGGCGGCGGTGGCGGAGAATAATCTGCCCGTACTTTCCTGAATTATTTTTCATCCGCAGATGGTGCGGATAACGCAGATTTACGATTAAAGAAATCTGCGTTATTCGTGGCGTCTGCGGATGGCTGTTTTCTATAAGGGATATTCCAGACAAGTCACCGTACCATCCATTGTCATGACAATGATTTTCCCTTTTCCTGCATTCTTTAGTGAAGTTATTGCCGAATGGGAGATTTTGTGTGACCAGGCAATACCGCTTCCGTCCGTCCGCACGGCATGGAGAACACCAAATTCAGTAGGAATGAATACCAGTTGTTCGGTTGTTTCCATGCGGGTGGGGATGAAGTTATTTTCGTAGGGCATTGATGTATTCCAAAGACTGGTATAGGTGCCGTGAGATATATCCGCAGCGGTGATGTTGTTCTTGATTCCTTTCACATACATTGTTTTTCCATCCGGTGAGAAGCCGAGGGACTCGCGTCCTTTCGCTTCATCGGAAGCCCAAAGGATTTCTCCCGTCCCGGGATGGAATGAGCGGACGAAATAGTCGGAACTGAGAACTATGACTTGCTCATTCGTCTCTCCTTGCCGCGCATACGGCAGTACTACCGGCCAGCAGGCACCCGGTGAGAAATATCTGCCTCGTTTGGTGTCGAACTCCCATATTTTCTCCCCACTCCTGCGGTCGATGGCATAGAACATCGCTCCCCAGGTGCCTATATATACACGCTCCTTATCCACAGCCGGGCGTGATTCAATGTAGCCTTGCAAGCCATCACAAGTCCAGTTCAATGTTCCGTCTGCCAGCTTTAAAGAGTAGAATTTGCCGTTGCTGCTGCCGATGTAGACTGTACCTTCGGTTACGACAGGGCAGGCTACAATGGGGTAATCAGTATTGTATTTCCAGCGCACTGTGCCTTGCTTTCTGTCAAGAGCATAGATGAAACCATCACAGGAAGAGACTATGACAAGTTTTGGGGTGATAAATGGGGCTGAAAATATCTTGTTTCCGGTGGTATAGGTCCACAGGGTTCTGCCGTTCTTGGCATTGAGGGCATGGACAACACCGGCTGTATTGGTGTAAACGTACAGGTTACTGTCTATGCTTCCCTGCGAAGCGATATCGGTCACATCCTTCAATTTCCAGGTTTCGCATACCGAAGGATAAGTAGCATTGATGGCGAAATCCGGACGATAGTAAGTGGTATCCTTCTTCTCCTGCAAAGGTGCCAGATGAATCGTGTTCCATGCAGGGCGGGTTTCTGCTTTGATGATGCGTTCGCGGAACTCTAACGTATTGCCGCGAAGTGTGACCAGGTTATATCCGCCTATCGGATCTTTCCTGCGCAGGGACGAACGGCCGATTACGGCGGGAATACCTTCGGCATCATAAGCACGGTTCACGTGTAGGTGTCCGCCGAGTATTGCTTGGATATTGCGCGTTTTAAGGATGTCGACAACTTCGTACCAGTTACTCAGATCCTGATCGATAGGGAAGTGATTGATAAAAATAATGGGTTGTTCTGCCGGAGTGGCGCGAACGATAGAATCGAGCCACAGAATTTCTTCGCGGGGAATGTGAGGTGGTCCCATACGCAGACTTGGTCCGGCGCCACAGCCGATGAAACGTACTCCCTGCCAGTCGTAACAGAAATGGGAGGCTTGGAAAATCTTGTCGAACATAGTGCATCCGTTTTCACTCCAGTTTACATCATGGTTGCCGGGGATGAGAAAGTAGGGTTTCCGGAAGTTTTTCAGAATGTCTTGTAGCAGATAAAATTCTTTGGTGTCACCGAATTCAGTGACATCGCCGCTGAGGATGGTGAAGGCAACGTCAGGATTGGCATTGATGTCTTCAATGGATTGCCGCAGGTCGTCTTCGGCATAGGCGAAAGAATTGAGGTGCACATCACTGAGCCATGCGAAAGTGAAGGCTCGTTCGTTGCTGCCTTGTCCGTAGGAAAGGAGAGACAGCGCTATCACACAGATAGTTAATAAAATTCTTTTCATGATTCTTTGGGGGTATTAGTAAGTGTTATACCCCCAAAGATAAAGAGTTTTAGTGGAATAACCAGCGCTCATAGTCCACCTTTTCGTAAAGTGGCGCAATGGTTACTTCTGTATTCGCGTTTTTCTTTCCAAGCAGGAACTTGTCGACAAACGCTTCTACTTCTGGATACTGGCTTTCGGGCAGCTGACAGTGCCCATGTCCGCCTACGATAGAGAAGCCCATTCTGTCGGCAATGCCGAAGGTTTCCCATACTTTACGGGCAGCACGGCAGGAGACATAACCCGATTCATCAGCCAGCCATACATAGTCCGGGTTTCCGAGTACCAGTAGTGCACGCGGTGCTACCATGGCACACAGTTCGTGGTGGTCATACGGCAATTTCGATACATTATCTTCTTTATACTGGAACATACTTTCCTTGAACCAGGTATGACTGGTTCTTCCCAAAGTTTCCACTTCACCCAGCGTTTCGGAAACACGCCATGCTGCTGCACCGCCACCACCCGGTTCCTGAGCAATGGTCAGTGCAATGCGTTCATCGAATGCTCCGGCAAAAAGAGCCATTTTCCCGGCGAAGGAACAACCGGATATGGCCAGTCGTTTGGTATCTATCTTGCTCTTTTTACCTACGATTTCCAATCCGTCAATGATACGGCTCACTCCCCAGGACCAGGCGCAATAGGCTCCCATGTCCGTACGGTCAGGATAAAGTTTGTTGATAGGCTCGTTGCCGCGCTTTTGTGTGTGCGACATGACTTGTGTGAAGTTGAATGCGATTTGTGCTATATTGCGGCTCGTGAAGATGGCGGGAGGAAGACTACCCGTGCCTCTGCCTATTCCAATGATGGCAGGGAAAGGGCCTTTACCTGTTGGATAAGTAATTTTTGCTTTCAGGGTGAGCGTTTGTCCGTTCACTGTTACATTTACTCTAAGGGTATCATCCACGATATCCGCGGTAATGTCTTTTTTCGATACTACGGGTTTCTCGCCGATTTCGTAGTGTTCTATTTCGCGGGCTATCTCTGCACGCCGTCGGCTCCAGTCCTTGAAGTTGGTTGAACGGCCACTGCCATCCGACCATTGGAAGGGATCGGTCAGTGTTTTTACAACCGGCAGTTCGTCGATACCCGGCAACACGGGTGCAGGATTCTTTATTCCCGTATTTTCCACCGTGTAGACTAAGGGAATTTTCTGTGCAAATGTGGAAATGCCCATACCCATGTTCAGCAGAACAATCAGTACCCATAAACGTGTTTTCCTGTTTTTCATGTTTCTATCTTTTAAGAGGTTTACATCTGTTGGCAAAGATAGACGATGTTTTTTTTAACCGGTTAGTAGGATGTTACAGATACTTTTCATGGTGTTACATAATAAGAGAAATAGATTTCGTTTTTATTAATCTATATTCAAAAAGTACTCATTCAGGTTCTGTGTAGGTTTCAGATCGAGCTTTTTTCGCAATCGGTACCGGTTATTCTCTACTGCACGAACCGAAAGGTTCATTAATGAGGCAATATCCTTAGTCTCCATATTCAGCTTGAGGCAGGCACAGAGACGCAGGTCGTTGGTGGTCAGCTGAGGATGCGCTTCTTTCAATCGTTTGAAGAAGTTGCGGTGCTTCTGTTCGAACTTGATAAGGAACAATTTCCAGTCATCTTCCGTATCGAGGTTATTGGCAAGCAACGTATTTATTTTCTGATAAAGAGGTAATAAGGCTTTCTGCGTATTACGGGAACAAATCTCATCTACCATCTCTTTCAGCTTCAGGATAAGTTCGTTCTTGTGGATGATGAAAGAGGTCTGGGTAAAGATCTCGGCATCTTTTTTCTCGATTTCATTTTGCAGTTGCTCATTCATCAAGCGCAGGCGTGTAGCTTCCTGAGATTTCATTCTACGCAAGTGTTTGGTTTGCAGACGTCGTTTCATCAGGTAGAAGGTGCCGAACAGAGCAGCGATAATGAGTAAGCAGCAGGTAAGATACCACCAGACAGTATTGTACCAGGGAGGAAGTACGTCGAATTCCAGAAGAGTGTCCGGTGAGTAATTGTTTAAGCCGTCCGTGGTACGCAGGCGAAGTGTGTATTTGCCTTGCGGCAAGCGGGCGTAGGAAATGCTGTTCAGTCGCTTCGGGGCACTCCAGGTACTGTCCATTTCTTCCAGTTGGTATTGAACGAAAAGGTTTCCGGCAAAGGCGGCATTGACAGAGAAGCCGACAGTTACCGTATTGTCTTTATGGGGGATATGAATAGTTTTATTGAGGTCCATGAAACCTGCATTCAGTTCTTTTCCAGCATGAATAAATTCCAGATTAGGGGCGGAAAGTTCCACGGTTTGCCGTTTGCTGCGATGAGAGTCATGGAGGATAAAACCTGCATCCAGGCAAATGAGTGAGAGGGAGTCGTTGAGAACGGAAATATTCTCATAAGCCGTGATGAGTGAAAGATTGTCAGCTTCCACCTTATATGCTTCGCGGATGCGGGCTATGTATCCGTCGTAGAAGAAACGGTAGACAGATGAGCCGGTGATGGCCCAGCTTTCTTCACTGTCGATGGGAACGATACGTTTCAGATCGTGTATCGTTTCGAAACACCGGTTCAGATGCAGCTCAAGCTGTAAGTTGTCTTTGACCTCATCATAGATATAAAATTGATCATTGCCTAAGAATAGGATGCGTCCGCCCGATTTGAATAATTGCAGGCGGGCAGGGAGTGAACTGTCCTTCTCATTACCGTAATACGTATAGTATCGGAAAGCGCTCTGTTCGTCATTCAGACGGCATTTGTAGACGCCGCGACTGCTGGTTTCCAACCAGATATTTCCCAAATGATCTACTTCGGCATTATATATCGGGTCGGTGATCTGGCGCATGGAGTTTAGCTCTCCGGTAGTTCTGTTTAATATCAGGAGTTCATCATAGGTAATGATAATCTGTATTTGTTTTCCATTGATGGTTGCCTCCAGGGTGCGGAAGACTCCTGTATTGATGCGATACGGGTGACGGATATGGAGATCGGGAAGAATTTCCAGCAGTCCGTTAGTATGTGCGCAGAACAACCGTCCGTCTATTTTACGGAAGGACCATACCTGCCCCTGAGTGCCCTCTATCAATTTGAGGGAAGAAAACATATCCAGATCATTGAGCTTGTCATGGCGGGTGTAGTAAATTCCCTGATTCGTTCCGATGAGCAGATTGTCGTGCCAGATAGTAGCATCGTATATGCCGCCGAAGCCACCGTCTGTGGAACGGTAGTAACTTAAACCATCGGTATACCGGATGTAAGCGAGCCCACGGTCAAGGGCTACCCAGATGTTATTTTGATTATCTTCGTAAAGGGATAGAACGGTGTTATTCTGAAGAATGTTAGCAGTGGAGAAGTGATTGAGGATATTTCCATGGGTATCTACTTCATATATGCCACTGAGCTGTGTGCCCAGATAATAGGTGTTCCGTTTGGCGGAATAGATGGCGCAGTTCAGTTCCTGCCCTCTCAATTGTCGCGAGAGGGAGAGGTTCCAAGGGATAAAGTTCTTTTGATCGTAGATATAGATTGCACCGATGGAAGTACCTACCAGATAACGGTCGGTATCGTAGGGTAGGATGACACGGGTAGTGGTGCCGTTCAGGAATTCGCTCCCGGGGATTTTGTTGAGTATGCCGTTGTGTAACTGATAAAGTGCACCATACATTTCTTGTACCCAGTATTCATTACGTACCTTCAGAAGAAGTAAAAAGGCGTTTGGCCCATCAACGGGAGTGATGGTATGGTGATCGTATACATAGATGTGACTGAAAGACTGGAAATACACTTTGTCACCTTCTATCCAGATACGCCAGAAACTTTGGTTGTCGAGTGGGTTATTTCCATTGATTAATCCTTTCAGTGAAGTGTATTTCAGTTCTCCTGATTGGTCTCGATCCCAGCGTCCCAAGTCTTCGGAGCCCCCACTGTAAATGGTGTGGTGGGATTCTACGGCTATGGCACGTACGAGGCTGGCATCAGGTGTTTGAAAGAGTTTCCATTCCATGCCGTCGGATGCCAGCAGGCCGATGCTGTTACCGAAGTACATGATACCTTTCTCATCTTGCCCGATAGACCAATTCTTGTTGGCAGCGTGGTATTTGTCACGTGAGAGGTTGGTGACATAAGGCTTCTGGTTGGCGAGTATGGTGGCGCATACAAAAAGGGACACACAGGTTATGATAATGTTTTTTCGGATGTCCATAATAGGTTGAATAAAGGTTAGAAAAGGTCATGACCTTATTATTATTCTTGGGACAAAGATAATTAATTTAAGGTTAGAGTAAAAATATAGGGGATTTTCTTTATTCACCACAGAGTGACACAGAGTCTCACAGAGTTCAATCTATAAAAAAACAAAAAAATGAAACTCGGCGAAACTCTGTGTTACTCTGTGGTGAGCTTATTTAAACCCCAGCTTCTTCAGTCCGGTTTGCACATCGGGATGGCTCATGAATAGTTTCCACAGCAGGCCGGTACGGTAATTTTCTATCATTACAGCGATAGGTCCTTGGTCGATGGCAAGATAACGTTTAGGATACCAATCTTCCGTTTCGCTGAAAGCGTCATAGAAGCCATAAGGTCCCAATATCTTGTCTCCCATTCCATAGAGATAGCGCATCACTTCCAGTGAGTATTCCGGAGTATAGACAATGGAAGAAAGAGCGGCAGTGGGAGAGATGACTCCGTGATCTGCCGACTCGTTCGGAGCATGGGCAGAGTAGCCGTTGACAGAGTAACTGGCGGTCAATCCCCAACAATCAGGACCAAAACCTTTCCACTGCTTCGGGTTGCGGATGCAATAGGCGCGGTTGATCAGAGTAAGATTGCGCATTTCATTGAAATAACCGGGACAATACTTATCAGATAAATTTGTCGGGTCCAGTCCGAGGAAAGAATAGTGTGCCCAAAAGAGGGGACCGGCTTCACAACCTTGATAGCGCAGGTGAAGTTCGATATCTTCTACCTTGTGGGGATCGACAATGGCGCCTTTCTCTGCCCAACCTTCATGATAGACAGCTGCGGGAATGCTGTGCGTGGGGGAGGCAGCGGCAAGAATATACATAATGAGACACTCGTTGTAACCGTGTACGGGGAAATTCATTTCCCAGCCGTATTCGGGACTCCAATGCCAATAGAGTACATTCTGATCGTTCCGGCGATAGAAATTCCAGTCAACTTCACGCCACAGTGTGTCGATGCGCCCGGCAAGGGCTTGTTCTGCGGGGGAACCGTTGATGTAATATTGGTGTACGGCAAGCAGACCCTGCATCAGGAAAGCGGTTTCCACGAGGTCACCGCCGTTGTCTTTCTGTCCGAAAGGTTTTACCCGTCCGGTATCTCCGAACCACCAGTGCGGGTAGGCACCGTGGAAACGGTCGGCTGTTTCAAGAAAAGAGACGATGCGCTCCATGCGTGCCAGCCCTTCTTCACGGGTGACGTAACCGCGGTCGATGCCTGCCAACACAGCCATGATTCCGAAGCCACTGCCACCGGTGGTCACTACATTCTGGTCATCTTCGGGATAGATACCATCTATATGGATACGTTCGCATGCCAGTCCGCTATTAGGTTCGGCTCCTTCCCAAAAGTAATTGAAGGTACGGCGTTGCAGGGTGTCCATCAGGGCTTCGTCGCTTATCCGGCCCGGTTTTGCTGCTGGGCTTTTACATTGTGTAAAGCCCAGCAACAACAGGAGCAATAATAAGCTATATTGTGTCTTCATACCTATTTCTATTGAAGGATTACATCAACAAGTACGGGATCGTGATCAGAAAGGAAGCCATTCTCCGGCCTATCCTGGATGACACGATAACGGTTCGTTTTCATGCCGCCGCTCACAAACACATAGTCCAGCAAGACACGTTCTTCCAGCGGCAGCCGACCGAAATCATGGAAAGACCAGGATGGACCGTACGTAATGGCTGCCACCTTTGACGCATTTTCCATTCCTCCTTTTTCAAGAGTCTGCAGAGGTGTCTCGTCGGGAGTACAATTGAAGTCGCCGGTGATGATGGCCGGCATGTGCGGGGCAATCTCTTTAATCTTGTTCAGAATGAGTTGTACGCCTTCTTTACGGGCTGTCTCTCCGTCGTTGTCCAGATGGGTGTTGAAGAATACCAGCTTCTTCCCGTTACTCTTTTCTTGCAGTATGGCCCAGGTAGTAATACGGTTGTAGGAGGCGTCCCAGCCTTTGATGCCGATGGTTTCGGGCTGTTCACTAAGAGAGAAATTACCGTATTCCACCAATGTGAACCGGTGGCTGTTGAAGAATATCGGGCAATATTCGCCTGCTTCCTTGCCATCGTCACGTCCTACGCCTAAAGCGGTGTATTGGGGAAGACCTTGTTTCAGGTCTTCCATTTGATTGTGACGTACTTCCTGCATACCCAGCAGGTCGGGCTGATAGTAGGTAATCATTTGGCAGACGTTATCTTTGCGATATTTCCAGTTATTGGCACTGTCCGAAGGAGCATCCAGGCGAACATTAAAGGTCATCACTTCCAGTGGCTGTTCATTCTGTGCAGACTGTTTTTTGCAACTGCCAAGAAGCATCAGGCTACACACGCAGGTCAGTAAAGCTATGTGTTTCATGTTTCCTTTGTTTTTATTCTGAATTATCACTTTAAGCTCAAACGGGCTGTTTTTACATGCTGGCTGTTACCGCCGATCATTACATCAAAGTCTCCCGGTTCGGCTACATAGTTGAGATCATAGTCGTAGAAGTGCAACAATTCCGGGGTGATTTTGAAAGAGACCGTCTTACTCTCACCTGCTTTGAGGAAGATTTTTTCGAAGCCTTTCAACTCTTTCACCGGACGGGTAATGCTTCCCACCAAGTCGCGGATATACAGTTGTACCACTTCCGCACCATCCCGCTTACCGGTATTGGTCACTGTAACTACAGCGGTTACAGAACCGTCCTGATCCATTGCAGGAGCGCTCAAAGTAATGTCTCCGTATTGGAATGTGGTGTATGACAAACCGTAACCGAACGGATACAGTGGATCATTGTCAACATCCAGATAGTTACTGCGGAACTTCTCGAACCATTTACCTTCTTTCAAAGGGCGGCCGGTGTTCTTATGATTATAGAACAAAGGGATCTGCCCTACATTCTTCGGGAATGTCATGGTCAGTTTGCCACTTGGATTTACATCACCGAACAGTACATCGCCGATAGCATAGGCAGCTTCGCTTCCGCCGAACCATACATTCAGGATAGCGGGTACATTTTTCTGTTCCCAGGTCAGTGTCAATGGACGGCCAGTGAAGAGGGTCAATACAACCGGTTTTCCGGTCTTCAACAATGCTTCCAGTAATGTGCGTTGTACATCGGGAATATTCAGATCTGTCCGGCTTGAACTTTCTCCGCTCATTTCAGAAGATTCACCTAAAGCGGCAACGATGACATCTGCGTTTGCAGCTACCTTCAACGCTTCTTCCAGCATTTCCTTGTCTGTGCGGTTGTCACGGTTCAGCGAACGTCCGAACATGGTGGCGCGTTCTTCGTAAGCGGCGTCACTACTGAGGTTGCTACCCTTGGCATAAGTGATGTTCACCTTACCTGCCATCATTTCTTTCAACCCCTCATATACAGAAGGATAATCGTTGAGGCGTGCAGCTACACTCCATGTTCCCGGCATGTTGTTACGGGTATTTGCCAATGGACCTATGACGGCAACCGTACCTTTCTTTGCTAATGGCAATACAGGAGCCTGACCGGTTTTTGCCGGTTGATTCTTTAAAAGTACAAAGCTTTCACTTGCAATCTTGCGGGCAACATCACGGTGCTCTTTGGTGAAGATATCCCGTTTCGGGCGCTTCAGGTCACAATATTTGTAAGGGTTGTCAAACAATCCCAGCTTATACTTGGCCTCAAGGATACGGCGACAAGCCTTGTCCAGTGTTTCCATGTCAACCTTTCCTTCGGCTATAGACTTTTTAATGGTGCCAATGAAGCCTTCGCTCACCATATCCATATCTACGCCTGCATTGAGCGCACGTGCCGAAACTGTCTGTAAGTCACCGATACCATGCGCAACCATTTCAGAAATTCCCGTGAAATCCGTTACTACAAAACCGTCGAATCCCCATTGTTTGCGCAGTACGTCGGTCATCAACCACTTGTTGGCTGTGGCGGGCACGCCGTCTATTTCATTGAAAGAAGCCATAACGCTACCTACACCAGCCTCTACAGCAGCCTGGTAAGGGTATAGGTATTCGTTGAACATGCGGTTGCGGCTCATATCCACAGTGTTGTAATCGCGTCCGGCTTCTCCGGCTCCGTACAGAGCGAAGTGCTTTACGCATGCCATGATCTCATCGTTTCGTTTCAACTGATTGTTGAGGTCCACTCCCTGATACCCCGACACCATTGCTTTAGCGATGGCGCCTCCCAGAAACGGGTCTTCACCGTTACCCTCGCTGACACGTCCCCAGCGCGGATCACGGCTGATATCGACCATTGGGCTGAATGTCCATGAGATGCCATCGGCACTGGCTTCGGTAGCAGCAATGCGGGCGGACTTTCTGATAGCGTCCATATCCCATGAGCAAGAGAGCCCCAATGGAATAGGGAAGATTGTTTCGTAGCCATGCACCACATCCATACCGAATATCAGGGGGATACCCAGGCGTGATTTTTCTATGGCAAGTTTCTGTACATCGCGGATTTTCTCCACTCCTTTCAGGTTGAGAAGTCCGCCTACCCATCCTTGCTCAATCTTTTTGGCTACATCGCTGTTCTGTGCTTGTCCGGTCACGATTTCACCGGAAACGGGCAGGTTTAGCTGACCGATTTTCTCTTCTACAGTCATCTTCTTCATCAGTGCGTCGATGAAGCGATCCATGTCCTGCGGAGCTTTTTGTGCCTGCATACTGCTAACACCCATCAGGGCAGTAGCCAGCAACAAGCTTGTTTTTCTGAAAACTTTCTTCATGATATGTTTTGTTAGGGCATTTATTTAAGTTTCGCAAGTTAATGATAATCCGGTGCAGTCTGTATGTTGTTATCATTAACTTGCGAAAACTAAATTAATTCATAAGGTTACTCATCCTTCGGCTCTTTCAGCAAATCAGGAATCTGAGTATACTGGTTGAAAGGAAGCGGCAAAAGTGCCTTATCTTCAGACCAGCCTTTCAATTCTGTTTTTGCCAGACCGGTGCGTACAAGGTCGTTATAACGTTCGCCCCATTCGCACATCAACTCCATACGGCGTTCGTCGATAACTTGTTGGAAAGTTACATTGGTAAGTTCCGGCATCTTGGCACGTCTTCTTACTTCATTGAATGGAGCATCACCATTCTTGCCATTTTTGATTTTTGCCTCGGCATTCATCAAGAGAACATCGGCATAGCGAAAAATACGTGCATTATTGTTTGTACCGTATTTTGTACGTCCCGGTGTCAATTGGTTCAGTGGGGTGTATGCTTTACCGTTCCAGCAGTCGGTCTTTTTCGGATCTACTTGCGCCCGGATATAATCACCGTCTGGTGTGGTTGAATCCGCCAACAGGAATGAAGTGGTGGCACGTATTGTCTCTCCACGAGCGTATGCCCAGTCACGGAAAGATTTCAGGATGCCACAGTCTCCCCAACCGCTGATGTCACTGCCGGAGTTATTGGGACCTTGACAAACAAACCATTGGTCACCGTCAATCAGATCACCGGAACCATTGCCGAAGTCAGTCATCTGACATTCGAACATAGACTCGTCACAGAGCTTTCCGGGAATCTTCCATAACTGGTAGAAGTCGGGATAGAGTGAGAAATTACCATGCTCAATAATATCGTTTGTTAGCTCTTCCACCTTTACATAGTTACCCATGTTCAGATGAAACTTGGCAGCCAGCATCTCGGCAGAGAACGCTGTAACGGCTCCCTTGTGTTCACTTTGGTTCGGACGGATACGCGGCATATTATCAATGCCGTACTGCAAATCTTCCAATGCATATTTGTTTACCGCGTTGGCAGTGGAGCGGCTCAAATCAACCTGATTATTGTCGCGGAGGATGGTAACCGGACCAAATGCCTGCACCAGACGATAGTAGGCATAAGCACGCATAAACATCACTTCACCACGATATGCCTTATAGTTTTTCATATCGCTATCGTTGGTGATATTCTCAGCGTACAGGTCTAACGATTCAATAGCTGCATTGGCAGTTTTGATAATATTGTAATATTGCATCCACAATTCGTTGAAGCCCCAGAAAGAATCATTATACTTATATTCGCTCAGGTTGTAATAGTCGCTGCCATTCCACTGACCGCTAAATACGTCCTGGTCGCGAATCGTAGTAATTTCCCAGATCACCCAGTGTAAACCGCTGGTGCGAATCTTTGCATATACGCCTGATACCGGCTGGTACATATTGCTGATATTAGTATAATCCACCTTCTCTTCCGGCACCTTTCCTTCAGGCTCTTTGTCTAGAAAATCGTTACAGGATGTGAACGATAATACCATCAAGGCGGACATTATATATATAAAAGGTCTTATTAATGTTTTCATTAGTTCTAAATTATTAATGGGTTATTTCTTAGAAATCAATTTTCAAACCTAAGGTGTAAGTCGATGTCAAAGGATATACTTCGGTATCCCAACCTTGGCTGTCGGACAATTCAGGAGTGAATGCGTTGGCCTTGAAAGTTGTGAATGGACGGTCGGCAGTCAGACTCAGGCGTAAGCCCGGCATGGTATAATTACCAAACTTGAGGTTACGGAATGTATAACCAAGCGTAATATTCTGAATACGGAAGTAGTCGGCACTTTCTACAAAGTAAGAGCTATACTTCTGGTCGCTTACGTTCCAAGGTTTCAGCAGAGCGGCAGCCGACGGATTGGAGTTCGTGGAACCCGGACCTGTCCAGCGTTTTTCATATTGGGCGCGGTCGAAGTTATAATTTTGTGAAGAATAACGAAGCGCACGTTTACGGTTGAACATCTGGGCACCGGCCTGTCCATAGGTAGTCAGCTGGAAGTCGAGGTTTTTGTAGTTAAGGCCGAGGTTGATACCGTAAGTAAAATTAGGAATATAAGAACCTAATGTAGTACGGTCGTTTCCGTCAAGAATATTGTTTCCATCGAGGTCGGCATACTTTAAGTCGCCCGGTACACAACCGTTGGCCACTGCAATAGGATCAGCGGCAATTTCTTCCTCTGTCTGATAAACGCCTATCATTTTGAAGCCGTAGAATGAATTCATTTCTTTACCTACAATATTAACGGTCTTACCGCCTCTGATGATACTGTTACCGTTCAGGTCTTTCACGCGGTTTCTCAAAGTAGAGATGTTTACACCGATATTGTATGAGAAGTCTCTGCCGATTTTATCGTTCCAGTTGGCACTTACATCGATACCGGAGTTGAGAATCTTACCATAGTTTCCGGCAAGGGTGGTGGTGCTGAATGGAAGTAGCGGAGCGATCACAGCATTATTAGTCATACGGTGATAATAGTCAACGTCGATATTCAGACGGTTGTTGAGGGTAATAAAGTTTATACCTGCATTCCATTCTTCAACAACTTCCCACTTCAACCAACTGAAGTATGTACTGTTCTGATAACCTGCAATGGTAGAATTACCAAATACACCGGATGCAGCGTTACCGGTCGCGATAGAAGCGAAACCGTCGCTTGCTGCTACCTGGTCGTTACCCAGCTTACCCCAGCTTGCACGCAGTTTCAGGAAGTCAACCCATTTCTGGTCTTTCAAGAATGATTCTTCGGACAGAACCCAGGCTGCACCTACTGAAGGGAAGTAACCCCAATGTTCCTGATATTTGCTGGAACCATCGGCACGCATTGTAAACATCAACAGATATTTGTCATCGTAGTTGTAGTTCAGACGGGCGAAGTAAGAAACACCTCTGTAGCAGTAACCGTCGTCTTTTACGGTAGCACCTGCTGCGTCACCGTTCTTGATGTACCAGTATTCGTCTGCTCCATCGGGAACGTTGCTTGCTTTACCTTCGAACATACGCCATTGTTCCTGACGCATGGAGTAACCTGCCATGGCGCCGAATCTGTGTTTGCCCCATTGGTCATTATAAGTCAGGGTATTATCCCAGATATAGTTGTAATACTTGTTTTCGTTCTTTGTAAGCTGAGTGGTGGCTGATTGTTGCCAGCTGCTTACGTAGTATTTCGGAGTAAACTCACGACCTTGGGTAGAGAGGAAACTATAGGAATAGTTCGTCTTGAAATTCAATTTGCTGGGAATAAAATCAATCTGAGCGTAGAAGTTGCTCAATACCTGATAGTTTTCTTTGCTTGAATCGAAATACTTGGCAGTTGCGACAGGATTATAGAAGTTTGATGTATAACCGATTGCATCCGGAGAACCAAATTTGTCAGGGAAAGACTTTTCATTGTACTTGTCATCATAAAGAGCTACGATGGGAGGACAGTTGAACGCTTTCTGCCATGCCTGATTGTTAGGCACTTGTTGCGTGGAGTTACTGAACACACCGTTGAAACCGACTTTCAGCCAGTTCGTAGCATCATAATCGACAGAACCACGGAAGTTCAGACGTTTGTAGTTGTTGTCAACATCCATAATACCGTCTTGATACAAATAGCTTACGCCGACAGCATACACCGCTTTTTCGGAACCACCGTTAATGTTTAAACTGTGGTTTGTGATAGCGGCAGTGCGCAGAAGTAGGTCGTACCAGTCGTTGTCTGCTCCAAAAGTCCAATTATGGAAGTCGGGGTCATCATAACTACCGCCGTATTTGTCGATGGACTGTGTGAAGTGGGTCTTATAGGAGTCGAAGTTACCTTCGAGAAGCATAGTTGCATATTCGTGTGCATTACAGAGTTCGAGTACATTGGATGCTTTCTGGATACCTACATAACCGTCATAAGTGATCTTTGCTTTCTGGTTGCGCGAACCTTTTTTGGTGGTGATGAGAACTACACCGTTTGCAGCGCGTACGCCATAGATAGCGGCAGCCGAAGCATCTTTCAAGATAGACATTTCCTGAATATCCGCGTTGTTCAGGAAGTTGATGTTGTCGTAGAACATACCATCTACAACAAACAACGGCTTACTGTTGGAGAATGAACCGATACCACGGATCTGTACGGTAGGACCTTCACCCGGAGCACCATTATTTACGATATTGACACCGGGAACTTTTCCTTGGAGGGCTGCCATAGGGGTAGTAGAAGGTACGGCAGTCAGGGCCTCACCTTTAACTACGGTAATGGGAGCCGTCAAGTCTTTGGCCTTTGCAGCACCATAACCGATTACGATAATTTCTTCCAACTGCTGTGAGTCCTCTTTCAATGTCACATTGATAGCCGAACGTCCGTTCACTTTTATATCTTGCGGCAACATACCTATATAACTAAAAGTGAGTGTTCCGTTTTCCGGAACGTTCGTTAATGTATATTTACCGTCTAAATCGGTAACTACACCGTTGCTGGTACCTTGCACGAGGATGGATACACCAATCAGTGCGTCACCCGATGTGTCGGTTACGGTACCTGTTACTGTTCTTGTCTGGGAGAGTACGGGCATTGCTACCAATATGAGGCACGCTGTCAAGAATAGATTCTTTAGCCATAAGGCTTTTTTCAGAAGATGTGTTTTACTCTTCATCGCATTAAATTTTTTTAGGTGGATAACTCTTTTTGTTTTCTTCTTAGCTCTGCGCAGTGCTCGAATTAAACTTCATCGCAAATGTAGAAATTTTGATGTGCGAACTGCAAAAAAAGATATTCACCACCAATACATATCCCTGATTTTTAACAAATCGGGGACTACTCATTTACTACTTAAATCAATTTAATACATTGTTTATTAGATGGATAAGGAGCGAATATGGAAATAACTATTTTCAGAAGAAACAGGTGAATTAAATTTATTGCGAACGAATGTGAATACATGTATCATTTTGTAATACGCTTAAATCATATTGTAAAATATGGATTGTGACATGAGGCATATCTTTGCATAAGCCATCCTTAAATAATGAAATACAATGGAAAATAATGACAGCTCTTAGTTCTTATCTCTGGGGAAAGTTACCCTTTTATTAATTAGTTTTTAATTTATTATTAGGATTAATACCGTATGAAAAACAAATTATTTTTGGTTCTATCTATGTTTGGAGCATCACCATTGATAGTAATGGGTTATGCAAATAGCTCAAACACTTTACCAACGTCAAGTATTCTCCGGCAGCAAAAAGAAGTGAAAGGGACGGTCTTTGACGAGATTAATTCCCCGGTAGCCGGGGCTACTATTACTGTGAACGGTTCAACTCGTGGATGCATTACGGATTTGAATGGAAACTTTTCCATATCCGTTGAGGAAGGTAGTGAACTTTTGGTCAGTTTTCTAGGCTACGAGACTTCTGTTGTTAAAGTAACATCAGAAAAATCTTATAATGTTTACCTTCAATTGAAGGTGGATGAATTGGAAGAAGTAACAGTAGTAGCTTTTGCCAAGCAAAAAAAAGAAAGTGTGATAAGCTCGGTTTCAACAATAAAGCCTACAGAGCTGAAGGTTCCAAGTAGCAATCTTACTACCGCTCTTGCCGGTAGAATGTCCGGTTTGATTGCTTACCAGACGAGTGGGGAACCAGGCAAAGATAATGCGCAGTTTTTTATTCGCGGTGTAACCACATTCGGCTATAAGAAGGATCCTCTGATTTTGATTGATAATGTGGAACTTACTTCTGATGATTTATCTCGCTTGAATGTAGATGATATTGCTAGCTTTTCCATCATGAAAGATGCTACGGCTACCGCTTTGTATGGTGCACGTGGGGCAAATGGTGTAATTCTGGTAACGACTAAAGAGGGGCGGGAAGGGAAAGCAAGAGTGTCTTTCCGTGTGGAAAATTCATGGTCCACTCCCGTAGAAATGGTCAAGCAAGCCGATCCCATTACGTATATGCGCTTGCACAATGAAGCAGTTCGTACCCGTAATCCATTAGGGGTACTTCCTTATTCGGAATCAAAAATAGTAAATACTGTTAAGGGTAGTAATCCATATATGTTTCCGGCTGTTGATTGGTATCATGAATTATTTAAGGAAAGTACGATGAATCAACGTGCTAACATGAGTGTTAGTGGTGGGGGAACAGTCGCTCGTTATTATATCGCGGCTTCGTTTAATAATGATACTGGCGTATTACGGGTTAATGGTAAAAACAACTTTAATAATAATATTGATCTGAAAAAATATTCTGTCCGTTCCAATGTGAATATTAATCTGACGAAGACTACGGAGGCAATTATCCGTTTTCAGGGAAATTTTGACAGTTATAGTGGCCCGTTAGATGGCGGTGATGGACTGTTTGCAAAAGTAATGAAAGCAAGTCCAGTATTGTTTCCTAAATATTTTCCGGGTTCTAATGAATATGCAAGCCATATTTACTTTGGTAACTATACAGGTGGCAACTATATAAACCCTTATGCAGATATGGTGAAAGGATATAAAAACTATGACCGGACACTGGTTCTAGCGCAGGCGGAATTAAAACAAAATTTAGATTTCATCACTAAGGGATTGAGCGTTAGGGGGCTGATGAGCACCACCCGATATGTATATTCGGATATATCACGTTCTTACGGACCTTATTACTACATGGCGGATAGCTATAATCAAGCCGATAATACTTATCAATTGACAGCCTTGAATCCAACAGGCGGTTACGAAAATGTGGAAGCTGGTACCCCCTACAAGGATATTCAGACAACCACTTATGTGGAGCTGTCGGCTGGTTATAACTGTAGTTTTGGCGTACATGGAGTAAGTGGTATGTTGGTTTATACCATGCGCAATCAACAAAATAGTAATTATGAAAATTTGCAGCTTTCTTTACCTCATCGTAATCTCGGATTATCTGGACGTTTTACGTATGCTTATAATCAACGCTATTTTGTTGAGTTTAATTTTGGATATAATGGTTCGGAGCGCTTTTCAAAGAACGAACGTTTCGGTTTCTTTCCTTCTATCGGTTTAGGGTACTTAGTGTCTAATGAAGCTTTTTGGAAGCCATATGCAAATGTAGTTAATAAGTTGAAACTGAAAGCCACTTATGGACTGGTAGGTAACGATGCTATTGGTGATGATAAAGACCGCTTCTATTATCTTTCGAATGTAAATATGAATAATGCCGAGAGAGGTCAGGACTTCGGTTTAAACTTTGGCAATCACTTAAATGGAATTACCGTGACCCGATATGGCAATGATTTGATTACATGGGAAACAGCTAGAAAGTTGAATTTAGGTATTGAACTGAACTTGTTCAATAAATTGGAGATTCAGGCGGACTTTTTTCATGAGAAACGTAGTAACATCTTGATGAGTCGCTCTTATGTGCCTTCTACGATGGGATTATCTGCCGGCATCATGGCTAATGTAGGGGAGGCCTCGGGGCATGGAGTAGATGTCTCGGTGGATTATACACATTCTGTGACTAAGGATCTATGGTTTCAGGGACGTGCGAATTTAACATATGCTGCTAGTAAATATAAAAAAGTGGAGGAGCCTAACTACGCATTGGCAGGCACGCCCTGGCGTTCACTGAAAGGCCAAAGTTTGTCTCAACAATTCGGATATATTGCCGAACGTTTATTTATAGATGAAGAAGATGTTAGCAACTCGCCTAAACAGGAATTCGGAGGTGTGGTGATGGCTGGTGATATTAAGTATAAAGACATAAACGGGGATGATAAAATTACAGAGGAAGATATGGTGCCGATTGGTTTTCCGATGACTCCTAAAATCACTTATGGTTTTGGACTATCAGCTGGTTATAAGAATTTTGACTTCTCTGTTTTCTTTCAAGGCAATGCTTTAAATTCTTTTTGGTTAGATCCTGCCATGATTTCTCCTTTTATAGATACGGATAATGATAACAGTACTACGGCTCGTAATGCTTTACTTGATGTTATAGCCCGTGATCACTGGTCGGAAGAAAATAGAAATATTTATGCGTTCTGGCCACGTTTGGGAAATGAAATCTCGAATAATAATACACAATGTAGTACATGGTGGATGCAGGATGGTACGTTTCTTCGATTGAAATCATTGGAGATAGGCTATTCTCTGTCTGATAAGGTTGCTCGTAAAATAGGCTTAAATACTGCCCGCATTTATTTGAATGGGTCTAATCTGCTTACTTTTAGTAAGTTCAAGTTATGGGATCCGGAAATGGGGGCTAATGGTTTGGGGTATCCTATTCAGCGCGTTTTTAATATTGGTTTGAATATTAATTTTTAATTGGAATATGATGAAACTTAAAAATACACTCAAGCATTGTCTCGGCATATTGACCGTTTCCATGTTTTCATCTTGTAGTTATCTGGATGTAGTGCCCGATGGTGTAGCTACACTTGAGATGGCCTTTAATAATAAGACAAATGGAGAGAAATATCTGGCTACGTGTTATTCATATATTCCTCTTCTTGGAGCACAGGCTGTAAATCCGGGAATCGGTTCTGGTTCCGAAACTTGGTTTTATACGATGTCGGGAAGCGGATTCGGTAATACAACTACTTTCGGCATTGCCAATGGTTTGCAAAATACTAATAACCCTTTGTGCAACTTTTGGGATGGAGACCAGGGAGGTGTTAATATGTTCCAGGCATTAAGAGATTGTAATATTTTTATTGATAACCTTTCGGATCTTTCCCGTGTTCCCGATATTACACCGGAAGAGCGTGCCCGATGGATTGCTGAGGGGAAAGCTCTGAAAGCCTATTTTCATTATTATCTGTTTCAATATTACGGGCCTATCCCTTTAATTCGTAAGAATCTGCCTATCTCTGCATCAGAAGAGGAAGTACGTGTAAAAAGAGAAAAAGTAGATGATGTAGTAAACTATATTGTTGAACTGTTAGATGAGGCAGTACCTGATTTACCCTTGTCCATACAGAAAGAGTCTTCGGAATTAGGGCGTTTTACTCAGCCTGCTGCATTGGGGTTGAAAGCTAAGGTCTTGATTTTAGCTGCCAGTCCATTGTTTAATGGTAATTCTTCGTATGCCAATTTCCGGGATTCGGACGGACAACCTTTTTTTAATCAAACCTTTCAGTTGAAAAAATGGCAGGATGCTGCACAAGCATGTAAAGTGGCTATAGAGTCGGCTTTGTTGGCCGGTCATAAATTATATGAGTTTAATAAGGAAGAGGCTATGGAATTACCTGAAGCATTCTCATATACCATGAATGTACGTGGAGCTGTGACAGAACGTTTTAATAAAGAATTGATCTGGGGAGTAGGGGCTTCTCATTCTGCTGACCTACAACAGATTTCTATGCCTCGGCTAGAGAACTGGCATCCTGTGCGTGAGGATGTTGTTAAAGCTTGTCTCGCGCCCACTCTGGATACGGCTGAGTTGTTCTATACCAATCATGGCGTACCTATCAATGAAGATAAGGAATGGGTCGAAACTGGGCGTTACGCCAATCGTTATGATACAGAAAAGGCGACAGACGCTGATCAATACTTCTTGAAAAGCGGATATACTACAGCCAAATTGCATTTCAAGCGAGAAGCACGTTTTTATGGTAGCTTAGGGTTCGATGGCTCAAGTTGGTTTGGAAATGGCAGAAAAAGTGTGAATAACATGTTCTATATACAGGCAAAACGAGGAGATTTGTCTGGACAACGCTCACCTAATTTATATTCCATAACTGGGTATTTTGCTAAAAAATTGGTTAACTATAAGAGTGAAGTGCCTGAGAGTGGTTCGGTTGTTTTTGAAAGATATCCTTTCCCTATTATTCGTTTAGCTGATCTTTATCTGCTATATGCAGAGGCGTTGATTGAATCTACTGAAGGTGAGAATGACATTGCCGATGAGGTATATAACTGTATTGATTTAATTCGCGAGCGTTCGGGCTTGAAAGGAGTGAAAGAATCTTGGTCTAAATATTCAATAAATCCGGAAAAAGTATTGACCAAAAGTGGAATGCGTGATATTCTTCGTCAAGAACGTGGCATTGAACTTGCATTGGAAGGCAATCGGTACTTTGATGTTCGTCGGTGGAAAATAGGAGAAACAGAATACAATAAAGTGATTCGTGGCTGGAATATAAAAGAAGATAATGCGGATGATTATTATCTGATAACTCCAATTTATCAAATGAAATATTCATCAAAGGATTACTTGTGGCCAATAAAGAAAAATAATATTCTAATTAATTCAAACTTGGTTCAGAATCCGGGCTGGTAATATAATAATAGTATGAATATGAAAAAGATTATAACTGTAACATGTCTAGTTCTGGCATTGACTTCCTGTCAGGAAGACGATTTTCGTCAGGCATATGGGCCAAACGATGGAATGGCCCCTGGCAAAGTGGAAGTAGTTTCGAGTGAGTCTATTCCGGGAGGAGCTGTTATTAATTATAAAAATCCTGCTGATAAAGATTTGATGTATGTGAAGGCTTGCTATAAGTTAACTTCGGGCAGGGAAATGGAGGCTCGTGTTTCTGCGTATGACAATAAGGTCACCATAGAAGGTTATAATGATGTCTCTGAAAAAGAAGTTCAGTTCTACTGTGTTGATCGTAATGAAAATGTTGGTGAACCTGTTTCGTACACATTTGTACCCGGTACTTCTGCATTGGAAAAGGCATTTGGTACTATTAATGTGGAAGTTGCTTTTGGGGGTGCCACTATTACATTGGAGAATGAGGAGAAGGGTAACTTGATTGTAAATGTTTTGTCGAAAGATTCATTGGATCAGTGGTATTCTGTCCGAACTGAATATACCTCTATTAAAAATATAAAATTACCACTTCGTGGGTTTAAGTCGGATGAAAGAGTCTTTGGGGTGTATTTACGTGATAGATGGGATAATGTAACAGATACTCTGTTTACTACACTAACCCCTCTTGAAGAATATAAGTTGGATAAAAAGAAATTCAAGGAGGTTGTATTGCCTAATGATGAACCTTTTGGTGGATGGGGATTTGGAATGAGTAATATCTGGGATGATATAGTAAGTGCCAATAGTATGTGTCATACGAATCCGTTTAATTCGTTTCCGGTAAGCTTTACGTTTGATTTGGGAACTACCACAAAGTTAAGCCGTTATGTGTATTGGTGCCGTCAGCCGGATTATTGGTATTCACACGGAAATATGAAGGTATGGGAAGTTTATGGACGTGCTGACAAACCGGATGAAGATGGACGTTGGGATGGATGGGTATTCTTGAATCAGTTCGAAAGTATCAAGCCATCAGGATTACCTCCCGGACAACAGACTACGGAGGATATTGAACATGCAAAAAACGGAGAGGAATTTGAGTTTAATATTACCAGTCCTGCCGTCAGGTATATTCGTTTTAAAGTTTTAGGGACTTTTGATGGAACTAATATGGTGCATTTCTCGGAGATAACATTTTATGGACAGAAAACAGATAATTAATGAAGACTATGAAAATAATTAAAGGATTATATGTGATTGCAATTCTCTTTTTATTGGGAGCTTGTGATGATATGCTAGATAATATTCGTCCTTATCTTGATAAAGGTGAAACCGTTTATGTAGGCAAGGTAGATAGTTTGTATACTCATGTAGGGCGAAACCGGCTAGAACTGGTAATACGTTTGAAAAGTGGCTTCACACAAGCAAAGTGTCAGGTGTCAATCACAGACCCGGATGGAGTACAGGATACAGTATATTATGATTTAGCTCGGCAGAATGGGGAGCAATACCTGGAATATATGTTTACAGGCTTAAAAGAGGGACAATATGATTTTAGTGTTACTATGTTGGATGACTCAGGAAACAGATCACTGAAAGCTCTCGCCTCTGGCTATTCATACGGTAACTTTTATCAGTCTACCTTGTTCAATCGAAGGATGAATGGCGTACAGGTACGTGATGGAAAGGCGGTTCTTAATTGGAGATCAATCGAATCGGCACTATACACACTAGTAACTTACACTACTTCCGATGGTGAGAATCAGACTCTGGAAGTTCCTGCAAGCCAGAGTGAAACCGTGATTGATAGTTATTTACCCGGAAGCAAGTTTACGTGGATAACAGCTTATAAACCCAAAGTAACGGCATTGGATACGTTTTATTCGGATGATAACGAAAATGTATTTCCGGATGAATAATATTTATATATTAACCAAGTGCTTTTGTTTATTGTAGTACATTCTGTTGCGTTTTCATAGGCAAGCTGCTTTCACTGCATCTTAATTTTGTTTTTTCGGAGATAAAGATTGCAGATGTAGTGAAAGTGGCTAATAGTGTCTTAAATTGTTGGAAATGTGTTTCCCCTGTGCTAAGTTTCTATATTCCAAAGGCGAATAGCCAGTTCGTTTTTTGAAAAGAATACAGAAATAATAAGGTGTATCAAAACCTACTTCGAAAGCAATCTCCTGACTGGTCATGGTGGTATTTGCCAGCAATTCCTTACTTGTCTGTAACCGTAGTTCTTCTTTGTATCTGGATGGGGAAAATCCGGTATATTGTTTGAAAACCTTTCGGAAACAGGAATAGCTCATGTTAATTTTAGTGGCTATATCTTTCGGTGTAATTTCTGTTTTATAATTTTCAGCGATAAGATGTTTAGCTGTATTTATCTGATCAAGCATATTCATATTTATAAATGAATTCTGTTTATGCTCTGAATAGGTATAGCCAAGTAGAAGATGGACTATTCCCGCAAGTATTTGCTGGAATCCTGTAGTCTGTTCTTGTGCCACGTTGGCTGCCTGCTTGTATAATTGAATTACATTCTCATTTAATCCGATATTGAAGATAGGATTGTCTTTTCGGAAGAAATCTACTTCAACTAACTTCTCCATGTCCTGTCCATTGAAGCCAATCCAATATTCGTACCATCCTGTTTCTTTATCGGGTTTGTAGCTATGCCATTCGCCGGGAAAAAGTAAAATCATGTGGCCGCTATGTATCTGCATTTTCTTCTTATTCATAGATACGAATGTTCCTTTTCCGTCAAGAATATAAATCAGTTGGTACTCATTAAGTATTCTTCCTTTCTCCGGAGAGAAAAGATAATGAAACGGATGACTGGCTGATGGGTAGACAGCATTTGGCTTAATTAGCTGATGACCTACAGTGTTGACCGTTAATCCCCATCGAGTATCCTGCTCGCTGGAGGAGAGATATTTTACATTTGAAGTTCCGCTCATAGGGGGTTAATATTTAGTTTATTATAATATAGGCAAATATAAATATTTAAGATTTATTTGTTAATAGCATATCAGATAAACAATAGGACATATTCGACATGTGTTGAAAAAGTAATATCTATATAGCAAAAAGTAATATGTTGCTCTATGGCGATGGCCTATTTTTGTATGCGAAAAAAAAATAGTATATGCAGAATCAATTAAAAATAGGTCTTTTCGGTACCGGTCTTGATACCTATTGGAGTCAGTTTGATGGATTATTGGATGTCTTGAACATATATCAGGGCAGAATAAGAGAGCGGATAGAGAAGCAACACAATATTACGGTTGTTGATGAGGGAATGGTTGATAGTCCGGAAAAGGCTTTATCGGCTGCATCCTCTTTTATGAGAGAAGAAGTCGATCTAATATTTCTATATGTTGCTACATATTCTCTTTCTGCTACAGTGCTTCCGATAGCACAAAGATTAAATTGCCCTATAATCGTTTTAAATCTTCAACCTGTTCCGGCTATTGATTATAACTATATCAATTCGATGAAAGACCGAGGGGACATGACGGGATTTTGGTTAGCTCATTGTCAGGCTTGCTCGGTTCCCGAAATAGCCAATGTCTTTAATCGCGCCAATTTAAGGTACGATTTTGTAACAGGATATTTAGAGGATGTCGATTCATGGAATGAGATAGACGGATGGATAGAAGCTGCACGTGTACGATCTGTGATGAAAAATAATAGGCTTGGTATACTTGGACATTACTATTGTGGAATGCTTGATGTATATACCGACTTGACTCAGCAATCCTCAGTCTTTGGTACACATATAGAGATTGTAGAGATGTGTGAGGTTAAGAAGTATAGAGATACTGTCAGTACGGAAGAATTGGTGGCTAAAATAGATGAATTTAATAGATGTTTTGAGGTAGCTTCCGAATGTGAAGAAGCAGAAGTGGTACGTGCTGCCAAAACATCGGTTGCTTTAGATAAACTTATTGCAAATCATAGGCTTGGCTCAATGGCCTATTACTTTGAAGGGAGTGATGATAAAAGTTATGAAGACATTGTGACTTCTGTAATAGCAGGACATACATTACTTACCGGAAAAGGTATCCCTATTGCCGGTGAATGTGAAATAAAAAATGTACAGGCCATGAAAATCATGTCGGAGTTTGGAGTCGGTGGTTCCTTTTCAGAGTTTTATGCTATGGATTTTAATGACGATATTGTTATGTTAGGACACGACGGACCTGCTCATTTTGCAATAGCCCAAGAAAGAGTTAAGCTTGTGCCATTGGCTATATATCATGGTAAGCCGGGCAAAGGTCTTTCTATTCAAATGAGTGTAAGACACGGTGCGGTGACTTTATTGGCAGTATGCGAGAATAAAAATGGAATTTTTTTTCTTGTGGCTCAAGGAGAATCGGTTTCTGGTCCTGTTTTGGAAATAGGTAATACCAACAGTCGTTATCATTTTTCGATTGGTGCAAAGGAGTTTATGAATCAATGGAGTAAAGAAGGACCTTCTCATCATTGTGCAATAGGAATAGGACACATTGCGGATAAGATTGAAAAATTGGCATTCCTATTAAATATACCGGTAATAAGGATTTGTTAACAATATCTGTTTTGTGCTATCTTTCGTCTAATTCGTACTTTCTGTATAATGAGACTTTTCGTACTTTTGTATTCATATATAATTGGGTGTATGCTTTAATAATTGTAAATTAAAAAAATAGCTTGATGAAAAACGCATTATTTATTTTGTGCTTATTTCTGTTTCCTTTGGAAATAGTAGCTCAGTTTGAAAACTATAAGATGGATTGGACTAAAATATCCAATGAATCTCAGTATAATTCAGAGCCCGAGTGGTTGAAAGATGCCAAGTTTGGTATCTATTTCCATTGGGGTGTTTATTCTGTTCCGGCATATTCGTATGAATGGTATCCAAGGCTGATGTTTATGGAGAATCGGAAGGAATACAAATATCATAAAGAACATTATGGTGATCCGAAGAAAGTAGGATATGAAGCTCTGGTACCATTGTTTAATGCTGAAAAGTTTAATGCAAAGGAGTGGGTCGATTTATTCCAGTTGGCAGGTGCTAAATTTGCAGGACCGGTGGCAGAGCATCATGACGGCTTCGCTATGTGGGATACGCAAACTACTCCTTGGAATTCAGTATTGATGGGGCCCAAAAAAGATATTGTTGGCGAGATTCAGCAAGAGATAAAGAAACATGGAATGAAGTTGATAACAACATTCCATCATGCTCGTTTACTTCAACGTTATAAGAATGATGTCAATCGCACGAAAACTCCTGACTTTTGGGATATGTGGGATAGCCACTTCCCGTATCTGGAAAACATGCCTACTTCTTCGAATAATCCGATGTTACGTTTACTTTATGGTAATGTAACTCCTGAGGAGTTTTACGAGCCAATATGGTTTGGTGCTTTAAAAGAAGTGATAGACAAGTATAGTCCAGATGTAATTTGGTTTGATGCATGGTTGGATATGATACCGGAGGAATATTTATATAAATTTGCCGAATATTATATCAAAGAGGCAAAGAAAAAAGGCAAGGAGGTAACTATCTGCCGTAAGCAAGGTGATTTGCCACTGAATGTAAGTATTGAGAATCTTGAAAAATCGAGGAAGCAAAACATAGAACCACGGTTATGGATGACTGACGAAACTATCAGTACGGATAGTTGGAGTTACACAGAGAATATGGAACTAAAGACATCTAAAGATTTAATAGACGTCTTAGTGGATATAGTAAGTAAAAATGGTGTATTGTTGCTGAATGTTTCCCCGCGTGCCGATGGTACAATCCCAGTGGAACAGAAAGATATACTACTTTCGATAGGAGAGTGGCTGAAAGTGAATGGAGAAGCCATTTACAATACAAGACCTTGGTATATGTATGGAGAAGGCCCCACAACTCAGCCGGAAGGAGATTTCAAGAATCACAAAGAATTCTTGAAAGTAAAATATTCCTCGAACGATATTCGCTATACTACAAAGGAAAATATAGTTTATGCGATAACTTTGGGAATGCCCAAAGCTGGGACTTCATTGTTGCTAAAAGGATTTGCCGGGGTATCCGTACCTTCCTCTGTGAAAGTAAAGAATGTGAGGGTGCTGGGAAGTAATCAAGTTATTAAGTGGAAAGAAACTCCTGAAGGTTTGCAAGTTGAAACGCCAATTATGGAAGGTGACAAAGCCATCAGCTTTAAGATAGAGTGTGAATGAAATTTATCGTAACTTTACTTCTGTGCCTGGTCAGCCTTTCATCATTTGGCCATGACTGGAAAGCCTATTGGATTAGTACGGATGCCTGTCAAAGTGAACCTAACACTTGGTTGAGTTATCGCAAAACCGTTCATATAGTGCAGGTCCCCGATGAGGCTATAGCTCGCATTGCTGCTGATAGTAAATATTGGCTTTGGATAAACGATAATCTGGTGGTATTTGAAGGCGGTTTAAAACGGGGACCTAATCCGGAAGATACCTATTATGATGAAGTAGATATTGCGCCTTATCTAAAAGCAGGTTCGAATACAATTGCCGCTTTAGTCTGGTATTTCGGTAAACAAGGATTCTCACATAATAGCAGCGGGAAGGCAGGTTTTCTATTCGATTGCCAAACTTCAGGTATCGAGATCATAAGTGATAATAGCTGGACATGTTGTATTAACGAGGCTTATTCAACGTGTTCCGGGCCAAAGCCTAATTTCCGTTTGTCCGAATCTAGTATTCTTTACGATGCTCGTAAGGAAATGGAGGGATGGGTCACTCAGTCTTTTAAATCCTCCTTTCCAGGGGCTTCAAAGCTGCAGAAGGCTGGAGGTGCACCTTGGAATAAATTAGTTAAAAGGCCTATTCCTTTATGGAAAGATTTCGGCTTGAAAAATTATGTGAAATCATATAGAAGTAAGGATACTCTGATATGTGTGCTACCTTATAATGCCCAGTTTACACCTTATATTAAAATAAAATCGCCAGAAGGTTGCAAGATAGTAATGGGGACAGATAATTACTATTACTATAATGGAGCTACCGAAAATCTTCGGGCGGAATACATAACGAAGGCAGGTATACAGGAGTATGAGAATTTAGGATGGATGAATGGGCATCGGATGTATTATTTCATTCCTGAAGAAGTGGAAGTGCTGGATGTGAAATACCGGGAAACAGGATATGATTGTGATCTTGCCGGAAGCTTCTATTCTTCAGATGCTTTCTTGAATCAACTTTGGCGGAAATCATTACGTACATTGTATGTTACAATGCGTGATACCTATATGGATTGTCCCGAACGAGAACGTGCCCAATGGGCAGGCGATGCAGTGAATGAATCGGGCGAGGCTTTTTATGCTCTTTCTCCTTCCAGTCATGCACTAACAAAGAAATGGCTTTGTGAAATCATTGACTGGCAACAAGATGATGGTAGCATATTTGCTCCGGTCCCTGCCGGTAACTGGCGCTTGGAACTTCCTGGGCAGACATTGGCCTCTGTGGGTTATTATGGTGCTTGGAACTATTACTTACATACCGGGGATAAAGTAACTCTGCATCATCTGTACCCGGCAATTAAGAGGTATATGGAACTGTGGAAAGAGAATGAAACAGGTGTTGTGTCTTTCCGGAATGTTGGATGGGTATGGGGCGACTGGGGAAGCGAACGAGACATGTTTCTTCTGATTAATGCTTGGTATTATTTAGCATTGAAAGGTATGCATCAGATGGCATTGGAATTGGGATATACAAACGATGCGGACAGCTATATTCGCCGGATGGCTTCTTTTAAGAATGCGTTTAATACGCATTACTGGACGGGTATAGCTTATCGTGATTCTTCATATAAGGGCAAAACGGATGATAGGGTGCAAGCATTGGCCGTTGTTGCAGGACTTGCCGATAAAGATAAGTATGAGGCATTATTGAACATTTTCAAGACTGAAAAACACTCGAGCCCTTATATGGAGAAGTATGTTTTTGAGGCCATGATGATGATGGGATACGAAGTTGAGGCGTTGGCCAGGCATAAAGAACGAATGAAGTATATGGTGGAAGATCCTTATTTCTCTACTCTCTTTGAACACTGGAATATAGGAATCGAAGGATATGCTGCCGGTACCGTAAATCATGCATGGACAGGAGGAGGTTTAACCATTTTATCGCAATATCTGTGTGGTATAGCCCCACTAAAACCAGGATATGAAGAGATTGCCATTGTACCTCAACCGGGAAATATACGACAGGCCAAGGCTGAGGTTGCATCTGTAAAGGGAATGATTAAAAGCTCGTTTATTCAAGAAGAGAAAGGGATTACGATCAATGTAAAAACTCCTGCTGATATACCTACTGTAGTAGGCGTTCCCATTAATAATACTAAAGAAATTAGAGTAAATGGTATATTGATATGGAAACAAGGTGCATATAGAATTAACCGGGTAGCGTTGGCTTATGAGGATGATTCGCAAACGCATATCAAGTTTTTGGTCAGAGGTGGGAATTATATGTTTCAATCAATAAATTATTAAAGAATACGATTATGAATATTTTGAAAGTATTTGGTTGGATAGCTCTATTCTTATTTGCCGGCTCCTTGCAGGCGAAAAAGATAGAGATAATTGATATACGATGCGAGAACCAGGAATGTCCAATGGGGGTGCAAACGTTGAAACCTACTTTCTCATGGAGGCTTTTAGGAGATGCTAGAAATCTGACTCAAGTTGGTTACCGGATATTGGTTTCGGACAATGAAGACCTTTTGAAGAAGGACATAGGTAATATTTGGGATTCTGGGAGGTGTAACTCAGAAATATCGATAAATATATCATTTGGAGGGGAAAAGCTGCTGTCGGCTACACGTTATTATTGGAAAGTACAGGTATGGGATAACCAAGGAGTCCAGTCGAAATGGTCGGAGATAAGAAGTTTTCAGATGGGATTGATGAAGCAGGAAGACTGGGCTCCTGCCCGTTGGATTGCTATGGAGAGTGTTTCTCCAAAAGATGTGGTGTATCCTGGATTTCAGTTAGCTGGTAATAAAGTGAATTATCTGGAAAAGGAAGCTAGGATGCCTCAATTCCGCAAACCGTTTCAGGTAGAAACTAAAAAAATACAATCGGCTACGGTTTTCATTTCCGGGTTGGGACATTTTGAACTGAGTCTCAATGGCAAAAAGGTTGGTGATCATTTTCTAGATCCGGGCTGGAGTAAGTACGATAAATCTTCTTTGTACGTAACATTTGATGTGACTGAACAACTGCTCAGCGGAGAAAATGTGTTAGGTGTAAGATTGGGGAATGGATTTTTGCATGTTCCCCGTGATTCAACCCGATATCGAAAACTTATTTCGACTTTTTCTTTTCCAAAGATGATTTGCAAAGTACATATCACTTATGCAGATGGTACAACCAATGACATTAATAGTGACCATAGCTGGAAAGTTACTCAAAGCCCGATAACTTTCTCTAGTATATATGGGGGCGAGGATTATGATGCCACTCTGGAGCAAAGAGGGTGGGATATGCCTGGTTTTAATGATATTTCGTGGATAAATGCAACCGAAATTCTTGCTGTGGGTAACTTGTCTTCTCAAATCTCGATGCCTCTGAAAGTTAAGAAGCAATTAAGAAGTATCAGTGTTCGAGAAACTCATCCAGGCATTTATATTTATGACTTTGGACAGAATGCTTCTGCTATAATAGCTTTGAAAGTTAAAGGTAAATTGGGAGCAAAAGTAGTGATGAAGCCAGCAGAGTATCTGACAAAAGATGGGCTTGCCAATCAGAATAATAGCGGAACTCCTTATTGGTTTTCATATACCTTGTCAGGCAATGGCACGGAAAATTGGAGTCCTTCTTTCTCGTATTATGGATTCAGGTATGTGCAGGTTGAGGGGGCAGTTCCGATAGGGGTTAAAAATCCTCAAGGGCTTCCGGTTATTGAAGATTTAAGCCTGCTGCACGTTTCCAACACCTCTGAAGAGGTAGGACAGTTTGCCTGTTCTTCTTCGGTATTTAACAATATCTACTCATTGATTGATTGGTCAGTCAAAAGTAATATGTCACATGTATTGACCGATTGTCCGCATCGGGAGAAGTTAGGGTGGCTGGAAGTGGCTCATTTAATGGGCAGCTCTATTGCTTATTGTTATGATATAAAGCAGATGTATACTAAAATCGTGAATGACATGAAGGATTCTCAATTAGAGAATGGACTAATACCTAATACGGCACCGGAATATGCAAGTTTTCCGCATGACTTTAGGGATTCGCCCGAATGGGGAAGTGCTGGGGTTATATTACCTTGGTTTTTGTACCGATGGTATGGTGATCTATCTGTGCTAGAGGAAAATTATCATTTGATGGTTTCTTATGTAGATTACTTAACGTCCCGTTGTAAGTATCATATACTGTATCATGGTTTAGGTGATTGGTATGATTTGGGGCCAAATCATCCTGGTTACAGCCAGCTTACAACGAGGGGACTAACACCTACCGCTTTATATTATTATAATTTAAATATTCTTGCCGAAACATCTAAGCTCTTGAATAAAGAACTCGAATATCACAAATACACGGAACTGGCAACCAAGGTGAAAATTGCCTTCAACGCAAAGTTTTTTAATGTGGAAAAGGGATATTATGATCGGGGGAGCCAAACGGCGAATGCTATTGCTCTTTATATGAATTTAGTGAACGGTGAAGATCGCGAGAGCTGTTTGAAACAAATTATTGCAGATATCCATGGCAGAGATAATAGTATTACGGCAGGAGATATTGGATTCAGGTATCTATTACGCGTATTGGAAATGGAAGGTGCGTCCGATGTAATATATGATATGAATAGCCAATCGGATAAGCCTGGTTATGGCTACCAACTGAAACAAGGGGCTACTTCGCTTACCGAATCTTGGGCGGCTTTACAAACTGCTTCGCATAATCATTGCATGCTGGGGCATTTGATGGAATGGTTTTATAGCGGTATTGGTGGTATAAGGGCGGACAAAGAGAGTGTTGCTTTTAAGAAGTTTATACTACACCCAGAGATGGTAGGGAATATTCATTGGGCAGATGTTTCATTCAAATCCCCTTATGGAGAAATTAAAAGCAAGTGGGAAATTAAAGATACTTCGTTTGTTTATAAGGTTACCGTTCCTGTTAATACCACTGCATGGGTATACTTGCCAGGAGTAGATGCTGAATTTATCCAAGAAAGCGGGAAACCAATAAAAGAGAAGGCTGATATTCAATTTATAAGAGTAGAAAACGGACGGAGTATTTATGAAATTGGTTCAGGAGATTATTCATTTTCTATATCACCTTATTAAAGTTCATTTATTAAAAGATTTATATGGAAAACAAGAGTACTATTTATTCACTAATACTGTTGCTTTGTACGTTGTATTTTCAGGCAAGTGCACAGAGTGAGTCATATAAGAAAAATTGGAAATCTCTATCTAAAGAGAATGCTTATAATCGGGAACCGAATTGGTTGAAAGACGCTAAGTTTGGTATATATCTACATTGGGGTGTATATTCTGTGCCAGCTTACTCGTATGAGTGGTATTCCCGGCATATGTTTATGGAGAGTCGTAAAGAGTATCAATATCATAAAGAACATTATGGGGATCCTAGAGAGTTCGGATATGATAAATTGGTTCCTCTTTTTAGAGCGGAGCACTTTAATGCTAAAGAATGGGTTGATTTATTCCAGCGTGCCGGTGCAAAGTTTGGTGGCCAAGTAGCCGAACATCACGATGGGGTTGCTATGTGGGACAGTAAAATTACCCCTTGGAATGTTGCGTTAATGGGACCTAAACGAGATATTCTGGGAGAATACAGTCGGGAGTTAAAAAAACATGGAATGAAAGTGATGACTACCTTCCATCATGCCCGTTTGTTACAACGTTATAAAAACACGGAAAGACCTGATCGTCCTGAATTTTGGGATCTATACGATAGTCATTTCCCTTATTCGGAAGAAATGCCTACTTCATCTAACAATCCGATGCTTCGTTTACTTTATGGGAACGTAACTCCCGAGGAGTTTTACGAGCCTATCTGGTTTGGAGAATTGAAGGAGGTTATTGATAATTATAGCCCGGATATTATCTATTTTGATTCTTGGCTTAACCTTATTCCTGAAGAATATCTCTATAAATTTACTCAGTATTTTTTAGAGGATGCTAAAAAGAAGAACAGGGAGGTAGCTATCTTTCGCAAGCAAGAAGACTTACCTTTGAATGTTAGTATGGAGATTCTAGAGAAATCCAGAAAACAAGAGATAGAATCACGTTTGTGGACCACTGAAGAGACAATTAGTACAGATAGTTGGTGTTTTACCGAAGATATGGAGTTGCGAAAGAGCGAAGACTTGATAAATGTGTTGATTGATGTGGTCAGTAAGAATGGCGTTCTTATGTTGAATGTGTCTCCCCGCTCTGATGGTATCATTCCACAAGAGCAGCAATCCATCTTATTGAATATTGGAGACTGGCTAAAGATAAATGGAGAAGCTATTTATGGAACCCGTCCTTGGTATGTGTTTGGCGAAGGCCCTACCAGTCAACCGGTGGGAGACTTTGAAAATCATAAAGAGTTTATGAAGCTAAAATACACGGCAGATGATGTGCGGTATACTACAAAAGGAAAAACTGTTTATGCGATTACTTTAGGGGTTCCCGAAGCTGGCAAAACTATGACGTTCAAAAGCTTTAAAAGAAAGATCAAGGCATTGAAAATAGAAAATGTTTCGGTTATAGGCTCCAATCAACTCGTTCCTTGGGAAATGACTAAGGAAGGATTGCAGGTGAAAGTTCCTATTGTACAAGGGAATAATGCTGTAGTGTTTAAAATAGAATGCAATTAATAACAAAAATAATTCGCTTATAATGAGAAAGATCGTAATATATGCTTGTGGACTGTTTATGGTACTTGTCGCGTTTGCTTGTGTGCAGAAAGATAATATTAATTTAGAATGGAAAAAAGAAGGACAAGGGGTATGGAAAATTTCCGTTGGTAAACAGGAGAAGGTTACTCTCCTGAGTGAATTGGATATTACTCCTCAATGGAAAGCCATTGAAGAAATAGGAGATGCTCCACTTGCCATTGACCCTAAAGATGTTAAAACGGAAGTTGTGGATGGTAAGACCTATATACGTTTTCCACTTGACAAAGATGAAAAGATATTTGGTCTTGGTCTGAATTTCAAAACGGTAGAACAACGAGGCAGAGTTATGCGCCTGCATGTCGATCATTATGGAGGAAGTGATAATGGCCGTACACATGCTCCTATTCCCTTTTTTGTTTCCAGCAAAGGATACGGTGCATTGATTAATTCTGCCCGTTATATTGATGTTTGGGTAGGAACAAGTGTCCGTCAGGATAGTCCTAACCCTCCGGTTGCAAAAGATAGAAATACTGATAAGGACTGGACTGCACAACCTTATTCAGACAACCTCGAGTTTCTGATTCCAGCTGAAGGAGCTGAAGTTATTGTATTCTCAGGTAAGACGATGTTAGATGTAGTTCGTCGTTATAATCTTTATAATGGGGGAGGCTGTTTGCCTCCCAAATGGGGATTGGGATTCTGGCATAGGGTACCGAGCCTGTTTACCGATACGGAAATAGAACGGGAAGTGCAGGAATTTAGAGACAAAGGATTCCCGCTGAATGTGGTTGGACTTGAACCTGGTTGGATGACAGCTTCCTATCCTTGTACGTATGAGTGGGACAATACTCGGTTCCCAAATCCCCAGGCATTTACCCAAAAAATGAAAGAGAACAATATTCAAACAAACCTTTGGATAAACCCATATATTTCTCCCAAAGGGGAATTATATGATAGAATTAAACCCTATACAAGTAGTCACACTGTTTGGTGCGGCATTGTTCCGGATTATATGATGTCTGAAACTCAACGAATATTGATTGATCATTTTAAGAAACACCAATTGAACTTAGGGGTAAGTGGCTATAAGATGGATGAGAATGACGGTTATGATTCGTGGTTATGGCCGGATGTTGCCTCTTTCCCTTCAGGAACTTCCGCTGAGCAGATGCGACAAATTTATGGTTCATTAATGCAGAAGGTCACTACTAGAATGTATAAGGATGAGAATAAGCGTACATATGGATTGGTACGCGCAGCCAATGCGGGAACTACTTCTTTTCCTTATGTTATTTATAACGACTATTACAATCATCACGATTTTATCACAGCATTAGTTAATAGTTCATTTATTGGAGTACTTTGGACTCCCGAAGTACGCGCTTCACGGACTTCCGAAGAATGGCTGCGCCGTATGCAGACTGTTTGTTTCTCACCGCTGGCTATGTTGAATGCATGGGCGGATGGAACAAAACCTTGGACTTTTCCTGAGGTGGCCGAGAGTGTGAAAGCTATTTCGCTGCTTAGGATGCAATTGATACCCTATCTGTATACAGCCTTTGCTGATTATACTTTTAAAGGGATTCCGCCTGTTCGTGCTATGAATTTAGAAGAAGGGTATAATATGGATGAGAAAATGTTGCAGGTATCTTTCGACGCTACGAATAATCCGTATGCGTTAGCTATTAAAAAAGAAGTGAAAGATCAGTTTATGGTTGGCAACTCCTTATTGGTAGCGCCTTTATTTGAGGGGGAGAAGGAACGTAAGGTCATATTACCTAAGGGAAAATGGTATGACTTTTACACTGGAGAATTTGCCGGTGAAGGAGAAATTATCAGTGTTAGTCCTGGGCTGGATAAAATTCCTGTATATGTGAAAGATGGAGGAATCGTTCCGATGTTTCCCCCTATCCGACAGATGGATAACAAACAATATCCTTTAGAAGTTCGTCATTATGGAAACGCGCCGGGTATATATGATCTTTATGATGATGATGGGGAAACGTTCAACTATCAGAAAGGAGAGTTTGTTCGTATAGCATTAACTGTAGATGTGGATGCTTCTAATAATAAAATGGGTAAAGTGGGCATTCCTGGAGGTAAAAGAGTATGGTCATATAGCGATTATATCTTTAGATATATGACTAAATGATGTTATATTATGATTCAGTAGTAAAAATGATTCGCATCACCTTATCTGAGCCTTACCTACTCCTTGCTTATTCTATGTAGGGATACCTCTATACGGTACAACTATGGAGCAGGTGAGGTTTGGATAGGATTTTATCCAAGCCCTAAGTGCATGATTGTCGCTAAGATTACTTTATACTTTACTGAATTTTATTCTATACTCAAGTGGGGTTATTCCTACGGTTTTCTTAAAAAGTCGGATGAAATAGGAGTGATCTTCGTATCCCAGCATATAAGCGATATTCTTGACTGGCATATCTTCAGTAATCAATATCAATTGAGCTTTTTCGATTTTTTTTTGATTGATGTATTGCAATGGGGTGGTTCCCACTTCTTTCTTGAATAAGCGTATAAAATGGTCTTTGGAAAGATTGGTTATTTCAGATAATATATTTATATCAGTGGGCTCATAGAGCTTTTTCCGAATAAATGAGAGCGTTTTTTGTATACGAGTATCTTTAGTTTCAATTCTGGGCTTTGCTTCTTTTAGAAAACGGGATACAAGTTGGTAAACAATCCCTCTTGATTCAACTTTTACAGAGAAAGTCCGTTGCTTATTTCTTATGATATTTTGAATTAATGTGGGGCTGTTGTCATAGGTCGTTGGATCGGATTGTGGTAAGCCCATAGCTGGGTTTATGTCACATAACCTCTCGAACAATGCCAAATCCAGTTTGCTGGCGGGAATTTCAAAAGGAAAGTTCCAATCTTCCAGAAAACTGGATTCAGATTGATGGTCTTCATATATATGCATGTAGTAATGACTAAAATGTGAATCACAAATATAGCTATGCAGCATGAAAGATGGAATCAGATAGAGGTGGTTGGGTTTTAATTCGTGAATGCCGGAGGGAGTTTTTAATTTAGCGATTCCTTCATTGATGTAATAGAGTCTTGTAAACGGGCTATTTACGTTTTTCCAGTTCCAGTCGGCATTATGAATGGCCAATCCTACATTTAATACTAATAGGTGCAATTGATCAATGGATTGTAGCATAAGACTTGTGTTAATATGATTAGAATAAGTTGCTACAAATATAATAATAAGTAGTAAATGTACAATTAAAAGTCGATAAAATCTTATTTGTTATCGTTTTCCGCTTGAATAATTTTATCTGTTGACTGCGAATCGATAATGTCCTATGATATATCGTGTTTGGATAATAATAAAATAAAGGGAATATTTTATATTTGTATCGTATAATAATTAAAGAATCTTATTAATGTCTGTATTATGAGAACAAAAGTTTTATTGTTACTTACTGCTTTTTTGTTGTTTGTAAAAATTACCTCGAACTCGCCTTGCCAGATTTTGGCTCCTGAAAAAGATGAGAAAATGGTACAAAGTAAGCTTTAGTATATATGGAAATCATTGAGAGATTACAAAAAGAAAGGTAAGTTAATAAAATAGTTCCGATAATAAAAATAAGGAAATAATTTTGATAGAAAATTTTGTGATATGAATATATTTTTAATCTTTTAATTTGTACTATTATGTTTAAAACACATTTCGAGAGGGGGCTAACTCAGAAATTAGCCGTTTTTCTATTACTAATGATAGGTTTTGTTCCTATCTATGCCCAAAAAAACATAACGGGAAAGGTGATAGATGAAAAAGGAGAACCTTTAATTGGCGCCACTATTTTGGTGGTGGGTTCTACTACTGGGGTTATAACGGATTTTGATGGTAATTTTACACTGCAAGTAAAGCCCGGAGATGAGTTAAATATCAGTTCAATAGGCTATGCTACTCAACGTGTCAAAGTGAATGGTAAAGAGAGCCTTCAGATTGTTATGGTTGAGGATTCTGAGCTTTTGGATGAAGTAGTAGTGGTTGGTTATGGGACAATGAAAAAGAAGGATTTAACCGGTTCTGTGAAATCGATATCTAATGCAACGTTGAAATCTACTGGTCAGAACTCCACTTTAGGAGCGTTAAGAGGCCAAACTGCAGGTGTTAATGTCACTCAGAACAATGGAAAATTGGGCACTGGCTATAATATTGAAATTCGTGGTATGAATTCTATCAATAAATCATCTTCTCCTTTATGTGTTATTGACGGAGTTATTGGGGGGGACATTAATGCGATTAATCCTGTAGATATTGAACGGATAGATATATTGAAAGATGTCTCAGCCACAGCGATTTATGGCTCCCGTGGTTCGAACGGAGTAATCATTGTGACGACAAAGAGTGGACAAAGTGGAAAAACGGTTGTAACTTACGATGGTATGGTGGGGTTTACTACTCCAACTAATCTGCCTGAAATGTTTAATGGTCCGGAATATGTTGCTTATGCGAAAGAAGCAATCAATGGAGGTTCTAATCATAATCCTTTTGTAGGTCGTGAAAAGGAGAATGCAGATAATGGTAATTTTACTGACTGGTTGGATTATACTTTGCAGAATGGATTTCAAACCTCTCATTCAGTGAGCCTTACTGGTGGAAGTGAGAAAGAAAAACATATTATGTCAGTAGGTTATGTAAATCAGACTGGTAGTATTGAAGGTGAACAAATGGAACGTTTTACTCTTAAACTGGGTATTGAAGGTAAGGTGGGTAATTTCACTTTGGGACTGTCGGTCAATGCGCGTTATGGGAATATAGACAATGGTTCACGTGAAGCTCTTCGCTCAGCTTTTCGTTTACGCCCTATTGCATCGCCGAATGATGTAGATGGTAATCGCCAGTTCTATGTTCAGGATTATCGTCCAGAGCGTTTTACCAATCCACTTTATGATGCCGAGAATGAGGTTCAGAATAGCCGTCAGCTAAATGGATATGCCAATTTTTTCATAGATTATAAGATAATGGATGGTTTAACTGTGCGAAGTACGTTCTCCCCGTATGCCTATTTTGATCGGTTTGGCTATGCTGCCGATACATTTACTAAATCGAATAAAGGAACAGCTTTGCCTAAGGCCGATTTGACGAATAACAATGGTTATTCTTACACATGGGACAATACGGTGAATTTTGCCAGAGCGATTCATAAAGATCACTCTATCAACGTAATGCTTGGTACAAGTACTTATGAGGCACAATGGGAACATTCGTATATTTCTGTTAAGGATCTTCCTTTCAATTCGAAATGGCATAATATAAAGTCGGCAGGTACTGAGGTAGCCCGTGAATCATGGGAAGGCAGAGATCGACTTGTATCCTTTATGGGGCGTTTCAACTATTCGTACAAGGATAAATATCTTTTCACTGTGACTGGACGTGCAGATGGTTCTTCAAAATTAGCACAAGGACATAAATGGGGATTTTTTCCATCGGCTGCCATAGCATGGCGTGTCACAGAAGAAGGTTTTCTGAAAGACAATAGCGTAATCAATAATTTGAAATTACGTCTTAGCTATGGAGAATCGGGAAATAATGCTGTCGATAATTATTCTACTATTTTGGGAACGAGCAGCACCCAATATGATTTTGATGGAACTAATGCTAATGGACAATATCTGAATCGTATAAAGAATGATAAACTTGGTTGGGAAAAAAGTAAGGAAATTAATTTAGGATTAGATTTTGCTCTTTTGGGTGGGCGTTTAGCAGGTAATATTGAACTCTACAATAAAAAGACATACGATTTGATTCTTTCACAAAAGATTCCCCAAACCAACGGTTTTGATAATGTTGGTGCGGTTAACGTAGGTGCTACTAGAAATAGAGGACTGGAAATAGGCTTGAATACGGTAAATATACAAACCAAAGATTTCTCTTGGACTACCAATCTAAGTTTTGCTACTAACAAGAATGAAATAACAGAGATATTTGGTGATAGCAAAGACTATCCCGATCAGAAACTATTTATCGGTCAGCCTGTCCTTGTTCATTATGACTATGCTTGGGATGGGATATGGCAAACAAGTGAGAAAGATGAAGCAAGTAAATATGGCAGGTTGCCTGGTGCTGTAAAAGAGGTAGACCAGGACAATAGTGGTACGATAACCCCAGATAAGGACCGTGTAATTCTAGGAACTCCGTTCCCTGATTGGACAGGTAGTATTACCAATACATTCACTTATAAGGATTTTGACTTCTCTGTGTTTATATATACCCGTCAGGGAGAAATGAAATGGAGTAAGTTCCATACAGAGTTGCAGAATGAGTACTTAGGTGAAATCAATCAATTGAAGGTTGATTATTGGACACCGGAAAATCCTTCTAATACTTTTTATCGTCCGGGCTTCAATGGTGGAAATACTAGTCTGCTGTGTTACAAGAAAACATCATTTGTACGTGTAGGAAATATGACTTTAGGATATAATGTGCCTTTAAAATGGCTTAAGAATTGCCATATATCTAAGATGAGAGTGTACGTCACAGCTATTAATCCTTTTATTTTCACTAACTATACAGGTCTTGACCCAGAGTTTGGAGCTAACGCGACTAATGGAAGTGGAAATGCTGATAATACAGCCACTTATAATGGTGGTGTATCTGTATCGAGCTATCAGTTTGGCATAAATGTAACATTCTAATTAAATATCAATTATGAAACTCAATATATTAAAGAATATTTGTTTAGGAGGCTTGATCCTCTTATCTGCTACTTCTTGTGAGGATTTCCTGACAGAGAAACCGGAAGGAACAATGAATGCCCAGAGTTACTTTAAGACGAAAGATGGGTATGAATATTTAGTAAAGGCTGGCTATGAGCCAGTGCGTTATGTGACTCGTAGATCAGTAACCTATACATTGGGAACAGATATTTATACCTCTCCCGGGCGTGGTTTAGATTATGGCAATGTGAAAGACAAAGTAGAATATAGTAAAACTTACCTAAGAGGTATGAACGAGTATTATAAAACCTCTATTGATGCTAGGAATGGGGATTTTTTATGGATGTTCATAGATGGATATAACTTAATACAGCGAGCTAATACAATAATATCTTATGGTCAGCAGGCTGATATTTCCGAGGAGCTTCGTGAACAACGCGCTGGGGAAGCAAAATTCTTACGTGCTTTGGCTTATTATTATTTAACGGAGCAGTTTGGTGATATTCCTCTATTGATTGAAGAGGTTACAGAGCCCCATTTTACAGCAGAAAGAACTCCAGAAAAAGATATCTATGCTTTTCTTATCCAAGATTTGGAAGGATGTTATAGTAAGGTAGCTTCTAAAAATGATCAAGCTGAATTTGGGCGAGTGACTCGTGGAGCCATCAAGACTCTTTTGTCCAAAATATATCTGACCCGCTCATATAAATCGTATGCAGAATCAAATGATGCCAAAAGAGCATACGAGTTGGCGGAAGATGTAATCAAGAATGAAGGTTATTCACTTCTTACTAATTTTGAGGATATATTCAGAGAAGACAATGAGAAGAATGATGAGATAATCTTCTCTGTTCAGTATAGTACAAATCTACAAACAAATTGGAGTGGGAATACAGATTATTCTACTTATCAACCCTTTATATATGCAATACCCGGTATGGGTGCCAAGTTGGAATATATGGAAAGGTATACAGGTACGGTAGCTCCTACTCGTGCTGCTTATCAATTATTTGATCGTTCCTGGGATACTCGTTTTGATAAAACGTTCCAACGTGAGTATTTTGCCAATGAGGCTAAGCCATTCAGTGCTGGAGCTTTCGGAGAAATTATGGTAGGACAGAAAATGATTCATTGTGTATTCCCTGATGAACATCAGATGACGCGTGAGGAAAAAGACCAGCTTCCTTATTTTGTAGTAAACTTTGATGAATATGCTGATCAGCCACTTGTAGGCGGACTTAAAGATGATGATGGTGATTATCGTGTAAATGGTTTTGCCCAAGATGAAAATGGCAATGATAAGAAAGCAAGATACTATGTATATCCGGGTATTAAGAAGTTCAAGGATTCTAAGGCTCTTTACAGTGATGGTGGTGAAAATGGTACAAGAGACCATTTTGAATTCCGTTTGGGTGAGGTCTATTTAATAGCTGCTGAGGCTTCTTTGAAAGCTGGTTTGGGTGATGGTGCCGGCTATTTGCAAAAACTGCGTAATCGTGCAGCTTTAACCGGTACAGCTCCCGCACTTGAATTGACTATTGATAATATTCTGGATGAGCGTGCGCGTGAGTTAATGGGGGAAGAAAGACGTTTCCTTGACCTAAAACGTACTGGAAAACTTCGTGAAAGAGTATTTACTAAGAAGATGAATGAAAGAGCTGCTCGTGCTTTGGAGGTTTTTGGTCCTGAACAAGCGTTTAAGGATGAATATCTGACACGCCCTATTCCTTATGATTGGGCACAGACTTTACGCAATATAATTGCTCAAAATCCGGGTTACGACTATTAATGTTTAATTTATATAAATGTGTGAGAGCACAAAATGAGAGATTTGAATACTCTTTTGTGCTCTCCTACTAATAGATACTTATGAAAAGATTTTTAGTTACTTTAATAGCAACTTATTTCCTGATAAATTTGAGTGCTGCTAATAAAGCTGTTTATAATATCATGGATTATGGTGCAGTGGCGGACACTACAATTTTATCTACAAATGCCATTCAAAAAGCAATTGACGAGTGTGCAAAGAACGGAGGCGGGGTGGTCTGGGTGCCAAGTGGAAATTATTTGACGACCTCAGTGGTATTGAGAAGTAATGTGAACTTGCACTTGGATGCAGGTTCTGCTCTGTATGCTAGCCGTCGGGTGAGCGATTACATGAGTCATAAAATAAAAGTAGGAGCCTCGGATGCAGAGGCAGTTGAGGTTATCCTGATTGCTTTGAATGAGAACAATATATCTATTACCGGAACAGGCAAATTGCATTGTCAAGCAGTGCGTGAACAATTTAGAAGAGAACCTCAATTGGCTATCACTGACTCTGTAACAGGACGCGAAATAGACAATGCGATTAAATATGGAGCCGATTACAGAACTAAATATAGAAAGGTTCCTCCTTGTCCGGGGGCTATTAATTTTACCGGTTGTACCAATGTGCATATAAAAGATGTCGAAGTGATAGAATCATCTTTCTGGGCGGTACATTTGCAATGGTGTGATAGGGTTTATGTGGATGGGATTCACATACAATCAAGTTCTGCAGATGGAGTGAACTCTGATGGTTTAGATATTGATGGATGCAGCAATGTGATGATAAGCAACTGTGTCATAAATACGGGTGACGATGCTTTATGCCTAAAGACAACCCGGCAGAATAATGAGACGAGACCATGCAGATGGATTACGGTCAACAACTGCATTCTTACTTCTTCTTCTGCCGCTCTTAAAATAGGGACAGAATCTCACGCTGATTTCGAGAATATAGCAGTCTCTAATTGCATTATAAACGATGCTAATCGTGGACTGAATATGATTATTCGCGACGGGGGCAATGTGAGAAATGTATTGTTTACGAATATCGTCATCAATACAGTACGTAAAGCTACGTTCTGGTGGGGAAATGGAGATGCGGTTTGGCTGACCACCCAGAAGCGGAGTGAGGACATTCCTTCAGCAGGAGTTATTGAGAATATAACGTTTAATCATATCATTGCACATGGACAGAGTGGCGTGCGACTCGAAGGGTTTGATTCGGAAATTAATAATGTACGTTTTAATAATTTCCAACTGTTTATGGAACCGGAAAATGCCATAGACAAGCGTGCACGCAATGGTTTTTTGTTTCATAAGGTTAATAAACTCTCAATGATCGATTGTGAAGTAATCTGGAATAAAGAAAAAACGGAAGCGGCTTGGGAAAGCGCTTATTTTTTTGAGAATGTTGATAAACTGAATCTAGTTAGGACTGTTGGGGAGCAAGCTCCTAATAAGAAATATCCTGCCTTTCGCTTTAAAAAAGTTAGTGATATGAATGGCAAACCTATAAAATAGTGTTTCAATAAGGGTTTATAGTTATGAGAAAGTACTGTACTTATATATTTGTCTGTGTACTATTTTGTTCTGCTTGTTCGGAAAAGATGAGATATCCGTTTCAGAATACGTCTTTGTCTATCGAGGAGCGCGTGAATGATTTAGTCTCAAGGCTCACGCTTGAAGAGAAGGTTGCTCAAATGACAAGTGCTACGCCAGGCATTGAGCGTTTGGGGATACCTCCGTTTGATTGGCAGAATGAATGTTTGCACGGGGTAGGTAAAGTTGCAGATTACAAAGTAACTGTATATCCTCAGCCTATTGGTATGGCTGCTTCTTGGGATGAAGAGTCTATCAGAAAGATGGCCGATTTTACAGCTGAGGAAGGACGGGCGATTTATCATGATGCAAGTAGGAGGGGGCAATATGGGAGTTACTATGCTTTAACTTATTGGGCGCCTAATATTAATATCTTCAGAGATCCAAGATGGGGAAGAGGACATGAAACTTTTGGAGAAGACCCTTTTCTGACAAGCACTTTAGGCAAAGAGTTTGTTTGGGGATTACAGGGAAATGATCCTAAATATCTAAAAGCGTCGGCATGTGCCAAACATTATGCGGTTCATAGTGGTCCGGAATCTGTCCGACATCAATTTAATGCTGAAGTCAGTACGTATGATTTATGGGATACTTATTTAGTTGCATTTCATGATTTGATTACAGAGGCCGATGTAAGTGGAGTGATGTGTGCGTATAATGCCTATTCGGGAAGACCTTGTTGTGGAAATGATTTGTTGATGATGGAGATATTGCGGGACAGGTGGAACTTTAAAGGCTATGTTACTTCAGATTGTGGAGCAATTGATGATTTCTATAAATATCATAAGATTCATCCGGACACCATTAGTGCCGCTGTAGACGCTGTATTGCATGGAACAGATTTGGATTGCGTAAGAGATGTAGTTTATAAGACCTTGGTGAAAGCTGTAAAGGAAGGACGTATAAATGAAGAGAAGGTAGATGAATCTGTAAAAAGATTATTCACAATTCGTTTTAAATTAGGAATGTTCGATCCGGAGGAGATAGTTGCTTATGCCAAAATACCTCTTTCCGTATTAGAAAGTGCAGCTCACAAAGCACATGCGCTTAAAATGGCACAACAATCCATTGTGCTGCTAAGAAATCAGGATAAAGTACTTCCGTTAAGAAAGGATTTGCGGAAAATTGCGGTTATTGGTCCTAATGCACATGCCGAGTTAGATTTATTAGGCAATTATCATGGTTATCCATCGAAAATAGAATCTATTTCCAGTGCTATTAAAAAAAAGGTTTCCCCACAAACGATTGTGTATGATGAAAAAATGTTAGACTATTTGGCTGTTGATAATTTTAAGGCTATTGATTTTCTTGATAATTGTTCATATAATGATAAGCCAGGTTTTGGAGCAGAGTATTTTTCTAATTTGGAATTTGCGGGTGATGCGAAATTAAGGCAAGAAGAATCATTGTCGATAGATTATAAAGGCGAAACACAAATTATAGACAACATCCGTTCGCTGGCATTTTCAGCTCGTTTTACGACTTATTATACTCCGATGGCATCGGATCGATATACATTGAACGTTGATACTGATAAACGGTTCAAGCTCTTGATTAATGATAAAGTGTGTATCGATGCTACTCAAGGGAAAGCCAAAGCGGATGGGAAATATACAGTAAAGCTTGCAAAGGGCAAGAAGTACAAGATTGTTATAGAAGCAGTAATGAAAGGTCGCCACGGGCATCTTACCTTTGCTGTTGGAAAGATATGTCAGCCTTCGTTAAATGAACTTGCGTCTAAAGTGAAAGATGCTGATGTCATTGTTTTTGTTGGTGGAATATCTCCGGCTTTGGAAGGGGAACAGAATGGAGTACAATGTGAAGGCTTTCAAGATGGAGATCGCACAACCATTGCATTACCTAAGGTGCAAACGGAATTTATGAAAGAACTGAGGAAGACTGGAAAACCTGTCGTCTTCGTAATATTGACGGGAAGTGCATTGGGGATTGAGTGGGAGTCTCAACATATTCCAGCAATTGTAAATGCCTGGTATGGTGGGCAATCGGGAGGTACGGCTGTTGCAGATGTCCTTTTTGGTGATTATAATCCTGCCGGGCGTTTACCGGTTACATTCTATCGAAATGACAAAGATTTACCATCTTTTACAGACTATTCCATGGAAGGACGTACCTATCGTTATTTCAAAGGTAAAGCGTTGTATCCTTTTGGGTATGGTTTAAGTTATACGACTTTTAAATATGAAAATATAAAAGTACAAGGTGAGCAAACAACAAAGGATACTCTTACTGTTGAGGCTGACATAACAAATATCGGTGTTAGAGGAGGTGAGGAGGTAGCGCAATTATACTTATCGCATGTGGGTAAAGAACCGTATTTACCTATACGGGCATTAAAAGGATTTAAACGTATCTTTTTAGCTCCTGGTGAAACCAAAAAAGTAAAATTTATTTTACCTCCTAAGGCATTTGCAGTGTGTAATGATTTCGGCGAATGGGTGGTAAAACCAGGCAAAATACGTCTTTCAGTAGGTGGAGGACAGCCTGGACAGGATGTGATTACTCCTGTACAGAATATTGATATTATTTTGAGTGGAGATAACATCGTATTTAATACTAAAATGTAACCTCATTAATAAATAGCAGTTATGATAGAAAGAAAGTTAATAGGAAGTGCACTCTTGTGTTTGTTTTTCTTAGGAGGAATGGCACAAGAGCAACGATACAATGGATATCCATCCAGAGAGGGTAATATTGATATCAAAGAAAACTTTGCTGATCCTCCGAAAGGGTATGGCAATATACCTTTCTATTGGTGGAATGGTGATTCACTAAACCGGGAGAGACTACAGGAACAATTACAAATACTAAGTGAAGCGTCTACCGATGGTTTTTCGGTAAGTTATATTCATTCGCATCCTTTGGTTGATGTGAAACTGAATTCCAATGGTTATGGAGGCTTTGGAAAAGCTGATCCTGGAAACCCCGGGGTTTTTACTGATAGATGGTGGGAGACTTGGAATTGGTTTTCCGGTAAATGCGCTGATGCGGGAGTGGGATTAGGATTGGATGATTACGTGCTTGGCTGGACAAAAAATGGATATTACGTAGATGAAATATGGAATGATATACGTTTCGCAAACTATCAAGGTCGCTTGAGACTGGAGCAGCATGTGGTGAAGCCGTCAGCTATATTGAATATTCAATTGCCGCAGAAAACCATATCTGTTATAGCTTACCCGGATAAGATTGATCTGACAGATAAAATTTCCGATAACCGGTTAACCTGGAAGTCGCCTTCTGCTAAGGAGCAGAGAGTATATATTGTTTATACGCAGCCTTCTTGTGAGTTGCATCCGGATTACGGAAAGAGATTGGTGAATGTCTATTTCAATAGATTTGAAGAAAAATTAGATACCCATGGAAGAAAAGGAATGAACTTCTTTTTTCAGGATGAGCTACATTATGACTTGAGTATGCATTCATGGGCAGAAGATATGCCTGAAGAATTTATGAAAAGGAAGGGATATTCTATTTTGCCTTATTTGCCTGCTCTATTCGAGAATATAGGGGATATAACTCCTAAAATACGCTTGGACTATGCTGAAGTCGTTACTCATTTGTCGGAAGAAAGGTATTTTAAACCAATTTTTGATTGGCATAATGAACGTGGTTTGATTTATGGATGCGATAATAATGGACGTGGTTTAGAACCATTGCAATACTTAGATTATTTTAGAATGATCAGTTGGTTTACGGCTCCGGGAAATGATGCTCCTGCAAAAGGCTCAAGCTTCAGACAAACAAAGGTATCCAGTTCAATTACTCATTTATATCAGCGTCCCCGCACTTGGCTGGAGGCTTTTCATAGTATGGGATGGGATAGTAATGGTGAATGGTTGACCTCGCAATTAGAACATCACATGATAGCCGGTGGTAATTTACTATGTTTACATGGGCTGTATTATTCAACTCATGGTGGATGGTGGGAATGGGCTCCTCCTTGTTTTCATTTTCGGATGCCTTATTGGCCTCATATGAAGAAATGGCTAAAGTATGCTGAACGTTTAAGCTTTTTGTTAAGTCAGGGAGTACATGTCTGTGATATTGCTGTGCTTTACCCAACCGAATCCATGCAAGCATATCCGGATGCGAATCCTGATGTCATGTGGAACGTAACCGATCAATTAAGTGAGGTTGGACTGGATTATGATTATATAGACTTTCATTCTCTTCAGAAGGCAGAAATTGAGAATAGCTCATTATCTGTATCGGGTGAAAAGTATAAGGTACTGATATTGCCGGATACGAAAGCATTGCACCACGAAACATTGTTGAAAATATTTGAATTTTACCAGAAAGGAGGAATTGTTATAGCAACAGGATCACTGCCTAAGGCAACTTCTAAAAGTGGGGAGAACAATGCAGATGTAGAGAGGATATTGAATGAAATATTCAATTCCTCTACTAAAAGTGGAAAAGGAATATTTGAAGAGGATAACAAGAAGATTCCCGAACTCATCTCTCGACTTATACTACCAGACTTTAAAGTAAGCACAGAAAAAGGAAAGGTATTACATCGTAAGATTGGGGTGCGGGATGTATATATGATCATGAATATTGAAAAGGGAAGCGAACTCTTTTTCCGGTCGAAAGGTAAAGTAGAACGTTGGGATGCAAAGAATGCTACCATTGTTTCACAGCCAGTACTTCGTCAGACAGATGAGGGAAGTTGGATAAAATTTGATGGAGAATATAATGTAGCTCAGTTGATAGTCTTTTCACCAGGTATTCCTACTTATGAGAATGAATCATCCGAAAAATGGTTTGTGTCAAATACCCAACAGGTAGAAGGTGATTGGAATATTGAAATTATTCCGACGATGAATAATAAATGGGGAGATTTTCGTTTGCCGGCTATCGACGAATTGATAGGTCCTGAAGCTCGTGAATTTACCTATTATTATAGCCCCGTGTCTACAAAATATCAATCGACTCCTGTATTTCCTGCAGATTCTCCAACAGGAGTGTTTGGATATGCTCCCTATATGGAAACGGCAACTCTTGACCAATCGGTGGATCTGCATGCTTATTTACTTGAGAATAATTTTCAAACCGACTGGAAACCTTATTGTTTCTCGTGGCAATACGGAGTATTTGATAATCCTGGTGGACAGGGCTATCATGGGTTGAAAGGCAAAGTTGATAATCGTATGTTGATTTTGGATCAGGGTGGCCATCAACTTTTTAAGACGCATGTCTGTATTGCTAAATCGGGAAAATACCGAATAGAACAAGAAGGTGAGAATGCTGATTTCTTATATTTGGATGGGAAGTTAATCCAGGATAAAGTTGTTACCTTGAAAAAAGGTCTGCATCGGTTGTTGATAGCTTATGCGAATACACCCAAGGGAAGTTACGTTTTGGCTGAGAAGAAAAGTTATAGTGTAGATGATAGAAAAAGAGGTTCTGTCGTTTTTTATAAAGAAAATTATCCAGAGATAAAAGCGAACTCTCCTTTTGACAGTCTTGTGGCAACCAAATGGTATAAAACGGAATATGTGCCTTATAGTATTATTTCTTCAACAAACGGAATGTGGCTCTATCAATTTACTACGGCTCCCGGTACCTGTACGGTGGAATTCACCGTAAAAGGTAGAGTGAATCAACTTTGGATTGACGGAAAAGAAGTTCCTTTAAAGGAAATATCGGTAGAAAGTGGCAAATATTTGCTTACTGTCAAGCATCCCAATAAGGGCGTAAGTACGATTGTTGTCTCTGCCAAACCGGAGATAGGCTATGAAGGACCTGCTTTCTTTGTTGAACCTGTTAAATTTAACTGTGGTATGGGCACTGTCTCATTGGGAAATTGGTCCAATTTCGGTGCATTAAAGTTCTTCTCCGGTGGTATCAGATATACAAAAGAAATTCATCTCAATTCTGATAAGTTCGGACAGAAAGTTGAGTTAGATTTAGGCATTGTGGATGCGACCTGTGAAGTGAATATTAACGGAGACTTTGTAGATGTTTTGATGAATTCTCCTTTTAAGTTGGACGTAACCAAGTTTCTTAAACCAGGTAGTAATAAAATAGAGGTTTTGGTATATAGTACGCTCTCGAATCATTATCAGACTATTCCGTCTGCATATAGAGGTGAGCCTCATGCAGGGTTAATAGGTCCTGTAAAACTGATTGGTTGGAATATGAAATAGTATAACTAAATTTAATATAATTATGAGAAGTGATATTGGTAATAATAAGAATGGTTATCAGGTGAGAAAATACAATGATTCAGTAAAAAGATATTGTCAAACATTGGATTTGAAAGATAATCCGGAACTTATTGAAGAGTATGTCAACCGTCATAGTAAATTGAACTCATGGCCGGAAATCAGAGCAGGTATCAGAGAAGTCGGCATCCTTGAAATGGAAATATATATATATAATTCACGCTTGTTTATGATTGTGGAAACGCCATTGGACTTTGATTGGGATACAGCGATGGAGAAACTGGCCCATTTACCCCGGCAGGCCGAATGGGAAGAATGTATGTCTGTGTTTCAGGTTTCTAAGCCGGGGGCAAGTGCTACAGAGAAGTGGACTTTGATGGACCGTATGTTTTATTTGTATAATTAATGCGATGATGAAAATAAAGAAATATAAAATTAGTCTTTTAGTGACTATGTTGTCCGGCTTTATTTCTGTGGGAATGGCTCAGGCGCCTTTCTCGAATAACTATACCATTTGGTATGACAAACCGGCCGAAATATGGGAAGAGGCACTTCCTATCGGAAATGGACGCTTGGGGGCTATGTGTTTTGGAGGCATTCATGAAGAAAAGCTTCAATTGAATGATGTCACTATTTGGTCGGGCGAACCCCAGCCTAATGCCGATAGAACTGATGCGTATAAGAAACTTCCAGAGATTCGTGAAGCATTGCGAAATCGTGACTACAAGCTGGCGGAAGTATTGACACATCAATATATGACTTGCAATAGTGTATCGAGCGAAGATATATATAATACCATTTATTCATCTTCTTACCAGACGTTAGGTGATTTATCTCTTAAGTTTGAACTACCTGAAGGTGAAATGGGATCTTATAGACGTTGGTTAGACATAACGAGAGCGATATCGGGAGTTGATTTCAAAATTGGGGAATATTCTTTTTCCCGTGAAATCTTTTCCTCGGCTCCTGATAGTGTAATTGTGATGAAGCTTGGAACCGACATGAAGGGGGGGCTTTCTTTTTCAATACTATTAGATCGTAAATTCTCGGCAGTCACCACATCTGATTCCCACGGACTCGTAATGAAAGGAAATACGGATTACATGGAGCATCGGGGAAACTGCGATTATGAAGCGCGGGTTAAAGTCGTAGCTGACGGGGGGCGGGTGAGTAACAGCAAAGGTAAAATATCTGTTCAAGGAGCTGATGGCGCCTATGTCTATATCACTTGTCAGACATCTTACATTCTGGACTATAAGAAAAATTATAGACGGGCAATTGATTCTAAGGATGCCGTAAGAAAATTGAATATTGTATCTAGAAAGAAGTATGATGATGTAAAGAGTACCCATGTCGCAGACTATCAAGGGATATTTAATAGATTAAGTCTTAATTTGGGTAACAACAAATCTATAGATATTCCTACAGATCAGCGTTTAACCCGATTTAATGAGAAAAGCGATGATTTAAGTTTTGTTGATTTGTTCTATCAATTTGGGCGGTACCTGATGATTTCGTCCAGTCGTGAGAATAATCCTTTGCCAGGGAATTGTCAGGGAATATGGGGCGATGGCTATAAATTGCCGTGGCATTCTGACTATAAGGCAAATATTAACTATCAAATGAATTATTGGATGGTTGAGGCCTCTAATTTAAGCGAATGTCATATTCCGATGTTACGGCTTACTGCCAGTTTGGTAGAGCCGGGACGAAAAACAGCTCAAAGCTATTTCAATGCTTCGGGGTGGATGTATGCAATGATGACCAATGCATGGGGATGGACATCGCCGGGACAATATACTATTTGGGGGAGTTTCTTTGGTGGAAGTGGTTGGGCATGTCAGGATTTCTGGGAGCACTATGCTTATACACAAGATAAGGAATATCTTCGAAAAGTGTATCCGGTACTTAAAGAGGCATGTGAGTTCTATCTGTCTGCCTTAATTGAGAATAAAGATGGATATTTGGTTACTTCGCCTTCTACGTCACCCGAGAATCGTTATATTGCACCTGATGGTAGCCGGGTAGCTGTTACTGAGGGGAGCACGATTGAACTTTCCATTATTCGTAATTTGTTTTCAAATACTATCTACGCTACCGGAATACTAAATGAAGATAATTCTTTCAAAGAGATATTAGAGAAGTCATTGGCTCGCCTTCGTCCCTTACAGATCGGGCGTGCCGGGCAATTGATGGAATGGAATGACGACTTTGATTTGAATGCGGAAGATATTCGTCATCGCCATGTATCCCATTTGTTTGCATTGCATCCGGGACGAGAAATAATTCCTTTTGAACATAAGGAACTTGCGGAAGCGGCTAAACGTTCTTTACAGATAAGGGGAGATGAAGGTACAGGATGGAGTCTGGCATGGAAGATTAATTTTTGGGCAAGGCTTTTGGAGGGCGATTATGCTTATAAGTTATTATGTCGCCAACTGAAATTAGTTAGATCGAATGATACCAATTATAGTAATCAGGGAGGAACTTATCCAAATTTGTTTGATGCGCACCCGCCATTCCAGATTGATGGTAACTATGGATTTGTTTCCGGAGTTAATGAAATGCTACTTCAGAGTCATGAAATGTATATAGATCCATCTTCGCCTAATGAAGATTTATACGTTATTCGCATTCTACCTGCATTGCCTCAAAAGATTAGAGAGGGTAAGATTTCTGGTATTCGTGCCAGAGGTGGGTTTGAATTGTCATTTGAGTGGAAAGATGGTAGACTTGTAAATGCAGTTATTACCAGTTTGGCAGGTAAACAAGCGAGAGTCTTTTATCAGGAGAAAGAAATTTCTCTGAATCTAGCGAAAGGTGAAACAAGGGAATTAAATGAATTATGTAAAAACTAACTTATATGAAACACTGTATTGTTTTATTGTTATTGGTGTTGTTCTCTTGTCAGAGTTCGGATAAATCACCAGCAACGTACAATATTGAATCGGTTGCTTCAGCTGAGGGCACCGAAGTATTTCAGGACAATTGGGATAATATCAGAGAGAATTATAAATTCCCTGAATGGTTTCAGGATGCGAAGTTTGGAATCTTTATACACTGGGGTATATATTCTATTCCGGCATTTGGTACCGAATGGTATGCTCGCCACATGTATATGCAGAATAGTAATGAATATAAATATCATGTCGAGAAGTACGGTGATCCTTTAACTTTTGGCTATAAAGATTTTATTCCGATGTTTACTGCCGAGAAGTTTAATGCTGACGAGTGGGTGGAGTTGTTTAAGGAGTCCGGGGCGAAATATATTGTTCCCGTAGCCGAGCATCACGATGGGTTTGCCATGTACGATAGTAAAGTGAATTCATGGAATTCAGTAAATATGGGACCTAAAAAAGATATTGTCGGGCTATTGCAGAAAGCGGCTGATAAGCGCGGACTTATATTCGGACTTTCTACGCACCGGGCCGAGAATGCATGGTTCTATGGAGGCGGAATGAAATTTCCTTCCGATGTGCAGGATAGCACTATTACACTATATGGCGAACGGTTGGAGAGAAATCAGGTAAACACGAGGTTCATGAACAACTTTATGACTCATACATACGAGCTAATAGACAAGTATCATCCCCGCCTAATCTGGTTTGACTGGACAGTTAATAGTCAGCAGATTATGCCGTATTTCAATAAAATCATGGCTCACTATTATAACACGGCTATTGATTGGGGAAAAGAAGTGGTGGTAAATACTAAATATGGTTATCCTAAGGATGTTATGGTATGGGATGTGGAACGTGGTAAATCGGATGCGCTAAAACGTTACCCCTGGCAAACAGATACCTCGGTAGGAAAGAAATCGTGGAGTTATGTGGTTGACGAAGAGAATAAGACACCGGAACAAATAGTTCAGGATCTGGTTGATATCGTAAGTAAAAATGGTAATTTACTTTTGAATGTAGGTCCCAGGGCAGATGGAAGTATTACCGAAGAACAGCAATCTGTATTGCGTGGCATTGGCGAATGGCTGAAAATAAATGGTGAAGCTATCTATGGCGCACGTACTTGGGTACGCTATGGCGAAGGGGTGATAAAAGGCGCTTCCGGTGCATTTACCGATTCTCATGCAACTTCGTATACTGCTGGAGATATCCGCTTTACGACTCATGGAAATATATTGTATGCAACAAGTTTAGGCTGGACCGATGGGAAGATTCTAATAAGTTCGTTGGATGCTTCGAAGACGAAGAATATGGAAATCAAGAATGTGAGTTTATTAGGATCGAACGAGAAAATAGACTGGAACTATACCGATAAGGGACTCGAAATACAATTCCCCAAAAACAAACCTTGTGAGTATGCTTATTCTTTTAAGATAGAACTGAACGGATTGGCTATCGGAGATGCTTCGTACACAATAACTCCGGATAATAACCTCGAAATCTCTGATTATATTTACAATCATTCAAATAAGCCGCAAACGGTTGCTCTGCAAATTAAAAATGGTAATAAGGTTGTAAAAGAAGAACCGTTTATTATCGAGCCTTCTGTAAGAAATGAATACATTCATGTTCTAACTGAAGTTTCTAATGGATTATGTGATATCTCTATGCAAATTGAAGGCCTGAGAACATCAGCTTATACAGGTCTGTTCCCAGCTCTTAATTTCGAAGATAACTGGAAGTTCCATAGGGGGGATGATATGGCCTGGACAAAACCGGATGTAGATGAAAGTGAATGGGAACCTACTGCTAAATTGCCACAAAATTGGGAAACTCATTCCGGTTACGATGCTCCAAGGGTATTTGGCTGGTATCGGAAAACCATTAATATTCCCGAAGAATGGCGCCATCTCAAACTGATACTTCCCGTTGGTAGTATAGATGATGCGGGAGAAGTTTATTTGAACGGCATCTGTATCGGAAAATCCGGTTCACTTCCTCCCAATTTTATATCTTCTGAAAATGTACCTATTGAGGTTGAGTTACCCGAACACGCTATACAATATGGGAAAGATAATATTCTGTCAATCCGTATTTTTGATGATAGGGGAGACGGTGGAATTGTAAGAGGACCTTTAGGACCGTTGAAAGTAGGGAAGTAAGTAGGTAGGTATTGGAAATCATAATTGATTTTCAAAAGTGAAATCACTGTATGGTTGAGAGGCGGGAGTGCTTCTTTATCATACAGTGATTGTTTTATTCTTGATCTTCTCTGGTAATGAGGAAACTAAAAACTCTATTTAAATCCCAGTTTCTGCAATCCGTTTTGCACATCCGGATGGCTCATAAATAGTTTCCATAACAGGCCAGTGCGATAGTTCTCTATCATGACGGCAATAGGTCCCTGATCGATGGCAAGATATCGTTTGGGATACCAGTTCTCTGTTTCGGAGAAAGCATCGTAGAAACCATAAGGACCGAATAGCTTATCGCCCATGTCGTAGAGATGGCGCATCACAGCGAGCGAATAGTCCGGGGTATAGACGATGGACGAAAGAGCGGCGGTAGGGGAGATGACTCCCAGGTCATCCCGCTCGTTCGGCATGTGGGCGGCATATCCGTTGACGGAGTAGCTGGCGGTCAGTCCCCAACAGTCCGGGCCGAAACCTTTGTAGTGCTTCGGATTTCGGATGCAATAAGCACGGTTCACGAGAGTCAGATTACGCATTTCATCGAAATAGCTGGCGCAGTATTCATCTTTTAGATGAGTCGGATCTAATCCGAGGAAGGAATAATGTGCCCAGAAGAGGGGACCTGCTTCACAACCCTGATAGCGCAGATGAAGTTCGATATCTTCTACTTTATGGGGTTCGACGATGGCGCCGTTCTGTGCCCATCCCTCATGATAGACGGAGGCGGGAACGCCGTGCGTGGGTGAGGCGGCGGCAAGCAGGTACATGATGAGACATTCGTTGTAACCATGTACGGGGAAGTCCATTGCCCAACCGTATTCAGGACTCCAATGCCAGTAGAGTACATTCTGGTCGCCCTGGCGATAGAAATTCCAGTCGACATCACGCCAAAGGGTATCGATGCGTTTGGCAAGTGCCTGTTCTTGGGGAGAACCGTTGACGTAATATTGGTGTACGGCAAGCAATCCTTGTATAAGGAAAGCTGTTTCTACGAGGTCGCCACCGTTGTCTTTCTGTCCGAAAGGCTTTACCTTGCCGGTGTCTCCATACCACCAGTGAGGATAGGCACCGTGGAAGCGGTCGGCTTTTTCAAGGAAAGAGACTATCTTTTCCATACGTGCCAGACCTTCTTCACGAGTGATGTAGTTGCGGTCGATACCTGAAAGTATCGCCATAATGCCGAAGCCGCTACCGCCGGAAGTAATGACGTTCTGGTCTTTTTCGGGGTAGATACCATCCATGTGGATACGCTCGGGGGCAAGACCGCTGTTAGGCTCCGCGCCTTCCCAGAAGTAATTGAAGGTTCTCCGTTGAACGGTGTCCATGAGGGCATCATCGGTAAGTTGGGCGGCACTTCCAGTCTTGGCATTCTTGCAGGCTCCGAGGAGAAGCAAGAAGAGGAGGGGAAGGTAGGTTGTTAATTGTTTCATAATTAATAAGGGGTTAGGGGTAATAAGCTGCGAGCTATTTCAGTGTCAACTTCGCCGTTTTCACAGCCTGGCTGTTTCCACCGATCATGATATCAAAGTCACCCGGTTCGGCTACGTAGTTCAGGTCGTAATCATAGAAGCGAAGCAGATCACGCGTGATAGTGAATGATACCGTTTTGCTTTCTCCGGCGCGAAGGAAGATTTTATTGAAACCTTTCAACTCGCGTACAGGGCGGGTGATGCTTCCCACGAGGTCGCGGATATAGAGTTGAACTACTTCCGCACCGTCATGTTTGCCTGTATTGGTGACGGTGACTACGGCTGTAACGGAACCGTCTTTTCCCAATGTCGGTGTGCTCAATGCAATGTCACTGTACTGGAAAGTGGTATACGACAGTCCATAACCGAAGGGATATAGCGGTTCGTTATCCACATCCAGATAATTTGAACGGAACTTTTCGAACCATTTGCCTGCCGCCAGTGGCCGGCCGGTATTCTTATGATTGTAGAACAAAGGTATCTGGCCTACATTCTTCGGGAAAGTCATGGTTAGTTTTCCACTCGGATTGACGTCACCGAACAGAACATCGCCAATGGCATAAGCCGCTTCACTGCCTCCGAACCATACATTCAGTATGGCAGGTACATGCTCCTGTTCCCAGTTCAGCGTCAACGGCCGACCGGTAAAGAGGGTTAGTACTACGGGTTTACCCGTTTTCAGTAAGGCTTCCAACAGGGTATGTTGTACATCGGGTAAGCCGAGCTCGGTGCGGCTTGAACTTTCACCGCTCATTTCAGAAGATTCTCCCAGGGCGGCTACGATAACATCGGCACCGGCTGCAACTTTCAGCGCTTCGTCCAGTAACTCCTGGTCCGTGCGATTGTCGCGGTTCAATGAACGGCCGAACATGGTGGCACGTTCTTCGTAAGCTGCATCGCCGATGAGGTTACTACCTTTGGCATAGGTGATGTTAACCTTGCCTGCCATCATATCTTTCAAGCCTTCGTATAAAGAAGGATAATCGTTGAGGCGTGCGGCTACGCTCCAGGTGCCCGGCATGTTGCTGCGGGTATTTCCGAGAGGGCCGATGACGGCAACTGTACCTTGCTTCTTCAATGGAAGCACGGGGGAGGCAGTTACGGGTGACGAGCTATGAGCTACGAGTGGCTGTGCGGTGGCGGGGTCATTCTTCAGAAGAACAAAACTTTCGCCGGCAATCTTGCGGGCGGCGTCACGATGCTCTTTTGTGAAGATATCCCGCTTCGGACGGTTCACGTCGCAGTATTTATAAGGATTGTCGAACAATCCCAGTTTGTATTTCGCTTCCAATATCCGGCGGCAGGCTGTATTCAATGTGCCCATTCTTACTTTTCCTTCTTTAATGGATTTCATCAGTGTACCGACGAAGCCTTCACTTACCATATCCATGTCCACCCCTGCGTTAAGAGCGAGCGCACTGACGGTTTGCAAGTCGCCGACACCATGCTCTATCATCTCCGAAATGCCTGTGAAGTCCGTTACCACAAACCCTTCGAAGCCCCACTGGCCACGCAGCAAATCGCTCAGCAGCCATTTGTTTCCGGTGGCGGGAATACCGTCTATTTCATTGAATGATGCCATCACACTACCCACTCCGGCCTCTACGGCAGCCTCATACGGGTACATAAATTCATTGAACATCCGGTTGCGGCTCATATCTACTGTATTATAGTCGCGTCCGGCTTCTCCGGCTCCATACAGTGCAAAGTGCTTTACGCAAGCCATGATTTCATCGTTGCGGTGCAATTGGCCTTGCAGATTGCCACCCTGATATCCGTATACCATTGCCTGTGCGATAGCTCCACCCAGGAACGGATCTTCTCCCGAGCCCTCGCTGACACGTCCCCAACGTGGGTCGCGGCTGATGTCTACCATCGGACTGAATGTCCAGGAAATGCCGTCGGCACTTGCTTCGATGGCTGCAATACGGGCGGATTTCTCGATAGCTGCCATATCCCAGGTGCAGGACAATCCCAATGGAATGGGGAAGATGGTTTCGTACCCGTGTATCACATCCATGCCGAACAGCAGGGGAATACCGAGGCGTGATTTCTCTACTGCCAGCTTTTGCACTTCAAGAATACGGTCTACCCCTTTCAGGTTAAAGAGTCCGCCCACCAATCCTTTTTCAATCTTTTGTGCCACGTCGCTGCTCTTGGCCTGTCCCGTGGTGATGTCTCCCGTGACGGGTAGGTTCAATTGTCCGATTTTCTCTTCCACGGTCATCTTCTTCATCAGTGCGTCGATGAAGCGATCCATGTCTTGCGGTGACTTTTGAGCCTGTGCCGCCGCTATGCTCATTAAAGCGCTTATCAGCAACAGGCTTGTTCTTTTGAATATCTTCTTCATATCTTTTTTATTTATATAAGTTAGAGTCCGGTAAGGGGATACTTGGCGTTTTTTGTTTCCCCGGCTGGAACTAATAGTTTCAAGCAATGAAACTGCCAGTTTCTCGGTGTGAAACCGTTTGTTTCAAGGCATGAAACAAACGGTTTCATTGCTTGAAACAAACGGTTTCTGCGGCTGAAACTATTAGTTGTCCACTGGCATCTTTCTGATATCCTCTATTCAATTTCTAATTGATTAATAATCTGGGTTTTGTACCAATACTCCGTTTGATTTATCTATCTCTGTTTGCGGCAATGGCAACAGTGCATTTTTAGGCTGATAGTTCTTTCCGGCAGCTTGAAGCACTTCTTGTGCGATGCCCCAACGTACAAGGTCATAGAAACGGTCGGGCTCTAATCCCAGTTCTACACGGCGCTCGTGACGGATAGCTTCACGCAATACACTCTGATCCAAAGACTCTACTTTGGGAAGTACATTGGTCAGTGTGCCGCGGGCATGTGCGCGTACTTGTTCCAGATAGCCGCTTGCTTCGCCCATCAAACCTTTTTCGTTGGCAGACTCGGCAGCCATCAACAGCACGTCCGGGTAACGGATCAGGCGGATATTTACCCAGAATCCCATGCGGGTATACTTACGTCGCAAGGCTGGGTCGGTGTATGCTTTCTTGTTGAAGTAAGCGCCCATGGCGGTAGATACGGGAGATTCGCCATAAGGTGTATTGGTATTCTCCGGTGTGATGGGGTCGTCATTACTGTGGCGGAAGTAAAGCAGTGTAGCATTCTTACGCGGATCGCCCGGTTCGTAAGCTCTACCCATCAGGGTGGTGGCCATGTGCCAGCCCCATCCCAAATCCCAATCGCCTGCTCCGCGCACACCCTGTACCTGGCAGAATTGGCTGCCGATACTACCATCTTCTTTCATGGCATCGGTGGCCTCACATTGCAGTTCGAAGATACTTTCACCACAGTTCTCACCTTCTACGGTGAAGACTTTATCTACCGGAGTATTCAGGTTATAAATGCCGGAGTTGATTACTTCGGTAGAGGCTGTATACATATTGTCCCAATCGTTACGCATCATGTAGGTGCGTGCGTGCAGGGAACGTGCGGCCCCCCAGGTGACGCGTCCGGTGTAGTCACTGTTCCATCGCAGTGGCAAGCAATCCTCGGCTGTGGTCAGGTCCTTGTCAATCTGTTCGTATATCTTCTCAGCAGTGGTTTTGGGGACATTGGCATCGGAAGCCTCGACTACTTTAATGGTTACCAAGGGAACTTCACCGAAGGCACGCACCAAGTTGAAGTAACAGTAAGCACGGAAGAAGAGGGCTTCACCCTTGGTACGGATATTTTCGGTATCGTCCTTGTTTTCGCTCTTCTCTATATCGTCCAGGATTTCATTGCACTGGTAGATGATTTTATAGTTCTGGCTCCAGTATGCACCCAGAGGACCGTTGGAAGCAGTATACTCGAAGTTATCGTACATTGCAGCCTGCTCGCCACCGTCACCGGCATCACTGCCTTTCTCAGAATCTTCACTGCGTACCATGTGTATCATGAAAGCGGGGATACCTGCGGTGATATCATAACCACGCATCAGGTAGTAGACATTGTACATCTTTCCGCCTACAAGGGCGTTGGGAGCGTCGTCTTCCGTGAACTGTCCCAGTGGGTCGCGGTCCAGGAAGTCATTACAAGCACTGAATGAGAGGGCGGTTGCACCAATCAACAGGGATAGGATATATTTCTTTATCTTCATAATCTTTGTTGTTAGATGGTTTATGATACTGCTTTAGAACGTTAAGTTGAATCCAAACGTATAAATCGCCGGCATCGGATAACTTCCGTCGTCTACCCCGAAGGCGATGGCCGAGCCACCCAGTTCAGGCGTATATCCGGTGTTATGCTTCCATGTTTTCAGGTTTTGGATGTTCACATAAAGTTTCAATGCCTGCATACCGATCTTGGAAATCAGAGCCTTATCAAAGTTGTAAGCCAGTGATACGTTGCGGATGCGGAAGAACGAGCCGTCTTCTATATAGTATTCAGAGTTCATGGTATTGATGGTGTGCTTCGTGTTCAGCAACGGCTGGGTATTGCTGGTACCCTCTCCATGCCAACGGTCCATGCGTTGTGCCATGAAGTTGAACTGGCTCCAGTTGTAGTTATCCCAGGTACGGTAAATCTGGTTACCGCCTTGTCCCATCATATCTACTGCCAACTCCCAGTTTTTATAACCTACTCCGAGAGTGATACCATAAGTAACATTAGGAGTCGGGTCGCCAATCATGGTACGGTCGGCGGTGGTGATTTCACCGTCACCATTCACATCCTTAAACTTCAAGTCACCCGGAGTGACGGTTGCAAGCTTATTTTTCGGTGAATTATTAATCTCTTCCTGAGTCTGGTAAACACCTTCTACTTTGTAACCATAGAAGTAACCGATAGGATAACCTGCCATTGTATAACTTTGGCTCTTGTCTCCGGCAATGATGGAATATCCATCCTGTACAAGGCTTAATACCTTGTTCTTAATTGTAGTCAGGTTGGCCCCGACGTTATAATTCCAGTCGCCGATCTGGTCGCGCCAGCTCAGTGCAAGTTCCACACCCAGGTTTTCGATAGATCCCAGGTTACCGATGCCCGGCACGGTTCCTGAGATACCGGGAACTTCTGCCAGCAAGTCTTTTGTTTTTTTCTTGTAATATACACCTTCAAAGTGCAGACGGTTGCGGAAGAAGTTGGCTTCGGCACCTACTTCCCATGCTTCAACTTTTTCCCAACGCAGGTTCGGGTTAGGGAGATAGGCAAGCTGATAGCCCGGATAAATGGCGGACGGAGTACCGAATACTGCGGAATAGGCATTGCTCAGCAAAGGCTCTGCCGGATAGGCTCTATCCAGGTTTTGGTTACCCAGGGTACCCCATGATCCTTTCAGTTTCAACATATCCAGCCATTCGATACCTTTCATCCATTCCTCTTCGCTCATCAACCAACCCAGACCTACGGAGTAGAAATTCTGCCATTGGTTTCCTGTATAAGAGAAAGCGGAAGAACCGTCGCGGCGGTAGGAGCCGTTGAACAGGTATTTACCTTTATAGTTATAGAGAATACGTGCCAGTACAGATACTGTAGAACGTTCCCATTGTGTACTACCGTTGGTTGCAGTGGCGGCATCGCCGATACTTACATACCATTTGTCCGGATTGTCCGGAATGACAAGTCCTACGCCTTGCGTGCGTCCGGCATTCAGATTTTCGAGTTTATTATAATAGGTGGTAAAACCGGCGGTGGCTGTCAGGCTATGGTCGCCCCAGGAGTTGGTATAAGTCAACAGATAGTCGCTCTGCACTTTCATCTCTGTCTCTTTAGCCTGAGTCACTCCGGTCTTGCCGGTGCCCAGTGTAGCTATATCGTCCTCGGCACTGGCATCATACACTTTAATGATCGGTGTGTAAGTCCGTGTGCTGTTCGATGCATAATCCAGCGAGAACATGGCTTTGAACTGAAAGTGTTGCAGGAAGTCCCATTGCCCGTATATGTTACCCGAACCGCGGTAGTTCTCCGCCTTTGTGGTATTTGCCTTCAGTTCAACGTCCACCATCGGGTTATTCATCTGCGCTTTCTGGAAGCCGGGGAGGGAGGTATACAATCCATATTCTTTGTTATACACCTCAGCTACCGGAGCCGCCCGCAGGGCAGTGGCAACACTCTTTGAATCAGCCGGCAGCATACGTGCGCCGTTGAACTGGAAACCTACTTTAAAGTTATCCGTCACTTTATAATCATTGCTGATGTTTAATGTGATTTTGCTGTACTTCTCGTGCTTGATGTTTCCTTGTTCGTAGGCATAACCTGCGCCGAGATAGAAGCTATGCCTGTCGGAAGCACCCGTAATGCTGATGTTGTTGTTCGTAATGAATCCGGTCTGGAAGATTTCGTCCTGCCAGTTGGTGTTACCTGTCCAGTCCGAGAAATTATATTCCGGATTGCCTTCATTTCTCAACTGTTCGTTATACAGCAGTTTGAAACCATCGGCATCTACCATTGCAATTTTATTGGTAATGGCTTTGAAGCCGAACGAACCGTTGATGTTTACCCGTGTCTGTCCTTCTTTTGCTTTCTTGGTGGTGATGATGATTACACCATTGGCACCACGCACACCGAAGATGGCAAGTGAGGAAGGGTCTTTCAGGATTTCCATTGACTCGATATCCTGCGGGTTCAGGAAGTTGATGTTGTCATTGAACAGTCCGTCCACTACATACAAGGGCTTGTAACCATTGATAGAGTTTGTACCGCGTACACGGATTTCCGGGTCGGCACCTGCCTTACCGGAGTTGATTATTTGTACACCGGCCACTTTACCTTGCAGGGCAGACAGTGGGTTGGCAACAGGTTTGTTGGCAATTTCATCACCTTTAATGTTGGTGATAGATCCTGTCAGGTCACGCTTTTTGGCGCTACCGTAACCGATGACCACTGTTTCGGCAAGCATCTGTGAGTCTTCTTTCATCTGTACATTGATGACGCTTTGGTTGCCTACTTTAATGCTTTGCTTCTCCATGCCTACGTATGAGAAGTCGAGGGTAGCATTGGGGGGAACTTGGATTGAATAATCGCCATCCAGTCCGGTCACTACACCGGTATTGGTGCCTTGTACCACAATGGATACACCAATCAACGGTTCTTTAAATGAGTCGGTAACGACACCGGTAATGGTCCGTTCCTGAGAAAATGCGGCAGTACCTATCAGCAGGAAACATACCGTCAAGAATAGATTTTTAAGCCTTAGGGCTCTCTTCATAGGAGGGTTCAGGTTTCTCTTCATTGCATTAAATTTTTATGTGAATGATATATTGCATCAGAACAATGCAAATGAAAAAAAGATTTCGAGGTCATTCAAATCCCGGTTTTTTAACACAATTCCTTTAGGATAGTAGCGAGCTTGAAAAGATGCCGGTACATATTGGCTGGCCATTGTAAACAAAGAGAAAGCCTTCGGAATTAGTTTTCCAAAGGCTTTCTCTTCTTACATTTTAACCGTATTTTAAATACTGTGCGGGTGATAGGACTCGAACCTACACGCCTCTCGGCACCAGATCCTAAGTCTGGCGCGGCTGCCAATTACGCCACACCCGCAGTGGCTTTCTTGTTAAGCGGTGGCAAAGATAGAAAGTTTTTTCTTTCTGGCAAACAGTTTGGCATAGAAAGTGTTTATTGGACTACTTTTAAGAGTTCCCGTGCCCGTTCTATAATGGCATCACTTTTGGTATCATCCTCATCCATATCTACTTTCTCGTCCGGATCAATGCCGAATTCGATATGTTGTTTGTCTGCATCCAGGTGGGGGCTGGCGGAGAAACGTACACCCCAACCATTCGGAAGCTCTGAAGAGAAAGGTAATCCCGAACCGCCACCGGTTTTGTCACCTACCAGAGTAACGTTAGGAAAATAGCGCATCGCATTTACGAAATCATTGGTTGCGCTATAAGAGTGACGGTTGATGAGAAGCATTACTGGTTTTTGCCAACGGATGCTATTGGAGGGCTCCAAATAAATGGGTTTGGGATCAGAGAAGTCACTGTGTCCCTTCCCGGTCTTATGCTGGATATATCCCGTCAACACTTTCTCATTAGTGAAGCGGGCCGCTATACGCTCTGAATTGGTCAGATTTCCGCCACCATTGTTGCGAACATCCAGAATCAGGCCACTACATGGAGCAAGATAAGAAAGTACCTCATCCAGATTGCCGTTACCGACACCACTGGAGAATGATTCATAATAGATATATCCGATATTGTCATCAAGAATCTTATATTTCATGCCGGCAGCGATGCGGTACGTCTTTCCGAGATATTGCCGTTCGATAATACCTTCGTTGAAGTTGCGGGGATAATCCAGATACCAGTCCCAGTAACGGGCCACATTTGAGGAACTGTACAGATTCACATGACCGTCTTTCAGTTCCGCCAGCATACTGTCAAGCACTTGGAACAATCCGTCATTACCCATGTTGGACGTAATGAGAGGTTGGTATTTATCGTGGATGGCATCCCAGTCTATTTGTTTGTAATCCAGGAAACAGTATTGTTCGTCAATGATCTTCCACAAAGCTTCGAAGTTTCCTTGTGGTGAATTGTTGAACTCTTCCTCCCGGATACAACTGGATAGCAAAGGCAGTATCATGAACGCTACTCCCAGCCATCTAAACTTACTATGATATATTTCTTTTATTCCCATTATTCTATCACCTTATCACGATGTTATCGCTTTATCACTCTATTTTTTCTTCTTGTCACGAATGAGAAACAATTCTTTCACGAAACCTACCATAAACACATGCGAATAGGTATGCGTCTTTATATCATTTACCTTGGACTGTTGCGCATCCCAGAGATAGGCTAAACGCATTTTGGCTCTTCCTACCGGGAAATCAACAGTCAACATCTGCCGCAGGGATGGCTGGTTGTGTAGGGAAGTGAAATTAATCACCCCGTTCCAGTTGCCCAACGTAAATATTTCGTAGTACGACTGTCCGTAGTTGGGTGAGAACATAATACCTGCAAAAGGCAAGTTAACCTGATAGCGCAGGCTAATCGGATAGTTCTTGATTCTTAAATCCCATATTGCCATTCCCGATGCATCCAGATTGATGTAAGCGCGTGCCTGTGCCGGGTTGTTGCCATTGCGCAGATTGTAGACAAAGCCGCCATTTAAGTCGATAAGTCCTCCGGCAAGTAATTTGAAGTTAGAAGTAATCGGAAAATTATAATGCAATCCGTAATTCCAGTTTGCCAGACCGGAGAACATATTGTTGTTGTCCACCCGGTTGTGTGTATAGCCTAAATCTGCCTGGAAGAAACTTTGCAGAGATACATTACCGTTCATCCACTTCGTCATGCGCATACTTTCGCGGGAAATACGGAAGTCAACGCCTTTGTATTCCTGCGGTGACAGGTAGGTGTCGAATACATTCGTGAAGCCGACACCGTACATTGTGGCGCGGGTTATAAAGCGTGTCCTTGCAGAAGAGTCCGCCCTTAGCTCTTGCAGCGCCTTGTCTTCAACACTTTGCGCTTTTATACTTCCACCTGCCAAAAGCAGGCATCCCACTATTGCACCAATCTTATATAACTTCATTGATATAGTTGCTTATCACTAATCGCTAATCGTTAATCACTTAGAACAACTTCATCTGTCCCGTTATTTCATCCCGGATGTCATCTTCACTCTTTCCATGATCCGGGTCCAGATTTTCCGGCTCTTCTTCCTCTTGGGCTTCGGTATCTTGTGGAACCTCCGGCTGTCGTGTAGGTTCCAGTTCGTTGACGGTTTCCATTGTGAACGTAGTGATACGTTTACCTTTTGCTTTGAAACCTTTTACGGCGATAAATTCATCAGCCTCTATAATCATGGGTTCACGGAAACTGTCGTGTCCGCCGAATATGATTTCCAGGCGAGGATAGCATTCATCCGTCAGTAAAATCAGGCGATTGTTCTTGTTTTCTCCCAGATAGTTCTGCTTGCGGTTGGTTGCTTCCATGCAGAAACGTTTGATATATGGGAAATTCTGTTGATCCGCGTCATAAAGTACAGCTGTCCATACCTTGTTCGGGTCAAACTTCTCTAATATACGAATATTGGCTTCATAGTGGTTGCTAAGGTCGAAGTTGGTGATGTAGAAATCTCCGTTGTCATGTACCACCAGAATACTGTCGTCGCTTTGGAATTCTCCCAGATATTCACCTCGTCCGTCATAATTAAGGCGAAGCACATCACGGTCGAACCAAACTTTTCGTCCGCCCAGAGTAGAACCGCCACGCTGTTTCAGGGCGATTTTGTGCACCGGAAGCTTGGTCAGAATATTTCCTCTTGCCTGACGTCCCTTGATGCCAATGGCACTGAAGTCTTCTTCGAAGATAATGCGTCGTACCCGTGGATTGGGTTTCAGGGTTACTTTGATGACTTCCGCTTCACCATTGGGGTTGGCAGTGAAGTACATGATGCGTGAGTCGGGTGTGCCTTGCGTCACATCATATTCGCGATCACGGATAATGCTTGTCACTGCGAAACGCTTGATATAATGTGTACCCTCTTTTCCGTCACGGTAAACCACATTGTAGATGGTGCGCTTATCGTTTTTCTTGAATACATTGGCATAAAGAATATTCTTGCCCACAAATTTCTTGTCGGAAACAGGAGTAACCAGATATCGTCCGTCCCGGAAGAAGACAATGACATCGTCGAGGCTGGAACAGTTTGAGAGGAATTCATCTTTCTTCAGGCCTGTACCGATGAAGCCTTCTTCACGATTGATATATAATTTCTCATTGGCTTCCACTACCTTGCTTGCCTCGATGGTATCGAAGTTGCGCAGTTCCGTACGGCGCGGGAAATTCTTGCCATATTTGTTTTTCAGCATCAGATACCAGTCTACCGTATATTCCACGATATTGGCCAGATGATGGTCTATTTCCTCTATGTCCGCCTTCATGCGGGCAATGAGTTCTTCCGCTTTGTCGGAGTTGAACTTGAGGATACGTCCCATCTTTATTTCCATCAATTTGAGGATATCTTCCTTGGTTACTTCGCGTACAAATTGTGGATAATAAGGCGTCAGACGTTCGTCAATGTGTTCGCAAGCAGCATCCATATTCTTGGCCTGCTCAAATTCCTTGTCTTTATAAATGCGTTCTTCAATGAAGATCTTTTCCAGTGAGGCAAAGTGCAGGCTTTCCAGTATTTCGTCTTTGCGTATTTCCAACTCCTGGCGCAGCAGGGATAAGGTGTTATCTACTGATTTTCTCAGTATATTGCTCACGGTGAGGAAGTGAGGTTTTTGATCGTCGATAACGCAACAATTGGGCGAAATGCTTACTTCGCAATCAGTGAAAGCATATAAGGCATCTATCGTCTTGTCCGAGGAAACGCCAGGCGCCAGGTGAACCAATATCTCTACGTTGCCAGATGTCAGGTCTTCTACCTTCTTTATCTTGATTTTGCCTTTTTCGCTTGCCTTTACAATAGAGTCGCAAACACTGGCTACTGTTTTTCCATACGGAATTTCTTTGATAGCAAGTGTTTTATTATCAATTTTTTCAATTTTAGCGCGTATGCGTACGGCTCCGCCACGTTCTCCGTCATTGTATTTAGAAACGTCGATGCTGCCGCCTGTCTGAAAATCCGGATACAGTCTGAATTCCTCTTCATGCAGATAGTGTATGGATGCATCGCAAAGTTCATTGAAGTTATGGGGAAGTATTTTGGATGAAAGACCTACCGCAATACCCTCTACTCCTTGTGCCAGCAGCAAAGGAAATTTAACAGGCAGGGTTACCGGTTCTTTGTTTCGTCCGTCATAGGAAAGTTTCCATTCGGTAGTTTTGGGATTGAACACTACATCGAGGGCGAATTTTGACAGGCGTGCTTCAATATAACGGGGAGCAGCAGCACCGTCACCGGTGAGTATATTACCCCAGTTTCCCTGACAGTCTACGAGTAAATCCTTCTGTCCCAATTGTACCAACGCATCACCGATAGAAGCGTCACCGTGCGGGTGGAACTGCATGGTATGTCCTACGATGTTTGCTACCTTATTGTAACGTCCATCTTCCAAACGCCTCATGGAATGCAGAATGCGTCTCTGCACAGGCTTCAAACCATCATTGATGTGGGGCACGGCACGCTCCAGAATAACGTATGAGGCATAATCCAGAAACCAGTTCTGGTACATACCGCTAAGTTGGTATTTTGCTTTTACGTCTTTCGCGTCAGCGGGTTTATAATCCGAATGTCCTTCGCTCCCTTCCGGGAGTCCGTTTTCCAAGTCGTCTTTTGGTGCTTCAAAGTCTTCGTTCATATCTGTTCCGGGAATATCTATTCTGAATAATCACTGAATTTTTCAGTCGAACGCAAAATTACGAATTTTCTCGGGAAAACCCGCAAATGAAGGTTTTTTAATTATTTGTAGTGAAATTGCAGAAAAGTAACTCTTGACTGTTGGAAAGGTGTGCCGGATTGTAAGCAGATCGATGTTATTGCCACTTGAACTGAACCGGCAGGGAACTACTATCGTTATGGTGACTCACTCGTGCCACGATGCCTCGTATGCCCACCGCATCATCAATCTGTTTGACGGACAGATTGTGACAGAAATGCAAAGTGAGAGTTTGTTACGATAAGATAAATTAATACCCCACCTGCCCGACTTATGATATAAATCCCTATCTTTGTGGCGCTTTTTAATAAAGAACAGGATTAAAATTAATAGATATAACAAAAAAATGGCACAAGAAGACGTTTTTAAGAAACTCGTATCACACTGTAAGGAATACGGTTTCGTATTCCCCTCCAGCGACATCTACGATGGATTGGGAGCAGTGTATGACTACGGTCAGATGGGTGTGGAACTGAAAAACAACATTAAACAATACTGGTGGCAGAGCATGGTGTTGCTGCACGAAAACATTGTCGGTATCGACTCCGCTATCTTTATGCACCCCACCATCTGGAAGGCTTCCGGACACGTAGACGCATTCAATGACCCTTTGATTGACAACCGTGATTCCAAGAAACGTTATCGTGCTGATGTGCTGATTGAAGACCAACTTGCAAAGTACGACGATAAAATCAATAAAGAAGTTGCCAAAGCTGCCAAGCGTTTCGGAGAGGCTTTTGATGAAGCGCAGTTCCGTAGCACAAACGGCCGCGTACTGGAACACCAGGCTAAACGCGACGCATTGCACGAACGTTTTGCAAAGGCTCTGAATGATAATAACCTTGACGAGCTTCGCCAGATTATTCTGGATGAAGAAATCGTTTGCCCCATCAGCGGTACAAAGAACTGGACGGAAGTTCGTCAGTTCAACCTGATGTTCTCTACAGAGATGGGTTCTACTTCGGATGGTGCCATGAAGATTTACCTGCGTCCTGAAACAGCCCAGGGTATCTTTGTGAACTACCTGAATGTACAGAAGACCGGTCGCATGAAGATACCTTTCGGTATTGCACAGATTGGTAAGGCATTCCGTAACGAGATTGTTGCCCGTCAGTTCATTTTCCGTATGCGTGAGTTCGAACAGATGGAAATGCAGTTCTTCGTGAAGCCGGGTACTGAGCTGGAATGGTTCAAGAAATGGAAAGAAATCCGTTTGAAATGGCATAAGGCATTGGGATTCGGTGATGACCACTATCGTTATCATGATCATGATAAGTTGGCTCATTATGCGAATGCAGCTACAGATATCGAGTTCCTGATGCCGTTCGGTTTCAAGGAAGTGGAAGGTATCCATAGCCGTACGAATTTTGACTTGTCTCAGCATGAGAAGTTCTCTGGTAAGAATATTAAGTACTTCGATCCTGAGACGAACGAAAGTTATACTCCGTATGTTATCGAGACTTCTATCGGAGTGGACCGTATGTTCCTCAGTATCATGTCTGCTTCTTATTGCGAAGAACAACTGGAGAGTGGAGAAAGCCGTGTAGTACTGAGATTGCCTGCCGCACTTGCTCCTGTGAAGTTGGCTGTAATGCCGTTGGTGAAGAAAGACGGCCTGCCTGAAAAGGCTCGTGAGATCATTGACTCATTGAAGTTCCACTTCCACTGCCAGTATGATGAAAAAGATAGTATCGGTAAACGTTACCGTCGTCAGGATGCCATCGGTACTCCGTACTGCGTGACTGTTGACCACCAAACTCTGGAAGATAACTGCGTGACGCTGCGTAATCGTGATACGATGCAACAGGAACGCGTGGCTATTGCTGAACTGAATAACATCATTGCAGACCGTGTCAGCATCACTTCATTGCTGAAGGGGTTGCAATAAGTAATACAATAAATTAATAGAATGAATAAAAGACTCTTAATATTTCTACCTTTCCTGTTACTCTTGGCAGGTGTATTTACTTCTTGTGAAGAAGTAGAGGAAGTAGGTAAGTATGATAACTGGCGAGAACGGAATGAAGCTTATATTGATTCATTGAATCTGATCATAGGTGGTCGGGCTGATAGAATTATAGAAGGGGCGAAATATGAAGGTGATAATGGTGACTCTGTTAAGCTTAGCAAGATTCCTGTAGGTGAATTATTTGCTATTAAGGATAACTACAAGAGTACAACAGAGAATTCTTTGTATATTTATTGTAAGAAAATATCGCCAGACAATCCCTATGGGGAGCGTCCGCTTTATACGGAGTCAGTTACGACATACTATTATGGTACAATAATACTAGGGGATAGATTCGATGGTAATTTTGTTGGTTACAGCGCAATAGACCGAGGCGTACTGCTTTCTGAAGGCGAGGGCGCCAAGGTGCCTACGGACTTTGATTCTCCATCTTCTTTTAGTGTGACAGGTGTCGTTTCTGGATGGACTACAGTATTGCAATATATGCATACGAAAGAACGCTGGATATTGTATATTCCTTACCAATGTGGATATGGAGAAAGCGGATATGGCTCAATTCTTGGTTATTCAACTTTGACATTTGATATGCAATTAGAGGCAGTAAAGTAGAGGCTCTTTATAAAATAGATAGAGAGGCTGCTCATTTATGGGCAGCCTCTTGTGTTTATAGAGGAGTCTACATTTTCTTTTTCAACGCTTTCACCCAAATTTTATATCCTTCTTCATTCAGGTGTAAGCCGTCACTGGTCAATTCTTTGCGAAGCACATTCGTGCCTTTCTCTGTAAATAACGGGAAGAGGTTGATGAATGTAATTTTGTGATTTTTAGCTAAAACTTCCAGTTGTGCATTGATTTCGGGAACCATGTCGGTTTTCCCGGTTAGCTTTTTGTAACGTCCGAAGCTCTCATCGAAAGGCAGGAGACTTTGCAGGTAGAGTTTCGTATCAGGAGATTCACGCTGAATGCGCTCTACGGTCATGCGTATCATACTGACGATGCTGTCCGCAGTGAGGTCGTGTGAGATATCGTTGACACCGGCAAGGAGGAATAGTTTCTCTGGGTGTCCCGGAAGTATCTGGTGCAGGCGGTCGTAAATACCCATAACTTCGTCACCGATGATACCACGGTTACGGATGTTTTTCTTGTTGAGGCGGGTGTTCCAGTTGCCGCCACCTTCTGTAAGGCTGTTGCCCACCATGACGATGTCTTTGGAGGTAATGGCAGGTTCATCCATGAATTGGAGGAAGCGCTTATAATAATGATCCGTATAAATACGTGGGGTGGGATAGATAGAAGCTGCAACAACATTGGCTATCAGAGAACGCAGACGAACCATGCTGTGACCGTCTTCGGGATGCACGGCATTGACAAGCAGGATGACGGAAGTATCGTTGTCCGGATCTATGATGATGGAAGTACCGGTGTATCCGGTGTGCCCGTAGGTATTCGGACCGAAATAATCTCCGTTATTGGAAGCGTAGGCGGTGAAATTATCCCATCCTAAAGTGCGTCCTAATGTAGCAGTGGCACGGGGGACGGTACGCATAGCTGTTACTCCCAATGGGCTGAGGATGCGGTGTCCATTCCATTCCCCGCCGTTTTGCAGGGCGGCGCAAAGGACAGCTATGTCTTCGGCACAGGAGAATACGCCGGCATTGCCGGAAATACCGCCATTCATGATGCGGGCGAGTGGATCGTGTACTTGTCCGCAGAGGACGCTGCCATCGGATTGCTTCTCGGTAGGAGCGATGAGTCTATGCCAGTCACCTTCGGTAGAGGTTGCCCAGTGGGCATCTGCTGTATTGATCCATTTTCCATCCTTGTCGCGCTTGCAGGGGAGATAATCGGTATGGGCCATACCTAATACATCAAATAGATTTTCGCGGGCGAAGTCGCGTAAGGATTGTCCGCTGACGGTTTCGATGATGCGTTGCAGGGTGATGTAGTTAAGGCAACTGTATTGGAAGTCGGTCTGTGGCTTGAAGTCGCGGCGGCAGTTGGCTATGTACTCTATCATTCCGTCGGGGCTGGGGGAGCCATATTGTTTTTCCAGTTCAGTGGTTGGGGCATAAGGGGGGAGGCCGGAAGTATGTGTCAACAGGTCGGCGATGCGGATGATTTTCTTATCTTTTCCGTCTTCGCTTATCCAGGATTTAAAATCGGGGATGTAGAGGCTGACGGGGTCCAAGAGGCGGAGCTTGCCACGTTCTGCCAGGATATGGGTACAGATGGCAGTGGACATGGGTTTACTGCATGAGGCCATATCGAAAATGGTGTTTACGGTCATAGGCTCGGTGTTAGGGTACACACGCTTGTCACCGTATGCTTTGAGGTAAGCCATCTTCCCGTTACGTACTACAGCGAGCACGGCACCGGGAATGTCTTTATTAGCGATGGCGGTTTCTATCGCTTCATCAGCGTACAACAAATGACGGGAATCCATGCCGACTTGTTCGGGGGCAACACGTTGCAAGGATTGTGCGTTGGCTTGCAGGACAAGCAGCACAAAGAAAAAAAAGGAAGGGAAAAGTTTCATAAGGGGGTGTTATTAATGATTAGATGATTAATAATGGGAAATGATCGGAAAGGCGATTATTTTCCTCTGTAAGCATCTACCGCCTTCTTCACTGAACCGTGCATTAGTAGCAGCGCTTTCGCTTTGCCATAATCTAATCCCAGCTCTTCTACGATCATGCGGGTACCACGGTCTACCAATTTCTGGTTACTCAGCTGCATGTTCACCATCTTGTTGCCTTTCACACGGCCCAGTTGTATCATGACAGAAGTGGTAATCATGTTCAGTATCATCTTCTGTCCCGTACCCGATTTCATGCGTGAGCTGCCTGTTACATACTCCGGTCCTACAATCATTTCGATGGGAACATCTGCTTCTGCTGCCATCGGAGAGTCGGGGTTGCTGGTGATGCAGCCTGTAAGAATGCCGTGCTCACGTGCTTTCTGCATGGCGCCGATAACGTAAGGAGTTGTGCCGGAAGCAGCAATGCCAATGACGATATCTTTATCCGTAATGTTACGTTCAACTAACTCTTCCCAACCGCGACGCATATTGTCTTCTGCATTTTCCACCGGATTGCGCAGGGCTGTATCACCGCCTGCTATCAGTCCGATGACGAGCGTAGGAGGCATACCGAATGTTGGAGGAATTTCTGAAGCATCCAGCACACCCAGGCGACCGCTGGTGCCTGCTCCCATATAAAAGATGCGTCCGCCTTGCTTCATACGCGGAACGATTTGTGTCACCAGTTTCTCAATCTGTGGAATGGCTTTTTGAACAGCCAATGCCACTTTCTGGTCTTCTGTGTTGATGTCCTCCAATATTTCGCGGACAGATTTCTTTTCTAAGTCGTTGTAGAGCGAAGGTTGCTCTGATATCTTTATGAATGCCATGATGATGATTTATAATTTATGAATTATATATTATTGTGTGTGGTTTAGCTATGATAGCTAATTAAGCCTTCCATAGGGCTCTGGAGGATGGTGCCTAATTGAATGCCCATTTCTTGTGCGGCTTCGGCAAGCACCTCCTTATAATGGAATGCTACGGAGCCGATGAAATGTACTTTGCTATGCTGATAATCGTATTGCATGACGTTCCTTTTCAGGAAAGCTTTGAAGCTGTTTAGCACCAGCGTGCGCACACAAGGTTCGTCCAGATTCTGAGCGAGAAATGGAGACAGACTTGCCAGAAAACGGTTCGGAAACGGTTTACGGTATACGCGGTCGATGATGTCTGCTGGTTCCAGATTAAGCTGCTTGAGGAACTTCTCTTTTAACTCTGGAGTCATTTGATTTTTCAGAATATCACCTACCAGCAACTTACCTAGGCAAGCACCACTACCTTCGTCGCCAAGAATGAAACCCAGGGGAGAGACGTTGGCACCAATGTGTTTGCCGTCGTAATAACACGAGTTGGAACCTGTGCCCATGATGCAGGCTATGCCCGGTTCGTGTCCGCAAAGTCCGCGGGCGGCGGCAAGCATGTCCGTATTTACTTCCACTTCGTCGCCCGAAACCTGGAGATGTCGGATAATGGCACGGTGTACCATGGCTATTTTGTCGGGGAAGCCACAGCCGGCACCATAAAAGTACACAGCGTCGAAGGTATTGGTCGTTAACTGGGGCAGCAGCGCTGTCGCAATTTCATTACTGATCTCCTCTTCCGACTGAAAGAAAGGATTGGTACCTTTCGTGAAAATCTGCTGGATGAGTTCACCTTTCTCTACAACACACCAATCAGTTTTTGTAGAGCCACTGTCTGCTATTAATATCATATCGTTTTATTTTAATTATTCATCGTTTATATTTCATCGGTGTTATAGTCTTTTGCCGATTTATCTGCTTGTTACTATATCTTGATATATATCTTCCGCTTATACAATTGATAGCCGATGCACCAGTTGATGGCTACAAAGAGCAATGCATAGGCCAGTGAACCGCCTGTCTCACCGAATATCGGCATGAGAACGATCTTGTATAAGAATCCGTGTATGCTGATGCTACCATCGCCCCAGGGGAAGCTGATGCTGCCGAACAGGATGCTGAGTACTCCACCCAGAACGTACATGAACAGGGGGTTGACACCGAAAGCCTCGAAGAAAGTACACCATTTCTTGTATCCTTTTACGTCGATGATCCAGATGAGCAGTGCCAGGAAACTGGAGGCCAGTCCGCAAGTGGTGAGGACGAAGGTGGGAGACCAGATTTTCTTGTTGATAGGGCAACCGTAGCTCAGCAGGAAGCCTGCAAAAGTAAGGATGGCACCAACCAGGAGTAATTTGATCAGGTGAGAGTTCAGTAATGCCTCACGGCTCTCGGCTTTATTGCTGTCCAGCATCATACGGCCTACGCAGAAGCCCAGCAATACATGGGCAATGGAGGGTATGGTGCTTAAAAGACCTTCGGGATCAATGCCGTTGTCCTTGTACATGTGTGCGGGGGTGAGGATGGCACGGTCCACTATGGAAAGGATATTGGTTTCGTTGTAAGCAAATCCGTTGCCACACATCAGCAGGATGAAGTAGCCAATCAGTAATGTGGCAATGAGGTAAGGGATATGACGGTGTTTCATGGTCAGTGCAATGATAGCGGTAGCACCGTAACAAAGGGCCAGACGCTGCATGACACCCAGGATACGGATGCGGTCGAAAGTCCAGACGGATGCCCAGAGTTGTTCGCCAAAACTGAGGCCTTCATGGGAGCCTGCCCAGTAGTAACAGAATTTGGAGAACCAGCCGATGGCAAGTCCGATCAGGAAGATGATAATGGTACGCTTCAATATTTTCATGGCGGCTGCATGACTGAACTCGAAATTGTACTTCTTCAGGGAGATATAGGTAGAGATACCCATGATGAACATGAAGAAAGGGAAGACGAGATCGGTGGGGGTGAGGCCATTCCACTCGGCGTGGCGCAGGGGGGCATATATATGTCCCCAAGTGCCGGGGTTGTTCACCATAATCATGCCCGCAATGGTGACACCGCGAAGGATGTCGAGGGCAAGAATGCGCTTGTTTGTCTTGGTCTGACTGTTCATTGTAATAAGTGTGTTAAGTTATTAGTTATAAGTTATCAGTTGCTTCAGCTTTCACGCTCTTTGTGCATTGGTCTACGAGATAGGCGATAGAGACGTAGGGGATACCTGAGTTGGTAGTCAGTCCTATTTCGCAGGTACGACTGTTTGAGTAGCCGATAGTGATACCCGATGCTTCTATCTGCGGACGGAGTTTGCGCAAGGCATAGGAATTCAGTTCGGGATAGGTGAATCCACGGTCTCCGGCAAAACCACAGCAGCCTACTTCTTCGGGTACGAAGACATGCGTAGAACAGAGTTTTGCCAGGGAGATAATTGTATCTGCCAGACCCATTTTGCGCATGGAGCAGGTGATGTGTACAGCTACGGGGCGGTCGGTCTGTGTGAAGACTAGTTTGTCTCGCAGGAAGGTGTAGATGAATTCTGCAGGTTCGTAGAGTTTCATCTTCTGAATGGTTTCGCGCATGCGGTGCAGGCAGGGGCTCTGATCGCAGAGAACTGGGTATTTGCCTTGCTCGCTGGCTTCCCAAAGGGCGGCTTCGAGTTCAGTGGCTTTGCGGTCGGCAATGTCGAGCATACCTTTACTTTCCCAAATGGTGCCGCAGCAGAGCTTGTCCATGTCCTTTGGGAAGATGACTTCGTAACCGCCTTTTTGTAGGAGGGAGATCATCTTGTTTACCAAAGGTTGCTCCACAGGGGATTTTTTCGGGAGCCCCATGGTTTGGTTGATGCAGCTGGGGAAATAAACTACTTTATCAGCTACGAGTGACGAGCTACGAGCTACGAGTGCTGCACTATCATGCCGCATGGCACTCGTAGCTTGTAGCTTGTAGCTTGTAACTTTATAGCTCTTTGGCATGGCAGGCGTCCACAAAGGCACGCCCAATACATTGTGCATCCCTTTCGTAATGCTGCTCATGGCTTTGGTTCCCAATACGGAGTGTCCGAAATTGGCTAATGATAAAACGGGGCGCAGGGCGCTCTTGACACCGGCGAAGTGATTGGCTACGAAATCTCCTGCTTTATATCCGAGGCTACCTTTCGGCAGTGATTCCTGGCGGATGATGTGGGTCAGGTCGCCTGTATTGATATTCATCGGGCAAGATATGGAGCACAGTCCGTCTCCTGCGCAAGTTTGATTGCCCAGGTAGCGGTATTGTTTTTCGAGTAGAGACAGACGTTCCTGGTCTGTGCCGCTTTGTTTCAGACGTGATATTTCCCGTTGCAATACAATGCGTTGGCGCGAAGAAAGGGTAAAGCCGCACGACAGGCAGTTCACTTCGCAGAAGCCACATTCGATGCACTTGTTTACTTTTTCGGCAGGACTGGCTTCGTCGATAGGAATCAACGGTAACGGTTTGAAGTTCTTGATGTGACATTGTGGGTCATCATTGAAGATAACTCCCGGATTGAGCAGCCCTTTCGGGTCGAACAACTGCTTGACTGCCTTCATGGCTTCAAAAGCTGCCTCTCCCCATTCATATTTCACGAAGGGGGCCATGTTACGTCCAGTGCCATGTTCTGCTTTCAGCGAACCGTCGTATTTATCGACTACCAGAGTCTTTACGTCATTCATCAGGTCCTCGTAGCGCTTTACTTCGGCGTCGGTACTGAAAGACTGGTTCAGGATAAAGTGGTAGTTGCCTTCCAAGGCATGACCGTAGATGCAGGCATCATCGTAGCCGTGGCGGGCGATGAGCTGTTGCAGGTCGGCAGTGGCTTCGGGCAGGTCTTCGATGTGGAAGGCTACGTCCTCGATGAGGCAGGTAGTGCCGGGTTGGCGTGTACCGCCTACGGATGGGAATATGCCTGAGCGAATAGCCCAATACTTGGAATATTCTTCCGGTCGGTCGGTGAAGTGCACGGGGATGTAGGTGCTGAAAGTTTTCAGACATTCCTCGATTGCTGAGATGTTCTGTTCCAGTTCCTCGCGGGTGCGGGCTTTGGTCTCGGTCAGCACGGCTGTAAGGCCGGAGGCATCGGCAACTTCTTGCTTATACTTTAAGTAGACAGGGTCTTCTACCGAAGAGAGACTCTTGTAGTCCAGCAGTTCGGCGCCTTTTACTATCTTTCTGTCTGCTTCTGATGCGGAAGTATTATCATTTGAGAGTTCTTTCATCGCCACCACCGTCCGGCAAGCATCCTTGATGCTGGTAAAATAGAGCATGGCGCTGGCCTTGTACGGATAGTCGTACTCTGTGCGCATGGTAATTTGGGAAAGGAATGCAAGCGTGCCTTCCGAGCCTACCATCAAGTGGGCAATAATATCAAACGGGTCATCGAAACGGACGAATGGCAGAAGGTTCAGTCCGGTTACGTTCTTGATGGAGTATTTGTAGCGGATGCGTGCAGCGAGTTCTTCATTGGCACGTATCTGGTCACGCAATTCGCAGATGCGATTGTAGAAATCGGGGTGGGTGGCTTCGAAGGAAGCACGCGAAATGTCGTCCCCTGTGTCTAGCACGGTGCCGTCCGCCAATACGATGCGGGCGGAGAGAAGTACCTTGTCACTATTGGCGTGTGTACCGCAATTCATACCCGAGGCGTTGTTCATGACAATGCCGCCTACCATGGCACTTTTCACGCTTGCCGGGTCCGGAGCAAACTTACGTCCGTAGGGGGCGAGAATCTCGTTGACCCGCTGACCGATGATGCCCGGTTGCAAGGTAATCTGTTCATGATCGGGAGAAATGCTGTACTTCTCCCAATGTTTTCCGGCTACTATCAGGATAGAGTCACTGATGGCTTGTCCCGACAAACTGGTTCCTGCGGCACGAAACGTTACTGGCAGACCGTAACGGCCGGCAAGTTTCAACAGCTCGGAGATCTCCTCTTCGCTGTTGGAACGAATCACGATTTGTGGAATAAGGCGGTAGAAACCCGCATCTGTTCCCCATGCTAACCGGCGCAGTTCGTCGGTGTATATCCTATCTTGCGGAATAAGTCCCCTTATTTCCTGCAAAAACGAAGTGTAGCTACTTTTTACCATAGTGTTTTCGCCTTTCTTTTCCTTATCATTCTTTTCTTCTTTCACCTACCTGTGATGACAAGCACTTGTCACCCCTTATGACATCCCGGTTCCTTAATGGCTCTTTTCGGTGTAAGAAGCGTTTATTGTTCCCTACTTGTACAGGTAGTATTTCTTCGACAACCGTCGGAAGTCTTCAACATCCTTATACCAATAGTCGTGAACGTCTTCCCAGCGGTTTCGCTGTGAGAACCGCTTGCGTATCTCTTCCGAGCCGCTTACCATGTCGAACATACGGAAACGTCCCTTGTCGGCATGCTCAAATACGGTACGGTCAGGATAAAGCGCTGCGATCTCTTGCATCACTAAGAATTGAATGTCGCTCAGCGGGGCTTTCTGTACATCCATGATGTGTACCTGTACGCCTTGCAGCAATTCACCCTTACCCACGGAGTAGAAGGGTTTCAGATACATCGGCCTGAATACAACACCCGGCACATTCAATGCGTTCAGGTTTCCCGCCAGTTTTTCTGCTTCTACCCACTGTGCGGCGAACATCTGGAACGGTATCGTATAGCCTACCCCGATGGACATGTATCCTAGTTCACCCAGAATACCGCTTACCGGATAGAATATAGCCGAATGCGGATGGGGAATATGCGGAGAAGAGGGTACCCATTGCAACCCCGTCTGTACATAGTCCATCTTGCGTTTCCAGCCTTTCATCTTCACAACATGCAGGTTGCATTGTGCCGCCATCATCTTCTCTCCGTTCAGCATCAATGCCAGTTCACCGCAAGTCAGCCCGTAAAGGTACGGAATCTTGAACTGACTGACAAAAGAAATGCAATCATCTTCTACCAGGTTGCCTTCTATCTTGAGTCCGCCTACCGGGTTGGGGCGATCCAATACGATAAATTCTTTACCGTTTTCGGCTGCTGCTTCCATAGCCAGTCCCATTGTACTGATATAGGTGAATGAGCGGCAACCGATATCTTGGATATCGTAGACCAATACGTCAATGTTTTTCAACATCTCCGGCGTAGCCTTGCGGGTTTTGCCGTAAAGGGAATATACGGGCAATCCGGTGGTGGCATCTTTGATGTCCGTCACGTGGTCGCCGGCATGTACGTCGCCACGAACCCCGTGCTCCGGACCGAAGAGGGCAACCAAATTTACGTTCGGTGCTTCATGCAGAATGTCAATGGTGGATTTCATCTGATTATCCACTCCGGTGGGGTTGGTAATCAGACCTACGCGTTTGCCTTCCAGGCACTTGAAATTCTGGGCTTTCAGGACTTCGATACCTGTTTTTATTCTTATCTTTTGTGCCTGCGATGCACCACAGAGCACACAAAGCAGGCAAAGGAGAATGTATTTCTTCATAATCATTATTATATAGTCTTTTTTTATCATTTATCACTCTTCTTTCTTCCTTCCGAAGCTCGGATCTATCTTGATGAATGCACATACTCCGATGGTAGCAGCGCAACAGATAATGGTCCATACGAAGAAGTGGCGGTAACCGATGGTTTCCTGCAACCATCCGGCAGCCATTCCGGGCAACATCATTCCCAGTGCCATGAATCCTGTGCAGATGGCGTAATGGGCAGTTTTGTGCTCGCCTTCCGAGAAATAAATCAGATATAGCATATAAGCTGTGAAGCCGAAACCATAGCCGAATTGTTCGATGAAGATGCAAATGTTGACTGTCAGCAACGAGTGATCCTGTGCATAACTCAGATAGATGAATGTCAGACAGGTGAGGGACATACTCCATGCCATTGGCCACAACCACTTTTTCAATCCGCCCCGTGCAGCAACAAGACCGCCAATGATACCGCCAATTGTCAGTCCGATGATACCGATAGTACCATAGACGAAACCAACCTGTCCGGTAGTCAGTCCCAGTCCGCCTTTGTCTATTGGGTCCAGAAGGAAAGGATTGATCAGCTTCACGAGCTGTGCTTCCGGCAGACGGTAGAGCAGCATAAAGAGGATAGCGACTCCTGCCTGCGGTTTGGTGAAGAAGCTCTTGAAAGTATCGAAGAATTCTTTCATCAGATTCTGGGCGGTAACGTCTTTCGACGGACGGTCGGATGTGGGTTTCGGCAATATCCAGTTATGGTAAATACTTACCGCGAAGAAGAATCCGGACAGTACGATGAATACCATCAGCCAGGCAAACGGAATGTTACCGGATGCACCTTCGAAGGTAGCGGAAGTCTCGTTCTTAATCTTATGGTCTATTCTGAATAGTAGGTAAGCAGGCTTGTCCCAGTTCTCGGCAGTGAACTCGAACCGTGTGGAAAGGCTGTTCTGTTCCAGTTTGATACTTTGGTCACCATCTTTGAAGGTGACATTCAATATCTTGGTTTCGTCGGTAGCCGGTTGTTTGGACAGGCGTACGCCTACTATGGCAACGTTATCAGTAGCGCCTTGGGCCGCTTCGCGCTTCTCGCCGAAAGTCTCACGTACCCATGCAGTGAAAGAACTCTCCTTTTTCTCTGTTTTTACGGTGGTGTCACCTTCTTTGGCATTTTCGGCCGGAACGAAGTGATTGGCTATGTTGGATGCTTTGACAGCTTTTTCCAATTCGGCAATCTGTGTCTTTATATCTACCGAATCATTATCGGCAATAGCGGTGACACCCGCTTGTACTATCGGAGAGGTATATACGAAATAGGCTTCTTTTTGTGTGTCGATATTCGTATCCTCAAAGTCGGGCAAGGTCAGGGTGTTAGTGTAAGAGGGTGAGACTTGAACTTGCAGCATGGCAGGTTCGAGGCCGGTTCCGGTTTCAATCAATCCCGCAATGATGACCAGCAAACCTTGTCCGGCTACTGTGGCAATACGATAGAATGTGCTTCGGATGCCCACATAGAGTGATTGCTCATGCTCCGTTAGGGCGTGCATATAGAATCCATCCGCCGCAATGTCATGAGTTGCGGAGGTGAAGCCCACTATCCAGAATACTGCCAGCGTCAACTGGAAGAAGAAGGGGGTGGGGATGGAAAATGCAATGCCCGCCAATGCAAAGGCAAGGATGTATTGCATGACGACGGTCCACCACCGTTTAGTCTTGATCAAGTCGACAAATGGACTCCAGAAAGGCTTAATTACCCATGGCAGGTAGAGCCAACCGGTGTAGAGAGCGATATCCGTGTTGGATATTCCCAAACGCTTGTACATGATGACGGAAATGGTCATCACGGCTACGTAGGGCAAACCTTGCGCAAAGTACAGGGTAGGTATCCATGCCCACGGACTGGTTTTCTTGGTAGATTGTTTCATGGTATTTTCTTATTTCTGTTTATTCATATAGCTTCTCGATACTTGCACCTATGTAATAGTGCAGCAGTATCGCGTCATACTTATAGCCTTGTTCGCCCATAACAGCAGCACCGATCTGGCATAGTCCTACACCGTGTCCCCAGCCGGCTCCGGTGAGGATGAAACGGGCGGGGATGCCTTCGGGAGAGATATCTTCCTTATCTACTACGAATGCGGAACTGTACAGATGGGAAGTAGACAGCGTGCGACGTATTTCCAGCTCTTTACCGATGGTGAGCGTCTTCTTGGTTCCTACGATTTTCAGTTTCCAGAGGCGACCTGAAGTTCCACGGGCGATAGGAACAAGATCAATGATTTGCCCGTAATCGATGCCGGAGCGTTTCAGGATCAGTGCGGAAAGTTCTTCCTGGGTGTAAACTACTTTCCAGCGATAGAAGTCGGTGGTTTCCTGGTCGTAGTTATTCAATACCTGTGAGAGGACTTTCTTGTCTGTGGTGTTGCAGAAAGCTTCCGGGGAGGTGCGTATCCAATGCTCCGCTTTGGCTTCCTGGGTCAGGTCGGGAAGGGGGGAATCAGCTACGAGTGACGAGCTACTAGCTACGAGTGCTGCGCTGTCATTCTGCATAGCACTTGTAACTCGTAGCTTGTAGCTCGTAGCTGACTTACTCCAGTCGCGCTGTTTGGTGAGATAGGAATACTTCACATTTTCCCAGCAATATTGGAATTCTTCGAATGCACCGCCGCAGCATTTAGAGAATCGGGCATCGCATATCTTACCGTCAGACGTCAATACTTGTCCGCGGGTGGCAGCGATGGCTTGCTTTACGATTTCAGTGGAGGCACGGGTAATGCCTTGGTAACGCTGACAATGGTCGTCTGCACAGACGTCGAAACGGGTGTGGTCTTCACGGTCGTACCAACGGATTAACTCTTCATCTGTCTGGGTGAAAGCGGAATACTCTGCCTGGGTTTCTGTAATCTCCTTGTTCTTATGAATCTGAGCCAAAAGCCAGCTTCGTGAAATCACGGCATGTGCCTCTAACAGTTCTAATGAAGCTGTTGCGCTCATTTCACTGGAGATTACACTGGTCAGGTAATCTTCTATGTGAATAACATTGATACCTGTCAACTTCTTGTTCTCCACAATAATCTTCAGGGAACCCAGGAAGCGTTGGTCTTCTTTACGCTCCCAGTGGAAGTTGATGCCGATGGTGACATCGAGCAGTTCGAAAGCGTCGGTGGCTTCGTTTACAGGTTCAAATAGAAGCTCGTCATAAAGGCGTCCGTTCCACAGTATCCTGCCTTCGTTGTAGGTCACAACCTGCTTACCACTGATTTCCATACCGTTGATGCGGTACGGATTCAGTAGGATAAACTCTATTTGCGGCTCGAACAATATGCCTACGTGTACTTTGGGCTCTTTCATAATCGTTTATATTTGTTCTTTAATACGCTGACGCACCCGATGGAAGTCTTCGGCAGAAAGCGATACTTCGCTCAGGATCTGGGCTATATCTTCGGCTGTGATCTTGAGAAAGTCTTTTTCGACCGGTGTGATAAACACTCCGCCGAGGTCTACAGATGCAGGACTGCTCAATAAATTGGCATCTCCTTCGGCTGTATAGCAAGCCGGACGGTGCTTCTCACGTGGAAATACGCATACGATCCATTTCTCATCTTCGTACCATGCCAATACATTCATCATTGGTTCGTCATCTCCCGGTTTGATGTCCAGTGAGTGGTAAATGATATCGAACAGGGCGGCAGCATGTTTCTTATTGGCTGCTTCGATGACCAATGTTGCACGGGGAGCATCATTCAGGTACCAGAGGGTAGCTTCACCGTAATTTGCCACTTTGCCTGCTACCTGTCCGCGCCAGTCCTTTTCAATAGGCATGAAGCCTTTGTTGCCTGCCTGGAAGTGAGCATGGTCGGGGGCGGATGCACCGCACTTGGGACCATTATAGAATATCGTGTAATCCGTCAACGCCTGTGCCAATGCCAGCATATCCTTGAAACGGACGGCTATGCGCTGGTCCACGTGTGCCACTTCCGGTATCGTCAGGTGGCGGGGAAAGATAGGGAACGGATTGACCAGGATATTATAATGTCCTTCGAACGGAATTCCTTTCTGCACCGGTGGTAAATTGGCCGGGCAGAGAAAACATTTGCGTTCCTTGATGGACTGGGCATCTACTTTAGCTCCCGAAGAAACGATACGTGCAGGATTGAATTGTACCTTATACGGAATACCGTTTACATCGAGCTCCTTCACCTGCACACCCGAAAGGGCGGCGTAGTTGTTACGAGCCGTTTCCCAAGAGGCAAGTTGCTCGGTAAGCAGATTGTTTATGGTTTGGTTCATATTAATTGCTGTAACTGGTTACTTATTAATGTGTTGCGTAACGCTTGTGTTTCATTTGAGGGACACTTGTGTTACATTTGTGGCACACAAGCATTTCATTTGAGAAACACTTGTGTGGTATAAGTACGGAACACACTAGGTATTTATCCTTTCTTGTTCATAGCCACACGTGCCTGTAGTTCCCAGGTACGGATGCGGTCTTTATATAGATTATGACCATTCATTTTCACGATATCCAGCGAAGCGTCCGAGTTGTCGTCCCAGCGGCGGCACAGGTAAACTACATCATACACACGGCCGATCTGGTATTGGCGGGAGAAGTTCAATCCCAGTGCATAGTCTTCACCATAGCTGGTATTCGGAACTTTCACTTCACGCAGCACCGGAGTATAGAAAGCACGCGGAGCACCCAGACCATTGATGCGGAGTGCATTGTTGCGTCCGTTTTCGGGTGTCCATTCTTTGTGGTCGATAATACCCGGAGCAATCATATTCATATTGAAGTCCGTCATCATATAGGTGCCTACCACCATGGCGCAATTCTGTTCATAGAAAGCGCGAACCATAGTAGTCAGTGTATTTTCATCCTTGTATACATCGTCGCTGTCCAGTTGCACGGCGAACTTACCACATTTGGGATGATGCACACCCATGTTCCAGCAACCGCCGATGCCCAGGTCATAGCGTTCGGGGATGATGTGGATGAGGCGTTCGTCGTTCTTGAATTCGTCAATAGCTTCTGTGGTCCCGTCCGTAGAGTGGTTGTCGATGATAATCAGGTTGAACTTAAAGTCGGTCTTCTGCTTCAATACCGAATGAATGGCATCGCGGATGGTGCGGATACGATTGCGTACGGGGATGATAACCGAAGCTTCATATTCGAAGTTGCCTGCTGAGAATTCTATTTGTTTGAATTCAGGTACCAGATAGCCGCCGATTTCTTTCAGATGCTCGGTACAAGCCTGTTCCATTTCAATCTGGCGGTCACGGTTTCTGGGATCCACGTAATCGAATATCTTCTCACCGCTCTTACGGGTATCGTCTTCGATTTCGCTGTACAGATACTCATTGATGTGTACCAGACTTTCGTTCTGGCTTACCTTCAGGCGAAGGTCATAAAGCCCGGCAAATTTATACTCGTCTTCATTCATGCGGGCAGCGGCTTCCTTGAATGCATCCGTACGGAATAACAGTACGGAACCGAAGTCGAAATCATCGCGCAATGAGCCGAATTGATAATCGATCACCGGGGCATTGGTTTGCTTGCCTTCCTTTACCTGGTAGCGGTCAGCATATACCATACCTGCACCGCTGTCTTCAGCAATGTGTATCATACGCTCCAGGGCGAATAAACCCAGTTCGAGCGTCGTATATTTCGTATAGATCAGTGTGTATTCTGCATCGCTATGTCCGGCAATATCCCTCATGGCGGTACTGGACTGGATAGATTGCATGTGCAGGGTACTGCATCCGGGCAGGTTTTCTGTAACGTCCGGCAGGGCGAGCAGATAAATGTTATTCACTAAGCCGGTTTCTTGCAGGCCTTTTACTGTCTTTTCCGCTTGTGCAGCTCCCGAAAAAGGAACGAAGCAATTAATTTTATTCATAATGTCCTATATTGCTTTTAATTATTAATTCTTTAATTTTTAACTCGTAGCAGTCCCACCTCACCACTGGTAGCTGTGAACAATACCTGTCGCCCGTTTAGCGGCACTACGGTACTGATCAGCGAGTTACCTATCTTATGTTTCCACAATACTTTACCGGTTTGGGCTTCCAAAGCAAAAATCAGTCCTTCCTTGGTACTGCCGAACATGACACCTCCCTTTTCCACTTGCATGGAGGGTGCATGTTCGTATCCGAAGCCGACGTTGCTTGCCCATAATTCGCGGGGTTGATCTCCCTGTGTGGCATAGCAGACAATACTGTCGTTCATGGTCTTGCTGAATACACGCGTTCCATCTTCCGACAGGCCAATCGTTTCACGTACCATAGACTGAAAAGTGCGCCACACTGTTTCTCCATTTTGTATATTGATAGCTGTCATGGCTCGCTGCGGGTCGGTGATAAATGCTTTGCCTTCTGCGGCTACCGGCCATACGGCTGCGGGTGAGAAGTGCATGCGCGTTAAACCGCCTGTCCACTTCCATAATACCTTACCGTCTGCCTTATTCAATGCATAGAGGGTATTGTCCCAGGCACCGAAGATCACTTTGTCAGCTGTTACCAGTGGTTTGGTTTCAATGTAGCCTTTCACACCGGTATATGCCCAGATTACTTTACCTGTATGGATATCAATAGCACGGAAAGTAGAATCGCTGGCACCAATGTAGGCAATTCCATTTTCAATGGTTACCGCACCCAGTACCGGGTCTTTTGCTTTTACAGTCCACAGCAGTTTCCCGTCCTTGCTGTTCAGACCGTAGATGTTACGGTCGGCAGAACCGAATACGACTACACCATCTGCCGTAGCCGGAGTGCCTACAATGCGCTTACCGGATTGGAAATTCCACAGTTTCTTTCCATTTTTCAAGGCATAGCAAGTCAGGTAACCCATATCGTCTCCGACGAACACTTTGTCTTTTTCTACTGCAGGCGAACAATAGATACCTGCACCGGTTTGTACTACCCACTGTTCTTTCACATTCGGGTATTCTGTGTTGACTGAAAAGTCTGGGTATTTCTCTGCCTTTCCATTGCGGTCATAATAGGGTTGGGTCAGTGAGAAAGCAGCCCATTGCTTTTTCGGTTCTCCGATGCGCTGAGTGTAGACAAGGATGGAATCTTTGGTTATATCATAGATGCCATATCCCGGCTTTCCATCTTTATCACGCAGGTTACTGCGCATCAGGATACCCGGAATGCCATCATAACGCAAATCCCGGTTACGGTGATAGTGCCCGCCGATGAACAAACGAATGTTATAGGGGCGTACTGCGTCTGTTACTTCATACCAGTTATCCACATCTCCATCCAGTAACGGGTAGTGTGTAACGAGTATAACCGGCTTGTCTTTTCCAAACTTATCCATCTCTTCCGTCATCCAGCGGATGTCCTGCGGAACAACATGTCCGTAAGCCATACGCATTAACGGTCCGGAATTGAAACCCAGAAACAGGATGCCTTTATGCTCGAATTCAAAGCGTTCACCGCCGAAAATCTCACCGAAGGCAGTACAGCCGGAGTCGCTCCATTTGGTTTCATGGTTACCGAGAATCATGTAATACTTTGCTTTCAGTAAATCCAATGTCTCTTTTACTTTCAGCATGGTGGCACGGTCGCCCTCTTCGGTGATATCGCCCGTAACCAAAACAAAGTCGATACTGTCTGTCGCATTTATTTGCGCGACGGAACGTAGTAAGTCTTCCATTGGGTTGGGATTGTTAGGGTTGAAATGGATGTCCGTTATTTGTGCAAAACGGAATGTGCCATGTTGTGCCTGTATCGCGAACGGTAGCAGGCACCCCAACAGGAACATTATTAAAAGTCTTCGCTTCATAGATGATGATTGGTTTAATTAAAAAATGTCAAGATAGCGCGCATCAACGCTTCTCTTTCAGAGGCGGTGCGCAATGCTTCGAACGGGAAGCCCAGTATGCAGGTCTTGTACTCGCCTTTATAAGCTACTCCGGCGCTCAGATTGTTTTCCGAATAGCGCATTACGGTGTATGCATCTTTTGTTGCCGGTTCGATGGCATCCGGTGATTCTACCGCATAGCTGTCTGCATTCAGTTCATTATGGTATGTATAGTTGCCTGAAAGGGCGGGGAACGGTGAAGCTACACATTTCACCTTACCCACTGTAGCTGCCTGCCCCACGCGCCATTTATATTTCAGGACTTCTGTTGCAAATTTCTTATCGGCCTCCTGAGCCGGGGCAAGGCGATTGTCCCAAAGGTCGGTTCCTACATAAGCACCCGAGACGAAGATGTTTCCGCCTTGTCCGCAATATGCGGTGATAGCTTCCTGCATAGGTTGGCTGAATGTTTTGAACTCTAACGGCTTCATACCGCCACGTCCCATTTTAGTCTGACATTCTTTACCTAATATCAGGTCTACATACTTATAGTCGTTCAGGTTCATTGTTTTATTTTCCACACTTTCATCGCTGCAAGATATGAAAGAATATCCGGCTTTCAAAATGGCGGCTCCATGAATAGCGGGATAATCGAATGTGTTTCCGGCGATTACTTTATCTTCGTAATTACCATAGCTGTCGCCAAAGCCGGAAGCATCGTCGTCCATCCATGGAATGGAACGGCGGTATTCTTTCATCTTACCAATGTAGCTGATATCTTTCAGATAAGGTACGCCGTGGTCCAGTTCATCTAAGAAACCGGCAAGTAAAGTATCTCCGGGAGTAGGTGCAACAAAATCTGCCGGAGCACTGATGCGGTCGAAGCCGTTTACTATCAGCACGGTTCCCTTTTCATTGAAAGCACGTCCTGCAGAGAGTATTTCGGACGGGAAACTTTCTCCGCCTTTGTTGACGGCAGTTACTTTATAACTGCATACCATGCCGGCAGGGAGGGCAGTGCGATAGGTATTCTTATCTACCAACACGCCATTATCGAAATCGCCATCTCCGATGCGGGTATAAACTATATATTTTTCAGCATTTGCCGTTGGCTCCAGTGGGTCGGCTACGGGTTGCCAGGTCAGTTCTATTTCATTCTCGCCTACCATTTTCAATGCCATATTGTCGACAGGCAACGGCTGAACGATATAGTCCATGTGGTATTGCGAGCAAATGAATTGCAGCATACCTTTATAAATTGCACGGCTTACCGTAAAACGGAAGCGTGGATCTAAACCATAACGCATGTCTGCAAAGTTTTGGTGAGAAAGTAATTCCAGCAACATAGTGGGGACACGGGGCACACGTGCTTCGTAGTAGGATTGGTTCCACATACCGCGGCGTGTCCAATCCGGTTCGTATAGACTGCGGATATCTCGTACGATATTTGACTGAATCAGGTCTGTCATGTCGTGTGCCAGATAGCGGGATGCCCCGTTGGCATATTCTTCATTGTAAACGTTGGTATAGTAGATACCCAGTGTTCCGATGATGGAATCGTTTAGCGTAGTTCCTGCATCTGAATGGAAGGCGAAAGCCATATCTACCGGGATATTCAGTCCTTGTTCTGTCGGGTTAACCGTAGAACCACCGGCAAGGTAATTCACCCAGATACCACGACATTTGTAATCATCCGTATAGTCATTCTTACCCTGGCTGTCGGAATAAACACTGTCCGGAATACCTGCCCATTGAAGCCAGTAGCGTGCTGCCTCGCAGAAACGGGGATAACCGCTTATCTCATACGGGTAATCTATCTTCGGCATTTCTTTATGCACTATGGCAGCATTGCCATCCGAACTTTTAATATTCTCTGTGGCACCTGCATCAGAGATACGACGTGCCATATTTCCCATACCACCTCCGATTTTTACGGCATCAGCGGTAACGATACGTCCGGCTTTATCAGAACGATTGCTTAAAACAACTTTTCCGGCATCGCTTCTTCCGGCATCAAAACCAAATGTACCCAGATAAATCCAGGTGCCGCCACCCATCTGTTGGTTCACTTTGAATTGGGATACTCCTCCTTTGTGATAAACGGTGTAAAGGGCATCATCCGTACTGTTTGGCAATGATTTATAGGATACATAAACGGCGTACTGTCCGGTTGACGGGAGCTCAGGAATCCATTCGGCTGTACTTTCTTTCTCCTTCTTACCTTTCACCGTCTCAACAGTGCGGAAAGTTCCTTCACGGAATGGGTTCTCAAAATTGATATATTGATCGCGCAGATGGGCGAAACCTTCACCGGTACCTTGCATCCAGTTCTTATCGCCTATCTTTTCTGTATAAACGGAACGGGAGTGAAGGCAACCGTCATTGTCTACAATAATTTCTGCTATTTGGCTATCCCGTTCACGGGGCATCAGCACATTAGCTCCTGCATTCTCCAACATGGGAACTAGGAAAGGCAGTACATAACTTTGCGTATATAAATCCTCCACCGTCTGGAAGATGCGGGCGCGTTGCCATTCCCAGCGTGTCAGTTTGGGCTCATAATAGAAGCCGTGACTCTGCCACAAGGCAATGTGACGGTTCTTTAGGCCATTTGTAGGGGTATAGGGGGTAGAAAGGGCCGTTACTAAAGGTTTTGTTCCGGCAGGATTGAATGTTTTGGCTTTTTTATCCTTTTTGCTGCGTAGGGCCTGGGGTATTAATTCTTCGATGCTACGCTTATTCGTGCGGATTTGCAGGTTGTATTTTGAAAACTCTGCCGGAAGCAGTGCCTGCACACCTTGATAAATCTCTGTCACATTATCTTCCCGGAAAGGAATATATGCACAGTTCATGTTAGCGAATAATTGCAACGTATTTCCTTCAGTGGCGACAGAGTCAATCCGGATGCGTCCTACGGAAACCTCTTTCCGTGCGGTTGCGTCCAGAAACTTACCGATTTCCTGGCGGACATCCGTTGGAAGCTCTTGCGCGCCTCCCGTCTGGGGGATCAGGGAGGCGGTGAGCAAAGTGAACAAAAAATGAAGTCTTACATTCATGGATGATGTATTAAGTTAATTATTAGTTCTTATCTTTTCTGATCAACAGGCAAAGTCCGATAAACGTGAACAGAGCGTTGAATATCAGCAGTTCGTAGCTGAACTGATACCCATTGAACCAGGCTTCCGAATTCTTTTGCAGGATGAAGCAAAGGATAGGGGAGAGGATGGCTACCAATGGGATATATTTGTCGCGAACTTGTTGTTTCATGAATATACCGAATGCGAATAATCCGAGAATGGGGCCGTATGTGTAACTTGCCAGTATATATACGGCATCGATTACACTTGTGTTATTCAATAGGTTGAATACGAATATCGTGATACCCATAATTACAGCCATACCAATATGTACCCGCTTGCGTATCTTTACGATTTCTTCTTCCGTCCTGCCTTTTGTCCCGAGGATATCCACTGTAAAGGAAGTTGTTAAAGCTGTCAGTGCTGAGCCGGCAGCGGAATAAGCCGAAGAAATAAGTCCGATGATAAACAAGATACCTACAATTGCAGGAAAGTAGTTACCGGTGGCTATCAATGGGAAGAGTTCATCGCTCTTTTCTACCTGAATGCCCTGGTTACCAGCGAAGATGTAAAGCAATACTCCCAGCATCAGGAACAACAGAATTACGAAGAACTGTGATATAACACTCGTAATCATATTTTTCTGTGAATCTTTGAAGTTCTTGCAGCTGAGGTTACGTTGCATCATGTCCTGATCCAGTCCTGTCATGGCAATCATAGTGAATGCCCCGGCAAAGAATTGTTTGAAGAAATATTGTTTACTGTTTACATCGTCAAAGAAGAAGATGCGTGACATGTCACTATCGGCTATTGTACTGATCATACTGCTAAGCGACAGATTGAGATCGGAAGCAATATAACTGATACAGAGAACTACCGATACCACCAGGCAGAATGTTTTGAGTGAATCTGTCCAGATCAGAGATTTTACTCCACCCCGGAACGTATAGAGCCATACTAATGCTACGGTAATGGCCACATTCAAAATAAATGGTAATCCAAACGGTTCGAATACCAGCAGTTGAAGTGTCAGACATACGAGGAACAAACGTACCGCGGCTCCCAGCATCTTAGAGATGAAGAAGAACCATGCGCCTGTCCGATAGGAAGACATACCAAAACGATTTTCCAGATATTCATAGATGGATACTAGGTTCATCCGGTAGAACAGTGGCGTCAATACGAATGCTATGATGAACTGTCCCGCAACAAATCCCAATACCATTTGCAGGTAACCGAAACTACTGGCAGCCACCATGCCCGGTACTGATACATACGTCACTCCGGAGATGCTGGATCCAATCATGGCAAATGCCACAACATACCAGGCCGATTTACGGTTACCAACAAAGAAACCTTCATTGTCGGCTTTTCTGCCGGCTATATAAGATACAGTGAACAAGATCACGAAATAAGCGGCAATAGTAATGATTACAGATATCGGGCTCATAGGGTTGATTTATGATTTATAATAGTACATGAATTTATTCTTCGTAAAGCAGATATGGTTTACGTTGCACCTTGAATTTCTCAACGTCATCTTTCCACATAGCTTTAATTTCATCGGCACTTTTTCCTTCTTTTATCATTTTTCGTACATAATCCCTTCCTACCAGCAATTCAAAGAATGGACGGAAGAAATGATCATCCAGATTCAGATTACGATATGCATCGATGACATAAGATAAATCTACACCTCGTTTCCAGATTTCTTCATCACTCATATTGCTTAGGTCTACTCCATGGCACAGTTTATTCAGCTGCGGCGGATTCTTTGCTCCGGGAATACTTCTTGGGGTGAAACTGTAGCTATATCCAGTCATATTGGGATGTCCATAAACCTGAAATGGGAGTGAAGTTCCTCTACCCAAGCTGACGGGAGTTGCCTCAAAAAAGCATGTAGCCGGATACAGATATATCGACTTCATGTTCGGTAAGTTAGGAGATGGGGGAATTGGCAGCTGATATTTAGTCTGATGTGTATAATTCTTGCATTTGATCACTGCCAGATTGCATTTGCGTGAACCAGGCAACCAACCTTCTCCATTAATCATTAATGCAAGTTCCCCTAATGTCATTCCGTGTACAATAGGAATCGGCAACCATCCCACACCTGATTTATATTTCATATCCAGAATCGGTCCATCTACATAATGTCCATTCGGATTAGGACGGTCTAATAACAAAACTTTCTTGTTATATTCCGCACAGACATCCATTAGCCGGCACATCGTTATGTAATAGGTGTAAAAACGTAATCCTACGTCCTGTATATCTACTATCAGAATATCAAATTTCTGCATTGAAGCCTTACTTGGCTTTTTATCTTTCCCCTCATAAAGAGAAAGAATTGGCACCCCTGTTTTAGAGTCTACTGAACTGGATACGTGCTCGCCTGCATCTGCATTTCCACGGAATCCATGTTCGGGTGAGAAGATGGCAACTACATTGAATTTGTTTTCTAAAAGAACATCCAATAGATGTTTATCCCCTATCATTCCTGTATGATTAGAGAAAATGGCAATCCGTTTATCCTTTAGGATGGGAAAATACTCGGAAGTTTGTTCGTCACCCAAAATAACCCGGTCTGTTTGTGCCTGGCACAAGAAGGCACTGCACAATAAAAAGATCAGTAGCAGAAGTTTCTTCATAATAGTATTATTGTTAAGGGGGATATTCGTAGCAACAAAGATAGATTTTATTTTAATATCAAAAACACTTATTTTGTTATTTTTAGCATTATAATTAATAATTTGCAAATAATCGGATGTTCACCTTATTTATATAAAAGATATATTATCTTTGCTGTGAACCAAAAAAATCATCATCATGAAATTTACTTATTTATGTGTAGCATTTGCGTGCATTTTCAGTTTGGCTGTTCAGCCGTTATCAGCCGGTAAAAAAAAGAAAGTTCAAAACCAGGAACAAAAGGTTGCTTTGGGAGTCTGGGACGATGTGGATAAAAGTGCCACGGTGGAGTCCCTGATTCTCTGGATGAAGCCTTTCGATGAGGCCGGTATCAAGAATTATTATATGTGTGGCTCACCGGAAGAAGTGGCGCGTTATATTGAGGCTGCCAAGTCCTATCAGGGTGCAAAAGTGCATGCGTGGATGTTCACGGTGAATGCTCCCGGAGATTCTGCGGCGTTGGCGCATCCCGAATGGTTTGATGTGAACCGGATAGGTTATAACAGTCATGAATATGACCCTTATGTAAAGCATTATAAATGGCTGAGTCCTTCTGTGCCTGAGGCCCGACAGTATATGAAAGATAAAGCAGCTTCTTATGCAGCTTTGGAAGGACTGACTTCTGTGCATCTGGATTTTATTCGTTATAATGATGCGGTACTGGGGCGGCGCCTGCAACAGCATAAGTTTAAGATTCAGCAAGATACCTATCGCGCTGAATATGATTTTGGCTATCATCCGGTGGCAATAGAAAAGTTTAAGAAACTGTTCGGTTACTCCCCGTTAGATTTGCAGGCTCCGTGGATGAGTCCGGAATGGTTGCAGTTCCGTTTGAATGAGGTCACTTCTCTGGTGAATGAGATTGTGAAAGCGACTCATTCTGAAGGCAAACTGGTTTCAGCGGCTGTTTTCCCTTATCCTACCCGTGCCCGCATGACAGTTTATCAGGACTGGCCTACCTGGAAAATAGATATTGTATGCCCGATGAATTATCAGTCGTTTTATTCGGAAAGTCTTGAATGGATACCGTTTAGTATAGAGAACGGTTTGCGCGAAACTTTCCATAAGAATAAGTATGTATCCGGTTTATTTGTTCCCGATATTACGGCTGAAGAGCTATATACAGCTGCAAAACTATCTATCGAAGCAGGAGCAGACGGCGTGAATTTCTTTAATGCACGTTCTTTGCTGAAGGATGGAAAGTTGCAAGTGGTCAGCAGGATTAATCAGGAATATAACTTGTAATTACCATTGGAACTGATTCATCACTAAACAATTTGTATAGTACGGGGTCCTGTAGTAAGGCTTTCAAAGAATATCGTTTGCCGTCTACCAGGACCTCGTTATTGATTAACCGGACACCATGACTATAATCCACATAACCAATGCCATGCGCTGCACTCAGTGGTTGAATTGGTTTTCCATCGGAATAATGCCAGCCGTATATAAATAACCTGCCCGGTTCTCCGGCTATCCGGTTGGTGATAACAATATCCTTTTTATGTCCGGCTATTAATGTACATAACGGTTTTTCAGATTCTTTACGGGCGGATTCTATAATAGAATCATGGCGAACAAATACAGGTATCGTGGTCATTGTGGAGTCCGGTGTCATAGGGTGGGGAGTTAGCTTCTGAGAGCTGTGAAGATGAATGAAATCAGATAATCTTCGCGTAGGCAATATTGCGCCATACAGATCTGCTAACTTTTGGGCTGTTCGTGGCAACATCGGGATGCGAAGAAAATCGGCATCTGTACCTATTGCTAAAAAATCCGGTAATATGCATAATGTAACTTCATGCAAATTTCCTGCAGAGTCATATAAATTACCTGTAAGATATGAGGGCTGGCGGAATGAATCGGGTATATTTCCTTGTGCAATTTCCTTGTAAACAACCGAATCGCGTTCTTCTGAATTCATATTCATAACTAGACGCGCGAATTCGCTTCCGGTAACAGCATCTTCTTTACGGGGAGGAAATTGGAAAATATGAGGTTGCATTTTTGAATCTTGCCGATACATGTCATAAACCTTTCTACCCATGAACTGATATCCCATTCCCTCGTATTTCGTGCCGGAGAATATTGACTGGATATAGCCATTTCGCTCTACCAGTATTGTATGATAAATCTTTTGCTCCGGATTCTTTCGGGAATAAAACTGAATCCGACAGTTGTCTGCCGTGAAATAAATAATACTATCATTTTCGGTTTTATTCCATGACAGACGTTTCATTTTCTTTTTCAGATATCGTTGCATTAAATAGGTTCTGTGCCAGGTCCCTCCTGTCTTTGAGACAAACGGCTTTCCATCCAGCAGAGCATTAGCATCATCATAACAAGCTACAAATAAGCGATTGTCGGAAGAAGCTTCCAGCCATTTTTGTAATTTATTTCCGTAACGTTCATTATCCCAGTTGTAATTGCTGTCAATGAAAGAGATTCTTTTCACATAATCCGGAATTTCAGAAACTGCATCCATAAAACCGAAAATGAAGTTTCCTCCTCCACTGTGGCTGTTCAGTTCGATATGTGGATTATACTTGGAAAAAAGGGACAGAATATACTCTACTGTTTCTTTAATCTTTTGATCCCGTGTAAGTTCAGCTTTTCTCCAACTCCCCCAGCTTTTGGTGTCTGCTTCCAGATAAACCGTTACAAAGTTACATTCCGGATCAGTAGCTCTGATATACCGTGTTTGAGCTCCTATGTGTTGTATATGATAATGCCAGTCATCACCTTCTGCCGGCATTTTCCCGATGGTCCAGTCTGTACTGTTGCCGTTCGGTAGTGCATATAGTACAAGTTTTGTGGGTTTATCTTTTCCGAATTTAGTTTCTGAGGGAGCATTTATATGAACTTTTATTCCTGGAGTATGGATAAAGCTGATAACTTGTTCCTCAAAATAAGGACTGGTTACAAATCCGGGTAATTTGATTGCTTTACTGGATATTTTCGATGAAAGATTCATCTGTTCTTGTGCCCGATTGGACAGAGAAAAACAACATATAAGAATTAAGAAAAGAATATTTTTCATATTGTTTCAGATAAGAGATTATATGTATAGCAAAGTTAGATGATCTTTCGATATCTACAATAAATATTGGAATATAAAAAATGCGTAGCTGAATTACTCAACTACGCATTTCGTAAGAATCAGTTTTTAGTTAACATCCCACCATAGGTTATTTTGTATGCTGTTGCTTCCACCCATGCGCTTTTCGGCTTCTTTCACGTTAGCTTCGTTAACGGTATATTCCGAAGAAGGATAATAGATACGCTTGATATAAGCGTTTGGAGTATTATTAGCCTGATCAGAAGGATTCATGTTGAAGACACTTGAACTTACGCTTGCGAATGGCATAAGCGTAGGTTTGTGGAACTGGCGATGATCTGCCCAAGTTTCAAAAGAACATTCCTGGAACTGAGCAATGTATTTCTGGGTAAGAATCTTATCCATAGGTGTATTGTTAGTTCCTGTAACATCGTCATACTTGGCTGTGGTTCCATAATAGTTTGGAGAAGTTGAAGCCAGATAATTTGCGATTTTGCTTTCCGGAACTCCCAGTTCTGTCATACTTGAGCGTACGCCGGCTTCATATTCTGTTTTGGCATCTCCACTTGTAAGACCAAGTTGGATGGCAATAGCTTTCAGGAAACACAATTCGCTGTACTTGAACAAAGGGTACTTTCTGTCAATGGTTTCATAATACCAAGGACCGATTTTTGAGAAGTCGCTAACAAACTGTCCATTGTCCATTGCAGCACCTACACCCGAAGCTACGTGTCCCGGATCTGTGCCGTCCCAATTGCCGTTCATGCTTGGAGTTGCAGGGCTTTCGATGATACCTGCGGGTTCAAAGTGGATCGGAGCGCGAGGATCGACAACTGCAGGAGCATTCTTGGCAGTAAGAATAACTTCGGTGATATTCTTATTGGCTTCGCGGTCGGCTGCGGTCGGCCATGCTTGTCCACCGATACCTTCTACAAGACGTTTGTAAGCCGTTGACATATGCAACACCGAAGAACCTTTATGATAATAAATAGGGTTCTGGGCAAATTTATCTTCTCCTTGCGTCAGGAAGGCGGCATCAGCGTCACTGCTGAATACACCTGCTGAAATGGCAGCTGCGGCTTCTGTTTTAGCCTTGGCGGCATCTACGTCGGAGATACGGACTGCCATGCGCAGGCGGATAGAGTTGGCGAATTTCTTCCATTTGGTGGCGTCACCACCATAAATAAGGTCATAAGAACCGACATTATTGGCTGCCGACTCATCCAGTTTACTTACGGCATCTTTCAATTCTTCGAATATGGTATAATATATGTCCTTCTGAGTGTCATACTTAGGCTGATCAATGTCGTTGGCAGCTTCAGAGTAAGGTACATCTCCCATACAATTCGTTAAACGCAACATAGCATACGCTTTCCAGATACGTGCCATCTGAACGACGTTATTGTGAACAGGGTTGCTCTCATTGGCTCGGATTAATGAATTGGCATTGGTAAGCACGGTGTAAGTCAACTCCCAAATGTTGTCCACATAGCGTGCGTCTATGTTATAGTCGGAAGCCGAGAGTCCGTCGTTAGCCGAATATTCACAGAAAGTGCTGATCATCAGCTGGTCTATCTGTTGCCACTGATTGGCATACGGAATACCACGTCCCTGTATGAATATCAGCTGGAACTTAGGATCTACTGAACCCGGTGTCGGGTTGTTGGGATCGGTATTCATATCGTCAAAATCGCCTACACAGCCCGCGAAGGTCATTGAAAGACCAATAATGCTTATAATGGATTTAAATAACTTATTCATTTTATCTTCATTTTTAGAATGTAACATTAAGATTGAAACCAAATGAACGGGTAGACGGTAGAGCAGCGGTTTCTACACCCTGTCCGTTGCCAGTAGAGTATGTACATTCAGGGTCGAATCCCGGAAGGTTATTGTACAGGAAGCATACGTTGTTGGCTACAGCACTGACTTTAATACCACTGATGATTGTCTTGTTGAACCATTTGTCCGGCAATATCCAAGAGAAATTAAGTTCGCGAAGGCGTACGTTGGTAGCATCATAAACGTAGTTTCCGATGTTGCCATAGAACTGTCCCCAATAAGCGGTAGGATTCAGTTCAACGGTGTTGGGAGCTCCTGTGTTTACATTAACACCCTGAGAAATCAATCCCTTGCCGGTTGAATAGAATTCTTCACGTCCGGCAGCAGTTTCTTTGGTCTGGCCATTGGATTGCAGACGCATCATAGATTGCAGATATACATCGCCACCATAGCGGACATCAATCAGGAATCCGAAAGAGAAATTTTTCCATCTTAATGAAGAACCGATACCTGCTGTCCAATCCGGGTTCATATTACCGGAAACACGGAGGGTAGGATCTACTATGTATTTGCCGTCATCACCCACAAGGCGGTTTCCTTTTTCGTCATATTTGAAACCATTCGTGTAAATCTGTCCGTAAGGTTCACCTGTTTTAGCCATGACATAACAGTTTTGTCCCATCGGGCGAGCTAATGTAATGGATTCCACTCCTTCGTAAAGTTCTACGACTTCAGAAGAGTTTTTGGCGAAGTTTACCCAAAGATTCCAGTTCCAGTCACGTGTGCGAACCGGTGTGGCATTCATCTGAAGTTCCCATCCCCAGTTGTCCACACGTCCTGCATTGATATATTTGGCGCTATATCCCGAAGTGATGGATGAAGGCATGGATATGATCTGGTTGTATGCACGTTTGTTGTAGTATGTAACGTCGAATCCTAAACGGTTATCAAAGAAGCGGATATCAGCACCGAACTCGGTAGATTTGATAATCTCCGGTTTAAGGTTAGAGTTTGCTTTCGTAGAAGGTTCTGCTACGCCCATCTGACCACCTGCCATGTTAGAAACTGTAGATAATACAGACAACAGCTGATATGGATCGGTGTCATTTCCTGCTTCTGCATAAGATGCGCGTACTTTAGCGAAAGAAAGCCAGCTGGGAACATCTACTTTGAACTTGGTCAACATATCCGTCACTACCCAACCCAGAGAGAATGAGGGATAGAAGAATGAACGGTTATCCTTCGGTAATGTGGAAGACCAGTCGTTGCGTACAGTTATATCGAGGAAGAGGTAATTATCCCATGATAATTGTCCCAGTGCATAGAGGGATTGAACTTCCTTTTCTGATTTGGAAGTCGAAGTAGTCTTGGATTGACCATTTTGAATGGTATACAGTTCAGGAATGTTCAAGCCTTCGGCTGTGGCATAGAAACTATTGTATTGGCGGTTCATCAGGTTGCCACCAACAGAAAGCATTCCGGAGATTTTGGAATCTGCAATCTTATCCTTTTGTGCTGTAACCAGGAAATCTGCATTGTATTCAGCCATATTGTATTGACCGGTTGAGAAACGACCATCCTTATAACCAGCACTTGAAATCAAGTCATGGCGTATCCACTTTTCGGTCTTCTTGCCATAAGTGTCACCGCCGAAGCGAACCATGGCTTTCAGCCAGCTGCTAGCCTCGTATGTTAATGATGCGAAACCATTGATACGATTCGTTACATCCTTGTTACCGCTGAGAGAGGTCAGTGCATACGGGTTATTCACCACTGTAAGCATACTGGGATACCAGTCTATAATCTTTCCGTCTTTATCAAAAACATCTTTCATCTCGTGCAGGTTGATGCTGCGCGGAGTATAAATGAGAGCGAATATCGGGTTGAAACCTGAAGCAGAGAATTCAGGACGTCCCTGACCTTTCTGATAAGTATAGTTCAATTTAGCATCGAGAGTCAGGTTCTTGATGATTTCGCCGCCTGCGCGAATAGAGAAGTTTGTCTTGTTCAACTCATTCTTCGGGATAACACCCTTACGCATTGTATTTGACATACCTACACGGTAGTTCATCTTACCGGCGGAACTTGTGATATCAAGAGAATTGGTCCATGATGTACCGGTGTCCATGAAATCGGAAAAATCATTGTTTTTTGCTTCCAAAGGACGGGTCTGTCCTGTCCAGTCTGTAACAACCGTACCCATTTTGGGACCCCAGGAGTTACGCGAGGTAGCCACAAATGCTCCGTCTGTACCCTGACCATATTCATTCTGGAATTCCGGTTGAATCATTACATTTTCAAAAGTAAAGTTGCTATTGTATGACACTTTGGTTCTGCCACCCTGTCCTTGTTTGGTTGTAACCAGAATCACACCGTTACCACCGCGTGAACCGTAAAGAGCTGTAGCTGAAGGACCCTTCAGTACAGAAATTGATTCAACATCATCAGGATTCAGCATAGATAGTCCGTCACCGGTATCCGAATAACCTGCACCCCAAGAGTTTGTATTTACATCGTCAACGCCTTGAGAGTTGTCGAACGGAACCCCGTCTACTACCACCAACGGCATATTATTACCTGATATAGAGTTGTTACCACGGATGACGATACGGTTTGAACCACCGGGAATAGAAGTTGAAGAAATATTCATACCGGCAATCTTACCATTCAGTGATGTGGCAATGTTTGCAGTCCGGTTTTCAATAAGAGCGTCTCCTTTTACGTCTTGTACTGAATAGCCGAGCGCCTTCTTTTCACGTTTCATACCTAAAGCTGTAACAACGACTTCGTCCAGAGCATAGTCTGTTCCGCTTAGCTGTATTTTGTACGTAGCATTATTTGTAACAGGAATTTCCTGTGCGTCGAATCCAATGAAAGAAACTACAAGGGTTTTTCCATTCGATGGAATATCCAAAGAGAACTTGCCGTCAATATCTGTTGCTGTACCGATGCCTGTTCCTTTTACAAGTACGGTTGCTCCGATAATCGGTTCATCCTGAGTGTCTGTCACAACTCCGGAAATCCTTCTTGAGTTCTGTGTACTTGACGGAGTGGTATTTTGTGCACTTACACTCATTCCAGGGATGTAACCGCCACACATAAGCATCAGGCTGGTTACTGATAGAATTAAAAGTTTTTGCATTAACATAGATTTAATAAACAATAATGGTTAATAGTCCAGAATTATATCATCATATATGATTGGTTTACTTTGAGTATTTATAACTTAGCTTGAGACTGAAACAGCTTATCTCTCATACTCAAAGAATTACCAGAGGCTGTTGAGCAACTGTCACATTACCGATATCTACGAACAGTACACTTATAGTTACTGCTGAGAGGAGTTTGCAGTGTGCGAATCCTTTTCTTTTGCGATCTTCATTCATAAAAAGTTGATGATTTTGTTGTTAACTAAAATAGTTTTCTCTGAAAGAGTAAGAATGGGACAATTGAGAATAGCTTTAAGGCTATTTCTGCTGTCAGGTGTTTTTTTGTTCCATAGGCTTTTTTGTTTTTAGGTTTAACTTATATTTTACCTTTCTTGTTTTAGTTATATATTGGCTAAGTTCCAAGAGAACATTGCTGAGCTTTTTATGGTAAAAAGAATATAATAATT